>OJHE01000004.1_pt1 | contig 420230 bp, 406 predicted proteins | sample 1595221 | NCBI WGS metagenome assembly OJHE01 (sample SAMN05416831, study PRJEB24817) | seawater metagenome | isolation source: Sea water | place: Canada:Atlantic | collected 2013-07 | reverse complement strand
CTGCATATCGTCGGCAGCGTCAGATGTGTATAAGAGACAGGCCCGACCATATTCCGACTCCCGTCTTCGTGCTGGACGCGGCGCGCCTGCGCGCAAATCTGGAAACGGCCCAGCGCGTGCGCGAAGCGGCCGGGTGCAAGATATTGCTGGCGACCAAGGCCTTCTCCCTGCCGGCGGCCTTCCCGCTGATGACCGACTATCTGGACGGCACCACGGCCAGCGGCGAGCAGGAAGCCATCATGGGGCATGAGAGTTTCGGCAAGGAAGTGCATGTCTATTCCCCGGCCTATACCGAGGCCGAAGTGCGCCGCCTGACAGAGGTGGCCGAGCACATCTATTTCAACTCCCTCGAACAGCTGGAACGCTTTGGCGACATTGCGCGCGATGGCGGCGCAAAGATCGGCCTGCGCGTCAATCCCGGCTATTCCAATGCGACGCTTGGCGGCGACCTTTACAATCCGTGCGCGCCGGGCAGCCGGTTTGGCGAAGTGCCGTCAAAACTCGACCAGGTTGACTGGTCCGGCATCGATATCTTCCACGTTCACGCCCTGTGCGAGAGCCTGCATGAAGGCTCGGTCGGCCTGATCGAATTCGTCGCCGACAATTTCGGCCAGTATATCGAGCAGGTGAACACGGTGAATTTCGGCGGCGGCCATTTCCTGAACAAGGAAGGCTATGATGTCGATGCGCTGATCGCGGCCATCAAGGCGTTCAAGACCCGCTTTGGCGTGGAAGTCGTGCTGGAGCCGGGCGCGGGCCTCGTCGTGAATACGGGCGAGCTGTATGCGACCGTGCTGGCCCTGCACTGGAACGAGGTCGATCTCGCCATCCTTGATGCGTCCGCCTCAACCCATATGCCGGACGTGCTGGAAGTGCCCTACCGGCCTGACGTGATCGACGCGGGCCAGCCCGGCGAGAAGGCGCACACCTATCGCTTTGGTGGCAAGACCTGCATGACCGGCGACGTGATCGGGGAATATTCCTTCGACGCCCCGCTGAAGCCCGGTGACACGATCATCTTCACCGACCAGATGCATTATTCCTTCGTCAAGACGAACACGTTCAATGGCACGCCGCTGGCGAATCTGGCGATCCGCTGGGAAGACGGCATCATCGAGAGCCTGTCCGATTTCGGCTATGAGGAATTCCGTCGGCGCCTGGGGCGCTGACCAACATCCTCTTGACGTATCCGGCGTCCCTGCGCACCCTTGTGCCAAGGGGGACGTTGGCCATGTGGGAACAATGGACAATCCAAAACTGGCTACAATTGGGCGGCCTGTTAACGACGCTGTTTGGATTTCTGCTTGTTCTGATTCAGATCAGGAGGCTGGGGCAATCCGTTCGGGCTTCCGCTCATGCGGCAATCTATGCGCAGGCATCCGATTTCAGAAGCCATCTGGTAAAACATCCGGAACTGCGGCGATACCTGTTCGATGGCATAGAGATCAGAGAGACCCACCCGGACTATCAACGCGTTGTCACGCTGGCTGAGCTGTTGCTCAACTATCTCGAACACCTCTCCATCGAGAAGTCGAACTTTGCAAACCATGACGGGAATGCATGGCGCAACTTCATCAAACAGGCGCTTGATGCCTGTCCTGTTGCAAAGGAGCGACTGGCAGAAAACTCTGTCGCTTACTCCCCTCACCTTTTGGCTGCCATTGACTAGTCTGCACCATCGCCAATTGATGAAATAGACTGAGTATTCCCCAGCGAGGGAATGCGGCGGCGCGCTTTCGCCACAGCGTCCAGATCCAGATCGGCAAGGATCACACCGGGCTCAGCATCCGCCTTCTCCGCCAGCACCTCGCCCCAGGGCGAGACGATCAGGGAGTGGCCGAAGGTCTCGCGGCCGTCTGCATGCTTGCCGCCCTGCGCGGGGGCGAGGACGAAGCTGCCGGTCTCGATGGCGCGTGCCCGGACAAGGACATGCCAGTGCGCCTCGCCTGTCACGCGCGTGAACGCCGCAGGAATGGTCAGGATGCCAGCGCCCGCCTGAGCCAGTTTCCTGTAGAGATGCGGGAAGCGGACATCATAGCAGATGGTCATCCCAAGCTTGCCGAACTCGGTCTCAGCCAGCATGGCGCGCTCGCCCGGCCGGTAGGCGCGGCTTTCGCGATAGCTCTGCCCGTCGCCCACTTCGACGTCGAACATGTGGATCTTGTCATAGCGGGCCCGGACGGAGCCATCCGGTGCGATCAGGACAGACCGGTTGGCAAGTCGCTCCTCGCCTTCGACGGTCACGGCGATGGAGCCGATCAGCAACCAGATGCCAAGCTCAGCCGCCAGCGCACGCATCGCGGCGAGCGTCTGGTCATCCGCCTCCGGAACAATCTTTGGTCGCGCCTTGCCGGGACGAATATCCAGCAAGTTCGTCATTTCCGGGGTTGCCACCAACTGCGCGCCCTGCCCCGCCGCGTCGCGGATCAGGTCAGAGGCCGCCGCGATGTTCGGCGCCACCTCGACACCGGAGCGCATCTGGACACAGGCAACACGAAGATGGGTCATGGCCATTGGCCTCGCCGGATCAGGCTGGCTCCCATTCGCTGAGCGCGGCGTCGATAATGCCGGTGGCTTCGCGGACATTCTCGTCCGTGATGACCAGGGGCGGCGCGAGACGCAGCACCATGTTCCCGGCCACACCGACCAGGAGGTTCTTGTCACGGCAGGCGCCTTGCAGGCTTTTCGGATCGGACTTCATCTTGAGGCCGGTGAGCAGGCCCTTGCCAGTGACAGCCTCGACCTTGTCCGGATGGCTGTCAGCGAGGCTTTTCAGGCCCTGCGCCAGCGTACCGGAGACCCGGCGCACTTCAGCCAGGAAGTCTTCGCTGGAGATGATGTCCCAGACGACATTGCCGACCGCCATGGCGAGCGGGTTGCCGCCATAGGTCGAGCCGTGACTGCCGGGCTGCATGTGCTCGCCGACCGCTTCGGTCGTCAGGCAGGCGCCGAACGGGAAGCCGCCGCCAATCCCCTTGGCCGAGCAAAGGATATCCGGCACAGCGCCCTCAACCCATTCGTGAGCGAACAATTTGCCCGTCCGGCCCATGCCGCACTGGACTTCATCATAGATCAGCAATAGGCCCTGCTCGTCGCACAATTCGCGCATCCGCTTGAGCTGGTCATCCGGCAGCGCGCGAACGCCGCCCTCGCCTTGCACCGGCTCGATGAAGATCGCGGCAGCGGTGGGCTCTGCGGCGGCTTTCTCCAGCGCATCCATGTCGCCCCATTCAAGATGGACAAAGCCGGGAAGTTTCGGGCCGAAGCCTTCAAGGTATTTCGGATTACCCCCGGCATTGATCGCGCCGAGCGAGCGTCCGTGGAACGCGCCGGTAAAGGTGATGATGTCGATGCGCGCTTCATTGCCATTCGCCCAGTGGTATTTGCGGGCGGACTTGATGGCGCATTCGACGGCTTCGGTGCCGGAATTGGTGAAGAAGACGCGGTCGGCAAACGTGTCACGGCAGATCTTGTCGGACAGCTCCTCGGCGCCGCGCACGCGGAACATATTGGACGTGTGCCACAGCTTGCCGGCCTGCTCCTGCAGGGCCTCGACCATGGCGGGATGGGCGTGGCCCAGCGCGTTCACGGCGATGCCGGCAATGAAATCGAGATATCGCGTGCCGTCCTCGGTAAAAAGGCAGACGCCTTCCCCTTTCTCGAAAACCTGCTCTGGCGGCCGGTAGACCGGCATGATGTGCTGGCGCGGATCGCTCATGATGACTCCTTGCGTGCGCAAAATCCTGTTGGCCCACGCTTGGCCGCGCCGATGGGCGAAGTCAACTCACGGGCTGGTGCGCAGCCGGATCAAACCATGACAGGGCGCGCGAGGTGGGATAGTGTTTCAGCCACAGGACGTTGAACCTATCGGAGGGTGCCATGAAGAAAGCCGTATTGCTTGTGTCCCTGCTGCCTTGCTTTGCCGTTGGCGCAGCGGCGGAGTCCCTCGATGTCAAAGAGGCCGAATTGGCCGTGCCAGGGGACGCCCGTGTAGTCGTGCTTGTTAAATCCGGCCCCGTCGTCACCGACCTGAAAGCCGACGCGCCAGAGATGGCGCCAAACACGCTGAACCAATCCAGCGCGCTCAAGCCGACCGACCCGGTGATGCGCGAGGGGGATGCCTTGGTGCGGGAGCCTCTGGTGGCCCGGCTGGGCGTCGACAGGGGCGAAATTGTCCGGACAGACCCCATCCCGATCGCTGTGAAACGCGTTGTGCCGGTTGAAGTGATCCCCGCACCGACGGAAGACGCCGAATAGGCCGGGATCTCGTCCGCCAGACCCAGATCAGCAAAATACCCACAGAGTCGGTCACCGGCCTACGAGGAGACGCCAAACCTGCCGTGGATTAGCTGTCCTGATCTCTAGCATGAAAAAATTTAATCGAAAAACGATAATTATGATTGACGTTTATCGATAATCCTTTATTGATAATCAGGAAGCCAAGACGGACCGGGGTGATGTCCAAAACGCCCCCTACCTCACCTGAGCCGTTGCTCCGGATCGTCTTGGTGGACCTAAATTTTCTCGGAAATGAAAAAAGGCGCGGAGAGCTTCCACCAGCTTCCGCGCCTTCCACCGTTTGCAGCGTTTCCTCCCAGAAACTTGCCGTGTCATATGGCCGCGCTTTAATGCATGTGTCAAGATTGTGAATTCAAATTTTTCAATATGAGCAATTCTTCAATATTTGCTGCACCGCCCAATGCTGACAGGGACTTCAGCGCAGCCGGGCTCCAGGAGGAATTTGCAGAGACCGCCAGAACGGCCTCGCTTTTCAAGATTATTCCATCTGAAACAATTTTTAACCCGTTCGCCTTCAGCGTCGCGCCGGTCGAGGTGATGTCGACAATCACGTCCGCTGCGCCCGTGGCGGGGGCCGCCTCAGTTGCGCCCGCACTTTCGACCAGCCGGTATTCGCCGACAGATTTCGCCGCAAAGAAGCGCCGGGTGAGCCGCATATATTTGGTGGCAACCCTCAGGCGCCGGTGATGGGCCTTTCGGAACGCGGCCCCGGCCGCTTCCAGATCGGACATCGTATCCACATCAATCCAGGCCTGCGGCACCGCGACGATGACATCTGCGCCGCCGAAGCCGAGCCGTTCCAGCACATGGAAATCCTCCGGTCCGGTCGGCGCGAGGTCCTGCAACAAATCCTCGCCAGTTACCCCCGCATGGAGGCTGCCCTCGATCAGGCCCTGCGCAATCTCGCGCGCGGACAGGAGGCGCATGTCGACTTCGCCCAATCCCGAGATTTCGGCCTGGTAGCCACGCTCGCCGCCAATCTGGCGCACTTCAAAGCCGCGGGCCTTGAGCCAGTCCTCGGATTTTTCCTTCAGCCGCCCCTTGGACGGAATTGCGAGTGACAGGACGCTCATGTCGTCTCTCCCTTTGCGCGCAGGATGCGGTCAGGCCGCACGACCCCGCCAATGCCGGAGGCCGACGCCCTGGACCGCGATAGCCCCTCGATCAGGCCATCATAGCGCCCGCCGGAAGCGAGCGGCTGGCGCGAGGTCAAATTCTCACCAAACGTCTCGAAGACGAAGCCATCATAATAGGTGAACCGGCGACCGAAGCCGGACCGGAACCGCGCTTCGCTGGCAATTCCTGGCACCGCCGCCAGGATTGCCTCCATCCGACGTGCAACCCGTTCGATTACGGAGGACATGGCGGCGAGCCCATGCTTGTCACTGATGGTGGCCAGCACGTCAGCCGCCTCCCCTGCCGGGCAGTTCACACCGGCAAGGTCAGACAGCGCTAACCGCGCCGCTTCCGGCACACCGCCAGCGGCATGCACCGCAGCCTTGCCGCGGAGACCCGCGACGATTTCGGCAACGCTGCGGGTACCGATCATCGGAATGTCGCGATCACTCAGGACGTTCAGGAACGCGTCTTCCGCCGCCTTTGTGCCGCCCGCGTCCAGAACGGGCTGAAGGTCTGATGCCGGCGGCTGAGGCGCCGCATCGAGCAACTCGCTGACCCCACCCTCCTGCCGGAAGGCGCGTTTCAACAGGTCTGTCGTGATACGTGCAAGGCCGAGCGCATCCACAAAGGCCGGGAAGATCGAGAGGTCGCCCATCTCGGTTGCCGTGGGCGACACATCACAAGCGGCAACGGCTTCGCGTACCAGCGCAAAAGCTTCCGCGTCCGCATCTGCACCGCTGTCCTTGCCGAACCATTCAAAGCCGACCTGTGTAAATTCCATCGGGTCGCCCGCAGAGGCCGGCAGGCGGAAGGCCCGCGCGGCATAAGTGTAGGCCTTGGCACCGTCTCCGCCTGCAGCGCGTCGGTCCGCCTCCTGCCCAGCCACCGGCAGGGTGAGGTCCGGCCGCATGACCATTTCATTGCCGCGATGATCGGAGAACACGCAGAGGCGTGCCCGTACCGCTTCGCCGGAGAGCTCCAGAGGGATATCGGACGGCAGGATGTAGGCCGGGTCTACCGGCTCAGCCCCGGTCGCCTCGAACACGCCGCGCGCCGCCACGACGAGTGCATCATGGGTCATTTCTGGGCCTCGACAATCTTGCGGATCGCCTCGACCATTTCAGCGCGGGGCACTTCAAACTGACCCGGACGGGCTTCGCGGTATTCCTCGTTCGACTTGATGGACTTCGCTTTCAGCGCGCCCATTTCCAGATCCTTGATGGTGACGGTGCCCTTGGCCAGTTCGTCCTCACCCACCATGATGACCGCCGGCGATGAGCGCCGGTCAGCATATTTCATCTGGGGCCGCATGCCGGATGCGCCCATATAGGCCTCGGCCCGAAGGCCGGCCCGGCGCAGCTCGGTAGCGATCTGCAGGGCGATGGTCGGGTCTTCCTTGTCGAAGTTCAGCACCACGACCGGGCCGTCCAGCGTCTCTGTCTCGCCCATGATTTGCATCGCCGCTGCAAGGCGAGAAATGCCGATGGAAAAGCCCGTCGCCGGAACCGTCTCGCCTGTGAAGCGCGCGACGAGGTCATCATAGCGCCCGCCGCCCCCGATGGAGCCGATGCGATAAGTCTTGCCGTCTTCACCTGTCACTTCGCGGAGCAGTTCGGCTTCGTAGACGGGACCGGTATAGTATTCGAGGCCGCGCACGACGGATGGATCAATCACGACATCGCCTTCCGGCGCGCCGAGCGCTTCAAGCGCCCTGGCGATGGCTTCGAGTTCAACGAGGCCAGCTTTGCCCTCTTCGGTGTCACCGGTCGCCTTGGCGAGGTTGGCAAGCGTTTCGGCGCGCGTCTCGGCCCCTGCCTGAGCGAAGGCGAGCACGCGGGCGACTTCCGAGGCGCCGAGCCCGGCCCCTTTGGTATAGTCACCGCTCTCATCCATACGGCCCGCGCCGAGCAGGTCGGCAACGCCCTCGGCGCCGAGGCGGTCCAGCTTGTCGAGGGCGCGCAGGATGGCAAGACGCGTGTCCGAGCTGGAGGCACCCACGCCGTCCAGCACGCCATTGAGCAAGCGGCGCGTGTTCACACGGATCACGAATTCGCCCGGTGCCATGCCGACCGCGCGCAGCGCTTCGGCGCCCATGGCGATCATCTCGGCGTCGGCGTGATAGCCCGGCGCGCCAATCGTGTCGGCATCGCACTGCCAGAATTCGCGGAACCGGCCGGGGCCCGGCTTTTCATTGCGCCAAACCGGCCCGGCGGCATAGCGGCGGAACGGCTTGCCCAGCGACTGGCCAGCTTCCGCCACGAACCGGGCAAGCGGCGCGGTGAGGTCATAGCGCAGCGCCATCCATTGTTCGTCATCATCCTGAATGGCGAAGACACCGGCATTTGGCCGGTCATCGTCCGGCAGGAACTTGCCGAGCGCGTCGGCATATTCAAAGGCGCTGGTTTCCAACGCCTCGAAGCCCCATTGGCGGTAGACGCCGGTGATCGTCTCGACCAACCCGGCCTGGGCATGGATCAGGCTTTCGCGCTTGTCCGGAAAGCCGCGCGGCTTGCGGGCAAGATCCTTGCCGGTGAGGGGCGGTGTGTCCTTGTCGCTCATGATCGTCTCGGGTCCTGGTTGCCGACGCGCTCCGCATAGACGGAGACGCATAGATTGGAAAGGCAACACGTCGGCGCAGCGCGGACCCGGCCGCGGCCTGCCTCATCTGGTCTGGTTCGGGAGAATGAACACTTTCAGGAGGCGCAGCCGGACCGGTTCGCGCCTCGTCGGCGCGTCACGAATGATGGTGATGGTGGTGCAGTGCGATGTTCATTGCGTCGCCGGATACGCAGCCGCCCGGCCGGAGTCAACCATTGGCAAGGCCGTCAGGCGTCCTGGCTGGCGCGCTTGAAAGGCTTCTGCTGGCCATCGCGGCGCTCGATCACCTTGAAGATGCCCGTGCCGCGCATCAGCAATTTGTCGCCCGTCCAGATGCGGCCTTCAACCGTGAAGATGTCATCCTGACGACCGACCACTTCCGCCTTGCCTTCGACGAAGCTGCCCATCGACGCGCCGGAGAGGAAATCGCACATCAGGCGGACTGTCACCCACCAAGTGTCCTCATCCTTTTCGACCGCAGCGCCCCATGCCATGTCGGCAAAGGTCATCATCATGCCGCCATGCGCATTCATCATGCCATTGGTATGGTATTCCTCGACCCGGAAGGCACGCGTCAGGCCGGTCTCGTCCCGCTTCTCGAAGAGGGGGCCAATCTGACGGCCAAAGCCGCGATGCCACGGCAGGATGGAATAGCCCTCAGGCGTATCGAAAGTCTGGTTTCTGGTAAGATCGTCGCTCATGGAAATCGGATTAGCGCCTCCGGCCTGAGAGTGCCAGAGGCGAGATTGTCTTCCTTCGGGTCAGTCGAGCCCGACAGCGGCCTTCGCCTCAGCCTGCCGCGCAGCGACTTTCTCAATATCGAAGCCTTCGAGGCTCTCATTGAAGAGGCGGTAGAAGTTCAGCTCGGCCCCGAGGCGGAGATACGCGGCGCCCAGTCCGATGGCGGCGCGGTCCATGAAGACAAACTCGCGTGGGATTTTCACCGGCCCCTTCTCCTTCAGCAGCTTGCGGACGGCGAAGGCTTCCTTGCGACCATACTCGCCCGGAGTGACCCCATCGGCGACGGAGCGGACCCGGTCGTCCAGCAGCGGGCCATAGATAAAGCGCGCCCAGATGTTCAGCACTTCGACGAGTTCGCGTGACAGGCCGCTAAAGCCCCATTTCTCATAGGCGGCATAGGCGGCGTCAAAATCGTCCGCCAGGATCGCGCGATAGAGATCGACCACGCCGCTGACGAATTCAGGCGGGAAAATGCGGATACAGCCAAAGTCGAGCAGGTTCAGGCCGGTCCCCTCCCCGGTCACCTGGTAATTGCCGAGGTGCGGATCGCCGTGGATCACGGCGTGGGAGTTGAACGGCCCCCACCATGTCCAGAACAGCATTTCCGCGATCCGGTTGCGCACCTCCTGGGGGGCATCTTCAAAGGCGTCGAGCCGCTTGCCGGATACCCAGCTCATGGTCAGCAACCGGTCGGTAGACAATTCGGGCACAGGATCCGGCACAGTGACGAAGTCGCGATCCGCCAGCATGTTCGCATAAAGCGCCATATGCTTGGCTTCCCGGGCATAATCGAGCTCCTCGCGCAGGCGGTCGGTAATTTCATCCACCATCGCGGTCGGGTCGATGGAGCCATCCATCCGTTTGAACAGGCCCAGCATGGTCTTGAGCTGGCCGACATCGGATTCCACCGCGCTGGCCATATCCGGATATTGCAGCTTGCAGGCGACCCGGCGCCCGTCATGCAGGGTTGCGCTGTGCACCTGTCCGAGCGAGGCGGCGTGCGAGGCCTCCCTTTCGAACGTGCCAAACTTTTCCAGCCAGCCGGCGCCCAGTTCGGCGCGCATGCGCCGCTTCACGAAGGGCCAGCCCATGGCGGGGGCTTCAGCCTGCAGCTGGCTGAGTTCGGCGGCATATTCCGGCGGCAGGAAATCCGGAATGGTCGACACCATCTGGGCAACCTTCATCAGGGGGCCCTTGGACTTGCCCAGCGCCGCCGCCAGCGCACGGGCGATCTTTTCCTCCCCCTGGTCCCCGCCAAACAGGCTCTGGGTGGCAAAAGTCAGACCTGCCCCGGACAGGTTGGCGCCAACTCTCGCGGTACGGGCAATCCGGCCCGACAGGCGGTTGCGCTCGGGGTCTCGGGATGTTTCTGTGTCGTCAGTCATGGGCGGGATATAGGGGGCCGCCTGCCAAACAACCAATCAGGATGTTTCCGGCTCCTGCCCCACATATGACTCGCAATGGATGACAAATGCGTCATGTTTGCGGTATAGGCGCGCCTTCGCGAAACCAACGCGATGAAATACAGGAACGCCCCAGAGATTTTCCGGCCATGGGCACCGGATGTAGAGTGTCCCGAATGTTACAGGCTGCGGCAGACCGACTGCCAGCGCCAAACCGCGACGAGCAGGATTTACAGAATGTCTTACAAAACGCTCCTCACCGAGATTGACCAGGAAGCCGGCTTTGCCGTGATCACGCTCAATCGCGCCGAGAGCCTGAACGCCCTCTGCGAAGAGATGATGAATGAACTGACCCATGCGCTGGACCGGTTCGAAGCCGATCCGGAGATTGGCTGCATCATCCTGACCGGCAGCAAGAAAGCCTTTTCCGGCGGGGCCGATATCAAGGAAATCCAGGAAAAGACCTATCCGGAATCCTATTATGAGGATTTCATCAGCCGGAACTGGGAACGGGCTGCGCGGGCGCGCAAACCGATCATCGCTGCTGTATCGGGCTATGCCATTGGCGGGGGCTGTGAGCTGGCCCTGATGTGCGACATCATCCTGGCCGCCGACAATGCCCGCTTCGGCCAGCCGGAAGTGCGCCTTGGCGTGATGCCCGGCGCCGGCGGCACGCAACGCCTCGCACGCGTGATCGGCAAATCGAAAACGATGGAACTCTGCCTGACCGGCCGCATGATGGAGGCCGACGAGGCCGAACGCTGTGGTCTCGTCAGCCGCGTCGTACCGGCAGATGATCTGATGGACGCTGCCCGCGAACTGGCCCGCACCATCGGCTCGATGCCGCTGGCCGCCGCCATGATGACCAAGGAAGCCATCAAGATTGCCTATGAGACCCCGCTCTCTCAGGGCATCCAGTTTGAACGCCGCATGTTCCAGTCATTGTTCTCGACCGATGACCAGAAAGAAGGCATGGCCGCCTATGTCGAGAAACGCTCGGCTCACTTCAAAGACAAATGATGCTGAAAGCCCCGGCCCACCTGCTATTTCCTGCAACCAGCCTCAATTGCGCGGTTGACGCCTCCGCGCCGTTTATGTATTCCCCCGCCTTCAGCCCGAAGGGAGCCCTTTGGGCCACAGGAGTTTAATATGGCTAATACCCGTTCCGCCAAGAAAATGGTCCGCAAGATTGCGAACCGCACCGAAGTGAACAAAGCCCGCCGCTCGCGCGTGCGTACTTTCGTTCGCAAGGTCGAAGAAGCAATCGAAGCCGGCGACAAGTCTGCTGCCCAGGAAGCGCTGCGCTCTGCCCAGCCCGAACTGATGCGCGCGGTGACCAAAGGCGTCATGCACAAGAACACATCGTCGCGGAAAGTTTCCCGTCTGTCGGCTCGCGTCAAAGCGATGGGCTGATCGGCACCTTTCCCAATTGAAAAACAGAAACCCGCCTGACTGTTCAGGCGGGTTTTTTCATGTCAATATCCTAATACAACAATTTGGACCTTTCCGAATTCAACATCAATACAACTGGATGTTTCCTGGAAGGATTGCGAAATTGGCCTGACTGGCAGGTTCCGTATTGCAGTAATGTTAGGGCTCCTTAACCGCACTGCGAAACATGCCGCTTTTTTTGGGGATATCCACAGGCTTATACCTGCGCCCCCTGTTGACAGAACAGGTGCGAACAAATGTGTGGGGCGACTCACTCACAAAAAAAGATCAGTGCTCAAGCGCCTGATTTGATTGCGGTTTGAAGTACAGGGGAAAGAGTCAACCAACCAAATCCTGTTGTCGTATAAAAGTTGCACTTGTCAGCAAAACCCCCATTGAGTAATTTCAATTTACCAACAGAAAAGTTCTCCCGACACGGAGTATATGTGTGACCGAATTTTCGGTTCGGAAGGGAAGCTGCGTGCCAGTTGGTCAGGGTGAAATTATAACTAGAAAATGGGGCTCGGCATGGACGGGAACAAACTCTTTGATTCAAAAACTGGCGTAGACTTCGAGAAGATGAATAAGGGCAAGAATGCTCCGGGCAAGGAGATTTGGCTGACCGTTAAGGCCCATCTTGCGACAATCCTGAACACGGCCGACTATGACCGCTGGATCGACGGACTCCGTCTCGTGGCCGAGTTCAATGGCGAAATGGTGATTGCCGCGCGCGATCCCCTGTCATTCGACCGTGCCTATGGCGCGCACCGCCATGCCATCCAGCGCATCTGGCGCGAGCATGATCCTGCGCGCCGCGCGATCAAGCTGGTCTGCTGGCGGACCGTGCCTGCGGAGCTGCTCGATATTGTCGAGGATCCGTGGGCAACCGCTGAAATCGTCGAGGACGCACCCGCACAGGCCGAGACCTCAGGCTCCGGCACCGGCGCACCGGTCATGAGCTTCAACACCCTCGTCACGGGTGAGGCAAACGAGCTGGCGGTCGAGATGGCCAAACGTATTGCGGGCGGACTGCCGGTCGGAACGCTGACAACCTTGTTCTATGGCCTTCAGGGCACCGGCAAGACGCACATCCTGCATGCGCTGAAGACCGCTGCCGAACTGCGGGGCGAGGATTGCCACGTCGTCTACCTGACGGCCGAGGAATTCCTGTCCTCCTACACCGACGGCGTGAAGGTGAAGGATACGAGCGCCCTCAAGAAGCGGCTCCGCGCGGCGACGATCCTGATGATCGACGACCTTCACCGGATCAGCGGCAAGCCCGGCACCGAGACCGAACTGTTCCAGAACATTCGCGAAGTCACGGCGAATGGCGGCCATGTCGTGCTGGCGGGTGACAAGGCCCCCGGCGACGTCACCGGCTTCAGCCCGCGCATGATCAGTGAGCTGAAAGGCGCCACGACCGTCGAGGTCGGCGCACCGGATGCCGGCATGCGCGAGCAGATCATGCGCAGCCTGGCCGACCATATCGAGGCGGGCCATCCGAATTTCGTCGTCACCGACGAGATGATCGCCGAGTTCAATGCCGGCATTCGCGGTCAGGCCCGGGAAATGACCGGCGCGATCTGGAACCTGTATACCGAGGCGGCTTTCGGCATCCGCACCCCTACGCTGGACATGGTGCACAAGATCATCCGCCGGACCGAAGGCGATGTGCGCCAGCCCTCCATCGAACTGGTCAAGAAGGCAGCCATGAAGGTGTTCGAAGTCACGAAGGCCGACATGGAAAGCCCGAGCAAGGCTCGCGCCGTGGTGTATCCGCGCCAGATCGCGATGTATCTGTGCCGGGAGCTGACCGGGAAATCCTTCCCGCAGATCGGCTACAGCTTCGGCAAGCGCGATCACACCACGATCCTCTACGCGCATCGCAAGGTGGCCAAGGCCCTGCCGGAAAACACCGAACTCGGTGCGCACATCAAGGCGGTCAACGAGACGATCCTGGAACTGCAGGCGGCAGGCCTTAATTAGGCAAACTCAGCCAACCGCGCTGAAAACACGATCGGCGCTTGGCTTTTGCCCCTGTTTGAGTAAGTGTGCTCGGCCCGCTCTCCCCGCAGAGCGGGCCGATTCCATTCCGGACGGCGGTTCCGGGCGGGACCGGTTGGACTGGCAAGGAATTCCGGGCTTCCGAAAGAGGCCCCCGATGAACGGAACGGACAATGAAACTGACGATTGAACGCGGCGACCTGCTGAACGCACTGTCACATGTGCAGAATGTGGTGGAGCGCCGGAACACGATCCCGATCCTCTCCAACGTCCTGCTTCAGGCAGGCAATGGTGAGCTGAAACTCACGGCGACAGACCTCGACATCGAGGCCGTCGACAGCGCCGATGCGAGCGTAACGCGCGAAGGCGCGGTGACGGCCCCGGCTGGCACGCTGTTCGACGTTGTGCGCAAGCTGCCCGCCGGCTCCGAAGTCGAACTGGAAGTCCAGCCGGAAGGCCAGCGTCTCGCCATCACGGCAGGCCGTTCGCATTTCGAACTGCCGACCCTGCCGGCATCTGACTTCCAGACCATGAGTTCGGACGACACGCCGACCAAATTCTCGCTCGGCGCGAAGGATTTCGCCCGCCTGATCGACAAGACACGGTTCGCGATCTCGACCGAGGAAACCCGCTACTACCTGAACGGCGTGTACCTTCATGCTGCCCAGACTGATGAGGGCCAGGCCGTGCTGCGGACGGTTGCTACGGACGGCCACCGCCTCGCGCTCGCCGAACTGCCGGCTCCGGCCGGCGCGGAAAACCTCGAAGGCATCATCGTGCCCCGCAAGGCTGTCGCAGAGGCGCGCCGCCTCATCGACGGGGTGGATGATGACATCGAGATCGAAGTGTCCGACACGAAGATCGTCGTGCGTGCAGGCCGCGCCGTCCTGACCTCGAAACTGATCGACGGCTCCTTCCCGGATTATGGCCGCGTCATCCCGAAGGGGAATGACCGGAAGCTGACCATCGACAACAAGGCTTTCGAAGCCGCTGTTGATCGCGTCTCAACTGTGTCGGCCGAACGCTCGCGTTCGGTGAAGATGTCCCTGTCCGATGGCAAGCTGGTGCTTGCCGTCAACCATGCAGAGACCGGCGTGGGCAACGAGGAACTCGAAGCGGACTATGGTTCCGAGGCGATGGAGATCGGCTTCAACGCGAAATATTTGCTCGACATTGCTGGCCAGATCGAGGCCGTCGAAGCCGAGTTCATGTTCAGCGATCCGGCTTCCCCTGCCCTCGTCCTCGATCCGTCGGATGACAGCGCCCGCTATGTGCTGATGCCGCTTCGGGTCTAGCAGGCCGATGGCACTGCTGGATCGCCGGACCGTCCTTGCCAGCACGGCCGCGGCGATGGGTTTGGCGGCATGTGGTATCCAGTTTGGCAAGGAGACAAGCAGCATGTACGGCCTGATTGGCAAGTTCACCGCTACGGACGATAACCGGGATGCGCTGATGCGCATTCTGCTGGACGGCGTTTCGGGTATGCCGGGCTGTCTCAGCTATGTCGTGGCGAGTGACCCGGCCGATCCCAACGCGATCTGGATCACGGAAGTGTGGGACAGCCAGGAAAGCCATGCCGCCAGCCTGGCCATGCCCAGCGTGCAGGAAGCCATTGGCACGGGCCGTCCGATGATTGCCGGCATGGAACGGATCGCGGAGACCCGGCCCGAAGGCGGCCACGGGCTCGACACCTGACCTCTGGCCGCGCCATAGAGCCTGAATGACCGCCCTTACCCGCCTTACCCTGACTGACTTTCGCAATTATGCGTCCCTCAGCCTGCCGCTCGATGGCAGGCATGTCTGCCTGTACGGGCCGAACGGGGCGGGCAAGACGAATTTGCTCGAAGCGGTCAGCCAGCTCGGCCCCGGCCGGGGCCTGCGCTCGGCGACTCTGCCGGAAATGACCCGGAAGGATGCCCCCGGTGGCTGGGCCGTCTCCGCCGCGCTGGCGAACGAGCAGCGCATCGGCGTTGGCCTCGACGCTGGCCCGAGCGCCAAACGCACGGTGCGGATCGATGGCGCGCCTGCGACGGCGTCCGATCTCGCAGATCTGGTTCGCATTGTCTGGCTGACGCCCGCCATGGACGGCGTGTTCCGGGGCAGCACCTCTGATCGCCGCCGCTTCTTCGACCGGCAGGTGATGGCGCACATGCCCACCCACGGCACGGCCGCCAGCCGCTATGAAAAGGCCATGCGCGAGCGCAACGCCCTGCTCGAACGCGGGCATGTTGACCCGGCTTGGGCCGATGCCATCGAGGCTCGCATGGCAGAGTCCGGCGCGGAAATGGCTATCAACCGCGCACATGTTCTGGAATCTCTGCAAGCCGCCATTGATGCGCGCCCCGAAGGCTATTTCCCGAAGGCTGACCTGGCCCTCGAAGGCAAGGCCGAACAGGCCGCCATTCGCGGCGATGATTTCAAGACAATCTTCGAAGCCTTGACGGACACGTTCCGCACGACGCGCCGACGTGACATTGCCGCCGGGCGCACCATTGACGGCCCGCACCGCTCCGACCTGACCGTTATCCACCGCCCAACCGGCGCGCCTGCCAAGGATGCCTCCACAGGGCAGCAGAAAGCCTTGCTGATTGGCCTGATCCTCGCCTCTGCAGCTGCCCTGCGCGCGGGCGGCGATGGCCCCTCTCCCCTGCTATTGCTGGACGAGGCCGCCGCGCATCTCGATGCTGACCGCAGGGCTGCCCTGTTCGATGAGCTGACCGCGCTTGGGGGTCAGGCCTGGCTGACCGGCACGGAAGCCTTCCTGTTCGAGGCGTTCGGAGACCGGGCGCAGACCGTGCGCATCGATGACGGCACGGCGGTCGCTGAATCCTAGCTCTTGATGCGCAGGTCGGAAATCGACTGGGCAATTTCGCGATAGACTTCCTTCAGCTCGTCGCCGTTCGACGCGTCGAACGCAAAGGCCGGGCTGGTCGCGCAATATTCCATGATGGTCTGCCCGTCCGATGTCTTCTGGACATAGGAGGGCACCTGGAAGCCGACCGTATATATCTGGACGTTGGATGGCTCCGCTTTCATCGCATCACAGAGATCCATCGCCTGCTTGAAGGAATTCTTGCTGGCCGTCGGATGGTTCGCATTGAAGTCGCCATCCGTCATCAGGATAACGGCCTTGGTGACGTTTACCTCATCATAGGCCCAGGGCTTTGCTGCCTCCGGCCAGATGCCCTGCCAGTTCGGCGACAGGAGATACCAGCCCCAGGCAACGCCGAGATGCCCGGCGGTGCCGCCATTGGCCGTCATGCTGTTCACATGGGTGATGAGGGCATCCTTGTCCTCGGTCAGAGGCACAGGCCCGGTTGCCCGGCATCCGGCATAATAGAAATCCAGCGCGCCGGTCGAACTGTCCGCGCCATTGTTCTCGATCTCGTTCTCACCGCGATATTTGTCACGGTCGCTATCATAGAAATTCCAACGCGGATTGCCGGCGCCGATCCAGGCAAAGCTGCCGGGCGGGGCGTCGCTGTCGGCATGCGTCCCGGTTCGCTCATAGACGCAGGTATCCGCAGCAGACGAGTCGTCCCAGAACCACCGGGCCACATCCCAGTCATAGTCGCCAAACTGGTCACACTCGTCAGGATCGAACTCGGTACAGGTGCCATCCTGATAGTACATGAAGCGCTTGCCCGTAGCCTGATCGTACATCCGGGCGCTGTTGTAGGAATTGTAATTGCTCAGCCCATTGCTGTTGGACGTGTCGGCGGGAATGGTGACACTGCGCGTGACGTCGTTGAAGTAAGCACCTGCATTGACGGCATTGTTGTAGGTCACGATGCCCAGCCGGACCGTACCGTCGCGTACCTGGTCATCCGGCAGCAATTCGTCAAAGGCGATGACGGCGGCCTCCTTGAGCAAGGTCAGCCGGTTTTCACTGTTCATGGAGCCGGAAACGTCAAACACGAAGGACACATCAATCTTGCCGACCGAGAAGGTCGAGGTGGATGAGACGTTGAAGCTCATTTCGTCATTTCCGAAGATATTGGAAATGAAGGTGGGCTGGGTGCACCGCATCTTGCCGAGAATATCTTCGCTGTCCTCGGAGAAGGTCACGGTGACCGGCGTGCAGGACAAGCCGCCTCCGGCCGTATCGATCAGCGGGTTCATGTATTCGCGAATGTCCGCGATCACCGCCTCATCCGTCGCACCAGCCTGTCGCGACAGCGCGCCGGCGAGGACGGCGGAGTCCATTGCGTATTGTACGCGGGCCTGTTGGCGGAAGATGAATTCAAGGTCGACCGCGAGCCCAACCAGCGCCACCATGGATGCCAGAATGAACGCGGTGAGCACGGTCAGGTTGCCGCGTACATCGCGGGCAATCTGCTGCGCTTGCATGTTTGCAGATCGTGTACCCATCCCGCGCGCCCCCCTGATCGCCAGCACCATTTCACAAGCTGGGATTTTCGCTCAGAGTGATTTCCCCTGGCTTCAGATACTCCCTGAAAATTGGCGGATTGGCGAAAGGGGTCGTTTACCCTGATGGAGCCCCGTTTATCTCGGTCAAGACGGCTGCCCGGCCTTGCCTGCGCGGCGTATTTTCGTGGTATCATTCACCGACAAAACCGATTCCCCACCGAGGCCGACATGCAGCAATATCTCAATCTCCTGCAGGACATCCTGGACAATGGGCATGAGCGTGCCGACCGGACCGGCACGGGCACACGCGCCGTGTTCGGCCGCCAGATGCGGTTCGACCTTGCCGATGGCTTCCCGATGGTGACCACGAAGAAGCTGCATTTGCGCTCGATCATCATTGAGCTGCTCTGGTTCCTGAAAGGCGACACGAACATCGCCTATCTCAAGGAAAACGGCGTTTCGATCTGGGATGAATGGGCCGATGAGCATGGCGACCTCGGCCCGGTCTATGGCAAGCAATGGCGCAGCTGGGCCGCGCCAGATGGCCGTGTCATTGACCAGATCCAGTGGGTGCTGGACGAAATCCGCACCAATCCCAATTCCCGCCGCCTAATCGTATCGGCTTGGAACCCGGCCGATGTGAACGAGATGGCCCTGCCGCCCTGTCACTGCCTGTTCCAGTTCAATGTCATGGATGGCAAGCTCAACTGCCAGCTCTACCAGCGTTCGGCCGATGTCTTCCTCGGTGTCCCGTTCAACATCGCCTCCTATGCACTGCTCACCCTGATGATGGCGCGGGCAACGGGGCTGGAGGCTGGCGAGTTCGTCCACACGTTCGGCGATGCGCATCTCTACCTGAACCATATGGATCAGGCGCAGCTGCAGCTGACCCGTGAGCCGCGCGCCCTGCCCCGGATGATCCTGAATCCCGACAAGACCGACCTGTTCGGCTGGGAGTATTCAGACTTCACCGTCGAAGGCTACGAGCCGCACGCTCACATCAAGGCGCCGGTGGCCGTCTAGGCTTCCTTCAGGCCCTGCCACGCCGTCCAGGCGTCGCCCGCATACATCAGGCTCGGGCCACCGCCCATATAGACCGTCATGCCCAGCGCTTCGGCGACTTCCTCATCGGTCGCGCCGAGACGCTTCAGGGCCTTGGTGTGAAACCCGATGCACCCATCACACTGCTTGGCCACGCCAATGGCGAGCGCGATCAGTTCCTTGGTCTTCGTGTCGAGCGCGCCATCCGCCAGAGCGGCCTTGGCCATCGCGTTGAACTGGGTCAGCGTGTCTTTCGCGCCGGTGCCCCGCAGGCCGGAGATCCCCTCGCTGATCGCGCCCGTTATTGCGCCATAGTCTTTCGTACCGTCCGCCATAATCGACTCCTTATCTGCATATTTGCGCAAATATGCAGACTTCTATGACATCAGCAATATGGGTATTACCGGATAGTACAGTCAGGCCGCCGCCGGATCGACCAGGCCCAGATTTTCCCGGCGCCGGATCACCGCAGAGACGATCACCGCTCCGACCATCTTGCCGATCACGAACACGATCCAGTTCCAGACATGCAGCGAATTGCCGGGGTCCATGCCCAGCTCCATCTGCTTGGCGAGGTCTGCGCCATACAGGAACACCGTCGTATCAACCGGCGCGGCCAACGCACTGGAAAGCAGGATCCGGGTCGAGAGCCGGTATTTGGTGAAGGTGAACATCAGCCAGTCCACCCCCTCGGAAATCGCGAAGGCAATGCCGCTGGCGAGCGCGATCACAGGCCATGCATAATAGAACGACCAGGCGATCGCCATCGCCATCACGAGCAGCACCCGATGCCCCATTTCGCGCTGCACAAAATCCCGGATGACGAACACCATTCCGGTCACCATGGTCATCGGGTGGAGGGAGACGCCCTGCGCGGTCAAACCCGTGCCCGTTGGGGCAATAATCTGGAATTCCGGGATAACGCCAAACGACCAGTTCAGGAAAGGAATCAGGGCGACATAAATTAGTGCCCATCCTCGCCCCCGAAGCAGCCAAATTGCCAAGAACGACAACAGAATGGCAGGAAGTGCCAATCCGATATGATCCGGGTTTCCATTGGTGAGAATAGCTACAAACGTTTTCATCCAGATATTCCCCCGCGGAACTGTTTTTCAGCTTGTGAAAACTGAAGAAAGAAGGTTGCATTCACCCTACGAACTCGGCTCTGCATGTATTCCTGCAGATGCGAAAGGTCACAAGGGCCAGCCGCAAAATATGGTGCAAGTAGATTGGAACCGATCAGTATGTCGGCACATGTAAAACTTTGCCTGATTGCCGCTCGGGCCCGCAATAATGTGATCGGCACCGGGGGAGACCTTCCCTGGCGCCTAAAAAGCGACCTCGCCTTCTTCAAGAAGGCGACCTTGGGCTGTCCGATCATTATGGGTCGCAAGACTTGGGAAAGCCTGCCAGTGCGCCCCCTGAAAGGCCGTGAAAATATCGTGATGACGCGGGACTGGGCCTACAATGCCGAAGGCGCGCGCGTCTATTCCAGCTTCGCAGCCGCCACCAATTCCGCGCGCGCCGTGGCCGCTCGGACCGGCGCCGACAAGGTTTTCGTCATTGGCGGGGAAGCTATCTACAATCTGGCCCTGCCTCTGGCGGATCGCATCTACCTGACCGAAGTCGATGCAGAGCCGGAAGGCGATGCCCACTTCCCTGATCTCGACACAAGCCAGTGGGCGGAAACCGGCGCGGAACGGTTCGAGGCCGGCGAGGGCAATGATTTTGCCTTTACAATCCGCCAGCTTGATCGGGTCGGCGCGTTCACTTCCCCCTAGGGCACTTGTTGTCCCGCTCGGGATCGCCGCCTAACCTCCCGCCAAAATGGCGAGGAGGAAACAGCCACATGGAATTCGAGATCATCACAAGCGGACTCCGCTTTCCCGAGGGCCCTGTCGTCATGGCCGACGGCAGCATCATCGTCGTCGAGATCGAGAAGAAATGCATCACGCGCTGCTGGGGCGACGGCAAGACCGAAGTGATCGCGACGCCCGGCGGCGGCCCCAACGGCCTCGCCATCGGGCCGGACGGCGCGCTGTGGGTCTGCAACAATGGTGGTTTCCTCTATACCGACATGGACGGATTGCTGATCCCCGGAAATTGCCCGGATGATTATGATGGGGGCCGCATCGAACGCATTGATCTCTCCACGGGCAAGGTGGAGCGCGTGCTGGATACGGTCGAAGGCCATCCCCTGAAAGGGCCGAACGACCTTGTCTTCGACAAGGCTGGCAATCTCTATTTCACCGATCATGGCAAAACCTATTCCCGCCACCGCGACTTCGGCGGCCTGTTCTTCCTGGCCAAGGGCGCCAGCGAAGCCAAGGAACTGGACTTCCACTATTCCAGCCCGAACGGCGTTGGCCTCTCCCCGGACGAGCAGACGGTCTACATGGCCGACACGATGACCGGCCGGATGTGGGCCTTCGATCTGGAAAGTCCGGGGGTCATCAAGCCCGCCTCCCCCTTCAATGGCGGACGGGTCGTGGCCACGATGCCAGGGCTGCAATATTTTGACAGTCTCGCCATGACGGCCGCGGGCAATGTCTGCGTCGCAACCATCCTGAATGGGGGCATCACGACCATCACGCCGGGCGGCGACTTTCACCATACCGGCTTCCCGGATCTGATTGTCACCAATATCGCCTTTGGAGGCGACGATATGCAGGACGCCTATGTCACGCTGTCGAGCACGGGGCAGCTGGCCAAATGCCGCTGGCCGGAGCCGGGCCTGAAACTGAACTTCAACGCCTGATACGGGCAGTCATTTGGCGGGGGCCTGGCTCTGAACGGACAGGGCTCCCGCAATTTGCTCGCGATGCGTCTCGCCCCATTCGCACAGGGGCACGAAGGTCTGGCTGAGGCTCTCTCCCAGAGGTGTAAGGGAATAGTCCACCCGAGGCGGGACTTCTCCGTAATCAGTCCGCTTCACGATGCCATGCAGCTCAAGCTCCTTGAGTTGCTGAATCAGCATCTTGTCGCTCACGCCCTCAATGGACCGCTTTAACTCCCCATAGCGCAGGGGACCCTTTGCAAGGAAAAAGAGGATCAACGGCTTCCATTTTCCGCCAATCACGCGGAGTGCAGCATCCAGTCCACAAATGAAGGGTTTCATCGTTCGGTCCTCTCAGGCTTTTTTGATACTTACCAAATAGTGCATACTTGTCCAAAAGTAAGCACCCTCCCAGCTAGCCGTCTCCACTTGGAAAGGAGATCGGAAATGAAAAAGCTTGAAGGAAAAATCGCGGTCATCACAGGAGGCGGGTCCGGCATCGGGCTGGCAACTACAAAACGCTTCGTGACCGAAGGCGCCGAGGTCTACATATTCGGGCGTCGACAGGACGTATTGGACGCCGCTGTGGCAGAATTGGGCCCAAATGTACGCGCCGTACAGGGGGACGTCACCAGTCTGGAAGATCTGGATCGGCTCTATGAGCAGGTCAGGTCAGAACAGGGCCACCTCGATATCCTGTTCGCCAATGCGGGTCTTGGAGATGTCGCAGCCTTGGGCGAAATCCTGCCGGAACAGTTCGACCGCACCTTTGGCGTGAATGTCAAAGGCACTCTGTTCACCGTGCAGAAAGCTCTGCCCCTGTTGAAAACGGGCAGCTCCATCATCCTCACTGGGTCGACCACGGGTGTCATGGGCACGCCCGCCTTCAGCGTCTACAGCGCCTCGAAAGCGGCCGTCCGCAATTTCGCCCGCAGCTGGGCGCAGGATTTGCGCGGCACCGGTATCCGCGTGAACATCCTGGTTCCCGGCGGCACCGAGACCGAAACTGTCATGCGGGATATCGGGGCCGACGTCATGACACAGATCGGGGCGGCCAGCCCGCTCGGCCGTTTGGGGCACCCCTCCGAAACAGCGGCCGTCGCCGCGTTCCTCGCCTCCGATGATAGTTCCTACATGACCGGTGGCGAAATCTTCGTCGACGGGGGCCTGGCACAGATTTGATGGGGCAAGTATGCGCCCGCCAGAATGGGCCCGGCTTAGTCCTCGAACACAATTTCGGGCGCAGGCTTCGACTCGAGCGTATCCAGCCCCATCGCAACACGGCGGGCCAGTTCATGAAAGAGCTGGCCCGTTGTTTCATCTGACAACGCCGCCGGCTTGCCGGCATCGCCGCCCTCACGGATCGCCTGCAGCATTGGCAGCTCCGCCAGCAGGGGCAGGCCGAGGGCATTCGCCGTGGCGCTGCCACCGCCCTGCCCCATCAGGTAGTGGCGATTGCCCGCCGGATCCTCGAACCAGCTCATCGTCTCGACAATGCCGAGAACCGGCACTTCCGTTTTCGCAAACATGGCCGCGCCGCGGCGCACATCCGCCAGCGCGACTTCCTGAGGCGTGGTGACGATCAAGGCCGCGGTCACCGGCACGCGCTGGGCGATCGTCAGCTGGGCGTCGCCTGTTCCCGGCGGCGTGTCGATGATCAGCACGTCGAGGGGATCTGCCGGTGTGCCCCATTCGGCATCATTCAGCATTTGCGTGATGGCCGACATGACGATTGGGCCGCGCCATATCATCGGTGCGTCCGGGTCCGACAAATATCCGATCGACAGCGTCTTCATGCCGAAGGCTTCGACAGGTTGCAGCTTGCCGGTCTCCGGGGACGTCACCGGCTCGGCAGACACCGTGCCCAGCATGGTCGGAATGGACGGCCCATAGATGTCGGCGTCCATCAGGCCGACCTTCATGCCGGCCTTTGCCATCGCGGCAGCAAGATTGACCGAGACGGTGGACTTGCCGACCCCGCCCTTGGCGCTGGCCACGACCAGAATGCGTGAGATGCCCGGAATCGAGGATTTGGGCGCGCTGGCTGGGACATTCCCCTGCTGCATCGCTTCATCGGACAGGCGCGCGCCCTTGCGCACACGCTTCGACGCCGGCGTATGAGAGAGGTGAACCTCTTTCGCCGGGGCGGTGGCGGCGCGTTCTGCTGTCAGTACGCTGCTCACGGACTTCACCCCGGAGATCAGCTCCACCTTGCCTTCCGCCTCAATCCGGCGCGCTTCAGCGGCTTCCGGGGCAGCCGGATCAGCCTGGATCACGAGCACCGCGCGACCGTCTTCCCCGACCGAAACCGATTCCAGCCAATCGGGCCGTTCGAGCGTTTCCGCGATCTTTTCCTCGAGTTTCCGGCGTGATTTATCCTTCGATCCGAACAAACTGTGCGACTCCACTGCTCTTGATGCCTGCAAACAGGCATGCACATATCACCAAAGCGCCTATATAGAACCCATGCACAGTAATACAGGGAGGGCTCATGCCCTGGGATGACAAGACTAAATCCAGCGGCCCATGGGGCGGCGAGGGCGGAAACGATAATGGGGGCGGCAAGGATGGCGGCTCCCCATGGAATCGCCCCGGCGGCTCGGGCAGCGGTGGAGGCAATGACCTCGAAGACCAGATGCGGCGCATGCAGGAACGTTTCCGGCAGCGCGGTGGCGGCGGTGGCCGGCGTCGCGGCGGCGGTGGAGGCAGTGGCGGGACCAATTTCGGTCCGCTCGGTTTCCTCGTCATTGCAGGGATCGCGCTCCTCGCCTGGCTCTCCACCAGCGTCGTGATGGTGGATCCGGGCCAGCAGGCCTCCGTCTTCCGCTTCGGAAAATGGCAGACCAATTTCGGTCCCGGCCTTCACTTCCACCTGCCTGCCCCGTTCGAGGAGCACGAGCTGGTCGAGGTCGAAGCCCGCCGGAAGACCCAGATCGGCCAGACCATGGATGAGAGCCTGATGCTGACCGAGGACGAAAACATCGTTGATATCCAGTTCTCCGTCTTCTGGCGTGTGAAGCCGGACGCCCCTCAGGACTACATCCTGAACGTCAAGCAGCCCGACATCGCCGTGGAAATGGTGGCGGAATCGGTCATGCGTGAAGTCGTTGGCAAGACGCGGCTCCAGAGCGTGATCACGACCGAACGGGACGTGGTTCAGACGGAAGTCGCCAACCAGGTCCAGACCCTGCTGAACGATTATCGCGCTGGTATCCAGATCGTGAGTATCCAGATCGACAAGGCCGACCCGCCCCAGCAGGTCATCGAGGCGTTCAACGATGTGAACGTCGCCGAACAGGACGCCGAGACCAACATCAACCGCGCCACCCAATATGCCAACCAGATCGTGCCGCAAGCACGGGGTACGGCCCAGCGCCTGCTCCAGGAAGCTGAAGGCTATCGCGACCAGATCGTCGCCGACGCCCAGGGTGAAGCGTCCCGCTTCGAGCAGATCTACGAGGAGTACCGCAAGGCGCCACGCGTCACACGGGAACGCATGTATCTCGAATCCATGGAGCGCGTGCTGCGACGGACCGACAAGACCATTCTCGACAGCAATTCCGGCGCGGTGCCTTATCTGCCGCTTGACCGGGTGCAGTCTTCAAACCGCGAAGGACAGAACTGATGCGTAATCTGAGCTGGTTTGCCCTTGCCATCGTCGCGATCGTATTGGTCGCAATCCTCAATTCCTTCTATGTCGTTCGCCAAGACGAACAGGCCCTGATCCTTCAGGTCGGTGAACCGCGTGCTGTGATCAACGCACCGGGCACGGATGAAGCCGGGCTCTATTTCAAGATCCCGGTCATCCAGACGGTCGAAAAGCTCGACCGCAAGAATCTGGGGCTCGACATCGAGAACATCCAGGTTCTGGCCTCTGACCAACGGCGTCTTGCCGTGGATGCCTTTGTCCGCTGGCGCATCAGCGATCCGCTGCAATTCTATCAGAGCCTTCGCACCATTTCCGGGGCATCCAACCAGCTGAACGACGTGACCAAGGCGTCCATTCGGGAAGTCATGGGTGATGTGCCAGTGCCTGAGATCATTTCAGGCCAGCGGTCCGAACTCATGGAAAACATCCGTGAGAAGGTGGCTGCTGAACTCGCCGATGCCGGGATTTCGATCATCGACGTCCGCATTCGCCAGGCTGACCTGCCACGTGAAGTGGCGGATGGTGTCTACAGCCGGATGCAGACAGCCCGTAAGCAGGAAGCCGAACGCATCCGTGCCGAAGGCGAGGAACGCGCCCGTCTGATCCGCGCCCAGGCCGAACGGGAAAAGACCGTGCTTGAGGCCCAGGCCCGGGAACAGTCCGAAGTGATCCGTGGTGAAGGCGATGCACGCTCCACCGAGATCTACGCAAATGCCTATGGCAAGGATCCGGAATTCTTCCGGTTCCAGCGCGCGCTGATCGCCTGTGAAAATTCCATCCAGGAAGGCACACGCATTGTCGTGGCGCCGGATTCGCTGGGGCTCTGCGATGAGTTCATCAATCGTGCCCGCGCCAATGGCGGCTCTCGCTAGGTCGGGGCTGGCATGTCCATTCAACTGATCCTGATCGGGATCGGCATGTGGCTATTCATTGAGGGGGCGATCTATGCGGTCGCCCCCGAATTCATGCGGCGTATGGCCGAATATCTCGCGCGCATGCCCGGCCGGGAAATCGCGCTGGCGGGGATCGGGTCCGCCGCAATCGGCGCAATCTTCATCGTCATTGCAGTTCGGTTCTGTTGAAGCTGTTGCAAGAGGCCTGCAAAGCGCCATAGTTTACCAATATTGTTGTAGATTGTGCTTCGAAAGGAGGCTCAGAGGCCTATGCGTATTCCGGCCCTTGCTGCCTTGATCCTGATGAGTTCGGCAACCGCCGTTCTGCCCGCTCATGCTCAGCCGAGCCTGTCGAGGGCGGTCGATGGAATCGATCAGAAGGTCCAGCCGCAAAGCTTCCGTGAATTGTCCAAGCGCCTGATGCCGGCCGTGGTTAACATCTCGACCTCGCAAACCATCGCGCCGGACGGCATGCCGACCTTCCCGGAAGGCTCGCCGATGGAGCGTTTCAACGAATTCTTCGGGCGCGACGAAGACGGCTTCCGCCGCGAAGGGTCGCTCGGCTCTGGCTTCGTGATCTCTGCCGACGGCATTATCATCACCAACAATCATGTCATCGAGAATGCCGACGAGATCGACGTCAATTTCTCGAACGGCCGCGTGCTGAAGGCCGAATTGATCGGCCGCGACCGCGATACCGATCTCGCCGTGCTCAAGGTGAAATCCTCGACCGCCCTGCCCTATGTCGATCTCGCCGACAGCGACAAGGCCGAGGTCGGTGACTGGGTCATCGCCATCGGCAACCCGTTCGGCTTTGGCGGATCAGTTTCCGCAGGCATCATCTCTGCCCGCAACCGCGACCTGAATGCTGGCCGCTCGGATGATTTCATCCAGACCGACGCCGCCATCAACCGCGGCAATTCCGGCGGCCCCCTGTTCAATCTCGGCGGCGAAGTGGTTGGCGTGAACACGGCTATCATCTCCCCGACCGGCGGCTCGGTCGGCATCGGCTTCTCCGTGCCGGCCAATCTCGTCAAGCGCATCTCCGACCAGCTCATCAAGGATGGCCGCGTGCGCCGCGCCTGGCTGGGCGTCAATGTACAGGACGCGGATGAAGCCCTCGTGCGGGCCTACAAGGCGACCGGCAAGGGCGGCGTGATCATTACCCGGATCAGCGATGACGGCCCGGCCGCGAAATCCGATATGGAAGTCGGCGACCTCGTGCTTCGCTTCGACGGCCAGACCGTGACCAGCGTGCGCGAACTGACGCGCCTCATCTCGGACACGCCCATTGGCCGGACCGTGCCCCTGGCCCTGGTCCGTGATGGCAAGGGCCGCACCGTCAATGTCACGCTTGGCGAACTGGAAGACGAGGATGATACACCGACCGCCAATGCTGCGCTGGATGCGCCCGCAAGTTCCAATGACCTTGGCGCGGAACTGACCAGTCTCGATGACGACATCCGCCGCCGCTACGGCATCCCCAAGGATGTCGATGGCGTGGTGGTCACCACGGTCTCCGCACGCGGTCGGTCATTCGGAAAGCTGCAACGCGGCGATGTACTCGTAGAAGTGAACTTCGAGCGGGTATCCACGGTCACCGATACGATCAGCAAGGTCGAAACCGCGATGACCACGCCGCGTCAACCGCTCCTGCTGCGCGTCAAACGTCGCGGTGAGGCTGGCTGGTTCGACCAGTTCATCTCCATCGACCTGACCAATTCCTGATCAGTCGGTCCTGCTGAGCATCAGGCTCACGCCCTCCACGTACCCTGCATCATAGGCCGCGTCACGGATCAGGGCGATAGCCCCTACGCGTGTCTTGGGCATGACTTCCACGACAATCATGGCTTTCGGCATTTCCGCCTTCACCCGTTCGATATTGGCTCGTACGGCGCCGATATCGGTATATCGGCCATTGATCGAGACGAGGCCCTCTTCCGTCACACGGATCAGCATCGCCTGCGTGGCGTCGCCGCCATCTGTCGGTGCAGGCGCCTCGATACCGATGGCGTCTTCGACCGCAAATGAAGATGTGACAATAAAGAAGATGAGCAGGATGAAAACGATGTCCAGCTTGGGGGTCATGGCGACTTCTGCTGCACCTGGTTGATGACGTCTGATTGATCTCATTCGAATGCCTCCCTCCAGCACGCTGGAAACGAAGCTACCATATATGTAATTACATTACAATTTATTGGCGAATTTGCTTCCCCGAAAATGGATTCCCATTCAGAAGAAATCAGCCGGTGACGAACTCGTCCGCACGATAGCCTTGGAAGAACAGCGCCGTGTGCAGGTCCGTGTGGTTGATCGCGGCATGCGCTTCAGCGGCGACGATGGGCTTGGCCTTGTAGGCAATGCCGAGGCCCGCCGCCTGGATCATCGCGAGGTCATTTGCGCCGTCGCCCAGCGCAATGGAATCTGCCCGGCTGAGCCCCGCGTCCGCTGAAAACTCATCCAGCGCCGAGAGTTTTGCTTCGCGTCCGAGGATCGGCATGCCCACCTCCCCGGTCAGCGCCGCGCCATCATCGATCAGCGTATTGCCGCGGTGGGCAGCGAACCCGGCCTCGTCCGCGACCCGGCCCGTGAAGAAGGTGAACCCGCCGGAGACCAGCACGGTCATTGCGCCCTGCGCCTTCATCGTCTCGACCAGTGTCTTCGCGCCGGTATTGAGTGAGATGCGGGCGTCAAAGGCGTCCTGCAGGGCTTTCAGGTCGAGCCCCTTCAGCATGGCCACCCGCGTGGTCAACGCGCCTTCGAAATCCAGCTCGCCCCGCATGGCGCGTTCGGTGATCGCCGAAACCTCCGCCTTGAGGCCCGCAAAGTCGGCAAGTTCATCAAGGCATTCCTGCCCGATAATGGTGGAATCCATGTCTGAGATCAGCAGGCGCTTGCGGCGGTTTCCCGCCGGGACCAGCGCCACATCCATCTCTTCCTCCTCCAGGGCCGAGAGGGCTGCGCGCTGGAAATCGGCATCCATCGGAGCAAGGGCGATTTCCACCGCGCTGACATCGCCGATCTGCCCCAAGCGGGTCATTGGCGGCAGGGTCTGCGTGAGGCCGAGATCGCCGAGGATCATGCCAAGGCGGGAGGCAATATTGTCTTCAGGAGCATTGGCGGCGACGACGAGGATCATGGAATTTACTGCTTTCTCAATCATTCCCGCCTCTTCACGGGTTTCCTCGCCGCTGACAAGCCCCTACCTCTATATGGATGATACCGGCAATTCTCATTCACGGACCCACCGCCAGCGGCAAGACTGCCCTGGCCATTGAGGTGGCGCGCCGTCTGGGAGGGGAAGTGATCAATGCCGACTCCATGCAGGTCTACCGCGACCTGCAGGTGATTTCGGCCCGGCCCACCGAAGAGGAAATGGGCGGCGTAAAGCACCATCTCTTCGGTCATGTCGACGCCGCCGAACGCTATTCCACCGGCCAATGGCTGGAGGACGTCCGCGCGACCATTCGCAGCCTCGAACTGCGTGGCAAGCGGGCCGTCCTGGTTGGCGGCACCGGCCTCTACCTGCTCGCCATGATACAGGGCCTGTCCAATATCCCGCCCGTCCCGGAAGACGTTCGCGCCGACGTCCGCGCCATTGCCGATGCCGAAGGGGCCGAGGGCCTGCGCGCCCGGCTCGCGCCGGTCGACCCGGAAACCTCCGACCGCCTCGGCACAGGCGACCGCCAGCGCCTCGCCCGCGCCTATGAAGTCTATCTCGCCACCGGCAAGCCGCTGACCGATTTCCAGAAGGATCGCCAGCCCCCGGTGCTGCAAGAGAATGAATGGATCGGCTTTGCCCTCACCCCGCCGCGCGCCAAACTCTACCAGAAGATCGACCGTCGCTTTGAAGGCATGCTGATGCAAGGCGCCATGGAAGAGGCGCGCCAGCTCATAAAACGCGATCTCGACCCGGAACTTCCTGCAATGAAAGCACATGGAATGCCCTGGCTGGCGGCGTTTGCACGCGGAGAGATCACGGCAGAATTTGCCGCAGAAAACGCAAAACGAGACACAAGACGCTACGCAAAGCGGCAATTCACGTGGATTGGTCGCCAGTTTCCCTTCTGGCCGCGCATTCCCTCACCTGCCCCGGAAGACCGACTCAGGGTTATTCTTGCCTTGTATAGGGAGATTGACAGGCCGGTTGAGGCAGATTATTCCTGATCCTGACGTTGGAGGAAACGCACCGTGCGCAAATACGTAGTACTCGTTATTAAGCATCCGTAGCTGGCTTTGATTTAGCCAGTTGCGGGTGCGCGCACAAAGAGGGGCTCCATTGGAGCCCTTTTTCTTTTCCGATACAGTCCAGACACAGCCCGATCAGAGACCTCCCCATGACAACCCAAGCCAAGACCAAGCCCGCCGCTGCAACCTTGACCATGACCGGCGCCGAAATCGTCATCACGGCGCTCAAGGAACAGGGCGTGGAAGTCATGTTCGGGTATCCGGGCGGAGCGGTCCTGCCGATCTATGACGCGCTCTACAATTCCGATGGCATCCGCCACATCCTGGTGCGCCACGAACAGGGCGCAGGCCATGCCGCTGAGGGTTATGCCCGCACGACCGGCCAGCCCGGCGTCTGTCTCGTGACGTCCGGCCCCGGCGCGACCAATATGGTCACCCCGATCGCCGATGCGATGATGGACTCCATCCCGATGGTGGTCCTGACCGGACAGGTCCCGACACATCTGATCGGCACCGACGCATTCCAGGAATGCGACACGACCGGCATCACGCGCACCTGCGCCAAGCACAATTACCTCGTCACCGATGTGAACCAGCTGGCGCGCACGATCCATGAGGCCTTCCTGATCGCAAGATCCGGCCGCCCCGGCCCGGTCGTGGTTGACATTCCGAAGGACATCCAGTTCGCCACCGGCACCTATGTCGGCAAGGACGGCATCCACAAACCGACCTATCATCCGAACACCAAGCCTCACCCGGACGCGATCAGCGCCACAATCGACCTGATGATGCATGCGCGTCGGCCGGTCTTCTATACCGGCGGCGGCGTCATCAATTCCGGTCCGGAAGCCTCCCGCCTGTTGCGCGAGCTACAGGAAGCCACCGGCTATCCGGTAACGTCCACGCTGATGGGGCTCGGCGCCTTCCCGGCCTCCCATCCCGACTGGCTGGGCATGGTGGGTATGCATGGCAGTTTCGAAGCCAACAATGCGATGCATGATTGCGATCTGATGATCTGCGTCGGCGCCCGCTTTGACGACCGCGTGACGGGTCGCATCGACGCCTTCTCGCCGAATTCCAAGAAGGTCCATATCGATATCGACCCTTCGTCGGTGAACAAGATAGTTCGCGTCGACATTCCGGTGATCGCCGATTGCGCCGAAGCGCTTGCCGCCCTCCTGAAGGGGTTCAAGGCCCGCAAGACGAAGAAGCCCGACCTCAAGCCCTGGCGGCAGGAGATCGATATCTGGCGCGCCCGGAAATGCTTCACCTACACAAATTCGGACGCGATCATCAAACCCCAGCACGCCGTCGAGCGCCTGTATGAGCTGACGCGCGACCGCGAGACCTACATCACGACCGAAGTTGGCCAGCACCAGATGTGGGCCGCGCAATATTACCATTTCGACGAGCCGAACCGGTGGATGACCTCCGGCGGCCTCGGCACGATGGGCTATGGCCTGCCGGCTGCCGTGGGCGTACAGGCCGCTCATCCCGACGCGCTTGTCATCGACATTGCCGGCGAAGCCTCGATCCAGATGATGACGCAGGAGCTTTCGACCGCCGTTCAGCACAAACTGCCCGTCAAGGTTTTCATCCTGAACAATGAATGGATGGGCATGGTCCGCCAGTGGCAGGAATTGCTGCATGGTGAGCGCTATTCGCACTCCTATTCGGAAAGCCTGCCGGACTTCGTGAAACTTGCCGAAGCGATGGGCGGTCATGGCATCCGTTGCGACAATCCGGCGGAGCTGGACGACAAGATCCGCGAAATGATTGACCATCCCGGCCCAGTCCTGTTCGATTGCCGTGTCGAAAAGGCCGAGAATTGCCTGCCGATGATCCCGTCGGGCTCGGCGCACAATGAGATGATCCTCGGCGAGATCAGAGGCGACGAGATCGGCGAGGCCGGCAAGGGCCTGGTCTGATTTCGGGCATGGGTATGGTGGCAATGGGAACAGGACGGGTCATGCGGCAGACGCCAAAACACCTTTCACAGCGCGGCAGTCTGCCTGTAGAAGGCGGCATGGTCAGGGTTAATCCAACGGAGACACAGGCATGAGCGACGGATCATCAGGTACGCCCCCCGCCGGCAATCCGAAATCGGCCTATTTCCTGTCCCATGAGGATGAAGCGGTGGAGCGCCGTACCCTCGCTGTCATGGTCGACAACGAGCCCGGTGTGCTGGCGCGCGTGGTCGGCCTGTTCTCCGGCCGAGGCTACAATATCGACAGTCTGACCGTGGCAGAAGTCGACGTGAATGAGCGCCGCTCGCGCATCACCATCGTCACCCAGGGCACGCCGCATATCCTCGAACAGATCGAGGCCCAGCTGCTACGCATCGTGCCGGTGGAACAGGTGATCGACATCACCAAATCCAAGCGCGGCATTGAGCGCGAACTGGCGCTGGTGAAAGTCGCCGGCAAGGGCGAGTCGCGCGTCGAGGCGCTGCGCATCTCTCAGATTTTCCGCGCGAATGTGATAGACACGACCAATGAGAGCTTCATTTTCGAACTGACCGGCGCGTCCGAAAAGATCACGCAATTTGTCGACCTGATGCGCCCGCTCGGCCTGGTTGAGGTCAGCCGGACCGGCGTCCTGTCGATCAAGAGGGGAAAGGAGAAGGGATGACCCGCACCAGCTTCATTGCGCTCGGCGTCCTTTTCCTCGCCGGCAGCGCCCACGCCATCGAAGAACAACCTGAAAGCTGCCGTCCGAAAGTGGCCGGCTCTGCCTTCGCGCTCGCGGATGAGGCCGAGCAGGCCCGGCTGCAATGCGATATCGACCGGGCCGAGCTGATCACGGACCGGGCAGATGTGACATTCAACACGTCCTCTGATCCCATCCTGCGGATCGTGGATACAGCCGCGCCCAGCGGGTCGGCCTATGTCTATGACATCGTGGACGCGGGCGGAACGATGATACTGGATGCGCGGACAGTTCCCGTCGACGCCGAAGCGGACACGCGCATTCCGCTCTGCCGCTTGCAGACGCAATTGCCAGCCCCGGTCGCCAGCAAGGTCGCCCTGTCCCTGCTGACTGCGAGCGACTCCGATTTGCCGGGCTATGGCGCGCGGGAAAAAATGGTGATCAATGCAGACGGATCGCGCAGTTTTGAATTGCTGCTGTCCTCGCACGACATCATCACTTCAATTGAAACCACCGATGGCCTGAAACAATTCTCGCGCCATTCGGAAGCCAATGACACGATTGCCGAACTGAACCGCAGCGTCATCGGCGTCGCCAATTTTTCAGATGGCTGGGTGTGTAAGCCCAACTGATCTGAAGACCCCTCCCCCACAATCAATCCTCCAGCGGAGCAAGTAGAGGCCCATGAAAATATATTACGAACAGGATGCGGACCTTTCCCTCATCCAGAGCAAGAAAGTCGCCGTGATCGGCTATGGCAGCCAGGGCCACGCGCATGTCCTGAACATGCGCGATAGCGGCGTGAAGCAGCTGAAGGTCGGCCTGTATGAGGGCTCGCCAAGCCGCGCCAAGGCCGAGGCTGAGGGCCTGGAAGTGGTCACACCTGCCGAAGCCGCCCAATGGGCCGACGTGCTGATGATCCTGATCCCGGACGAGAAGCAGGCTGTGCTCTACGCCAACGAGATCGAGCCGCACCTGCGTGCAGGCCAGCACGTCATGTTTGGCCACGGTTTCAACGTGCACTACAATCTCATCCGCCCACGCCCGGATGTGGACGTGTCGCTGTCCGCCCCAAAAGGCCCCGGTCATACGCTGCGCGCCCAGTACCAGATGGGCTTCGGCCTGCCGGGCCTGATCGCGATCCATCAGGACGCGACCGGCACCGCCCAGGATGTCGCCCTGTCCTATTCCAAGGCCATCGGCAACACGCGCGCCGGCGTCATCGAGACCTCGTTCCGGGAAGAGACTGAGACCGACCTCTTCGGCGAACAGGCTGTTCTCTGCGGCGGCATCGTCGAACTGATCAAGGCTGGCTACGAAACGCTGGTCGAGGCCGGCTATGCGCCGGAAATGGCGTATTTCGAATGCCTTCACGAGACCAAGCTGATCGTGGACCTGATCTATGAAGGCGGCATCGCCAACATGAACTACTCGATCTCGAACACGGCCGAATATGGCGAATACGTCTCCGGTCCGCGCGTGATCAATTCCGAAGCCAAGGCCAACATGAAGAAGGTCCTCGAAGACATCCAGAACGGCACCTTTGCCCGGAATTGGGTGCTCGAAAACCAGGCCGGCGCCCCAGGCTTCAATGCCATGCGCCAGCGCATGAACAGCCACGAGATCGAAGAAGTCGGCGAAAAACTGCGCGGCATGATGCACTGGGCCCAGAACGACCGCCTGGTCGACAAGTCCCGCAACTAGCCCTTATCCGGGTGGACGGTCCGGCACGCGGTTCATGTCCACCCGGCCTTCAATTCCCGGCACGCGGCCAGACATGGTGTATTGCCAGATGTCCGGTGCGCGGCCGTTGATCGTACGGGGTACGGTCTCGCCAAGGCCGCGCAGCCAGAGCGGGTACTCGTCATAATTTCCGGCCAGCCAGTCGGTGTGGAACTCCAGCGTCGTGTAGATCACTGGCCGCACGCCATACTCGGCTTCCAGAGCCGCCAGGAATGCGTCCAGCTCGGCCAGGGTCTCAGCCGTGCTGCCGCGCGGCTCGCAATTGTGGGCATATTCCAGGTCCACCGCGGGCGGCAGGCCCCCTGCCCGCACTTCGACCGACTGGATGAAATTCCACGCCTGCTCGCCGCCTGGTCGGCAGAGACGATAGAAATGGTAAGCCCCGACCAGCCAGCCACGGGTCTTCGCTTCGCGCCAATGGTCCAGGAAACGCGGATCCTTCCAATCGCGGCCCTCGGTGGCCTTGAGATAGAGGAAGTCGACCGGCGCTGCCTCGAATTCGTCCCATTGCACGCGGCCATTGTGATGCGAGAGGTCAACGCCCGTGACCCCGGCCTGCAACGGGATGAAACTGCCTGAAACAGGATCAGACGGCGGCGAACACGCTGCGACACCCAGCATCAACGTGAAACAGATCAAACGAAACAGGCTCATGCCCTGTTTCAACACGGGAATATGGCATCATGGCGAGGTAAATTTGCCCGTATCTTGCATAGGAATAACTGCTGGGAACTGTGCGCAAGGCCAATTGCGCGCTATAAGAGCAATAAAATCAATTCTCTGGCTCTGGATCAGAACCTTTCGCCGGCAACAGGCGCACCAGGTCAGGACATGGGAAAGTATGGGCGATGGCTAAAACGGACACCGACAACACCACTGGCAAAGGCCGGTCCGGCCAAGGCAGCTTCATCGGCGCGGAATGCGAGCTGGAAGGTCGTTTTACCTTCACGGGCCCCCTCACCATCGCCGGACACTTGAAAGGTCCTGTGAAATCGGATGGCTTGGTCCTTATCGAGGCGACCGGTCATCTCGAAGGCTCGCTAGAAGCCGCGATCATCATCGTCCATGGCAAGCTGACCGGAAATGTGACCGCTCATGAGAGCCTGGAAATCTGGAACGAAGCAGTAGTCACTGGAAAGGTTCTGACGCGCAGCATTCGCGTCGACGCCGGCTCCCTGCTGACGGCAGACCTGAGAGTTGCCACAGACGGGGCGTTGCCGAGCCATCAGGCCGCCGCGGCGCCTGAGCCCTCGTCCCTCGAAACAACGACGCCAGCCATGCCCGCGATGGATCCCAACCGCCCGGCCAGCCCGCTGCCCGGCTCAAGCCTGGCACGCAAACTGTCGGCGATGAACGAAAATCAGTAGCGCTTCTTTACGTCCTCAAGACGGTCCCAAGTGTGGTCATCCGGCTGGTAGGCCCCCAGTCTCGACAAGCGCTCACAAGCCCATTCATAGTCATTGTCGCAGGATTCCTGTAGCAGGCGCGTGCCCTCGGCGACGTTCTTGCGTCCGCCCTGGCCGGTATAAACCATGTTGCCATAGGCCGCGCAGCCGCTGACATCGCCATAGTCGCACGCCTTGTCATAAAGCTGGCGCGCCTGGACCGGGTCGGCCTCCATGCCACGCCCTTTCATGGTAAGATAAGCCAGTCCGGAACACGCCTCTGCATGGCGCCCGTCACAGGCCTTGCGGTAATTCTCAGCCGCCTTTTCGTAATCCTGAGTGCCGCCCAGTCCGCGGCGGTACATATCGGCCAGTTCGAAACAGGCCTCATACTCCTTAGTGCCACAGGCACGGATTGCCTCGGATTTCGTGGCGCGGTTCTTTTCGAGATTTGCGCTGGCTTCCTCAAGCGCAATTTCCGCTTGGGTCCGCTCGACCTGCCCATACTGCGCGACCGCAGGGAGGGCCGCGATCGACATGGCAGCGGCAGATAGCGCGATAGCTAGAATACGCATGCAGTTTCTCCCTTGGTTCTATTCGGGATATAAGTGGCGGCACGAAGCGCGTCCATGTAAACCGCTGCTTACAGATTGGTAACATCACGCAAGAACGCTTGCCGTCGGAACAGCTTGTTCACAATAAGAGACCAAAGCAAAAAGGGGAAACACATGGCCGCAGCAGACCAGACGCCCATTGGGTCAGGGTTTCACGCCAAGTCTACCGCCAGGGACGTGGTCGACGGAATGGACCTGACTGGCCGCAATGCCATTGTCACCGGCGGCTATTCCGGAATTGGCCTCGAAACCGTCCGCGCCTTGGCAGGCGCCGGCGCGCGCGTCACCGTCCCGGCCCGCCGGATCGATGCGGCCGAAGCTGCGCTCGCCAATATTCCCGGCGAGATCGAGATCGCGGCGATGGACCTGGAAGACCTTTCCAGCGTGCGCAAATTCACCTCCGATTTCGAGGAGACCGGCCGGGCGCTGGATATCCTGATCAACAATGCCGGGATCATGGCCTGTCCGGAAACACGGGTCGGCCCCGGCTGGGAGCGCCAGCTTGGCGTGAACCACCTCGCCCATATGGCCATGAGCCTTGCCTTGGCCCCTGCCCTCGAACGCGCCGACGGGGCACGCCTCGTGGCCCTGTCCTCGACGGCCCATATCCGCTCGGATGTGATCTGGGACGATCCGAACTATGAGAGCCACCCCTATGACAAATGGGAAGCCTACGGCCAGTCCAAGTCTGCTTGCGCCCTGTTTGCGCTCGGCGTCGATCATCGCGGCAAGGACATTGGCGTTCGCGCCTTCTCCGTGCATCCGGGCGGTATTTTCACGCCCTTGCAGCGCCACCTCTCCGATGAGGAAATGGCCGAGCTTGGCTGGAAAAATCCTGACGGCACGATTCCCCCTCAGGTGCAGGCCATGTTCAAGACGCCCGAACAGGGAGCCTCAACCAGTGTCTGGGCGGCCACCGCTCCGGCCCTGAAAGACAAGGGCGGCGTCTATTGCGAGGATTGCGACATCGCGAAACTTGCCACCGAAGAGAGCCAGAGATGGGAGCATGCCCGTCCCTGGATTTGCGATGATGAAAAAGCCGAGCGGCTTTGGGACATCAGCGAGACGATGCTCAGCAAGGCCTGAGCCGACAAAGGACCCTCACCGAAATGAAACACACATTGCTGCTCGCAACTGCCGGCCTCATTCTGGCCGCTTGCGCCAATCCGGTTCCCGACACCATGCCCACGCTTCAGGAACCCGCCCACTCCGCTTTCGACTATGATTCCGTGTTCGTACATGACGGACGGCCTGAAGCAGACTTCGAACAATACGAACTCCGCAACTCACGGGAGATCCTCGAATTCACTGAAGTCATGCCGGGCATGACCGTTCTGGACATGGAAGCCGGCGGCGGCATCTATACCGAACTCTTCTCGCTCGTCGTGGGGGAGGAAGGAAAGGTCTATCTCCAGAACCCGCCAGAGTTCGAGACCTTCCTCGGAGACGCCGTCGAGAAACGCATGGACGGGCGCCTGATCAATGTCACCCATATCCAGACCTCCTTCGACGACTTCGAGCCAATCGGTGACGAGGAAGTGGATCTCGTTACCTGGTTCCTGGGGCCGCACGAGCTCTGGTTTACCCCTGAAGGCTCAAAACCGGGTGCGCTCGGCGATCCGGAGACCGCCTTCTCGGAAATCGCACGCGTCCTGAAGCCGGGCGGACATTTCGTGGTGATTGACCATCGCGCGCCGGACGGCGCCCCTCCGACCACGGGCGGGGACACGCACCGGCTGGCACAGGACGCCCTGATGCAGCTGATGAAAGGCGTCGGCCTGACCCTTGTTGAGGAGAGCGACCTGCTCGCCAATCCCGATGATGATGGCACGCGAAACGTCTTCGATCCGTCTATCCGGAGACAGACGGATCGCTACATTCTCAAATTCGAGAAGTCCTGACCGAAGGCCGGATCAGTTGGAGCTTTCGGGCTCCAGCTTGTCCTGCGTCCTAGTGTCGAAATCGCTGGCGTCATGGCGCTCGCGCAGCTGGGTCTCCGGCTTGCCGAAGGTACGGTTCACCATACGGCCGCGTTTGACCGCCGGGCGATCCGCGATCTGCTGGGTCCAGCGCTGGACGTTTTCATATTCGTGGACCTGCAGGAATTCACCTGCATCATAGACGACGCCGGACGCCAGCGCGCCATACCAGGGCCAGATCGCCATATCGGCGATCGTGTATTCATCGCCCGCCATGAACTCATTGTCGGCGAGCCGCTTGTCCAGCACGTCCAGTTCCCGCTTCACTTCCATCGCAAACCGGTCGATCGCATACTCGATCTTGATCGGCGCATAGGCGTAGAAATGGCCAAAGCCGCCGCCGAGATAGGGCGCCGATCCCATTTGCCAGAATAGCCAGGAGAGCGCTTCGGTCCGCTTACGGGGATCCTTTGGCAGGAAGGCATCGAACTTCTCCGCCAGGTACAACAGGATCGACCCGGACTCGAACACGCGGGTTGGCGGATTGGTTGAATGGTCCATCAGCGCGGGGATCTTGGAATTCGGATTGGCCGAGACGAACCCGCTGGAGAACTGGTCGCCCTCCATGATGTTGACGAGCCAGGCATCATATTCGGCGCCGGAATGGCCTGCCGCGAGAAGCTCTTCGAGCATCACGGTCACCTTCACACCATTTGGCGTGCCCAGCGAATAGAGCTGCAGCGGGTGCTTCCCGACCGGAAGATCCTTTTCATGGGTCGCCCCGGAAATCGGCCGGTTGATGCTGGCGAACCGTCCGCCGCTTTCAGCGTCCCATTTCCAGACTTTCGGTGGGGTATAGGTATCATCAGCCATCTCGCGTGCCCTTCTGCATGGTTTCTTGAAACCACCATGTAGGATGGGCGCGGGGAATGTCAGTAAACTTCTTTGTGAGACATCCTAAACCGGTTCGGGCAGGATTATGCTGGCATGCTCTCGGTCAGCAGCAATTCCTGGTTCTGGACAGCCTTCGTGACCTTTACCGGTAACCAGCAGGTCACTTCCAGGCCTCCGCCCTCAACCGGCTTCATGCCGACTGTGCCGCCATGCAGATCGATGAAATGCTTCACGAGCGCCAGGCCGAGGCCCGCGCCGCGCTGGTCGCCCGAGACGAAACTGTCGAAGCTGGTCGCGCGCTTGTCAGCCGCGAGGCCCCGACCATTGTCGCGCACGGACAGGGTAACCATGTCGCCGACCCGCTGGGACGAGACCACGATCTCCCCGCCGGATTCGGTAAAGCGCAGCGAATTGGAGATCAGATTGAAGAGAACCTGACGGATGCGGCGCTCGTCAGCGCGGATCATGCCGAGCTTGCCCTTGATGTCGGCGCGCACGGCGATTTGCGTATCCTCTGCCTTGGACACGACCATGTCGATGCTTTCCTCGATGACATGGCGGAGGTCCACATCCTTCACGTCGAGGTCCATACGGCCGGCTTCGATCATGGCGAGGTCGAGGATGTTCTCGATGAGCTTCGATAGGTGGTCGGAGGCCGAGAGGATCGCGCTGACATAGTCTGTCTGGCGCTCGGTCAGGTCGCCATTGCGCTTGGTTTCCAACAATTCGGCATAGCCGAAGATCACCGTCAGCGGGGATCGCAGCTGGTAGGATACGTTCCGCACGAATTCCGTCTTGAGGCGGTCGGCGGCCTCGAACGCTTCGGCGCGGTCGCGCAGGGCCGACTCGACCCGGCGTGTCGCCGTCACATCGGCAAAGGCAACCAGCGTGTTTCCGTCCGGCAACGGATGGGTGAGATAGGTCAGGATCGAACCATCGGACCGGCGCATTTCGCCCGTGGTCGACTGGCGCGCGCGCGCGGAGGGGTCGGTGATATGGCCCTTTATCGCGTCCCAGACATCAAGGTCATGGAAGAGCGGAACACAATCCTCGATCACGGCGCTGTAGTCCGGATGATCTTTCAGCGTGTCATGGTCCAGAGACCAGAGGCGCTCAAAGGCCTTGTTGAACAGTTTCAGCCGTCCGTCGCCCCCGAACACGACAACCGCTTCGTGGAGATTGTCGAGCGTGGACGCCTGCGTCTTCACGATAGCGTTGAACTTGGTCTGGAGATCGAGTTCGCCGGTAATGTCCTTGAACAGCAGGAGCAATCCGCCCATCGGGTGGCGCTGGCGCGTAACGGACAAGGTGCGATCATCCGGCAAGGACCAGGTGTCTTCCTTCACCCCGTCAATATCGAGGTAATAGGACAGCTCCTCAGCGCGCCATTCAGCATAATTCGTGCGGGCCGGCAGCTTGCGACGCTCGCGCAGGCGATCCAGCAATTGCCCATGGTTCGGGCGGTCCAGCAGGAAGCTCTCATCGAGATCCCACATGTCGCGGAAGGCCTTGTTGTAGAAGGTCAGCTTCCGGTCCGCGCCAAAGATGGCGACGGCGTCGGCGACATGATTCAACGTCTCGTCATGCGCGCGGACATGGCGGTTCAGTTCCTCGCGGGCATTTTCCTGCGCGGTCACGTCGAACGCCATCGCCCCTGCCCCACCGGACAGCGGGAAGGTCAGCACACGCATGGCACGGCGTTCGCCATTCACCACCATGTGGCGGGTCTCATCTATGTCGGCGCCTTCGGAAATCGTCTTGCGGGCCTGGTCTGCGGAGGCTTGGTCCAGCATCAGCTGGCGGTCCAGCACACGGTCGAGGTTCACGCCGTCGACGGCCTCGATATAGGACGGGTTCACCCATTGCAGCTTGCCCATGCCGGAGACACGCCAGGCTGGGAACGGCGCCTTGCCCAGCATGTCGAGGAAAGCCGTGGGATCGCGCGCGATGACCTGACGGGCCTCTTCCAGCTTGCCGCGGGCAGAGCTTTCTTCCAGACCCTTGATGGTCGTGTCTGTGACCCAGACGACGGCGCGAGCGCCAGCTGTCCGGCCATCGGCTTCGAGGAAGCGGCCGGAGGGCCCAATAATGGTCAGCGAAAACGCCTGCCCCGTATCGCGCAATTCGCGCAGGCGGATGCGCAGCGTCGTGTCCTGTCCAGAACTGTCGCGCGCTTCGAGATCCGCAAGGCCCTCAATGATCCGTACAGCCGGATCGGGCGAAATAGCATCATCGGTAAAGCTGAGCAGACCTGCGAGCGCGACCGGAGAGCCATAAAGCTCCGGCGGCGTCATCTCTTCGCTGTCGGGTTCCAGCGCATCGCCCTGCCAGACCAGGATCACGCCAGGATGGGCCCCGAGAATGGAGCGGTGCTCCGCAAGCAGGGTTTCGAGATCGGAAGACCGGTCCTTGTATTTACGGGCGGCCCCACGGGCGCCATCGGAAACACGCAGCGCCCACAGCAAGGCTGCAAGACCCAGCGCCGTGGCGCCGGCAGACATGATGATAGGGACCTGGTCCGCCGTGATTGCCATAGTGTCTTCAATCCAACTCGCACGAATCGGTCGCCGAACGGCGACCGCAACTGGTTAACGGATTGCTCCCTTTGCGTTAAGGCGGCGTTAACGAGACGCTAATGCCAGACCGGAGCGCAGACAAGATAACTGAAACGTCATGTTGCAAAAACACCACACCGGCATAATCTGGTCTTTGAACCTTCATGGAGACTGTTCATGCGCAATCTGGTCCTCGCCCTGTCCGCTGCGGCCCTGTTCGGTTTCGCTGCGCCTGCTTCAGCCGGGGCAGGCGATGAGAGTGACGATCTGGTCCGGCTGCCGGGACAGAGCTATCCTGGCCCTGGTCAACGCAAGGCGAGAGCAAATGCGCATGCGCCAGACCGCCTTGTGGCGGGCGGCGGACTGATGGTCAGCTTCGATACCGATCTTGACGGAAAGATTACGCCGACCGAATTGGCAAACGGCATCAACGCAGCCTTCCTAGAGGCCGATTCCAATAGCGACGGGTATCTGAGCCCGCTGGAACAGCTGTCCTGGGCGGAAAACCAGCCGACCCGCGACGACACGCTCGGAAATCCGGCCCGGTTCGACCCGAACCTCGACCGGCGCGCCAGTTTCGACGAATTCGACACGGTCCTTACCAGCCTGGCCGCGGACTACGCCTCGGATTCCGGCATCATTCACGTGGCCGATCTGAAAGCACCCAAGCCGGACAAACGGGAAGAGACCCGTTTCGTCCGCAATGACCCGCCGCTTCGTCGCAACTAGGTGAGAATATCGTAGAGGTCGGTCCGCCGGTCCCGGAAAAAGCCCCAGGCCGCCCGTTCGCGTTCAATTTCATCCAGATCGAATTCTGCGACAAGCACGCCCTGCTCGGTACGTCCGAAATCGATCACGATCTCGCCGGTTGGGTCCGCGATGAAGCTGGTCCCGTAAAAGACCTGCCCTTCCTCATCGCCTACACGGTTTGCGGCAACGACCGGGATCGTGTTCGACACGGCATGGCCTTGCATGGCGCGACGCCAGCGGGCCGCCGTATCAAGGCCTGCATCCTGCGGCTCTGCCCCAATTGCGGTCGGGTATAGCAAGGCATCCGCCCCCATCAGCGCCATGGCACGCGCGGCTTCCGGGAACCATTGGTCCCAGCAGATGCCCACGCCAATCCGGCCCTTCATCGTGTCCCATACGCGAAACCCGGTGTCGCCGGGGCGGAAATAGTATTTTTCCTGATAGCCCGGCCCGTCTGGAATATGGCTTTTGCGATAGACGCCCAAGGGCGTCCCGTCCGCGTCGATCATGACCAGGGAATTGTAATAGAGCGGGCCATCCTTCTCATAGATCGAGACGGGAATGACGACGCCAAGTTCCTCGGCCAGCACGGACAATTGCTCGACAGCCGGATGCTCGCGCCACGGATAGGCCCGCGCGAAATGCTCTTCTTCCTGCGTCTTGCAGAAATAGTAGCCTGTGAAGAGTTCCGGCGGCAGCACCACGTCCGCCCCCTGCTCTGCCGCCTCGCGCACACGCTCCGCCACGCGGTCGATATTGTCCTGCACATCATCTGATGGCGTGAACTGGATGCAGGCAAGCGTCAGGGTACGGGTCATGTCTCTCTCCTGGCAATCAGGCTGGAATTTCACGGGTCATGCAGTGGAAGCTGCCCCCGCCATTGAGGATGTGGCGCGCCGGCAGGCCGATCACCTTGCGGCCCTCAAACAGGGCGCTCAATTCGGCCAGCGCCACAAGGCTGTAGCGATCCTCATAAACGGGAACGAGCACCACACCATTGGTAATCGTGAAATTCATATGGCTTGCCGGGATCGGATTTCCATCCTCATCCTTCACAAGACCCGGTGACGGAATGGTGGTGACCTCCAGCCCAGCCCGGCGCAGCGCGGTCTCGATTTCCTGCAACGTGTCGGCATTCGGATCGTCCGCACCAGAGGGGTGCTGGCAGATTGCATGCCCCGGTGCGATGAAGCGGGCGATATTATCGACATGGCCGTCTGTATGGTCATTCAGCAGACCGTCGCCCAGCCAGATGAATTCGGTCACGCCCAGCGCGCCCGCAATCTCCGCCTCGATCGCGGCCTGATCCATGTCGGGATTGCGATTGGGATTGAGCAGGCATTGCCCCGTTGTCAGCAGGCGACCCGTGCCGTCCGCATCAATACCGCCGCCTTCCAGAACCATCTCATGTTGCGACAACTCGATGCCTTCATGATCCGCAATGGCAGCGGCCGTTTCGGTGTCGCCCGGCATCAAATATTTGCCGCCCCAGCCATTGAAGCGGAAAGCCTGCGCGCGGCGCGCATCGCCTGTACCGGTGATGATCGGCCCGGTATCGCGCATCCAGATGTCACCGGTCGGAATGCGGCAGATTTCGGCGCACTCTCCTACAGCCGCCCGCGCGGTCGCTTCGGCCTCATCGGAGCCTACCGCCACGCGGATCGGAACGAACTCCGACGCGGCGCGGATAAAACGGGCAATATCCTGGCGCGGGCCATCAAGGCTGCCGCCCCATTCTTCAACGAGACGTGGCCACCCGACCCAGAGGGCAGCATGCGGGGCCCATTCGGGCAGGAGATGAGGTTTCATGTCAGACATTGAGCGCGCCATGCCACAGCTTGTTCCAAAGGAAAAGGGCGGCTCTTCGCAGAGCCGCCCTTCCCGATTTCATTCTGGCGATAAGCCTAGAACTTGTACTTCACACCGAAGTGGACCTGCCACAGCGACGGGCTCGTCACGACGGAGTCACGATCCGGGTTCGAGTTGAAGCCGCTGATGATGTAGCGGTTCTGAGCGTCGATGCCGTCGATGCTGTACAGCTCGGCATTGGCTGGGAAGCCGTGCTCACGCAGGACGCCCCAGTCAGAGTTCAACAGGTTGCCGACGTTCTCGATGGTCATGAATGCTTCAGCGCGGTCCTGCTCACGGAAGCCTGGCAGTTCCTGCGTCAGCTTCAGGTCGAACTTCGTCCACCAGTCATCTGCCGCCATGTTGCGCGGTGCGATGCTGCCGCGATACTCACTGAGATTATCGCTGCTGTCGATGAACGCGTTGAGCGCTGCAACGGCCGTTGGGTCCGAAAGCGGCGAGATGCGAGCATCTGCGATGCCTTCTGGGATGTAGGCCAGCTGGCGACGGTTGCTGAACAGCGGCGAGAAGGCCGTGTTCGAACCCAGGGTGTAGCTGTAAGGCGCGCCCTGGTTGGCCGTACCGAAGACCGACAGACGGGTGAAGTAGTCCGTGATGAACTCTTCTTCCCAGTTGAAGGTCAGGTTGATGCGGTGAGCAACTTCGTAATCGCTCGTACCGAGAGCCGGCTGGACAGCGTCATAGGTCGTGTAGTTCGAGAAGTTCGAGAACGCGACCGAAGACGTCATCGGGTTGGCATCGTCAGCATCTGTGTAGGCGTATGCCAGCGACCAATCGATTCCGTTGTCGTAGTCTTTGGCAACACCCGCAGAGAGGACGAGCGCGTCGCCTTTCTCAGCAGCGTTTGTCAGCACGAAGTCGTTCGTGTTGCCGGAGTAGATCGGACGACCATCAGGGCCAATGCCCGTCTGATCCCAGCTGATCGGCGTCCAGTGGGCTGCTTCATTGGTCTTGGAGTACAGGATGTCCGCCATCAGCGTCCAGTTGTCACCCAGCATCGGGTTACCGGAGTCATAGTTCATGACTGCGCCGAAAGCATACTTCCACTCGGATGGGAGTTCGAAGTCGGGGTCGATCGCGTTGACCGGGCCGCTACCAACACCGGCCGCAACATTTGCGATGCTCGAATCCGGCACATCGATGAACGGCGTACCAGCCCCGCCAGCGTACGTGTAGTCGTTGATATTGCCACCGCGGATACGGTCTTCGAACAGGGTCACGCCATTGTTGGAGTAGTTGTTCGAAATCCAGACGTTCGGGTTACCGCCGGAGTAGAGGCCAACACCGCCGTGGAGGCTGATGTCGTCATTCACTTCATAGGTGAAGCCGAGGCGTGGCTGCAGCAGGTCGCGGCCATCCATGGTTTCGTCATTGCCGAAGCCATAGGCTGCGTCGAAGTCGGCATTGTACATCGGCGCATCATCCGACGTGTAGTAGTCGTAACGAAGGCCCGCGACGAGGTTCAGCTTTTCAGAGACCTGCCAGTCGTCCTGAACGTAGATCGTGTTGATTTCATATCCGAAATCAGCGGCGCCATCATTCTGGTCGTTGGAACCTGCAGCATTCTCGTAACGGAAGTCGGAGAAGTCGCCAGCGGCAAAATCTGCAATCGAGTCGAAAACCCACTCGCCCTGAACTTCCTGGATGAAGAGGTTGAAGACTTCGAATTCTTCGCGCTCTGCACCGAAGGTGACGATGTGATCGCCCAGCGTCCAGTCAGCTTTACCTTTGTAGTTCAGCGTCGTGTAGGCCAGTTTGTTGGCGTGACGGCTGTCATCAGCGCCGAGGTAAACCGTGGAACCGCCATCGGTGTCGATCTGGACTTCACCGAAATTGTCGAGACCGGAAACCGGGATCTGGCGATTGTCGAGGTCAACATAGGTGACGCGGAATTCGGTTGAGAACGTGTCGGTCCAGTCAGAATACAGGGCACCGGAATAGTTCTGCAGTTCAGCGCCACGCTCATAGTAGTGGTTGCCATCAGCCAGGCGGGAAGACCCGCTGTCAGACGGGCTGAAGTTGAAGCCGTCATTGTAATTGTACGTGAAGGCTGCGCGGTGATCGTTGTTGATGTTCCAGTCCAGCTTGACGAAGATTTTTTCGTCTTCGACTGGCATGGAAGTTGGCAGGCCACCGGACACGTACCCATAGCCTTCAGCGATCGAGATGATCTGATCGTATTCGGCCTGTGTAACGCCGGCGCTATCAGGCGTGAAGCCGAAGATGTTGGCACCTTCGAACTTCTCGTAGGAGCCGAAGAGGAACAGCTTGTCCTTGATAAGCGGCACGCCGACATTGAAGCCGTAACGCTTCTCGTCGAAATCGCCGAGATCAACGGAGTCGCCGTCGATTTCGTCGCCAGTCAGCGAGTCACTGGTGTAATCGTAGAAAATGCCGCCGTGGATTTCGTTGCCGCCGGACTTCGTAACAGCGTTGATGTTACAGGCCGTGAACTGGCCGTACTCAACGTCGAACGGGGCAAGCTCAACCGAGACCTGCTCGATGGAGTCGAAGGAGAACGGAATGCGCTCGGTCGGGTAACCGTTCGAGTTCAGGCCGAAATTGTCGGAGAGACGTGCGCCGTCAACCGTCAGGGAGTTGTAGCGCGGGTTGGCGCCAGCACAGTTGATCGAGTCATTGAACGCTTCGTCGACATATACGCGGGGGTCAAGGCGAACGATGTCCTTGATGTCGCGGTTCATTGCCGGAGCGTTTTCCAGCGTGGCGAGATTGTAGACCGAAGACGGGCCGGTCGAGACCTGAGCGACCTGCATGGCCGAACCGGTGATGACAACCGTTTCCATGCGAGCAGCATCGTCATCGCGGGTGATGACCAGGTCCAGGTCTGTATCGGTGCCGAGGTTGGCATAGACATCTTCAGCGCGGGCCGAGATGAAGCCTGCGCCGGAAATCGTCAGGCTGTAAGGACCGCCGACGCGCAGGTTCTGGGCAGAGAACTGTCCAGCCGCATTCGTGGTGGCCATGGAAACCGTGCCGCTTGGCTCGTGCAGGACCGTAACGGTCGCGCCAGCAACAGCCGCTCCGTTCTCGTCCGTCACTGCGCCGCGGATTGCAGAAGTTGTAACCTGCGCCATCGCGACGCCGGCAATGCTCAGCGCAATGGCAGACACTGCTGCCCCACGCCCGAAAGTGGTCCAATTTTTCATGACTATTCCCCTAGTCGGTGATGCGCCAGCAACCGCCCCTTGCGGGTCGCCGGTACTGCGGGTCGGATAACGACTCCGAATGACAGATTAGTGACAAGATCTTGAAGGTTCAGCAGTTAATGCTGCGAACACAGCCAATCGATTTGCTGCGATGCAAAAAAGACACGGTTTGAAGGCGCCCCTGCGCACTTCGCGTGCGCTTGGGGGTATTTTATGCTTCAGGGCAGCGGCATAAGTCTCAAGATGAGAAGGAATCACGCCTCATGATCGTTGATGAGTCCGAATCGTCTGGCCGCTGGGAGGCCATCACATTTTCAGCGTTGCTGATACTGCTTGTGATGAGGGTTGTCTTTACCGGACTCTCGCCCTTAAATCTCTATGCTGACGAAGCGCAATATTGGCGCTGGGGCGATACGCTGGAATGGGGCTATTATTCCAAGCCGCCCATGATTGCCTGGGTCATCCATGCCGTCACATCTGTATTCGGCAACGCAGAATGGGCCGTCCGCCTCCCCGCCGCCTTCCTGCACACGGTCGGGGCCACCTTCATCTATTTCCTTGCCCGCGACATGTACGGGCCCCGCGTCGGCATGTTCGCAAGCCTCGGCTATGCACTCATGCCTGCCGTGATCCTGTCTTCTGTCGTGATCTCTACAGATGGCGTGCTCATCCCCTTCTGGTGCGCTGCGCTCTGGGCACTCTGGCGATTGCGCAGTGGACTAGGCGGGTGGGGAAGCGCGCTCGGCCTCGGCGCAGCAGTCGGTCTCGGCTTCCTGTCGAAATACGCCATGCTCTATTTCGCCATCGGCAGTGTGCTCGTCCTGGTGATCGACGCGCAGAGTCGGCGTGCCCTGTTCACATGGAAAGGCCTCGCAGCCCTGGCGCTCGCGGCCACGATTTTCGCACCACACCTCGCCTGGAACGCGGCCAATGATTTCAAGACGGTCAGTCATACCGTCGACAATGCCAATCTCGGCGGCGACCTGATCAATCCGGAAAACGCCCTCACCTTCCTTGTCGACCAGCTCGGCGTGTTTGGGCCGATCAGCTTCCTGGCGCTCATCTTCGGCATCTTCGTGATACGCAGCGAAGACGAGGGAATCATGGGCCGCGACCGCTGGCTGCTCTGCTTCATCCTGCCGGTCCTGTTGATTATCCTGGCCCAGGCTGTGCTGTCGCGCGCCAATGCAAACTGGGCGGCCACTGCCTACCCTGCGGCCAGCGTTCTGGTCGCCTCATGGCTTGCCCGCGCGCGGCCGAACCGGAATTTGTGGTACATCATCGCTGCGATCAGTTTCCTTGCCTTCCTGCTGGCACCGGATGTGTCCCTCACGACGCGCCTGCTGATCGGTGCCATTGTTGCGGCGGCCATCCTTGGCTTCGGGCATTTCGTACGTCATTCGCCATCCGGCCTGCTCTGGACCAGCCTGACGCTGCATGCCGTCCTGATGCTCGCCCTGATGACCATCGCACTGGTGCCCCCTTCCCTGTCCACCTCGCTCGGCTTCGACAACGCCCTGAAGCGCACGCGCGGCTGGGACAGCGCCGCCGAGCAGCTGTTCACGAGCGCCGAGGAACTGGGCGCAACATCCGTCCTGGTGGATGAACGGGAGGCCTGGCACGGGCTCGATTATTATGCCCGCGACCGGGTAACGCCGATGATCTCGTGGCGCCGCTATGCCGGTCCGAAGAGCTTTTCAGAGGCAGAGCCGCTGGAAGGCGCACTCGCCGAACGCGTGCTGGTCGCCTCGATCCATCCCGGCATGCGGCCAAGGCTGCGCAGCGATTTCCAGACTTTCGAACATGTCGGCGCGATCTCTATCCCGCTCGGCACGCGCAGCAATGGCTGCCCGATCGTGCGGGAGTTCCAGCTCTATGTCGGCTCGGGATACCAGCGTCAGGACCGGACACCGGAATGGGAAACGCGCTTTGACGGGCAGACCGAATTCAAGCCGGCGCCCTGCCCCGCCCCTGAAGCTCAATGATCGGCGGCGTCGCCCCAAAGAGTCTGAACCCGCTTGTCCCGGCCACATGAGGTCCGGTAGTAGCGATATTTCAGCGGATTTTTCTTGTAATAGTTCTGGTGATAGTCCTCGGCAGGCCAGAACGTGCTCGCTTGAACCACGCGCGTGACCACGGGATCCTTCAGAACGCCCGACTCCTCGATCTCTGCGATCTCGGCCTCTGCTACGGCGCGTTCGTCCTCATTGCCGACGAAGATGGCGGTGCGGTAGCTGTCGCCCTTGTCGCAGAACTGGCCATAAGGATCCGTCGGGTCCACATGCCGGAAGAAATAGTCTACCAGCTTGTCATAGCTGACCAGGTCCGGGTCATAAGTCACCTTCACGGCCTCATAATGACCAGTATGCTCATGCGACACCTGCTTGTAGGTCGGATTGGCCAGTTCGCCGCCCGTATAGCCGGACACCGTATCGACCACGCCCTCGACCTTGTCGAAATCGGATTCCACACACCAGAAACAGCCACCCGCGAACACGGCTGAAGACAGGCGCTTCGGGGCGGTTTCGGGGGCTGGCTGGTTCTGGGCACCGGCACTTGAAAAGAAAGCAAGCGCCATGGCAGCCAGGCCAGCAGCGATGGTTAACGTGGGGGCGGATGGTGTACGCATGACAGTTCCCGATACTCAAAACCTGACGCGGCAAACACACGCCGCGCTGTGTCCCTCATATGGCGGTCTCCCCTCCGCCGTGAAGGCCGTAAAGGCAGTGTTGACAGAAATGTGTTGCCGGCGTATTGCCAAACTGCGTCAGCAATGGGGCAGTCCGGCCCGTCAGGATGGCCCCGTCAGCACACGGACCCTGACCCGGCTCGCCCGGCCGCTCTCGTCCACGGCGGTGATCGTGTAGAAGCCCGGCAAGGTCGGCAACCAGGTCGGCGCGCCCGCATCATCGGTTTCGCTCGGACGTCCGTCGATGTACCAGGAGAGGTGTCCCTCCCCGCGTCCAGCAAGCACGAAGGCCCGCGCGGACGCGCCATCAACGCTTCCGGCCCATAGCTCTGCATTGGCGGGCGGAAAGATGATTTCCGGCGGTGCTGCGGGCGAAAAGTCATGCAGGGCACCGCGTGTTTCGATTTTGCGCTGTGTGGTCAGACGCGTGCGGGCTTCGCCTTCATCGCGCAAATGATGGGCTGTGCGGTCGGCAACCTCGAACAGCAAGGGCAGCGCAGTCACCCGTCCGGTCTTGCCGGGGCGCGGCGCGCCATCGGCGCGGCCGACCCAGACGATGATGGCGTGCTCGCCGGACACCGCCGCCGCCCAGCTGTCACGAAAGCCATAGGAGGTGCCCGTCTTGAACGCGACCTGCGGCGCGTCGGCGGTCAAGCGGCCCGGCATGCGCCCTTCCGGCATCGGGGCATTTTGCAGGATACGGATGATATCGGACGCGCTTTCAGCGCTGACCAGTCGACGGCCCATCCGCTCATAACTCGCAGCCTCTTCCTCGGCGCGCCAGACGAGCGGTTTGGCCACGCCACCATCGCCGAGCGCGGCATAAAGCACGGCCAGCTCCCGCGCAGTCAGGCCCGCGCCGCCCAGCGCCAGAGCGAGCCCCGCATCATGGTTTGCCCCGCCGCCGATCCGGGGCCGCGCGCCCGCCAGCGCCAGCTGCGCCGCGAACCGTTCCGGGCCGACCCGGTCCAGCATCAGGACGGCGGGCACGTTGAGCGAATGCTGCAAGGCGTCCGACACGCGCACATCGCCGCGAAACATCCGGTCGAAATTTTCCGGCTGGTAGGAGGCAAAGCGTTTGGGCAAATCGGAAATGCGCGTGTCCGGCGCGGCCTGCCCATCATCGAAGGCCATGGCGTAGATGAAAGGTTTCAGGGTGGAGCCCGGCGACCGCGCCTGCGCGGTCAGGTCCAGCCAGCCCCCTGCCCGGTCGCGCGAGGCGGACCCGACCAGCGCACGTACGCCGCGGGTCGGAATATGAACGACGAGGGCCGACACCTGCACGTCCGGCCCTTCGGCCTCTGCCTTGCGCAGGGCGATGGCTTCAAGTTCAGCCTGGAGGCCTGCATCAAGCGTGGAGCGCACATCTTCGCGCGGACCACTCGCCAACGTCTTCTCCGTGCCGTGCCAGGCGCGCATCGGGAAGTCACGCCGCCGCGTCGGGACCGGAGAGGTCGCCACCTCCTCCACGTCGGCCTCGCTGAACACGCCATACCAGCCGAGCTTGGTCGCCACCCAGTCGCGCGCTTTCTGGGCCTGTTCGGGCCGCCGGTCCGGGCGGCGCACTTCGGGTGATTGCGGCAGCGCGATCAGCAGCGCGATCTCGTCATCAGACAAGCGGTCGGCCTCATGCCCGAAATAGCTCCAGCTCGCCGACCGCACGCCTTCAAGGTTCCCGCCATACGGCGTGAGGGTCAGGTAGAGTTCGAGGATCTCGTCCTTCGACAGGCGCCGCTCGATCTGCCAGGCGCGGGCGATCTCGATCAGCTTCGACCCGACATTCCGGTCCCTCGGCTCCAGCATGCGCGCCGTTTGCATCGTGAGGGTCGATCCCCCTGAGACGACCCGCCCGGCCTTCACAGAGTCGATCACGGCGCGGCCAAGGCCCGCCCAGTCGGTTCCGCGATGCATATAGAAGCGCTTGTCCTCGACCCGGACCAGCGCCTCGATGAATTCGGGATCGATCTTGTCGAGGTCACCCCGGAACCGCCACCGTCCATCCTGTGTCGGGAAAGCCCGCAAGGGCCTGCCCTCCCGGTCCGTCACCAGCGCAGAGATGTCTCCCGCCCGGTCAATCGGCGGCGGCAATGTCCAGTCCGCAAGGATAACCGCCACGAACAGGGCGGTTATCCCGATAACGATACGCCGAGGCGTCAGCATGATCTACTGACCGCCTCCCATCGTTCCTGGCGCCGCGCTGATCGTCACCCGGCCGGGCTTTGATCGTGCGAACACTTCGGGACGATACATGTCTTCGGCCACCACGCCCGGCATCGCGAAATCGCCCGGCGTTACGGCCCGTACGACATAAGCGAGCGTGACGGGCTGCGCGTAGACATCCACGGCCGCGACGAAACGGTCATCCCGGGCCTCGGCGGTCTGCACATTGGCAATCTGGCCAAGATAGGCGAACCCACCGGAGCCGCCATATTCCCGCTTTCCATCAGCGGGGCGCAGCACGGATTCGATCTCGAACCCGGCTGGCAGCAAGTCTGCCACGATGACGGGGTTCAGGCGGCGCTCATGCGGCGAGACCGTCAAGCGCACGACCAGCTGGTCGCCCTGGCTGATGCGGGAGAGATTCACCCGCCCCCCGGTCAGCGTGTAGAACGCCTTGTCGACGCCCATCTTGGAGGTCGCAGCAGGCGGCGCCTTCTCTGGTGATCCGCTGACCATCACAGTACGGAACATTGGTGCCTGCCCCTCCAGGGTGAAGGTCACGCCCTCTTCTGCCTGCCCTTCGGTCACGGTGTATTGGCGATCATTATTGTTGCCGCGGCCAAGCCCTTCGACCTTCAGCCGGAAGCCGTCTGCACCCTTGTTGAGGGAGTCGACGGCGAGCAGCGCGAAAGCTTTCTCCTGGGTGGTCAGGCCGCTGGGGTCCGGCGCATCCTCGCCCAATTTGGCGGCGAGACGTTCGACCATGTCCAGCATGTCCGCTTCGGAGGCAAGCGCCAGGATGGCGGTCTCGTCGCGCAGCGGCGTCTGGTAATAGTCACCGGTATTGTTGTAGCCGAGCGCCTCTTCGGCCGCCTTGAAGGCGGAGGCCGCCCGGGCCCGGTCCCCCAGCATGGCGAGGCCAGCCCCAATGTGGGCACGCGCCAGCGGGCTCTCGATCGATTGCAGCTCGCGGTCATGCAGGTAACGCAGGCGGGAAATATCCGCCTTGCCCGCCTTGGCCAGCACATAGAGCGCATAGGCCGACGAGCGCTGCATCAGCTTCTCTGCCGTATCGTTCGAATAACGGCTCTCATAAACGTCGGTGTCATACCCGTATACGCGCCAGGCATCCCCGGTCGAGATCGCCCGCAAGGCCCCATAGGCCCGCTCCAGCGACTCCTCCGGCACGGCATAGCCGGCCTGCTTCGCGCGATAGACAAAGTCCGTGACATAAGCGCCGAGCCACGGGGAAGCATAGCCGTCCCCTTCCCGCCACAGGCCGAAGGCCCCATCAGAGCCCTGACGGTTCAACAGCGTGTTCACCGACGTCTGGATACGCGTCTTCGGATCGTCGCGGCGCTCCGGAGCGCCCATGGCGATCAGCTGCTCGGAATAGAGCAAGGGCAAGGCCCGGCTGGTCGTCTGTTCGGTGCATCCATACGGATAGCGGTCGAGCGAGGCGTAAAGCGTCGCAGGATCCATTGGCAGGGTCGAATAGCCGACACTGATCGTGGCAGAGCCCGGCACGAGCCCGTCCAGCAAATCTGCGCTGACCGAATAGGTATCGCCCGGCTCCATCAACTGCCGGCTGATCTTGGTCACCGGCAGGTAAGGCGAACGGGTCTGGATCTGGTAGGTCCGGTCCGTCTCGAAATTGCCGGGTCCGCTGACGGCCAGATTGACCGTTGCGATGCCTTCGGACTCGGCGTCTATGCGAACGGGCACATCTGCACGGGCCCCTGTCGCGAGCGACCGCGTCAGCTTGCCATCTGCGACATCCACCGGACCGTCGGCCGAGATTTCGGCCGTGAACTCGCCAGGCCCCAATTCGACATTGTCGATGCTGGCCGTCAGCTGGGCCTCGTCGCCCGGCGCCAGGAAGCGTGGCATGATGAGGTCAGACGGCGCTTTCTCGCGCACGATCATGCTGGATTCCGCTGAGCCAAGTCCTGACCGTGACCAGGCCACCGCCATCAGGCGCAGTTCGCCGTTGAATTCCGGCAGTTCAAGTCGGATCTTTGCCTTGCCGGACCGGCCGACATCCACGAGGCCGGAGAACAGGGCGACCGACTTCACCGGCACCACGGACAGGCCTTCGCCGCCCAACTGGTCACCGCCAGAGCGGACTTCAGCCGGCATACCCATGTTCGGGTCGAGCAGGCGTCCGTAATCGTCGTACATTTCAACGCCGAGCGCCTTCTTGCCATAATAATAGCTGACCGGGTCCGGGCTCTTGAACTTGGTGAGGCTGAGAATGCCTTCATCCACGGCGGCAAGCGTCAGGAAGACCGGCTCGCGCGGGCCATTCTCGAACTCGACCTCAATCACCTGCTCACCCACCGGGCGGGCAATATCCGGCGCGTTCAGCGTCAGATCGAAGGTGCGCGCACCCATGTCCACCGGGATATGGCTTACGCCGACCGCGCGGCGGGGTTTCGCCCGCAGGATCGGGTCACGTTCGGTATAGACTGACACCATGACATAGGCGCCTTCGCCCCATTCATCCGTCACCGGCAGCGTCACATTCGTGCCCTGCGCGCTGACCGAGAAATTCTGGACTGACAGGATGCGATCTGTTGCCACGACGACTTGTGCCTGACCTTGATAGGGCGGAACGATCGTGATGTCGGCGCTCTGTCCGGCAGAGGGCGCCTTCTCCGGCCCGATGATGCGGACCCGGTCCGGGGCCTCGGCGCCATCTTCAGAGACGCCGCCGCCCCAGCCGACATAGAAATCGTCACTGGAGACGGCCGCCGCATTCGCGTCCGTGCCTTCGACGACCAGTTCATGGCTGCCCCAGTCGAGACCGGAGACCCGGATCTCGGTGCTGCCGCCTTCCGGAGTGGTCACGATGCCTTCATTGACCTTGGTGACCGTACGCGACCGGCGCCAGCGCCATTGGTCGCCATCGCGGTACCAGTCGTAATGATAATCGATAGCGAGGAGTTTCCAGGTGAGCCGCTGGGCGATTGCCTGGCCCTTCTCATTCATCGCGACGACTTCATAGGCCGCATCCTGGCCTTCCTCGACAGAATATTCAAAGCCGGGCTTCAGGCCGACATAAAGCCGTTCCGGGCGATACGGAATCCGCACGCTTTCAGTGACGGCGCGGCCGCCGGGCTCCAGAACGCTGATAACGGCATTTAGGCGCAGCGGGCGCCCGGCATTGCTGCCGGCATTGCCGGGGGCGAGCTTGACCGTCGCCACCCCAGCCCCGTCCGTCGTCGTGTCATCCATTTCCAGGATGCGCTCGCGGAAGCTCTCATCATGCTTGCCGAAGGTGAACCCCTTGAATTCGGGGAACGGGTTCGGGGCCGCTTCGATCCGCGCTTCGGACTTGACCGTCAGGCCAGCGCCCGGTGCGCCATAGAGGAAACGGGACGCAACCTCCACGGAGCGCGTCTCGCCCAGCAGGACGGGTGTGTCCTTGTCCGTGCCCAGATCAACGGCAATCCGCTGGGGCACGAAATCCTCGACCGAGAAGCTCACCGATCCGGAGGCGCCGGACACGCCATCGATCTCCACTGTGGCGCGCCATTGGCCTCGGGATGCGCCCTTGGTGAGGTCGTATGCCTCGACCACAGCAGAGGCTTCCGGATCATTGAACCGGATACGCTCGGCAACCAGGCCGTTTGGACGATAGATCACGAGATTGCCGGCCCGGTCCTCGATGGCCTTGCCGGTATGGTCGCGGAGCAGCGCAGTCAGCTGCACGGTCTCGCCGGGACGGTAGATGCCCCGCTCGGTATACATGAAGGCGTCAATGTCACCGGCGGTCCGGCGCCCACCCACGGCATATTCCGACAGATCCACCGGCGCACGGGTCAGGTCCAGTGCCGCCAGTTCGCCCTTGGCGCTGTAAGCCAGGATCAGCTTGGGTTCCATATTGCCCTGGCCGTTGGTGATCGGCGCGTCGAACGCCACACGGCCGACTTCATTGGTGCGGCCTTCGGCAAGGATATCATTGTTGCGGGCCACGAGTTGCACGGTCGTGTCCGGCACGGGACGGCCATCCTGCAGCGAGCGCAGCGTGACATCGAGCCCGTTGCCGCCCTCATAGGCGGTGATGGCCAGATCGGTCATCATGATCCAGCGGCTGGACGAGGCCGGCGGTTGTTCGGCGCTGCTGAGGTCGGCGGCATCCTTGACGGTCACATAATACGCGCCGGGCTCCAGCGGGCCGACAACATCCTGCAAGGGGAAGACGGATACGACCGGGGCGTTCTGCTCCTTGGCCACATCCATGCGCCCTTTGAACAGGACTTCCTGGACATCTTCCGGATTGTCCTCACCCCAAGTGTAGGCATACCGGCCCTGCGCATTGGTTTGGCCTTCGGAGATCGACTTGAACGCCAGCGCGCGATCATTGATGCGCGAGACGGTCACTTCGACCTCATCAACATTCACCGTTTCGATCGGCAGGCCGTCAGCGTCCTCGCGCGGCAGGATCACGCCTGCGCCCTTGAAGCCGACATAGGGCGGCCGGTCAGCGAAATCGATCGGCACCACTTCCTCGTTTTTCAGCGTGCGGCCATCGGCGGCCGGCAGGCCGGACAGCAGCGTTGCCGACCGCTCTGACCCGAAGGTCAGGCCGCCCACACACAGTTCCCGTCCTTCGACGCTGAGCGCCGGGCGGAAGGCCGGCCGAAATTCGAGATAGGGAGAATAATCCGCCTCCGGATCAAGTGGCGCGGAAAAAACGAAACAGGCAAGCGGCTGCTCGGTCGCGGTATCGATCCGGTAGCGGAAATAGGAGAATTCCTGTTCGGCCTCGTTCTGCGCAGCCTGGCGCCGGCGCTCGCGCTGCCGGGCGGCGACATTGTCCGCCGGGGACCGGGTGACAATCGTGCCTTCATCGCTGGCGGTGTCGGATTGCCGGCTTTCCTTGTCGCCTCCACACGCCGCGAGCGCGGCGATCATCATGGCAACGACCAAAGTCCGACCAATTCCCCGCCTGCCCGATACGAAGTGCGACATGAACCCTCTCCTTTGAGCTTTCCTGCAACTCTTACACATCTTCGTGGCGGCGCGAACAGGGCGCGAATGGGTCAAATCAAAGAAATTTCTACAAATTACAGCCGCATTCGGGTGGCCTGTGCTGCTTTGGGGGTTGCCAGCGGCCATTGGGCGGGGAATGGATTTGTCATGTGGATATGGCGCGCAGTCGGGAGTGTGGCCTTCGTGCTGGGCGCGATCGGGCTGGCCGTTCCGATCTGGCCGACCACGATATTCTGGATTGTCGCCGCTCTCGCATTTGCCAAATCCAATCCCAGCTGGGCCGACTGGATCTATCGCCAGCCCGGCGCGGGCCCCGCCATCAAGACGTTTCTCGAAACCGGCGCCATGGCGCGCCAGGCCAAGATCGCCGCTCTATCCGGCATGGGCATTGCCGCGCTCATCGTCATTGCGTTTGCCTACCGCAAGCCCTGGGTGCTGGGGGCAGGCTTGGGCCTGATCGCAATCGGGGCGGTCTTTGTGATGACCCGGAAGCCCCTGCGAGACGAATAGTCCCTTCCCGTTACGACGTGCCATCCCAACAAAATAAGTGATTATTTTCTCACTCGCCACATTCTCGCCTTCTTTTGCAAGCAAACGCTCACACACTAATTTGTGAGAGTGTTCGACAGCAAGAAGGAGATGACCCCATGCCGGTCACGATTGTCGCTACTGCCCTTAAGTCCGCCGCGTCCATTTTCGGGGGCTTGTTCCTGGCCGATTTCATTTCCGGCCTTATCCACTGGTTCGAAGACCGGTACGGAAATCCGAAATGGCCGGTGCTGGGCCATACGATCCGCGCCAACCAGGAACACCATTTCAAGCCGCGGGCGTTTCTCGTCGGCTCATTCCTGTCGCGCAACAAGGAAGTCTTCGTGCTTGGCGCCTTGTTCCTCGCCGGCTTCTGGGCCACGGGCACGCTGAACCTGTTCACCGGCTCAGCCGTCCTGTTCGGTATCTTTGCCAATGAGTTCCACCGCGCCGCACATCGCAGCCCGAAGGAGAATGGCAAACTGATCACCGCCCTGCAGAAGACCGGGGTCGCCCAGTCCTTCCAGCACCATGCCGCCCACCACCGCATGGGCAAGGACACCCATTATTGCGTCATTACCAATTACACAAATCCGGTCCTCGAGCGGGTCCGCTTCTTCCCGGCGCTTGAACGCATGGTGAAAGCTGTCACCGCCCGGACTCCCCGTCTCGATGAAAGCGTGAATGAACGCTATCGCAAGGCTGCCTGATCCCGCCTTTTGCCCGTCATTGTTCCCCGCCTTCCCTGAGGGCGGGGATTTCCTTTGCCGATGAGGCGTCTACGCTGCCTTCACAACACAAGGGGAGACACGCACATGGATCTGGGACTCAAGGGAAAAACCATCTTCGTTGCCGGCGCCAGTCGGGGCATCGGCCTCAGCATCGCCGAAACCTGCCTTGCCGAAGGCGCAAAGGTCGCGCTGGCGGCGCGCGGTGAGGAGACGCTGGAAGCGCAACGCGCCCGCCTCGCGGCAAAGTTCGGAGACGACAATGTCTGGGCCCGCGCGGGCGATCTGCGCAACTCCCGGACCGTCGACACCATGATCGACACGATCGAGAACGAACTCGGCGAGCTTTGGGGCGCGGTCGCCAATGTCGGCCTCCACCCCTGCCCCCCCGGCTATGAAGTGGATGACGCAACCTGGGATGCCGGCATCTCGCAAAATCTCGATTCCGCGTTCTTCCTCGCGCGCTCGGCGCTGCGCCGCATGGACCCGCGTGGCGAAGGGGCAATCCTGATGATCTCGTCCATTGCCGGCCTGACCGGCCTTGGCTCGCCGCTGACCTATGGCACGTCGAAAGCCGCCATGAATCACCTCACCAAGGAACTTGCCCATATTTCGGGCCGCAACAACATTCGCATCAACGCGATTGCCCCCGGCAATATCCTCTTCCCCGGCGGAGATTGGGAAGACCGCATCAACGGCGAGCGCGGGGACGCGTGGAAACGTTGGATCCAGCGCGAAGTGCCCCTTCAGCGGTTCGGCAAACCCGAAGAGATCGGCACGGCCGCCGCCTTCCTGCTCAGTCCGGTCGCGAGCTTCATCACCGGCGCGATTGTGCCCGTGGATGGCGGCCAGACCCGGTAGGTGGACGCGCGGATCAGCTACCGATCAGCGTGGTGCGCCGCGCCGGGGCTTCCATCTCTTCCCGGCTGGCGGCCTCCAATCCCATCTGGCCCATCAGCGCATCATCCTCGTCGATTTCCGGATTGTCTGTGGTCAGCAGGCGGTCGCCGACAAAGATCGAGTTCGCACCAGCCAGCAGGCAAAGCGCCTGTCCCTCTTCCGTCATGCCTTCGCGCCCGGCCGACAGGCGCACCCAGCTTTGCGGAAACACGATGCGGCAGACAGCGATGGCACGCGCCATTTCGATGACGGAAATAGCCGGGCTGTGGCCCAGCGGCGTGCCTTCAATCGGCACCAGCATGTTGACCGGCACGCTTTCCGGGTGAGGCCTCAGCTTGGCCAGTTCATGGATCAGGCCGATCCGGTCATCCCGGCTCTCGCCCATGCCCAGGATGCCACCACAGCAGAGCTTCAGGCCCGCTGTCCGCGCACGACCGAGGGTTTCCAGCCGGTCGTCATAGGTGCGGGTCGAGACGACCTTACCGTAATATTCCGGCGAGGTATCGAGATTGTGATTGTAGTAATCGAGCCCAGCCGATTTCAGCGCTTCGGCCTGTCCCTCATCCAGCATGCCCAGTGTCACACAGGTCTCCAGGCCTTCGGCTTTCACGGCCTCGATCATGGCGGCCACTTTCGGCACGTCGCGATCCTTCAGGCTGCGCCAGGCCGCGCCCATGCAGAACCGGTCCGCCCCATTTTCCTTGGCCCGCCGGGCCGCAGTCACCACCTCGTCCAGCGGCATCAGCTTCGAGGCGTCGAGCCCGGTATCGAAATGCGCCGACTGGCTGCAATAGCCGCAATCTTCGGCGCAGCCGCCTGTCTTGATCGACAGCAATTGCGATTTCTGAACTTTCCCATCCGGCCAGTTTGCCTGTTTCACCGTGAGTGCCTGCGCCATCAGCGTGTCGAGCGGCAAGGCGTAGAGCGTGGCGATTTCGTCCCGGGTCCAGTCATGGCGAGGGGAAAGGTCTGTCATTCGGAGGATCCTTGAGGGTTACAATCGATCGGCAGACTACGTATCTGGCCGGTACGGGTCGATCAACTCCTGCTGAAATTAACTTTGCCGCACGCGGCGGATTGACGTAAATCCCCCTGACCTTGAAAGCGCCTTCATGGATACTCGTCCCGCCCCCAAAAGAATCCTGGATGCCAATGCGCGCACCGGTGCCATCATTGGCGCCACCGCGCTGGCCGTGATCCTCGTCCTGTTCATCATCGGAAAGACGACCAATCTGATGGACGTCGCCGCCTTGCAGGACATCATGCAGGACATTGCGTCCAGCCCGTGGGCCTTGCCGGCCCTGATCCTGCTATTCGTGGTCGGTGCCTTTGTCGGCATTCCGCAATTCGCGCTGCTGGCCATCGCGATTGCCATGTTCGGCCCGTGGCTTGGCGCAATCCTTGGCTGGATTGCCAACATGGTGGCCGGCGCCGCCACTTTCTATGCCGGGCGTCTGGCCGGGGAGAAGACCTTCCGGCGCTATGCCGGGGAAACCGCCAACAAACTGTCGGGCTTTGTGGGCAGGAATGCCATGATGACCAGCGCGATTGTCCGGAATGTGCCCGCGGGCCCTGCCCTGCTCGTCAACATGGCGTTCGGGGTCAGCCATGCGAAATTCCTGCAGTATTGGGCGGGCATGGGCGTCGGCATTATCCCCAAGATCGCCCTGATCGCGTTTGCCGGACAAAGCCTGTTTGCCGCTCTCAAGGGGAATCCAGGTGTCGCGATCGCAGCGGCCGCCGCCGCCATCGGCGTCTATGTGGCCCTGGCCGCCTATGCCCGAGCCAGAATGCGGAAAGCCGGGCAATCTGTTGCCCTGATCCCTCAAAACAAGGTTGACAGCACCGCACCTTAGGCCGATGTAACACCCCATGTGGAATAAATTGCCTCTTCAACTACTGCTTACCGGCCCCTGGCCGGTGATGTCTGCCTAGGGTCAGCCAGGGCAGCCGCGCGGTCAGGGGTCAACATCAGCCTTTTTTCCCATCCCCAGACCCGGTAGCTCCAAAATGTCCACCTCATCCAATCCTCATATCCGTATTTTTGACACGACCTTGCGCGACGGCGAGCAATCGCCTGGCGCCTCCATGACCCATAATGAAAAGCTCGAACTCGCCGAGTTGATGGAGACCATGGGCGTCGATGTCATCGAAGCGGGCTTCCCGGCCGCGTCCGAAGGCGATTTCGCCGCCGTCAGCGCCATCGCCGAACAATCGAAATCCGCCATCATCTGCGGCCTCGCCCGCTCGACGCCGAACGATATCGACCGCTGCGCTGAAGCGGTGAAGAAAGCGGCCCGTCCGCGCATCCACACCTTCATCTCGACCAGCCCGGTCCACATGAAGCACAAGCTGAAAATGGGCCCGAACGCCGTGCTCGAAGCGGTCGGTCGCTCGGTCGCGCAGGCGCGCAACCATACCGACGATGTCGAATGGAGCGCCGAAGACGCTACCCGCACCGATTTCGACTTCCTATGCAAATGTATCGACCTGGCCATTGCCAGCGGCGCGACCACGATCAATCTGCCCGACACAGTCGGCTATTCGCATCCCGACGAGTATGGTGCCCTGTTCCGCCGTGTGATCGAGACAATCCCGAACTCCGACAAGGTCATCTGGTCGGCGCACTGCCACAATGACCTTGGGCTCGCTGTCGCGAACTCCATCAACGCCGTCGCCAATGGGGCGCGTCAGGTGGAATGCGCCATCAACGGTCTCGGCGAACGCGCCGGCAATGCCGCGCTGGAAGAGATCGTCATGGCGATGAAGGTGCGCAGCGACACGCTGCCCTTCGAGACCAATATCAAGCCGGCTTACCTCTCTCGCGCCTCGGCCATGGTCAGCCGCATCACCGGCTTCCCGGTCCAGTACAACAAGGCCATCGTCGGCAAGAACGCCTTCGCGCATGAAAGCGGCATCCACCAGGATGGCATGCTGAAGAATGCCGAGACATATGAAATCATGCGGCCCGAAGATGTCGGCGTCGCCAAGACCTCACTGGTCATGGGCAAGCATTCCGGTCGCCACGCCTTCCGCGACAAGCTGGAAGCGCTCGGCTACACGATGGAAGGCGATCCGCTGAACGATGCGTTCAAGCGCTTCAAGGCCCTCGCAGACCGCAAGAAGCATGTCTTCGATGACGACATCATCGCGCTCGTCGACGACCAGCTGGCCGCAGAAGGCGAGCGGATCGCGTTCAAGCGGTTGCGGGTCGTTGCCGGAACGGATGCGCCCCAGACCGCCGAGATTGACCTGATCGTGGACGGCGAAGACAAATACGCCATCGCCCGCGGCAATGGCCCGGTTGATGCCGTCTTCAATGCCATCCGCGAAATCGTGCCGCATGAAGGCAAGCTGGAACTGTATCAGGTCCATGCGGTCACCGGTGGCACGGATGCGCAGGCCACGGTGTCGGTCCGTCTCAACTGCGAGGGCATCATGTCGACCGGCCGGTCATCCGATCCGGACACGCTGGTGGCGAGCGCGAAAGCGTATCTCCACGCCGTGAACAAGCTGGAAGCGCGCAAGGCGAAGCGGTCACAGGCCGCCTAGACAAGCCCCACCTCCCTCAAAGAGTATTGCTGCATGGATCTCTGGATTCCCATGACGCTGGCGGCTGCATTCTGCCAGAATGTCCGCTCTGCGCTTCAGAAACAGCTGAAAACGTCGCTCAGCACATGGGGCGCGACCGCCTCGCGTTTTGTCTATGCGGCGCCCTTGGCGATCGGCCTGCTGGTGGCCCTGACCTTCGGACGGGGCCAGCCCCTGCCCGCGCCGCCGGGCGCTTTCTTTGCCTACGCCCTTGTAGGCGGGATAAGCCAGGTCGCGGCCACGGGCCTGCTGATCCATCTGTTCTCGCGGGCCAATTTCGCGGCGGCGACTGCCTTCACCAAGACCGAACCCATTCAGGCGGCCCTGGTCGGCATCGTTCTCCTGGGTGACGCCCTGACCCTGCCGGCCCTGCTGGCCATTCTCACCAGCATCTTTGGCATTATCCTGATATCCCTGCCCAAGGGCGCCGGGGGCAGATGGACGCCGGACGGATCGCTCTGGATCGGCCTGTTGTCCGGCGCATGTTTCGCGGTGTCGTCCGTGTCGCTTCGGGGGGCATCCCTGTCGCTCGGGGAGGCGAGCCTGTTGCTGAGCACGACCACCACGCTCGCCTTCGTCACGCTGGTTCAGTCGGCCGTGCTGCTGGCGTGGCTGGGCGTGCGCGAACGGGGACAGGTCCGCAAACTCTTCCGCGCCTGGCATAATGCTGGCTGGGTCGGCGTCATTGGCTTTATCGGGTCCATGGCATGGGTCATGGCATTCACCCTGAAGGACGCCGCAAGTGTAAAGGCCGTCGGTCAGGTCGAAATCCTGTTCACGCTGGCCGCCTCTCACCTGGTCTTCCGGGAACGCATCACCCCCCGCGAGCTTGCGGGCATCCTGCTGGTGGCCTCGGGCGTGATCGGGATCGTCCTGCTGGGCGGCTGATCAGAGCGCCGCGTCGAGCAGGAGGTAGGCCGCAAGCCGGGCGCTGGCATTGCGACCGGTCTTCTGGGTCTGCTCCAGCGCGTGCAGCGCATCCTCAGACTCCATGTCGAGGAAGTCCCGTGCAAGGTCCATCAAGTCCCGGTCATTGCGCAAGCGCTGCGTGACCCGGTCCACCTGTCGTCCGGCCTGGGACAGGATCGCGGATTTGCGCTCCTTGTCGCCGCGACGGGCGGCCTCGGCGATCTTGCGCTTCGCTTTCGGGCGGATCGCTTCCGGCAGGACAATGCCGGATGTCTGCAACCGCTCGATCAGTTCCTCGGCCACATCCTCGCGGTCGCGGAGGGGTTTGTCTTCGCGGCTCATGTCCGAAATGATGTCGCGCCAGCCCATTTCCGCGCCCGAGGAAGGTGGGGAAGACGGACGGACAGGCACAAGCGGCATCGGCTCATCCGGCGCTTCCGGGAGTGGGTCCGGCTCAAGGATATCGGATGTGTCCGGGGCAAGATCCGTCGCGCGACGGCGCGGTGTGTCGTCCGGCAGCGGGTCTTCGGTCGGCGTATCATCGTGACGGCGGCGCAATTGCTGCGGTTCAGGCTCTGACACCTTCTGTTCCAGCGCGCGGCTCAGATCCCATGTGTCATCCTCTGACGGCGCATCCGGTTCGTCGGTCAGCGCGGCACTCGCCAGTGCGTCAGCGGCCGCATCGAACAATTCATCTTCCATGCTCGCGCGCGGCTGGGCCTTCGGCTTGGGCGCGGCAGGCGGTTCCGGCGTGTGACCGTTGCGGTCGCTCAGATGATAACCATTGCTATGCCCGTTGCCATTGCGCACGGGGGTCGGCTCGAACGGTTCGTCCTCGTCCAGCTCAGGCTCGGCATGCAGGGTTTCCGCGCGATCCGGCACGGGCTCCGCTGCGGCCGGGATGATGGTTGGCTGAGGCGGGGGGGCAGGTTCCGGCGCAACCGGCTGGGCCGGGGCGTCGTCGGCCTCGGCCAGTGAGCTTGCCTGACGCACCTTGTGCTCCAGCCGTACCGTGTCGGCCTTGGCCGCATATTCGGCGGACCGGATCGCGGCAGCGGCTTCGTCGCCGGCTTCGCGGAGACGTGCCAACGCGCGCGCGGCATTCTCGGCCGCTTCGCGGGTCGATGTGTTGATCTCGTGATTGGCGCGACGCGCCCCATCCAGTGCCGAGGATACGGCCTCGGTCAGCGCGTCGCCGGTTGTCATCGCGGCAGCGGCGGCAATCTCCCCTGCCCTGACAGCGGCGTCCACGGTCCGGCGGGACTGGTCGAGCTTTTCCTCTACCCGAGTGACCGCAAAGGTCAGCGTTTCGGTGCGTGTGGCGGCATCGCGCGCCAGCGCGTCCAGCTCCACCAGTTTCTCGGACAGGGTCCGGCCGGCCAGCTGCATGGACTGCAGACGGTTTTCCAGCGCCTCGTCGGCGCGGGAGACTTCCTCACTCGCATCGCGCGCCGCTTTCACCATCATCTGCGCCTGACGCGGGATGGCTTCGTTCAGGGATTGCATGTGTGTGCGCAGGTCGCGGGCCAGCCCTTCAAGGGCATGACGCTCCTGGCCAAGCCGTTCGGTCAGGTCACGGGCATTGTCCGCGCTGGCATACGCAACCGATTCGAGCCGCAGGCGCTCATCGCCGATCTCGCCAGCCATGGCTTTCATCGCCGACAGGGCGTGCGCCATCGCGCGATCCACTTCGGCGGCGGCCTGTTTCATTTGTTCGGCAAAGGTGATGCCCTCGGTGCCGGCTTCGCGCGCAGGGGCCATCAGGCGCACTGCGGCTTCCATGACGAGGGCGTTGGAGGCGGCGGAGCGGCGGTTCGTGCGGCCCATATAGCCAGCCATGATCATCAACAGGGCTGGCACGACCAGCGCCATGGCCCCCCCGACCAGGACCAGAGGCTGCAATTCCTTCAGCCCGTCCACGCCCCAGATGCCGATCGCCATTGCAGCGGCGCCCAACATCCAGGAAAACGCCACGACAAAACCGGCCACAACCATCCAGCTCCCCCCACTACGGGCAAGCTCGAAGTTTTCAGACGCCTCTTGCCTGACCAGCAGGTCGCGGCCAGACGGGCGAGCGGCGGGCATTTCGTTCATGACGAGAGTATACCGCGACATTTCGCCCGGCGCGAGACCAGAATGTGTGCATTTCTAGGTATCGGCCGTTAGCGACCTCAGCGGCCGAAAAGCGCCGTCACCACAGTATCCTGGCGGGAAGCCTCTGGCGTATCATCCTGCTCCGGCGCGAATTCGAGCCCCAGCCACGCCAAAGTAGCTGCCAAAACCAGATTACGAACCAGAACGATGAAAGCCAACATCGTAAATCCCCAGAGCCAAAATAGTGCATGCCCCGTGAATTCGGGCGCACATGAATAATAATTCAAGTTCGGCTTTCCGACAATCGATAAATTCATCCAAAGGAGGAATTTGCGGCCTCTACACGCCTGTTAACGATTGCGCAGCAGCCTCATGGCACGCTTGTCGCCTATCGGAGCGTTCTGACATGACCCAGACTTTCGCCCTGCTCGATCGCGAACACCTCAAGGCCATGACGGGCGATGACACCGATCTCGCCGTGGAAGTGATCGAAATCTTCCGTCATCAGGCCGAAATCTGGTCCCGCATGCTGGATCCACACGCTGAAGCGACCCAATGGGCCGACGCCGCGCACACGCTGAAAGGCGCGAGCCTCGGCATCGGGGCTATCCTGCTGGCATCGAAATGCGAAAAGGCGGAAAAGGCCGGCCGGGCGGACACACCGCCCAGCGTTACCGCAGCGGCCGTTCTGATCAGCGATATCAAGGATGCCCTGGGCGACACGCTGGAAGAGGTCGCCCTTGTGCTTTACGAATTCACATCGCCGCCGCCGCGCCGGGCGTCATAGCTTCCGAATTCATAGGCAATGCAGCGGTCGATCAGCGTCCGCCAGACGGGTTCCGCTATGGCTGGCGACAGGCCTGCGCCCTCGCACGCCGCCTTCACCTTTGTCACCACATCCTCGATCCGCGCGGCATCGTGCACTTTCGACCGGTCCGGCTTGATGCGGGCCGCCGCGTCCATGAAGGATTGGCGCTCGGCCAGGATTTCGACGAGCAGCCGGTCGATCCGGTCGATTTCGTAGCGCACATCGGCCATGGTTTCAGCCGTCTCGGATGAGTGGCGGCGCTGGTCGGAAGTGTAGGTGGTCATGCGGAAAATGCCCTGTTGACGAGATGCTTGCGCATATATGACCCGGCTTTGCCTCGCAACAAAGCAGCTGCGACGAAGCGCCCCCGGAGGCTGCGCGCATGAAAAAGGGCCGCCCTTGCAAGGCGGCCCCTCTCTACAGGCTTGGCGTTGATTAGCGCGTGCTGCGCCAGGATTCGAGAATCCGTGCCGCCCAGTCGCGGCCACCCCAGCCAAAAGCAATGGCGAAGGCCGCAGCGCCGCCGATGACCATCCACTTGGCCACTTCCAGGATGAAGACGCCGCCCGTCGGGTCGAGACCCATGCGGGAGATGCCGAGGATCACCGACAGGATGATGATGATCCATTTCATCACGCGGGCGGTGACATCGGTTGCCCCTGCCCCTGTGGAATCCATGGCCGAGCTGACCAGCCGGGCCACAAAGACACCGGCAAAGATGATCAGCGCGCCAAAGATGATCTGGACGCCCATATCGAGCACCACATTCATCGCATAGGTCAGCGATTCAATGCCCAGCACGTTCAGCGCGGCAACAAGGCCCAGCAGGACGATCAGGAACAGGGAGACGCGGGCGATCACTTTGCTGGCCGTCAGGCCCATGTCGGCGCCTTTCAGCAGGCCGAGTTCGGCAACCGCTGAATCCACACCCGTTCCCGGCAGGGTCTTCAGGATCAGATTTGCCACGAACCGGCCAATCAACACGAAGATTGCGAGGATCACGCCAGCGGCCAGCACATTCGGGATAATGCCGATAATGTCGGTCAGCAGCTCATTGGCCGGGGCCGAAATTGCCTCGATGGCCAGCACATCAAATGCCATGATGGCCCCAATGATGACCAGGACCGCAAACGCAACGGAGGCCACGATGCCGGAAATGTTGACCCGGCCCGTCGCAAGACCAAAGCGCTCCGGCATGCCGTCGCCAAACACCAGTACGGCTTTCAGCGTCTCACGCACCACATTTGCGATGATGATGAAGATACCGAAGATCAGCGCCGCCCCGATAACATTGGGCAGATAGGCCAGGATCGGATCGATCACGCCGTGCAGCGCGCTGGAGATCTGCGTTGCGCCGGCAATGGCCAGCGCCTGCATCAGGCCGATAAGGATGGTGACCCAGAAGGCGGCCTCCGCGAGGCTGGTGCCGAGCGACTTGCTGTCGCTGGTGGTGGTCGAGGCATTGGCCTTCTTGGCCAGGCCCGTCCGGTCAATCGCCGCGGCAATCAGCCAGCGCACGATGAAGGCGCCGATGATGAAGGCAATCATGACCAGGGCGGCCTTGATCAGCTGCGGGCCATAGGCCTGCGCCTGGTCGACCGTATTTCGCCAGAATTCTTCCATGTGAGTTAGTCCCCTTAATTTGTGTTGTGCCCATTACGGCTCAATCAGATACGCTTTGGGGAGCCCCTGGTTGCGCGCGCTAACAAAATTCGCTCGGAAAATGCCAGCCCAGCACGACCCATCGCCTCCGTTTGTGTGCGCTCACACACAGGCGAAGGTGAAGTCAAATTCGCCTGTTGAGTGCACCAAAGCGTACTCCTTTTGCTACCTTGGAGCAAATGAACCTGAAATAACAAGGCATTGGGGAAGGGTTCAATCAGCCCCCTCTATCACCCTGACATGTGTTGTATCGCGTAATACATGCAACACATCGCGGTGGGTGGGGACATGCCCCCCGGCAACCCGCGACAAGGGGACGACGCGAAAGGGCGGGTGCTCAGAAAGAGCACCCGCCCTCTTTTCATGCGCACCAGAGAATTGCCCCGCCCCCGCTTTTCCCATTGCAGCGTCAGGGCTCCTCCTTTAACGTTATATAATAACATTTAGAGGATCAGCGCTCATGTCCAACAAGTTTGATGTGTCCGAGGCCTTCGGCCCGGACCATGCGGTCAATTATGACGCGCAGTTCGAGGAGCTGCACCCCATCAAGGATATGATGCATCTGGTCCTGCAAGCCCATCTGGGCGAACTGCCGGACACCGCTCGCATTCTCGTCGCCGGCGCCGGCACGGGGGCGGAAGTGCGCCATCTAGCAGCGATCTATCCGAACTGGCAGTTCACCCTTGTTGACCCCTCCGAGGCGATGCTGGCCGTCGCTCGTCAGCACGCCCAGGCCGAAGGGTTCGAAGCGCGCTGCACGTTCCGCGCCGCCTATGTCTCCGCCATCCCGGATGAGGCGTTCGACGCCGCAGCCAGCATGCTGGTCTCACATTTCCTGACAGGCGCAGAGGAGCGGACGGCCTATTTCCGTTCCATTGCGGAGCGGCTGAAGCCAGGCGCGCCGGTCTTCAATGCTGATCTCTGTTACGATACCGATGCACCAGACTTTCCGGCCGTGAGGGATCTCTGGCTACGCCTCATGTCCCGCGCGGGCATGAACGCCGAGGGGCGCGAACGCTACAAGGAGATGTTCGGAACCCTCTTCGCCTGCCACGGCCCGGCGGAGGTTGAAGCGATGATGGAATCCGCCGGGTTCGTCCCACCTGCACAATGTATGCAGGCAGGACTGATCCGGGGATGGGTGACCGCGAAAGCCTAGACTTCGAGGAGCATACGCTCCGGGTCTTCCAGGGCTTCCTTGACGCGGACGAGGAAGGTCACGGCTTCCTTGCCGTCAACGATCCGGTGGTCATAGGACAGGGCCAGATACATCATCGGGCGGATTTTGACCTCGCCATTGATGGCCACCGGGCGCTGTTCGATCCGGTGCATGCCGAGCACGCCGGACTGCGGGGGGTTCAGGATCGGGGTCGACATCAGTGAGCCATAGATGCCGCCATTCGAGATGGTGAACGTGCCGCCCTGCATGTCGCCAATGGTCAGCGAGCCATCGCGGGCGCGCTTGCCGAGGTCGGCAATGGATTTCTCGATACCGGCCAGTGACAGGTCATCGGAGTCGCGCACGACCGGCACGACGAGGCCCTTGTCGGTGCCGACCGCGACGCCGATGTCATAATAATTCTTGTAGATGATGTCGGTGCCATCAATCTCGGCGTTCACCGCAGGCACTTCCTTCAGCGCGTTGACGCACGCTTTCACGAAGAAACTCATGAAGCCCAGCTTGATGCCGTGCTTGGCCACGAAGGCTTCCTGATGCTTTTTGCGGAGGTCCATGATCGCGCCCATGTCGACATCATTGAATGTCGTCAGCATGGCCGCATTGTCCTGGGCCTCTTTCAGACGGCGGGCGATGGTCTGGCGCAGGCGCGTCATGCGGACACGTTCTTCGCGTGGGCCAATATCGCGCGGCGCTTTCGCTTCTGCCGGGGCAGACGCCGCTTTCGGGGCGCTGTTCACATAATTCATCGCGTCAGCCTTCGTCGCGCGGCCATCACGGCCAGACCCTGGAATGTCGGCCGGGTTGACGCCGGCTTCGGTGGAGATGCGGCGCACGGACGGTGCGACCGGACGGTCTCCCGTCGCGGCGGGCGCAGATGTGGTAGCGGCCGGCTTCGACGCAGCCGGAGCAGCGGCCGGGGCCGAGCCGCCAGCGCTGATACGGGCAATCACTGAGCCCGGCGTAACCGAGTCGCCTTCGCCGACCAGCAATTCGGCGAGAACGCCGTCCGCTGGGGATGGCACTTCAAGCGCCACCTTGTCGGTTTCGATCTCGGCGATCGTCTCGTCCTTTTTCACCGGGTCGCCCGGTGCCTTGAGGAAGGTGGACAGCGTGCCTTCGGCGACGCTCTCGCCCATCGTCGGCACTTCAACATCCACCAGTTCGCCCTTGTCGGCCTTGCCGGGAACGCCGCCCGGATCCTTCGGGCCGCCATGTGCCGGCAGCGCCGCCGCAGCCGTTTCAGGCTTCGCCGCAGCGCCATTGCCGCCGGACAGCTTGCCGAGCAGCGCGCCGATCTCGACCGTATCGCCCTCATTGGCGACAATGTCCGACAGGACGCCGTCTTCGGTGGCGGAAACCTCGACAGACACCTTGTCTGTTTCGAGTTCGACAAGCACGTCGTCTTTCTTCACGGAATCGCCCTTGGCTTTCAGCCATTGGCCAACCGTGGCTTCGGTGATGCTCTCGCCGAGTGTAGGCACTGTGATATCGGTCATGAAATCAGTCCGTTTGTAATAATCAGAATCAGGTGGCGACGATGTTGTCAGCTACAGGGTCTTTGCCAAGGGCCGTCGAGATCAGGGCATCCTGCTCGGCCTTGTGCTTGGACAGCAAGCCTGTTGCCGTGGCGGCCGACGGCGGACGCCCTGCATAGGAAGGGCGCGTGCGTTCCAGGCCAGCCTGGTTGGCACACCATTCCAGCTCGTCCCGGATGAAGGTCCAGCCGCCCATGTTGCGCGGCTCTTCCTGGCACCAGACAATCTCGGCCTGCGGGAAGCGCTTCAGCTCATGGATCAGCGACTTGCGCGGCACCGGATAGAACTGCTCGACGCGTAGCAGGTAGACATCGTCCACACCGCTTTCCTCGCGGGCTTCGAACAGGTCGTAATAGACCTTGCCCGAACACAGGACGACGCGGCGCACCTTGTTGTCCTTCACCAGTTTCACCTTGCCTTCACGGCCCGGCGTCTCGGCATCATCCCACAGGATACGGTGGAACGAGGATTTCGTGCTCATGTCATCCAGGCTGGACGTCGCCAGCTTGTGACGCAGCAGGGATTTCGGCGTCATGATGATCAGCGGCTTGCGGAAGTCGCGATGGATCTGGCGGCGCAGGGCGTGGAAATAGTTCGCCGGCGTCGTCAGATTGCAGACTTGCCAATTGTCTTCCGCGCACATTTGCAGGAAGCGCTCGAGGCGGGCCGAGGAATGCTCCGGGCCCTGACCTTCATAGCCATGCGGCAGGAGAAGCACGAGGCCCGACATGCGCAGCCATTTGCGCTCTGCCGACGAGATGAACTGGTCGAAGAAGACCTGCGCGCCATTGGAGAAGTCACCGAACTGGGCTTCCCACATGGTCAGCGTGTTCGGGTCGGCCAGCGAATATCCGTACTCGTACCCAACCACGGCTTCTTCCGACAGAAGCGAGTCGATCACTTCGTAATGGGCCTGCTTGTCACTGATATTGTTCAGCGGCGTGTAGCGGTCGCCATTGGTCTGGTCGATGATGTGGCTGTGGCGCTGGGAGAATGTCCCGCGGCCGCTATCCTGTCCGGACAGGCGCACCGGGAAGCCCTCGTCGAGCAAGGTCGCAAACGCCAGATGCTCCGCCGTCGCCCAATCGAGCCCCTTCCCTTTCGAGATGGCGGTCGAGCGTGCGTCGATGACGCGCGCAAGCGTGCGGTGAATGTCGACCCCTTCCGGCACCGTGGTGATGGTCTGGCCAATGCCCTGCAGGCGCTTCTTGGCCACGCCGGTCTTGCCGCGACGCTCATCATCATCCGGCAGGCCGAGGCCTTTCCACTCGCCGTCCAGCCAGTCGGCTTTCTTGGCTTCGAATGTCTTGCCGGCTTCGAACTCGCGGTCGAGATAGGCTTCGAAATCGACCACTTGCTGTTCGACCTGCTCGGCCGTCAGGATACCTTCCTTGACCAGGCGCTCGGCATAGATCTCGCGGGTCGAGGCATGGCCCTTGATCTTGGTGTACATCACCGGCTGGGTGAACATGGGCTCGTCGCCCTCATTGTGCCCGAAGCGGCGATAGCAGAACATGTCGATGACCACGTCCTTGCCGAATTTCTGGCGGTACTCGGTCGCGATCTTGGCCGCATAGGTCACCGCTTCCGGATCGTCGCCATTGACGTGGAAGATCGGCGCCTGGACCATCAGGGCAACATCCGACGGGTACGGAGAAGACCGGGAATAGATCGGGCTCGTGGTGAAGCCGATCTGGTTGTTCACGATGAAGTGGATCGTCCCGCCCGTGCGATAGCCCGACAGGCCCGACAGCGCAAAACATTCGGACACGACGCCCTGCCCGGCAAAGGCGGCATCGCCATGCAGCAGCAGCGGCAGGACCGTCGAGCGATCCAGCGTCCCGCTTTCCCGATGCAGCATTTCCTGCTTCGAGCGCGACTTGCCCAGCACAACCGGGTCCACCGCTTCGAGGTGGGACGGGTTGGCGTTCATGGACAAATGGACTTCATTGCCGTCGAACTCGCGGTCAGACGACGCCCCGAGATGGTATTTCACATCGCCCGAGCCGAACTCGCCGGCGCCTTGCGTGTTACCGCCCTGGAATTCGTGGAAGATCTGCTCGTAGGGCTTGCCCATCACGGCGGCCAGCATGTTGAGGCGGCCCCGGTGCGGCATGCCGACAACAATCTCGCGCACGCCAAGCGCGCCGCCGCGCTTGATGATCTGTTCCAGCGCCGGCACAGCGGCTTCCCCGCCGTCGAGGCCGAACCGCTTCGTACCCGGATAGCGCTTGTGCAGGAAACGTTCGAATGTTTCCGCTTCGATCAGCTTGGCGAGGATCGCCTTCTTGCCCTGCTCGGTGAACGCAACGCCCTTGTCCGGGCCTTCGATACGTTCCTGCAGCCAGGCTTTCTCTTCCGGATCGGAAATGTGCATGAACTCGATACCGAGCGTCGAGCAATAGGTCCGCTGGAGGATGTCCAGCATCTCGCTGACAGTGGCATGGTCGAGCCCGAGATAGCCGTCGATGAAGATCTTGCGGCCCATGTCTTCCGGCCCGAAGCCATAACTGGCCGGATCGAGTTCCGGCTGGCTTTCCGGCGAATCGAGCGTCAGCGGGTCCAATTGCGCAGCAAAGTGACCACGCATGCGATAGGCGCGGATCATCATGATCGCGCGGATCGAATCCTTGACGTTCTGGGCGATTTCCTCGGCAGAGGCGCCCGGCCTGGCAGATTTCAGCTTCTTTTCGAGCTTCGGCTCGACCAGCGCCCAGTTGCCGTCGAAGGCGGCGACCTGTTCATCGCTGACCGGACGGGGCCAGTCGCCCCGTTTCCAGCTGGCGCCCCCGGCATTGCGCGCGGCGTCGCCCGAATCATCGCCCAGTTCGGCAAAGAACTCGCGCCAGCTCTCGGGAACTGACGCGGGATTCTTCGCATATGCGGCCTGCATCTGCTCCAGCCATTGGGCTGAGCCGCCATACAGGAACGCTGTTTCCAGCATGGCGCTGTTACCTGCGCCGCGCGAGCCGTCTACCGGGCTGCCATCATCTGCCATTTTTCAATCCGTCCTTTGGGACCTGCTCCCTGACATTAAGGAACAAAATACTTGCCCGGTTCCTACCGGGACTGAAGTTCTCTAGGACGGCCTGTGCGGGGACAGATGCTGGCCTCGCCAGACTGGCCCGGACGGGCCGTCCTGGCTTAGATGTATATCCGGGCGCTAGCCCTTCAATACGTCGACCATGGTCGTACCGAGACGAGCGGGCGACGGGGAGACGCGAATACCCGCCTCTTCCATCGCCGCGATCTTGCTCTCGGCATCGCCCTGGCCGCCTGAAACGATAGCACCGGCATGGCCCATCGTACGCCCTTTCGGCGCAGTCCGGCCCGCAATAAAGCCGACCATCGGTTTTTTCCGACCCTTTTTGGCTTCGTCGATCAGGAATTGCGCAGCTTCCTCTTCGGCGCTGCCGCCAATTTCACCGATCATGATGATCGATTGGGTCTCGTCGTCGGACAGGAACATGTCCAGCACGTCGATGAACTCGGTGCCCTTGACCGGATCGCCGCCAATGCCTACCGCAGAGGTCTGGCCGAGGCCCGCCTGCGAGGTCTGGTAGACGGCTTCATAGGTCAGCGTACCGGAGCGCGATACGACGCCGACGGTGCCCTTCTGGAAGATCTTGCCGGGCATGATGCCGATCTTGCACTGTTCCGGCGTCAGCAGGCCGGGGCAGTTCGGACCGATCAGGCGCGAGCTGGATTTTTCCAGTTTCGCCTTCACGCGCACCATGTCGAGCACAGGAACGCCCTCGGTGATGCAGACGATCAGCGGGATTTCCGCGTCGATGGCTTCTTCGATGGCGGCCGCTGCGCCGGCTGGCGGCACATAGATCACGGACGCATTGGCGCCGGTTGCCTTGGCGGCTTCACCGGCATTGGCGAAGATCGGCAGTTCGGTGCCATTGTCGGCAGCCCATTTCTGGCCAGCTTTTTTCGGGTGCGTCCCGGCAACCATCTGGGTGCCGTAATATTCCAGCGCCTGATTGGTGTGGAACGAACCGGTATTGCCGGTCAGGCCTTGGACGATGATCTTGGTAGATTTGTCGATGAGAATGGACATGTTTGCTTAGGCCTCTTTCACAGCGGCAACAATTTTCTGGGCGGCGTCGTCGAGGTCATCGGCGGGGATGACGTTCAGGCCGGAATTCTTGATGATTTCCTTGCCCATTTCGACGTTCGTACCTTCGAGGCGAACAACCAGCGGCACAGCGAGGTTGGTTTCCTTCACCGCGGCGATCACGCCTTCGGCGATGACGTCACATTTCATGATGCCGCCGAAGATGTTCACGAGGATGCCCTTCACGTTCGGGTCCTTCATGATGATCTTGAAGGCTGCCGCAACTTTCTCGGCATTGGCGCCGCCGCCAACGTCACAGAAGTTTGCCGGCTCTTCGCCGTACAGCTTGATGATGTCCATCGTCGCCATGGCCAGGCCTGCGCCGTTGACCATGCAGCCGATCGTGCCGTCGAGGGCGATATAGGCGAGGTCCCATTCGGAGGCCTCGATCTCTTTTTCGTCTTCCTCGGTCGTGTCACGCAGCTCGACAATGTCGGGGTGGCGGAACAAGGCGTTGCCGTCGAAGCTGACCTTGGCGTCGAGGACGCGCAGACGGCCATTTTCCATGACGATCAGCGGGTTGATCTCGAGCATCGCCATGTCCTTCTCGATGAAGGCCTTGTAGAGGATCGGGAACAGTTTCATGCCGTCTTCGCGGGCGGCGCCGTCGAGCTTCAGTGCGTCGCAGAGCTGCGCCGCATCGGCATCGGTCACGCCAGCGGTCGGGTCGATTGGCAGGGTGAGGATTTTCTCGGGCGTCTCGTGCGCGACTTCCTCGATGTCCATGCCGCCTTCGGTGGAGGCGACGAAGGCCGGACGGCCCGTGGCGCGGTCGACCAGCAGGGAGAGATAGAGTTCGCGGTCAATATCGGCGCCGTCTTCGATGTAGAGGCGGTTGACCTGCTTGCCAGCGTCGCTGGTTTGCGCGGTGACGAGGTGATGGCCCAGCATCGCCTTGGCGTGCTCAAGAACGTCTTCCTTGGAGAAGGCGAGGCGAACGCCGCCCTTCTCGCCAGCTTCCGCTTCGAGGAACTTGCCCTTGCCGCGTCCACCAGCATGAATTTGGGACTTCACGACCCAGAGCGGCCCCGGCAGCGTATCGACCGCCTTTTGCACATCATCGAGAGAAAGAACGGGTACGCCTTCTGCCACTGGAGCGCCGAAAGATTTCAGCACGGCCTTGGCCTGGTATTCGTGTATGTTCATGGAAACTTGCCTTGTCTGCCCTGGCTTGCGGAAAGAGCCGGCACAGGGCCGGCCCGTTTGATCGTCCGCGCTATATAACAGGCTTGGCAGGCCCGTAAACCAGCTGAGTACTCAACTTTGTACTCAGGTTTCGGCTTCCCGCTCCGGATTGCGGGGATCAAGCTCTACACTGGCCATGGGCGTGGGCAGGATCGGGCTCCAATCCTCCTGCTGGTGCTCTTCCGGCGCTGCCCGTGCGGAAACCCGCCAGACCATGATGAAAGCCAACAGGATAAGCAGCAGGCCCGCCAATCCGAACAGGCCCGTCGCACCTGCAGCCCGCATGGCGATACCGGACAGGAGCGGCCCGACAATCGACCCGCCGGCCCAGATGAACAGCAGGCCGGACATGACTTGCGGAATCTTTCCCTTGGGCGTCCGGTCGATCGCATGCGCCACGCACAGGCCGTAGAAGGTCAGCGCGCCGCCGCCCCACACGATCAGCACCAGCATCACGCCGATTTCGCCGAAGCTGCGGCCGAATATCGCGATCACCATCGCCGCCAGACCTGACACGGCACTCAGGACAGCAATGACAAGCCGCCGTTCGATTCGGTCAGACAACCGGCCCGCCGGCCACTGGATGATGAGCCCGCCAAGCCAGGCAGCGGCCAGGGCCGTGGCGGCCGCAGCCGTCCCTCCCCCGCCAATCGCAAACCCCTCGAAATAGATCGGCAACAGCGCGAGCGTGCCGGTATTGATGACACCTGCCAGTGCCACGCCGATCACCGCCGCCGGCGCCAACCGGTAGAGCTTGCCCAGCGGCATCGTGGTGCGGTCGCGCGTTTCGGGCTGTTCCTGCTGGGTCAGGCAGATCGGCACCAGCGCCAGCGTCAGGAACAGCGCCGCCCAGCTATAGGCGCGGCTGTCGAGGGGCGACAGGCCCGCCACGAAGAACGGCCCGATCATCAGCGAGAGCTTGGCACCCGTATGGTAGATGCCCATGACATTGCCGCGCGACTTGTCCGGCACGGCCTGGCCGAGCCAGCTTTCGACGCTGGTGAACATATAGGCAAAACTGACGCCCTGTACGATCCGTACGACCGCCCAGAAGCCCGGCTCGTACCAGAGCGACAAGGCAATCGACCCCGCAGACGTGACGGCGGCCGCCGCGGCAAACAGGCGGATATTGCCGAACGAGGCCAAAGCCGCCGGCGCGGACCATGCGCCCAGCATGAAGCCGGTCGCATACAGCGCCGCGATGCCGCCAATGAATTGCGGCGCCGTGCCCAGGGCCTCAAGGCCCAGGGGGGTCAGCATGCTGAGCAGGCCGCCAGCAATCTGGAGGATCATCACCGCCAGGATGATGGCAAAGACGTTACGTGTTTCAGTCATAATCTACAGGCGGCCTTTCTGTTGCCGCGTGCCATAGCTACCGGAATTGGGCGGTTGTTTGGCGAACTGTCTCGCCAGCAGCATTTTTTATTTCAAGCTCGACCGACCCGGCCGCCCAGTCGATGCCGATGGCGCCATAATTGTCCGGCGGGAAGCCTTCCCCGATCTGGGCCGTATCGGTCTCGTCGGTGGACTCGGCCCAGGAAACATTCAGCGACGACGCGGTCAGCTCATAGGCCGGATAGGGCAACGCCGCCTCACTGCGGTACAGGAACGCCGTATGCCGGTCGCCGGATACGAAGACGACGCCATTGGCCTCTGTCTCGCCGATGAGATTGTAGAGACGCTGCTGTTCGGCCGGCAGGCGCGACCAGCTTTCCCAGCCATGCCCATCGGTCGGCAAGACCTGGATCGACGAGACGATCAGGCGCAAATCCGCCGGCTTCTGCAGCTGGTTTTCCAGCCAGGTCCACTGGTCATTGCCCAGCATGTCCTGATTGGGATCGGAGGACGGGATGTAGCGCTCCTTGCCGGTCACGCCGTATTCGTCCGTCGCGGTCAGCGGCGAGCGGAAAAAGCGTGTGTCCAGCATGATGATCTGTGTGCGCTGGCCTTCGGGGCCGAAGCTGCGGGCGTAATAGGTGCCCGGCCATGCGCCGACATCCTTGTTCTCCAGCCCCCAGAACCGCTCATGCACCCGCTCGGCCAGCCGGCGGAACGGGAATTCCCGGCCGGCATCATTGGCGCCGTAATCATGATCGTCCCACGCCACCATCATGGGATGGGCCGCGCGCACGGCCTTGAAATCCTCCCGCGCGGCGAGGTCGGCAAAGCTTTCGCGCAATTCGTCGAGGTCGGCCTGATTGTTGGCATAGGCCATACCGTCCTTGTCGCCATAGACATTGTCGCCAATCATCAGGAACAGGTCGGCCTCCTCCGAGGCAACCCGCTGCAATGTGGCGCTCGCGCCTGCGACCTCTTCATCATGGCAGGAGCCGACGAGCACCCGTGACAGGGGCGCATCTCCATCCGGCAGCGACAGGCCCGCAGGCGCGCGCGGATAGAACTCATCCGGCAAGGATCGGTAATAGGCTTCCAGCGCGTCCTCGGCGCTTTGCGGCGCGCGCGTAATGCCCGGAATGGTGATCGGTCCCGGCGCCTGGCATGCGGCAAGACCTGCAACGAGAACTGCACTGACAACACGTTTCATATTACCCCTCCAAAAGACCTCACCTGCCAAGGTGTAGCGGTCTTTGGAGGGGGCGGTAAGGGCCTATTCCGGTCAGGCGCCGAAGAATATCGACCACATCATCCGGCCCGGCAGGAAGGTAAACAGGCCAGCAACCAGCATGCCCCCCGTAAACATGCCGGTCATCTGCTTGCGATGGGCGGCAATGTCCTTCCGGCGCGCCGCCGCGAGACCCATCGGCAGGCCAATGATCGTCCAGGCCGACAGGCCGTGAATCCAGCTGAACTGGTTGCCATTGAGCCCTGTCAGGAAGAAGGAGCTGATCGCCGTGACGGCCATCGCCACTACCCAGGCATAGCCCAGCCGCTTGTGCAGCCCCCTGCCCTTCACACCCATCATCAGCGCCGCACCGATGCCGAACGCGCTGAGCGCGCCGACAACATGCAGCTTCACGACCGCAGAGGCCTCGACAAGGCGAACCGGATCAATCCGGAACCGTACGGGCGGCGTGTCTGGACTGTTCAGGATCATCCAGCTGATAATCGCATAGGCGGCCAGGCCGACCAGGAGGACGGCGCGATTGCCGGGCCGTCCGAATGAAACACGCGGCCATTTCCGCGGCAGGGTCAGGGCGGGATTCTTCATGGCCTGTCTCCTCCTCGCCTGGCTCAGCGCAGCGTGAGGGTCTGGGTCGCACCCTCGGCCGGCAGGTCGAACCCGGCCCGGCCAAAGCTCGGTGGGCCGAACCGGACGGGTGCGTCATTCGAGAAGCCATAAGGTTCGTTCGGTATGCCAATAGGGCCGCGCCCCAGCTTGCCGTCGCCATCAAGGTCCTGGAACAGTTTCACGCCATAGGTGCCGGGCGCGAGCCCCTCGAAGACAATTTCGGGCGCCCCGTCACCGAGTTCGACAATCGCGCTGTCGATGGCCGCATTATCTGACCAGCCCGCCTCATCGAAGACGGCCACATGAAGCGTGCCGGACGGCTCGCCGAGGCCCTGAACCTGCAAGGTCAGGTCTGCGGCCCATGCCGCAGGTGACATCCAAAGGATTGTAGCAAAAATCGGTCCCAGAGTGCGGTTGATGTTCATCTCATGTCTCCATATGCTTGGGCGCTGTCGCCCCGGTGGGGGTGATGGAAACAGGGTGGAGAGTGCTCAGCGGGCGCGCCACGGTGATTACGCGGAGGGGCTGGAATCCTTCGCCAAATACCGCCACACCCATTCACGAAGCGCGAAACACAACGGATGACTCAGATGGCATCAGCCCTCAAAGACACCGCAAAGACGCTTGGTATTGTAACCCTGCTGGCCGTCGGCTTCACCTGGTTCGGCGTCTATGGCACCGGCGGCCCGGTCTGGCTCCGGTTTGTGATGTGGTTCATCACCATACTGGTCGGATCGGTCGCCTCCTATTGGGTTGTGCCTTTCGTTTTTCACACGAATCTGAAAACCGCCCATCCCGCCCTGAGAATTCTCACAGCCTCTCTCCTGCTGGCCATTCCGGTTACCCTGACGCTGTGCATCTTCCTCGCCGTACTGGGCGCGCCGCTCTCCTTGCGAAACCTGCCGATCCAGTTTGGCTATGTGCTGGCCGTCTGCCTCGTCATCACGACGGGGGGCTTTCTGTTTGATCGGGCCGGGCGGCTCGCGGAACTGGAAGATGCCGAACCGGAAGACCGGATGGCCGGCTTCCTGCAGCGCCTGCCCGTAAAGTATCGCGGCGCAGACCTCTGGGCCATCTCGGCCGAAGACCATTATCTGCGCGTACACACCGACCGCGGAGAGGGGCTGATCCTGATGCGGCTGGCAGATGCGGTCCGGGAACTGGGCGAGGACAATGGCCTGCAGACGCACCGCTCCTGGTGGGTCTCGCACCGGGGCGTCGCCGACACGCGGCGCACCAATGGCAAACTGTTCCTGATCCTGAAATCCGGCCGCGAAGCGCCGGTCTCGCGCACCTATCAGTCGAACGTGCGGGCCGCTGGCCTCGCCTAGCCCTTTCCGGTGCCCCGGCGCTTGTTGCAGATCGCATGGGCAAGACGGAGATTGCTGATCTCGTCACTCCCCTCATGCGCCCGCGGAATGATGTGGTCGAAGGTGGGCCGCCATTTTTTCCAGAGGGTGGAATGCGCCACATCTGCCCGGTTCAACGGCATCGGCTTGCTGCAGATGGCACATAACCCTTCCTGATTCTGCCAAAGTTGCCGGAATTTCGGCGTATCCGGCGGAGAAAAGGACTGGCTCACAAACTGTCCGGAACGGGCCAGCCGCGTCGCGCGCAGGCCGCCAGCACCGTGTTGCGCAGCAGGCAGGCAATGGTCATCGGCCCGACCCCGCCCGGCACCGGCGTGATATGCCCGGCGACTTCCGCGCTCGCGGCATAGTCGGCATCGCCCACCAGACGGGTCTTGCCCTCGCCCTTTTCCGGCGCATCGATCCGGTTGATGCCGACGTCGATAATGGTTGCGCCCGGTTTCACCCAGTCGGCCGTGACCATTTGCGGCCGTCCAACGGCGGGCACCAGAATGTCGGCCTGACGGCACATCGCGGGCAAATCCCTGGTGCGGCTATGCGCAATGGTGACGGTGCAATTCTCGGCAAGGAACAGCAGCGCAGCCGGTTTGCCGACAAGGATCGACCGGCCGATCACAACCACATGCTTGCCGGAGAGATCCTCGCCCAGCGCGCGCTTGGCCAGGATCACGCAGCCGGTCGGCGTGCATGGGCGCAGGCCCGGCTTGCCGAGCGTCAGACGCCCGGCGGACACTTCGGTCAGTCCGTCGACATCCTTGTCCGGGTTGATCTTCTCGATCGCCGCATCGGCATCGAGGCCCTTGGGCAAAGGCAGCTGGAGCAGGATGCCATCAACGCTGTCATCGGCGTTCAGGCTGGCAATCAGGGTCTCGACATCCGACTGGCTCGCCGTGTCCGGCAGGCGGTGGTGGATAGAGATCATGCCGACCTCTTCGGTCTGGCGTACCTTGCTGCGCACATAGACCTGGCTCGCAGGGTCCTCGCCAACCAGCACGACCGCCAGGGTCGGCTGGCCCGGCAACTGGCTGACCGCCTTTGCCACGTCTGCGCGGACATCTGCCGCAATCGATTTTCCGTCAATTACCTGCGCGCTCATTGCCCTGATCCCCGGCCAGTTTCGCCGCCAGATCGGGCGGCCCGTCAATGTCGAGGCCTTTTAACCGGTTCTTGCCGCCCGTCACCACCCTGACCGCAGACTTTGGCACGCCGAGCCATTTCGCAATCAGCTTCTCGACCGCCGCATTCGCCTTGCCGCCTTCCGGAACGGCGCGGACACGCACCTTCAGATAGGTCCGCCCGGCATCATCGGTCTCCCAGGTCTCGACCCGGTCGGCCGAGGCATTCGGCTGCACGCGGACGGTCAGCCGGTGCATGCAATCAGAACGGGACGACGCCGTAGCCGTAGCGCGCGATCACCCGCTCCAGGAAGAAGATGATCAGCAGCACCACCATCGGGGTCAGGTCCAGCCCGCCCATGGGCGGCAGGATGTTGCGGATCGGGCGGTAAACCGGCTCGGTGATTCTCTGCAATCCACCCCAGATGCTGCGCACGGTCGGGTTCTGGATGCTCAGCACATTGAAGCCGACCAGCCAGGACAGGACAGCCTGGATGATGATGATAAACGTGGCGATCCGCAGAACGACCATGATGAGATCAAGAATGGCGGCCATGGGGCAACGCTCCGATTTTTTTCTGTTGTTGCCTTCACTTAGGGTGATGCCCCTAGCTTGCGCAAGACGTTCTCTCCGGCTTTGCCAGTTGGGGGCGGTTTCCGTTTGGCAAGGCGGGCGAACAAAAATAGACAAGACAATTGCCGAGGGAGCCCGCCGACATGACAGATCCGGACACGCCACTGCTGCCTCTCAGCGGATTGCAAAAGGCGATGATCGGCATCGCCATGGTGGCGATGGGCGCCGGCATGAGCATCAATTTCGTGGTTGTGGCCCCCCTCGCCCGCAAGGCCGGGCTGACCGAGATCGAAGTTGCCGGCATCCTGACCCTGTCGGCCGCCGTCTATGCCCTGCTGATCCCGGCCTGGGGCCGGCTGGCGGACAAGTTCGGCCGCAAGCGGGTGATGATCTTCTCCCTCACGGCAATGGGCCTGACCAATATGGCCTTCGTCTTCGCCCTGAACGCAGCCCTTGCGGGCCTGGTCACCGGCCTCACCGCCTTCTTCACCCTGGTCTTCGTGCGCATCTGGTTCGGCCTCTTGTCCCCCGGCCTGCAGCCGGCCGCCATGGCTGCGATGACGGATGCGACCACGCCGATGACCCGGGCCGGCGGCCTCGGCATGCTGGGCGCCTGTGTCAGCATCGGCTCGATCCTCGGCCCGGCGGGCGCGACCGTGCTCGCCCCCTTCGGGGCCCTGATGCCGATCTGGGGCACGATCGTGCTCAATCTCACCGTGGCGGTCATCCTCGCCCTCGTGCTGCCGGCGACGCGCAAACGGCCGAAAACCGCGAAGCGACCCACACCGCTTGCTGTGCGTGACCCGCGCGTCTTCCCGCACCTTGTCTTCCTGTTCAGCTATTTCATCGGCATCGGCATCGTGCAGCAGACGCTCAGCTGGTTCATTGAAGACCGTTACCAGTTTGCCGACACGGCGGGCCGCTCGGCCGGGGAAGCCGTGGTCCTGCACACCGGGATTGCCTTTGCCTGTTTCGCCGCCGGCATGATCGTCGTGCAGTTCGGCTATGTGCAGCCGCGCCGTCCGGACCCGCGCAAGATCCTGCCTCTGGGCCTCGCCATCGTGGCGATAGGCTATGTGGCGGCAGATTTGTTCTTTCCGTTCTGGGCCGTCGCGCTCAGCTTTCTGACCGTGGGCGGCGGGGCAGCGCTGGCCGTGCCGGCCGCCAATGCGCTCGGCAGCCTGTCGGTGACCCGCGAGGAACAGGGCGCGGCCGCAGCGTTGCTGGCAGCGGCGCCCCCGTCCGGCTTCATTTTCGGGCCGTTGATCGGCGCGACGCTGTATTCATTCATGCCGCAACTCCCGCTCTACGTGTCGGCCGGCCTGATTGGCAGCTTGGCTATCTATGCGCTGCTCGTGACGTCGAAACGCCCGCTTACACCATCGTGAAGGCGTTCAGCTTGTTGCCGTCCGGATCGCGGAAATAGGCCGCATAGAAACCGCCCTCCCCGCGCGGGCCGGGCGCGCCCTCATCCCTGCCGCCATTGGCCAGAGCAATCTCGTAGAGCTTGTGGACCTGGTCCTTGTCCCTGGCCTGTAGCGCGACCATCGTGCCATTGCCGACCGTGGCGGGCTGGCCGTCAAAGGGCAGCGTTGCCGCCACCCCGGCTGCGCCGCCGGGCGTGCCCCAGGCGATGAAGGTCTCTTCCTCCATCATCCGGCCCGTGCCCATTTCCGCCGCAAGGGCGTCGTAGAATTTCGCGGCGCGCTGAAGGTCTGCCGCCCCGAGTGTTACATATCCGATCATGATGTCCCTCCCATCCATTGGACAGGAAAGAACATACAGTGAACACATCAGCCCTGCAAGAAAATTCTGTTCGCCTTTGCGTGGAACATGCCGGGCTTCTCACGAATTGGTCTGGATATAGCAATTCAAGAGGTAACCCGACATGTCGAACAGACTGGCAATTACGTTGCTCCTGTACGGAATGGTTCAGGGCGTGCTTTTCGGCGCAATCCTGCTGGCCGTGATGTACACACCCGCCCTCAGGACCAACGCCGCCGTATTCATTCCGCTCGCCGTGCTGCTCAGCGCCGTGATCGCGATCCCGGCCTCCTGGAAAATCGCGCCCCGCCTGAGAGCCCGGCACGTTCGCCGAATGGCCCATGAGCGGCGCATGGCCGAAGCCTGATCCTACATCGCGGAAATTCCGCCATCCACTTTCAGCTCGATCCCGGTAACCAGTTTCGACTCGTCCGAGGCGAGATAGAGCACGGCATAGGCGATGTCGTCCGGCTCGCCGACCTTGCCGAGCGGGATCTGGCGACCGAGCTTGGCGAGGGCTTCTTCTTCGCCGAACATTTCCTTGGTCCGGTCCAGGATCGGCGTGTTGATGAAGACCGGGTGCACCGAATTGCACCGGATCTGGCCGCCCTTGGCGCAATGCAGCGCAATCGATTTCGAGATATGCCGCACGGCCGCCTTGGCCGTGTTGTAGGACACGTAATTGGCGCTCGCGATGATGCCAGCGATCGACGAGATGTTGATGATCGAGCCGAGGCCATGCGCGCGCATCAGCGGGATGGCGTATTTGCAGCCGAGGAAGATGGAGTCGACATCGACCGTCTGCACCTTCTTGAACATGTCGTAATTCTCGTCCTCGACCGAGCCGAGCGAGCCGATGCCAGCATTGTTGACCAGCACATTCAGGCCGCCCATCGCATCATGCGCCGCTTGCAGCACGTCCTGCCATTGGTCGGCATCGGTCACGTCATGCTGCCAGGCAAAGGCCGTGCCCGCGCCGTGTTCCGCATTGATCGAGGCGGCAACCGCTTCGGCCCCTGCCCCGTTCACATCCGTGACGGTGACCTTGGCGCCTTCGCGGGCCATCATGCGGGCCGTGGCCTCGCCGAGCCCCTGCGCGCCGCCTGTGATGAATGCTTTCTTTCCGTCTACCCGGCCCATGCCTGTATCCTCCGCTCTGTGTGGTTTTGCCTACCCGTACCAGCGCGGTCGGGGGCGAGCCAGCTTGACCTTGGGAGAAGCGGCAAAGGCGCCGTGAAATTCAGGAGAACTTGGTCGCCAACTCGTCCATGAACCGGGCCAGCTCGACATCCTTTTCGGACACCCCATCCACATCATGCGTCGTCAGCGTGACCTCGACCTTGTTGTAGACATTGAACCATTCGGGATGGTGGTCCATCTGCTCGGCCTTCAGCGCCACGGCGGACATGAAGCCCCAGGCCGTCTTGAAGTCGGCAAGCTGGAACGCTTTCTCGATCGTGTCGCGCTCGCCGGGGCCTTTCGTCCAGCCGCTCAGCGTTTCAAGGGCGGCGTCTGCACCGATTTTTCCTGACATGTCCTAGTCCTCTCCATCCTGGCCGAGCACGTAATAGACCCAGCGGCCATTGCCGGCGATGGCCGTGCGCATACCGGGATAGCCCTCGCCCTGGCGTATCCGTTCAATCCCGTCTTCGCCGATCAGTTCCATCAGGCGCCGCCGGTCCTGGAAAGACAGCTTTTCCGGGATCAGATCCTGCGCGTCGCGCGCCGCCAGGTCCGGCCAGACATACCAGACCTCGCCATCGATCTCGCGCATGCCGGGCGGCAGCTCGAACAATTCGCGCAGGCTGCGATTGGGGTCAGCCCCGATGCGGCGCATCAGATCCCAATATTGCCGGTGCGGCGTGCCGCCGAGATTGGAGACAAAGCCATCATTCGCATTGGCCACCCGCGAGAGCCGGCTCAGCGACCCGGCCTTCGCATGCAACAGCAATTCGTCGCGCGTCGCCTCAGCCTCGGGCGTCAGCACGACCGGGGTTGGCACATGCGGCGGCTGCATCAGGGATTCGTCCGGCACCGGCCGCCCGGCAGGCTCCGCCGCAGGCGAACAGGCCGCCAGGAGCGCGGCCGCCAACCCACCGATGAGGGCGGCGCTAGACCAGCGCATATCCGGTCGCAGCCTGGAGGTCTGACAGCAATTGGTCTTCATTGAGCACCTTGATCGTCGTCATGCCCATGTCGCGGGCCGGTTTCAGATTGTGCCCGAGATCATCGAGATAGACACACTCCGCCGGGTCGACATCAAGCGTCTCGCACATCAGAGCATAGATGCGCGGGTCCGGCTTGCGGATGCCGAGCTTCGAGCTTTCGATCACATGGTCGAACATGTCGAAGACCTTGGCCACTTCGCGCGCCTTTGCCTCATCATTGGTCATCGAGGCGCCCTTGCCGACCGGCGCATTATTGGTGATGCAGCCAACCCTGCCCTGGGTCTTGCAGACACTCAGCGCGTTGACCACGCGGGGCCGCAGCGAGCCGGACAGCAACGCCAGCACTTCGCCGCCGGGCACGTCATGGCCCATCGCCCTGGCTTCTTCGCGGAACATGCCGTCGAACTCGGCCGCCGAGACGAGGCTCTGCTCCAGCTTGGCCCAGGCATTGTCCAGCGGGTTGGTCGCGTTGACGGTCCGGATGAAATCCTTCGGCAGGCCGCGCTCGGCCTCGTAACGGGTGAAGGCGTCGAAGGGAGAGGTCGTGAACACGCCCCCAAAATCCCAGATTACGGCTTGGAATGTCTTTGTCATGCCAGCACCTCTACCTGCACCAGCGACGATTTCAAACCTTGAACATTGCGGGCCGGGTTCTACGGTGGCGGCGACTGCAACATATAAAGGGAGTTTCGTCTGATGGGCGTTCTGGAAGGCAAAGTGGTCCTCGTGACCGGCGGTGGTAATGGCATCGGCAAGGAGACCGCCCTGCTGGCGGCGCGCGAAGGCGCAAAAGTGGTCGTCAACGATCTGGGCGGCAGCCTGACCGGCGCCGATGAAGGCAGCGCCGGCCCGGCCGAGACCGTGGCCCAGGAAATCCGCAAGGCGGGCGGCGAAGCTGTCTCGAACTCGGAAAGCGTGACCGACATGAAAGCGGTCCAGGGCATGATCGAACAGGCGAAGGACGAGTTCGGCGCCCTGCACTCGATCATCAACCCGGCCGGCATCCTGCGTGACGGCATGTTCCACAAGATGAGCGAAGACGATTGGGACAGCGTCATCGACGTCCACCTGCGCGGCACCTTCAACGTCACCCGCGCCGCCATCGAACTCTTCCGCGAGAAGGAAGACGGCAATTTCGTCCTCTTCACCTCCACGTCCGGCCTGATCGGGAATATCGGACAGGCGAACTATGCCGCCGCCAAGATGGGTATTGTCGGCCTGTCGCGCATCGTCGCCATGGAAGGCGCGCGCAAGAATGTCCGCTCCAACGTCATCGCGCCGTTCGCGTGGACGCGCATGATTGCCTCCATTCCGGTCAAGGACGAAGCCGGCGCCGAGCGCGTCGAGCGGATGCGCCAGGGCATGCGGGCCGACCAGGTTGCCCAGCTTGCCGTCGCCCTCTGCGCCGACAAGGCCAATGACGTCTCCGGACAAATCTTCGCCGTGCGCGGCAATGAGGTCGTGCTGTTCGACCAGCCCCGTCCGGTCAAGTCGCTGGCCCGCATGGAAGGCTGGACGCCGGAAACCCTGCTGGAACAGGCCATGCCGGCCATGAAAGCCAATTTCTTCGACATGGGCGCCTCGGCCAGCGTCTTCCCCTACGACCCGGTCTAGGCGGATAGCGCTTGGCGGAAGACAACGTCACCTACCAGAAATGCATCACCGGCGGTGATGGGGAAACCTATTGCCGCGCGGTCGATGCGACGGAAGCTACCGGACAGGCCAATCAGCCTGCTGAGGAACTGCTTCCGCCGGTGGAAGACATCGTCAATCCGCTGCTCAAATGGCTGGAGCCAGCCAGGCCGTTCCTCGACGATCCGGCGGGCTGGCTCCACGCCAAGGCGCAACAGCCTGAATTTCTCTACCCCATCCTGATCCAGCTGGGCTGCATCATCCTGGCGCTCGCGCTGGGCGCCCTGCTCACCCCGCCCTTCAAGCGCCTGATCACGGTTACGCTGCGCCGCTTTGTGGAGCCGCCCCGCCGCGAAGGGCTGGACGTCCTGCAAAAAGCGGTGCGACCGGCACTCTGGTCCATCCTGCTCGCAGTGGCCGTCTCGTTGCTCAGTACGATCGACCATCCGCTGATCCTTGTCCGGACGGCCTTGTCGCTGGCCATCGCCTGGCTGGCCATCCGGGTGACGATGACCTTCCTGCCGGAGGAGCTGCGCGGCCTGGCCTCCTTCCTGACATGGACGTTTGCCATCTTCTTCGCGCTCGGCGTGCTGCCCGACGTTATCGGTTGGCTGTCGAGCATTGGTCCGTCCTTCGGCACAAGGCGGATCAGTCCGGTCTTCATCTTCCAGGCCATCCTGACCGCCGCTGTCCTGCTGTTCATCGCCAACCGAGCAGCCAAGTCGATGAAGCGGCGGGTCAACCATATCCCCAAAGTCGAGCCCTCGATCCGCATCCTGATCGGCAATGCCATCCAGATCGTTTTCATCGTTGCGGCTGCCCTGCTCACCCTCGCAGGGCTCGGCATTCCGCTCGGCGCGCTGACGGTGATCTCCGGTGCCATCGGCCTCGGTTTTGCCTTTGGTATGCAGAAGGTCGTCTCGAACTTCGTCTCCGGCATCGTCCTGCTCTCGGAACGCTCGATCAAGCCGCAAGACGTGATCGAGGTTGGCGAGACGTTCGGCGTCGTGGAATCCCTCGGCCTGCGCTACACGTCGATCACGACGCAGGAAGGCAAGGAATTCCTGATCCCGAACGAAAAGCTGATGACCGATACGGTGATCAATTGGAGCTTTTCCAACAAGCGCGTGCGCATCCACAAGGAATTGCGCATCGACTATACGTCCGACCTCGAAGAGGCGATTGCCATCGTCATCGCCGCCGCCAAGGCGACCGAGCGCGTGATCAGCTGGCCCCAGCCGGTCTGTCTCGTGAAGGATTTCACCGATGAGTGCATCGTGCTGGAAATGCGCTTCTGGATCATCGACCCGGAAAACGGCACGGCGAATGTCGGCTCCAACATCCTGCGCGAAGTCTGGAAACGCTTCACCGAGAATGGCATGTCCGTGCCGCTGCGCCGCAAGGAGCTGTTCATCGAACCGGACTCGGCGCTCAAGGTCGAGATTTCCCGGCCGAAGCGCACGCCCGATCCGGCCCCCGCACCGGAACCGGAGGAAAGCGAGCCGGAACCGGACAGTGTGAAACAGGATGAAACAAAAGCGCGGCCGCCGGAAGCCGATTAGAACGGCGCGCTACTCGGGGGAGTCCTCACGGGCCGGGTCTTCAACCGGCTCCAGTGACCGCGGGCGCAGATCGGTCGGCCCGCCATCCTGCGCTTCCGACTGGCTCGCTGCAGCTTCAGGCTCCAGCGGCTCAGGCTCTTCCTCAATGGTTTCAGGCGATTGCCCGGCCTCGCCAAACCGTTCCTGCGCGCCTTCCAGGAAGGCATCAAACTCGTCATCTTCTGGCGCGGCCTGCACCTCTTCAGGCGTGATCGCTTCCGGCCCCGTTTCCGGTTCAGGCGGCAGGTCCGGCAATGGCTCCGGTTGCGGGGCAGGCTGGCCCTGCTGCGGCTGCGGCCGGGCCGGAGGCGGCGTATCGCCCAGCACACAGGCCGCGAGGCCCTGGCTATGCACAACCCGCATCCGCGCCTGCAGCGTCCCGGCGCGTTTGTTGACATACGGTCCCGGCGGATCGACGCGCCATTTGTTCGGGCTCGGCAATACGGCGGCCAGCAAGGCCGCCTCGCGCTCGGTCAGGTCTGATGCGGACTTGCCGAACCGCGCCTGCGCGGCGGCCTCGGCCCCGAACAGGCCATCGCCCCATTCGGCAACATTCAGATAGGCTTCCATGACACGGGCCTTGCCCCAGAACTTGTCGATGAAGACCCCCATCCACATATCGCCCAGCTTGCGCGGGACGCCGCCGCCATTCCAGAGGAAGACGTTCTTGGCGGTCTGCTGTGTGATCGTGGAGGCGCCGCGCGTGCGCTTGCCCTGGCGGCGTTCATCCAGCGCCTTTTCGATGGCGGCCGTGTCGATGCCATTATGTTCGCAGAAGCGGGAATCCTCTGCTGCGATCACCGCGCGCACGAGGTGAGGCGAAATCTTGGACAAGGGCACCGCGTCGCGCCGTACCGTCTCGCCGCCCATTGCCCGCTGCACCATCAGCACCGTGCCCGGAATGGGCAGCCAGATCAGCGCCAGCGCATAGAGGTGGAACGCCACGAACAGGCCCGCCAGAATGCGCACCGTCCAGCTCAGGAAGGTCAGGAACCCGCTCATCACTCTGTCATCCATTCCGCCAGAACGCCCGGATCCGTTTCCGGCTCCATCCGGAGGGCCTTTTCCGTCGCAAATCGGGCACGATCAAGGCGGGCGAGCGCCCAGATGGCAGACCCGCGTACCACCGGCGCCGGATCGTCCAGCAGCGGCAGCAGGCTGGCGACCAGCGCCCCCTCCCCCGAATTGCCGATGGCTATGCAGACATTGCGCACGAACCGGTCCCGCCCGATCCGTTTGATGGGCGAGCCGGAGAAGACTTCGCGGAACGTCGCATCCTCCAGCGCGGCAAGTTCATCGAGGCCCGGCGCCTTCAACTCAGCGCGCGCATGAAAGGCGCTCTCGCTCGCGGCTTCGGCAAACTTGTTCCACGGACAGATGGCGAGACAATCATCGCAACCATAGATGCGGTTGCCCATCGCCGCGCGAAACTCTGCCGGGATCGGCCCCGAATGCTCGATGGTGAGATAGGAGATGCAGCGCCGCGCATCGAGCTGGTAGGGCGCGGGAAATGCATTGGTCGGGCAGATGTCCTGACAGGCGCGGCACGAGCCGCAATGATCCGCCTCCGGGTCATCGGGCTCCAGCTCCGCTGCGGTCAGCATCACGCCCAGAAAGAACCATGACCCCAGCTCGCGGCTGACCAGATTCGTATGCTTGCCCTGCCAGCCGAGCCCGGCCTTTTCCGCCAGCGGTTTTTCCATCAGCGGCGCGGTATCGACAAAGACTTTCACCTCCGCGCCGGACTCCGCCACGAACTCGCGGGCGAGCTGTTTCAGCCGCTTCTTCAGCGTGTCGTGATAGTCCCGTCCCCGTGCGTAGACGGAGATATTGCCGAGCGCCTTCTGCTCCAGCGTCTGGAGCGGATCATGGTCCGGGCCGTAATTCAGCGCGACGACGACGGCAGACTTCGCACCCGGCCACATCGCCGTGGGCGCCTTGCGCCGGTCAAGCGTCGTCTCCATCCACTCCATGCTGCCATGATAGCCTGCCTCTACAAAGGCTTCGAGCCGGTCGCCTGCCGCCCACGCCTCGTCCGCGCGCGCAATCGCCACGCCGTCAAAGCCAAGCGACCGGGCGAGGTGCTTGACGCGGATGTGGAGGGGATCGGGCAAGGTCTAGAAATCCAAATCGGTATAATGGGCCACGGGCCGTACCGCCTGCAACCGGTCGGCCAGCAAGGGCCGGAAGCTCGGACGCGACTTGATCCGGGCATACCAGTCTTTCAGCTCGGGCACGGCATTCCATTCGACATCGCCGAAATAGTCATAGGCCGACAAGTGCGCCGCTGCAGCGAGGTCTGCCAGCGTCAGGTCGCGGCAGGCGAGATAGCCGTTCAGTTCCAGCATGCCATTCAGGAAGGTCAGCCGGCCGCGCAGCGCATGAGCGCCCCGGCGCAGGCGCGCGGAATCCGGAAGCCGGTCACGTCGCACCCATTGCATCACCCGTTCTGTCAGCAGCGTGTCGGTCACCTCTTCGCAGGCCGCCTCGACCCAGGCCCACAGGCGGCGGACTTCGGCGCGCGCCGCCGGATCTTCCGGCAACAGGGCGCGGCCATTGGAGGTCTCTTCGAGATATTCGCAGATGGCGCGCGTGCCGCAGGCAAACATGCGCGGCTCGCTGTCCAGCTCCACCAAAGCGGGCGCCACAGCCCCGTGCGCGAGGCGCGGCACATCCGGATGCGCTGACCAGGGGGGCGATTCCAATGTCTCAAACCCCTCGCCCTTCTCACCGAGAACGAGACGCACCAGCCGTCCGGCCGGATCAAGAGGCCAATGGTAAAGCCGTTTCATGTCTTCAACTTCTCATGGCATCACTGAAAAGGTTGTTAAATTCAGCTGCATTAGGACGCTTTTGCCGGGGCGTGTCCTATGTTTTTTTACGGTCAGACTGTTGCCACCGTTACAGGATCAAATTCATGCACCCTTCCCGGTTTCGCGCTGCCCTTGCAAGCGCGGTTTCCCTCCTTGCGCTTCACGCCTGCGGAAATGCGGCCTCCCCGTCCGGCGCAGACCTCGTCTCTGAACCCCAACCAGTTGAACTACAGGTGCCCCCGGCAGGCCAGTTGCCGACCGATGTGACCCCGCTTGCCTACCGGCTGGACCTGAAGACCGATCCGGATGCCGAAGGCTTTTCCGGCACGGTGGCGATCGACGTGTCGCTGGCCGCGCCGCATGCGCGCATCTGGCTGCATTCGGTGGAGCAGGAGATTCTCGGCGCCAAGGCCGTGCTGGACAATGGCACGGAAATCCCGGCCACCTTCACCGGCAACCAGGCACCGGGCGGCGTCTCCCGGCTCGACTTCGACTCGCCAGTCCCGGCCGGCACGGCCACGCTCGAAATCAGCTACACCGCGCCTTACAATCTGGGCCTCGCCGGTCTCTACAAGGCGGTCCAGTCCGACACCGATTATCTTGTGACACAGATGGAACCGATTGATGCGCGCCGCATGGTGCCCTCTTTCGACGAGCCGCGCTTCAAGACGCCGTGGAGCGTGACCGTCACCGCCCCGGACGGCATGCAGGTCACGGCCAATGCGGCAGAGATCAGCGCCGAGCCAGCCGAAGACGGATGGACCCGGCATGTCTTTGCCGAAACCCGCCCGATCCAGTCCTATCTGGTGGCCCTCGCGGTCGGCCCCTATGAGATGCGGCCTGCCCCGGCCATTCCGGCCAATGCCCTGCGCGAGGCGCCCGTGCCCCTGCGCGGTTTTTCGGCGCGCGGCAAGAAAGAACAACTCAGCGAGTCGCTCGACATCACCGACGAGATGCTGCTCTGGCAGGAAGCCTATTTCGACTATCCGTACCCTTATGGAAAACTCGACCTGATCGCCGCGCCGGAATATGCCTATGGCGCGATGGAGAATGCGGGCGCGATCATCTATCGCGAAGCCGCCCTCCTGATGAATGAGCAGACCAGCCTGTCGCGCCGTCGCGGCATCCTGACCACACACGCCCACGAACTGGGCCATCAATGGTTCGGCAACCTCGTCACGCCGAAATGGTGGAACGATATCTGGCTGAACGAGGCCTTCGCGACCTGGATCAGCTACAAGACGATGGACGGCGTTGACCCGGACGGCGAATGGACCCTCAGCCCGATCCTGGCCGGTCTCAGCGCGATGGGGGCTGACAGTCTTCAATCGGCCCGCCAGATCCGCAATCCGATCAAGGCCAATGGCGACATTCTCGACGCGTTCGACTCCATCACCTATCGCAAGGGCGGCAGTGTGCTGAACATGTTCGAGACCTATCTCGGCGAAGAGGCGTTCCGCGAAGGCATTCGCCTGCACATGCGCCGCTTCGAGGACAGCGTTGCCGATGCGGACGATTTCATGCAAAGCCTCGCTGACGGTTCCGGCCAGCCGGACGTGGTGGAGGCCTTTACCAGCTATATCAACCAGCCCGGCATTCCATCGCTGGAGGTGGCCGTGTCCTGCCCTGCCCCGGATGCCGGCCTGATCACGATCACGCAAGCCCGCTACGCGCCGGTTGGCTCGGACATTGAAACGGACACGCAAGTCTGGAACGTGCCCTTCGCTGCCCGCCTGAACGGCCCGGTGGGCGACCGCACGATCCGCCAGATGCTGACCGAGCCGGTCACCGAAATCCCGCTCGATGGCGATTGCCCGAACTGGGTGATGCCGAATGCGGGCGGTACGGGTTATTGGCGCTTCAACACCAATTCCAAAAACCTCTCCGGCCTCATTTCCGGTTTTGACAGCCTGTCAGCAGGTGAGCAGATCATGTTTGCCGACGCGCTGATCTCCGGATTCCGCGCAGGCCGGATCAGCACCGACGACCTCCTGAAGGGACTGGCCGCGACACAGGACGGCCATCCCCGCGCCGTGTCCGAAGGCTTCGCCATCCTGCCCACCCTCGACCGGATGCTCGACGAGTCGGAGACAACGCACCTGCATGCCTGGGTCCAGCGCACCTATGGGCCGCTGGCGGAGTATCTGGAATCTCGCCCGGCGACCGCGCTCAGCCAGCAGGAAATGCTGCTGCGGGACAAGCTCTACGGCCTGCTGCTGGAATATGGCGACCGCCCGGCAGAGCGCCGCGCGCTCCTGGCGCGTGCCCGGCAATATATCGGCCTTGCGGGCGAACCGGATGCGACGGCCATCGCGCCGGAAGACCTGGCCACGGCCATGAAGGTCGGTATCGAAGATGGCGGACAGGCCTTCTATGATGCGGCGAAAACCTATCTCGCGACCACGACCAACCAGAATGAGCGCTCGACCATCCTCCGCACGCTGGCCAATCGCGGGGACGCCAAAATCGTGACGGATCTGATGCAGACCGTGCTCAAGGGCGACTATTCGACCGACGAGGTCTATGCGGTCGTCGTCAGCGGCATGGCGAATGTCGACGCGCAGGACACGGCCTGGAAGGAGCTCACGGCGAATTTCGAAACCGTGATCCACCGGCTGCCGGAAATTCGCAAGCCGCGGATCGCCGGTGTCACGGGCTATTTCTGCAGCGTGCGCAAAGCGACCGAGGCCGAAGCCTTCCTGGAAGATCAGGCGCATTTGATCCCCGGCTATGAACGCTCATTGGCCCAGGGGATCGAAACTGCCACGCTTTGCAGCGCCCTGCGCGCCCAGAAAGCGTTGGATGTGAAGAATTTCTTCCAGCAGTAAAAGGCGCGCAAAGGCCCGGATTACGGGCCTTTGCGCCAATCGAATTCATCTGAGACGCCAGGCCTGTACCTTGTTCGGGTCGCTTCTTTCTCACATGGGAAGCGGCGGTCCGGCCGGGACGGCGCTCACGTTCCGGCCAGCGGATGGGAGGCGGCCCGCTGCGCAGGGGCATGACTTTCCCACTCCAATACCATTTCCCGTCCCTGCCGGAGGCGTCGCCTCCCATCCGCAAGGACCTCAAGACACGCAAAACCGGAAGGGCTGCGCCCTGTCCGGTCCTTCGCGCAGGGATCAGTGCCGCATGAACTGGCGCAGGGCGTCGGCCGCCAGGGCGAACCGCGCAAAGGCCCAATTGCGGTCCTTGCCCAGCGTGTGCAGCTCGGCCAGCAGGGCCTTGCGCGCCTCATTGCGCTCAGACAGCCAGGCCTCTACTCCATCTCCGGCAAGCGCCTTCTGGGTGGCATCGGCCTGCATCCGCACGAGTTCGTTCAGCAGGCGCCGGCCCGCGACCCGGTCCCAATAGTCTGCATGCAGCAGATTGTCCCGCGCCATCGCGCGCAGGCGGTCGATACGGAGCTGGTCGCCAATCGTGTAGAACGCCTTGCCCGCCTCCTCCACACTGCCGCCAGTCTTGCCGGCAAGGTCCACCACCAGCAGGCCTTGCGCGAAATACCCCATCGCAGCGGCCCAGCGGGAGATTTCCTCTGGTGCGCTACGCTTCATCAGGCTGCGGGCCTCCCGTTCGATCCGCGCTGCCGGGAAGGGCGAATGAATGCTCGCCAGGATGATCTTGAACTCATTGAGCGGCGCTTCGGTGTGCTGCACGGCGTCCCCGACATGCAGGTCCGGATGCGTCTCGATGAACCAGAGCGCGGCATCGACCATGGCGCTGGCGGCATGCAGGCGCAGGTCAGTCTGCACGTCAGCTGGCACCACATTGTCGAGCTGGTCGACCTCGCGCTGGAAGCCATCGAAATTCAGCACGGCGCGAGCCGCTTCAAGGCCGCGTGTCACCTGCGCATTGTCGCCGCCGGTCACCTCGCGCAAGCGCAGCAGGGCCACCGGCCCGGCCAGGTCCAGCACGCGGTTGGCAATGATGGTGGCGATGATCTCCCGCTTCAGGCGATGGTTCGACATCGCCTTGGAATAGGTGTTGATCGGGCTCGGGAAGTAATTGATCAGCAAATCGTTGAAATACGGATCGTCCGGAATGTCCGAGGCGACGATGTCGTCGAACAGGGTGATCTTGGACCAGGCCAGCAGCACGGCCAGTTCCGGCCGGGTCAGCAGCTGTCCGCGTTCGGCGCGCACCTTCATCTCGCCGGTTTCCGGCAGGGTTTCGAGCGCCCGGTTCAGCACGCCCCGGTCTTCAAGATATTCCATCAGGCGCTCAAGCGCGTCATGGTCTTCCTTGGCCTTGGCTTCGGCCAGCGTCAGCGCAAAGGTCTGCGTGTAATTGTGGCGCAGGACGAGGGCGGCAACTTCATCCGTCATGTCGGCGAGCAGATCATTGCGTTTGGCCGGGTCGAGGTCTCCCTCGCGGATCGCCTCGGCAGCCAGGATCTTGATGTTCACTTCGTGGTCTGAGGAATCGACGCCTGCGGAATTGTCGATAGCGTCGGTGTTGATGCGGCCGCCGCGCAGGGCAAACTCGATCCGAGCGGCCTGGGTGACGCCGAGATTGGCCCCTTCCCCGATGACTTTCACCTTCAACTCGTCCGCATCGACCCGGATTGCATCATTCGCGCGGTCGCCCGCGGCGGCCTGGCTCTCATGGGCTGCCTTCACATAGGTGCCGATGCCACCAAACCAGAGCAGGTCGGCTTCGGCCTTCAGCAGGGCATGCAGCAATTGGTCCGGCGTAACCGCATCCCTGGACAGGCCGGTGAGCGCCTTGATCTCGTCGGTCAGCGTGATCGACTTGGCCGAGCGCTCGAAAATGCCGCCACCCTTTGACAGGATGCCCTTGTTGTAATCGGCCCAGCTTGATTGCGGCTTGTCGAACAGGCGCTGGCGTTCGGCCAGATTCTTGCCGGCATCCTGTGGGTTCGGATCAATGAAGATATGCAGATGGTTGAACGCCGCGACCAGACGGATTTCCGGCGACAGCAACATGCCATTGCCGAATACGTCGCCGCTCATGTCGCCAACGCCGATCACCGTGAACGGTTCGGTCTGGATGTTCTTGCCCAGTTCGCGGAAGTGGCGCTTCACGGCCTCCCAGCCGCCGCGCGCCGTGATGCCCATCTTCTTGTGGTCATAGCCGGCCGACCCGCCGGAGGCGAAGGCATCGCCGAGCCAGTGGCCCATCTCTTCGCTGATGGCATTGGCCGTGTCGGAGAAGGTCGCCGTGCCCTTGTCGGCCGCGACCACGAGATACGGGTCCTCGCCATCCCAGATGATCGTGTCGGCAGGATGGACCACCTCCCCTTCCACGAGATTGTCGGTAATGCCGAGCAGCGCGCGGATGAATTCCTTGTAGGCATCCCGGCCAGCCTCGAACCAGGCATTGCGGTCAGAGCGGTCCGGCAACTGTTTCGGCAGGAACCCGCCCTTGGAGCCAACCGGCACGATGACCGCATTCTTGACCTGCTGCGCCTTTACGAGCCCCAGCACTTCGGTGCGATAGTCCGACGCCCGGTCCGACCAGCGCAGGCCGCCGCGTGCGACTGCGCCGAACCGGAGATGCACGCCTTCGACACGCGGGCTGGACATGTAGATCTCGCGGAAGGGTTTCGGTTCCGGCAGGTCTTCCAGCTCGCGGCTGGCAATCTTGAGGCTGACAAAGCTGTAGGGCTCGCCGCCGCCATTGGTCTGGTAGAAATTGGTCCGCTGCACGGCGAGGATCAAGTCTGCAAGGCGACGCAACACCTGGTCGTCGGCCAGGGCCGACACATCGCGCAAGGCTTCCTCAATCTCGGCGCGCACCTTCTCCGCCTCATGCTCGCGCTCTGCCAGAGACATGTCACGGGCCGGGTCGAGGCGTATGGCGAACAGTTCCAGCAAGTGGCGCGCAATTGCCGGATAGGAGGACAGCGCCGTCTCCTGGACATATTGCGGCTGGTCCATGCCGCTCTGACGGCGATAGCCGGCCAGCGCGCGGATCAGGGCGGCGTCGCGCCAGCTTGCATCAGCGCTGAGGACCAGCTTGTTGAAGCCGTCATTCTCGGCGCGCCCGCTCCAGACCGCCACGAAGGCGTCTTCCAGTGCCGTGCGGATGGTGTCGAGATCAATCGCGGTGTCGCCCGAGACGCACATGACCACGTCATGGATCCAATAGGTTTCCGGCGCATCATCAGCCGGCTTTTCGGTCGGGCGAACCGGATAGCCGGTCTCGAAATCGACGAAGAATCCCATCTGTTCGAAGATCGGCACACAGGCCGATAGCGGGATGGAGCCATTGCGCGAATAGATCTTCACGCGGATCTTGTCGCCGCCGTCGCCATTCAGCCGATAGGCCCGTGTCAGGATCGGATGGTTCGCGGACAGATTGGCCATCGCCGCCACGTCGCGCATCGCCTCGTCCGGGCCGAAAGATTCGCGATAGGCCGCGTTGAACGCACCGATGAAGGAGCGCGCGTTTTCCTGGTGGGCCCGCTCCAGGTCGGACTGGACCAGCGCGGAGCGGAAGCCCTGTTCCCAGGTGCGGGTAATCTGGACGATGCGCTGTTCGAGCGCGGCAAGGTCCGGCAGCGAATGGCCCTGGTCCAGCCAGATCTCGAAATGGACCCGGACCAGCGTCTCGGAGTCGAAATACGGTCGGAAGCGGGTCACGCGGCCCTTGTAGGCCGTGACCAGTTCCTGGGTGATGCGCTGGCGCATGGCTGTGTCATAGGCTTCGCGCGGCACATAGACGATGGCGGTGACGAACCGGTCGAACTGGTCCTGCCGTACGAACAGACGTGTGCGCGGCCGGCCAATCAGGTGCAGCGCGCCGACGATGATCGGATGCAGGATCTTGGACGATGTCTGGAACAGCTCGTCGCGGGGCCAGGTCTCCAGCAAATTCGTCAGCGCCTTTTCGGTATGCCCGCCGGGGGTCGCCCCCGAGGCTTCGAGAATGGCCGCGATACGGCGACGGATCAGCGGGATGGAGCGAGCCGTCTCGTCATAGGCTTCAGCCGTGAACAGGCCGAGAAAGCGCACTTCGCCATTCACGCGGCCTTGGGCGTCATATTTCTTCACGCCGACATAGTCGCAGGCGACCCGGCGGTGCACGAGGCTCACCAGCGTCGATTTGGCGACGAGGATCGGATACGGCTCCGACAAATGCGCGCCAATCTCTGGCGTCAGGACCAGGGGCTCGGCTTCAGGCGAAAGCACGTTGAGTTCCTCATCGCGCAAGACGCCCAGATTGGAGCCCTCCACCATGATCGGCTCTTCCGGCAGCACCTGCCCGTCCGCATCCGTCTCGAACTCATATTCACGGCAGCCCAGGAACACGAAATGCTCGCGAGAAAGCCATTTCAGGAAGGCGACAGCCTCGTCGCGATCCATGTTCTTCAGATGGGTCACGCCCTTCAGGCGGTCGATCTCCTGCTGCATGCGGGCGCGCATGGGCTCGAAGTCCGCGACGGCCATGGCGTTGTGGGCGAGCGCCTGACGTACGCCGGCCTTCAGCCGGACGGCCTCTTCATGTGCCAGAATAGGCAAATGGACCTGGATGATCGACACGCTGCGGCCATCCTGCCGCTTGATGATCGGGTGAAACAGCGCCGCGACCTCGAATCCCTGCGCGCCGCATTCGCCGAGCACCGAATCCACGAGGAAAGGCATGTCGGGGCTGACAGTCTCAAGAATGGTGCGGGACAGAGAATTGCCCGTCTCCCCCTCGACATCCAGAAGGATGCGGACGTCCTGATTGCCCGCCGCGACCGTCTCTGCCCAGCTCCAGTGTCGGCGCGCGAGGAATTTTAAGTCCCCGTCGGTCAATCCGGTGAGGTCTTCGTGCCCGGATTCCCGCTGAATCTGGTCAAAAACCTGCTCCATCGGCTCTGGAGAAGCAGAATTTACTGTCATGTGAGTGTCTCGCGAAAGAACTTAACGATGTTCCCATCTAGACCGCGTGGCACATGGGCACAACTCATAGCGGCAAATGAACTGCCGCGGGGTCATGATACATCTGTGAAGAACGCGCCAGGCCCAAAAAAGTGTGGGTCCGATAAAAGCGGACCCGCCGAACGGGGACGTGTCCGGCGGGCCCTACAGGCCGATTCCGCAGGCTGGGTGGGGGGACGCACGCGGAGGGCCTGATCTCGTTAAATTTGCAAGCGCCATGCCGATTACAAGGGCTCGTCAGCAGCGCTTATATTACCAATAATTGAGTATGGGGTCTGAACCGGATTCGCAATTATTAACTTTCCTCACACTTGGCATAATTTATCGATTTTCACCATAGGCCGGCTCAGTAGCTTGTGCATCTTTTGAGGTCGAATTCGTACATTTTCCCTGTGGATTTCCATCCGCGGACAAGAGGATGGCGATCCAGCGCGTGCTGCTGGATTGCGCGAAGAAAATCATCATCAGAACGGTCAATGGCGCCGACAAGAACATGCCGGGAATGCCCCAGATGGCGCCCCAGATGGCCAGTGACAGCAACACGATCAGGGCGGACAGGTTGAGAGATTCCCCCATCATGCGCGGCTGGATGAAATTGCCGATCGAGAACTGCCAGAAACTGACCGCCACGAACACAATGGCGGCGTAGATGTAATTGTCCTGCGGGGGCGCACCCGGAATCCACGCAGGCAACTCAGGCTGTACAATGGCGAACAGCGGCGGCACCAGCGCCGCAACGATCGACCCCACTGTCGGGATATAATTGAGCACAAATATCAAGGCTGACAGGAACAGCGCATTTTTCACCCCCAGGGCGAGGAGGGAAAAATAGGTGAGCACCGTGATCAGGGCCGAAATCACGGTCTGCGTCCACAAATAGGTTTCAATGCTGCGCCTTGCCTCGTCACCGATCTCGCGCACCTGCGCGCGCCGCTCGAAACTGGGGAAGATATTGTCCAGTTTCCGCGTCCAGCTGGACTGCGCCAGGAACAGGAAAGCGACATAGATCAGGATCAGGACCAGGTCGCCCGACAGGTCTCCGGTCTCGTTGGCAATGGTTGCAAAGAAGCGCTGGCCGGCCTCGTTGAACAGGAGTTCCTGCAGGGTCGGCGCGCCTGACATGTGCAGCAGGGTGTACCCCTCCGAGATCATGTCATTGATCCGCGTTTCATACTCGCCGGCGTCGCGTCCGAACTCCGCGATGCCATTGGCCAGCAAGGCCATGAAACCGAAAAACCCGCCCAGAACGATCAGGACGGCAATAATCCGCGCATGCCCGATTTTGAGCGTGCGCGACCAATTGTCGATCATCGTGGCAAAACCCTCGATGACCAGGAACAGGAAAACCGCCAGCGCAAAGGGCGCGAGAATGCTGCGGCCAAAATGCAGGAAAGTCAGGATGACCCCGGTGGCGATGATCCAGATACCTGTCTTCGTCGCGCGATCCATGATCTTTCCCCAGCCTGACTTCCGGCACGGTGCTGAGAGCCTCGCCCGACGTCAAGGGCCTGCGCCTGTCCCCTTGCCGAATCCGGTGAATTCTCTAGCGTCGCCGCCTGTATGAAATGTAGGGGGCAGGATGATGGACTCCATCTTTATCGGCGGCGCGGATGCAGATGGCACGGGGCAGCCGAATGTGGCGCAGGACCTGTTGCTGAAAATCGCCAACCGTCACGGCCTGATCGCCGGCGCAACCGGGACCGGCAAGACCGTCACCCTGCAAAACCTCGCTCAGGGCTTTTCCGATGCGGGCGTTCCCGTCTTCTGCGCCGATGTGAAGGGCGACCTGTCCGGCATCTGCATGCCCGGCAGTGCCGACCACAAGCTGCACGAGAAATTCGTCGCACGCGCCAACAAGATCGGCCTCGGCGAATACGAGTACAAATCTGCCCCGACCGTGTTCTGGGATGTGTTCGGCGAGAACGGCCACCCGATCCGCACCACCATCTCCGAAATGGGGCCCCTGCTCCTGTCACGCCTGATGGATCTGACCGATGCACAGGAAGGCGTGCTGAACATCGCTTTCGAATACGCCGACGACAATGGCCTCCTGCTGCTCGACCTGAAGGATCTGCGCAAGCTGCTCGTCCATATGAGCGACAAGGACGTACGCGACGAACTCAGCAAGGAATACGGCAATGTGGCCTCCTCCTCGCTTGGCGCCGTGCAGCGCAATCTGCTGGTTCTGGAGCGTGAGGGCGCAGATTTCTTCTTCGGCGAACCGGCGCTGGAACTGCCCGACATGATGCGCACCCATACTGACGGGCGCGGCATCGTGAACGTTCTGGACGCGACGCGCCTGATCAACAGCCCGAAACTCTATTCCACCTTCCTGCTCTGGCTGCTGTCGGAACTGTTCGAGCAGCTGCCGGAAGTGGGCGATCCGGACAAGCCGCGCCTCGTCTTCTTCTTCGATGAGGCCCATCTCCTGTTTGATGACGCGCCCGGCGCGCTGATGCAGAAGATCGAACAGGTGGTCCGTCTGATCCGTTCAAAAGGCGTCGGCGTCTATTTCGTCACGCAGAACCCGCGCGACCTGCCGGAAAGCGTGCTGGCACAGCTGGGCAACCGGCTGCAGCATGCCCTGCGCGCCTACACGCCAGCGGAACGCAAGGGCGTGCGCGCCGCCGCCCAATCCTTCCGCGAGAACGAGAATTTCGACACCGAAGACGTCATCACCCAGCTGGGCGTCGGCGAAGCGCTGGTCTCGACGCTGGATGCCAAGGGCGCGCCGAGCATTGTGCAATGGACGGTGATCCGCCCGCCCGCTTCACGCCTCGGCCCGGCCACCGACGCCGAACGCAAATCGGTCCAGAATGCCAGCCCCGTCGCCGGCAAGTATGAAAAGGCGATCGACCGCGAGTCTGCCTACGAAGTGCTTGAGGCGCGGGAAGTGAAAGCCGCCGAGGAGGCCGAAAAACTGGCCCAGAAGGAAGCCAGGGCGCAGGCGGAACTCGACAAGAAGAAAAAGAAAACCACCACACGCCGCCGCAGCTCGCGCCGGATGAGTTCGCTCGAAAAGGCCGGCAACCAGGCGGCCCGCACGGCCAGCCGGGAAGTCGTGCGCTACATCCTGCGCGGCATCATGGGTACACTCAAACGCTAGTCCGGATCAGTTCGGGAGACGGCCCGCTTCGGAATCGTCTTCCGCATAGCCCTCGTCCTCGTCCGGCATGTCCTCCTCCGTGGCTTCGATCTCGGCGAGGGCCGCATCCGCGTCCTCGGATTCGGCCATCTCCGGGTCGGCCTCGTAGGTGTCCTCGAACTCCTCGTCGATATATTCAGACGCCTCGTCCACGCCCACAACGGCCATGACCTCTTCGGTCTTCGGCTTGCGCCGCCAGAAAGGTGCATGCGGGTCGGCCTGCCGGTCATACTTCATGCTGTAATATTCGTGGGCGGTATGGGTCAGCGGGCGCGGCGTCAGGTGCAGGCCGTACTGGCGCAGGCGCTCAACCACTTCATCGCGCAGATGCATGCCGGGGAAGGAATGCGCCGAAAAGCCGTGGGCCTTCATCCAGTCACGTACATGCCAGCTGCGCACCATGCCGGCCTCGGAGGGCCGCACACCGGCATGTTCTTCCCACATGTAGAGCGTCGCAATCCCATTGATCGTGGCGTCCATCGCGTCATCGAGGGCCGGCGTCAGGTCGCGCTTCTGGGCCAAGTAGGCCCGCAGCGCCATCTTGCGCGCTTCCAGCTCCTGATAGGTCGCGCCAATCACGGCAATCGCATTGCGGTTGGTCCGGATCAGCGAGGCGTTCACGCCGTCCAGCTGCGGATGCTGTACCGGCAGCAACACGTCCGGCCCGGCTTCCTGCGTGTCGACGATCTGGGCGACCTCATTCACCATGCGCTGGAGGTTGATTCGCATTTCGTGGCTGACGCCGTCGAGAGCTGAGATCGCGCCGTCGCGCTCCTCATCCCTGAGCCGCCAGAGCTGCCAGGCGATCATCAGCGCCGCTGCGATCAGCAGGCCGAGCCCGCCGGTAAAGAATGTGTAGAACTGCGCTTCACTCATTCTGAGATCCCCTCAACGCGTACCCCGTTTACCATGCCTCCCCGCACAGCGCCCGGTTAAGTGTTGGTAAACCTTAGCCGGTGAGGGCGCGCCCGGCAATCACCTGAAGCCTGCTGAGCAGGTCGGGGTCGCGCGCCTGGGGGGCGGTGATCAGCGCATGGTCCAGACAGGTATCGGTGCCGTTCGGGTCCGGGGTCCGCTCCGTCCCGGACAGGGTTTCTGCAAGGCGGACAACAGCCTTGCGCGCCAGAGCGCTGTTCTGGTTCATGACTTCCAGCACATTCGTGACCGATACCGCCTCGGTTTCCGCCCGCCAGCAATCATAATCCGTAACCATGCAAAGAATGGCGTAAGGCAGCTCGGCCTCGCGCGCGAGCTTGGATTCGGGCATCGCCGTCATGCCGATCACGTCACAGCCCCATTGGCGATAGAGCCTGGATTCGGCCAGCGACGAGAATTGCGGGCCTTCCATGGCGAGATAGGTGCCGCCGCGATGCATCTTCGCGCCGACCGCCTCCGCCGCATCAGCCGCAAGGCCCGAGAGGCGCGGACAGACCGGCTGGGCCATCGAGACGTGCGCCACCATGCCGGGGCCGAAGAAGGTCTTGTCGCGCGCAAAAGTGCGGTCGATGAACTGGTCCGCGGCAAGGAAATGGCCCGGCGCATATTCTTCCTTCAGGCTGCCGCAAGCCGAGATGGACAGGATGTCGGTGACGCCGGCCGCTTTCAGTGCGGCCATGTTCGCCCGGTAAGGCACGTCGGAAGGCGTCAGGCGATGGCCCCGTCCATGACGCGGCAGGAAGACCAGATCCACCTCCCCTATCCGGCCCCGCACCAGCTTGTCGGACGGCGGCCCCCAGGGGGTCTCGACACTTTCCTCGCGGCGGTCTTCAAGACCGTCGATTTCGTAAAGGCCCGAGCCGCCGATGATGCCGAGGGTCCATTTGCTCATATGCTGCTCCGGAATAAGAAAACCCCGCCCTTGGATCAGCCAGGGGCGGGGTCGTCAATTCAAAGCTCTGTCAGCTGTGCGCCTAGTGTTCCACGTTGCGCCAGATGCGCTTGTAGGAGAACCAGAGCAGGATCGTCAGGATGCCGAGATAGACCATCACGGCCAGACCCAGAGATTTTCGGTTGGTCTGCTTCGGCTCACCGGCCCAGGCCAGGAATTGTGCCACATCATGGGCCATCTGCTCGACGGTTGCTTCAGTGCCATCGCTATACTCGACGCGGCCGGCAATCAGCTGCGGCGGCATGGCGAGGAAGCCACCCGGAGGCGCATGGCGTGGGTCGCCTTCGAATTGCGGGACCGTGTCGCCCGGCATGTACGGATTGTAGTACTGGCCCGGATTCTGGATCAGATAGCCTTCATAATGCTCATCGCCATGACCGATATGCAGCTTGGACGCGTCGATCACGGTCTGCACTTGGGCGGGCGTGTCGTCGCTCTCATCATCTGGCGTGCCGCCATCAGAGGCTTCGGCCACAACGCGCTCGGAATAGACTTCCTCGTCCGGATAGCCCGACAGCAGGCTGTAGACATAGGACGCGCCATCATGCCGGGCTTTGTAGATCACCGACAGGTCCGGCGGCACAGCGCCGCCATTGGCTGCGCGCGCGGCATTGTCGTTCGGATACGGGCTGCGGAACGTGTCAGCCGGTGTCGCCGGACGGAAATCGAAGTCACCGGCGTCATTTGGCGTCGGGCTGAGGATTTCGTTCTGGGCCGCAATCGCCTTCACGAACGGGTTGTCGTTCGGATTCGGATATTCCGGATCGTAGAACGGACCGCCCGGATCGCCGAGATTGCGATAGCTGAGCAGCTTCATCGAGTGACAGGACGAACAGATCTCCTGGTACACCTGATAGCCGCGTTGCAGGGAGGCCTGGTCGAACTGACCAGTCACGCCTTCAAAGGGCCAGCCCTCTTCCGGTTCGTGCGGGTGAGCAGCGCCGCCGGCAGCATGTGCTGACGCGGCGATCATGAGACCGGCAAGACCGGCAGTAAGAATGCGGAACGCTTTCATGATTTTCCCCAAAGCTCCCTATTCAGCCGGCACGGCCGAGGCCGACGCCTTGTGGCGCTTCAGCACGGATTTATGGATCGATTCCGGCAGCTCTTTCGGCTTCTCGGTCAGGCCGAGGAAGAAGAGGAGCACGAAGAACCCGAAATAACAGAAGGTCAGGATCAGCGAGAAGTGACGGAACAGGAAGGTCGGGGCCGGCACGGCGGAGAGCGAGGCGTTCGCGTCCGCTGGCAGGGTTTCCATGAACCGTTTCGCGTCGAGATAGGCTTCATTGCCACCCTTGTATTCGCTGGTCGCTTCCTGACCGTCAGCGGTGTAGCTGACGACCAGTTTCGGGTCGCCCTGCAGCGCCGGGATCACGGCGTCGTCCGGGTTGGCCGCGCCACACCAGCCGAGCAGCAGGCAGACCGCGACAAAGCCGAAGAAGAACTGCTTGGCCACCGGACGGTAGCGCATGGACTTCACTTTCGACGTATCGAGCCAGGGCAGGATGAACAGGACCGCAATGGCCGCGAACATGAAGATCACGCCGAGCAGCTTGGCCGGGATCGGGCCGAGATCGAAGGTAATGGCCCGCAGCACGGCATAGAATGGCAGCAAATACCATTCGGGCACGATGTGCGCCGGCGTCACCAGCGGGTTGGCTTCGACATAGTTGTCGGCATGGCCCAGCACGTTCGGCGCGTAGAAGACGAAGACGGCAAACATGATCAGGAAGATCACGATCGCGAACGCATCCTTCACCGTATAGTACGGGTGGAACGGCACGGTATCTTTTGCAACGTCCTTCACCTCGACGCCGGTCGGGTTGTTATTGCCCGGCACGTGCAGGGCCCAGACGTGAAGGATGACAGCGCCGGCGATCATGAAGGGCAGCAGGTAATGCAGGGCGAAGAAGCGCTGCAGGGTCTGGTTGCCAATCGACGGTCCGCCCATCAGCCAAGTCTGGATGCTCTCGCCGACCAGCGGGATCGCCCCGAAGAGGCCGGTGATGACGTTGGAACCGTGATAGGACATCTGGCCCCAGGGCAGCATGTAGCCGAGGAAGGCGGTGCCCATCATCAGCAGGTAGATGACGCAGCCAAGGATCCAGAGGATCTCGCGCGGCGCCTTGTACGAGCCGTAATAGAGGCCGCGGAACATGTGCAGGTAGACCGCCAGGAAGAACATCGAGGCGCCATTGGCGTGGATGTAACGCAACAGCCAGCCATACGGCACGTCGCGCATGATGCGCTCGACCGAGGCGAAGGCGCCATCGACGCTGGCCTCATAGTGCATGGCAAGAATGACACCGGTCACAATCTGGATGACGAGACAGACAGCAAGGATGCCGCCGAACGTGTACCAGTAGTTGAGATTTTTCGGAGTCGGGAAATTTATCGCCGTGTCCTGGGCAAACCGGACCAGCGGCAAACGCGTATCAAGCCATTTCGTAAAGGCGTTGGTCGGCGTGTAGGAAGATTCGTGTCCACTCATCTGCGGTATCCTTCCCTTAAAGCGAAATATTGATCACGGAATCGGACACGTAATTGTAGTCCGGAACCGGGAGGTTTTTGGGAGCCGGGCCTTTGCGGATACGGCCGGAAGTGTCGTAGTGCGAGCCGTGGCATGGGCAGTACCAGCCACCAAAGTCACCCGTATTGCCCTGGGCCGGACCAACCGGCACGCAACCGAGGTGGGTACAGGAGCCGGAGGTCACCAGGATGGCGCGGTTCAGCGTGCCGTCTGCTTTTGCGTGGAGGCGCTCGTCATCGGTTTGCGGATCGCGCAGCGTGGCGACATTGACGCTCTCTGCGGCCGCGATCTCGCCCTGTGTGCGGTGGCGCACGAAGAAGGGCTTGCCGCCGATCAGGACGCGAATTTCGCCGCCCAGCGGGATCTTAGAGATATCGACATCCAGCGCCGAAGCGGCCTTGGTGTCGGCGGCCGGGTTCCACTGGTCAATGGCGGCCCAGGCGAACATGGCCGCGCCACCAAAGGCAACGGCACCGGTGGCGATGTGAATGAAATTGCGGCGATCATCGTCGATCGTCTCGCTGTGGTCGTGTGCAGGTGTGTCAGTCACGCTTATCCCGTCCCTTGCGAAGGCAGAAATCTGGGCCCGTCATACAGGAGCCCGTCCCCTTGCACATTGCGGCAAGTGGGCGCGGGTGCCTCCCCATAAACTACTATTGGCAGCGCGTTATCCTGACTTGGAGCCTGTGACAACAGGGCGCTTGCAAGTGTCGCAGTCCATGCGCCATGTGTCGCGCCATGATGGATGGTGACCTCGAGACGAAGAAGACCCGCGCGCGCGCCTGGTTCCGCGCGCTGCAGGAAGACATCTGCGCCCGGTTCGAGGCGCTGGAAGACGCCGCCGAACGGCCTTTGTATTCTGGCAAACCCGGCCGGTTCGACCTGACCGAGTGGAAACGCGGCGATGGCAGCGAAGACCTTGGCGGCGGCCGCATGGGCCTGATGCGCGGCAAGGTGTTTGAAAAGGTGGGCGTTCACTTCTCGGAAGTCCACGGCACCTTCTCCGAAGCCTTCGCGGCGCAGATCCCTGGCGCGGACAAGTCCGAGGGCCGCTTCTGGGCCTCCGGCATTTCTCTGATCGCGCATCCCCGCAATCCGAAAGTGCCTGCCGCGCACATGAATACCCGCATGCTGGTGACCAGCCAGTCCTGGTTCGGCGGCGGCGGAGACCTCAATCCCCTGCTCGACTACCAACGCGATCAGGACTTCGAAGACAGTGTTGATTTTCATGCCGCCATGAAGGCCGCCTGTGACACGCATCCGGGCGCGGATTACGCGCAGATGAAAGAGACCTGCGACACCTATTTCCATCTCGCCCATCGGGACGAGCCGCGCGGCACCGGCGGCATCTTCTATGACCGCTTCAATACTGGCGACTGGGAGGCCGATTTCGCCTTCACCCAGCAGGTCGGTCTGCAGTTCGCGGAAATCTATCCGGCCCTCGTCGCGCGGCGCATGAACAAGACCTGGAGCGAAGCCCAGCGCGAGGAACAGCTGATCCAGCGCGGCCGCTATGTCGAGTTCAACCTGCTCTACGACCGCGGCACGACGTTCGGCCTGAAGACCGGCGGCAATGTGACGAGCATCCTCTCTTCCATGCCCCCCGTGGTGAAATGGCCATAGGCAGGCACCCTGCCGGGGCTTTTCCCGTCCGAAATTTGGGCACGGACGGGAAAAATCGATGACGATCAGGGCATTGCGGGCCGAATTAACCTTTCGGAAATGACGAAAACTTCATTTGAAGGTATAAGCGTGGTCGATGGTGACCAGCGCGAAAGCCTTTCCCTGGGGGGCAGGGATACTGCTCCTGCTAGCGACGGTGACAGCCGCCGCGGCAGGAGCAGTGATTTCGGGCGGCACTTCTGACCCCTGGTACGACGCGCTGAACAAGCCAGCCCTCACGCCACCCGATATCCTCTTCGTGCTCGTCTGGCCGGCCCTGTTCGTGCTGATGGCGGCGGGCGCCCTGCTGGTTCTGGAGCGGGCCGGGTCGTTTGATCGCGCGGTCAGCCCGCTTGGGCTCTACTATACGATGCTGGCCTTCAATGCAGGCTGGAGCCTCGCCTTTTTCGGGATGAATGAGGTCGCGCTGGCGCTCGGCGTTCTCGTGGCGCTCTGGTTGCTGATCGTGGCGATGATGCAGGATTTCTGGCGCTATTCGCACCTCGCCGCGCTGCTACAGCTGCCCTATCTCGCCTGGGTCAGTTTTGCCGGCTATCTGAACGCGTTCATCCTGTTTGCGAACTGAGGCGCGCCAGCAGGACGCTGCGCGTCAGGCTGAAATCCGAGGCGATCCAGTCTTCCTCCAGCGCGCGAAGGGCTTCGCCCACCGCAGGCCCGCTGAGCCCGGCCGCCAATGCGTCAGCGCCGCCCAGCGGGAAGGCCGGTTTCTGCCAATCGGACGCGGCCGCGTGGAGGGCTTGATAAGCCTCGGCTGCGGAGATTTGCGCTGCCTCGATCAGGGCACGATCCAGCACGGTACGCGTCCCGAAGCGATAGAACAGGCGCCGCCGCGCATCCGGTTGCGCGCCCAGAACATGGGTCAGCGCCGGATCAGCCCAGCCGGTCAGGCGCTGGGCTTCGGCATTTGACAGCCGGAGGTGTGAGGTGACTGCCGCCACATCCCGCACGCGGCGGGGCATCAGGGCCATCAGGCGCTGCAGCGGGTCTGGCGTCAGGTCGGTCCCCTGCTCCACCGAGACCAGGGACGGCAATTCCGACGCGCTCGCGCCGGGCAGCACCGCTTCCAGCACGCCCGTCTCTTCCATGGCCAGCATGGCTTCGGACGGATCGGGCGCTTCCATCAGGCGTTTCAATTCCTTCCATATCCGCTCGGAGGCAATCTTTGCGAGCCCGTCCTTTTGCCGCTCACAGGCGGCAAGACCCTCCGCATCCATGTCGGCGCCATACCAGGCATTGAAGCGGAAGAAGCGCAGGATGCGCAGATAGTCCTCGCGCAGGCGCTGGTCCCCGTCGCCGATGAAGATCACCCGGCCATCAAGGGCATCCTGTACCGAGTTCGGCACCACTTCGTGAAGCTTCCCGTCGGCGGCGGCGTAGATGGCGTTCAGGCGAAAATCACGGCGCTCGGCATCCTCGGCCCAGTCCTCGGTGAAGGCGACCACGGCGCGGCGACCATCGGTCTCGACATCGCGGCGCAAACTGGTGATCTCGTAGGGGCGACCGTCATGGATGGCGGTGATGGTGCCATGCTCCAGCCCGGTCGGAATGGCGCGAATGCCAGCCGCTTCCAGGGCCGCCAGGGTTTCCTCCGGTTTCAATTGGGTGGCGATGTCGATGTCATCGACCGGAACCCCGCGTAATTCGTTGCGCACACAGCCGCCGACAAAGCGCGCGCCATCGGCACGCGCCGCTTCCAACGCCGCCATCACGGCGCGCGTGCCCGGCCAGTCCAGCCAAGGCGCGGTCGTCAGGTCAGTTCGTGTCATCATCCGGCCGCACGATCTCCGGGGTATCGGCATCGGGGTCCGGGGCCAGAATGACCGGCTCTTCGTCCGGACGTGCCGCATCTTCGGTATCTGGCGCCGTTGCGCGGATCTCGCCTGCATCATGGACATCCGTGCCGGGCCCGGTCGCCCCCCTGGCAGAGCGCACGCTGTCGCGTTCACGGGGAACACCAACATTGGTCACATCATGCTCACAAGGATAGTCGCGGGCCGGGATCAGCTTGCCATTCTCCATACGAGCCGGCTCGTGGCAGATGTCACGCTCCTTTGGCTCCATCAGGATCAGAACGAACCAGGCCACCGTGGCGAGGCCGATGCCGCACAGGAACAGGATGTTGACGGGCCATTTCCGCTTGCCCTCCTGTTCGGCATTAGATGTTGCCAGCAGGTAGAGCCCGAACACGAGGAACGGGATCGAGAAGATGAATAGCTCGAAGACGATACGTCCGGCCAATGTGTCATTCCCTCCAATTGCTACACCCTAGATAAGGGGTGGATGGATTGAGCAAACCCCTAAAACCGGCCCGGATCAATCGTCGTACAGTGTATGATACAGTTTCCGGATGATCCCGGCGGTCACGCCCCAGATGCGAAATCCGCCATGCGGCATCTCGTAGAATTGCCGTTCCTTGCCCTTGTAGACGGCCCGGCCGACCTGGTGATTGGCGATATTCATGAGGAAATCGATGGGCGTTTCAAACACATCCGCCACTTCGGTCGGGTCTGGTCTGGGCTCGAAATCGGCCGGCAACAGCCCGACAACGGGCGTGATGCGGAACATGGTGCCGGTGACATAGGGCGCGCCGCGGCCGAGCACGTCCACCTCTGCCGGGTTCACGCCGACTTCTTCCTCGGCCTCGCGCAAGGCGGCGGCGACTTCGTCAACGTCGATGGGGTCGATCTTGCCGCCCGGAAAGGCAACCTGTCCGGCATGATTGGCCATCGTGTCAGGGCGCAGGGTGAGCAGCGCGGTCGGGCCGGCTTTGCGCGGGATCACGCCGATCAGCACCGCTGCCGGTCGGATCACCGCCAATTCTTCGGGGGTCAGGAAGTCGAGGTCGCCATATTCGGTCAGCCGCGCTTCCCCGTGGGGCGGGTCGAGCCGGTCTGAGACCCGCGTCAGGAAATCGTCCAGCCCGTTCCAGCTCATGCCGGATCAGGCCGCCGGACCGAGGGGGAAGAAGACGCCTTGACTCCACACGCCCAGCGTGTCGGACCCATCGGGCGCAGGCTCTGCCATATTGGCAAGCTCGTAGAAGACGGGCCGGGCAAGTTTGGCTTCGAGCTGTCCGCGCACCAATACATAGGGGGAAGGCTCTCCGGTTTCGGGATCGGTCTCGACGCGCAGCGGCGCGTCCGGCCCTGCCAGCGTCACATCGCCCAGATTGGTGACGAAGGCCAGTGTCTGGTGCGGCCCTTCCTCGCCTGCCCGTTCCACACGCACGGCGATGAAGGGCGCGTCGGCGACATGAACGATCACTTTTTCGTAGGGCGTGACCAGCCAGACCGAACCGTCCTCTTCCTTGCGCAGGATGCGGGAAAACAGCTTCACCAGCCGCTCGCGGTTTATCCGGTCGCCGTCATGCCACCAGCTGCCATCGGCGCGGATTTCCATGCCGATATCGGCCGAGCGACCCGGATTCCACAAATGAACCGGCGGCAGCTTGCCCTCCACCTTGCCATCGGGAAGGATCGCTTTAAGCGTCTCTTCGAGACTGATTGTGGTTGTGGCACTGGAATTCACGTTTTGCTCCGCCATGATCCGGCCTTAGACATAGGTTTGTTTATTCAGATCGAAAACCCGGAGGCGCCCTTTTGATGGCCGATACTGACCAGGTAAGTGATGCAATCATCGCAGAAGCCGAATCCGCCGCCGAGACGCTGGCACAGGTAAAGGCCGAAATTGCGAAAGCCGTGTTCGGCCAGGACCGGGTGGTTGAGCTGGCTTTGGCCGCCGTACTGGCCGGGGGCCATGCCCTGCTGATCGGCGCGCCGGGCCTTGCCAAGACGCGCCTCGTCGAAGCGATGGGCACCGCGCTCGGCCTCGCAAACCAGCGCATCCAGTTCACGCCAGACCTGATGCCATCCGACATTATTGGCTCTGAAGTGCTGGACGAAAGCCCGACCGGACAGCGCACCTTCCGCTTCCTCAAAGGGCCGATCTTCACCCAGCTGCTGATGGCCGACGAGATCAACCGCGCCAGCCCGCGCACCCAGTCTGCCTTGCTCCAGTCGATGCAGGAGCGCCATGTCACCGTGGCCGGCGTGCGCCATGATCTGCCCGCGCCCTTCCATGTGCTGGCGACGCAGAACCCGATCGAGCAGGAAGGCACCTATCCCCTGCCCGAGGCGCAGCTGGACCGCTTCCTGCTGAAGGTCGATGTGAACTATCCCGACCTCGACACCGAGCGCCGCATCCTGATCGAGACGACGACCGGCGATGACAATGTCGTCCGCCCGGCGCTCGACGCCGACCGGCTGATCGCGCTGCAAGGGCTCGTGCGGCGGATGCCGGTGGGCGAGAAAATTGTCTCGGCCATTCTCGGCCTCGTGCGCGATGCCCGGCCGGAACAGACCACCGACGAGCGCGTGAAGCGGCTGGTGGATTGGGGGCCTTCGCCCCGTGCCGGTCAGGCGCTGATGCTGGCGGCGCGGAGCCGCGCGCTCCTGAGGGGCCGCCTTGCGCCGAGCATCGAGGATGTCGAGGCACTGGCAGAGCCCTGCCTCGGCCACCGGATGGCGATGCGCTACGACCCGACGGGAGAGGCGCCGAGCTTGACCGATTTGATCAATGACCTTGCCCGGAAGGTGGCATAGCGACCCCTTATATGACTCCCTCCGCCGATCTACGTGCTGAGGCCGAGAGCCTTGCCCGCCAATTGCCCGGCCTGAACTTCAAGGCCGAGGCGAGCGAGGCTGCGCATATCGGCTCGGCAGGTCGTCGCCGCGCCGGCACGGGCGAGCATTTCTGGCAGTATCGCCGCTATGCGCAGGAAGACGCCGCCGACCGGGTCGACTGGCGCCGCTCTGCCAAGGGCACGGAATTGTTCGTACGCGAAACAGAATTGGAGACCGCGCGCACGGTGCTGTTCTGGTGCGATGACGCGCCGGGCTTCCGCTGGAAGGGCGAGGGCGACCTCCGCACCAAGGCCGAAGAGGCCCAGCTCCTGATGCTGTCCATCGGCATCATGATGTCAAAGGATGGCGAACGCATCGGCATGCTCGGCGCGGGCCGGACAGCCAGCTTTGGCAAGAAGGCGGTGGCGCGCCTTGCGGAAGACCTGGAGCGCGGCACGCAGGACCAGTTCCCGTCGCCGCCGAAATCCGCTGCAACAATTATTCTGGCGTCTGACTTTTACGCGCCGCTGGCCGAGTGGCAGGCCCGGCTTGGACCGCTGGCCGCGAAATGCCCGGAAGGCGTGCTGCTGGCAATCTCGGCTCCCATCGAGGAAAGCTTCCCGTTTGAAGGCCGCACCAAGCTCAGCCGTCCCGGCACAGAGTCCGACCGTATCCTTGGCCGGGCCGAGACGATGCGCGAGGCTTATCTCCGCCGCTTTGCCGAACAGCGGGACGGATTGCGCAGACTGGCCACACAGATGGGCTGGCGGCTGGTAACGCATACGGTCGGCCAGTCGAGCCTTCAGGGCGCTGCCCGGTTGAAAGCACAGGTCGAGACGTTCGGGGCCAAGGCATGACTTCGCTCGGGCCTTTCCTGCTCGGCGCGCCCTGGGCGCTTGCCGCGCTCGCCGCACTGCCAATCATCTGGTGGATCCTGCGGGCGACGCCCCCTGCCCCCCGCCATGCGGAATTGCCGTCGCTGCAATTGCTCGACGGGATCGAGCCGCAGGAGGAGACGCCCGCGCGCACGCCCTGGTGGGTCTGGCTGATCCGTACGCTGGCAATTGCCGCCGCGGTCCTTGGCCTGTCGCAACCGGTTTATGCACCGGGCGCGCAGACCGAGACGGTGGAAGGCACCGGCAGCCTGCTGATCGTGGTCGACAATGGCTGGCCATCCGCCCCGCGCTGGCCAGACCTTGTCAATGCCGCGACGGCCACGCTGGACACGGGCAATCGTGACGCGCCAGTCCATCTGCTGCTGACCGCGCCGCAGCAATTCAATCCCGACCCGGCCGAGCGCATTTCCCGCGCCGATATGGGCAAGCGCCTGACGTCGCTGAGACCGCAAGCCTGGGCGCCGGACCGCGCCGATGCGCTTGAGCGGCTGGAGACCTCCGGCTTCAAACCCGACCGCATCTTCTGGGCCAGCGATGGCCTTCAGGGCGAGGACGGGCAGGCCTTTGCCCGCGCGCTGTCGGGTATCGCGCCGCTGACGGTCTATGCCGCCGCGCCGACTGGCCCGGTGGTGATCTCCGGCATTCGCTCACAGACGGATTCCGTGACCGTCACCGCCCGCCGCGCCTCTGGAAGGGGCATCGCGACGGGGTATGTTTCCGCCATGACGATTGATGGCTCTGCACTGGCGACCGCGCCCCTCGACTTTGCCGACGGGCAGGCCGACGCGATGGCCGAGTTCACCATCCCCGCCGCCGCTCTGGCGCGGGTCGCCCGGTTCAGCGTCACTGGTCAGCAGGGCGCAGGCACGGTCTGGCTCTGGGATTCCGCAGACCGGTCGCGCCGGGTCGGGCTCGTCGATGCGGGCAGCACGGCCCAGCCACTGCTGTCGGACATGCATTACATCCGCAAGGCTCTGGAACCGTTTGCGACGATTTCCGAAGGCAGTATCGAAAACCTTGTCGCGGCCTCGCCCGATGCGATCATCCTGAGCGATGTCGGGCAGATCCTGCCGCAGGATGCCGAATTGCTGCACGCCTGGGTCGAGGAAGGCGGCGCGCTGATCCGGTTTGCCGGTCCGCGCCTTGCTGCGCAGGGAGATGACCTGCTGCCGGTGGCGCTGCGCCGGTCGTCGCGGGCCCTGGGCGGGGCACTCGCCTGGGATGAGCCTCAAGCGATGGCAGCCTTCCCGGAGACCTCCCCTTTTGCGGGCCTGCCCGTGCCGCCGGACGTGCGTATCAAGCAGCAGGTGCTCGCCCGGCCGGGACCGGAGCTTGCCTCCAAGACCTGGGCGCGGCTGGCCGATGGCTCGCCGCTGGTGACCGCCGACATGCGCGGCGACGGCACGCTGGTCCTGTTCCACACGACCGCCGGGCCGGACTGGGCTGACCTTGCCTATTCCGGCACCTTCTCGCAGATGCTGCGCCGCTCCATCGCGGCCGGGCGCGGCGAAGCGGTCGGCGATGCCGAAGGCGCCTACACGCCCTTCCTGACTCTGGACGGCTATGGACGCCTGGCAACCGCTGGCGCGAATGCCGCGCCGCTCAAAGCCGGGGAGTTTGCGACAACCGACCCTTCCGAGGCGCACCCGCCGGGGCTCTATCGCGGACCTGCCGGCACGCGCGCACTGAATGCCGGCGCCGGCAAGCGGCCTGAGATGATCACCAATTGGCCCGTCTCGGCGCGCCTGCTGGGCGATGCCGAGGCGCGGTCGCTGCGCCTTGCAGGGCCGTTGCTGACCTTGGCCGCCGTGCTGCTGGCGCTGGATTTGTTCATTGCCCTGTTCGTCGCCGGACGGTTGCGCCGGTTTGGCAAGGGCGCGGCGATGGCATGTCTCGTGGCGGGCGGCGCACTGGTTGCAATGCCGCCGCCGGAGGCCGCCGCCCAGCCCTTCCAGTATGAGTTGCTGCCGGATGGCACCTATCGCCGGATCGACACCAATCCGAAGACGATCCGCCTGCCCTCGAATGGCAATGCGACGCAGAAGGAAATCGACGCCGCGCTGGAAATGCGCCTGGCCTATGTCGAGACGCCGGATGGCGGCCTGAACGCGCGCACGCGCGCCGGCCTGTTCGGTCTCTCCAACATATTGCGGCTGCGCACGTCGGTCGAGCCGGCCGATCCGCATGGCGTCAACCTGGAAACCGACGCGCTGGAGCTGTACCCGTTGATCTATTTCAATGTGCCCGACTCCATGCCGCCCCTGTCGGAGACGGCGATTGCGCATCTCAACACCTATCTCCGCTCCGGCGGCGCGCTGGTGATCGACACACGCGCCGGGGGCACAATCGGGACACAGACCGATGTGACAAAGCTGGAAACCCTGCTCGAAGGGCTAGACGCGCCGCCGCTGCAGACCGTTGGCGAGAACCATGTCCTGACGCGCAGCTTCTATCTGCTGGACGATTTTCCGGGGCGCTATGCACAGCGCAATCTGTGGATCGAACAGGCGGGCGATGCCAGCGCACCACGCGGGGATGGCGTCTCGCGCCTGATTATCGGCGATGCAGACTGGGCCTCGGCCTGGGCGGTGGATGAACAGGGTCGCGACCTCTATTCCGTAGACGGCGGCGCGCAACAGCGCGAAATGGCGCGGCGCTTCGGCGTCAATCTCGTCATGTATGTGCTGACCGGAAACTACAAGGATGACCAGGTGCATATCCCCGCCCTGCTGGAACGGCTGGGTGGTGGCGATGAGCCGGAGGAAAGCCCGGTACGCCTGCCGACCAATATTCCCGATGGAGGGCCGCAATGATCGACGCGACACGCCTCGGCTTTGAACCTTTCCTTGGCTGGCCGGTCCTGTGGGCCGTCGTGACGCTCGCCGCTCTGGCCTGGCTCGCCTACGCCGTCCTGCGCGGCAAGGCGTGGCTAACACGCGGACTGGCGCTGACGCTGCTCGCCGCGGCCCTGTCGAACCCCTCGCTGGTGCAGGAAGAACGCGAGCCCCTGCCCTCGGTCGCGGCGATCATCCTTGACCGGTCCGAAAGCATGGAGTTCGGCGAACGGGAGGCGGCGGCCTCTGCGGCCTTTGCCGCGCTGAATGCCGAGCTGGACGCCGACCCGTCGCTGGAAGTGCGCATCCTGGAGAGCGATCCGGGGGCGGACGGCACCAATCTCTATGGCGCGCTGGAAGGCCTGATGGCCGATGTGCCGCGCGACCGGATTGCCGGCGCCATCCTGATCACCGATGGACAGGTGCATGATTTGCCCGAGCCGGACTCGGACGAGCGCCATATCGGCCCGCTGCATGGCCTGATTGTTGGCGATCCGGACCGGGGCGACCGGCGGGTGTCCATCGTGGACGCGCCGGATTTCGGGATTGTCGGCGAGATGGCGGAACTGGTGGTCCGCGTCGATGATCCGGGGCTGGCCGAAGGAGGCGAGGTCGAAATCGAACTCTCGGTGAATGGCGGCACGCCGCGCCGGATGAATGTCACGCCCGGCGAGAATACGAGCGTGCCGATCGAGATCGAACGGCGCGGCGAGAATGTCATCGTGGTCGAGACCCCGCCGGGGCGCGAGGAGCTGACACTGGCCAATAACCGCACCGCCGCGACCCTGTCCGGCGTGCGCGACCGATTGCGCGTGTTGCTCGTGACCGGCAAGCCGAACCAGGCGGGCCGGGTCTGGCGCGACCTGCTCAAATCCGACCCGTCAGTGGACCTTGTCCACTTCACCATCCTGCGCCCGCCCTACAAGCTGGATTATACGCCGCCCGAGGAACTGGCCCTGATCGCCTTTCCGACCGAGGAATTGTTCGAGGAGAAGCTGGAAGAATTCGACCTCATCATCTTCGACCAGTATGAGCGCCGGGGCGTCATCACGCAGTCCTATCTTGCCAACATGTCCCGCTATGTGACCGAGGGCGGCGCGCTGTTCATTGCCGCAGGCGAGCCCTTTGCCGGGCCGGGCAGCCTGGCGCGCTCGCCGCTGGCCTCGGTCCTGCCCGCCTCCCCTACGGGCGATGTCTATACCGGGGAATACACGCCGGAGCTGACCGAGCCGGGCAAGCGCCACGCCGTGACCATGCCGCTGGCGGGGCGCGAATGGGGCGGCTGGATGCGTTATATCGATGCCGAGGCGCAGGCCGGCGACGTGCTGATGAGTGGGCCGCGCGGCAAGCCGCTGCTGATCGTCGACCGCGTCGGCCAGGGCCGGGTCGGCATGTTGATGACCGACCAGATCTGGCTGTGGGCGCGCGGGCATGATGGTGGCGGGCCGTTTGCCGAGCTGATGCGCCGGGTTGTCCACTGGATGATGAAGGAGCCGGAACTGGAGGAGCGCAAGCTGAACCTCGTGGCCGAGGGCGACACCGCGCGCGTCGAGCTGCGTACGCTGCTGGATACCGCCCCGCCGCTGGTGGTCGAGACGCCGGAAGGCAGCTTCATCGAGCCGCAATGGCGTCAGGATGGCCCCGGCCGGTTCGTGGCCGAGGCGCCGATTGACCAGCTCGGCCTCTACCGCGCCGAAGCGGGCGGGCTCGAAGCGGTCGCGCTGAACGGGCCGGCCAATCCGAAGGAATATGCAGACCTTCAGTCCACGACCAAGGTGCTGGAGCCGCTGGCCGATGCGACCAGTGGCGGCGTCTTCCGCCTGAATGCCAGCGGCACGAATCTGCCGGAGATCCGCCGCACCGGGCCGCGCGGCAATGCGGCGGGCGGCAACTGGCTCGGCCTGCGCGAGCGCGGCGCCTATGCCGTGCGCTCGTCTTCCAGCCAGCCGCTGTTGCCGGGCGTCATCGCCGCAGCCTTCCTGATCGGCCTGCTGCTGCTGGCCTGGCGGCGCGAGGGGCGTTAGGCGCGTCCGGCTTTCATCCTTCGACTTCGCTCAGGATGAGTCCGGAAGGGTGGCAGGATGAGTCCGGAGACCCGCCCCCCGAGATCAGCTCATCCTGAGCGAAGTCGAAGGATGGGCGACGTCGAAGCCTGCGCCTGCGACCGGAGACGCGCGCAGCGCCCCGGCAATCCCCCTGATTGTGCGCAATGTCAGGACGTGTCCGGCCAGTCCGCGACGGCGCGGCTGACAAGGCCCGGCAGGGCGCTGGCCACTGTGCCCAGCTCTGCGCCGAGGCGGAAATTGCCGGTACTGGGCGGGCAGATGGGGCGCGGCTCTTGCCTTGCCTTCATCTGCGCCAGATGGCGGGCGAGCCGTTTGGCGGCAGGCCCCGGATCTTTCAGCAGGCGTTGCAGCGCGATGATGCGCGCGATCAGCGGCGCGGCGGGAACCGGCCCGGCGGCGAGCGCCTGCGCGGCCCCCTTCCCCGCGAAGGCGTCCTGCCAATCCATGAGACCGGCGGTGCGCCGCCCGGTCAGGCAGAGGCGATGGACTGGTCCATAACTGGTCCCGAAAGTGTCCGTAACATCCTCCACCGTGTCGGCAAGCGCCGGGCGCGGGGCGGAAGCCGCCGCGCCGGTCTGGCCGGGGCAGGCTTGCGTGAGAGGCGGCAGGTCCAGCGCCGCCGCCATCAGGATGATCAGCCGCCGGACAATCGTCTCGATGGCCTTCAGCCGTCCGCGCACCCTGGCGCGCACGCGCCGCGACACCGAGTCCGGCTCCAGATGCAGCCCGGCCTGCGCCCGCACATCCAGCACCGCGCCCTGCGCGGCCTTGAGCCCCTGTTCAATGAATGCCGCTATCCCGTTCATGCAGGAGAGTCTATGGGCGGGAGTTATCAGACGGATTGAACTAGTCCGTGCCTCTACGGGTCAGGCTCTTTGGCACTCCAATTTAGTGGCTCACTCGGATGTTCACACCATTTAGGCCGACTTAAATTCAGAAATGTATCTACCCGCTTTAGAAGCATTTGAATTTGTGGGTTTACTAGAACTCGCTGTGGCGGCCAAGACAACCGTCCCTCTGGCAAAGGCCATATACGGGGGAGCGCGTCAGGAACGACATTGAACATCTCGCCAATTCGGATGTTGCTACGAGATGCCCCTCCTACAACAAGTAAACTACCGATAATGAAGTGTACGTCCTGTATATTCTTGACCGGAAATTCTTCTCGAGGCTTTGGAGGAGACTCACCCCGCGCCACTAAAATAGTCCAAGTTTTTCGAAAAAAACCAACTTGCGAAGTACACGAATGGTTTGCAATTCTTATGTCGAAGTAACTGGGAACTACACCATCCCTCATAAATTTTTCGCGGTCCTCTCGCGGCGTCACTTGGTTCTTTGGATTCTCGTGCTCGCTTATTATGATTTTCAAAGCAATCCATTTAGAAATAGTGGCTACGTCAGCTTTTGATAGCAAAAATGCTTCCCCTTTAATTAAGGGTAGAAGCAATGGCTTGGCGTCACTCTCAACGGAGCTCATCCAGCCATTATTACATCGCATACAAACTACTCTGAGCTTTTTATTTGCAAGGTGGCTATTCTTCTTACGTACAGTAGGCGGCTCGTAGTAACCAGCTAAAGGCGCAGAAGTATGCAATTCAGAAACACGACTGCTACCATCAAGGCCCAAATAATCGTGTGCCCAAACAGGCCAAAAGTGTTCTCCACTTAGTCCGCTTGCGCCACAAAATATACAAACACGCTTCTGTCTCGTTTGTTTAGAGAAAGCCTAAACCTTTCTTAGTTATTTCTCGAATTTGCACTCTACCCTAAATTTAAGAGCATGGAAACATGATCTTCAATTGACCCAGCCACAGCGCAAATACTAAAACCCCCGAAACACTGCTGCTTCGTCTACGGACTTCCGGGTTGAGACGACGGCGTTTGCCGGGAATGTGTCGTCGGGCCAGCCCATGGCGACGCAGGTCTGGATGACCTGATCGTCGGGGATGCCGGCCTCTTCGCGCACGACGGGGCTCTGCATGATGCCTTGCGAATTGATCACGCAGCCGAGCCCGCGCGACCAGGCCGTGTTGACGATGCAATTGACCACGCCGCCGCAATCAAAGGGCGGGATGTCGCCGCCTGCCAGCGCCTTGTCATAGGTGATGACGATGGAGACCGGCGCGTCGAACTGGCGGAAGCCGCGCAGCACCCAGTCCATGCGCTTGTCCTTGTCCCCCCGCTCGATGCCCATCGCCTGGAACAGCTGGACGGCGATCTCGACCTGGCGATCCCGGTGGACGCCCGCATAGGGCGGGCCCATGCGGAATTCGCGGCTGTCGGGCACGCCGGCGACATTGCGCTCGACATTGCCCTTGCGGATGCGGTCCAGCACCTCACCGGCCACGACATAGAAATTCCAGGGCTGGGAATTCATCGAGGTCGGCGCGCGCATGGCGATCTCGAGGATTTCGCGGATCAGCTCTTTCGGCACCGGCTTGTCGAGATATCCGCGAATGCTGCGGCGTGATTTGACGACCTCATCATAATTCATGGCCGGGGCCTCCCTTTGATTTGTTGTTGCCTGAGCCCTAGCGCCCCTGCCCCAACGTCAAAGAAGCGGACTTGCACGAGGCAGGCAAGTTTCCTGATGAATCCGGTGCAAACCCCGCTAGGGTGCGCGCAAACCAAGGGAGGGTTTGAGACATGACATCGATGGCAATCGCAACACTTTATGTGGGCCTGTTCGGCCTGTTGATGCTGGCGCTGAAGTTCCGCGTCGGCCAGGTGCGGACACAAGAGAAGGTCGGCTTCGGGGATGGCGGCAATGAAGCCATGCAGCGCGCCATCCGCGTGCAGGGCAATGCGGTGGAAGACGTGCCGCTGGTCGTGCTGGGCCTTGTCGTGCTGGGGGCGATGGCCGCGCCGGGCTGGCTGATCCATGTGCTGGGCGCGACGTTTTTCGTCGGGCGGGTGCTGCATGCGGTGGGCCTGGGCGGATCCTCAGGCGGCAGCTTTGGCCGCGCGGCGGGCACGCTGCTGACCGCGCTCATGCAATTGGCGACCGCCGGGGCCTGTATCTGGTTTGCCGTGGCGCAGCTGCTCTAGGCGGCGGTGACGCGGCCCGAAAGCTGGCTGGCATCGCCTGCGAGGCTTTTCACCATGACGCGGCGCGGGTCTTGCGGGCCGGGGAAGATGAGCTGGTTTTTGGGGGTCACGGTGAAGCCGATCTCGCCGAAATAGGCCGGCGCGCCGATCAGGACCGCAGCAGGCCAGCCAGCCGCCTTGCCCGCTTCCAGCGCTTCGCCCGTGACCGTCAGGCCCAGGCGGCTGCCCCGGTGCGACGGGCCAACAGCGACCGGTCCATAGAACAGGGCGCGGTCGCGGTTCGGGCCGATCTTCAGCGGCCAGACGCGGCAGACGGCAATCACCTTGCCATCCAGCACGGCGACGCGGTTGATCTCCGGCAGCGAGCGGGAATATTCCCGCAGGCGCTCAGCCGTCTTGGCAAAATGGCCCGAGCCGAAGGTGCGCGCGAAGAGGTCTTCGATCGCATCGGCGTGGCGTTCAGGGGTTTCGGGCACAATCTGGAGCATGGCGAGCGCATCTAGGGTGCATTGCCACGCGGTTCAAGCGACAGTTTGTTCATGTGCCGAATTGGACGCAGTGCGGGTCAGTATTTGACCGAGCATCCATAGGGTTTGGAACTGGCCATCTCGACCGGCTCCCCGGCGGCAACGCTCTGCATGGCGGCGGAGACATAGTTCGTGGCAGTCTCGATATCGGAGACGCGAGCAGACGGCGTGTCGTCAATCGCGCCCTGATAGGCGATGGTGCCGTCGGCGGCGATCAGGAACATGTGCGGCGTGGTCTTGGCCTTGTAGAGGCGGCCAATGTCGCCGCTCTCATCGAGGATGACATGGGCAGGCGTGGCGCCGCGCCCCTCATTCATGTCGAGCACTTCCGCGCCGGCGCGATGCCCCTGCTTGCCGGGGGCGGACGAGATCACCGACAGCCAGACAACGCCGCTTTCCGAGGCGTCGGTCTGCAGGCCCTGCATGTTGGCGGGCGGCACGGCATAATGTTTCTGCACGAACGGGCAGCCATCATTGGTCCATTCGAGGATCACCGTCTTGCCCGCAAGATCAGACAGGGAGACGGTCTCGCCGGTGGCGGTCGTGCCGGTGAAGTCCGGCGCAATGACGGGCTCACCCGAATCCGGCGCGGCCTGCGCCGTGGAGGCGATCAGGGCGCCAGCCGTCAGCGCGACCGCAGCGGCCATGCCGGCGGCGAGGGAAAAATTGCGTCGGCTCATGAACATGCGCGTCCTCTTTCAGGGTCGGATGGCGCCATCATGCTCATTCTGCGGTGACAAGTCCAATCACAAGCTTCTGGGACAGGACTTCCGGCAGGATCTGCGGCTCGGTCGCGCCCGCCGGATACCAGAGATACATCGGCACGCCGGCGCGCTGGCGGCGCTTCAATTCCTCGGCGATGACCGGGTCTTTCCGCGTGAAGTCCGCCACGAGGAAGGCCACATCATGGGCGGCGAACGCCTCGTGCACGGCTTTCGATTTCAGCGTGGTCACCTTGTTGAGCTGGCAGGTGGCGCACCAGGTGGCGGTGAAGTCCACGAAGACGGGGCGGCCTTCGTCGGTCAGGTCTGTTACGCGGTCCGGGCTCCAGGCTTCGGTCTCGTATTTCTCCGCATACTGGCTGTTGCCGCCCTCGGCCGTGAGGGCCGCCGATGAGTTCGCCGTCAGCGCCGGGTAGACAAGCCCGCCGATCATAGCGAGCGCCGCGAGCACTTTGGTGAGCGTGCCCCTGCCCCGCCTGGCCAGCCAGATGCCGAAGGCGATCAGCGTGCCGCCCGCCACCGTCCAGGCAACAGCGGCCGGGCCGGAGACCGCGCCGAGGGTCCAAAGCAGCAGCGCGGCGGTCAGGAACATCGGGAAAGCGAAGAATTGCTTCAGCGTCTCCATCCAGCGGCCGGGCCTGGGCAGCAGGCGCGACAGGCCCGGCACGAAGCTGAGCACGAGATAGGGCAATGCCAGGCCGAAGCCCATGGCAAGGAAGACGATCAGGACGGACACGGCCGGACGATCCAGCACCGCGCCCAGCGCCGCGCCGAGGAAGGGACCGATACAGGGCGCGCCGACCACGGCGGCGAGGACGCCGGTGAAGAAGGCGCCCATGGAGCCGCTGCGGGAGGCGAGGCTGCTGCCGGTGTTCTGGATCGAGGAGCCCAGTTCGAACATGCCGAGCAGCCAGAGACCAATGACGAACATGATGAGCGTCAGGACGGCGACGGTCGGGCCGTTCTGCAACTGGAAGCCGAGATTGGCGGTGCCGGTGGCCTGCCGGATAGCAACAATCGCTGCGGCCAGCGCGGCAAAGGAGATGAGAACGCCCGCCGTGTACCAGAGGCCGTGGCTACGCACCTCACTTTCGTGGCCGGAGGCAACCGCCTGCACCATGCCCATCGCCTTGATGGAGAGCACCGGCAGGACGCAGGGCATCAGATTGAGGATCAGGCCGCCGATCACGGCCGCGAGGGCGAGCGCAATCAGGCTCTTGCCGCCAGCGCCGGAAGCGGCTGCGCGCGCAGCAATGCCGGACGTATTCTCGAACACGGCCCCCTGCCCTGCGGCGAGCGTATAGCCGGTGCGGGTGCCGTCTGCAGTCTCGACGACGATAATGCCTTCAAGGGGGCCGTCGAGGCCGTCATCGGCCGGGGTCAGGCTGAGCGTGGCCCCCTCGCGGCCGAAGCTGAGCGCCTGGTCTGCCGGATGGCTGATTTCGTGGCCGAAAGGATAGAAGCGAATGTCAGAGCCGGTATCGAAGCCGCCTTCGGTCTTCAGGCTGAGTTTCCAGGGCGCGCCGCTCGCCTCAATCCGGGCCTCGCCGCCGAAATCGCGCGGGGCCTTGGCAACCCATTCGCCGATCAGGGTGCCATTGGCGATGTGAGGCTCGCTGTCGCCGACGGGCAGGGTCAGGCTGATCTCCACCGTTTCAGGTATGCAGATTTCTTCGCAGATCAGATAATCCGCCAGCAAATTCACCTGCACGCTGCCGGTGGCATCCGCCGGAATGGTCAGCGGGAATGGCAGGATGAGACGATCATCATAGCCATAATCCATGATCTCCCCTTCCACGACGGGCAGGAGATGGGGGATCGGCCAGACAAACGGGCCGAGAGCCGCGTCGGTGATGTCGCTGCCTTCACGAAGGTCGATCCGGGGCGGCAGCCCGGCATCGCCGGCATTGCGCCAATAGACGTGCCAGCCTGTATCGAGATCCATCTTGATCGCCGCATAGAAGGTCTCGCCCGGCACCACGCTCTCGCGCTCGGCGATCAGTTCCACCATCGCCCGGCCGCCATCCACGGGCTGGGCGTGCGCACCCGGCAACAACGCCATCAGGGCGGCAAGCAGGGGCAGGATGAAACGTCTGATCATAAGAGAACCTTTGCACGGGGCAGTCGTGATCCGCCATATGCCCGTGATTTTGTGCAGATTGAAGGGCCTCGCTCAATCGTGATGAGCAGGTGACCCCTCTATGGCGCCCACAAAAAAAGCGGCCCCCGAAGGAGCCGCTTTCGGATTTGGATGCCAAATCGGCCTAGTTGACCGGCGCGGCAGCAGTTTCAGCGTTCTGGATGCGCACGGCGCGCTGGATCACGACCTGCCAGTTCAGCAGCGAGATCAGGTGCGCATAGATCGCGCCGAGCGCGCCATTGTCGCGCAGTTCGAGGAATTTCTCGGCCGGCAGGGCATTCAGCTTGTCTTCGGACACGGCCCAATAGTCGGCGATCTTCTGCTGCTGGCCAACCGGGTTGCCCTGATTGTCGCGCGGCTGGAAGGAAACGGTCTTCTGTTCCATCAGGTCCATGTCGCGCAGGATGCGGCCGAATTCGACGGTGGCTTGGCGCTGGCGCTCGAATTCCTTGCAGAATTCGATGGCGTCATTGGTGAATTTGCTGGGCTGGCCATTCTCGAAGAAGGGCACTTCCGGCTGGTTGCTGACCATCGGCGCGGCGCGATCGACGCACAGGATCAGGCGATCAGAGCCTTCATCGGAGGCGAAGACGAACGGATAGCGGCGCACGAAGGCAGGCACATAATGGTCGTCGGCCACAAACCCCTTGGCGTCGACATAAAGATTCTGGCCCTGACGGATGCCCATCACGGCGACCGGCGTGCGGTCATCGCCGACGAAGATCAGCGGATAAAAACTTGCCGCTCTTCCGAATTCGGAAACGGTTACCGGTACAGCATGGGATTCCCGCAGGAACGCGAAAGGTTGTTCGATCTGTTTGACGCCAAGGCCAGCATGAGCTTCTGCAGACAGCGGCTGTGGCTGCTTGTAGAACATCACATTGCCGGAAAGGTTCGGCTGTCCGCCCGCTGGCGGGGTTGCAGGTGTTGTGTTCACGTTGGAGACTCCCGAAATTGTTGCCGGATCGTTACCGGAAATAGCTACAGGCGACAACACCCCAAGCGGTGGGAAGTACAGTCAGGAAAAGGTCATAATTCTCTCATGAATCTGCGTGTTTCAGCCCCGATCCGACTTGCCCTGAGGGGCGCCCTGGCGGGGATGGCAATCCTCTCGCTCGCGGCCGCCTGTACGCCGGCGGTGGACGATGCGGGCACGCCGCGCCGGATTGCGCGCCAGGTTGATGAATTGCTGGACTCGATTGCCTCCAATGAACTTGCGGACAATCCGGAACTGGCAACCCGGCTTGGCCTGTCGGAGGACGCCACCGGATATGATTTCAACGCCTATCTCACCGACCGCTCCCAGGCGGCCTATGAGCGGTCCCGCGTGAAGCGGCTCGAAATCCTCGAAGCCCTGCTCGCCGCGCCCCGCCCGGTGGAAGGTGGCCATCAGGCGCGCCATCTCGACACGGTCATCCAGGCCTATGAGACGGCCGAATCCCTGTTCGTGGCCGGGCATGGCCAGACCGGGCTCGGCTATTCCTATCCCTATGTCGCCGACCATATGCGCGGCGCCTATATCGACGTCCCGGACCTGCTGACCGGCGCGCACCCCTTCAGCACCGCCCAGGATGCCAAGGATTATGTCACCCGCCTCGCACAGCTGCCCGGCGCCCTGCAGGATGAACGCCGCCGCCTTCTGGCCGACGCGCGGGCCGGGATCATACCGCCGGGCTTCATCCTGGCGCGTATGCAGGGGCTGGCCGAGGCGATCGGGGCCGGCCCGGCGGAAGAACATTTGCTGGTCACCACGTTCAACAACCTCGTCACAGGCGTGGACGGCCTCAATCTGGAAGAAGAAACAGAGCTTGCACGCCAGGTCGAAACGCTGGTCCGGGATGAGGTCTTGCCCGCCTATGTCGACTTCGCCGCGGCGCTGGACGCGCTGAAAGCCGACGCGCCGGACGAGCCCGGCGTCTGGCAGCTGCCGGAGGGCGATGCCTATTATGACGCGGCGCTCACCGCCTATACGGATGCGGGCGTCACCGCCGAAGCGCTGCATGCGCAGGGGCTCGCTGAAGTGGCGCAGCTGACCGATGAGTTGATGTCTGCGCTGGAAGAACAGGAATTGGTGGAAGGCACGCTGGCCGAACGGCTCGCCGCGCTGACGGCGCGGGAGGGCCAGCTCTACGAGGATACGCCGGAAGGCAGAGAGGCCCTGCTGGCGCGCATGCGAGCGCACATGGTCCGTGCCGAAACGGTCATCGCCGATGTCATGCCCGCCATGCCGCGCACCGGCGTCACGATCCGCGCCGTGCCGGACTTCCTGCAATCATCCGCGCCCTCAGCCTATTACAGCGCCGCGCCCGCCAATGGGTCCGCGCCGGCGCAGTTCGAGATCAATCTCGGGGACATGAGCGACTGGCCGGACTTCACGCTGGCAACGCTGGTCTTCCATGAGACCATTCCGGGGCATCACCTCGAAAGCGCGCTGACGGCGGAGACCGCCAATTTGCCGCTGATCCGCCAGATGGTCTGGAACGTTGCCTATGGCGAGGGCTGGGCCGTGTATGGCGAAGTGCTCGCCCACGACCTGGGCCTGTATACGGATGATCCGGTCGGCCGCATCGGATTCCTGCAATCCATGCTGTTCCGCGCCGCACGGCTGGTCGCTGATACGGGCATGCACCGGTATCACTGGACTCGCCAGCAGGCCATCGACTACCTCGTCGAGACGACCGGCCAGTCCCCCGAGGCGATGGCGCAGGAAGTAGACCGCTATGCCGTCTGGCCCGGACAGGCCGCTGCCTATTGGGTGGGCGCGCAGAGAATTCTGGATCTGCGAGAGCGGTCCCGGCGCGTGCTCGGCCCGGAGTTTGACCTGACCGAATTCCACGACGTGGTGCTGCGTGGCGGGCCGCGTCCGCTCTCCCTGCTCGAACAGGATGTGGAGCGCTGGTACATCTCCAAAGTGGACCTGTCCGACTAGGCGCCTGCCACAAACTATCCGGGCTTTGCCTTATTGACGCCATGCGCGCCTTACCATTCTGTCACTCCAAGGACGCAATGAGGAGGGACGATCATGCGCATGCGAGGACTGATTCTGGCTGGAGTGGCAGCCGCCGCGATACTGACAGCTTGTGAAACGAGCGAGACGGGTCAGGCCGACGACGCGGAATTGCAGCCGATTACTGTCACGGGAAGCCAGCAGGATGCATCCGCGCCGCCCCCTGCTCCACCGCCACCGCCCGTCGCCGCAATGGAATCCCGCGCCAAATATGGGATGATGGCGGGCGCACCGGCCCCGATCATGGTCGCCCCTGCCCCTGAATTCCGTGACCAGTATGAGGATGTTGATCCGAACCCGGTCAAACTGGTCAGTGAAGAACCGGTCTCGACCTTCTCGATTGATGTCGACACGGCCTCTTATGCCAATGTCCGCAGGTTTCTCGAGGATGGCGTTCTGCCGCCCAGGGATGCGGTCCGCATCGAGGAACTGATCAATTATTTCGACTACACTTATCCCCAGCCCGCCGAAGGCGAGGCCCCCTTCTCGACCCAGGTAAATGTGATGCCGTCGCCCTTTGCCGAGGGACGCGAGCTGATACAGATCGGCATTCAGGGCCGGGACATTGACCGCGATGCCCGCCCGCCGATCAATCTCACCCTGCTGATGGATGTGTCGGGATCCATGTTCTCCGACGACAAGCTGCCGCTGGCCAAGAAAGCCATCAAGCTGATGCTGGAAGAGATGGAGCCGACGGACACGATCGCGATTGTCGTCTATGCGGGCGCCGCCGGGGAAATCCTGGAGCCCACGCCCGTCAGCGACAAGCGCAAGATTGTTGCGGCGCTGGAACAACTTCAGGCGGGCGGCTCGACCGCTGGCGGCGAAGGCCTGCGCCTTGCCTACTCGCTGGCCGAACAGGGCCTGAAGGAAGGTGCCGTCAACCGCGTCATGCTGCTGACCGATGGCGACTTCAATGTCGGCATTTCCGACCCGGAGCAGCTGGAGGATTTCGTCTCCCGCAAGCGCGAGACCGGCATCTATCTGTCCGTGCTCGGCTTTGGGCGCGGCAATTACAATGATGCGATGATGCAGAAGATCGCCCAGACCGGGAACGGTACGGCAGCCTATGTCGATACGTTGAGCGAAGCGCGCAAGATCCTGGCGGATGACCTGTCGGGCAACATCTTCCCGATTGCGGATGATGTGAAGATCCAGGTGGAGTTCAACCCGGCGCGCGTCGCCGAGTACCGCCTGATCGGCTACGAGACCCGCCTGCTGGACCGGGAAGATTTCAACAATGACAAGGTCGATGCAGGCGACATTGGCGCCGGCACGAGCGTCACCGCGATCTATGAGATCACACCGGTCGGCTCAAACGCGACGCAGATCGACCCGCTGCGCTATGGCGACAATGATATGTCGGCCAGCGACCCCTCCGGCGAGTATGCGTTCGTGAAACTGCGCTACAAGGCCCCCGGCGCGGAGGAATCCGTGCTGCTGGAGCGGCCGGTGACACAGGCCGACCGTGTGGCCAGCGTGGCCGCGGCGCCGCAATGGGCGCGCTTTGCCACGGCGGTGGCCGGCTATGGCGAAATGCTGAAAGGCGGAGAGGCCCTCAGCGCCGGGTTCGGCTGGGAGGACATCCGAACTCTGGCGAATGGTGCCAAGGGCCCGGATGAATTCGGCTATCGCGCGGAATTCGTGCAGCTGACCCGGCTGGTAGAGACGGCCGAAGCACAGGCCGCCCTGAACATGCCGGGCCACGAAGAATAGGTCAGGCCGCGATGGGTGCGGCGTCGGCCCGGCTGCGATCCGTTACGCAGACCGGGCTGAAGCCGGCCTCGATATCATCCACGATCAGGCGCCGCGTGCGCGCGTCGAATTCGGTGGCCAGGAAGACGGCCCGGGCGCCATAGCGCTCGGCGTCGGCCAGCGCCCAGATCGGCTGGACATCGTTTGGTTTCCCCGACAATTCAATCGTGCGGATGATGCGCCATCCATACGTGTCCGGAGCGGCAAACAGCGCCACGCCTGCACTTCGCGCCCAAGGCGCATCCAGTGGAACGCGTTTGAAATCCCAGGCTTTGCCTGACCGTCCCCGAAATCTTACGTCGATACCCATGTTCATGCTCCGTTCTGATGAGCATGTTCCTATAATGTTCCAGAACGTTCCGCAAGAATTTTTTAGTTAACAGCGTGTTAACGCATTCTGTCGAATTTCACTCAATGATGCGGAAGCGGCTACGGTCGAAGACCCGCAAGACTTGCGACAGCTCGCGGCCCCGGCGCAGCACCTGACCGGCCTGTCCGTAGACCACATACTGGCCCTGCATGTTCTGGAGATGGGGTTGTTTCTCGATGCGCCAGGTGGGGTTTTCGGCGTGTCGTCGGAAAATGGCAAAGATCGCGACGTCCTTATGCATACCGATGGCATAATCCCTTGCCTTGCCTGCCATGACCAGTCGGCCATAGACGTCGAGAATCGGTTGGAGTTCCGTCTTGTGAAAAGCGATTCGCGGTTCCGGGGGCGTTAGCCGGTGCGTTGTTTCAGCCATTTTTCCCTTTCTGGTTTCTCCTGAGACGCGAAAAGGGAGTTGGTAAGCTCGCCTAACCGCAATTTAATGCAAAACCGGGGTAATTGGGGCAGTTTTGCCATGTTTACGCCTTGCGTCCGCCCCCGACGACAATCATCTTCTAATTGTCGGACGGAGGTGTTCAGCAGACACCCCGGACCCATCAGCCCCCCCAGCCCCCTGGGGCGTTTGTTCAGCTTCTGTCCGACACCTTATCCTTCCCTGACAATTAACCTACGCCTTCGTGGACCCATTGGGCCGCGAGACCGGCAACACGTCAAGCAATGGCTTGGCGATCCGGCCGAGATTCCGGCCGATGCCTGAGGCGAGGCTGAGCCGCCGGTCGATATAGGTATCGAGTTGTTCGTCCGAAGGCTGGTCCAGCCAGTACATGACAATCGGCGGGATCACCGCCGCCAGCAGGCCGCGCTTGGAATAGCGGTTGTAATCCTCTGATGTGTCGCCCGCTTCCTCCCAGACCATGTCCGCGACACGCCACGTCCGCTGGACAGCCGAGGCGGCGCCCCAGGGCAACAGGCCCCGCACGGCGGCGCGGCGCACCGCTTCCCGGTCCGGCTCCAGCGCGGCGAGCCAGGCCCGCACACCGGCTTTGACGCGGGCGGGTGTCTTGAGGGCCGAAATATCCTGTGCGGCCAGCGCATCGCGGGCCGTCTGCCCGGCCCGCTCAAAGAACGCATCTATCAGGTCCGGCACGCCATTTGGCGCGGCCAGCGCCTGCTCCCCTTCGCTCAGACCGGCGCGCGCGGCAGCCTTGGCAGCCGCACTCTCGGTCCAGCCGTCAAAGGGCACATCCGGCAGCATTGCGTCCAGCCAGCGGAACCTAAGGACTTCAGACGGTGTTTGTGTCATAACTGAACCTGATGGCTTTAAGGGCTTGGCCAATCGGCCAGAGCCGTGATATAGGCCCCGCTTCCGAGGTCTGTAGGCCTCAACCGAAATGAATCGGGGCGACGCCCCTAACGAATGGAGAAGAACAATCGTACAGATCGTCGTCCGCGATAACAATGTCGAGCAAGCCCTGCGCGCGCTGAAGAAGAAAATGCAGCGCGAAGGCCTGTTCCGGGAAATGAAGGCCCGTCAGTACTTCGAAAAGCCATCCGAGAAGAAAGCCCGTCAGCGCGCTGAAGCGGTTCGCCGCGCCCGCAAGCTGGCTCGCAAGCGCGCCCAGCGCGAAGGTCTGGTCTAGACCCCTCTTCCGGATCTCCGGTTTCCATAAAAGCCCTGCCAGTTCGCGCTGGCGGGGCTTTTTCTGATTTTGGATGATGATATCTATGATCGACTTCGGGAGGCTTTTCGTTGTTCAGTTTTGCCTGGGCCTGAAATAACTCCAGATCGCAAGAAGTAGATTGCCGCCGCCAATCAATAACAACACCTTGGTCTGACTGCTCATCATCTGCTTCGCCACATCTGTCAGGAGGAACGTATATGCAGCTGCGGCCGCCCAACACAATGTTACGCCGAAGAGACCAATAGCCAAGTTTGGATTGCCCACACGCTGGATCAAAAGCTTTATGCCACCAAACAACAATGCCCATGCCACTATGAGTGGTGGAATGGATATAATGATCCAATCAATCATTATCATTAGACTATTCCCCGAACTAGCGACACTTTCATCGCATAACGACCTCGTCCGTCCAATGTCTAGTCCTGCCGAGTCTTGCTGGCGCATACGCAGCAATCAAGTGCCTCCTGAACACTAGCCAACTAAGCCACCTTCTTCCCCTTCAGCCCGACCATGCGCTTCAGAGCGATGCCCATGTCGCCGATGCCTGCGCCGTGGACGGCGCCTGCGCGGTAGACCTTGGTGGCGAGCCACAGGACGAGCAACGTGGAAGCGAGCATCACGCCCATCTGCGCGATGACTTCCCACATGGGCGGATCATGCGGCATGCGAAGGATGAGCAGGAACGGCGTGAAGAAGGGGATCCATGAGGCGATGTCGATGATCGGTGAGCCCGGATCCTGAAAGGCGATGAAGATCGCGAACATGGGCAGCATGAGCAGGATCATCATCGGGCTGAGCAGGGTCTGCGCCTCCTGGATCGTGTCGCAGAGCGAGCCGAGCGCCATGAAGATCATGCCGTACATGATATAGCCGAGAATGAAGCTGATCAGGCCCGGCACGATGATCGCCGGATTGGCGAGCGCCGCCGCGAACGGCTCGATGATATTGCCGACGCCCGGAATCTGGGTCGCAACGACTGTCCCCCCGGCAAAGGCGAAGAGGCCCCAGGACAGCATCATGGTGGAGGTGACCGCGAACACGGCGAGCAGCTTGCCCGCCAGCAATTCCGGCAGCTTCACCGAGGTCAGCAGCGTGTCGAAAATCTTGTTCGAGCGCTCCTCGATCGTGCCCATCAACAGGTATTGGATGATCGAGAACACCATCAGCCAGAGGAAATAGGCAAGCCCGCCAGCAACGAACATCGGCGCGCGGTCGGCCATTGTGACCTCATTCCCCGCCGCGTCCTGTTCCTCGACGGTGCGGATACGCCGGGCGGGCACGGCAAAGGCCGCATCATCGACATTCTGGAGGAAATCCTCGTCCAGCCCGGCCTCGGTCAGCGCATCCCGGCGCGCAAGGCGCAGCATCGCATCCTGCCCAAGATAGCGCAGCTGGTCGACATTGACGTCATCGCTCCAGTATTCGAGTTCGCTGCCGTCCTCGGCCAGCACGAAGGCCGCAAAGAGGGGCTTGTCGCCCAGCGGGCCGGAAACCGTCTTCTCGCCGAGCAGGTAGGGCCGCAATCCGTCAATCGACTCTGCCGGAGCGGGCACCGGGATGAATTTCCGGCTGGCGACACTGGCGCCTTCGGCGGCGGCGCGGGCTTCGTCTTCGGTCATCGCGGGCAGGTCGAGCTGTTCGGCGATCTCACTTGTTCGTTCGGCGTCTGCCTGCTCCCGTCTCTGGAATTCGGCTTCGATCGCGTCGGCATAGATGCTGCCGGGTTCGACGACGGCGAAATAGCGGACCGGCGAGGATTGCGCGGCAAAGCCGGCAAGCGCCGCGCCGATAATCATGAACAGGGGCACAGCGGCAAGGCTGAGCCAGAAGCCCCAGGCCTTTACATAACCAAGATAGTCGCGGCGAAAGATCAGCAATATGTTGCGCATCAGGCGGCCTCATCTTCTGCGAGCGATGCCGCAAGAGCGGCTGCGTCGGCTTCACCGACCAGCGAAACGAAGACGTCGCGCAGGCGGGCCTCTTCCGGCGCAAAGCCGGTAATGGGGGCACCTGCCTCCAGCGCGGCGCGCAGCGCGTCCTGCGCCTCGCGTCCGGGCGGCAGGTCTATTCGCCAGGTCTCGCCATGCCCGGTATCCGGGGTCCGGATGGCCTCGAAGCCCTTCGGGGCCAGCACGGCGGCCAGATCAAATCCGGCCTCGACCGAAATCCGCGCCCCCTGCCCCAGCGTGGCGAAGGCTTCCTGAAGCGTGCCGTCCAGCACCTTGCGGCCGCGCGCCATCATCACGATGCGGTCGCAGAGACGTTCGGCATGTTCCATGACATGGGTGGAGAACAGGATGGTCGCGCCGCGGGCGTGTTCGGTGCGGATCAGGCCTTCAAGCGCCTGCTGGTTCACCGGATCAAGCCCGGAGAAGGGCTCGTCGAGGATCAGGAAGTCCGGCCGGTGGGCCAGTGTGGACAGGATCTGAACCTTCTGCGCCATGCCCTTGGAGAGTTTCGAGATGCGAGTGCGGCTGAACTCCTCAAGCCCCGTCGCGCCGAGCAATTCGTCGGCGCGGGCGCGGGCATCATGGGCCGACAGGCCCTTCAGGCGCGCAAAATGGCTGATCGTGTCGCGCGCGGACATCTTCTTGTAGAGACCGCGCTCTTCCGGCAGGAAGCCGACCCGCTGCAGGGCGCGGACATTTGGCCGTTCGCCGAACAATTCCACCTCGCCCGAATCCGGCTCCATGATGCCAAGGGCCATGCGCAAACTGGTCGACTTGCCGGCGCCATTCGGGCCCAGGAACCCGATGATCTGACCGTCCGGCACCTCCAGGGACAGGGAGTCCACGGCGGTGAAGGCACCAAACCGTTTGGTGACGGAAGTCATGATCAGGGGCGGTGAGGGCATCGGCACGGCGTCCTTTTACGTTTTCAACGTGGGGTCGTTAACGTTTGTCGATATGGATTACACTCAATCGCCTGAAACGCCTTGCCAAGCCCTTAAAGGAGTCGCAGCATCACTTCAGATGAAGACGATGCCTCCCCTCCCCGGACCGGATCGCCTGACCCAGGATGCAGGCCCGTACGGAATCGCAGGCACATCCCGACCCCTGAAAAAGTACGCAGAACAGCTGGCCCGGATCGAATCCGCACTCGCCCGCATGGAAGCCGGCAATTATGGCCTGTGTACGAATTGTGAAAGCCGTATCGCGCTAACGCGCCTCAAGGCCGATCCTGCCATCGCCACATGTGCCGATTGCAAGGAGCCTGAAAACCTGACGGTCTGAGCTGTTTTAAAGGACCAGGCCGAACAGGGCGATGAACAGCTGGACGATAAGCGCCAGCACCACCATCAGCACCACGGTCGCCATCCAGCGTCCGCCGAGATTCATGACCAGGCCGGCGACGATGCCGAACACGGCCATCAGGCCGAGGGAAATCATCCAGTTCATGCCGATGGCAACCGCCAGCGTGGCATAGCCGACGGTGAGGATCACCAGCAGGCTGCCCCAGATGCTTCCCACCATGAAACCATCCCACGTCGCCTTCTGGGCGCTGATGTCCATGTCTCCACGATGATATTCACTGGCAGCCATTTAGGGCACTCCCCGTCAAAAACCTTGTGACCTGCGTAATATATGAGGGCGAAGCAGGGTCAAGCGCGTCAAAGCGCTCCAGTTCAGTTTAGTTGCTTGTCCGTCTTGGGCAGAGGCGGCGTCAGAGCGCGCGGCAACGGCGCGGCTGGGACGCCCTCTTCGCGCAGGGCCTCGGACTCTTCGGCCGTGGTTTCTCCCCAGATCGGCCGGTCCTCGGTCTCGCCATAATACATCGAGCGCGCCTCATCCGCGAAATTGTCGCCGACATAATCGAAATTGTTCGCAACATGCTCACGCGCCTTCGCCATGAATTCGCGTGCCATCGCCGCCTCATCCCGTTCGGTCATGCGGTTTTCCGACGTGCGTACCGAGGGCGCCATGATCTGCTTGGCCACGTTTTCGCCGCCGCACATTGCGCAGCTGACGAGCCCGCGGCCCGACTGCTCGTCAAATGCCGCAGAGGACGCAAACCACGCCTCGAAATCATGGTCGCAATCAGAGCAGATCAGCGCATACCGGATCATGGCAATCCTACATCAGGCGCCGAGCAGCGAATCCAGTTCGCCGGATTTTTCCAGGGCCATCATGTCGTCGCAGCCGCCGACATGTTTTTCGCCGATGAAGATCTGCGGGAAGGTGCGTCCGCCCCCAGACCGCTCAACCATTTCGGCCTTTTTCTGGACGTCCATTCCGGCGTCGATTTCATTGAAATTGACGTTCTTGGATTTCAGCAGGGAGACAGCGCGCGTGCAGTAGGGGCAGAACTGGCGCGTATAGATCGTAACATCAGCCATTGAGGGGCTCCTGAATAGTTTCTTCCCGTTTTATATGGTGACATCCGTTTCCCGCACAACGCGCGCAAGCACCAGCACGTCGACTTGTCGCGCTCCCGCCTGTTTCAGGGCACGCGTGCAGGCCGACAGGGTCGCGCCGGTTGTCAGGACATCATCCACCAGCAGGATACGCTTGCCGCAAAGATGAGTTGCCGCGCGGTCGGAAACTTTGAAAGCTCCCGCCACATTGCGCCGGCGGGCCTTGGCGCTGAGACCGCCCTGGGTCGGCGTGCGGCGGCGGCGTTTCAAGACATCGACGCGGCAGGACAGGCCGGCGCGGCGGGCAATTCCCTGCGCCAGCCAGGCCGACTGGTTGAACCCCCGGCTGACAAGGCGCGTATAGTGCAGCGGCACGGGCACGATCAGATCCGCCTCGGCGACCAGTTGCGCCCCGGCCCTGTGCATCCAGCCGGTCATGACATGCAGCCCGTCCCGGCGCCCGGACCGTTTCAGGTCGAGCACGATGCGGCGACTGGCGGCCTCGTAGACGAGGGCAGCGCGCGCCCGATCCCAACGCGGCGGGCGGGCAATACAGGGCGCGCATTGCGCCCCCGGTCCCAGATCCAGCTCCATCGGTCGGCCACAGCTTTCGCAGACAGGATCGGACAGGAAGCCGATAGCGGCGAATTCGGACGGCGAGAGCGGCCCCTTGCCAGCGCCGCGCTGGCCACTGACCAGGGAACGCTGGGGCCAGAGAAATTCAGCCGTCGCGCGCAATAGACCCTTTGCCATGCGGGCCCGGTGGTCCATATCGCTGCTCATGCCTTCCCCTGTCCCCCCGAATGCTGCGCCGCCTCGCCTGTTCGACCGCGAACGGGTGGCTCGCAATCGCAGCCGGGCCGCAGCGAATTTCAGCGAATATGACTTCCTGAAAGCGCGCGTGTCGAGTGATATCGCCGACCGGCTGGCCGACACATCCCATTCCTTTGATCGCGCCTTCGATCTTGGCACGCATGATGGCCAGCTTGCCAGACAGGTTCAGGCGAGCGGCAAGGTCAGGACAATCGAAGCGGGCGACCTGTCCCAAGGCATGGTCGAGCTCAGCCGGGCCGCCGGCCTGCAGGCCCAGGTGCTGGATGAGGAGCATTTGCCGTTTGCGCCAGCCAGCCTGGACCTGATCGTCTCGGCGCTGTCGCTGCATTGGGTAAATGACCTGCCCGGCGCGCTGGTCCAGATTCGTCAGGCGCTGAAGCCGGACGGCCTGTTCCTTGGCGCGCTGTTTGGCGCGGGCACGCTGAGTGAGTTGCGGGCCAGCCTGATGGAAGCGGAAACGGAATTGACCGGAGGCGTCGCGGCCCGTGTCTCTCCCCTGCCCGGCCTGCGCGACATGGCGAGCCTGATGCAAAGAGCGGGATTTGCCCTGCCGGTCGTCGACCGGGACCAGGTCATGGTGCGGTATGCCACTCCAATGGCGTTACTGAGCGATTTGAAGGGGATGGGGGAGCGCGCCGCTTTCGCAGCCGGTATGACGCGGCCCATGCCGCGCCGCGTGCTGCTGCGCGCCATGGAAATTTACACCGAGACCTTCAGCGATCCCGATGGACGCGTGCGCGCAACATTTGAAGTGGTGCATTTGTCCGGCTGGAGCCCATCGGACTCCCAGCCCAAGCCGCTAAAACCCGGCAGCGCCAAGGTCAGCCTGGCCGACGCTGTGCGAAATCACGAAACTTCCTGAATTGAGGCCAATAGGCCGCTCAGGACATCTCCGCTTCGACGGTCGTGAACGTTGTGTTGATCGATGTGGCGACAGCCACAAGACCGCCCATGATGGCGACCGCAATCAAACCCACCAAAAGCCCGTATTCCACGGCTGTTGCACCTGCATCGTCCCGCAGAAAGCGGCTGAAAATCATGTTCGAGGCCATCATGTTCGCTCCGAGTGTGTCTATTTACCCGAGAGCACGTCAAACAAGGGAATGTCTGCCGCAGGCGCCGGATAGAGATGAAGGTCCGATGATCTGACCCAGGCCAAGGTCTGTCCTTCCCTGGGCGCAAGCTCGCCTTCCCAACTCTCCGTTGAGAAAAGTGGCATTAAAAGGTGAAAATCCGGATAAGCATGACTGGCAAAAGTGATCGGTTTCAGTGAGGTCTCATCCACCATGATGGAGAGCTCTTCGTGTAGTTCCCGCACCAGAGCCCGCTCCGGCGTCTCACCGTTCTCAATCTTGCCGCCTGGAAACTCCCAGAGGCCTGCCATCGGCTTTCCGGCAGGGCGTTGGGCCAGGAGGATACGGCCTTCCGCATCGTAGAGGGCTGCCGCAACCACCAGTATCACCTGGCCTGTCATGTACGATAGGCTCCGTTGATGTCGACATAGCCGTGCGTGAGATCACAGGTCCAGACGGTGTGGGATTGGTCGCCTACCCCGGCATCGACGCAAATCGTGAATTCCGGCTGGGCGAACACGGCACCGGCCGCCGCCTCGGAATAGTCCGGGGCCCGCGCCCCATTCCTGGCCACCAGCACATCATCGAACCAGATCGACAGTTCATCCATCTGGATCGGCTCCAGCGATTTGCCGACGGCCATGACGACCCGGCCCCAATTCGCATCCCCGGCCGCCATTGCGGTCTTGATGAGGGGCGAATTGGCGATCTCGCAGGCCATGATCTTGGCAGAGAGCCGCGAGACGGCGCCCTTCACGGTGATTGTCACGAACTTGCTGGCCCCTTCCCCATCCTTGACGATGAGATGGGCGAGGTCGAGGCAGAGCGTGTGCAGCGCCGTCGCGAACGCCTCAAGGCGCGGATCGTCTGATGACGTGATTGGCACCATGCCGCTCGCCCCGGTTGCGAACACCATCAGCGTGTCGGACGTGGACGTATCGCCGTCGACCGTGATGCTGTTGAATGTCTCGTCCGCAATGTCTTCCAGCAGGTCCTGGAGCAGGTCCGGCGCAATCGCCGCATCGGTGAACACGTATGACAACATGGTCGCCATGTTGGGGGCGATCATGCCGGACCCCTTGGCGATGCCTGCGAAATTCACTTCAGTCCCGTCCATATCGATTGAAAGCCCCGCCCCTTTCGGGAAGGTGTCGGTGGTCATGAAGGCCCGCGCGGTCGCTTCCCAATCCGGCTCGGAGAGCTTGCCGGCAAGATCCGGTACGAAGGCGCCGACATAGTTCGGGTCAGGCAAGGGCTCGCCGATCACGCCGGTCGCAGCCAGGAAGCAGGTCTCCTTGTCCACGCCCAGCGTTTCGGTCAGGGCCTTCAGGGTCGCCTCATTCTTCACCACGCCCTTCGGTCCGGTAAAGGCATTCGAATTCCCGGAATTCGCGATCAGCGCACGCGCCGTGCCGCCGCCAGCCTCCAGGGCTTCGCGGCACCAGAGCACGTCGGCCGAGGCGGTCCGGGAGATCGTGTAGACGCCCGCGCAATGCGTGCCTTCGTCGAAGGCAAACAGGAACACGTCATCGCGCGTCAGGCCGCGCGCGGCATAGAAACCGCGCGAGCCGGTGGCCGCACGCACGCCCTTGACGACCGGCAGGTCCGGGAACCGTGCCGGGGCGAAGGGTGAAGGGGTCAATTTCAAAGTTCACGTCCTTGTTCATCTGATGCGGGCTGCTCTTTGAGGAGATCGCCCTCGCTTTCAAGAGAAAGTGCAGAATCCGGAACAATATTCGTCGTTTTCTGGCCCTTTTCGATCTGCGCTTCGGTGCGCAGGCGCCGCAGGATCTTGCTGACCTGGTTGAGCGTCAGGAAGGTGACGATCTCGGGCCGCATCTCGGCGCGGGTCTTTGGCGGGCTGGTCCGGCGATCCTTCACCTTCAGGAGATGCCAGCCATCGGCTGACAGGAAGGGGTCAGACACCTCACCCACCTTGGTATTGGCGATTACGACCGGGAACGGGTCAGCCATATTGTTCGGCGCGACATAGCCAAGGTCGCCATTTTCCATGCGGGTCGTCGTATCGAGAGAATTGGAGACGACGAGGCTTTCAAAGGTGGTGCCTGCCTGGATCTGCTGGTGAAGGTCGCGGGCCTCTGCCTCGGTTTCCACAAGGATATGCGCGATCGCGACTTCATCATCTTCCTGCTGCAGGGCGACCTGCTCCTTGTACATGGCCTCGATGCTGTCCTCGTTGACCTCGGAGGCGACCAGGCTTTCGACCAGCAGATTGCCGAGAATGCGCTCGCGGGCGACTTCAAGCCGGCGCTCGGCGGCCGCGCCCTTGTCGAGCCGGCGGTTCAGCGCCTCCTGGGCCATCAATTTCTGGTCGATAAGCTGGTCGAGGACGAGGTCGTAGTTTTCATCACCGGGGCCGAACGTGTCGCCGGGCGAAATCAGGCCGCGCGCGACGGCTTCCAGCTCGACTTCGCTGACATAGATCGGATCGCCATTGACGGTCACTGCGGCGGCGGCTTCGACCTGAATAACGGGTTCTTCCTCGACCGGGCGGTTACAGGCAGGGACAAGTAAAAGGGCGGAAGCGGCGAGCAACGCAGGCAAAGCGCGGGAAAAGGGCTTCAGAAGCAGCACGGTAAAGTCTCCTTTAGGCTGAGGGCACTGCATTGACACCCCAATGCGGCGTTCTTAAGTCTGACCCGAACGCTGGTCGAGGGGTTTCAGCCAGCGAGTGCGCTGTGGGAGAACCCACAAATATTCTGCCGGTTCCGCTGTCAGGATTAGAGTTTTGTCGCCCCAGATCAATTGGTGCTACCTGATATGCTTTCTGTTGCCCGCAAGATTTTCGGTTCAGTCAATGATCGCAAGCTGAAGCCGCTTCGCGCGCGCGTCAACCGGATCAACGCTCTTGAGCCCATGATGGAGGCCCTGTCGGACGAAGCCCTGAAGGGCAAGACCGAAGAGTTCCGCAAACGCCTTGCCGATGGCGCCACCCTCGACAGCCTGCTCGAAGAAGCCTTTGCGGTTGTCCGCGAAGGCGCGCGCCGGTCGCTCGGCATGCGGCATTTCGACGTCCAGTTGATGGGCGGCATGGTGCTGCATTCCGGCAATATCGCCGAGATGCGTACCGGGGAAGGCAAGACGCTGGTGGCAACCCTGGCCGTCTACCTGAACGCACTTGAGGGCAAGGGCGTCCACGTCATCACCGTGAACGATTATCTCGCCAAGCGCGACGCCGAGTGGATGAGCCAGGTCTATGGCTTCCTCGGCATGACGACCGGCATCATCGTGCATGGCATTTCCGACGCGGAGCGCCGCAAGGCCTACGCCTCTGACATCACCTACGGTACGAACAATGAGTTCGGCTTCGATTACCTGCGCGACAACATGAAATACTCACTGGACCAGATGGCCCAGCGCGAACACCATTTCGCCATCGTCGATGAAGTCGACTCCATCCTGATCGATGAAGCGCGCACGCCGCTGATCATTTCCGGCCCGACCGATGACCGGTCCGAGCTATACATGGCGCTCGACACACTGATGCCGCGCCTGACGGACGAGGATTACGAACTCGACGAGAAGCAGCGCTCGGTCACCTATACCGAAACCGGCACTGAAAAGATCGAAGAGTGGCTGACCGAGTCCGGCACGCTGGAAGGTTCCATGTGGGAGCCCGCCAACATCTCCATCGTCCACCATGCCAACCAGGCGCTGCGCGCCCACAAGCTGTATGCGCGCGACAAGGATTACATCGTGAAGGACGGTCAGGTCATGCTGATCGACGAATTCACGGGCCGCATGATGGAAGGCCGCCGCCTGTCGGAAGGCCTGCACCAGGCCATCGAGGCCAAGGAAAAGGTCGATATCAAGCCGGAAAACCAGACGCTGGCGTCGATCACCTTCCAGAACTATTTCCGCCTCTACACCAAGCTGGCCGGCATGACCGGGACGGCCCTGACCGAGGCTGACGAATTTGCCGACATCTACAATCTGGGTGTCATCGACCTGCCGACCAACAAGCCGATCCAGCGTATCGACGAAGACGACGTCGTCTATCGCACTGCGAGTGCAAAATATGCCGAGATCGTCAAGGATGTGCGCGAGTGCCATGCCAAGGGCCAGCCGGTCCTGCTGGGCACCGCCTCGATCGAGAAATCCGAAGTCCTGTCGAATTTGCTGACGACCGCGAAAATTCCGCACAAGGTGCTGAATGCGCGCCACCATGAGCAGGAAGCCCAGATCGTGGCCAATGCCGGTGTGCCAGGCGCGATCACGGTTGCCACCAACATGGCTGGCCGCGGCACCGACATCCAGCTGGGCGGCAATTTCGACATGCGCGTGGAGCATGAGAAGGCCGAACAGGAAGCCAAGCTCGGCCGGGAACTGACCGAAAGCGAATTGTCGCTGCTGACCAGCCAGATCAAGGCCGATATCGAGGTCAAGAAAAAGCGGGCACTCGATGCGGGTGGCCTGTATGTTCTCGGCACGGAGCGCCACGAAAGCCGCCGGATCGACAACCAGCTGCGCGGCCGGACGGGACGCCAGGGCGATCCGGGCAAGTCGAAATTCTACATTTCCATCGAAGACGACCTCATGCGCATCTTCGCCGCCGAGCGGATGGACAATGTCATGCGCCGTCTCGGCATCAAGGAAGATGAGGGCATCACCCATCCCTGGATGAACAAGGCGATGGAAACGTCGCAGAAGAAGATCGAACAACGCAATTTCGAGATCCGGAAGAACGTCCTCAAATATGATGACGTGATCAATGATCAGCGTAAGGCCATTTTCGAGCAGCGCATGGACTTCATGCGGGCCGAGAATGTCTCCGACACGATCCTCGACATGCGCGAAGACGTGATCAACAGCCTGATCGCGCGGACCATGCCCGAAAAGGCCTATGCCGAGCAGTGGGACATGGATGGCCTCACCGAGGCACTGCGTCAGGATTTCGCCATTGATATGCCGGTCAAGGACTGGGCCTCTGAAGAGGGCGTTGCCAACCAGGAAATCGCCGAGCGCGTCCATGATGGCGTCGCCAAGGTCTATGACGCGATCACGGAGCAAGTCGGCACCGAGCAGATGCAGCGGATCGAAAAGCAGATCCTGCTTCAGGTCCTCGACATGCGCTGGCGCGAACACCTCCAGATGATCGACCAGTTGCGGTCTGTGATCCATCTTCGCTCCTACGGCCAGCGCGACCCGCTGAACGAGTTCAAGGAAGAAGCCTTCAACCTGTTCTACAATCTATTGAACGAGCTGCGCGCAACGGTGACGCGCTCGCTGATGCATATCCGCGTGCAACCGCCTGAAGAACAACAGCAGCGCCGCCCGGTGCCGCCGGTTTCCGCGCCCGCTCCGCAAATGCGCGAGACACATCTTGATCCCGACACGGGCCATAATGAAATGTCGGACGACGACACATCCCCGCCCGGACCTGCGCTGCACCAGGCAGAGGAAAGCTGGGCCAGCACGCCCCGCAACTCCCCCTGCCCGTGCGGCTCGGGCAAGAAGTACAAGCATTGCCACGGCGCCCTGACCACGCAGAAGGCCTGATCCACGAAATCGGAACCTGACGGTAAACGCCGCGTTCACCCTGATGAATACTCTCAAGGAGACTCATCATGGGCCGTACGCTCACCGCCATTCTCGCCTTTATCTGCGTCGTCTTCGTGATCACGCTGGGCTGGTACTATCTGCAGGAAGGCTCCTTCGAAGGCGCCGGTGCCCGCATGGACGCCACGCTTGAAGATCTTCCCGAAGAAACCTCTGAATTTGCAAATGAGGTGTCTGATGCCGCCGACGAGATTTCCGATGAGCTGGATCAGGATGGCTCACCCAACCGGTAATCCCGTCACAAGATGACCGCAATGTAACCTTGGGCTGGCCCCGGCTGCGCCCCACCGCCGCCGCGCCCGGCGGGTCATAAATCGTGTCTCCAATCATTTTTTGGGGACACCAAACATGACCGATTCCTCTCAACCTCAATCGCCGTTCGCGAGCCTCGTGCCGCAACGGTCCGTCGGCCTGAAATTGCTGCTCGTCTGCGGACTGGCCCTCCTGATGGCCATTCCCGCCCTTTTCATCCATTCCGTGGTCCAGGACCGCCGCATGGGCGCGGATCGCGCCTTGGCCGACGTCAGTGAAATGGTCGGAGGCCCGCAATCCGTGCTCGGACCGGTATTGTCCGTCCCCTATTCACGCACCCTTGGCCCAAGACAGGATGATCTGGTTTACGGCTATGTGGTCGCCTATGCCGAAACCGGAACCGCCTCTGCGGATGTAGACGTTCAGATGCGAACCCGCGGCATTCATGCCATCCCTGTCTTCGATGCCACCATAAACATGGACGCCGTATTCGACCCGGCAGCCTTGCGCGCCGCCCTGCCCACGGACGCCACGCCCATCTGGTCGGACGCCCGAATCTATCTCGGCGTCTCGGACACGCGCGGCATTCGGGATGCGATCACCGTTACATCGAATGGCACCGATGTACCGATCGAGCCCACGCCCTATTTCGCCGCCAACACAGGCAATTACCAACCTGTGCCGACCTCCGGCGTCACTCTTGCGGGCGGACATATTGCTGGTCTCGAAACTGCCACTTCGCCCATTACGCTGACCTCCAGCATGCGCCTGTCCGGGGCTGAACGCCTGTCCATTGCGCCGTTTGCAAAGGATACGCGGGTTACCCTTGCCAGCAATTGGAACGATCCCAGCTTCCAGGGCGGCGTGCTACCCGAGCGCCATACGGCGGGCGAGGGCCAGTCGGAAGGCTTCGAGGCGCATTGGCGTGTGCCCTATCTGGCGCGCGGCATTGCCGGCGCCGGGGCCAATCTCGACCTTGGTGAGCTGACCGAATGGAACCGCCGTGACATGGCCGTGCGGTTCATGAAGGAAGGCAATCCTTATCAGAGCGTCGAGCGCGCCTTGAAATACGCCGTCATGTTCGTAGGCTTCGTTTTCCTCGCCTACTTCCTGTTCGAGGTGACCAGTGCCGCACGCGCCCACCCGGCACAATACGTCCTCGTCGGACTGGCACAGACGATCTTCTACATCCTGTTGCTCGCCATGTCGGAACGCATCGGCTTTGACGGGGCCTTCCTGATCGCTGCAAGCATGACCGTGCTGCTGACCGCAGCCTATGCGGCCAGCGTATTCCGCTCACGGCTCTATGGCCTGCGCGCGCTGGCCATCCTGTCCGGCATCTACACGCTGATCTATGTGCTGATGCGAGCCGAGAGCCATGCCTTGCTGGCCGGTGCATTGGCCAGCTTCGCAGCCATCGCACTGACCATGTACATGACCCGCAACATTGACTGGTACGGCGAGCGGACCTCCGCGCCCGCTGCTTGACATGGAGGGGGAAGTGCCCGAACGCCTAGGCCATATGATGACGACACTTCCCCCTGTTCGCGGCAAGCTGCTCAAGGACGCAAATCTCGCGCCCTATACCTGGTTTCGGGTGGGCGGACCGGCCGACTGGCTGTTCCTGCCCGAAGACGAGGCAGACCTTGCCGGCTTCCTGAAGACCCTCGACCCGGCCATTCCGGTGACCGTGCTCGGCGTTGGCTCGAATGTGATCGTGCGCGATGGCGGCATCGAAGGCGTCGTGATCCGCTTGATGGGCAAGTATTGGGGGGCGGTCGAGGCCGGAGAGGGCCTGACCCTGACAGCCCGGCCCGGCGCCCTGGACCTCTCGGTCGCCAAGGCAGCCGCACGCAGCGGCATTACCGGACTCGAATTCCTGTCCGGCATTCCGGGCTCCCTCGGCGGGGCCACGCGCACCAATGCCGGTTGCTATGGCCAGGAATTGCGCGACGTCCTGGTCGGCCTTGAAGGCTATTTGCGGGATGGCACGCATGTCGCCTATCGCGGCCCCGGACGGGCCGGCAATCTGCCTGAAACCCATTTCTCCTACCGGCACAGCGACCTGCCTGACGATCTCATCGTCACCAAGCTGACCCTCGAAGGCAGCGGGACCGGCGCGCCAGAAACCATTCTCGCGGAAATCGAGGCGCTGCAGGCCCGCCGCGCAGAGACCCAGCCAATCAAGGACAAGACATCCGGCTCGACCTTTGCAAACCCTGACCCGCCCGGCACACCGGACCAGCGCTCCGCGTGGAAACTGATCGACGCAGCGGGCTGCCGGGGCCTGAAGGTCGGCGGCGCGCAGGTTTCGCCCAAGCATTGCAATTTCCTGATCAATACCGGCGACGCCACGGCAGCAGATCTCGAAGCGCTGGGCGAACTGGTCCGGGCGCAGGTACGGGTCTCGCAAGGCGTGGAACTGCGCTGGGAAGTGCGCCGCATCGGACGCATCCAGCAGCCCCTGCTCTGATCAAAGGCGCCAGCCTAGAACGTCCCTTCCAGCTGGATCGTGAAGATCGGGCCGAAATCGCGGGAGCGGTCTTCCACTCGCACGACATTGCCGAGACGATTGGTGTCGTACAATTGCCGGCGGAACGTGTCATTCTGGTTGGCAATATTCCCGAATGTCGCCTGTCCGGTCATGCCCCAGATGTCCTTGTGTTCGATATAGGCGAACCCGAATCCCGGCCGCGCGCCTTCCTGCCCTGTCTCGGAGAGACGGTAGTAGGGATTGCGTTCATAACGCTCGAACCCGATTCCCCAGGCCCAGTCCGTTCTCGGAATATCCTGGCGCATCTCGGCGAGCATCCAGTATTTCGAACTGTCATTGATCGGCCTCACCTCCCCAGTGAGCGGGTCGGTCACATCCGACTCATAGTACTCGCCTTCAAAGGACAATTCAGCTCCGGCAAAACCGATTTTGTCGAATTTCACCGTCGCATCCCATTCGGCGCCGAGGCGCCAGGCGGAGTCGAGATTCCCGGGACCGTCGCCTGTACCGATTGGCACGCGGTCAACAATGTCCTCGATATCGGAATAGAAGACTTCAAGCGTCGCTGCGCCCCAGCCGCCATAATTCTTCTCGGCCTGGGCGCTCAGCCGCCAGCTCTGCTCCGGAACGATGTCGGGATTACCATTTTCGCCGTTCCCGGCACTCAGATTGACCGATGAGACGAAATCGAAAAAGTCCAGTTGCCCCACTTCCCGTTCAAGACGTGTGACAAGCTTCAAGGACGGCTCCACCTGCCATGACAGGCTGGCAAAACCCTTGGGACGGGTGAAGGTCCGCACGTTAGATGCATCGCCAGACTGGGAAAGTTCCGAGATTTCTGCGCCAAGTGAAACTTGCGCGGTCACTGTGGGAGAAAGCCGACGACCATGCGTCACGGAGACTTCTCCCCGCTGTTCTTCAACCCGCGAATTCGCGTTCGGCAGGGTCTGCGGTTCCAACGGACCGCCCCCTTCTGAGCGGGCGAGAGAAGACTGCTGGTCCAGATAGTTGAATGCGCCCTCAAGCGCGACTTGCCAGTCGGCCCCCGAATCGAGGCCAAGCGAATATTCCGTCCGGAGAATGTATTCGCCTTCTTCAATGTCACGCTCGAACACGCTGCCGAACTGGTCGCTGCCGTCCAGATTGCTCTGGAACACGCGGTCCACGATGGGGCTGTCCTCTCGCCGCAGGAGGCCGATTGCTTTCAATCGCCCCGGCCCAAGGGCGAATTCATAATCGCCGCCGAGTTCGACAAAGACTTCATCTTCCGCGCCCTGGTACAGGCGGCGCCCTTCGGGACCATCGACCGGAAACAGTTTGGCCGTTTCCTTGTTGTCAGGCTGGTAGAGAGTGGTCTTGGCATTGAGATTTCCGACCACGCCGGAGGCCGGTGCCCAGCCCACCGATCCCGACACGGAGACATATTCCGCTGCGTGGGTGAAATCCTCCTCACGCTGCTGAATGAGGGCACCGGCGCCATCGGTGACGTATTCCGGACCATTAGAGGCGCCGCGCTCCGGGTCACTTTTGGCCTCGAAGGACCAGCTGATATCCCCCTTCCCGCCGGACAGGGTCAGGTTCAGGCCGTTATAGAAGGGCGGGAGATTGTCACGGAAGCGGGCGCGCCAGCGCCATGTCCCTGAGACGGCACCGTCTCCATTCGTGACAACATTGACCACCTGGCCGGATAGTCCGGGAATTTCAAAGGATGCGCCATCGACCAGTTCTATGCGGACGATGCTGGAGGCGGAAATACGGTCCAGCGACTCGGTCGCGCCATTCGATTTGCCGGACACGCGCTGGCCATTGATGAGGACATTCCCGCTCGCCTGCCCGAAACCGCGTGAGCCATCATCATCGCCCTGAATCGAGAAGCCCGGAATGCGCGAGACCATCTCCAGCGCCGTTCGCGGGGCATACTGATTGAAATCGTCCTTCGTGAAGATGGTGGCGCCGGGCGTGGTTTCCGGCGCCATGTCCGCAGCAGCAAAAAGGGCGAGTTGTGATGTGGCCAGGCCGAGACAGGCACTGACGGCAAGCCGTGTCAAAGGGATCACGCTGCGTATCCTCCCCGCAGATGTCTTGAATAATTCGGCGTCTCACCACCGAGCACAATTTGATCGTGACGAATGACTACAAACGTAGTCTTAACATGGCAACAGGCTGAATCTAATATTTTTGTCATTTTGCCGGGAAAAGGCTCAGTAGCTGCCACGCTAAGGCCGCTTTAACCCTGCAGACGCGATGTATAGTCCGAAGACCAGCTTGCAGGAAAATCTCATGAAACGTGTTGCTGTGATCTATGGAGGCTGGTCGTCCGAGCGGGACGTGTCCCTCACCTCTGGTAAACAGATGGCAAACGCTGCGCGTAGCGCCGGGTATGATGTTGTGGAAATCGATGCCGGGCGGAATCTCGCAACGCAATTGACCGAGGCACAGCCGGATGTGGTGCTCAACGGTCTGCACGGGCCGTGGGGCGAGGATGGCTGTGTGCAGGGCGTGCTGGAAGTGCTGGGCCTGCCCTATTCCCATTCCGGTGTGCTGGCCTCGGCGCTGGCCATGGACAAGCTGAAATCGAAAGCGGTCTTCCGCGAAGCCGGCATTCCGATTGCCGAGGACAAGCAGGTCACCCGCGCGGAGGCCGCCGCCGCCCATCCGCTGAAGCCGCCCTATGTGATCAAGCCGGTCGCGGAAGGCTCCAGCTTTGGCGTGCTGATCGTCCGCGAAGGGGCCAATGGTCCGGCCAGGGAACTGACCGGACCCAATTGGCACTATGGCGACCATCTGATGGCCGAGGAATTCATCCCGGGACGCGAGCTGACCGTAGCCGTTCTGGGCGACCGGGCGCTGGCTGTCACAGAGATCACGACCTTAAGAGACTATTACGATTTTGATGCAAAATATGAGGCTGGTGGATCGCAGCATGTGATCCCGGCAGACCTGCCTGCCCATGTGACCGACGCGGCAATGGAATTTGCGCTGAAGGCACACAAGGCGCTCGGGTGTCGGGGCGCGACGCGATCCGACTTTCGCTATGACGACAAGAGAGACCGGCTCGTGATCCTGGAAACAAATACCCAACCCGGCATGACGCCCACCTCGCTTGTCCCCGAACAGGCCGCATTCGTAGGCATGTCCTTCGAAGAGCTGGTCGCCTGGATGATCGAGGATGCTTCATGCCTAAGGTAAGCCGCAATCAGACTGTCCCGAAGAAGAAAGCCAGCCGCCGACCCGCCGTCATCGTTGACGAAGTGACCGGCGAAGAGGTGCGCGTCTCTTCGGTCGTCTTCGGCTTTGTCATGCTGGTGGCCATCGTTGTGGCAACCGCCGCCTGGATGGGCGGCTCGATGTCCCAGATCGAAAACCGGTTCGCCAGCTTCATGGACAATACCGCCCGCACCGTGGGCATCTCCGTCAATGATGTATCCGTGATCGGGCTGGAACAGGATCCGGCCCTCGCGCAGGATATTCGCGCCGCCGCCATGATCGAGCCTGGCGAGAACATGTTCCGCGCCGATCCGCATGTCATCCGCCGCCGCGTCGAAGGCACCCACAAAGTGCTGAATGTGCGCGTGCACCGGCTCTGGCCGGATCAGGTGGTGATCATTGCCGACGCCGCCGAACCGGTCGCCCTGTGGCATGACGGCAAGGCATGGACTGTTGTCGACGGTCTTGGCCGCGTCATTCCGGATGCCCGCGCCGATGACCACAAGGAATTGATCCGTCTCGCCGGTCGCGGCGCAGCAAAGGCCGCCCCTGCCCTCGCCACCGCTTTGAAAGCAGAGCCGGACGTGGCCCCGCGCATTGCGATCGCCACCCGTATCAATGACCGCCGCTGGGACATGCGCCTCGTTTCCGGCGCAACGGTTCGCATGCCGGAAGACCACCAGATGGTCGCCGCGCTGGACAAGCTTTCCACCTTGCAGGTGCGCACGGCCCTGATGCAACGCCCGCTGGAGACCATCGACCTGCGCAACAAGGGCCGCGTCTATCTCGACCCGGTCAATGATCCTGACTTCACAGCACGCAAAGAGGCGGCCCGCAGCTAATGGCAAACGTTCAGGCCCGGCGGAAGCCCCTTGGGGGATCGCGTGCGTCCAGCCCGATTGCGGCGCTGGACATTGGCTGTTCGAAAATCACCTGCATGATTGGCCGCAATGACGGCACAGGCCCGCGCAATTTCCAGATACTCGGCGCCGGGCGCCAGCAATCGCGCGGGTTCAGCGGCGGTACCATCACCGACATGCAAGGGCTGGAACGATCCATCCGGCTTGCCGTGGAAGACGCCGAACGCGAAGCCGGCGAACAGATCAGCCATGTCATGCTCGGCATCACCGGGCCGAAGCTGAATTGCCAGCTGGTCACTGCCACGACCGAAATCGGTGCCCGCGAAGTCACGCCGAAGGACATCCGCCGGGTCCAGGCCCAGGCGATGGCCAAGATTTCCGCCAAGGGCGCTGACGTCCTCGCCGCCTGGCCGGTCGCTTACCGGGTCGATGCCCAGGAAGGCGTCCGTGAGCCTGCCGGCATGTATGCAGACAGGCTAGGCCTGATGTTGTCGGTCGTGACCGCGCCAAAGGCCATCGTCCGCAATCTCGTGGAATGCGTCGGCCGCGCCCATCTCAGCGTCAATGCGCTCATCCCCTCCTCCATCGCCAGCGGCGCAGGCACGCTGATTGATGACGAAATCGAGAATGGCGCCATCTGTATCGACATGGGCGCCGGCGTCACGGCCGTTTCGGTCTATCTGAATGGCTCGCCTGCCTGGCTCGGCCTTGTCCCGGCGGGTGGCACGCATGTGACCTCAGACATTGCCCAGGGCATCGGCACGACGTTTGCCGCAGCCGAGCGCCTGAAAAGCGTCTATGGCACCGCCAATCTCGAAGGCCCCGGCCTCGCCGAACGGATCGAGGCGCCCTGCCTCGGAGATGATGGTCGCCTGCAGGCAACCCGCATGGAACGCGCCCGGCTGGCCGAGATCATCGCGCCGCGCGTCGAGGAAATCTTCGAATATGTCCAGCAGACCCTGCAAGCCAGTGGTGTACGCAAAGTACTGCCGCGGCGCGTGGTGCTGACGGGCGGTGCAAGCCAGTTGCCGGGCGTACGTGACGTCGCCAGCCGCATCCTCGAAGCGCCCGTGCGGCTCGGCCGTCCAACAAATGCTGAATTCCTTGGCGAAACACTGGGAACACCAGCTTTTTCCACAGCTTCAGGTCTGCTACTGTATTCGGAGTTGGGGTTCGCAGACGCAGTACGGGCTGGCATTGCGTCAAAGGAATACGGAGCAGAAGCCCGAAGCGGAGCCGTGAACAAGGCGTTCCACTGGTTGAAAGAAAATTTCTGATGCCAAACGCGAATCACTTAACCGCTTCTTAGCTGCAACGCGTCATTTTAGCGCTTCAGCGTGGCTTATGGCGGTAAGGTGAGGACGACGAATGACACATGAACTCAAGCCCAGGATTCTGGTCTTTGGTGTTGGCGGTGCCGGAGGCAATGCCGTTGACAACATGATCGAGGCGAACCTGCAGGGTGTCGAGTTCATCGTGGCCAACACGGATGCGCAGGCCCTCTCCCGATCGAAGACGGAAAACCGCATCCAGCTCGGCCCGGAAACGACCTCTGGTCTCGGCGCTGGCGCCCGCCCTGACATCGGCGCGAAAGCCGCAGAAGAATCCATGAACGAGATCCGTGAGCGCCTCGAAGGCGCCCACATGGTCTTCATCGCCGCTGGTATGGGCGGCGGCACCGGAACCGGCGCCGCCCCGGTCATCGCGCGCGCCGCACAGGAAATGAACATCCTGACGGTGGCCGTTGTCACCAAGCCGTTCAGCTTTGAAGGCACACGCCGCATGACCTTCGCGGAAGAAGGCCTCGCTGGCATCCAGAAATACGTCGACACGATGATCGTCGTGCCGAACCAGAATCTCTTCCGCATCGCCAATGACCGCACGACCTTCGCCGAAGCGTTCCGCATGGCCGATGACGTGCTCTATTCCGGCGTTCGCGGTATCACCGACCTGATGGTCATGCCGGGCCTGATCAATCTCGACTTCGCTGATGTCAGCTCAATCATGCGGGGCATGGGCGCGGCGATGATGGGCATGGGCGAAGCCGAAGGCGAGAACCGCGCCCTCGAAGCCGCCAAGCTGGCCATCGACAACCCGCTGCTGGACGATATTTCGATGCGCGGCGCCAAGGGCGTGCTGATCAACATCACCGGCGGATATGACATGACGCTGTTCGAACTCGACGAGGCCGCCAATGAGGTGCGCCGCGAAGTCGACCCGGACGCCAACATAATTCTCGGCTCCGCGTTCGACACCGAACTCGAAGGCAAGATTCGCGTTTCCGTCGTGGCGGCTGGCGTCGATGCCATTATGCCGTCGCTCAAGCAGAACACGCCGGTTGCGGAAACCGTCCGCCAGCCGATCGCAGAGCCGATCGAGGAAGAGCCGGTTGCGGAAGCCGAGCCGGAAATGGAAGCAGGCCTGCCAGCAGAGGAAGAGGATCGCCCGAAAGTGATCCTGCACCACGCCTCCCCTCTTCGGTCCGACGAAGTTGACCCGCGCGGTGACTTCACCGGCCAATCCCTGCCAGCCGAACATTTCGAGGGCAGCGAAGGCGAAGACCAGATCCAGGCCGACGCCGTGTTCAGCAAGCAGACTGAAACGCCGGTCGAGGAAGAAGGACGCCCGAGCCCCTCCGGTTTCTCCAATCTTTTCGGTTGGCGCCGGGGCTCACAGGGCGAAAATGACGACGCCCCAACGGCCGAGCCACGTTCGCAGATCGTGTCCTCTCCGGACGACCATCCGGAGCCAGCCCCGTTCGATGATGCGGACCTTGAAATTCCGGCCTTCCTGCGCCGGTCGGCCAATCACTGATTTCTGCACGCCGATACAGCCTCTTCAGGCGCGGCATGTTACAATAAAAACATAATAATTACAGGGCGAAGACTTATGTCTTCGCCCGTTCTGTAACACGCCGAAACAAGCCGTGTTTTGTATCCTGACGGCATACACCCCAAACTCTTTTGCGAAACTGGAGGTTGGTGTGTTGTCCGGTAGTGTAGAATTTCAGCAAACGATTGCGCGGCCTGCAGTGTGTGCGGGTGTCGGTGTGCACAGTGGTGAAAAGGCGCGGCTTGTCCTGAAGCCTGCCCCCGCCGGCACAGGCGTCGTTTTCCGTCGAACCGATATCAAGGACGGGGATACAACCATCCAGGCGGATGCGGAATATGTCTCCGATACCCAACTCGGCACCACGCTGACCAATGAAGCCGGCGTCTCCGTCGCTGTGGTCGAGCATCTGATGGCGGCGCTTGCCGGCATGGGCATCGACAATCTTCTCATCGAGATTGACGGGCCCGAAGTGCCGATCATGGATGGCTCCTCAGCCGTATATTGCGAGCTGCTGATGCAGGCCGGCCTTCAGCGCCAGTCCGCCCCGCGCCGCCGTATTCGCATTCTCGAGGCAATCGAGATCGAGGATGGCCCGAAACGGGCCCGCCTCTCACCGTCGGAAGACAAATTCCTGACGCTGAACGCCCGCATCGAATATGATGACTCGGTGATCGGCGTGCAGGAAATGGCCCTGCAGCTGGCACCCGGCATGTTTGCCCGCGATCTGGCGTTCGCCCGCACCTATGGGTTTGCCCGCGATGTCGACATGCTGCGCTCTATGGGACTGGCCCGTGGCGGGTCGCTGGAGAATGCCGTTGTGGTGGACAATGGCGAAGTGATGAACCCCGAAGGCCTGCGCGCCGAGGACGAATTCGTGCGCCACAAGATGCTCGATGCGGTCGGCGACATGATGCTGGCTGGCGCGCCGATTGCCGGGACGTATGAGGCTGTCCAGCCGGGCCATTCGATCAACAATCTGCTGGTCCGCAAGCTGCTGGAAACCCCATCGGCCTGGTGCTGGGAAACCGATACCGCCGATGCGGCAAGCATGGACACCCGCCGGTCTGCCGCTGTCTGAGGCCTCGCGCCGCGTATCCCTGAGAAACCTGCTTGGAAAACCCCGCTGGTTCGCGCTAAGCAGGTAGCCAGATCATCACAGCAGAAAGCGCCTGCCCTGCCATGCGACTGTCCTCGAAACTTCCGATCCTCCTGATTGCCGCTGCAGCCCTCACGCTGACGGCCTGCCAGTCCCGCGAAAAACGCCGCGAAGAACTGGCCTATGTCGAGCGCCCCGTAGAGGCGCTGTACAATCAGGCGGCCTCCGAACTGGACAGCCGTGATTACGATCAGGCGATCCTGCTGTTCAACGAAGTCGAGCGCCAGCATCCCTATTCCGAATGGGCCCGTCGCTCGATGGTCATGACGGCCTTCGCACATTATCAGGCGCGCCACTATGACGAGGCTATTGAAGGTGCCCAGCGTTATCTCGGCCTGCATCCTGGCGGCTCCGAGGCGGAATATGCCTATTACCTGATTGCCGCGAGCTATTTCGACCAGATCACCGATGTCGGCCGTGACCAGGCGACAACCGAGCGCGCCCGCGACGCCCTGATGGATGTGGTGCGCCGCTTCCCGGACAGCCAGTATGCCCGCGATGCCAACGCGAAGCTCGACATGGTCCGTGACCAGCTGGCCGGCAAGGAAATGACGGTGGGCCGCTGGTATCTGCGCAACAACCAGACGCTGTCAGCCATCAACCGCTTCCGCACAGTGGTGAAGGCTTATGACACGACTTCGCACACCCCTGAAGCGCTGCATCGTCTGGTCGAATCCTATCTGACCCTTGGCCTGCGCGATCAGGCCCTCGCGGTCGGTTCGACGCTCGGATACAATTACCCCAACAGCAATTGGTACAAGATGAGCTACCGCCTGCTGACCGATGAGGGCCTTGATCCAGAAGCTCTGGACGAGGAAACGCGCCGCACCCTGTTGCAGCGGATCCTTCCCGGCGGCAAATAGCGGCCCGGCGATCAGCCGCCGATCAATTCAAACCATTCATCTTCCGTCAGCGTCTGCACGCCAAGGCTTTCGGCTTTCTTGAGCTTTGAGCCTGCGCCCGGACCGGCGACGAGGATATCCGTCTTGGCCGACACAGAGCCGGACACTTTTGCCCCCAGCGCATTGGCGCGTGCTTTCGCTTCATCCCGTGTCACCCGCTCCAGCGTGCCGGTAAAAACGATGGTCTTGCCGGCAACCGGGCTGTCAGACGCCGCAGGCTTTTCCGATTCCACGGTGATTTCTTCCAGCAACGCACTCAGCATCTGACGATTGTGAGGCTCGGCCTCGAAGTCGACGAGCGCGCCTGCCGCCGCCTTGCCGACACCATCAATGCCGATGAGTTCAGCGAAGGCCTCGGACTCCTGCCCGCCTTCAGCCGCGCGCACGACCGTTTCCCAGAAGGGCTCCCATTTCAGGAAATGCCGGGCATAGAGCTGGGATGTGGTCTGTCCGACATGGCGGATACCGAGCCCGTTCAGGAAGCGCGAAAACGGCACATTCCGCCGGGCATCAATGGCGTCGAACAGTTTCCTGGCCGACGCCTTACCGAACCCGTCCCACTCTTCCAGTGGCGGCAGGCCTTCGGCTTCGATCCGGGCGGCCAGCCGGAAAATGTCCTGCGGCGCCTTCACAACCCCCTTCTCCTGAAAGAGCTGGACCTGTTTCGCGCCGATCCCGTCAATGTCGAGCGCCTTGCGGGAAACGAAATGTTTCAGCCGCTCCACTGCCTGCGCCGGGCAGACGAGCCCGCCTGTACAGCGTCGGCGGACATCGGCCTCCCCCTTGTCGTCGATCTCGCGCACAGCTGCTGATCCACAGACGGGGCATGTGTCCGGCATATGCCAGACCTTGCCGCCGCCATCCTGCACCACGCGCAGGACCTGCGGGATGACGTCCCCTGCCCTCTGGATCTCGACCGTATCACCCGGTTTCACGCCGAGACGTTCGATTTCGTCTTCATTGTGGAGCGTGGCATTCGACACCACGACGCCGCCCACCGTAACCGGTGTCAGGCGCGCGACCGGTGTCAGTGAGCCCGTCCGGCCAACCTGGATGTCGATCTCTTCGAGGGTCGTCGTCGCCTTTTCGGCCGGGAATTTGTGAGCGATGGCCCAGCGCGGCGCGCGGCTGACAAAGCCGAGACGCTGTTGCCAGTCGAGCCGGTTCACCTTGTAGACGACGCCGTCAATATCGTAGCCGAGCGTTGCACGCTGTTGCTCGATGTTGCGGTAGGTTTCGATGAGGCCGTCGATCGTTTCCGCGCGGGCCATCAGGGGATTTATCTGGAAACCCCACTCAGCGAAGGCGGACACCGCCTCCATCTGGGTTTCCGCGAAGGGCGCGCTTTCAGCCGCCCAGGCATAGGCGAAGAAATTCAGCGGACGGGATTTGGTGATCTCGGTGTCGAGCTGGCGCAGGCTGCCGGCAGCGGCGTTGCGCGGATTGGCGAAAATCTTGCGGCCGGCTTCGTCTTCGCGCGCATTCAGCGCCGCGAAGTCGGCATGGCTCATATAGACCTCCCCGCGGATCTCCATGAAATCGGGCCAGCCCTTGCCAGCCAGTTTCGTCGGAATGTCATCCAGTGTCAGCGCGTTCGCGGTAACGTCTTCGCCAACCAGTCCGTTTCCGCGTGTTGCAGCACGTTTCAGCTTGCCCTTTTCATAGGTCAGGCTGAGCGACAGGCCGTCGATCTTGGGTTCAGCGGTGAGTTCCAGCGATTCAGACTCGTCCAGTCCGAGAAAGCGGCGGATACGCCCGGCAAACTCGGTGACGTCTTCGTCTGAAAACGCATTGTCGAGCGATAGCATGGGCGCGGCATGGGTCGCCTTGGCAAAGCCGTCATGTGCCGCGGCGCCGACCCGGTCCGACGGGCTGTCTTCGCGCTTCAGCGCCGGGAAGCGGGCTTCGATGGCGAGGTTGCGTTGACGGGCCGCGTCATATTCGGCGTCCGTCAGGACCGGCGCGTCTTCCTGATAATAGGCCGCATCGGCTTCGGCGATGAGGGCCGCGAGGCGCGCGAGTTCAGCGGCCGCTTCGTCCGGCGTCAGATCCTCGACCGGTGTTGCCTCGCTCATGCACCCTCCAACAACCTCCCGGCGGCTGCGCGGGCCTCAGCGGTAACTTCGGCGCCTGACAGCATTCGGGCAATTTCTTCCTGCCTGCTGCTGTCATCTAGCCCGCGTATGCGTGAGCCGCCAGCCCCATCCTGCTCCTTCTCCACAAGCCACTGAGCCGACGCGGACGCGGCCACTTGCGGGCTGTGCGTGATGGCGAAGACCTGCCGGGCCTGACCGAGCGAGATCAGGCGTTCTCCGATCGCGGCCGCGACCGCGCCGCCAACGCCCTGATCAGCCTCGTCAAAGATCAGCGTCAGCGCAGACCCTGCTTCGGCGAGCGCACATTTCAGGGCGAGCGAGACGCGGGCGAGTTCGCCGCCGGAGGCAATCTTGCGCAGTGGGCCAAAGCCGGCACCGGGATTGGTCTCGGCATCGAATTCGACCCAGTCGATCCCGTTCGGGCCGCCTTCCCCCTCTGCCAAGGGAGTGATCGCAACGCGGATCACTGACCGGCCGAGTTTCAGCGGTTTCAGTTCGCGCGCGATGGCCTTTTCCAGTTGCGAGGCTGCCGCCTGCCGGGCCGCGCTCAGCTTGCCAGCCGCCTGATGCCAGTCGGCACGGGCGGAGGCCTCGGCCTTGCGGGCGGCAATCAGCGCGTCTTCGCCTGCCTCAACCAGATCAAGACGGTCGCGCAATGAGGTGAGCATGTCCGGCAACAGGTCGGGATCGCAGCCATGTTTCCGGCCCGCCGCGCGCAGGGCAAACAGGCGCGCTTCAGCGCCGTCCAGTTCAGCAGAATCATGGTCCACGAGCCGTTCAAGCTGGCCGATGGCGCTTGCCGCTTCGCGGGCTTCGATCAGGGCACGCTCGACCGCTTCGGCTGCGGCGCGCGCCGCAAGCGGCAAAGCCTCCTCGGAGGCTTCGAACCCCGGCAGGCGGCAGATGCGCTCGGTGGCTCGCGCCGCCTTGGACAGCGCGTCTTCCACGCCGGATTTCTCCAGCACGTTTTCGGCTTCGCGCACAGCTTCGGTCACGCGCTCAGACTGCATCAACAGGGTCCGGCGCTCTGTCAGGATAGCGGCTTCACCTTCCTGCGGGTTGAGACTGGAGAGCTCTGAGACGGCTTCGGCCAGCCAGTCGCGGTGCTCGATGGCTTCAGCATGCGCATCTTCGAGCTCCTGCCGCCGCGCGCTGGCCTCTGCCATCGCGGCATAGGTGGTCGCACACATATCCAGCAGGTTTTCATTGCCCGCAAACTGGTCCAGCAAACGCCGGTGAGACGATGGTTTCATCAGGGTGGAGGCCGCGTGCTGGCCGTGAATCTCGACCAGCAAGTCGCCAATCTCCGACAGGAGCGCCGCGCTGACCGGCTGGTCATTCAGGAAGGCGCGCGCGGGGCCGTTGCGGCGGATCACGCGTTTCATGGTCAGGGTCTCGTCGGGCGACGCGTCAATGCCCGTCTCGGCCAGTGCAGCCCAGACCGGATGACTGACCGGGGGCGAAAACTCGACCGCCACACTCGACTGGTCCTGTCCCGCCCGGATCATCGCGCGGTCGGACCCGTGCCCCATCGCGAGCGACAGGGCATCGAGAATGATGGACTTGCCCGCCCCGGTCTCCCCGGTCAGCGCCGTAAACCCGGCGCCCGGTTCGATGTCCAGGCGGTCAATCAGGACGAAATCACGTATCGACAATGAAAGGATCATGGCCAGTCTCCAAAGAGTCAACTGACCATGATTTATCATTAGAACAAAACCGGAACAAGCCCGATTTTCACAGACCGCCTAAAGCGGCATGCAGGCCGCGCGCAACCAGTCCTTAACCGGCCCGTCCAGACGGTCGGCCAGCAATTCATAGACTTGTGCGTGATAGGCATCGACCCAGTCCCGTTCGTCCCTGGTCAGGTGAGCCAGATCGATCAGATCCCGCGCCAAGGGCGCAAAGGTCAGGCATTCGAAGCCATACATGTCGAGCTCGCCGCCTTCGATGGCTGCGGGCGGCGTGATATATTGGAGGTTCTCGATCCGGATTCCGTACTGGCCGGCGCGGTAATAGCCCGGTTCGTTCGAGACGATCATGCCGGTTTCCAGCGGTACCGAGTTCCACGCCTTGGCAATGCGCTGCGGGCCTTCATGGACGCCCAGATAGACACCGACACCGTGGCCGGTGCCGTGCTGGTAATCGAGCCCGGCCTGCCAGAGGGCATGCCGCGCCAGCACGTCAAGATGCGTGCCCGTCGTCCCCTTCGGGAAGCGCACCATCGCCAGCGAGATATGCCCCTTCAGCACCAGCGTATAGTGACGACGCATGTCCGCACTCGGATCACCAATCGGCACCGTGCGTGTCACATCGGTCGTGCCATCAAGATACTGGCCGCCGCTGTCGACGAGGTAGAGGCTGCCACGCTCCAGCTTGCGGTTCGAGGCCGTCGAGACGCGGTAATGCGGCAGCGCGCCATTCGGCCCGGCGCCGGAAATCGTCGGGAAGGACAGATCGTTCAGCCCGCCGAGGTCTTCACGGAATTCTTCCAGCTTGATGGCGGCGTCGATCTCGGTGATCTCGCCGCTCTGGGCGTCCGTATCAAGCCAATGCAGGAAGCGGGTCAGGGCCACGCCGTCGCGAATGTGTGCAGCGGCAGACCCGGCAAGTTCTGAATCATTCTTGCAGGCCTTGGGTAGCGCAACCGGGTCGCGCTGGCGCACGGGCGTCGCGCCCGCCTGTTCGAGCTGGTCGAAGAACCAGGCCGAGGCCACATCCGGATCAACGCTGACGGTCTTGCCCTTCAGGTCGGCGAGGCCTTTTTCCAGGTCAGCCAGCGGGCGCAGCGTAACGCTGTTGCCGAGATGCTGGCGCAGCGCACCGGACACTTTCACCTCATCGAGGAAGAGCTCTGCAGAGCCGTCTGCAAACAGAATCGCGCGGCCGAGCGGCAACGGCGTGCAGCTGACATCGCCGCCGCGAATATTGAACGCCCAGGCAATCGACGCCGGCGACGTGATGACAGCCGCGTCGAGCTTTTCGGCCCTCAGGTCGCGGCCGATCTGCACGCGTTTCTCGTCATGCGCGACGCCTGCAAATTTTACCTCATGCGGCACGACCAGCGCGGCGGGCTGGTCTGGCCGGTCGGCCCAGGCGAGGTCGATGGGGTTGTTGGCGACGCTGACCAGTTCAGCGCCAGCCGCCTTGGCCGCTGCGCCCATGGCCGTGACATCGTTCGGACTCATCAGTTTGGGATCATAGCCGATGCGCTTGCCGGTCATGTCCTGTGATTTGAGCCAGCCGAACGGGCCGGGCTCCGGCACGGCCTGCACTTCCCAGAGGTCCGGATCGGTCTGGTCGGCAACCTGCAGTGTGTAGCGGCCATCGGCAAAGATCACCGCACGGTCTGTGAAGACGAAGGCGGAGCCGAACGAGCCGGTAAATCCGCTCACCCACGCCAGGCGCTCATTCGCATCCGGCAGGTATTCGTTCTGGTATTCGTCATCATGCGGAACATATAGGCCGTCGAGGCCCTGCGCGGAAAGCTGTTCACGAACGAGGGGCAAATGGGCGCGCCCGTCCTGCGGACCGCCCTTGATATCAAATGTCTGTCTCATGCCCCCTTACTTAGAGCGAAAGCGCTGTTTTGACCATAGAAAGCCGCATCGTAGCTATGCATTTTTTCATGCTAATTTCCGCTTTTCTATGCTTTTTTGTTTAGAGTTATCCGCTACATAGCGCCCACACAAAAAATTGTGCGCCGCACAATACAGAAAAAGGGACGCACCATGAGACGTCAAAACACAATCGCCACGCCAGAGATGGCCATCCTTTCCGCCCAGAGCCGGTCGCTGATGGTCAATGAGATGGCTGAGCCAGCCTTCGTCAACGCCCTGCAGAGCGCGGAAAGCCAGCGCCCACAGATCCTGGCACGCCGCTCCGCCCGTTGGGCTCGCCGCGCCGCTTACTGATCCTGCAGGGCTTAGCCCGGTTTCCGGAACACCAGCGTCGACCAGCCGTCTTCGCGGATACGTGTCTGGAAATCGAGCCCCCGGGAGGCAAACGCATTCCGGACTGGCGGCGCCTGATGGTGCAACAATCCTGACAGGATGATTGTGCCGCCCGGCGCCGTGAGAGACGCAATATCCGGTGCGAGCCCGATCAGGGGTCGCATCAGGATGTTCGCAAACACGGTGTCATATGGCCCGCCCTGACGAATGCGCGGCGTGTTGGCCCCCGTAACATGCAGGGCATTAAAGCCGCTGACATGGTTCTTTTTCGCATTCTCGTTGGCCACCAGAACGCTGTCGAGATCGATATCTGTCCCGATGGCCGACGACGCGCCCGCCTTCAGGGCGGCAATCGCCAGTACGCCGGAACCCGTCCCGAGGTCGAGCACCTTGCCGATGGACCGGCGGCGGCGCACTTCATCCAGCGCCAGAAGGCAGCCCAGCGTCGTGCCATGATGGCCCGTGCCGAAGGCAGGGCCCGCTTCGATCAGTACGGAAATCTTCCCCGGTGACTGACGCGCAAGCGCATGGCTGCCAGCCACGATGAACGGCCCAGCCTTGACCGGCGGCAGGCCTTCCAGTGACAGCGTCACCCAATCCCGTTCGATCACCTGTTCGATCCGCGCCACGAGATCCGGCGCAGCCTGCTCGATTATGGCCACGCACGCTTCGGCATCTTCCAGCGTTTCGGCAAAGGCATCGAGCCGCCAGCTTGTCCGGCTGTCTTCCTTGGCATCCACCGCGCCCGCAGGCGACGGATCGGCCCAGGCCAGCGCATCCCACGCCAATTCGATTGGCGCCCGCGCGCCCTTTGCACTTATCTGATACATGAGCGGCGCTTAGCAGGCGGATGATTTCTTGGGAAGGACACAAAGATGGTGCGAATATCTCTCATGACAGTTGCATTTGGCGCGTCTCTGCTGGGGGCTTGCCAGACACAACCCCTTCCCGACCCGGCTCCGGAGCTCGCGACGGTCGACGCCCCCGCCCCGGACGCGCCGTGGCGGGAAGTTATGGCGGAAAACCTTGTTATCCTGAAAACAACCACGGGCGACGTGATCATCGAACTCGCGCCAGAGGCCGCGCCGGAACATGTCGCGCAATTTCGCGAGGCGGTCCGGGCCAATCTCTACAATGGCGAATATTTCTACCGCGTGATCGATGGCCATGTCGCCCAGGCCGGGCTCGAATTCGAGCACAGGCTGGAAGGCTGGGCCGAATTGCCATTGGAGACCGAACGCGCCCTCGGCGCAGAAGGCTTTGCGCCGCTCGGAAACACGGATCTGTTCGCAAGCCAGGTCGGGCACCGGGACGGCTTTGCCGCCGGCCGTGAGCACGGGAAGGAATGGCTGCTGCACTGTCCCGGCGCGCTTGGCATGGCGCGGAATGCGCCGCCGGATTCCGGCTCGACCGAATTCTTCATTCCGATTGGCCAGCGCCGTTATCTCGACCGCAACTATACAATCTTCGGCCGGGTCATTTCCGGCATGGACCATATCAACCGGCTGGAACGTGTGGAGCCAGCGGGTGAGGATGTGATCGGCGCCTTCACCGATCCGGACACATCCGAGCAGGCCTTTGCGGCGCGCGCGCAAGCCCTCTCCGCCAATGAAATCCTGTCCATCGGGCTCGCGGCTGACATGCCCGAAGACCTGCGCCCGCGCTGGGAAGTCATGGCGACACCCGGCACAGAATGGGAAAATCTGAAAACCTCAAAACGCGACTACGGCATCTATGACGCCTTTGTGGTGATGCCGCCGAAACGGGTGGATATCTGCACACTCCCTGTCCCTGCGAGAGCGCTGCCCGCTGATTGACGAACCCGGCCGGGTTCGCCAAACACAAAGAAAAACGGGGAGTGAAATGCTGACATCAATACAAGGCGCTACGCGCGCAGGCTTGCTTGTGGCCGCAATCGGGGCCATCGCCCTGCCCGCGCATGCCGACACCGGCGACACGGCCTGGATCCTGGCCTCGACCGCGCTGGTCCTGTTCATGACTCTTCCGGGACTGGCCCTTTTCTATGGCGGCCTCGTGCAGGCAAAGAATTTGTTGTCGGTGTTCATGCACTGCTTTGCCATTGCGTGCCTGATCAGCCTGGTCTGGCTCATGTGCGGCTATTCCATTGCGTTCGGGCCGGGCGAGAGCGGCTATCTGGGCGGCTTTGCAAAAAGCATGATGGCAGGCGTCACAGGCACGCCGCTGGACGGGCAGACCATTCCGGAACCCCTGTTCTTCATGTTCCAGATGACTTTCGCCATCATCACCCCGGCGCTGATCGTCGGGGCGTTCGTCGAGCGTGTGAACTTTGCCGCCGTGCTGATCTTTTCCGCTCTCTGGCTGCTCCTCTGTTATGCGCCCGTGGCCCATTGGGTCTGGGGCGGCGGCTGGCTGGCCGAAAAGGGCGTGATCGATTTTGCTGGCGGCATCGTCGTGCATACGACCGCCGGCATATCCGCGCTGGTCTTCGCCCTGATGCTGGGGCGGCGTGCGCATTTCCCGAAAGACATGCGCCCGCCGCACAGCCCCGGATTTGTCCTGCTCGGCGCGGCCATGCTCTGGGTGGGCTGGTTCGGCTTCAATGCGGGCTCTGCCCTCGGCGCCAATGAAACAGCGGCGCAGGCCATGCTGGTCACCCACATCTCGGCCGCCACAGCGTCGCTGGTCTGGATGCTGATCGAATGGATCAGCTTCCGCAAACCCACCCTGGTCGGCATCGCCACAGGCATGGTGGCGGGCCTCGCAACCATTACCCCCGCTGCAGGCTCGGTCGGCCCGGTTGGCGCAATCATCATCGGCATCCTGGCCTCAGGCGTCTGCTACGCCGCTGTCGGCCTGATCCGCCAGCGCCTCAAGGTCGATGACAGTCTCGACGTGTTCGCGGTCCACGGCGTGGGCGGCATGCTCGGCAGCCTGCTCATCCCGTTTCTGGCCGCCGCAGGCCCGCTCGCTCCGGGACTTGGGATGTCCGTTGGGGCACAATTTGGCGCTCAGCTGCTCGGCGTGGCTGTGGTCGCCCTTTACTCGGCCATTGTGACCGCTGCCATCCTGTTTGCGATCAAACTGTTCCTTCCGCTCCGGGTATCGCCCGAGGATGAGGAGAACGGCCTCGACTCGGCGACACATGGAGAGACAGCGTATCATATGTGACCTGGCCCTGCGGCGCGCTTGACAGGCGCGCCGCAGGAACCCACGCCTAGGGACATGACCGACACGCCCCCCTATGAAACAAGTGACAATCTTTCAGGCCTGCCAGCCATACGGCATGGATTCTTCGGGCGGCGCGGCGGCGTATCGGGCGGACTCTATGCCAGCCTGAATGCCGGTGAAGGCTCTGGAGATTCCCCGGACGCGGTCGCCGCGAACCGCGAGCGTATCCGCACGGCCCTGTCGGCCCGCGCCCTGCTCTCCTGCTACCAGATCCATTCGGCCGCTGTGATGCACGTCACCGAACCCTGGACCGTTCGCCCCGAGGCGGACGCGATGGTCACGACCATGCCGGGGCTCGCCCTCTGCATCCTGACAGCGGACTGCACGCCCCTCCTGTTTGCCGACGCCGAGGCGGGCGTGATCGGCGCGGCCCATGCCGGCTGGAAAGGCGCGATCGGCGGCGTGATGGACACGACCGTGGCAGCCATGCTGGAGCTGGGCGCCCGGACCGACCGGATTCGCGTCGCCATTGGCCCGACCATCCAGCAGGCGAGCTATGAGGTCGGCCCGGAATTCCGCGACAAATTCCTGTCCGAGTCTCCCGAAAGCGCGGCCTTGTTCATTCCGGGCGACGGCGACCGTCTGCACTTCGACCTGCCCGGCTATTGCCGGCAGCGGCTGGACCGGCTGGGCGTGCACAGCATTCACGACACCGGACTGGACACATGCGCACTGGAAGATGCCTATTTTTCCAACCGGCGGCGCAATCATCGGGACGAGCCCGACTATGGCCGAAATGCCTCAGTCATCATGCTTGCGCTGTAATTTTCTGAAAAAGTCCGAAGAGTCCGGTTGCGACTCGCTGCCCTATGTTACAAAAGCGACACCAATCGGGCAGCACGGGCGCTCCAACATGAAACTGCTTTCCTGCAATGCGAACCGGCCCTTGGCAGAAGCCATCGCCGATTATCTGGACACGCGCCTGACGCGATCAGAGGTGAAGACGTTTTCGGATCAGGAAATATTTGTCCGCATCGACGAAAATGTCCGCGGCGAAGACGTCTTCGTCATCCAGTCGACCTCCTACCCCGCCAATGACAATCTGATGCAATTGCTGATCTGCATGGACGCGCTTAAGCGCGCCTCGGCCCGGCGCATCACGGCCGTGATCCCCTATTTCGGCTATGCCCGCCAGGACCGGAAGACGGATGGGCGCACGCCGATTTCCGCCAAACTCGTCGCCAACCTGATTTGCAGCGCCGGTGCCGACCGCGTCCTGACCGTCGATCTTCATGCTGGCCAGATCCAGGGCTTCTTCGACATCCCGACCGATAACCTCTTCGGCAGCCCGGTCATGGTGGACGACATCAGGGAACGCTACGGCAACAAGGACCTCATTGTCGTCTCGCCGGATGTCGGCGGGGTGGTGCGGGCCCGCTCGCTCGCCAAGCGGCTTGAGGCCGATCTTGCCATTGTCGACAAACGCCGCCCCGAAGCCGGCAAGTCCGAAGTCATGAACATCATTGGCGACGTATCCGGAAAACGCTGCATCATGCTGGACGATATGTGTGATTCCGGCGGCACGCTGGCAAACGCCGCCGCCGCCCTGAAAGAGCATGGCGCGATGTCTGTCTCCGCCTATGTGACGCATGGCGTGCTGTCGAACAATGCCGTGCAGCGCATCGAGAAATCCGTGCTCGACGAACTGGTGATGACCGACTCGATCCAGCCGCCAGAAGACGCGATCAAATCGAAATCCATCCGTATCCTGCCCATCTCTCCCCTGCTCGGCGAAGCCATCCGCCGCATCGCGAACGAGGAAAGCGTCTCGAAGCTCTTCGACCGCTAGGCCTGACTACTCGACTTCAGGCGCCAGCCGGTTCACCAGATACCGCACCGCGCCGAGGATCAGCAGGATACTCGTCACCAGCAAGCCGGCCAGCACAGCCATCAGTGTGGCGATGGCGTAGTACGACATCACAAACCAATTCGTCGGGATGTCTTCAAACTCCCCGATAGGGATGGACGAGAAGGTCAGCAAGGCGACGGCGCTGCACAGGCTGATCGTGGCAAACCAGGCGATCATGCGCACGCGCTTGAACAGCCAGATGCCGATGTCGGCACTGCTATTGTGCATCATCCCCAACATGGTGAGCATCAGGGCCAGGATCGTGGCAGACGCGCTGGCAATCGCCGCGCCGAAATAGAGGGAGGAATCGGACAAGGCCTTCACCAGGCTCATGGCTTCGGAGCGGGAATAGATCTGTCCGACAAAGAGGCGGTGAATGCCAAACAGGACGAATGTCAACACACCGCCGATGATTGGAGTGGCTTTCCCAACCGGCTTGGGTGTTGCCATGTTTGAACCCTCATAACCTGCGGCGCGTCCTGCTGCCTGTCGCAACTAGACGCGCCACCGGGCCGGAAGGTTCCGAGGAATTAGCTTATGCAGAATTCCAGAGGGTAGGTGACGCCCTTCACGTCCACCAGATTTCCATCATCACTCATCACCGGTTCGAATGTCGCCTTGTTCAACCTTATCGCTTCCGCATGGAAAACCGGATCACTGCACTCCGCAATTTTATTCGCTGGCACCCCATCTGTTCCCAGATCGAACATGACCATGCAAGCGCCGCTTTTTCCCTGCCGTGCGGCCTCCATCGGATAGGACGGAAAAGGCAGGACAACTGATACTGGCACCCAATCCTTTTCAGGACTGAGGCCCACAGACGCGTTCGCAATTCGTGAAGCATCGATCCGCGCTTGCCACTCATCTGAAACCTGACGATCATTGAACCAATTGGTTTGTCCACTGCAGGATTCGGAAAGCTGGCCAACGTCTTGATCCGCGCCCAGCCCTACATCCGGGGCAGAAATCGGTTGGGGCGCAGGTTCGGTCAGAGGGGCACGCGGCGCAGCGGGAGCTTGCGGAACTTTAGCCCCCGAATTTGCCGTGATGAACAGCGAGTCGGCGAGGACAAGCCCCTGCTCCGCCATCGGATCAACAGCCTCGCCGTCGCGCCAGACCTCCAGGTGCAGGTGCGGTCCGGTAGCCTGCCCGGACTGGCCGAGCGAGCCAATAATCGTACCGGCAGATACGGATTGCCCCGCAGACACATTGATGTCTTTCAACTGGCCGAAGCGCAGCACCGTATTACCCGCAGAAATTTCAACGAGATTGCCATAGCCGCGCGTCATCTCTGCGCGGGTTACGGTGGCCGCCGCCGGCGCATAGACCGGCTTGCCTTCTTCCTCGGCCAGATCCACGCCTTGGTGTTCTTTTGCCTCACCCGAGACAGGATGTTTGCGCATGCCGAATGTGCTGGTCAGTTTGGCCTTGTCCAAGACGGCATGGCTGTAGGCAATTGTGTCGGCAGGCAGAACGGCCGCGCCGCGGATCAGGGATCCCTGCGCAAGGGCGAGCGGCGTGGCGAGCGCGAGCGCAGCGACCACGGCAAGGCCAAGGCGTTTCGGACGACGCGGTGTTTCACTCAGCAATTGAGTCAGGCGCATTTTCAGGGTTCCTTCCTTCTTGAGGGTGAATGCGGCAACCGGCAGGATCAGCGCGGGCCGGGCATGTCGCGCGACCTGGGTCAGGGCCCGAGCATAGGCGATCCGGTCCCCGGTCAGGTCCGCTGTCTCTTCGTCGACAATGGCTTCACGCCAATAGTCGAGCCGTTCGCGGATGGCCCAGGCGAAAGGCGAGAACCAGAAGAGGTCTGCGACCATACGGTCGAAGGGCCGGGTCAGCAGGTCTCCCCGCTTCAGGTGAACCAATTCGTGCACAATGATCTGGGGTGTGTGCTGTTTCGAGATCAGCGCCGCCGGAATGAAGATCACCGGGCGCAAAATGCCCGCAAGAAAGGGCGCGCCGTGCGGGATGACACGCACATCCGGAACGCGCCGCAACCCGATGGCATCGGCCCAATGACGGACTGGACGCACAACCGGGCGGGATGTCTGCTTCAGCCGCTGTAGCCGCGCCTGCCCCATGACCCAGAAGAGCCCACGCACGCTCCACCCCGCCACAAGTCCCCACAGGATCATCGTCTCAATTGACGGCATACGGAAGGAGGGTTGGGCCGCTTCAACAAAGTCGGCCCCCGGCTGAACCCTGAGCGCCTCCATCACAGGCATATCCGGCAGCGCCTGTCCGGCAACCTGGCTGAGGCCAGGCATGAAGGCAGACGCGAGTAATGGGGCGAACATGAGCGCGGCGGCACCGCGCCAGATAGCCTGTGCCATCTTCGGCGAGGGCCGGAGCGCGCACAGTGCGGTGGCGAGCAGCCAGAGCGCAGCGCTCCAGCCAAGGGCGAGACAAACCAGTCCGAGCAGGCTCATGCCTTGTCCTCCGTGTCGCCGGCGGCAGCATTGATGATGGCGTCAAGCTCGTCGAGTTCAGCATCCGACAGGTGCGGACTCTCGGCAAACAGCGCCGCAGGCAAGGGTCCGTCCATGTCCAGCACCTGGCGGGCAAGATGCCGGACAAGACCGCCAAGCGTCGCCGTCCGGTCAAGCGCGGCGGTAAAGACCGCCATGCCGTGCACGTCGGCCCGCATGACCCATCCCTTCTCTTCCATGCGCGCTATGACGGTGCGCGTGGTGGAGGGCTTCCAGCCTTGCGCGGGGCCGATGACCTCATGCACTTCCCGCGCGCTTTGCGGGCCGGCAGACCAGAGGTGTTTCAGCACGGCGAGTTCGGAGGGATTGGGTTGGGACATGGCAATCTCGCTAAGTTGGTCACCCACTCACTACAAATGTAGCGTACTCATGTCAAATGAAACCTTTCTCTGCGAATTTCCAGGCCCGCAAAACGGCTCGAAAGTCCAAAAATAACGGACTCCCTCCGGACTTTTTCCCGTGATTTATGGATACTTTACGGACAGGTTACGGACACATTTACGGACAGGGTCCGCAGGCGTCTCCCGTCCCGGTCAAGTGGGCCTATTCGACGGTCCAGCCACGTGGCGTACGACGCGCGTCCAGGGTAAGCGGCTCGTCAGCTGACTCGGGCGCGGCCGGGCGCGATCCCTTGCGACCCGCATACCGCATGAACAGGGCAGCCGATGCCAGTAGCACGCCTGCAATGGCCGTCATGACGGCGAGAAGGCTGGCAAACAGGACCAGCAAGAGCCCGATGCACAGCTGGGCCACAAGGCTGAGCGCACTCGAAAGCGCCTCTGCGATGTTGAAACGGCCGGAACTGGAAGCTGCCTGGGTCATGACTCTCTCATTTACACAGCAAACATGGCGTCAGCGCTGCGTTCCGTCAATGGAATGCAATGCGGATACCATGTGAATTCGCGAAAATGCCTCAATCGGCCCGGATCAGCAGGCCCCGTTCGGTGCGGATCTGCGCATAGGCCGCTGTGATCGAAGCCGCCTTGGCATGGGCTGCATCCTCGAATTCGCGCGGGGCCCCCATCTGCACCACCCGGTCGGGATGATTGTCCGCCATCAATTGGCGATAGGCCGCGCGAATGTCTGAAAACTCGGCGTCGTGTGCCACGCCAAGAATATGATACGGATCGTCACCATCCGGCCCCAGATGGCTCGCCTTGATCCGGCGGAAGGTCCGCTCGTCGAAGCCGAAAGCGTTCGAGACGGTGCGCAAATAGTCCATCTCGTCCATGGTGACGACGCCATCGGCGCCGGCAATCTGGAACAGGCCGTCCAGCACACCCTCAAGCAAGCAAGGCCGGGCATGGTATTTCCGGCCGATCTTGCGCGCATAGCCCTCATAGCCGCGGACCGTCTGGCGGGCGATATTGAACACGCGGCGGACACTGTCTGCGTCTTCGGGCGCGACCCGGAAGACGCGGGAAAACACCATGATTTCCTGATCGGACACGACTCCGTCAGCAACGGCGAGCTTGGCACCGAGACCAACCACGGCCGCCGTGAAGCCCACATCATTCGGGTCCGGCGCGCACTCAAAATCGTCCCCGTCGACAGAAGTGCCGTCAGAGTTGTCAGGGTCGAACAGGCGTCGCCCGCCCTCAAGCAGTCGGGTCCACAAAGACATTCGGGGAAATTCTATACCCTATTTTGCAAATTTTGGGAGCGCGGCATGCTGACAGATGCGTGAAGTGCTGCTCACAGTTCCAATTATGAATTCTTTTTTAGATTTTGATGCTTGTTCACTGATGATCATTATTTGGGCCTCGCTTCGACCGCCGCGCGCAAGGCCGCAATCTCCGACCGCATCTCCTGGATCGCTGTCAGGACAGCTGCCCGTCCCTTCTCGGCCGTCATCAGCTCATCTTCCAGCTCCTCTTCGAGTTCGTCGAGCCCCTCTTCGATGATCGCCTGTTGTTCGGCGGCGAGGGAATCGACGATCAAGGCAATGAACAGGTTCAGGATGGCAAAGCTGGCGATGAAGATGAAGATCAGGAAGAACATCCAGGCATAGGGATTGCCGTCATCAATGACTTTCTGGACGACTTCGAACCGCCAGCCATCCATCGTCATGACCTGGAACAGGGAATAGGCCGAGCGTGGCAAATCGCCGAACAGTTCGGCGACCTCCTCATTCTCGGTATTGCCATACATGTTCGTTGCCATGACGGCGGCGACATAGGTGATCAGCGCTAGCACCGCAAAGATTGCGCCCATGCCCGGCAAAGCCTTCATCAACGCTTCAGTGATCCGGCGCATCATCGGCACAATATGCAGGAGCCGAAGAACCCGCAGGACGCGGAGGGCGCGCAGCACGCCGAAGGCCTGACTGCCCGGGATAAGGGACACGCCGATGACAATGAAATCGAACCAATTCCACCCACCCCGGAAGAATTGCAGCCGGTATACGAACAGTTTCAGCAGGATTTCGATCGCAAAGACGTATGTGATCGCCTGATCAATTGCGTCCAGGGACAGGACAAGATTTCGCGGCAGGGTTTCCCGATAGGTCAGCACGCCGAGGATCACCGCGTTCACGATGATCAGCGTAATCACCATGTGTCGGAACCATGGCCGTTCGATCATGCCCTCAAGCGAAGAATTGTGGGTGTCGATGTCGAGTGTTGCGCGTTTCATGGTCTGAGCCGGGTCCCCTTCGGTCATGAGGCCATAGGGCGTTTTGCCCGCAACCGCGCCGACTGCCAAGGCATGGCGTGGCTCAGGCCGGGATCAGCGCGGCCCGCTAGTCGGCAGACGTGGTTGTGTCGGAAACGATCACCCAGTCGCCATCAATCTTGCGGAGGACCAGCGTGTAGAGCCCGGACGGGTTGTCGCCTTCGACCTCCAGCATCCAGCGGCCATGCGCAATGGCGGCGTCCGGCGACAGGATGTCGATCTCATAATCGGACGTCACGAGTGTGCCCATCTTTGCGGGCGTGTCGTAGCGTGTCTCATACCGTTGCAGCGTCGCGTCCCAGCCGCGCGCGATGTTTCCGCCGGACGCAAAACGAAGATCCGGGGATTTCCAGTAGCCATCCATGAACGCGGGAATGTCCCCGCGATTCCATGCTTCGTCCTGAGCCTCCAGCATCGCCGTGATCGCTGCGGCCTCATTGGCTTCCATCCCGTCCATTACTCCGACTGGGGCGGACGGGTGGGCCGCGCAAGCCGAAATAGCAAAGGGCAGGACGAGCGCAATCAGGGCTGAACGCATGAATATTCCTCCGGACTTTGGGGCCGACAAGCCGGGCCCCTCGCCTATCGTTTGAGATAGGCCTGACGCGCCCACTCTATGGCACTGAGCACCACAGCGACACCCCCGAGCCAGAAGGTGATGATGAAGACATCATAGAACCCGTTCTGCTCGATCATTTCGCCGAGCCAGGGGCGTCCCAGCGTGCCGATCAGCATGGTGAGTGAAGCAAGCAGCGCATATTGCACGGCGGCAAAGCGCGGATTGACCACGGAGGTGAGATAAGCCGTCATCGCCACGAGCGCGAAGCCGCCCGCAATGTTTTCCGCGAAGATCGTCACCATCAGGCGCGCCATGCGCTGGCCCTGGTCGGAGGCAAGCGCTACCTCCTCCGGCTGAAGCTTTGCCGCCCAGTCGGCAAACGTAATCAGGGGCGCGTCGAGATGGGTGAAAGCGAGGAAGGCGTCCACGGTCGCGGAGCCGGCGGCGAGGTCGGCATAGAGCAGATTGGTCGCCGCTGCGACGATCCCGCCGACAAAGAAGACTGGCATCCGGCCCAGCACGGCGATCAACGTCGCGCCGATCAACGAGCCGAGAATGGTGGCAACGACGCCAAAGAATTTCGAGGCAATGGCTACATCGTCCAGCGTGTGCCCCAGCGCATCAAGGTCGGCGCGCAGGTAGAAGGGATAGGCAAACGAGCCCCAGACGGCATCCGTGAACCGGTAGGTCAGCGCCAGCGCAAGGACGAGGATCGTCCACCAGCCAAGCCGGGAAATCAGCTCCATCAGCGGGTCGAAAATGGCCCGGAAGAGGGTCGCCAACAGCTTGTCGCCCCGGCTCTGCCCGGCGATCACGAGCGGCGCCTCGGTGGCGGCCGCCTTTTGCGTGAACACGAGCAAGGCAGCGACCACGGCTGGCAGCACGACGGTGAGCAGGACAATGATCGGTCCCTGTTCAGAGACGAACACGCGCGAGGAAATATCCGCGCCCAGCGCCAGTTTACGCACGACAAACGTACCGATCAGGGTGAAACCAACCAGCCAGCTGACCGCAACGACGGCCACGGCTGGCAAGGTCACCTTGCGGCGCAGCGATGGCAGGAAACTCATCCGGCTCGTGTCGGGGCGAGAGGAGGATTCCGGTTCCGGCGCGAGCAAGCTGCCCAGCACCGTCAAGGCAATGAACACCGACATCATCACATAGGACACGGTCCATCCGACCCGCGCGGCGACCAGCAAGGCGAGGAAGCCGGAGATGAACCCGCCCGATTTGTAGCCGAACTGGTAGAGGGCGGACATCAGGTCCTTGTCTTCTTCAGACCGGGCCACTTCGATGCGCCAGGCATCAAGGATCAAATCATGTGTCGGACCAATGATTGTGATGACGAAACAGATCAGCGCCACCAAGCCGATATTCTGGGGCGGGTTGCTAAACGCCAGAACGATCAGCAGCAGGGCGATCACGGATTGGCAGACAATCAGCCATGATCGGCGCCCACCAATGCGCAGGAAGGGCACATCCCGGGCGCGACCGAACATCGGAGCCCAGAGATATTTGAAGGAATAGCCAAGAGACACGAGGGCGAGCACGCCAATCGTGTCCGTATCGATGCCTTCCTGGGTCAGCCAGGCAGAGAGGACGCCCACGACAGCGCCATAGGGAATGCTGGCCGCAAAGGACAGGATCAGCATCGCCGCCATGCGGCGGTCCTTCAGCGCCTTCAGCGCGCGAACAGCGCGCGAGGGCTCACGCATCGCCGGAGGCGTTGGCGACGACGTATCGCTCATGCAGCGCCTTCGTGCCGGACCGGCTCGCTTGTCCACTGTAGCGCCAGGCTGCGCAGGGCTTCGGCGTCGAGGGGTTTCGCCGCAACGCTGCTCGCGCCGGCCGTGCGAGCCTGCCGCTCGATATTCGCATTCATTTCGGCAGAAATCGCGATCATGGGCACAGTGGACCCGGTTTCCCGAATACGCCGCATAGCTTCAAAGCCGTCCATCACGGGCATGCGCAGATCCATAAGGATGAGGGCAAGATTCATTTGCGTTGCAGTCTCCACGGCCTCGCTTCCGGTGGAGGCCACAGTGACGCTAAACCCAGCCGATTCCAAGGCGCGGCGTGCGATCAGTGCGTTTACCGGATTGTCATCGGCAATCAGCACATGCCCTGCCCCGGTCTTTTGCACGGGCTCATCAATCGCCTGTTCGCCGGACTGGATGACAAAGACGCGTTCCGCAATCGAGGACGCGCGGAGGGGACGTACCAGCCATCCGGCACATCCGAGGCTTCGGAAACGCTCAATGGCGCCCCGGTCTTCAGGCCGCAGCACGACAAGGGTGGGACGCTGGCGCGCAAATTCCCTGACCAGTTTCTCGCGCAGATCCGCCCCGATCAACAGAACATCGACATGGGCGGGAACCCGGCCAGAGACCGGATCGATCATGTAAGGCGTGGCCTTTGATCCGCACAGGGCCGAGGCGGCCGCAAGAGCGGTGGCACCCGGAAGCCCGACAAGACCGACCGCCATATCCAGATTGGGCAGATCGTGAGTCGATGGCATGTCGGCACGCGGCAAGGGCAGGAAGATGGTAAAGGCAGTGCCAACGCCTGGGGCGCCGTCAATGTCCACCCATCCGCCGAGAAGTTCGGTCAGGCGCTTGACGATGGCGAGGCCGAGCCCGACGCCGCCATCCTTGTACGCATCTTGCGTGGCCGATTGGGTAAAGGCGCGAAACAGCTGGGCCCGGTCAGATTCGGCAATGCCCGGTCCCGTATCAATGACCCGGAATTCCAGTCCCTCCTGCCGGTCAATGATGTCCAGCAGGACCGAGCCCTGCCGGGTGAATTTCAACGCGTTCCCCACCAGATTGAACAGAATCTGACGAATACGGCCTGCATCGCCGGAATAAGTCGGCATCGGCAGGGGTTGGGCGCGGACAGCAAGATCGAGCCCGGCTGCATGTGCGCGTGGGCTGAGCAGTTCGATCACTTCACGGCCAAGGCGCACCGGGCAGAAATTTTCGACCTCCAGCTCCACCGCCGAAGCATCCAGCCGGGCATAGTCCAGCACATTGTTGAGCAGGTCGAGCAAGCGGGCGCCACTCATCCGGATGGCTTCGGCATATTCGCGCTGGGCCGGAGCAAGCTCTGTCTCCAGCAACAGGGAAACGGTCCCGAGAATGCCATTGAGCGGCGTCCGGATTTCGTGGCTGGCCGTGGCCAGGAAGGTGTCTTCCGGCTTGGCGGGATTCGCGGGGGGCTTTGGTGCATCCGTCATAGGATGCCAGCCCTACCGCAAAGCCTTTATCATTCATTTAACCGACCAAGCCGCCAGAAGCCGCCCCCTGCGGCATCGAAATAGCGGGTTTGGCCATACCGGGTGGGCGATGCCGATAGGAGAGCGCTTCGGCGATATGGAACCGTCGTACCCCATCGCAGCCCTCAAGATCGGCAATCGTCCGCGCGACTTTGAGGACGCGGCTATATCCCCGTGCTGTTAACTGCAGCCGGGCGGCCGCATCAGCCAGCAGGGCCGCGCCTGCCTCATCGGGCGCCGCAGATGTCTCCAGTTCCGGGAGAGGCGTGTCGGCATTGACGGATCGGCAGGTGTCAGTGGCCAGATGGGCGAGGCGTTCGGTCTGGATATCCCGTGCGCGGGCCACCCGTTCCCGCACTTCGGCAGAGCCCTCCGCGGGCGGCGGCAGAGCCAGGTCGACAGCGGTCACCGGCGGCGTGTCATAATAGAGGTCGATCCGGTCAAGGAAGGGCCCGGAAAGCCGCGCCTGGTATTGCTGGGCACAGCGAGGCCCGCGCCGACAGGCAGCTGCACCCGGCCCACCTCCACAGCGGCAGGGGTTCATTGCGGCAATCAGCTGGAAGCGCGCCGGATACCGGACATGCCGGTTGGCGCGTGCCACGACAGCCTCTCCTGCTTCGAGAGGTTGTCGCAAACTGTCGAGAACTGTTGCCGGAAACTCCGGCAGTTCATCCAGGAACAACACGCCGTGATGGGCCAGGGACACCTCCCCCGGCTTCGCCTTGATGCCGCCGCCGACAAGCGCCGCCATGGAGGCTGAATGATGCGGCGCGCGAAACGGCCGCCGCCGCGACAGGCGCCCGCGCTCCAGCAGGCCGGCAATCGACTGAATTTGCGACACTTCCAGCAATTCGCGGGCCGACAGCGGCGGCAGGATGCCAGCCAGGCGCTGGGCCAGCATGGACTTGCCCGATCCCGGCGGCCCACAGAAGAGCAGATTATGCCCCCCGGCCGCAGCGATCTCCAGCGCGCGCTTGGCCCCCTCCTGCCCTTTTACGTCTCGCAGGTCCGGCCCTGCCGGCGGCGTTGCCAGTTCGCCCGGTCGGGGCGGGCTGATCACGCTGCGCCCGGTGAAATGATTGATCAGGGCAATCAGGCCCGTTGCCCCGATGACGCTGCCCCCGGCCCAAGCGGCTTCGGCGCCGCATATCTGGGGACAGATGAGTTGCAAATCCATGCCTTCTGCGGCCATCGCCGCCGGCAACACACCCAGCGTTTCGCCGAGTGCGCCGTCGAGCGACAACTCCCCGATGGCGGCGTAGGATTCCAGCTGGTCGGCCGGAACCACGCCCATCATGGCAAGGATGGCGAGCGCAATGGCGAGATCGTAATGACTGCCTTCCTTGGGCAGGTCAGCCGGCGCGAGATTCACAATGACCCGTTTGGGGGGCAAAGCGAGCCCGAGCGAGGCGAATGCCGCGCGCACACGCTCCCGACTTTCGCCGACCGCCTTGTCCGGCAGGCCCACAATGTGGAAGGCTGGCTGGCCGCCCGCCATCTGGACCTGCACGTCTACTGGCTGGGCGTCTACACCCTCAAATGCGAATGTCGTGACCCTGCAAACCATCTCCAACCCCAGTCAGCATGGAGCAAATGGTTAACAGATTATTGCGAACAAATAAAGAACATAATTCCGAAAAGTTGAATGGGCTTTACATCACGCGTCGAGCAAGACCGCGCTGAGGGCCTCATCGAGCACTTCAAGGCCGGCGCCCTTGCGCACGGCCTTTTCCGATAGCGTCCGCCGCCATCGCCGCGCACCCGGCTGGCCATTGAACAGGCCCAACATGTGGCGGGTCATGGCGTGCAGGCCGACCCCTTCGGCCAGACGCGCTGCCATGTAGGGACGATAGGCTTCAATGGCGGCTTGCGGGGAGACCGGTTCGCCGTCACCGAACAGGGATGCATCGACGTCTCCCAGCAAGGCAGGCGATTGATAGGCGGCCCGGCCGAGCATGACGCCGTCGAAGACGTCCAGATGCTCACCGCATTGGTCGATTGTGGTGATCCCGCCATTCAGGATGATGGTCAGGTCAGGCCGCGCTGCCTTGAGGCGCTCGACGAGTGCATAATCAAGCGGCGGAATATCCCGGTTTTCCTTCGGGCTCAGCCCTTTCAGCCAGGCCTTGCGGGCGTGGACGGTGAAGACCTCGCATCCCGCGGCGCTGACTTTTTCGACAAAGCCGAACAAGGTTTCTTCCGCTGGCAAATCATCAATTGCGATCCGGCACTTCACGGTGACCGGAATGGACACGCGCGCCCGCATGGCGCTGACGCACGCTGCGACCTCCTCAGGACGCGCCATCAGGCAAGCCCCAAACGCGCCTGACTGGACCCGGTCGGATGGGCAGCCACAATTGATATTCACCTCGTCATAGCCGAACTGTTCGGCAATGGCGGCCGCCTCGGACAATTTGGCCGATTCATTTCCGCCGAGTTGTAAAACGATTGGATGCTCGGCCCCGGAATAGCCAATCAGGCGCTCCCGGTCGCCATGAATGACGGCATCAGCCGTCACCATCTCAGACCAGAGCAGCGCATGTTTCGACAAGGACCGATGGAACATGCGGCAATGCCGGTCGGTCCAGTCCATCATGGGTGCGATGGAGAATATGTATGATAGTTTAGATGACATGTTCGGGTCTGGTCCGGAGATGAGTAGGTTCAAACCGCCTTCTAGCGGAAATGCGCGGCTTGTGCATATTCCTGGCTGCAGAGGGGTTAGCCCTCCTCCGCTTCACGCCGAACCGGCATATCTATTGCAGCCCATCTCACATGACCCAACTCCCCTTCCCCTCACCCCAGTCCGGGGTGCAATTGTGGCCCGACCTGGCGGCTTGGGTGCTGGACCATTCGGTGGCCCCGCAGCCGCCTTCGCCACTAACGGGCGTAGAGCAGGCGCGCCTCGAAAAGCTGGTCCATCCCGCAAAACGCACAAATCTTGAATGCTCGTTCCGAGCGGTTCGCGCGGGGCTTTCCGATCATCTCGGGTGCCAATCGACGGAGGTCATCATCGAACATGATGCCCTGGGCGCACCCTTTCTGTCCTCTGACCCGGACAGGCATCTCTCCATATCCCGCACGGAAGGCTGGTCTGCCTTTGCGCTCTCTCATGATGCGGCGGTCGGGATAGATATAGAGCGGGTCCGCGCCCTCAATTGGCGCCAGATGGTATCAATGGTCTGCGCGCCGTCGGAATCCAGCTTGCTAAGCCAGCTTGAAGAAGGCGCTGCTCTCCTCCCCTTCTATCGCATCTGGACGGCAAAGGAGGCCATCATGAAAGCCGCCGGACAGGGGTTCCGGATGGGCGCGCCCAGCATCGGCCTGCCAGAGCGCTTCATTATAGGCGAGACAGCCTACGCAGAGGTTCGGGCTGCAGGCCACGGCTACGCGACTTATTGCTCCCTGCACGGATATATTATGGCCGGAATCGCGCTCAAGGCCGCCTAGCCGCGATCGACAAGGGCGAGGCTGTACGGTCCGACTTCGTAGACCCGCAGGCCATCTCGCCACAAGCTGCCCCGCGCGGTGACCAGCCAGCCCTTGTCGCGCGCTTCGATGGACACAATTTCCATCACGGTAACCATCTCCTTCTTGTCGGGCGTCACCTGGCCGCGATAGCTCCATTTGAAGGGCGCGCCGGTCGCAATGGTTTCAAAGTGCGGCTTGCTCATGCCCTCATCCAGGCCTTTGAGAAGGATGGCGCGCGCAAGCAGTTGCGCCAGGGCATCAAGGCCGAGTGAGCCCGGCTGGACCGGATCCTGATAGAAATGCGCCTTGAAGTACCACGCATCCGGATCAACCGCTTGACGGCCGCGGATCAGGCCAAGTCCGGCCTCGCCGCCGGCCGGGTCGAAATAGTCGACTACGTCCAGCATGCGCATCTTGCCGCTCGCAAGACGCTTTTCGATCTTACGTGTTTTCACGGCTTTTCCGGGAAGTTCGAACGCGGCTGAGAAGTGCGGCTTGGCCGACAGGCCTGCCTGACGCACCAAGGCGGCGGCCGGGAAAAAGCCGAACTGGGTTGTCAGGTCGAGCACAGGTTCGCCAGAGGCTAGCGTGACCACAACGCTGAATGTCACAATGGTCATCGGGCCGACACGGGAAAAGGCCGTCAGTTCGCTTTCAACGACCATCGTCCCATCTTCCGGGCGCAGCTCCCGATGCAGGACACCGTCACCTTCAAGGTTTCGGAACTTCAGATTTGCGGACAAGGCAAAACCGCAATGGCTGGCGAGCCAGCCACACGGCTGCAGCGCGATCTCCGACAGGACGGCGAAGGGCATGGTCCCATTCCGATTGTCCTCGAAGTACCAGGCATCCGGCGGAATGTCGTATTCAGCACGGACCTTTGCGCCAACTTCCTGAACCCCTGGCCGTGTGGACACGTCGAGGACGCGCGTCATCATGTGATATGGCTCTTGCGGCAGGCGCGGCACGATGCCTTCAGTATCAAACCGGTCATACATTTCGCCAAAGGCGGCCGACGGGGCACCATTGGCGCAGTCGAGCAGCGCGGCATGGTCGCCCCGGCTCTCGCCCATGGGGCCCGTGCGGATCGGGGTTTCGGCGATGCGCGACGCGGGCCAGTTGCGGCGCAGGCGCAGGCCGAAGCGCGGGCAATAGAAGACTTTCTTGCCATCACTACTTGCGAGAAGGGACGCGTAGATTTCCGGCGTCTCTCCATCAATGATCTCGTCGATGAAGACCTCGTATGTCACGTTATGATCCGTATCGGGAATTACCTGCCCTCGGCATACGAATTGCGCCATATGGCCCGGCATCGGTTCGAAGACATACCCATCGCGCTCCGTCAGCAGGCCGGCGGCCGCTGCGTAGAATTCCAGCGTCTGCACGGCGGCTTCCGCCATCAGCGTGCCTGGCATGCAGGGATCATTGTGGAAATGACCCTCATAGAACCAGGCATCGACTGGCACATGAGCACTGGCCCTCAAATATCCCCTGCCCCACGGCCCGCCATTGGGGTCAAAGGCTTCGACATTATCGAAGAGGGCGAGCCTGTCATCCGGCAAGCGGATCGGACGTGACTGCGCGGCGGCCAGTTCGAACCCGTCGCCAAAGCACGCCCAGGCATTGCCGTCCCGGTAAGCGTCCAGGTCCTTGGCACTGAAAGCTCGCTTCCGGCTCGCGCCCTCGGCGGCAAATGGCGCAGGGTCTGCGGTAGGCGGTGCATCCTTGGCGGGGTCCCACATGACGCCCTTGCCGGAAGCAAGTTCTTCATCGCTGAAGAAGCCCGCCTGTCCGTTCCGTACCGAAAAGACGCGGCGGTCGCCCGCCATGCAATCATACTGGAAGAAGAACATGCGGATTCCGGCCAGCGTGGCGTGGCCAGTGATCTCGATCTGGAAGCGCAGCGTCTCGCCGGGTTCCGGCAGGCCGCCCTCATGGAAGGTGATCTCACACCCCAGCAGGCGATAGACACGGTCATCCTGGTTCTTGAAGTCCGCGCCCATCCAGCCGATCAGGGTCAGATCGGCCTGCCCGCTTTCGATCAGCGGACCGGGACGAATGCGGCCATCATGAATGAGCCATTGATCGGGCTTCAAATCCGTCTCTGTCCAGATGACACCGGTACTCTCGACCCCGGCTTCGGCATCGATGCCGGTGATCCGATCGACGAGCAACAAGGGCGGCGCCGGCAAACGCACCTGACGCGCATACTTATCCTGCTGTTTGAATGCGGCGCCGAAGAAGTCAGACATCTTCTCACGCGCGGATTTCTCGATCTCGGGATAGTCCCAGTGTGGTCCTGCGGGTGATCGCGGCAGAAGTGGCTCTGTTCCAGCAGTCACCTTGCTTGGCGTGGGCAGCGGACGGTCTGGCGGGGGCACGGGGAATGGAACCGGGATGCTGCTGGCTTCTGAATGGCACGGCGCAGGATAACTCACAGCGGCCAGCGCGGGCGCAACCGGCATCCGGCCCGTTGGCGTCAGCGGCGGGACAATCGGCGTTGCGTAAGGGACATCCCGTGTCAGCGCCCAAGGCACGGGCCGCACCGTACTGTTGCGCCGCGCGGCCTCCAGCGCGCCTGCAACGGGCTTCATCTTGGGCGCGCGTCCATCCGCGAACAGGAAGGCGGCGAGTTCAGAGACCTGTGCCAGATCCGCTGTTTCAATGCGGTCGGTGGCAATGGCCTTGTAGTCCTTACCCTCAAGAATATTGCCAAGTGCGGCGGTCAGCGTGTCGCGCGGGCCAAGCTCCACGAAGGTGCGCGCGCCATCTTTCCATGCCTGTTCGACCGTGGGCGGAAAATCGACCGTATCGACAGCCTGCCGGGTTAACATGTCGGCCGATGCTTCGCTGGTCGGCTCATAGGCGGCATTGATGGCATTGGCGTAGAGGCGCACCCCGCCCCCATCATGCATCTTGCGCGTGTGCAGCTTGCGCCACGTCTCCGCAAAGGGCCGCATGGCCTTGGCATGCACAATCAGATGCTGGTGCATCTTTGCGCCACTGCCGGGCCCAAGAGCTTCACAGATCTTGCGGCAGGCCTCAGCCGGGCCGCCTATCATGCAGTCCGTTCGCGAATAGATGATCGTGATCTCGACGCCTGCATGCTTGGCAACTTCAGCCTTCACAGCGTCAACCGGCGCCTGTACGCGCCAATTGGTCCAATCCGCCGGGACGTTGGGTCCCCATGCCTCTTTTGCCGTTTCGAATTCGCCCCCGATATGGCGTTCATACATGGCAGCATCGGATATCTCATCCAGCAGCGCGCCAGGATCACGCCAGAAGCCAAACGCGAACAGGGCATTGCTCTCACCAAGCGACAGGCCGAGCGCCGCATCCGGCTTCAGGCCAAGAATGTCCAGCAGCAGGATCGCATGTGCCTGGCTCATCAGCGTACCTGCACAAAGCTGTTCGAATTCGGTCAGGCTGGACTTGGCCAGCAATGGGGCAATCTCATTCGCCTTGTCGAGCCTGGCGAGACGCTGGCGCATTTCCGGGAAGGCCGAGAGCAGCCCTCGCCCCATGCGGGGATAAACGGCCGCAGACCCAGTAAACATGAAGGCGAGTTCTCCGTCAGGCTTGCCCTCGCCATAATGGATGCCTTCACCGGCAGGTTCTTTGCCCTGCTCCAGCAACTTACGCGCATAGTCTAACCGTTCCGCGAGCGCCTCCTCAGACGGCGCAACCGTCGCAATACGGCACTTGCCCCTTCCCCCGGTCTTGCCGGATGCAATGCGCGCGGCGAGCGTCGGCTTGTCTTTCGCGGATGCCCAGAAGAGAAAAGGTGTCGGCCGCAGCGCGTCCGGTATGGGCACCGCGTCCGCAGGATGGAATTTGACCGAGCCAGCCGTGTTGAGTGGCGCTGCTTCAACTGAAATTTCGACCGGACGGGCCGTTTCCCGGATGTCCGGCACCGCACCTTCCGCCGTCAGCACCTGCCCTCGCGCGCAGAGCTGCGCTTGCAGGGCCAATTCGAACACGACCGAAGCGCAGGGAGCCGTGCCGAATACGTGATTTATGATGCCTGTGTCGGATTCTCCGACCTTGGACCAGTCGACGTCATGGATAGACCCGTAATTGCGGTCCGATGCGGCTTCGGCGTCTTCTTTCCGTTTCAGGACAATTGCTGCGGCCTGGTCGCCAGGTTGCGCTGTGATGCCGATATCTGCGAGCGCAGCGGCACGAACCGGTTCGGTCGCAAAGTCGGCGGCCGCGACGATAGCCATATCCAACTGACGCAAGCGCAGCGCTTCAATGGCGAGGTCCATCGCGGCAAGGCCGGACGCGGACTCTGCGGATACCGAGAATCCCATGCCTTGGAAATCATGCGCATAGGTCACGCGATTGGCGGTCATGTTCGCCATGGCGCCGAGAACGGTTGATGCCTGAAGCGGTGGCGCAATGCGGGTCCGCGCAGCGGCAAGCTCCTCAGAGTTCAGAGGTAATCCTGCCAGAAACGCCAAGCGTTCCCTCAGCAACCACCGCGCCGAATCCGACGCACAGCCCATGGCTGTGAAGATGCCTACCCGGTCGGACGCGACAGGCGTGACCGATTGCAACGCTTCTTCCACCACATCGACGATGGCGAGTTGCTGGGGTTCCGCCTCAAGCAAATCCGTTGGCGGCGTCCGCGCGGTCTTCGGATCCGCGCCCACCTTCCGGCACGGCGCCGCAGGTTTCAGCGGCTGGTTCATGATGCGACGCGTGACGGCATTTGCGCCCCGGTCGGAACCCGCAAGCTGGCCTGTTCCGCAAATCACAATGTCGGATTTGGATGATGGCGCCGCATGGACCTCAATCAAATCCGCTTCCGGATCATACTGGTCGAGGATCAGGTGCGCATTGTTGCCCCCAAAGCCGAAATTGCTGATGGCGGCGCGGCGGACTCCGTCACGTAACTCCCAAGGCGCGGCTTTGTCGAGAACCTTCAATCCGTTCTGACACGCAACTTCGATCAAATCTCCAAATGTCGGCGTGGGCGGCAGGGCTTCGCGCTTGAAGGCTTCGGTTAGCTTGAGCAGGCTGGCAAGGCCCGCCGCCGTGATGAGATGCCCGGTATTTGCTTTCAGTGATCCGATGGCGAGAGCTTCATTGCCTGCGAACATATCCGCCGATGCCTGCACCTCAACGCCATCACCGGTCGGCGTGCCGGTCGCGTGACATTCCAGATAAGACACGCTTTTCGGATCGACACCCGCCATTCCGTATGCGCGCTTCATGGCTTCGGTCTGGCCCTCACCGGACGGGGCGAGCAAACCTTTGCGTCGCCCATCATTGGACAGGCCAATGCCTCGGATCACGCCATGGACGACATCTTTCTTCTTCACATCGCACAGGCGTTTCAGCACGACCGAGACGGCGCCTTCGGATGGAACGAGCCCGTCAGCGCCCTTCACGAAGGGACGTGACTGGCCGGTCGGGCTCAGCGCTTTCAGCGCGTCAAACCCAATGTGTAAGATCAGATTGTCAGCCGCGTTGACGCCAACGACGACGGCGCAATCAATAGCCCGCGATTGAAGGCGCCGACAGGCGATCTCCAGCGCATAGAGCGATGAGGCGCACGCCGCATCAAGCGAGAAAGCTGGCCCGGACAGGCCGAGCGTCTGGGCGATCAGATGCGGCGGAAGAGAAGAATTAAAAGTTGCAAGCGGCTCCGAAGGTGCCTGCCCCGCCCAATGGCGTGCGGCATAGTCTGCATGCGCGGCGCTTGGATATGAGAGGTTTGCAACGAACACACCAGACCGGCCCTTGCGGACCTTCGGACGGCGCGCATCGGTCCACGCCTCGAGCGCCGCATGCAGGGACCAACCACAAACGGGGTCGATCTTGGCAGCCTTGCGCGCTTCTTCCGGCATGCGCTCTTCGTCGAAGACATCCGCGAATCCCTGGACCGTTCCGGATACATAGTTTCGAGAGGCTGCGTCTGCTTCCGAAAGCCCGAGCCGCTCAGCAGGCACCGGGCCATAAACCACCCGCTTGTCAAAGACGAGATCGCCAAGCTCCGCCGGGCTCATGGCCCCCGGAAGTACGCAGCCCTGCCCGACAATCGCAATCGGCTCAAATCGGCAATCGCTTGTCATCCGGCCCACTTATCTCCGATCAGAAGTTCAATCTCATGTCGGTCGCCCTGCAGAATCTGGTCGGCAAAAATGCGCGCACCGTCCTGAAGGCCTATCAGCGAAATGCCACGTGTTGCGAAATGGCTTGCCAATGTTGCATCAACCATACCGCCATCCCACGGGCCCCAGCAGAAGCTCTTGACGGTTGCATCTGGTAATTGCGCTGCGAGCTTGCGCGCCACAGCGCCAAGCCATGCATTGGCCATGGCATAGTCGCTTTGACCCGTATTGCCGAAGACCGCAGATGCCGATGAGAACAGACCGACATGGCGCAGTTGTGAGAGGTCGATGGCCGCAAGCAGATTTGCCAAGCCCTCTACTTTCGGCCCGAAGACGTACTCTACATCGTCTCGCGTTTTCTTCAGGGCGAGACCGTCGGCCAGCACCCCTGCCCCATGCACGAGGCCGGAGATAGGGCCGTATTGGCTCGTTATCTGGCTGACGGCAGCGAGAAGGCTGTCGCGGTCCGACATGTCTACCTGAAGATAGACGGCCCGCGCCCCGGCCGCCGCGATAGCGTCCAGCGTGTGACGAATTTCCTGCCCTGCAAGCAGCGCGCGCGCCTGACGGTCAATGTCGGGCAGCGCCGGTTTCTCCCCGCGCGCCTTGGCTGAACTGATCAGTGCGCTCCGGAGGAGTTTCATGTCGCTTGTCGGCTGCAATCCTTCTGGCCAGGGCGCGATACCAGACCGGCCTCCCAGAACAAAGGTTGATCCGGGCTGCCGGCGCGCCAGTTCGGATACGCAAGCTGCGGTCACACCGCGCGCACCGCCCGGCACAAACCAGACATTCGTATCTGTTGGTGTTGCCTGCACCAGCCCAGGTGCGGCGCCGATCTCCATCACCGAAGCACCAGACGTATCGAGATCTGCCTCCGGAACATCGGAGGTGATCGCGTCAAGAACGAGTTCAGCCTGCGTGTCCTGCGATGCGCTGTCAGGAAGTGACCACGTTATAATCGACCGATCGGGCCATTCCTGACGAAGTGTGCGCGAGAGGCCTTTCAGGCCGGACATCTGCGCAAAGTCGCCAGCGCCCGCATACTCCAGGATCATAATCCGGATACCGCTTGCGTATAGCCGTTTGCAAAGATCCAGAACCTGCCAATGTCGTTCCGTAACCGGCAAATTCGAGAGTCCCTCGGTTATAATCACGGTTTGAATACCCTGAATGCTCTCGCCCAGAAGGTCCGCCCGAGTCCCTCGGCCGGTGAGCACCTGCACCAATTGACTCGCGATCTCCGAGGCCCCAGCCGTTACCGCAAACGGTCCCCATGCCGAGAGGTCCTGCGCGGCCACCAAGGGCTGCGCACGTCCAGTCGAAACTACCCGAACGGAACTCTCATATGTGGGAACCGGACCGACCGGCGGGCCGGGACGGGAGAGCGCGGCAGGCGCCCCACCGCCCCTTACGCAAAAAAATCTGCGATGGCCCGGATGGTGCGAAGGTCTGCGAGCACTTCCGGATCAACTTCCGGCAATTCCGGATGCTGGTCGCGTAGAGCTGACAGAATTTCGACCTGCTTGATGGAATCCACCCCCAACTCACCTTCGAGGTCCATGTCATCTTCGAGCATGTCTTCCGGATAGCCGGTCTTCTCCGCGATCAGGGCCCGGACCGTGTCGGCAGTGACGCCGCCATTGGATGAGGCCGACACAGCCGCCGGAGCCGCACTCACTGCCGCTGCAGGCGCCGAGGCGACGCCGGAAGCATCGATCATGCCCGCAATCGCGGCGATTGTGCGCAGTTCCACGAGCTGTTCCGGATCAATCTCCGGCAGGCTTGGCATGCGTTCGCGCAGCGTCGACAGAATCTCGACCTGCTTGATGGAGTCGACGCCGAGTTCGCCTTCCAGATCCATGTCGGGTTCGAGCATGTCTTCAGGATAGCCGGTCTTCTCGGCGATGATGCCGCGGACCAGGCTGATGGAATCTCCGCCTGATACAGAGGAAGCCAGAGTCGGAGCTGCCGCAGTTGCAGGCTGGACGGCCGATTGCGGTTGGACTGCCGCAGGGACTGGTTGTGGCACGGGAGCCGTCATCGGTGCTGGCGCCAACGGCGCGAGTTCAGCTTCACGATTGGTGCCATTCGGTTTCACATCACTGGCAGAGGGTTGTGGCTGGACAGGGGCCGCAGGCGCTGGGGAAGGCAGGGCGACAGGCGCTTGGGTACGCACGGGCTCGAGGGGCGCATGACCCGCCATCTGGGCGGCGACGTTCAGAAAGGCCGAATGTGCCGTCGACATGGCAGACATATAGTCGGCATGGCGCTGGGACACTTCGTGCATAATCCGCTCAGAGACCGTCACAGCTGGCGCAGCGGGAGTATGGGATTGCACGGCGTATTCCGGGCCTTTTGAGGATGTGTCTTGGGTCATGGGACTGCCTGTCTGTTCTGGAAGGACTTTGTGTTCAGTGCGCGGGGAAGACTGCACCTGAACGGGACTGCTGGTGGATTGAAATTGCGCGACTGGGCGATCCTGCACGGACGGCCTCTCCGGATTCGGAGGAGCACGGCCTGCCGCGCCATTCGCTGGAGGATAAGGCTTATTGTAATTGCCGCCGGAAATCTTCACCGCGTGCTTGGAGGGCGCTGGCTTTGGCGGCTGGGCCGGAAGGTCTGCGAACAGGTCGGCATAGTCGAGGTCGATGCCCGAGACGCCGAGGGTGGCGATAGCCAGGAGGAACTGGTTCACGCCATTGCGGCGTTTGTGATCCAGTGAGATCGCAAGGTGGGGCTTGTCCGCCAGGATATGGCCCACCAGACCGGTGACCACGCCGCCAGGGCCGACTTCCACGAATACGCGTGCGCCCGCTGCGTACATGGCCTCAACCTGTTCGCGGAAGCGTACGGGCTGGATCAGCTGGTCAGAGATGAAGGCCGGAAGGTCAGCGACCTTGGCATCATATTTTTGCGCTGTGGCGTTCGCGAAGACGTCCAGTTTTGGTGCGCGCAGCTTTTGCTTTGCCAGCACTTTGGCAAAGGGCGGCACGGCTTCGGCCACGATCTCAGAGTGGAAGGCCGTTGCGACTGGCAGCATCCGTGCCTTCAAGCCGAGCGCCTCGCACTCTGCTCGCGCCTGTTCCACAATGTCTTGCGCACCAGACAGCACGACCTGGTCCGGCCCATTGTCATTGGCGAGGACGAGGCCCTGGCCGATCTTCTTCAATACTGGCGTGATGGTCTTGGCATCGGTCTGGACTGCCAGCATGGCGCCTTTGGTGTTGCCCGCCGCCTTGGCCATGAGCGCACCGCGCTCCGCAGCCACCGTGAGGGCCGTATCGGAATCCATCACGCCCGCCAGATGCAGCGCCATGATCTCGCCGAAGCTGTGACCAGCGGCCATGTCTGCCTGCAAGCCGAGTTGTGACAGAAGGCCCAGCTGTGACAAGGCCACGGCCGCGATAGCCGGCTGAGCATGCTGCATTTCCGTGAGAGTCTGGGTTTGCGCGCCGAAATCGACCTGATCGAAAGCCGCCGGCGGGAAGGACAATTTGTCGAGCCTCAGCTTGCCGGTGCGCTTGTGGCTGGCTGCCTGATCCCAGACTGCCCGCGCGTCCGGGAATGCCATGGCAAGATCAGATCCCATACCGACATATTGGCTGCCCTGACCAGAGAACATGAAGGCGATCTTGCCGTCCACGGGGGCATCGAGTGAGGCGAAGCAATCGGCCTTGAACGGACGAATTCCCACCTCGCCTGCCCGGATCTGGTTCGTCAGGCTTTCCGACTTGGCTTGGAGATCACTTGCGGATTCAGCAATGATCGCGGCCCGCGCCGGAGCTTTCGTTTCGAAGCCTGCATGTGTTTGTGAAGCGGCGTGCGCCAGTGACGCATCGTCTACGCCTGCAGCGCTGCCTTCGATTGCCGCGGCGAGGGCATCTGGCGTTTCCGCACTGAACAGGAAGAGTTCTGCCGGGAATACCCGATACGGACGCAACGCGGTCTTGCCGACATATTCTTCCAGCGTGACATGATAATTGCTGCCACCGAAGCCGAAGGAGCTGACCGATGCCCGGCGAGGGCGTTTCTTCGTTGTGATCCAGGGTCGCGCTTCGGTGTTCAGGTAGAATACCTCGCTGTCCTTGATAACATCTGCGGGCTCCTCGACCTTCGCCGTGGGCGGAAGGATCTTCCGGCTGAGCGCATTCACGACCTTGACAAGGCTGGCTGCGCCAGCGGCCGCTTTGGAGTGCCCCATCTGTGATTTGACGGATCCGAGCGCGCACCAGGGCTCGTCGGATTGGACATCACCAAAAACCAGATGAAGGCCATCAAGTTCGGCCTTGTCGCCGGCCTTGGTGCCCGTACCGTGTCCCTCCATGAGGTCGACAGCTTCCGGACCATATCCGGCCTGATCGTACGCGCGTTTGAGCGCGCGAGCCTGCCCTTCCGGAACCGGCGCATAGATCGCGGTTCCCTTGCCGTCCGATCCTCCCCCCAGTCCTCGGATGACCGCATGGATGGTGTTACCGTCACGCTCGGCATCTTCCAGCCGGCGCAGCGCCAGCATGCCGACGCCCTCGCCCAGCATGGTGCCATCAGCGGCATTCGAAAACGGCCGACAATCGCCTGTGGGCGACAGGGCGGGCGTCTTCGAGAAGCACATATACATCAGGATGTCGTTCAACGCGTCGACGCCGCCGGTCAGAACCGTGTCGCTGTCTCCGGACCGCAATTCATGCAGGGCAATGCTGAGCGCGGACAGGCTGGACGCGCATGCCGCATCCGTGACCATGTTGCTGCCGCCGAGATCGAACCGGTTGGCGATCCGTCCGGCCACGACATTCCCGAGCAGGCCGGGGAATGTGGCTTCCTGCCATTCGACATAATGGTTCTCGATCCGCTCGGCGAGGTCCAGAACTTCGCTCTCGGGCAAGCCCGCTTCGCGCATTGCATTGACCCAGACGGGACGCTGCAGACGGCCCGCCATATGAGCGGTAAGCTCTGTCGCGGACGCCACGCCGAGGATGACGCTGGTACGGGATTTGTCGATCCGTCCCTCACTGTCCCGCTCGATATCCTGCAGCGTCGCATAGGCAGCGACGAGCGCAAGCAATTGCGCCGTGTCGGTTCCTTCCATAGTCCTGGGCGGGATGCCGAATGTCAGGGGGTCGAAGGCCACCGGATCAATGAACCCACCGCGACGGCCATAGGTCTTGTCCTTGGCAAACGGGTCGCTGTCATAATAATCATCAACCAGCCAATGGCTCGCCGGGACGTCAGACAACAGGTCCCGCCCTTCAAACACATCGCGCCAGAAACCGGTGACATCTCCCCTACCCGGAAAGATCGCGCCCATGCCTACAATGGCAATCGGAGTGGCAGCTTTTGAACTCATGATGTGCTGGCCTTATCATTCATCATATCAGAGAAACTTTCGCGGCGTGTAGGAGAACGCCGTAGGTGGCACGGCAATCCCGCTGGCGCGCATCTGTCCGGCGCGTGTCAGGCGCGCTGCGCCTTCCATCAAATTCAGGGCAATCTGGCGGATCGTGCGGTTCTGGATGGGCTCCAGGAACGTGCCGGCGACCCATTCGTTGAATGCGCCCTGCGCCGGGCCGCACCAAATCTGGTAGTCGGATACCCGGTCTGGCGCTCCATCCCGCGCCCATTGGGCGCCCATGAACAGGTATCGGCGCGCCACGAGAGCCAATCGCTTGTTGCCATCGGTTTCAGCGCGGGCCGCCTCCTTTGGGTTTGACGCCGTGATGAAGGCCCGCGTCTGCTCCCAGGCGCTCTGGAAGGATTCCCCGAGCACGCCTTCCAGCCAGTCGCGATCTTTCTGGTCCATGGATTCATAAGAGGCGCCGGATTTGTAGAGCCCGTGCAGTTTGCGAGCCCGCATCGCAAACAGCGTGCCCCGCTTCAGCACCTGGACCTCAACGCCTTGCTCGAACATGTCCGCCGCCGGGGCCATGCCGATATCTGCCGGGCCAGCTTTGGCCAGCAATTGCCGCGCAGGTTCGGACAGGCCGGATTCGACCGCCGCCTGGTTGATGGAGCCGGTCAGCACATAGGCCGCCCCCATCTGGAAGGCTGCAGCCACGCCATGCGGTGTAGCAATGCCGCCGCCGAGGCCGATACGGATGGAATTGGCATCGATCCCGGTTTCTGCCGCGACCCGGTCACGCGCAAGCGAAAGTGAAGAAAACAAAGGCGCCGCTGAGCGGTTGTCCGTGTGGCCGCCACTATCGGCCTCGGCCGTAATGTCGAGGGCCACAGGCACCTGCGAAGCCAGTTCAGCCTGTTCCGGGCTGATGCGGCCCTCGGCCACCAGCGCCTTCAGGATTTTGTCCGGCGCTGGCTGCATGAACTGGGTGGCGACTTCCGCGCGCGAGACTTTGGCAAAGACATGGTTCGCGCGCGTTATGTTTCCCTCCGCGCTACGGGACAGGCCCTGCGCGGTATAGCGAACAATTTCGGGTGACAGGCGCATATACGCCGAAGCCGAAACACGGCGGACACCCATGGACAGGAACAAATCAATGACGCGCGCTTCATAGCCGGGCTGTTGGGGCGAATGGATCAGGTTTGCGCCCCAGGCTGTCTGGCCCGGCGCAATGCCCGCCTTGATCTCGCGTACGCCGTCTTCAATCGTCTCCGGCTTCAGGCCAGCGCTGCCATAGAATCCGACGCACCCCGCACGAACGGCTTCAATGACCATTTTCGGCGTGGCGATACCGCGCGCCATTTCGCCAACGACATAATTGAACCGAGCTCCGTGTGCCTGCGCAAACGCCACGTCTCCGAGCCATTCGGGATAGATCGCCGACAAGGGGACAGAACGGGCGCCCTGCTCTTCCGTTCGAATGGATCCATCTCGAACGTATAGCCCCACATTCTCGCGAACGCGGTCCAGAACCTGATCCACCGACAGACTCATAAAGCCTTCCTGCTTACTGACCCCGAATTCTTCGAGGCCCCCACGCTACTCGCACATTTGAATACAGGCGAGGGAACCGCACCTCCGAAGACGTGTCAAAACCCTCAACTGCATTCTTGAGACAGCCGCAGCTCTCTCCCTCCGAATACTACTTTAAAGCAGTGATTTCAGAACGCAACTTCAAATAGAGTTTTTTTCAAATTCTATTTTTTGGTTAATTTTGTAGGGATTTGGCACATTCATCCAGTGCCACCCTAACGGCGTGCAAGCGCGAGACCACAGACGCTCCCTTTCTTCACCATAGAAATGCCACGAAATCAGGTTTTTGAGGCGAGATCGGTCAGTTTGGGGAACTATTAAGTCACCCCGGCGTCCCAATCTGGGACTAGCTAGTGAGCCGATAGCTATCGCCCACATGGCTCGCGTGTTAGGGGACCAAAAACTGCCGCCCCCGAGGCAAGAGGAACGTATTCTCGTGAAGTATCTGAGACATGTCATGGTCGCTGCGGCCATTCTGTCATTGCCCGCAATTTCGGCCATTGCCGACAGCCGGGATCGCACCAGCGACTCAGCCGTCATGGGCTATGTCGAGAATGTATATGTCGGCAAGCTCGGCCTCGAGATGAAGGGCAAGCTCGACACCGGCGCGGATTCCAGCTCCGTATTCGCCCGCGACGTGCATATCTACAACAAGGCCGGAAAAGATGACTGGGTCCGCTTTCGCCTTGTCGGCAAGAATGGCCGCACGGTGAGATATGACCAGAATGTCCGCCGTTTTGCGCTGATCAAGCTGAAAACCGGCGGCACCATCCGGCGCCCCGTGATCCACCTGCCGCTCTGCATTGGCGGGGTCCGCGGACTCGCCGAAGTTAATCTGGCCGATCGGGAAGATTTCGAATACGACTTCCTGGTGGGGCGTGAATTCATGGCCTCACGCGTGCTTGTCGATTCTTCGTCGACGTTCATAGCCGAAGGCAGCTGCGAAAACGACGACCGTGAATAGTTTTACACATACCCGACTGCTTGCGTTGCTCCTGGCCGCGATTGGGCTTGGAATTTTCGCGACCAAGGTTCTGCAACTCGATTACCCCATGACGCCCGGAGAACGGACAACGACGTGGGATTTTGAAATCTATCTGGATTTCGATACCAGCAACCAGCCGGTCCGACTGGAAACCTATATTCCATCGAACAGCGAAAACCGCCGCGTCTCGCAGGAGCAGTTCTACAATGGCGCCTTCGGCCTGCGGCTGAATTCCCGCGAAGGGGATGGCCGGACCGCGATCTGGACCTATCGTTATCCGAATGATCGGAAAGTGCTTCGCTACAGGGCACGCCTGCTGGGCGAAACCACCGAAAGTCCCCTGCCCGAAAGCATGCAACGCAAGCTCCGCAGGGCCGCGCCTGAAACCGAGAATGATCTCGAACGTCAGGCCTTTCTTGTCTGGTCCACGGATTTGCGCCGTCGCTCCGCCGATGACGAATCCCTGGCCGATCTCGTGCTCGAAGAAATCTTCGTGGACGGTGATGTCGACGAGGTAGAGGCCCTGCTGTCACCCACGCTTGCGCGCCCGATCGCGCGCCTTGCCCTGGCCCGCGACGTCCTGACCAGTCAGGGCATTCCCGCGCGCGTCGCAAATGGGGTCTATCTGGACAGTGCGCGCCGCCGGGCAGAGATCCGTCACTGGCTTGAATATTATGCAGACGGCATGGATCGGCGATATTTCCCCGGTCCCGATCCCAGCGAATTTTTCACTATCTGGCATGGCACGAACGACTTCATCCGCGCCGAAGGTATTTCGGACCTGGACCTACAGGTCAGCCTGCAGCCGGTGAATGCCGATGTCTCAGATGTCGTGCAGCGCATGGCCAAGGATCAAGGCTCGGCCATGCAATGGTTCTCGTTCAATCGCCTGCCCATCACTACGCAACTGGTCTACCAGGTCCTTGTCACAATTCCGGTCGGCATCCTGATGCTGGTCTTCCTGCGCCAGTTCATTGGCCTGCAGACGCTTGGCACGTTCATGCCGGTCCTGATCGGCATCGCATTCCGGGAAACGGCGTTGGTCAACGGCGTGATCCTGTTCACAGCGCTCATCGCCCTCGGCCTGGCTGTCCGATTCTACCTGGAGAAACTCAAACTTCTTCTTGTGCCCCGATTGGCCACAGTGGTTGTGTTCATCGTGATCTGCATGGCAGTCATTGCCCAGATCATGGCCAATAATGGCCAGCGCATCGGCCTGTCGATTTCCCTGTTCCCGATGGTCATCCTGACGATGACAATCGAGCGTATGTCGATCGCATGGGAAGAATATTCTGCAACCGAAGCCATCAAGCAGGGTATTGGCAGCCTTCTTGTCGCGGCGGCAGCCTATCTCGTCATGACCAACACGCATGTCGAATATCTGATGTTCAACTTCCCTGAACTGCTCCTGGTGATCATGGCGATCTGCCTGATGATGGGCAAGTATACCGGCCTCCGGCTCAGCGAGCTGATCCGCTTCCGCGAACTGGACGACCGGAAATGATTGGACGTTACCGGGCATTACGGCGCGCCGGACTGCTCGGAATAAACGAGCGGAACGTCCGGCTCGTCAATGAGCTCAACCCGCGGCGTCTCATCCGTCTGGTCGATGACAAGCGGGAAACTAAGCGGCTTGCGAACGCGGCAAATATCCCGACGCCGGAACTCTATGGCGTGATCGCCAACCCGTTCCACATGCGGCATTTGGAATCCTATCTCGACAAGCCGGACGGGGTCGTCATCAAGCCCGCCAATGGCTCACAAGGCAACGGCATCCAGGTGTTGATGGAGCCGATGCGCGGTGGCTGGCGACGGTCCAACGGGCAGCGCGCCCTGCTTGAAGACATCAGATTTCACGTCAATAATATCCTGTCCGGCATGTACAGCCTCAGCGGCCAGCCTGACGTGGCGATGTTCGAATACCGGGTGAAGTTCGACGAAATCTTCAATCCGATTTCGTTCGGCGGCGTTCCGGACATTCGCATCATTGTCGTGCGCGGCATCCCGGCGGTTGCCATGGTGCGCCTGCCAACCGCCGAATCCGACGGTAAGGCCAATTTGCACAAGGGCGGTGTCGGGGTCGGACTGGATCTCGTTACCGGGAAAACGCTCAGTGGCATGCAGAACGGGAAGACAACCGATATCCATCCGGACACGGCCAACCCGCTTCGGAATTTCTCGGTACCGCACTGGGACACGATGCTGGAAATGGCCGCCAAGGCCTATGATGTCACAGGACTCGGCTATCTCGGCGCGGACATCGTGTTGGACAAGACGAAGGGCCCGCTTCTGCTGGAGCTAAATGCCCGTCCAGGCCTTGCCATTCAGGTGGCCAATCGGATTGGCATCCGCCCATTGCTGAATGCGACGCTGAAAGCTGATATCGAGGGGATGGATGCGCTGGCACGTGTCGAACTCGCCAAAAAGCTCTACAGAAACCACGTTCCGGAACCCACTTTCTAGCTCGGCTCAGAACTCGTAGTCAGGCAGGGAATTGAAGGCCAGTTTGAGCGCATCTCCCCAGCGGGATGAGATCGTCGTGAAATACGGATCATCCTCCTCGACCCGGCGCTTGTCCGCGACCTTGAAGGTGTCCATTTTGATCGTTTGCAAATCAAGCGGCATACCGACCGACAAATTCGCCTTGAGGGTCGAGTCGAATGAAACATAGAGCAGCTTGACGGCTTCCTCGAAGGTCATCTCCGGACTGAAGGCTCTCAGCAGGATGGGGCGACCATATTTGGTCTCACCGATCTGAAAGAAGGGCGTCTCGTCGCTGGCTTCGATGAAGTTGCCTTCCGGATAGACAAGAAACAGGCGCGGCTCCATTCCCGCAATCTGGCCCCCAACGATAAGCGTCGCACCAAAAGGCGACTCCGATTCCGGTCCGCCATCCCCTTGCGTGCGGATAATTTCCTTCAGCGTATCCCCGACCAGTCTGGCGACTTGGAACATGGTGTCAGCAGCCATGATGCTGGGATTACGTTCTTCCGGTGCCTTGAGACGTTCGTCCAACAGGCTGATCACGGCTTGCGTCGTGGCGAGGTTGCCAGCCGTCAGGAGGGTGATGACACGCTGTCCGGGCACCTCCCAAGTAAACATTTTCTGGAATTTCGAGATGTTGTCGATGCCCGCATTGGTGCGGGTGTCCGACATGAAAATGAGCCCCCGGTCCAGCCGAAGCGCAACGCAATACGTCACTTGGTGTTTCTCCGATCGATATCTGGACTCATTCTACTGTTGGACCTGAATAGATACCACGAGATTTTCCCGTCCGGCCCCATACACCAGTCCCCTGATGGGCGCGGCATCGCTATAGTCCAGCCCCGTGGCAACCTGTATGTAGCGCGCATCCGGACTGATGCCATTGGAAACGTCAAATCCGGTCCATCCGAGTCCATCCACCCAGGCTTCGGCCCAGGCATGACCGGCATCCTGATCCACCCGGTCCGTCATCATGAGATATCCACCGACATAGCGAGCGGGATAGCCGAGCAGGCGCGCGACCGCGATGAAGATGTGCGCATGATCCTGACACACGCCCTGCCCCTGCTGCAGCGCATCCTCGGCTGTCGTGTGGGAGTCTGTCTCATTGGTCTGGTAAGTGACCGCCCCTGCAATTTCCGCCATCAACTCGTGCAGGACACCAATATCCTGTGCGGGATGGCGACTGAATTTGCCTGCCAGCGCGCGCAAGCCCTTGGCGGGCGCGGTAAGCGCAGTGTGCCGCTGGTACAGCCAGAGCGGCACAAGTTGACTATGCCCTCCTACCACGCCGGACGTATCATGGGTTTCCACCTCACCCTTCACACTGACCGAAACGCTCGTGACCCCCGGCTCAAGCTGGATCAAATCCACCAGGTTTCCGTGATGATCGGTATAGCTCGTTTCCCAATGCGCGCCGTCAATGGTCAAATCCCATGACAAGATGGATTGCGAGGGCAAGCTGACCGGCCGCTTGCGGACCTGCTGGAGCGCATAGGAAACACCGGTTTCGTACGAATAGGTCGATGTATGATCCACAGTCAGTCGCATGCTGTCACTCCGCAAACCTGAAGTCTTTTTCAATCTGCGACGACAGCGACGCATTGCGAACCAGAAAATCTGTCAGGAATTCGTGCAGCCCGTTGTCAAACACGTTCTCGATCGTCGTGGCCGTCAAGCTCGCTTCAAGGGACGCGGCCAGATCGTGGGTTTCGAGGCGCTGGCAATACTGCCGGGACAGCCAGTCCAACTGATAGGTGATCGTGTCGTAGCAATATGCCAGCGAGCGCGGCATGCGTGTGTCGAAGATGAGAAAGTCTGCAATTGCGCGCGGCGTGATATTGCCTCCATTGAGCCAGTGGAATGACCGCTCAGCCGATGCCGACCGCAGGATCATTTCCCATTGTACGTTATCGAGAGACGAGCCGACCGAGGCGCTAGACGGCAACAGGACATAGTATTTGGTATCGAGTATCCGCGCCGTATTATCGGCCCGCTCGAACATGATGCCGAGCATGACGAAATTGTAGATGTCGTTGCGGAGCATGGTCCCTGTTGTCGCGCCCCTTACCTGCGCGCCTTGCTGCCTTATCAGGGTCAGGATTTCCGGCAGGTCCGCTTCGGAAGGTGGTCGCTTCAGGGCATCGCGCACGGCCATCCAGAAATCATTTATTGCTTCCCACATTTCCCGCGTCAGCGCGGTCCGGGTCATGCGGGCACTCTCGCGCGCAGCATGCAGGGCTGACATCACACTCGACGGATTGCTTCGGTCCCGCAGGGCGAAGTCGGCAACCTTCTCTCCCTCGATCGTGTCATGGCGCTCAAGATAGGCATCGCAACATCCCGCTGTGACCAGAACGGATCGCCATTCCTCTTCACCCGGTTGCGACCGGGTGAGTGCCATGCGGAAGCCTGCCTCGACGAGGCGGCTGGTATTCTCGGCTCGCTCTAGCAACCGGGCCATCCAGAACAGGCCAGACGCAGTCCTGCCCAACATGGCCTATCCTTCCTTCAAAACCCAAGTGTCCTTTGTGCCGCCGCCCTGACTGGAATTGACGACCAGTGATCCCTTCTTCATGGCCACGCGGGTCAGTCCGCCCGGCGTCACCTCGACCCCATCTGACGATACGAGCACGAACGGTCGCAAATCGACATGGCGCGGCGACAAACCTGCTTTCGTCAGGACCGGCACAGTTGAAAGCGCGAGCGTGGGTTGCGCGATATAGTTCGACGGCCTCGCTTCAAGTTTCTTCCGGAACGCAGCAATCTCTTTCTTGCTGGCCGCCGGCCCGACCAGCATGCCATAGCCCCCCGACCCATGCACTTCCTTGACGACCAACTCGTCCAGATGTTCGAGCACATAGGAGAGTGAGTCCGCCTCCGCGCAGCGCCATGTCGGCACGTTTTTCAACAATGGTGCTTGCCCGGTATAGAATTCGACGATGTCCGGCATGTAGGAATAGATCGCCTTGTCATCGGCTATGCCGGTGCCCGGGGCGTTGGCAATGGTAATGCCCCCTGCCCGATAGACATCAAAGATACCGGCCACGCCCAGCATGGATTCCGAGCGGAAATTCAGAGGATCGAGGAAGTCGTCATCAACCCGGCGGTACAGCACATCGATCGGCTCATACCCTTGCGTGGTCCGCATGGCGACCCGTCCGCCCACGACGCGGAGGTCATGGCCTTCCACCAATTCAACGCCCATCTGGTCTGCCAGAAAGGCATGTTCGAAATAGGCTGAATTATGGATGCCTGGCGTCAGGATCGCCACGGTCGGCCGACCCGACGCCTGCTGCGGCGCGGACCGCTCAAGTGACCGGCGTAGGGCCATGGGATAGCCGGAGACGCGCTGCACCGACATTTGCGCGAACAGTTCCGGGAACATCTTCAACATGGTTTCCCGGTTTTCCAGCATGTAGGAAACACCGGAGGGTGTGCGGGCATTGTCTTCCAGCACGAAGAATTCGTTCGGCCCGGTCCGCACCAGATCGATCCCGACAATATGCGTATAGATCCCGCCCGGGGGGTCAAATCCGATCATATTGGGCAGGAAGGCGTCATTCTCCCTAATCAGGCGTTCGGGCAAGCGCCCGGCCCGGACAATCTCCTGCCGGTGATAGATGTCATACAGGAAGGCATTGATCGCCTTCACCCGCTGCTCGATCCCCCGCACCAGCAGGGCCCACTCGCTTGCGCCAATGATGCGCGGCACGAGATCGAAAGGAATCAGACGTTCGTCCGCCTCCGCTTGGCCATACACATTGAAGGTGATGCCGGTTCGCCGGAAGAAGGTTTGGGCATCCCGCGACTTCTTCAACAGGGCGGAGGGTGTAGTCTTGTCAAACCAGCAGTCATAGCCAGCATAGGGCGCCCTGACGCCCTCGCCAAACCCATGCATTTCGTCGAATATTTCCTCGCCTTCGGCCATGTCCTCAGCAACGCACAGACGCTGGATCATTTCAACAAACTCAGTGCCGGATGCTCCTGAACGGGCTGCGTTCGCCCAAACTGCGCATTATCCGGTGACGGCTGCCCAAGGCTTGCTCAGAAGGGCCGCAGAATTAATAATTCCGACCATGCAATAGGTTTGAGGGAAATTCCCCCAGAGTTCGTTTGTCTCCGGATCCACATCTTCCGACAAGAGGCCCAGATGGTTCCGGCTGGCGAGAACCGCCTCGAACATGTTGCGGGCCTCTTCCACGCGTCCGACCCGGTAAAGCGCATCAATGAACCAGAATGTGCAGGCCGTGAAAGCGGTCTTCGGTTTGCCGAAATCATCCTCGGCCTTGTAGCGATACACATGGTCACCCATCCGGAGATCGCGGTCGACGGCCTCCACAGTCGAGACGTAACGTGGATCGCTGGCAGGCAGGAAACCAATCTCCGCCATCAACAGGACTGACGCATCCAGATCCGTTCCGCCAAAAGCGGCCGTGAAGGCTTTCACATCGTCATTCCAGGCTTTTTCCAGAATGGTGTCATGAATAATGTCGGCGCGTTCTCTCCAATACGCCTCGCGATTGTCGAGACCCAGCCGTTCGGCGATGCGTGACAGGCGGTCACACGCCGCCCAGCACATGATGGCGGAAGAGGTGTGAACATGCGCAATGGTGCGGAATTCCCAGATGCCTGCGTCCGGCGTATCATAGACGGCAAAGGCGCGCTCGCCGACGGGTTCGAGCTGTTCGAACTCCGCAATGCCCGGCTGGGCAAGCAGACGGCGGTCAAAGAAGGATTGCGCGACACCAAGAACCACCTGTCCATACACGTCATGCTGGACGTGTTCGGCGGCTTGGTTTCCGCGGCGCACGGGCCCGGAGTTCCGGAAACCCGGCAGGTTCGGCGCCAGATCTTCACTCAAATCCGCCTCAAGCCCGATGCCATAGACTGGCTGGATATGCCCCCCTTTTGAGTGCGCCACGATATTCCGCACCCATCGCATATAGTGTTCGAGCGTGCCCATCCCGGACAGCCTGTTCAGCGCTGTCACGGTGAAATAGGCATCACGTATCCAGCAAAAACGATAGTCCCAGTTTCGCGATGACCCCTCGTGCTCCGGAATGGAGGTGGTAAGGGCCGCCACAATCCCGCCGGTCTCTTCGAAAACGCAGAGCTTCAATGTTATGGCCGCACGAATGACTTCGTCCTGCCATTCAAATGGAATGGCCAGGCTTCGCGCCCATTTCGCCCAGTATTGTCTTGTCCGCTCTTCCCAGTCCCTCGCCATGACCCCCGGCGAATCCGTCAGGGATTCATCGGCGCCGAGAATGAATGTTGTATCCTTGTCCAGGATAAAGCTGGTCTCGGTCAGGATGTAAGATACTGGGGCATCGGTCGTTACGCGGAAAGAAAACTCATCGTCGATGAAGCGCACATGATTCACACCGCGAATGGGCTTGAGCTTGCGCCCACCCCAATCGGTTTCCGGCGTCAGGGAAATCTTCAACTGGGGCGCCCCGGCAATCACCTCGAACCTGCGAACCAGGCTGGCCGGACGGAATGTTCGTCCCTTGTGCTGGAAGCGCGGCGCAAAGTCCACGATCTCCAGAACGGCCCCGTCTTCAGACTCCATTCTTGTGCGCAGGATCGCCGTGTTCCGGTCGTAGGTTTGGGTGCGCTTCGTGAGCCCCTCCATCCAGACGCTGAACGTGCCCCCTCCTCCAAGCAATTTGTTGAAGACAGGTTCGCCATCAAACCGCGGCAGGCAGAACCACTCATAATCGCCACGCGAATTGATTAGGCCTGCAATCGTCCCGTTACCAACAATACCAAGATCGAGACTCATACTTTTCCTAACACTTGTTGCAGGTAAGCCGCCACATCATGGTGCGACCCCAGCCGATAGTTTGCTGCACTGTCGCCGTCACCGACCTTGACCGACCACCCGCCGAGCCGATTTGCAACAAGGAACGCATCTTCATCTGTCTTGTCATCGCCGATCATCACCGGTGTACGCCCAGTAAATGGAGCTGACTCCATCGCCTCTTGCAGGCAGGCGCCCTTGTTCGCGCCGCTGGGCTTTGCCTCCAGCACCATCTTTCCCGATTGCAGGGAATAGTCCGAATGCCGGGACAGGACATCCTCCAATTGGCGGGTCAGCTCATCCCCTTTTTCAGGCGCGGCGCGGTAGTGGACCGCCAGGACAGGCCCCTTCTCTTCCAGACGCACACCCGCATGCGCATCCACGACGGTAATCAGGCTGGTTACCAGAGCGTCCGGCGCTGTAGGGATTTTGTCCGTTGTCGCATGTCCGGGGGCCGCCGCACGCAGGCCATGATTGCCGAATCGCCAAAGCGCGTTTGGCACGCGTTTAGACAGATCGGTCAGGTCGCGTCCGGACAGGATGGCCAGCGCCCCGCCCAGCATTGATGATATCTTCATCAGAATGGCATCCATGCCGGGCTCCAGGAACACGGCATCCGGATCGTCCTGCAGCGGAGACAATGTGCCATCGAAATCGAGGAACAGCGCCGCGTTGCGATCCAGCAGCGGCGGGAAAGACTGGGGATTGCTCATGCCCGTACACCTTCGAAAGCCGTCATGAAACGGTGGCGCCACCAGTGAATGTCCTGCTCGGCAATATTGGCGTAGAGCTTCTGCCAACGATCACGGCGCTCATCCAGCGGCATCTCGATGGCCTGCTTCACCGCTTCTGCGATGGCGGAGCTGTCATAGGGATTGATGATAAGTGCCTCCTTCATCTGCTCTGCGGCCCCTGCAAATTGCGACAGGATCAGCACGCCTGGATCCTGCGGGTCCTGCGCCGCGATGAACTCCTTCGCAACAAGATTCATGCCGTCCTGCAAGGGGGTGACCAGACACGCCTTGGCAAGGCGGTAGAGACCGGCAATCTCTTCCCGGTCATACCCGCGCGCAAGATAGCGGATCGGCATCCAGTCAAGATCGCCATAATCACCATTGATCCGCCCCGACAGGGCGTCCAGCTGTTCACGGAGTTGCGCATATTCTTCCACCACGGAGCGAGAAGGTGGTGCGATCTGCGTGAACGAAATTTTTCCGTGCAGTTCCGGATACCGGTCAAACAAATCGGCCATGCCCTCAAAGCGTTGCGGCAGCCCCTTGGAATAATCCATCCGGTCTACCCCAATGACGAGATCCCGTTCGCCGAGGAATCGGGACAGGCGCGTCGCGGCGCGGGTTGCGGGCTCAGCGGTTGCCGCCTCTGCGAAACCTGAGCTGTCGATCCCGATGGGACAGTGCAACAGGTGAACAAGGCGCCCGTCTACCTTGAACTTGCCATCCAGTTGTTCTTCCGCACCGAACTCTTCTTCCAGATATTGTGCGAGATTGGCGAGATCCTTCCGGCACTGTAGGCCGACCACGTCATAGGCGCATAAACCGCGGGCCAGCTTGCGATGCTCCGGGATCGCTCGAAACACTTCCGGCGCGGGAAAAGGAATGTGCAGGAAAAAGCCGCATTTTCCCTGCCAGCCCTCTTCGCGAAGAATGTCGCCGAGCAGCAGGAAATGGTAATCATGGACCCAGACCGTGTCTGTTTTATCTGCCTGACGCCGCACGATTTCTGCGAATTTCTCGTTGATCTCGACATAGAACCTGTAAAACGCGGAATCGAACACCGCGAGATCGATCCGGTTGTGCATGACCGGCCACAGGACACTGTTGGAGTAGCCAAGATAGAACCCGTCGAACTGGTCGCGGGAATAGTCGGTCAGGGCGAACTCCACCCCATCTTCTTCCGAGCGCCTGGCGCGATTGCTGGGGAAGTCGAGAATCCGGCCGCTCCAGCCGATCCAGAGCCCCTGCGTATCCGCAAGCGTGTCCCACAAGGCGACAGCAAGTCCGCCGGCACGGCTCTCTTCTCCAGCCGCCGTGCGGTTCGAGACTGCAATCAGTCGTGAGCCCTTTGAAATGTTCTGTTCTGTCATTGCCATCCTGTCCCATCGGGTCTAGCGCGCGGCCTGTCGCTTCCAAAGCCACAGCGTAGCGCCCGTGTGCAGAAACCCCCAGCCTGCCCGCTTTGTGAGCAGTACCATAGAACTGTACGAAAGACCGCCGGTTCCGACCGATTTGCATCATCTAGTCTGCGGGCTTGAAACTGTGCGCCTGCGCCATGCGCCATTCCCGTGCGAGCTGCGTCTCATCCGGCGCGGTCAGCAACTGGCCGGACTGCACGAGTTGGTAGGCGCGTTCTGCGGTGTAGGCGATGTCTTCCGTCACGCGGTGCATCACATGGCGCGGTGTCAGTTCAGATGGATGGACGCACCCGGTCGCCCCGACCACTTCCATGAGGGCCTGGACCGTGTTGCGCTGGAAATTCCTGACCCGGATCGCCTTCTCATCGACAACCAGTCCACGTTGGCGGGTCTTGTCGGTCGTCGCAATTCCGGTGGGGCATGTATTGTTGTGACAGTTCAGGGATTGGATACATCCCAGCGCGAACATGAAGCCACGCGCCGTGTTCACCCAGTCCGCACCAAGCGCCATGGAGGAGGCAATCGAGAACGCACTTATCTGCTTGCCGGAGCACGCAAGGCGGACATCGCCTTTCAGGCCTGTCCCAACCAGCGCATTGCGCGTCAGCACCAGAGCCTGCCTGAGCGGCGCGCCAACATGGTCAAGGAATTCCGCAGGCGCCGCACCGGTCCCCCCTTCTCCGCCATCCACCACCATGAAGTCGACACGCAGGCCTGTCTCCAGCATGGCCTTGCAAATCGCCAGTGTCTCCCAGCGGTTACCAACGGCGAACTTGATACCGACCGGTTTGCCGCCTGACAGGTCGCGCAACCTGGCAACAAATTCCAACAACTCAATCGGTGTCGAGAAGGAAGAGTGCGCAGGCGGAGAGACACATGTCAGTCCGACCTCAATACCGCGCGCCGCAGCGATCTCCAGCGTGACCTTCTCACCGGGCAGCACACCGCCATGCCCGGGTTTTGCGCCCTGGCTGAGCTTTACCTCAATCATCTTGATCTGCGGGTCACTTGCCGTGTCTGCAAACTTCACAGCATCGAATGATCCGTCTGCCGCACGGCACCCGAAATAACCTGAGCCCAGCTCCCAGACGAGATCACCTCCACCCTGCCGGTGATAACGCGAAACGCCGCCTTCCCCTGTATCGTGATAGAAGCCACCCATGGACGCGCCTTTGGACAAGGCTTCGATGGCATGCGCCCCAAGCGCGCCAAAGCTCATAGCCGAAATATTGAGGACACTTGCGGAATAGGGTTGCGCCGTACCGGGGGCGCCCACCAGGACACGTGGATCTGCTTCTTCCGGGTGCTTGGCCGCAATGGAGTGCGCCAACCATTCATAGGGCGGCTTGTCGATATCCAGGTGGCTGCCAAAGGGCTCAACAGAAGAGACATTCTTTGCGCGGCGATACACCAGCGCACGATCTTCCAGATTGAAGGGGCGCCCTTCTGTTTCGCTTTCGACAATGTAGGCCCGCAGGAAGGGATGCAGCTCTTCGGCAATCCATCTGACGCGCGAAATAAGCGGATAGTTGCGCCACAAGGTGTGTTTGCGCTGGAACAGGTCATACAAGCCTATGAGTGCCAAGGGCGTCATGGCCACAGCCATGTATATCAACCAATTGTGCTGTCTCCAGAACACAAGGCACAGGGCCAGTAAGAGTACAGTCGCAAGCCAGGGCAGGTAACGGAACATCTCTTCCTCATTTCACAGTCAACAGAACTTCAAGGGTGTGAACGCCTCGCACACAGAGGTCAATCAATCGTATCCAGACCTGCGAACGCTTGTCCTCAAAAGCGAAATTCACATCATTTAATCTGTATTCGGATTTGTTGGGAATTGGTTACACTACCGAAAAGGGGTTGGCAGGCTGTGGAAAAAGGGGTCAGTGTGCAAACTGCGTTTCAAACTGATTCGTGTTGTGAGCTGCGTAAATTCAAACACGCCCGTTCGTCGGGCCCATTGAGGAGAAACTCCCATGGCAAAAGCAACCAAAGCCAAGAAAGCCGCGGCGCCAAAAAAAGCTGCTGCACCTAAAACAACAAAACCTGCCAAGGCACCTTCACCCAAGGAAGTGCTGATGGAGAAGTACATCGCTGACCTGAAAGACAAGGTTGGTGAAACACGCTCCGACATGGCGCTTCTGGATGCAGCCGTCAAAGCCTGTGGGCCGACGATCTACAAGTCCGACTCCGCGACTGTCGCGGCCTCGGACAAGGAAGAGCTTGGCCGTATCAAGAAGGGCTTCATTGCAAAGAAGCTCGGCGTCACGGACGAAGCCAAGGCAGATGCTGCAATTACCGACGCAGTTGCGAAGTACGGCAAGTCCGTTCGCGCAAAGCACCGTCCGGTGATGTACTACCTGATCGCCAAGGCGCTCAAGAAGGGCTCTGTCCTCAAGGGCTAGGCGCTGTTCCCTTCACGGGACAAAAAAGAAAGCCGGGAAGGTCTTCACCCTCCCGGCTTTTTCTTTGCGCTGAACTCTCGGCTAGTAGCCCGCAAGCCGCGCATAACGATCACGATGCCAACTCGCAGAACCATAGAGCGCCTCCTGCACGCGAGCCCGCTTCATGTAGAGACCGGGATCTGCATCATCCGTCATGCCGATGCCGCCATGCATCTGCACGCATTCATTTGAAACCAGATGAACCAGTTCGCTGGCCCGCGCCTTGGCGAGGCTTGCAAGTTCAGCGACATTTGGCTTGCCTTCGTCCACGGCAGACAGCGCAGCTGAGATGCAGGACCGTGTCAGTTCAAGTTCGGTAAACATCTTGGCAGCGCGATGCTGCAAGGACTGGAAGGATCCGATCAGCTGGCCAAACTGTTTCCGGCTGTTGAGATATTCCAGCGTCATCTCGAAAGCGGCATCCGCACTTCCCAGCATTTCCGCAGCCTGGCCAATCGCAGCACGGTCCAGCACAGGCTCAAGCACATCCGCGCCCTTGTCCAACGCGCCGATAATTGCGCTTTCCGGAACCATGACATCTTCCAGTGTGACATGGGCCGCGCCATGCGAGTCTACGGAATGCAATGCCTGTATGGAAACGCCCTTTGCATCGGCCGGGACTAGGAACAGCGTGAGGCCGTGACGATCTCCTGCTTCACCAAAGGTACGCGCGGCCACGATCAACATATCCGCATGATGGGCGTCCGGCACGTACCGCTTCATGCCGTTCAGCGTGTAGCCCTGTCCGTTACTTTCAGCTTCAGTGGCAACTCCCAACGGATTGAAGTGCGCCGTCTCGTCCAGCGCCAGCGCAAAGCTCGTCTCGCCGCCAGCGATCTTCGGCAGCCATTCGGCCTGCTGCTCTGCACTCCCACCCAGCTGCAGCGCACTTGCCGCAATCAGGGCCGTCTGCAGCACAGGCGTCGGCGCCAATGTGCGGCCTTGCGCTTCCAGCACCTGGCCCAGACCGACCAGCCCAAAATGCTCGCCGCCCGGCTCGTCCGGAATGATCACACCGAAGAAACCGAGTTCGGCAAGTTTCTGGCGCGTTTCCGCGTCCACACCATTTGCGCCGCTGTCGCGTAACTGGCGCAGGCGCGTGACCGGCATCTCGTCGCGGGCGAATGCCATCGCGGTGTCGCGCAGCATTTCCTGGTCTTCCGTCAAAAGGAATGTCATCTGAATATCTCCGAAGCCTTGCGTTTTTCCCTGGTGTTCCTTGCATCGCGCCGCACGTTTTCCGCTTCGCGCCCGACGAGCAGTCCGGCCAGACCGGCCGTACTCCACAAGGCGCTCGCAGCCAGTGCCAGCCTGATGCTTGTCAGTTCGAGACGCGCTGCCTCCATGCCCGCCCAGACATAGACGACGACAAGGGTAGACAGCAGCGCGATGGCCCACACAGCAAACTGCACCAGCCAGCGTCCACGGAAGAACGGAGCCAGGACTCCGGCCATGAACGGCGTGCCAAGAAACAGAAGGATGATCTGTGTGGACGACATGATTATTTGTGGTCTTTGAGCCCGAGCACGCGTTTCGAGATCACGTTCAGATTGATCTCGCTCGTGCCGCCCTCAATGGAGTTGCCTTTCGACCGAAGCCATTGGCGCGTGACTTTCTTCGCGGAGGGATCGAAGCCCTCCCCTTCCCAGCCAAGACCTTCAGTGCCGAGCGCTTCGACGAGAAGCTCATGCCGGTCCTGGTTCATCTTCGCAGCACCATATTTAAGGATGGAGGCGGTGTGCCCGACCTGCTGACCTGCCTTGGCCTGTTCAGCCTGGCGCTGGACGGTCAGGTTGAAGGCCTTGGCATGCATCTTGTGGTCGGTGATCCGCCCACGGAGGTCGCCATCGATCAGTCGGCCTTCGCTGTCTGTGCCGATATGCATCTTCGCATACTCTTCCGGCCCGAGGATGCCGGACCCGCCTGTGCCGCCAAAGCCGCCGGCAGAGATGGAGGAGCGCTCGAACTGCAACAGGCGCTTGGCAATCTGCCAGCCGCCATTCACCTCGCCGACCAATTGGTCCTTCGGCACTTTCACATCGGTGAAGAAGGTTTCGCAGAATGGGCTCTCACCGGAGATCAACAGGATCGGCCGCGCTTCGACGCCCGGGCTTTCCATGTCGAACAGGATGAAGCTGATGCCCTCATGCTTCACGCTCGTATCGGTGCGCACGAGACAGAAGATCCAGTCGGCCTTGTCAGCGTAAGACGTCCACACCTTCTGGCCATTGATCAGGTAATGGTCGCCCTTGTCTTCACAGCGCGTCTGCAGGTCTGCAAGATCGGATCCTGCGCCCGGTTCGGAATAGCCCTGACACCAGCGTGTCTTGCCCTTCACAATGTCGGGGATGAAGCGCAGTTTCTGCTCCTCATTCCCGAACTCAAGCAAGGCCGGGCCAAACATCCAGAGACCGAAAGAGAACAGCGCCGGGCGCGCCTTGATACGGCGCAGCTCTTCCTGCAGCACGCGGTTCTGTGCGCGGCTCAGGCCGCCACCGCCATACTTTGCTGGCCATTCCGGGGAGGTCCACCCCTTCTCGCCCATGCGCTCCAACCAGAGTTTGGCTTCCGGGTTCTTGAACTTTTCGCGCTTGCCGCCCCAGACGATCTCATCATCTTTCATTGGCGTGCGCATCGACGGCGGACAATTCTCTTCCAGCCATTCGCGCGTTTCTGCGCGGAACTGTTCTAGGTCGACAGATTCATCATACGCCATATCGGACTCCTGAAGGGGCAACGGAACATGCCCTGACCTTATGCCTATCGGGAGGCAGCGCCAAGCACTGACCTTGCGTTAGAAACCTAGGAGTACTCAGCGCCCGGCTGTCTCGTCAGCAGAGCCCGGCAGCATCTCCCGCGGGGTCTTGACCCAGTAATGCGGACGTTTGGCAAGGCTGTAGAGTGCCCGCATCATGGCGATAAACTGAAGGGGCCAATAGAGCGGAAATGTCACGAGGTCTCTCATCCGCACCGCAAAAGTGCTGGAGGGCACAGTCAACGCCGTCAAAGCGCCGACAGCATAGGAAACGAGCAGCATCGTCCAGCTGACCAGGCTGACCCGGGCGTCCGAAGAGACGAGGCAGAACGCGCACCAGACTAGCCATGGCAAATGCAGGAGTGCCGACAGGATGGAAGCGCCCAACGTCAATTGCATGGACACAAATCTCAGCACGCCCATTTCCCGCGCAGCGCTCACCGGCTCGCGCATCAGCACAAGCCATGTCTGGAGGAAACCTTTCAGCCACCGAGACCTCTGACCGGTCCACACACCAAGGCGTTGGGGCGGCAGTTCAACTGTCGATGGCGCGATAACCCCGATCTTTTTTCCCAGACGCGCGAACCGCAGGCCGAGGTCTGCGTCTTCCGTGACGTTCCATGCGTCCCATCCGCCTGTCGCCTGCAGGGCCGTGCGCCGAAAATGATTGCTCGTTCCGCCGAGCGGTATGGGCATGCCCAGCCGGGCGAGAGCTGGCATAAGCCGGTTGAACTGAATGGCATATTCCAGCGCCCAATGCCGCGAAATCCAACTTCCGAAGCGGACATTTCCCGATAGCGGCGCCTGAACACATGCCAGGTCCGGATCCCAGGCAAACCGACGGGCCGCCTCCATCAACTGGCCGGGATTGGGCCGGTCTTCGGCATCGTAAACCGTGACGAATGCACCCTTCGCCCGCGCCAGGCCATAATTCAGGGCGCGTGGCTTGGTCTGCGGCCTGCCGGGAGGCAGGACGAGCACTTCCGTCCCTTCCGGCCATATCTGAGCATGGATAGCATCCTTTGTGGCCGCGTCTCCGGTCTCCAGCAACAGTTTCACATCCAGCAAGTGGCGAGGGTATTCCAGCGACATCAGGCTGTCGGAAAGCTGGGGCATGCAAGCCGCCTCATCCTTCAGCGCAATCAGGATCGTGTATTTTGGCAGCAGCAATGAGAGGGACGCCGGATCGGTCAGGAGATAAGCGCGACTGGAGCCGAACAGCGCCAGCCCAAGGCGATATACCATGATCGCCGCAAACAGGGCGAGGCTCAGCCCGCCGAGACACACCAGTATCGCTCCCGGCGCAATCAATCCTCCAATCCCCAGAACGGCCGTCAGTTGCCCAATGAACCGCGCCTGCGCCGCGTGAAAGCCAGTTTTGGCCGACATGCCGAGGAATCGCGAAGGGAACGCCTCCGCTGCTCTCTCCGCCAGACGAGGGTCCGGCGGCGGTTCGGCGAGGTTATCAAAAAGGTGTTGCGGGAATCTCGCCCGCGCATTCGCCCCATCCATGCCCATTAAAGGCATTGAAAACCAAAGACCGGCGCACTCAAGAAACCAGAAGTTGAATTCATTTCGGTTTCGCAATGAATTGGAGGATCGACAGAAATGTTTGGACTCTTTCGCCAAGTGTTCTATATTTGTTCCATGACTGAGCTAACGATCATCTGGTTTCGCCGGGACCTACGGGTCCATGATCACGCCGCGCTCGCATCGGCTTGTGCGACGGGTGGCCAGATTGTGCCGCTGTACGTCTTCGAGCCGGAACACTGGCACCGCCCAGAAGCGTCTGGGCGGCATTTCGACTTCCTGATCGAATCCCTTGCCGATCTGGATCATGCCTTGCGCCAGCGGGGCAGCCAGCTTTGCTTGCGCTCCGGATCGCCGACGGAGGTCCTCTCCCGTCTCCATGCACAGCATGGCATTGCCTCGCTCCATCTCCATTCCCTCAACAATAGCCCGAGCGACCTCGCGCAGGAGCGCGATGTCCGCAACTGGGCACTCAAGGCGGGCATCCCTTTGAGAGAGCATGCCGGAACTCCGGGCTCAACCAGCCCCCATTCCGATTGGAACGCCCTGTGGCTCCAGCGCATGCGTCAGGCCCGCCTGCCTGCACCGGAGACCCTGCCCGCGCTGGCGATCCCATCGGAAGCCTGGCCGGCGGCCTCGGATTTCGGGCTTGATCCGGATACATGTCCGGATCGGCAAACGGGCGGCCGAACAAATGCCATTCTCCAATTGCGACGCTTCCTGTCCGGTGACGGCCGAAATGCGGGCAAGCCGAACCTGTCCATCATCGCGGGTAATGCGGCTGCGTCCCGCCTGTCTGCCCATTTGGCGGTTGGATCCGTATCAGAGCGGGAAGTCTGGCAAGGTGCGATGAAGGCGCGAACGGGGCTGCTCGCGGATGGTGACCAGACCTTCGCCTCGGCTTTGGAGCGCTTCACCGATAAACTGGCAGGACGGGCCCGGCTTCACCAAGCGGTCGCACGACCGGGTCTCGCGAATGGCTCGAAATACCCCCTGGACGCTTATGGCAGGGACGATGCCAGCCTGGCGGACCCTCGCCTGTCAGCATGGGCAGCTGGCAAGACGGGATTTCCGCTGCTGGATGCCAGCATGCGGTGCCTTCAGGTGACCGGGCATCTCGAGTCTGGCCTGCGCAGCCTGCTGCTGTCCTTTGCCACCTGCCATCTCTGGCTGGCCCCCTCCCGGCCAAGTCAAATCATGGCGCGGCTCTGCACGGATTTCGACCCCGCACTGTTCTATGGAAACGCGCGCAAGGTGATCGGCATCTCCGCCGACACCCCTTCCTACATCCCAAACCCGGTCCGACAGTCGCTGACGCGCGACCCGGACGGCGCTTTCATCCGCACATGGGTCCCGGAACTTGCAGAACTGGCGGACCCGTATCTCCATAGCCCTTGGGAAGCTCCAAAATCGGTCCTGTCTGAGCATGGCATTGTTCTGGGGCAGTCCTATCCCATGCGCTTGGTCGACCATGTAGCGGCTGCGCGGGAAGCCAGGCGCCGTCTTGCGCCCGATCCGCAGTCACGCGCCCTCCCCTTTCATGCGGTGGCCCCACGGCAGCGGGGCGTTGCGCGACCGACGGCAAGGCGGAAGGTTGCGGCAAAGCGGATGGCCCCGGTCCAGCTCAGCTTTGACCTGCAAGGGCAGGCCTGAACAGGTATCGGTCTAATGCAATCCTTTGCATGAATTCTGCTCCAGCTTCTTTTCACCCGCTTGACTTGTGTTATGACGAGGCATATCGATATTCAACAAATATCAGAGCCTTGAAATTGCTCATTTTTATCATTTTTCGATAAAAAGTTATTGATTTTCGATAATATCTGACCTAGATTGTTTGTGTCGGCGGCGGGATGGTCTCGCCAAGGACAGCCAACAAACAGCTAGAAGGAATTGAAAGTCATGATCCCCCGCGCCCGTCAGAGCGACATTGCCGCCTCCGCCACGAAAGACGTGATGGCCCTCTCCATCATGACCGGAGAGGCAACTCACCGGACCCGGCCGGCCAATGATGTCAAAGCGGAGGATCGTCAGAATCTTCTGGTTCGCCGCCGCCGCCGTTTCGCCCGCCGCGAAGCTCACTAGGCCTCTCTCCCGGCGCCGCGATAAACGGTTTCCCCTACCGAACGTGGCGCCGGTCTCACCGCCCCCCAAAAACACCAGACATAAAGGATAGACTCACCATGATCCGCTCACTCACCGCCATCGCCATCGCCGCGTCCATCGCCACTGCACCAGCCTTTGCTGCATCCGATGACTTCAAGATGGAAATCGATCTGAACCGCACCCAATTGTCGACGACAGAAGGCGCAAAAGCTGAATATGACCGTATCCGTCAGGATGTTCATACGCGCTGCGTTGCCGAACACGAGAACTTTCGGGTCGCCAGGAATTTCGTAGTCAGCCAGTGTGAACGCAAGATGATGAAGAAAGTCGTCGCCTATGTCGGCGATGCGAATTTCACCAAGGTTCACTATCAGTCCAACTGATCCCAGCCAGGCCTGGCAGGCTTCCAGCCTCTCTCACCTCGCCTGCCCGATCCGGCTTCTTGCCCTGCCTTCACCGGCAGGGCCTTTTATATCAGGAGTTTGCGTCCGCTTCGCGGAAATCCTTCGCCCGCAGGATTTGGGCAAGACGGAAATGGGCCGGTACGAACGCGCCTTCCTCGTCACTTTCGAACAGGGCGCAGCAGCTTGTCGGAAATTTCTCGATCAGCCGGATCGATTCCTGATGATCCCGGCTGCCGGCTTCACGCAGAATTTCCATCGAGAAATCATGCAGGCCCGGATTGTGGCCAATCACCATCAGTGTGTCCGCCCCATCATTTTGACAGATTGCTTCGGTCAGGCCGCGCACGCCGGACAAATAGAGCGACTCCATCGGGCGGACTTTCTCGCCCTCGACCACCTTGGCCACTTCCGAACAGGTTTCACGGGCCCGCCGGGCACTGGACACCAGAATGCGCTCAGGACTCCATCCCATGGCCACCAGTTCCTCGGCCATGCGCTGAGCGTCCTCCTTGCCTCTCGGCGTTAACGCGCGGCTGAAATCATCGACCCCCTCGCCCCAGGGCTCCGTCTTGGCATGCCGCATCAGGATCAGGCGTTTCATTCCAATTCCTTCTTCCCGGGTCGGGCATTAGAAAAACTTATCGACAGCTTGAGATGTCGCGCATTGGATTGCTTCCTCTTAGGCACCATTTTCCGGTCAGAAATCAAGAGACAGGAGTATGGTAATATGAGCCTTCTGATTGGCGACGTCGCCCCGGATTTTGAGGCCAACACGACAGAAGGTCACATTCGATTTCATGAATGGGCCGGGGATGACTGGGTCGTGTTCTTTTCCCACCCCGCAGATTTCACCCCCGTCTGCACCACAGAGCTCGGCTATACAGCGAAACTGAAGGACGAGTTCGCCAAACGCGGCGCAAAGGCGCTTGTGATCTCCGTCGACAGTCTGGAGGACCACAAGAAATGGATTTCCGACATCGAAGAGACGCAAAACACCAGCGTCCAGTTTCCGATCATCGCCGACCCCGACCGCAGCGTCGCAACATTGTACAATATGATCCATCCAAATGCCGACGCCAAGGTCACGGTCCGGGCCGTCTATGTGATCGATCCGAACAAGAAAATCCGAGCATCGATCATCTATCCCCCGAGTGCGGGCCGGAATTTCGACGAGATCCTGCGCCTGATCGACAGCCTCCAGCTGACCGACGGTCACAAGGTCGCCACCCCGGTGAACTGGACCGATGGCGACGACGTCATCATCGTTCCCTCCCTGACAGACCCGAACGAAATCGAACGTCTTTTCCCGAAGGGCTACAAGGCCGTAAAACCGTACCTGCGCTACACGCCGCAACCGAACAAATAGGCGATATCCCCTTCCCGCGCTTTCGGGCGCGGGAACGGGCTATGCCGGGCTTATCCCGGTAGCGCCGCCTCGATGGAGGCCAAATCATAGGGCTTCTTCACAACCGGCACGGATGAGTATCGTTTCGCAAGATCGATGGAATCCCCATAGCCGGTAGCAAATGCGAAGTGAATGCCGCGTGCGTGCAGTTCCTCCGCTACCGGCTCGCTGGTCTCGGAGCCGAGATTGACATCCAGCAACGCAAACTGGATCGCGTGTTCTTCCAGAATCGCAAGTGCTTCACGGACATTGGCGGCCACGAAGACTTCCGTTGCCCCAAGCGATCCGAGCATGTCTTCGGCATCCATTGCAATGATCAGATTGTCTTCCAGGACAAGCGCCTGACCCGACAGGTTCGGCCGGGCCTTTTCCGTCGGAAGGGCCGCCGCCTTGTCCTGAATGGCATCCGTAAACCCATCAAAATGCGCCGCCGGAATCTCGAAGCGTGCTGACACGCCCGTTACTTCGAATTTCAGTTCGGCCCGACCACTCAGCTCATAGGGAATCGACCGCTCAATGATGGTCGATCCAAAGCCCCGCCGCAGAGGGGGTGACTGGATGGGGGGGCCACCCGTCTCGAGCCAGTCAATCGCCATGCCCCCATCAGGAAGTTGGGAAAATGTGATCCGAACGCTCCCGTTCGTCTCACTAAGCGCGCCGTATTTTGCCGAATTCGTTAACAGCTCATGTATCACAAGGGAGACGGCGGTAAACGCCTTGGGACGCAAGTAGACGTCCGGACCCTGAATTTTTACCTTTTCCGCATTGGTGCCGAGATAGGCCTCGGCTTCGATGCGGATCAGTTCACGCGCCGAAGCAGGCTCCCATTGCTCCCGCGTAATGAGATCGTGCGCGCGACTAAGCGCATGAATCCTTCCGCCCACGACATGCGTGAACTCGGAAATGGATCGGGCCTCGGTGCCGCTCTGCTCGACCAAGCCGCCAATCAGGCTAAGTATATTCCGTACACGGTGATTCAGCTCGGCAATCAGGATCTCCTGGTGCTCCTGCGCCTTGGCCCGGTCACGAAGGGCCGCATCGGACATCCTCAGGACCACTTCGAGGAGGGTCAGGCGAAGCGCTTCCGCCGCACGAATTTCAGGGGGCTGCCACGGCGCAGACGTGTTTCTTACAATCTGCTGCCAGGCCTCGAAGCTTTTGCGCGGAGTCAGCCGGTCTCCATTGGCGCCCTGCAAGACGGGCTTGTCCGGATTGCCGGCCCAGGTGACGGATTTCGCAATCTCTCGCCGGAACAGGACAATATAGTCTCGCGGCGCGCGTGATACGGGCAGGACCAGCATGCCAGCCGCCCGGTCCGCAAACTCCGCAGCGGGCGGAAAGACTTTGACCAGACTATCAATATGATAGACCCGGCTTGCCGCCGTCGTGTTGAGGAAATTCACCAGACCCAGAAATTCTTCCTTGGTCGGCGTATGACCGGTTGATTCAAACTTTCCCTCAACCCAGCCAACTGCCCCATCATAAGGAATGACTGAGCTGATACCATTGATAATGGTCTCGAAATTATCCGAGATGGATGCATCTTCCGCAAGCTGGGCCATCAGCTGATCGTGCAGCTGCTGGGCACGCCCTTGCTCTACCCGGCCTTCGTCGGATTCCTTCTGGTCCAATACGAAAGAAAAAAGCTGACCGAACAGCTCAGCGGCGGTGCGCACCTCATAGCTGAGCGTACGCGGGGCTTCGTGATGGCAGGCGAACAGTCCCCAGAGCTTGCCCCGCTTGAGGATTGAGATCGAGAGGGACGCCTCGACGCCCATATTGGCAAGATATTCAAGGTGAATGGGCGACACGGCCCGCAATCCGCTCATCGACAGGTCAAGCGGAAGACCCTCCGGATTAACGACCGGCAGGATAGGCACGCCCGGATCGGAGACATCGGCAATGATGCGCAACAGGTTCCGGGTATACAGGGCGCGGGCCTGCTTGGGAATGTCAGAGGCCGGATAATGTAGGCCCTTGAAGCTATCCATCCCCGGCTTGAGCGATTCCGAAATGACTTCGCCGGTTCCGTCTTCGGCAAACCGGTAGACCATAATGCGATCGAACCCGATCAGGTTCCGCATTTGCCGGGCGGCATCGTCACACAATTTCTGGGAAGATTCCGCACGTGAGATACGCTCGACCATGGGGCGCACGAAATTTACGTAATTTGTGTCGTGGCCTTCATTGTGCGGCTCGAACTCCAGCACAATCGACCTGCCGGACAGATGGAGAGACAGATCGAACCGTTTGCCATTGCCCGCCAGTTCGACACCGAAGATACGCTCGACAGCATCCGGCGAGGCCAGCATCGGCATACGCGACCGGATCAGCAGCAATGCCTGTTCGGAAAGGCAATCCGACAGGCGCCGGCCAATCAAATCATGCGCCTCTATGTCAATGAATTGATCCACATTGACCGAGGCATGATTCACGATCCAGTCCGACGACATGGAAATCAAGGCGCCAAACGATTGCACGCGGCCGATCGTGTGGATTGGCTCACGGTCACAATTCGTCAAATTGACGTCGCTCGCGGGCCCGTCAGTCTCGGGGCTGTGGCGGGCCATAGGCAGTCTCTTTCGTCATTTCCCGGCATGCTGTTTCGAAAACCGAAAAGCACGCATTTGCAGAATCTACTATCTCATTACGCTCCGATTGGCCAATCTGTGCAGCTGAAACCTGTTGGAGAAAAGCTCTCCAGCATGATCGCTCTGTCATCTGGTTCAGGAACCGCCCTGCACGCTGAACATCCGGGTCTCCACCCTTTCGCCACCGTTTGTACAAGACCGTACCGCCAAGCCGGCTGCCAGCGACAACATAGATCAGCCCAACTGGATGATTTGCCTTTACAGCGGGGGCGTTGCGCCAGACAGGAACAGGCTTTCCGAGTGTGGCCAAGTCGCCTTCTATGTCCGCCAACGGCAAGGGCGGGGCTGTGAATCCTGAATGCGGGCGCAACGTCTCTGCAAGCCAGGAATAAGCCAGATGATTGATGGACAGGAAAGCTGCCAAACCGTCCGGGCGGGTCAAGTCATGCCGGCTGATGAGGTCATCCACACGGGCATGACTGTCGGCGGTACCGGTGCGCAAAATTTGCCTGAGCGTTGTCATCGTATCCATCGCCGCAATTTCCTTAATGAGGACTTTGAGACCCCTGCTGAGGCGTCAGGTTGGAACCGAATCGCTCAGCCGTCCACCCATGCGGATAGCCTCAATCCGGGTTGCCAGGCCCGTTGCATCGTCGGTCTCGATATAGGTTCCGCATAACGTCCCCTCCCCCAAGGCAGGCTGGTATCGCTCGCCTGGCAGCTGGGTCTGGAACCGGTACAGGGAAATCTGCTTCTGCATCCCGATGACGCTGTCATAATCCCCACACATACCGGCATCGGTCTGGTAGGCGGTGCCCCCTTCGAGGATCATCGTATCCGCTGTCGGGACATGGGTATGGCTGCCGACAACCAGGCTGGCCCTGCCATCACAATGGTGCCCCATCGCCATTTTCTCGCTGGTCGCTTCGCAATGCATGTCGACAATGACGGCATCGGCCACGGCGCCCAGCGGCATGGAATCAAGCGCTTCATCCACGGCGGCGAAGGGATTGGTCAGAGTCTGCTTCATGAAGACATTACCCTGAATCTGCACCACTCCGACCCGCCGACCGTCCGGCAAGCTGAACAGATTGGCCCCTTTTCCGGGGGCCTGTGCCGCGGGGGGGTAGTTGGCCGGGCGCAGCAGGCGCGGCTCGCGTTCGATATAGGTCAAGGCTTCGCGCTGGTCCCAGGCATGATCGCCAAGCGTCAGGCAATCAGCGCCGGCGGCAAAGAACTCCTCGGCAATGGCGCTGGTGAGGCCGAAACCACCCGCAGAATTTTCGGCATTCACGATCGCAAAATCAAGGCGCAGACGGGCCTTCAGGCCCGGCAAATGGTCCAGGACAGCCTGCCGGCCCGGTTTTCCGACCACATCTCCAAAAAAGGCTATTTTCATGACGGAAAGTCTATGCCTCGACCTGTGAGTAAAGAAAAGCGCGCGCACCCAGCCGGGATGCGCGCGCTTCGCAAGGAATTCAGCTGATCCTATTCGTTGCTGGCGGAAAAGCCGAGCGACGCTTTGGTCAGGGTCGAAGGATCCTCGACCTCTACGAGCTCCGACACTTTCAGCGGTGTCGTTGGCTGCAGCTTGATGGTCAGCGTTTTCGGATCGGTGATGAAGCTGGACAGGGCTGTGGAGGCTTCTGTGGCCAGCTCCATGTCGATGCCCGAGCCGGACGCCATCATCGGCGCCATGGCCAGAAGCCCAGCCGTCTGATTGCGAAGCTGCTGCGGGTCTTCCCCGCTCTGCGCCGCATAAGCGTTGAAGGCGCGGTTGACGATGCCGTCATCATCCAGCGACAGGTCGAGCGAGTGAATGGTCAGCTTGTCCATCACATCGCCCAGCATGGCGGACGGATCCGCCGCGTCGAGATTTTGCTCGGATTGCGCTGCGGCCATCGCACTGGCACCTTCATACTTGGCACCGAAATTCAGACGGAAACCGTCTTTCAGCTCCCAGTAATTCTTGCCTTTTTCCAGCGTGACAAGATCGGAATCCGGATCATAGCCCTGCTCACTGGCCATGGTCAGTTCCAGCTTTTCATAACCCAGCGTCGCAAGTTGCGCACCGAGTTGCTGGCCCAGTTCGCCGTCTCCGGCGTTGAGCACCATCTTGACCGGCTCTGTGACCACTTTCACCGCGCGCCCCTGCTTGTCATGGCTGACATTGGACACAAGCGACGGCATGTCGAAATTGACCCCGGACACGTCGAAATTGAGGTCTTTCAAGCTGATCGACTTATAGCCTGGATTGGCCGGGTCTTTCGGGTTCAGGCCAGACATGAAGCCGGACTCGAAGCTGTCTTCCAAGTCTTCCCCTTCTTGCGGGGCAAAGACTGACCAGTCAAAACCACGAATATCAACATTGCCGAGATTCGCCTTGACCGTGGTGTCATCCTCCGGATCAAACATGTCGAACTTCAGACCCTTCAGATGCATTTCGGCGGCTTTCTGGTCCTTCATGCCGGTGACCGAAATCGCGTCCACGAGGAACGTGCCGTTCTGGCCATCCTCCTCGTTGATCTGCATGTTCATGTTGTTCATCGACCACAGATCGAAGGCGAGCGCCTCGCCGGTCGGCATGTTGGCCGGTTCGGCATCCGCGAATACGCTGGCCACCCAGGCAGCCAGTTCCGGCGATGGGTTCACCAGTTCGATCGAACCGATGGACGCGCTGCCATCTTCGGCTTCTTCAGGATCCGTCGGAACCAGAGATATCTCGGACATGACCATTTTGGAGAAGCTTGCCTTGCCGTCGATCATGGCGAGGCCATCAAATTCCAGTTTCTTGGCCTTCACATTGGCGCCGGAGAGGTGGGCGCCGTCCTCATCGTCGGACTCGTCGTCATCGGCGGCCAGCAGGGTCACATCGGTGAAGACCGCCTTGTCTCCGTTCACCTGGCTGCTGCCGAAAGAAACGCGGCTGTCGGCCGACTGGTCGAAAGAAAGGGCCGCAAGCGCCTGAGGCGCTGTTGCCGGATCGCCCTTACGTGCCTTGACGTCCTTTGCGGCATCGCTGGCATATTCAGAGCCTGCCGCGTCAACCGGCTTGTCTTTGTCCCCGCAAGCCGTAAGCATGGCGATGGCGGCAACGCCTGTGAGCAGATATTTCATGTTTGGTCCCTTTAATGATTGATGCCAGCGTTCCATTTGCGCCCGTCACCTAGAGTGAGATTATTAACATGGCATACAACAATGGCCAGACCGTGACATTGAATGGGCCGGACGGGGATCAGATCCGTGTCCGTCTTGAGGTCAACTCCAAGGCACGGCGGCTGATCCTGAGGCTGGACGAGCGTCGCCGGGAAGCCGTCGCGATTGCCCCCACACGCCGCCAAATCAAGGACGCTGCCGCCTTTGCAGCCGAGCGGATCGACTGGATATCAACGCGCCTCCAGCACCTGCCGGAAGTCGTGCGATTCGAAGAAAACAACCTGATTTCCTATCGCGGCGCGCCCTGCCGTCTCACCGCCGAGGGCCAGGGACGCGTGGCCCGGATGATGGCGGGCCAGCCAAACATCTTGTGTGCTCCGGGAGACCCGGAAACGCTGAATTTGCGGGTAACGCGCTATCTGAAGAAGCAGGCACGCGCCGATATTACCCGCGCCGTCAACCGCCACGCCGCCTCGCTGGGGGTCGCCTACAAGGGCATTGCGGTGAAGGATACGCGCTCGCGCTGGGGCTCATGCACGGCCGACGGACAGCTGTCCTTTTCATGGCGCCTCATCATGGCGCCGCCTGCCGTGCTCGACTATGTGGCCGCACATGAGTGTGCGCACCTGTTGGAAATGAACCATTCCCCGCGTTTCTGGGCTCATGTTGCAACCTGTTGCAACGACTGGAAACACCAGCGCGCCTGGCTGCGTGAGCATGGCGCGGGCCTGCAGGCGGCTGGCATATAGCCGGGCCTAGTCCGCCGCGATTTCTTCGGGTTCTGTTGCCACCTCGACTTCACGGGCCGGGCCAAAGCTGACCAGGGTCACGCCTTCGCCGCCCTTGGCTTCACGGTTTGGCCCCAGGAAGATCAACGTGCCGTCTGCGCGAATTTCAGCAATCAGATCCACTTTCGGCCGGTCCTTGCGGTAATCCTCAAGGTCATACTCGTCCGTCAGCTTGGTCTTGCCGAAGGTCCAGCCGCGATAATGGTCACGGATAAGACTGTCATAGCCCCTGCCCCGGCGGATCAGCGTGCGGCCCCGTGTCCCCATGCCAATCGCCCTCGGATCCTCTTCTTCAGTGTCTTGCGCCGACAATTGATAGACGCGGTGACGACCGAGTTCGGGAGCGAAATGGCCTGAAACAAGTGCGTTGTAGGGTTCGTTGGCTGAGAGGCCCACCACCTGGTCGAAGGCCGCATGATCCAGCCTGACCTCCGCCTCTTCCGACAGGACTTCACCGAAGAAGGTGTTGAGCCCCGCTTCCCGGGCAGGCCGGAGCCGACGCCAGTTATTGTCCGCCAGAATTGGCTCGATACCGACATCCTTCAGCACTTTCGCCAGATCGATGCTCCACGGATTCACCCCGACCAGCAACACACCCGGCCGCTCCTTGCGGGCGAGCCCCAAGCGCCGGGCGAGCGGCCCGATCGTAAAGCCATGCAGGACCACTGTGACGAACACCATCGCAAAGGCGAGCGGGGTAATCTGTTCCGCACCGGAGAAATAGAACCGCGAATCCCCGCGCCGACCGAGGTCTTCCAGCAGGGTAGCAAACAGGCTGGAGACGGCCACGGCCACGATCCCGCGCGGCGCGATCCAGCCGAGCAGGAGGGCTTCATTGCGCTTCAGCGTCCCGAATGTGGCAATCCAGACCGACAGGGGCCGCACGACGAACAGCATGGTCAGCAGGAAGGCCAGCGTGTTCCAGGTCAGGGCGCGACGGATGACATCCGGCGTGAGATTTGCCGTCAGGATGACGAATACGCCCGAAACCAGCAAGACCGCGATGTCTTCCTTGAATTTTCGGAGTTCTGCGAGGCCCGCGAGGCGCGAATTGGCCAGCGTCATGCCATAGGCCGTGACGGCAACAAGGCCGATTTCCTTCTCGATCATTTCTGCCAGCGCATAGCAGAGAATGATCGACGCGAAGATGATGGGCGCTTTCAGGTATTCCGGCGTCCAGCCCTGACGGAAAGCCCGCACAATCGCCCACCCGAAGGCAAAGCCTAATCCGACGCCGAGCGCCGCAGCCACGATGATCATGGCTCCCTTGCCCAGGATGGACTCGCCGGTCGCTGCCACGCGGATAATTTCGAAGGCGGCAACGGCAAACAAGGCCCCTACGGGGTCGTTGACGATGCCTTCCCATTTCAGGAACTGGCCGGTGCGCCCGCCCAGTTTGGACTGACGCAGCAAGGGCATGATCACGGTCGGCCCGGTAACCACCAGCACACCCGCGAACACAACAGAACTGCCCCAATCCAGACCGGCGGCATAATGGGCCGCAAACGTGCCCAGCGCCCAGGCCAGGGGGCCACCGAGGAACACCATGCGCCGCACGGCTGCGCCGGCGTCCCGAAGGTTTTCGAATTTCAGGACGAGGCCGCCCTCAAACAGGATCACGGCAACGGCCAACGACACGATGGGGCGTAGCAATTCATTGCTGCCGCCATTGAACACCTTCTCAGGGTTCAGCAGAGGCTCGCCGAAGACAACGGTCCAGAGCGGACCAACAGCCAGGCCGGCAAGCGCCATGAGCACGATGGCCGGTGCCTGGATACGCCAGGCAACCCATTGCGCGCCGATCCCAAGCGCCCCGATGAGGGCGCAAGCAAAGATCAGCTCGCTGGACCCGGCGGATGCCAGTGCAAAATCAAATTGGTCCATACAAGTCCCGTTTTATGGTGCACCCTGCCCGCCAGTCAGCAAAAAAACTAGGCTTGGGCCGCGTTTATATCATCAGCAAAGTCGAACCCGATCTCCCGGGTTCCATAATCGCCCTCTTTGTAGCGTTCGACCCGGTCGGAGAACCAGAGCAGGATGTGCTGATAGAGGTGTTCGTAGAAGGGGTCGGGGGTCGCCTCTTTCAGAGGCAGGCTGAATTCGTATACCGAACCATCCTCGATCTGGATCTTGAACTTGTCGCCAATCTTGCGACACTCCATAACCAGCCTCAGCCAGTCGGTATCGCGTGAGACTCGGACCGCCAAACCGAATGAAATGGGGCCAAGCAGGCGAAATCCACGCGGCGGGATCGAGAAGGCCGCATCGCCATGCGCCTTCGGCTTGTAGGCCCCGACAGGGGGCACGAGGTGGACACAGACCCCATCGCTGGCACCGAGATAGTCGCAGAATCCACTGCGTACCTCCTCGGCCAAGGTCCGGATCCGGTCGTAATTCTCGGCTGCGAGGGCCTGATAGGCCTCCACCGTCTCGATCAGATTATCAAAGCGTGACACTGCCTCTCGGCCCCCATGTTTACCACAGCCAACATAAATTAGGGTGCCGCAAGGCGACCTTCAAATTTTAAAGTCGTCACCATCGGACAATGGTCAGATGCCTTGGGCGTCACCCAGCCAACGCCGGGGAAGCGGATTCCGTCATATCTCTCGGCCCGATAAGGCGCTCCGGCCCGTACGATCTCGACGCTGGCGGCGGGATTCAGCGCTGCAAGTCGTGGGGACAGGAAGATGTGATCAAGGGCGCCATAGGTGTCGTCACCGCTGTAATGATGGGTCCAGCGTTCATACGGATTGGCAATCGCGCGGCTGGCGAGGTCCACCGCAAACCCATCTCCTACCAGAGGGCCCAGACCATGCGGCCGAGCGGGCCGGCCATCGACTTCCCAGTAATCATTGAAATCACCAAGAATGACCCATTCCTCCTCGGCCGGGTTCTGGAAGCGCTGGCTGATGACACGGCGTACGGCCTGAGCCTCTGCCTCCCGCACCGCCACAGTGCGCTTGCGCCCCCCATGCATGGATTTGAAATGGCAGATGAAGAGGGTCAGCTGGCGCCCATCCTTCTCAATATCCACTTCAAGACAGTCACGCCGGAAGACATAGTCGTTCACCGAAGCGCCACGGGGCGGAGGGATGCCCAACCGGCCAAAGGTGGCACGGGCATGGCTGCGCTGGAATACAATGGGCAGTGAGGACAACAGCCCCACATCGATGCCGCGACTGTCATTGCCCTCATGCAGGACACGCTCCCCAAAGGGCCGGCCTGCCCATCGGGACACGTAGCGATTGTCGAACGCGGTCAGGGTAACGAGGTTCTCGACCTCCTGCAGCGCGCAAACCTCTGCATGCGTGGCGACCAGTGCTTGCGCCGTCAGGGTGCGGTCATCCTCGGAAAGCACATCGAAGACGGCGTCTACCTGCTCGGCAATCAGCGCGTCATCCACATTTGTCAGCCTGCTACGGGCATTGGCGAGACCGGAGCGCGCGAAATCGCACCGCATCATCAGGTTTTCGCAATTGAACGTGGCCAAACGAATATCAGGCATTCACGGGTGATGCGGCTTCATTCTTCCGGGGTCAACGCAGAATGGCCGCTCGCCTAGGCGACAGCGCGCTCGGCGAACCGTGCGCTGGTCTGGGCACGTTCGACCGATTCCGCATCCGGGCGTTGGTCCACCGGAATGGTGGTCCGGCCAAGTTCAAGGGCGATACCAGGCTGCACGCCGCTGCCAAAGGCGGACAGCACGGTCCGGATCACATCCAGTGGCTGGGCCTCGTCTTCCACGATCTGGCCAAACCGCGCTGCGACAGGCCCGACGACCCCATAGGCAAGGAAGACGCCGAGGAATGTGCCGAGCAGTGCCGATCCGATCATCATGCCCAGCACCGCGGGCGACTGGTCGATCGAGCCCATCGTCTTGATGATGCCGAGTACAGCCGCCACGATCCCGAGCGCCGGCAAGGCGTCTGCGACCGTGTTGAGCGCATTCACGGCCTTCATGCGCTGGTCGATATGCAGCGCAACGGACTGTTCCATATGTGCTTCGGCGCGCGCCGGGTCCGACAGGTCGAGCGCCATGAGGCGGAAAGAATCACAGATCATGTCCCGCACGGACGGGTCCGAGAGCGCAGTTGGCGCCGCCGCAAACGCAGCCGAGGAGTCCGGGTCTTCAATGTCGGATTCAATGGCCACAAAGCCCCCCTGCCGGACCTTGCGCATGAGCGTCGACAACAGGACGAGCAATTCACGGTGCTGGACGCGCTGCCAGCGGCTGCCCTGAAAGGATTTCACAAACCCGCCAAACGCCTCCTTGGCGACTTTGGGCGAATTGCCGATCAGGATCGTGCCGATGGCGGCGCCGCCGATCAGGGCAATCTCGAAGGGAAGCGCCTGCATGGCGCCATGCCCGCCCGTCAGGACAAGGCCGCCCATTACGAGGACGACCACTAGGACAAGACCGATCAATTGAGGCAAGACGCGCAGGCTCCGGCAATAATACAGCCTGCACCATCGCACATTCGTCTTAAGCCAAGATTACGTCCGATGTCCCCTGCCCGTGGCGGGAGGTCAGCTGACGCGCAGCCCTTCGCCGCCCAGCACCGGATCATGCTCCGCCACGAGGTGGCCGGGGCCGACTTCGACCAGTTTTGGCTGGTACTGGTTGGCCTCGCCGTCATCAATGAGTTTCGACTTCATGAAGCGGAGGGATGCACGGCTATCGAGCGGGCTCGGCAGGTCGCCCGTCAGCCGCAGCCGCTCACGGTTGCGCTCGCCGGTTGGGTCTGCATTCGGCACGGCGGCGATCAGCGCCTTGGTGTAAGGGTGGCGCGCTTCGGTATAGATCGCATCTCGCCCGGCCAGCTCCACCACACGACCGAGATACAGCACCATGACGCGGTGGCTGATCTGGCGCACGACGGCGAGGTCGTGGCTGATGAAGATCATGGCGAGACCGAATTCCTTCTGGAGTTCAATCAGAAGGTCTACGACCTGCGCCTGGACCGACACGTCGAGCGCAGATACCGCCTCGTCGCAGATGACCAGTTTCGGTTGCAGGATCATGGCGCGGGCGATGCCCACACGCTGATTCTGGCCGCCTGACAGTTCATGCGGATACCGGTTGATCAAATTGGGATCGAGGCCGACACGAGGAAGAATTTCGCGAACTTTTGCTTCCCGGTCTGCACGGGAAAGGCGCGGCTGGTGCACCTGCAGCGGCTCGGCAATGGAGGCGCCAATGGTCATGCGCGGGTCAAGGCTGGCGAGGGGGTCCTGAAACACGATCTGGAGATCGTCGCGCAAGCCATTCATTTCCTTGCGACTGGCCTTTGAGATGTCGCGGCCCAGCCAGGCCACTGTGCCATCGGTCGGCGGGATCAGGTTCAGGACGCCCCGCGCGAGCGTGGACTTGCCGCACCCGGATTCTCCTACGACGCCCAGTGTTTCACCCGGTTTCAAATCGAATGACACGCCATCCACCGCCTTCAGCGGCTTGGTCTTGCCGAACAGGCCGCCCTTTACCGAAATCGGGAAGTGGATCTTCATGTCCTCGACCTTGAGGACCGGCTTGATCTCGGGTGCAGGCGGCGCCGACAGGACCGGACGACCGGGTCGGTCTGCCTCGTCTATGCGCGGCACGGCGTTGAGCAACATCTTCGTGTAGTCGGCCTGCGGATTGTAGAAAATGTCGTCCACACCGCCCTGCTCCACGATCTCGCCATGACGCATAACGATGACGCGGTCACACATGCGAGCCACGACGCCCATATTGTGAGTGATGAGGGCGATGCCCGTGCCGGTTTCGCGTTTCAATTCGTCCATCAGCTCCAGCACCTGCGCCTGCACGGTCACATCGAGCGCAGTCGTCGGCTCGTCGGCCAGCAGGAGCTCCGGATTACAGAGCATGGCGATCGCAATCATGACGCGCTGGCGCATGCCGCCAGAGAGTTCATGCGGGAACTGGTTCATCCGGCGCGCCGCCTCGGGGATGCGCACATTCTCCAGCCAGTCGACACAGATCCGGTCGGCGGCTTGCCCCTTCAGCCCTTTGTGAAGGGCGAGCACTTCGCGCATCTGCGCGCCAACGGTCATGTGCGGCGTCAGACTGGTCAGCGGATCCTGGAAGATCATGGACATCCGCGCGCCGCGAATTTCGCGCAGCGTGGCGTCCGATGCATCCAGCATGTTGATGCCGTCGAACTCGATCCGGCCCGTCGCCGTGCCATTGCCCGCCAGCAATCCCAGAGCAGAGAGCGCGGACTGGCTCTTTCCTGAGCCGCTTTCGCCCACAATGCCGAGGCATTCGCCTTTTGCGACATCGAAACTGATGCCTTTAACCGCCTCGACCACACCGTCCGGAGTGTCGAAGGAAACACGAAGATCTTTGACAGAAAGAATAGCCATGGCCGCAATCTGTATACGCGCCGGCGAGGGGTGCAACGACCGGTCTGCAGAAAGCAGAAAAAAGGCCGCGTTATCGGGAAAGAACGCGGCCCAGGGGGGAGAGTGAGGACAGGATCAATGGGGAAGCCCTGCCCTCAAAAGGTGGTGCTCAGAACTTGTATCCGAGCCCCAGTCCCACCACGAGTGGATCGATGTCCACGTCAGCATCCACTGTTGCGCCAAGCGCCGTGGTGAAATCCACAGTCACATCCGGATTGATCCAGATCTTCTTGATGTCTGCATTGATAGCCCAACCACCGGGCTCGCCATCAAGGTCGTAATCAACGCCAGCCTGAAGGGCGAGGCCGACGCTGGCATCATAGTCGATCCCGTCCGCCACCGGGCCTTGATCTTCGTCAAAGAAGAAGGTCGCGTTCACGCCAGCACCAACATAGGGCTTCCACTGGCTGTCGTTCACGAAATGGTACTGAACCGTCAGGGTTGGCGGCAACAGCATGACATCGCCCAGATCGATGGTGGCATTGTCGAGCACGCCGGGAACCGTCACACCGGTCGCCTTCACATCGTGCGGCGTGACACCAAGGATCAGCTCGACCGCGATGTTCTTGGTGAAGAAATAGGTGATGTCGAGTTCAGGCACATACTGGTTCGAAATCTCTACATCTCCTGGGAGCTGTGCCCCCGCAACGGAGAGGTCACCGGATTCATCCGGCAGGACCCCGATAACGCGCCCGCGCACCATCCAGGGATTGTCGTCTGCCGATGCGGCAGGCGCCGTTCCAAGCCAGGTTGCCCCGGCAACCAATGAGGCTAGGAGAAGCTGTTTCATGTCATGTCACTCCTGTTTTGGCGCACCTACCTGCGCCGGATGCGAGAGACCTAAACCTATGTTTTCCTGCATAAAATTACCCGTTTTGACGCGCGGGCGCGTGCCGCGCGGCATGGCATCGCGATTAGGTATTGTTCCGAATTGCTCCCGCGCCTCTCTCCTGTGATTGTAGCTCGGTACGTTCCGAATTCGGCGGCTTTCGCCCGTATACTGCGGCGTACCATCCCAGTTCTCCCACGGTCAGGCTTGAACTACGGGCTGCCGCTGGGGCAGATGGTCGGCGAGGAAACATCCCAACGAGGACCACGCCATGCCCGTCATCAATTATCTCACCACCTGCATCTTCGATTCCGGCGCCCTGAAACAGCTGGCCGGTACGGCGAAGAAGCTCGGCATGACCCGTCCCTTCATCGTGACGGACCACGGCATCAAGGCAGCCGGAATCCTGGCCAAGGTCGAGGATGCGCTGGGCGTCGCCCCGGCCGGCGTGTTCGCCGAGACAGTCCCGAACCCGACCGAGAAACAGACGAAAGAAGCCGCTGCCGCCTATAAGGCATGCGGCGCGGATGGCCTGATCGCGCTGGGCGGCGGCTCTTCCATGGACCATGCCAAAGGCATCGGCCTGATGGTCAGCCATGACGAACCGCTGGAGAATTATGCTGCCATCACCGGCGGCGCCAAGAAGATCGGCAAGATTCCCCCATTGATCGCCATTCCAACCACGTCCGGCACAGGCTCGGAAGTTTCTGTCGGCCTCGTCCTCGTATTGGAAAATGGTCGCAAGGAGACCATCGTCTCCCCGAACCTGATCCCCGCGACAGCCATCTGCGACCCCGACCTGACCCTCGGCCTGCCTGCGGGCCTGACGGCGGCCACCGGCATGGATGCCGTCACACATTGTATTGAATCCGTGCTGTCTCCCACCGTGAACCCGCCAGCTGAAGGCATTGCCTATGAGGGCATTTACCGCGCGGTCGGAAATGGCTGGCTGAAGAAGGCGGTCAAGGACGGGTCGGACGCTGATGCCCGCTGGCACATGATGATGGCGAGCTATGAAGGGGCGCTGGCATTCGTGAAGGGCCTTGGCGGTGTCCATGCCCTGTCGCACGCGGCCGGTCGCCTGCATGACAAACGCCTGCACCACGGCACACTGAACGCAATCTTCCTGCCGCACATCCTGCGCTTCCACGAGGGCTCAGCTGATGAGAAATATGTCCGCCTGCGCCAGGCCATGGGCCTGAAACCCGGCGCGGACCTGGGCGATGCGATTGCAGAACTGAATGCGGACATCGGCATTCCCGCAACCCTCTCCGCGATCGGCTTGTCTGCGGAGGATGCTCCCGGCGTGGTAGAGTATGCGCTCAAGGATCTTGCCCATTTCGGCAATCCGAAGCCGATGAGCGCAGATGACTATGCGAAGGTCTACGAGGCTGCGCTTTAAGGATACGTGGAAGGGGACCGCAAAGAGCGGTCCCCCGTCCCCCCACTCAGCCAGGCTGAAAAATTGTCTGAAAACTCGGCGGAATAGGGCGCGGCATGTACATGCCGTTGCCTCCTCCGCTTGTGGTCTGCACCACAATGTTTACATTGATAACATGCCGACGGATGATAACAGTGTCAACATCGAGACTCAGGGCAATCGCTACCATCATGGCGACTTGCAGGCTGCCCTTATTGAAGAAGGGCTGGCCCAAATAAGCCAACGTCCTGCCGAGAAGCTGAGTCTTCGCGAAATATCCCGCAAGGTGGGGGTTTCGGCGACGGCCGTGTATCGACACTTTCCCAACAAGGCCGCCCTGCTGGGCGCCTTGTGCCAGGTGGGAAGTGAAAAACTCTCCGACACGTTTGCGCGTGCGACAGAAGAAACCGGCGGCGGAATGGACGCGTTTGAAGCCATGGGCCGGGCCTATGTCCGCTTCGCCCTGGCCAATCCCTCGCTCTTCAAATTGATGATGTCCAAAGCCCCTAAGCCGAATGCGCTGGATAGCGACCAGAACGGTCAGACGAATGGTTTCGCAATGCTCTCGGACACGCTGCAAGACGTGCTGCCTGCGGACGCCCCACCCGAATTGCAGATGGTGAAGCGGCTCCAGGCCTGGTCCATAGTCCATGGCCTCGCCATGTTGATGCTGGACGGGCAGGTTCCTGCCGAGGAAAAAATTATCGCGTCCGTTATCTCCCGCAGCTTTCTCTAGGCTGGTCAGCGAATCCGGCGCATATTCCCAACATGTTCGAAGGAATCGCCGCCACCGCCACACATCTCGGCCTGCTCTCCGGGGCCATGGCCATCGGCTCATCCTGGGTGGCCGCCATTGCCTCGCCCAATTGCAGTTTCGACAAGCTGGATGGCTCGCGGGCTGATCGGCACGTGCGGGAATTGCTGTTGCAGACCTCCACGCCTATCGCCGGCATGATGCTGGCCTCGGGCGCCTTCTTCCTGCTCGCGTCAAGCTGGGCTGCAGCGGTGACGGCCTTGCTGGCAGCCTTCGGCTTCTACTCAAACCGGTGGATGCTGACACCGGGAAAGAAACACAAAGGCGAGCGCACCAGCCGCAAAGGGCAGCGCGCCGTGTCAGTCAGCTTTTCGTTGATGTTCACTCTGGTGGCGATCGTCTCGGCCGTACTCGGCATGATCCGCATCTAGGGCAGATCAGGCGAAGACCAGCCACAGACAACCCATTTCGTGCAATTTGCGGAAATTGTCAGCCGACTTGCGTGCGGCCTTCAGGGCGATTTCACCAGCGGCCTTCCGATTGACGGCCAGCATCATGGTGCAGATCGCGATCCCCGGCAGGAACATCCACCAGACGAAGGCAAGCGACGCCAATACCCCTGCAAGGCAGATGAAATAGGCCAAGGCATCCAGGATACGGAACCGCGCATGCATGAACCGGCCAAAATCACTCAGCAATTCCGGCTGCTTGTGCAGGATTTCTGCATCAATGGCAAAACGCTGACCCGGAGCCTGCTCATAAACGAGCGCCCGCGTCATGCGTCCACCGCGATGGGGATTAGGCTGGCATTTGAGGAACATGGCAGTCACTCCATTATGGGAGGAATTTACCCTGTCCCGGTTAAATGACTGCTTGCCCAATTCGGTCAATTTTCACGAAGATTGAAACCATCATACGCCGGATTGGGCACACGCCTGTGTGGCGAATCTGTTTGCCCTTGTACCGATAGAGACATATGCTGCACTGCAACATGGAAGGCGTGTGACTCATGCTGTATTCACTTGTCGAAATCAATCGTGCCGCAATGGCGCCAATGCGCATTGCCGCCCGGGCCAGCCGGGCCGCGTTGAGTTCTCCGCTGAACCCGCTCGGCCAGACCGATTATGGTCGGTCGCTGACCGCGATGGCGGATGTGTTTGAAAGCGCCACCCGCTATTATGGCAAACCCGAATGGCGTATCGACTCCGTCCGCATTAACAGCGCACCGGTGGACGTGACGCCCGTAGCGGCCTGGGGCTCCCCCTGGTGCAATCTTGTTCACTTCCGGAAAGACCCGGAAGCGCTGGCTGCGGCGCGCAATGCCGACAAGCTGGGTCCGCAACCCCGTCTTCTGATTGCCGCCCCCCTCTCCGGTCACTATGCAACCCTGTTGCGCGGAACGGTCGAAGCGTTCCTGCCGACCCATGACGTCTACATCACCGACTGGCAGGATGCCCGCATGGCACCCGTCTGGCTCGGCCGGTTCGATCTGGACGATTACATCGACCATATCCGCGCCATGCTGGAATTTCTCGGCGGCGGCGCGCATGTGCTGGGTGTCTGCCAGCCGGGCCCCCCGGTCCTTGCCGCAATTGCCATGATGGCCGAGGAAGACGATCCGGCCCGTCCCGCCTCGATGACCTTCATGGGTTCGCCCATCGATACACGGCTCAGCCCGACCATTCCGAATGTGTTGTCTGAAGAAAAGTCGCTGTCCTGGTTCGAAGAGAACATGATCCACACAGTGCCCGGCCCGTATCCGGGCATGTTCCGGCGTGTTTATCCAGGCTTTGTCCAGCTTGCGTCCTTCATGAATATGAACTGGTCGCGCCATGTCGATGCGCACTGGAATTTCTTCAACCATCTGGTCGAGGGTGATGGTGACAATGTCGGCAAGCACAGGGAATTCTATGATGAATACCTGTCAGTGCTCGACCTGACCGAGGAATTCTACCTGCAGACCATCGTGCGTGTTTTCCAGGAACACCAGCTGGCGCGCGGCATCTATCGGTATCGCGGCACGCATCTGGTCAAGCCTGAGCTGATCCGCGATGTCGCGCTGATGACCGTTGAAGGTGAGATGGACGACATTTCCGGCATCGGCCAGACACAGGCTGCGCACACCATCTGTTCAAAGGTGCCAGAGGACATGCAGACCGACTATATCCAGCCGGGCGTGGGTCATTATGGCGTGTTCAATGGCAGACGTTTCCAGACCGAAATCGCGCCGCGCGTCACCGAGTTCACCAAGCGGTTCACCATGCGCGACGCCGATGAGACTGCCGCAGAGCGACTCAGCAAGATTGCCTGACCCGGCCTAATTTTCCGGCGTCGGAAGAACGCGGGAAATCTGACGGCAAATGTCTCGCGCTTCGCTGAGCACCGTGATCGGCATCGGATCGGGTGCATCCAGATATGTACTGAGTTGCGAGACAGCCCTGGCCTCCGCCTGGTCCGTGGGCAGGGCCCCATGCGACACCTGCAGGGTCCGCCGCGACGTACACGATTGCAGTTCCAGGATGGTCGGATCGGCCGCGCCGTGGTGCGGCGTGCGCAGGACGACCGATGACGGCAGGTCCGGGCCGTCCGGCACAGCGACCCAGAGCGCATGTATGTCGTCTCCATCAATTGGGTTCCGGAAGCGGATCGCGTAGATCAACCCTTTTTCAAGATGACGGACGGAATAGTCGGCCATCCCGGCATCGTTTAGCCCGCCCAGCCAGGCTGCAATCATGGCATTGCGCGCCTGCTTGGCTTCCGCACCGCGCCAGGCGGCGGCTTCCGCATAGACCTGTTTGGAGGCGAGATCCTGCTCCTCCGATATGGGAGCAGGCCTGCGTACAACCGGCGTCATCTCATGCGGCATATAGGCGGACGCATGTTCGGCAAACCCGATCCAGCCTGCCAGCGCAGAGGCGAGCACAGCCGGGGCGAAATGTCTGATCCAGTCGCGAGAGATCATAGAAGTGCGTTCCGTTCCAAGCCGGAGCGCACTTTGTCAGGCTAAGGGTTAAGGAAAGCCCGCTCAATGGCCCACCAGAGCCCGATAACTCCAATGGCCGCAGATACGGGCCAGACCAGAACCAGCCGGTAAAGATCTGCCCGGCCTGCCTGTTTCAGGACGCCCCTGATGATCAAGGCACCTGCAAGCGCCATGCCGATCACGGCCAACTGACCAATCTCCACGCCGACATTAAATCCGATCAAAGCCGGCCAGAAGATACCGGGCGGCAGACCGAGATCCCCGAAGGCGCCCGCAAAGCCCATGCCGTGGATCAGGCCGAACCCGAAGACCAGCGCGGGGCGCCAGGCGCTGGGCTCCTTGAACAGAATGTTCTCAAAGGCGGCCCAGGCGATGGTCAGCGCGATCAGCGGCTCGACGATACTCGCCGGAGGCGCGATCACACCGGCCGCAGCAAGGCCGAGCGTGGAAGTGTGCGCCAGCGTAAACGCGGAGATTTGCCAGAGCAGCGGCTTGACCCGCCGGCTGGACAGGAAGAGTGCAAGTACGAACAGGATATGATCCACGCCCATCGGCAGGATGTGCTCGAAACCGATACGGAGATAGAAGATGGCTGTCTCGAGCCAGGATCGGTCGAGTTCAACCTCCCCGCCCGGAACGTCGTCTCCCGTTTCAGTCGCATCGCCAGCCCGGTCCAGCTCCTGAAGCTCCCGGCACAAAGCGGGATCCATCCCTCCCCCCGGCAGGCAAAGTTCGTCTTCCGGGTGGCCGAACGCTGCTTGCGGCGCAGAGGTGACAGCAAGGCAGGCTATCAGGCAGCATGCCAGAAAGGCGATGAGCCGAGGCCGCATCAGATCTCGTCCGGCAGCGGATGCGGCGCTTCCATGTGGATGGCCTCGTGATGGTCGTCATCATGGTCATGCACCGGCAGGAAGGACAGCACGAGCGCTATGGCGACACCGGCGGACAGGGCCAGCAGGCTGCGCAACGGCGGCTCCTCCTTCAGCGGGGCCATCAAAGGGCCTGTCGCAACATAGAGGAGCAGGCCGGCAGAGGCCGCGAACAGAGCGCCAACCGCCTCGCTTCCCAGGAAATACATGAAGGGCGACGACATAAGCACGCCCAACGGGGTCGTGGCGGACGCAGCCAGGAAGGCCCACAGGAAGGATTGCCGGTTCGAAAAATTATGCCGTCGCAGGATCGCAAACGCGATCACGCCTTCCGGAAACTCATGCAAGATCAGCGAGACCGCCGCATAGACGCCTGCGGAAAAGCTCGCGGCAAAGGTCACCGAATAGATCACGCCGTCGATGAAGGAATGGATGGCAATCGCGATTATGGGGGTTACAGCCGCCATACGGCCGCCATTCACGCTTTCCGGGAAGAATGTGTTGAGGCCGTAATTCAGTATCAACCCGCCGAGGAACCCGCCCAGCATGAAGTATGGCGCCCGCGTGCTTTCGGCGAACGCTTCCGGCGCAATGTGCAACAGGCTGAGCGTGACGAGCATACCGGCCGCCGCGAGGCCCATGACGGCGGAGAAGCGCGCACTCCAATCGCCCCGCATCGCCACAGCGATGAGGCCGACCGTGGTCACAAAGGCCGCGATCAAGCCGAAAAACAAAGGGGCCTGCATGGATTCAAACATGGAAAGCTGTCAGCCGGTCCGTTAACAGTCAGGTGCGGTCTATAACCGCGTCCTGCGGCCTTGCGAAGAAGTGTTATATGGTATCATTATTCGGCTTGCGAGAAGATTTTCCGGTTTTACTGAATTCCCCAGGTGGGGCGATGGGAGCGATATGATGGATCGATCATGGGGTCGGGGCAGCAGCTGGCTTCTGGCCTGCGCCGCATTAGTATTGAGCGCCGCCTGCAGTGCAGAAGCGCCCTATGAGCCCGAACCGACAGCTGGGGTTCCGCCTCCGGCGGAAACTCTGGCCGACGAGGCACCCTCCCCTGCCCGAACCACCATCCCGCAAGCGGTGGAAGAAACAGACCACCATGACGAAGAGCATATTGGCGGCGAGGCGCATATGCATGGTGCTGCAGAACTCGCCGTAACGCTCGACACCAATTTCGTCACGATCACCGTCGATGCACCGCTGGCCAATTACGGCCTGTCTGAAAAGACAAAGAAGAAATCGACCGAACTGGAAAAATACGCCGAGGGCCTGACCGAACTGATGGGCAATGCGCGGTGTGATCTGGTCGAACGGTCAGCAGATGTACGCCGGTCCGGCGACCATGCCGCGCTCACGCTTTCAATCGTCTGGGATTGCCGTCGACCGAGCCAGTTGGACGGATTGATGTTCACCGGCTTTGAGAAGTATCCGGTCTTTGAGGAAGTGGATGCCATCTATCTCGGCGAAGCGGGCGAGACAGCGTCCGCAACGCTGACGCCGGACAATCCCTTCCTGCCTTTCGGATCCTGACATGGCAGAGCCTGTCGTCTCGATCTCGGATTTGCGTTTTGCCTGGACGACTGGCGAGGACGTGCTCGACATTGCGGCTTTCCGGCTTGAGGCGGGCGAGCGCCTGTTCCTGCGCGGCGCGTCCGGCTCGGGAAAATCCACCCTGCTCGGCATTATTGCCGGCGTTCTGGAAGCAGGCTCAGGTCAGGTCAACGTTCTCGGCCAGAACCTCTCAAGCCTGAAGCCGGCAGCGCGTGATCGCCTGCGGGCCGACCATCTCGGCGTTATCTTCCAGATGTTCAACCTCGTCCCTTATCTCTCCGTGGTCGGAAACGTGACCCTGCCCCTGCGGTTTTCCCCCCAGCGGCGCGCAGCCATCAGCGGCGAGGAAGACGACGAAGCCCGGCGCCTGCTGGCGCGTCTTGGCCTGACCGATGAAACCCTGCTTACGCGCCGCGTGTCTGACCTCTCAGTTGGCCAGCAGCAGCGTGTCGCTGCGGCCCGCGCCCTGATCGGCGGCCCGGAAATCGTGATCGCGGATGAGCCAACCTCGGCCCTTGATGCAGATGCCCGCGACCGTTTCATCGAATTGCTGAGTGAGGAAGCCCGGCGCACGGACGCAGCGCTCCTGTTCGTCAGCCATGATGCCAGCCTTGCCTCACATTTCGACCGGTCGGTGGACTTGGGAGAGATCAATCGCGTGGGAGTGACTGCATGAGCGCGATTCTCTCCCTTGCCTGGAAAAGCCTGATGAACCGCAAGGGATCGGTCCTGCTGACCCTGCTCGCCGTGGCTCTGTCGGTTGCGCTATTCCTCGGCGTGGACAAGGCCCGCACTGGCGCGCGCGAAGGCTTTGGCAATACGATTTCCGGGACCGAACTGATCGTGGGCGCCCCGACAGGCAGCGTGAATCTGCTGCTCTACTCTGTATTCAGGATGGGCAGCGCGACGGCAGAGGTTTCATGGCCGACCTATCAGGAAATCGCGGCCCGGCCGGACGTCGATTGGGCCGTCCCGATCTCCCTCGGCGATAGCCATCGAGGCTTCCGCGTCATGGGCACGACCCCGGATTATTTCGACCATTACAAATACGGTCGCAATCAGGACCTGCTACTGGCCCAGGGCGAACAATTCGAAGACCTGTTCGAGGCGGTCATAGGCGCCGATGTGGCGCGCGAGCTGAATTACACACTTGGAAGCCCGATGATCCTGTCGCACGGCCTCGGCCAGGCAGACTTTGGATCAGGGCACGAAAACCGCCCTTTCCGTGTCGTCGGCATCCTCGCCCCTACGGGAACCCCTGTGGACCAGACCGTGCACGTCTCGCTGGAGGCGATTACGGCAATTCATGTCGGCTGGGAAACCGGCGCGAAGAACCCGCTCGCCGACAATATCACCGAAGAGACGATCCGGTCCTTCGACCTGACGCCGAAGACCGTCACCGCCATATTCCTCGGCCTGAAGCGCCGGGGCACAATTCTCACCACGCGGCGCGAGATCAATACGAACCGGGGCGAACCGCTGATGGCGATCATCCCGTCACAGGCACTCGCGGAACTCTGGAGTGTGACCGCGATTGCCGAGCGCGCCCTGTTGGCGGTCTCGATCTTTGTCATCGCGGTGGGCGTCGTCTCCATCCTCACCTCCATTCTGACCAGCTTAAATGAGCGGCGGCGGGAGATGTCGATCCTGCGCGCTGTGGGTGCCCGGCCGGGCCACATCTTTGCGCTCCTGGTACTGGAGGCGGGCCTGGTTGGTTTCCTCGGCGCGGCGCTAGGCATCCTGCTCATTCACGTGCTTCTCGCTGTGGTTGGCCCACTCGTCTCTGCGCATTACGGCATTTCCCTGATTGGCACCGGGCCGGGACCGACAGATATCTATACGCTGCTGGCGGTGACGGGCGCTGCCCTGCTCGCCGGCGCGATCCCGGCCTGGATGGCCTTTCGCCGGTCGCTGGCCGATGGATTGTCCATTCGGCTCTGAACCGCTCAACCCCACTGGCGGGCCACGCTCGCGCATCCTAGATTGGCATCATGAAACAGATTTCCTCCCTCCTGACCGCCGCCCTGATGACAGGCTTTCTCGTCGCCTGCGGGCAAGCCGACACACCGTCTGATCCAGGAACCTCTACCCCTGAAGCGGAAACGACTGCGGATGCCCCGCAGGTGGGCGACAAGATCGGCGAGAGTGAAGCAGAGCGCAAAGCGAAACGCGAAGCGACCATTGCCGCCCGCGCCGCCGATCAGGCGCGCAAGAAAGCTGAAGCCGAAGCCCGCGGCGTGACCGAGATCGGCTGGGAAGACCTGATGCCCGAAGGTGAGGAAGAACGCCTTGCCCAGATGTACCAGAGCCAGATGTCCATGCTGTATGGGGGGGGTGGCGTCGCTGAAGGCTCAGCCGCAGACGCCATGGTTCAGATCGGCACGTTCAACACCGTCAAGGAGCTCAACGGCAAGACCATCCGGCTGCCGGGATACACGGTGCCGTTCGAATATGGCGCCAAGGCCGAAGTTGCCGAATTCCTGATGGTGCCCTATTTCGGCGCCTGCATCCACGCACCGCCGCCGCCGCCGAACCAGACCGTCTTCGTCTCGACCGAGGACCCGATCCTGCTGAAAGACCTCGCTCAGGCGGTCTGGGTCGAGGGCATCCTGACCACCGAGACACAGGAGAGCGAACTGGCCGACGCTGCCTATACACTCAAGCTGACGCATATCGAAAAGTACGAGTACTAGGCCGGACAGGCAGGCACGTTCACGAAATATAGGGGGTTGTGAGGTTGCTAGGGTATACAGCACTCACGACAGGCCCCTTGAATGTACTGGAACAGACGCATTGCCATATTGGTTTCTGCCCTAGTCATTGCGGCAGTGGGAACCAGTATTCTTGCCTTTCTGCGCCGCCCCTCACTCGACAGTCTTTCGGGCCTGAGCGGACCGGCCGAGATCAGCGTCGTCGCCACAGAGGGAACATCCGACTGGACTGACTATGCCACCGGTTCGGATACCAGGCTCGCAATCTTGCTGACAGATGACGAGTCGTCCTGGCTCGGACTGGCAGGAGGCCTGAAGAGCATCGGCGTCCCTTTTCGGATAACCCGAGATACCAAGACGGCTGTCAGGCACAAAGTCGTCATGGTCTATCCGGCAATTTCTGGTCAGCTACTCGATGCCGATAGTCTGGGTATGCTTGGACAACATGTCGAAACGGGCGGCACACTGATTGCCACACAAGTACTCGGGGGTGGGCTTCAGGGCATGTTCGGCTTCGATCGCATCGAACAATCCCGCAGCCATTCCGAAATTCGCTTCACCGGATCAGACCCGACGCTGTCATTCATTGACCGAGTTGAAGAAGAGACAGTTCGGATTGGCAACCCCGATGATGAGACCCAGCGCATCGGCGCCCAGTCATTTCTGGGCGCCAGCACTGTTCTCGCCTCCTATGAGGACGGCTCCGCCGCCTTGGTTACAAAGGCTTCCGACCAGGGTGGACATGCCTACGCGCTCGGCTTCGATCTCGGCTTCTTTATCCTCAAGGCGACAAACGGCCGCACAGGGGGAGCGTCCAGAAACTATGGCAATGCGTATGAACCCTCCGTCGACACATGGCTCCGCTGGATCAAATCCATCTACGTACAAGAAGAACCTCATGCGATCACTCTGCATACGGTGCCCGAGGCCCGCGATCTCGCCGTCGTGATCTCGTTCGACGTCGACTACACACACTCCATGTCCAATTTGGAAGTGTACACCAGCCTTCTGGTGGAAAAAGGATTGCTGGGAACCTTCTTTGTTCAGACCAAATATTTTGACGACTATAACGACAAGGCATTCTTCAACGACCGGACCCTGCCGATCCTCAGCCGGGTCGCTATTTCTGGAATGGAAATCGGCAGTCACACGGTCGCGCATCCAAGCGGCTTTTCAGGCATCCCCCTGGGTGATGGCGAGGAGCGCTTTCCCGACTACCAGCCTCGTGTTCTCAACCGTGCACGCGTGTGGAGCGCAACGATTCTGGGCGAATTGCGGGTCAGCAAGTTTCTTCTGGAACACTTGACAGAGACCGAAGTGGTCTCTTTTCGACCCGGTTATCTTGCGACCCCGGAGCGCCTGCCCGAAGCCCTTGAAGCGAGCGGGTACAAATACGCATCGACTGCAACATCCGGCAATGTGCTGACCCATCTTCCCTTCCGCATGAATTTCAGTCGAGGCTATGCCGACACAACCAGCATCTTCCAGTTTCCGATAGCGATCGAGGACGAAATTCCCCCTCACATGAATCTGCGTCTCGCTTCCGCAATCGAGCTTGCCGAACAGCTTTCCGATTATGGAGGCAGCTTCGTGATGTTGATCCACCCCAATGTCACGGGGGAGAAGCTCGAATTCCTGAAGGCAATCATTCCCGTCCTGAAACCCTACTCCTGGTTCGGAACGCTCCAGCAGTACGGAGACTGGTGGACCATGCGCGATAGCGTTTCGGTAGACACAAGCGGCACTGAAACAAGCATTGTCGTTACAGTGACGAGCGAGATTCCGGTCTACGGGCTCCGCCTGGATCTGGATCCGGCGTGGAGACCGCAGTCGCCGCTTCCCGCCGGAATGACTTTCTCACCCGGCGCCCTCTATATCGAGGAAGCCGGAACGGAGGTTTCAGTAGACTTTCTGATATCAAGCGAGAGTCCTTGAGGGCCACACGCTCGTTCAGGCGTTTCGGCTATGCGATGCGCTCATTTGGAAGATTCCGCTGAGTCTGAGCATACAACTCTCGCGCCTGATCATCCTCAATCCGCTTCCGGATGCGCAAGACCAGTTCGTCAGGAATGAATGGTTTCGTCAGATATTCGCTGGCGCCCTGTTCGAGAGCATCCATCACATCCTGTTCTCCCCGTCGCGCTGTCAGCATGACGACAGGCAGCCGGGCCGTATAAGGATTATCCTTCAGGCGGCGCAGCACTTCGAATCCATCCATGACAGGCATCATCGCGTCCAGTACCAATAGGGCATACTGCATCGTGCTGGCGAGTTGGTAGGCTGTGCCTCCGTCCTCGGCGATGTCCACTTCAAAGCCCGCAGCTGCGAGCTTGTGCTGTAGAAGTCCGCGCAACAGGCGGTCATCATCTGCGACAAGAATTTTAGCGGGCATTTGCATGAATCCTTCCGCAAGCAACCGAATCGTTAAAGCGCATCATGACAAGTTAAGCTCAACATCTCGCAAACAAAGTAGATTGAATTTCATCTATCTGGTTATTTGCACATGATCCGCGATCAATATGATGTGAACCCCTTACGGGTCATGACGCCCCAGGACTGGCTCTTCTGAAGATATTGCAGCCCTCCCCGGATGCGCCACAAGCTGTTCAACTGACGGTAACCCAGATTTTCCAGGATGCAGATACCCGTCAGAAGCGCGAGATCAGAGGCCTTCGGAACGCGTCTGAGCTGGGCTTCTTCCAGCGCCAGAGACCCAACTGATATGGCAAGTCCAAAGCCGGATGTGACAGCGACATAGGCAAGGAAATAGTCGAGTGGAAGTGTTCCCGTAATGGCCAGGATCGGGAACAATATATACCCAATGGCGTCGACCACAGGGCCAATCACATCCGAGATCAGGATGTTGCCGAATCCGATTACGCCAACCAGCCCATACCGGGGATTGAACGCCATCTTGCCATGTCGTTCGAAGGTCTCGAGCGTCCCGCGCTGCCAGCGGGTTCGCTGGTGACGCAAGACTTCGAGCGTTTCAGGTGCCTCAGTCCAGCAGACGGGTTCCGGGATGAATTTGATCCGGTAATCCTGTTTTCGTTCGCGCAGGTCACGGTGCAACTTGACCACCAATTCCATGTCCTCGCCGACCGTGCCGAGACTGTATCCGCCGACCTGGAGCACGGCATCACGTCGAAACAGACCAAACGCACCTGATATGATGAGAACTGTGTTCAACTGGCTCCATGCGAGCCGGGTCATGAGAAAGGCCCTCAAATATTCAACCGTCTGCAACAGAGGCAGCAGTTTCTTCGGCAATTGAACCTTCAGGATCTGGCCATTCCGAATGATGCTTCCATTTGCGATGCGGACGGTGCCGCCCACAGCGACGGTTCGCTCCGGATCCTCCATGAAGGGCCTGACCGTGCGAAGCAGGGCATCCGGTTCCAGAACGGAATCAGCATCTACGCAGCAGAAAAGCGGCGCACGCGAGACGTTGATGCCCGCATTCAGTGCATCCGACTTGCCGCCATTGGCCTTGTCGATCACAATGACACGCTTCTGATGCGGTGAGCGGTAGATTGCCTTGATCGGCTCATGCGGGGCCAGGGGCGAATAAAGGCGAGATGTTTTCTTCAGACCGAATGCCTTGATCAGAACATCCAGCGTTCCATCCGATGACCCGTCATTGATGATGATGGCCTCATAGTTCGGATACTGCATCGCCATCAGTGAGGACAGGCTTTCAACAATGGTTTTCTCTTCATTGAAGGCCGGCACAAGAATCGCGATCGGCGGCACCGTGTCGGAGTACCTCCGCCACAGGGCATCGGAGCGTGCAGCCTTTCCTGAACTCACCAATTGGATGGCAGCGAGCACAAGTTGCATAAAATAGTTCGTATATTGCACAACGCCGGTGACAATAACCATTATGCCGACGAATTTTGAAACGCTGAGAATGACGTCCATCATGGGCCGTCTCCTGCAAATCCCAGTTCGGCCAAGGCCAGGGAGGCCGTCCTGCTCACCCTTTCATCCAAGCCTCGCGCAGAGGATTCCAGCAAGTTGTGGCCGAGGGGGCCCATATCGGCGAGAGCCTGCGCGGATTCAAACTGGACCAACCATACCGGATCCGACAGCAAGGCTGAAATCTCTGAGGCATAGGTATAGCCAGCGCTTTCACGAAGCGCCCTGATCGCAGCCGCACGCACATTCCAGTCGGAGTCGCGCAGACAAAGCGCAATGGCCGGAGCTGCATCGGGATGCGCCAAATCAGCCAACCCTTCCAGCGCGGCTGCACGGATCGTGGGGGCCTCGTCCTGGAGGGCAGTCTGCAATATTTCGAGAACGGAATAGTCTGCACTTGCTCCTAATGATTCCAGCAAATAGGCACGTTCGGTGTCTGTAATGCCGGATCGCTGAAGATATTCCAGCAGGTCCTGCAGACGATGAAGCGCCAGCCCCGACAAGACTGATTGCAGACGGCGTGCGCTGGCATTCGGATGGGAGAGTTCAGCCATGACATCCGGCACCAGAGGATATGAGCCGATGGAGACGAGTGTGCGCATGCCCGCGATGCGAATGTCAGCGGCTTTCGTGTTTTCAATCAAGGCATCGACAGATTTGGCCGTGGAAAGGCCCGGAAAGTATGCCAGCGCTTCGACTGCGGCAAACCGGACCGATTTCCTGCGATGGTGCAGAAGTCTCCGAAACTGGTCGTCGACATCGTTCGCGATCAACCGGTGTATAAGGCGGTCACGCTCTTCTCCCCGCACCAGCGCAACAAATCCCAGGAACACTTCTGGAACCATCTGGGATTTCCAAAGACGCTTGTCATCGATTACCGTCGCGCCCGTTTCGTCCCACAGGATTCTGGACATAGCTTCTGTGATCGTGTCGCGTCGTTTCTGAAAAATGGATTCCCTGCGCGTCCGGATAAGACGCGAGACGATAAGAGTCAGCATCCATACAAGGGACGCCCCTGCCAGCACGCACGCTACTTGCCAGATCAGGATCAGGGAGTTCATGCTCAGAAGCTCCTGACGAGCGCGAGCGAAACGTCCGTGCGATCATAGGCAGTGCGTAATTCCTTTGCCACTGTCAGGCGAAGAGCGCCCGCCTCACTCATGCGCACTTCGAGCCCAGCGGCAATGGACTGGACATCGACGGTGATCCCGTCCGAACTCTCCGGCGCATCGGCATAATCGCCATGAAGCGCCCATTGCCTGGCAGGACGGAGCGTCGACCGCAACCTATAGCCTGACCGGTGCTGGTCATTCTCGTCCCAGACATTGATGTAGTACGCCCCGGCTTCAACCGACCCGCTCATGAATGTATACAGGGCGTGAGGCACGACTGACGTCACTCGACCGCTCGCATATTCCGATGTCCGAACGTCTGTGGACAGCTCCAGTCCTTTGGCGGGGGTCCGTGTGCCCGCCCCGAGAAGCAGCGTGTTCCGAGGCAGGAAGGTGGTGTTGGCCCCTCCCCCCACTTCCATCCGGATATAACCAAAGCCTGTGCGTTTTGCGCCCCCGACGCGAACATTGGTATTCGAATTATTGAATCGCTCAGCATACAGGATCGACGTGTCAACACTGATCGTGTCGGACATCTTCCAGGTAAGCCCAGGGGAAACACTGACCCAATCAGGAAGGTCTTGGGTCAAGGTGCTGTGCGTGATAATCAGGCTGGCCTTCAATGAAGCGGGCGTCTGCCTGGAAAGCTGTTGCCGCAAGGTGGCATGGTCGGAGTGATCCAGAGACAGAGACTCCGCCGTCTCCATCACTTCATGGGCGCCTTCGGTCTCTCCCTTGAATGTCCGAACCTGCGCGAGCGCCGTATAGGCGTCGTCATAGTCTGGAGCCTCGTCGATGACGCGCTCCAGTTCGCGTTCCGCGTCGTCCAGGCGATCAAGCGCGATCAGGCACAGCGCGGCGTTGAGCCGGGAATCGACATCTTCAGGCTGTGAGGCGAGTTGGATCTCGAACAGCTCAAGCGCCTCGGGGAAGCGGCCCGCAAGGCGTGCCTCCACGCCCTGTTCATACAGGCTGCGCTGGTCAGGTACTTCCGGCGCCTGAAGAGTGGGCACCATCTGGTCGAGCAAGGCCAGTTCGATCATGCGCTACCCACGACGGAGAGCAGCGCGCCACGACACGTCGTGGCGTTCACTCGACGCTCCAATGCAACTGGCAAAAAGGTCATTCCCTGGATCACGTGGTCCCCTGGATCAGGTTCAGTCATGTAAGTCTGGCTTGGACCAAGTGTCGTGGAAAACTGGTGTTTGTAGTGTTAATCGAACTGTTACGGGATGTTGGGCGCAGGGCGCCGCCACCTTCCAGCGCCTTCTCTCGCCCCCGAAATCCAGGCCAAAAACTCAACCGCACATTCTTTGCGTCGGTCACATCATGCCGGGCAGTCCCGTTGCATCTGTTGCGCGTTGAAAGTTTGCCTCCCCGCGACGTGCGGTCGGAGAGTCTGCAATGGTACCTCTGGCCGGACTCGAACCGGCACTCTGTCACCAGAAACGGATTTTGAATCCGTCGCGTCTACCAATTCCGCCACAGAGGCCCTTTGCAGGGAGCGCTTCTCCTGCCGCATAGCCGGGTCACCTGTCAATCTACTCGACGAAGCGATCAAAGACATCTAACAGCTGGAACATGTCTTCCACCGAGATTCCGACCGAAAAAACCCTGCTGCAGACCATTGAGGCGCTCGCTGGACGGGCGCCCGAAAAAGGCTTCTCGCTCCGGGAAATCTTCGACCAGCTGGATGAAAGCGCGTTCGGGGCCGGCCTGTTCCTGCTGGCCCTGCCCTGTTGCATTCCGTTCCTTTATGGCGTGCCTCAGGTCGTGGCGCTGCCCATGATGGCGCTGGCCGCGCAGATGGTGATGGGCCGCGAGCAGCCCTGGATGCCGGAAAAGCTCGCCACTCGCCACATTGACCGCAAGGGCCTGACCCAGATGGCATCCGGTGGCCGCAAATGGCTTGGCTGGATCGAACGGATCGTGCGGCCGCGCCTGACGATGATCACGGGCAAGCGGTCCGAGCGCGTCATCGGCCTGTTCCTCTGCGTATTCTGTGCGTCGATCCTCGTCCCCTTGCCCATGACCAATACTGTGCCAGGCTTTGCCGTCGCCATCGCCTCCTTCGGCCTGATGCAGAAAGATGGCCTCATGGTCATTGCCGGCCTGACCATCGGCACGGCCTGGGTCAGCGGCCTTGTCGGCGCGGTCATGTTCGGCGCGGTGAGCCTGTTTGGCTGAGGTATTAACGACAAAGTGACCTTGCGCCGCATTGTGGTCATGACCTTGCCCGGCTTTAGCTGACACATGGACTTCATGCGATCTCTCTTCAAAGACTGGAAGTGGCCAGCCATCGCGGTTGCTATGTCCGCCTTCATGCTGGCGGCGGCTCATGCTTTCGAGACCTTTGGCCATCTTGCCCCCTGCCCGCTCTGCCTGCGACAACGGGAAGTCTATTGGGCGCTGATCGCCATGACCCTGACGGGCCTCGTCCTGTGGCGTCTGGTTCCGAAGCGTCGCTTTCTTGTTGCGTTGAACATGATGATCGGTCTCGTCTTCGTTGTTGGCGTCGTGGTGGCCTTCTACCATTCCGGAGTCGAATGGGGTTTGTTGCCCCCACCAGCGGGCTGCTCGGGTGAAGGCCCCATCGACCCGATGGCCATCCAGGATTTCACCAAGCCGATGCATGTACCATCCTGTACAGACGCTCCTTTCTACATTCTCGGCCTGTCCATGGCGGGCTGGAACGGCGTGATCTCGGCCCTCATGGCTATGCTCAGCTTCATCGCGGCGGGCGCGACCTTTCGGGGCGCGGTCGATATGACAGCGACCGACTGATATTCGCCCTCAAGAAATTTCCCGAGCTGATCGCACTGCCGCGCGCCGCAAGCGCTGTTCCCGGATCGTGATGTACAAGGTCGCCCCAATAATGATCGCCGTCCCTACCCAGGTCCAGAAGCCGGGTAACGCCTGAAACAGGGTCCAGTCGATCACCGCTGCCATGGGCAGCCGCATATAGTCGATAGGCGAGAGAAAGGAGGCGTCTCCGATACTCATCGCGCGAATATAGAAATATTGTCCCGTCACACCGCACACACCCATCAGTCCGATCCAGGACCAGTCGGTGACAGAGGGCGCCACTTCCGGCCACTTCAGAATGGCGAGCGGCAATAACAGGATCGACGACAGGAGATTGGCCCAGATCAGCAGGGTCACCGGCCTGTGCAGGCGCGTCAGGGATTTCACCAGCGTGATCGCCCCCGCCAGGCAGAAGGCCGCCGACACGGCGAGGACCATGCCCAGGCTGATGCCGAGTTGGGGCTGCATCATGATCAGGACCCCGACACATCCGGCAATTGTGGCGCCCCAGCGATGTACGCCGACCCGTTCCTTCAGAATGACTGCCGCGAGAAAGGTAACGAACATGGCGCGGGAAAAACTGATCGCATTGAATTCAGACAGTGGCAGGCCAACCGCATCCGACACGGCGTAGAAGCCGAGCGCAAAGCCCAGCGTCCCGAACAGACTCCGCAACAAGATGAGGCCGGGCTGGTGAATTTTCATCACGCCAAGCCCTTGCTGGAGGATCACCGGGATCACGACGATGACCGCCACGCCGGAGCGCCAGAAGGCCAGAAAACCCGGATCGAAACTCGCTGACTGGACTTTGGAAAGCGTCAGGAACACCGTGAAGGTCACGCCGGATGCGAGCATCCAAAGCGCGCCTTCGATGTTGCGCGGCGCACCGGCGGGCTCTACGTCTGGGGATTGAGACTGATCGGGGCGAGAATCCATGGGCTGTTTTACGCCTTCCGAAATTGACGAAATTGACCGCCTTTGGCGGGAACTGCCAGCCGATCATATGTGGACCGGCTGGGCCGCATCGGGGCGCGAACCTGACCAGGTCTGGATTTTCAGGACCCGCGCCCATTGGCGCCGATTTCCTCTCAGTAAGTCAAAAACCGGATTCGTAATAGCGGACGAGCGGGGCCGCCCGGTCGCCCGCGCGAAAACGCTGCCCGCCCTGCTCCAGAAAGTGGAGGCAATCCCGGGTCTTGAGGCGCTGACGGAAAACCCGTAGCGCCTCATCAACCGCACTAGCCTGCCATCTGTTCCCGCATCTGTTCAGCCTGTTCCGGTGTAATGCCCAGCGCGTCCAGCAAGGGTCCACCGGCGGTCTCGTCCCAGGAATGGCGCGGGCCGACCGTCATGCCGCCATCAACGAGGAATTCCCCGCCCGTGATGAAGCTCGCCGCATCGGAGGCGAGGAACGCCGCCATTTCGGCAATGTCTTCGCCTTTCCCGACCCGTCCGGCCGGCTGCATGCTGCCGCCTGCGTCAACAAGCATCGCCGCCATCTGGTCCGCCTGCTCGCGCGACAGGCCAAGCGACGCGCCAAAGATCGAGGTGGCAATGAAACCCGGAAGAACCGAATTCACGCGGATGCCGTACTTTGCGAGTTCTGCGGCTGCCACTTTGGAGAAATGCGCAACGCCTTTCTTGGCAACCGAATAAGTGATCGGCGCATAGCCGGCGCAGACCGCGCTGATGGAGGACGTGTTGATAATGGACCCGCCATGTTCCTTCATGTGTGGAATTGCGAATTTGGTGCCTGCGAACACCTGCTTCAGCAACAGGGACATGGTCTGGTCATAGGCGTCGAGATCCAGCTCTTCCACCGTATCGGGTGTGCCACCATGACCCGCATTGTTCCAGAGAATGTCAAGGCGACCGAAATGGTCGACTGCCTTGCTCATGATGCCTTCAAGATCGGACATGTCCGTCACATCGCAATGGACGAACAGGACCTTGTCCTCGCCAAAGCGCGTCTGCAGCGCCTGGCCTTTTTCGTCCTGGATGTCTCCTGCCACGACTTTCGCGCCCGCCGCGACGAATGTCTCGACGCCCGCAAGCCCAATGCCGCTGGCGCCGCCCGTTATGATGGCGACCTTGCCGTCCAGATTGGCCATGTACGTATTCCTCCCGTTCTGTTTTCAGGAGAATGCGCCCGCCTTCCCCGCGGTCCGTCAATGCCCGCGCGAAAATTTACTTGCCACGCTTCTTCATGCCGAAGCGTTTCCAGAACACACCGTCCAGCATGCGCTTGGGCAAGAGGGTCGGAACATACCAGTTGGTCAGCTTGTTCGGCACCGGCGCATAACGGGCACGAGGCGTTGCGTCTTCCAGCGCAATCTCGATCGTCTTGGAAATCTCGTCCGGCGGGAGGCCCTCGCGGCCACCCTTCAACATGATTTGTTCAAACTCTTTCAGGGCGCCGGACCAGGCGCTGTCAGCATACGGGCCATCCGCATTCGCTTCTTCGGCCTTGTCCCAGATCGGCGTCTTGACCGAGCCCGGTCCGATGGCGATGGCATCAATCCCGAAAATGACGAGTTCCCGGCGCAGCGAATCCGTCAAGGCCTCCACGGCGTGCTTGGTGGCGGTGTAAGCCCCGAGAAACGGCGAGGATATCCGCCCCCCGACACTGGTAATGTTGATGATCCGGCCGGGCTCGCCTGTCCGGCCCGTATCCATACCCAATAACGGCGCAAAGGCTTGAGAGGCGCGCAACAGGCCAAAGACGTTGACGTCGAAGTGAGCCTTGAAATCATCCAGTGGCTGGATCGCCAATGGACCCATATTCGCGATGCCGGCATTGTTGACGAGGCCGGTCAGCGTCTCGCCCTTCAGCGCTGCGGACACTTCCCGCACGGCCGCGTCGACCTGGTCCTGCCTTGTTACGTCCAGAATAAGCGGTCGGATATCGCCTTCCGAACCGGCATGGAGCGCGTCGGCATCCGCCTGCTTGCGCACGCCCGCATATACGCACCAGCCATGCTTGGCGAGATAGAGCGCCGTCGCTTCGCCAATACCAGTTGATGCGCCTGTGATCACAACCGTCTTCATGCGAGTTGTCCTTCCAATTTCGGGAACCAGGAAACTATACGCACCAAACTCAGCTTTGGGTTTACTCGGTCTGCTTTCCGCCCTCAATGACCCGGAAGGCCGCGCGCTTCTTCGGAGGCTCCGCCGCGGGAGTCTCTTCTACTGGCGATTTCGGGTCCGGCGGTTTCAAATCTGACGCACGCACCAGTTTTGGCACACTCCGCACAGGCGGCTCCGGTGTCGGCGGCGGGGGGTCATCAACAAGATCGTCGTCCAGCTGGCGCACACGCGGTGTTGGGCGATTGTTGAAACTGCTGGTCTTTTTCTTGCCGCCAAAGCCGGTTTTCGCTTTGCCCCGCGCCTTCTTGTCGATCTCTTTCAGTTTCATCTGCTGGAGACTCGACAGCGCTTCGCCGTCACTCCCCTTCAAAGGATCCGCGAACGCAGACCCATAGGTCTCGATCCGCTCTTCGACCTCTTCGAGGAATTGCTTTTCCCAATCAGACAAGGGCGGGCCGAGCCCTTGCTCAGCCAACGCCGCCGCCTTCCGTAGTTTACGGAGCGCCGCGCGTTTCTTGCGTTCGTCGACATCTCGGCCCATCGACAGAGAATATGGTGATTATTGTGCCGGAGGCAAACCCGCTCAGGCTTCGCCGAGGGCCAGCAGGTAGGTGTCGAGCACCATTTCCTGTTCTTCGCGCTCAGCCCGGTCAACCTTGCGCAGCTTGATCACCTGGCGCAGGGCCTTGGTGTCAAAGCCGAAGGCCTTGGCTTCAGCGTAGATTTCCTTGATCTGCTCGGCGACCTCTTTCTTCTCCTCTTCCAGACGCTCGATCTTGGCGACGGTCTGGCGGAGTTTCTCGCGGGTCGCTTCGGTGAGATGGGTGATCGAGGCTTCGTCGTCCATGAGAGGCTCCTTGGGAATCGGGATCAGAAAAGAAGGCGCGTCTTAGCGGGAGTTTCACTCGCTGGCCAGACGGCGAATGGCGTTAGCAACAGCTTCCCCTTCGCCATGATGCGGCATGTGCCCTTCTTGCGGCAGGATCACCAGATTGACGGCCACCTGTTTCTTCAGCTGGCCGACATGGAGCTTCGGGGAAATAACCGTGTCGCCACTGCCCGAGAACACCGTGATCGGCATGTCCAACTCGCCATAGCGCTTCGATTGCGCGGCGAGTTGTTCCTCCAGCGCTTTAACGTCACGGGCATTAGCCCGGAAGTTTGGCGGGCGGAACAGAAGCCCAATAGCGGAATTCTCGGAATAGTTTTCAGGCGCAGGCGCCGGATCAAAGACGCCGTCGATGCCATTGCCGAGCTGGCTAGGACCGACCAAGGGCAAAAGCTGGCTGAACACCGGCCCCACCAGAGGCGGGGCGGCAAAGGAATTGTACCAGGCCTGCCCGCCGCCGCCCCATTCATGGGTCACCGGTGCAAGCAGGACGAGCGCCTTGACGAGATCAGGCCGGTCGAGCGCCACACGAAGGGCCACCGCTCCGCCAAAGGAATGGCCTACAAGGACAGTCTTTTCGCCGGGCGCGAGGGCATCGAGAACGCCTGCCATCTGGGCCGCCTGGACGCCGAGATTGTGCGCGTCTTCTGGACGCCCCGAATAACCATGCCCAGGCCGGTCCGCCATCAAGACGCGATGCGTGTTTTCCAGCCGGGGCGCGAGGGTCCATGTGAATTCGCGAGCATTGGCGCTGGCGCCGTGGATCATCAAGACAGGCGGACCTACCTCCCCTTCCTGGATGACATGGACGGTTTCGCCGCCAACCGGCACGGACTGGCCAATCGGTGGGTATGCCGCTTCGACCTTGTTCTTGTAGGCTGTGCTGGTCACGCAGGCCCCGGTGCCGAGCGCGCAGATGCCAAGGGCTGTTGCCGTGATCATCCGCCTCAAAGGCCTTGGCCTTCAGCCAGCTTGGACAGCCGCTTTTCCGCGACCAGCGCCTGCTGCATGCGGGGATGGATATTGATGGCTTCGCGATAGGCTTCCAGCGCGTATTTCGGAGAGCCCATGCTTTCGAACATCATGCCGAGCCCGGACCACGCGCCGAAATGGCGCGGCTCCAGCCGGAGCGTCTCGTTCAGATCCCTCAGCGCTTCGGGATAATTCTCGCTCATCATGAAAATCGAGGCCCGGCGGTTCCACGCTTCAGCGTAGTCAGGCTTGATCAGGATGGCGCGGTCATAAAAAGCGCGCGCGGTTTCGAAATCGCCAGCGGTCTGCGCATCGACGCCGCGCTCCATGATGACATCCACAGTCGGAGACCCGGACTCCAGCCATGACGCCCAGATATCCATGGCGACATCATTGGCTTCGCTGTCGCTGGGGGCGTTGCGCAGCTTCTCGAACATCTCGTCAGATGGTTCGGCATGTGCCGTGCCCGCAAGGAACAGGACTGCCAGGAGGAGCGCTCTTATCATCAATCCGATATTATGCCGTGCAACGGGCGCGGCAACCTCAACTTGCTGTCAGAGCAGGCCTTCACGCACAAGTGCCTCTTCCAGGCCAGGCGCATGCTTGAAGTGATGCGTCCGGAATCCGAGGGCATCGGCCGCTTCGACATTGGGCAGGCTATTGTCGATGAAGAGAACGCTCTCGGGAGCCGGATGGCCCATTTTCTCGAGGGTGTGGTGGTATATGGCGGCACCAGGCTTGATCAGGCCGATCTGGCCGGACACGACGACATGGCGAAACCGTCGCAGGACCTCGAATTCATCAAGCATCTCCTGCCACGGATCTGCCGGCATGTTGGAAAGCGCGTAAAGCGGTACCTGCCGGGCATCCAGCCGCTCAATCAGCTCGGCTGTGCCATCCATATAGCCGTCAAACATCTCCATCCATCGCCGGCCCCAGGCGAGGATTTCCGATTCGTAATGGGGGTGTTGCCGGATCAGGTCGGCCGCATTGTCGGCAAAGCTGGCACCGGCATCATGCCGTGTGTGCCACGTCATGTTACAGATATCCGTCAGGAACGTCTCGCGTTCCTGCGGCGTATCAATGATCTTCGCGTAGAGTCGTGCAGGGTCCCAATCAAGGACCACATGCCCAAGGTCGAACAGGGCAATTTTAGCAGCCATAGTGCCGCCTCATTGCCTGTTCATGTTCACGTCAGCCCTGCTTTGCTTTGAAGCGGGGGTCAGTCTTGTTGATGACGTAAACGCGGCCCTTGCGGCGCACGATCTTGCAGTCGCGGTGACGCGACTTAAGCGATTTGAGAGACGAGCGGACTTTCATGGGCCTGGCCTGTGGATCATAAGGAATTGGAAAGCGGAGCGGGTAATGAATCCGGTAAGAAGAGTCAAGGTTGCACGCTGTCATGAACGTGCAGTTTCAGGAGCTGGTAGAATGGTACAGTTTGCGCTGAGGCGCTCCCATATTGTTGCGGCCGCGGCGATGACCGCGCTGGTCGCGGCCTGCGCCCACACTCCGGGTCAGGCTGCACCGCCGCCGATTGCTGCTCCTGCCGCCGAAACCGGCCCCATCACCTACGCCCCCTCGGGTCATGTCGGCATGGATACATGGCGCACCGCCTTTTCGGCAAAGGCGCTTGCAGCCGGACATGATCGCGAGGTCGTGAAGTCTGTCCTCGCAGGAATTTCGCCCTTGGAGCTTTGGCTCGGCTCGAGCTTCCAGCCCGCTCAGACCGGGATCGAGGACCAGGCCGAATTTGCAAAGCCGATCTGGGACTATCTGCGCGTCCCGATGAGCGACAGCCGCATCCGGACCGGAGCCTCGCGCCTCGCGGAAAACCCGGCCTTGTTCGACGCGCTTGAAGCGGCCTATGACGTAGACCGCGAAGCCATCGTCGCGATCTGGGGCATGGAAACGAGCTTCGGTGCTGTCAAAGGGAATTTCGATGCACCGAACGTCCTCGCAAACATGGCGGTAGAAGGACGCAGGAAGAGCCTCGCTGAGCGCGAATTGTTCTCCCTTATGAAGATCCTCGAACAGGGGGATGCCGACCGCGACGATCTCATCGCGGGATGGGCCGGCGCCATGGGCCACACCCAGTTCATGCCCTCGACCTTCATTGCTTACGCCGAAGACTTCGATGGCGATGGCAAGAAGGATATATGGGAAAACGAAGCTGACGCGCTAGCCTCGACGGCGAACTACCTTGCACATTCCGGCTATACCCTGAACCAGCCCTGGGGCATCGAAGTGCTCGCGCGCACCGGGTTCGATTTTGGCCTCGCCGACGGCAATGAGCGCCGGATCGAAACCTGGGCAAGCGCAGGCCTCGTGCCCGCACGCGGCGGCGCCTTCGAAACGGGTGGTGCCAATTACGCCGAGCTTTGGCTACCTGCTGGGGCCGAAGGCCCGAAATATCTGCTGTTCAACAATTTCAAGGCCTTCAAGACCTACAACAATGCCGACTCCTACGCCTTTGCCGTCGGCCTGTCCGGCGAGGCAATGGGCGGCCAGCGCGGGCCGGTGGCCTCATGGCCCACGCATCTGACGCCTCTTACCGTAGGCGAGATCAAGATCCTGCAAGCCGCCCTGAATGCGCAAGGCTTTGACGCCGGAGGCGTGGACGGCATTCCGGGCCGCAAAACCAAGGGCGCTCTGCAGGCATTCCAGAAATCGAGAGGGCTTGTCGCCGACGGCTATCCGACGAAACAGGCGCTCGCTCTCGTCACTGCGGACTCGAATGTTGGCGTGGCATCCAGCCCATCAGGCACGAACTGATCAAGCGTCGTTGAAGTCTTCATCCGGTTCGCCGATGCCATCCTTCAGCCCGAACCGGGCGAAGAGGATCATGAACGTCAGCAAGCCTGCGCAGAAAATGAATGGCAGGTGCGGATTCACATATTCGTACACGAACAGGCCGAAGAAAGGCGTGATGATAAAACCCATACCATTGGCTGAAATCACGAGGCCTGCGACATTGCCCTGCAATTGGGATGACACAGCGAGCGATGCGCCACTTGAGAAGCCTGGTCGCGCAAGCCCCTGCCCGAGGCCAATGCAGAACTGGGCCAGGATCAAGTTCGCATAATCATTCGCGAATACCATCAGCAATGCGCCTACGAGTAGCGGCAGGCAGCCACCCCACATCAGCGTCTTGTTCTTCAGTTTCAGGCGCGGAATCAGCACGAGTTGTGCCAGCAGCACGGCCAAGGCGCCCACGGTGAAGGCAGGCCCGGTGAATTGCGCGGCCTCCTTCCCGGAGACTCCCAATTTGTCCATCACGGAGAACACAAACACCTGCATCAGAACGCCGGTCGTCAACGACAGGCAGACCGCAAAGACGAGGAAAGGCAGCACCGGCCCGGACCGCCACAAGCCCCGGGCGCCCGGAATCTCGTCGAATTGTGTGGCATCCGTCACCGGGTCGCGTTCTTCCGGCAGACGGAACCAGATCATCGCGGACATGGTGAAAGCGATCACCGCCGTAAGGAGGAGCGGGCTAAGCAATCCGAGCGTCGCCACCAATGCTGCGGCGAAGGCCGGGCCAACGACCGTGCCGACGCTGAACCCGGACGTGATGAAGGCGATTTCGGATTGGCGTTCCGCCTGGCTGGTGCGGTCAGCCACATAGGCCTGCGCGGCCGGATTGGTGCCGGAGCCCAACAAGCCGAAGATCGAACGCGACATGGCGAGGCAGGCAAACATCAAGAAGGTGCCGGTCAACACGCCGGACAGGGTCAGCCACCCGGTCAGGAACAGCAGCAGCATGGACATGCCGTATCCGGCGAGTCCCAAGGCGGCGACGGGCCGCCTGCCCCACCGGTTCGAACGCCCGCCCCAGAACGGTGACATCAATGACCAGCACAAGGCAGACAGACCGAAAATTGCCCCGGCCATCCAGTCCGGCAGGCCAATCTCCCGGGTGAGCGGCGGCAGAACGGCCGCAATCAGCATCGTGTTGCCAGCGCCGATGGCCATCAGGGAGAAGAATAACAGGAAGAAGGCGCCGCGCCGGTCCGGCCTGGACATATCTGGTGGAATCGGCTGCCCCTCACTCATTCTCATGTCATCGGCCCGTCTTCCGGAAATGTCCAGCAGCAAGCCAAACGTGCCGCAAGGGCAGTCAGATTTTCATTTGCGCCCTCGCAACTGTCAGCTTGAAAATGCGTTTACGTTGGACAATGCCCAACCCTCGTCATAATCTTGCTAAATGGTTAATCTATGGAGCTGGGAGTATCTTGGGAAACACACGGGGATATCTCACATGCTGCGGAAACTGATATCGATGCCGGGCCGCCTTGTGCTCGGAACTGCCATGGTCAGCCTGCTCGCGCTGACCGCTTGCGACCAACAGGACACACGGCTAAAACGCGCCCGCGATCTCGCCGAGGCGACCATGGACCAGTTGAGTGGCCGGACCCTTGTGGAGCCGGATTCTCCAAGACCCCTTGAAACCGCAGATGTCATGGATCGGGCCATTGCCGGTACGCTGCGCAATGACATGAACTTTGAAACTGCCAGCGCGAGCCCGATGTTCGCCGTTGGGTCCATCATCGCCAAGCCGAAAGACATCCCGCCCGCCGAAGCCATGGCGGTCGTCGAGGATGACGAAGTCTTCCTGGAAGACCCGGAAGTGTTCGACGAATTCTCTGCCGATCCGGTGGAGGCCGAGAGCGCGCTGATGATGGAATCCGAGGCCGCGACCGAAACCAGCCCGGCGCCCTCAGCCCCTTCCGCAGCCCGCAGCCTGTCTGTCCAGCCCGCCCGCGTCATGCCCAAGGTAAAGCTCGATCCGAAGGCGCGCGACCAGACGCTTCGGGACATCGAACAGGCCTCAAAACAACAGGAGCAGGTGGCCGCGAAGGAACCAGCATCCTCTCCGCGTACCCGCTCGCTCAATCCGCGCTCGCTGGAGTCAGCGCCCATCCAGGAAAAGGCCGCTGCCCGCAAACTGGCGCGCCGGTCCGTCATCAGCCGCGACGCCATCAAGGCTCAACGCGACGCCAATTCCGTGATGCTGGATACATTGTCCAAGTACGGCATGGGCGGCGAAGTGGCCTTGTCCCGGGAAGGCCAGATGGTCATCCAGATTGGGGAAGATGGCGGTAGCCCAACCCGGTTCACACCTGCAGGATCGCCTCGTGGAGCGCTCCAGAACTTCCTCGCCGTCGATGCGAAAATCGAGTGCCCTGACAATCCCGACATGGTGACGGTGCAGTCGAGCCCTGTCCTGGCCACGGAATGTATCGTCAAGGATTTGCGGGAGTCCGGACAATTCGAATATGTCGAGAAGGACTATATCTTCGAGAACCAGTTCGCCCGGAAGCCGCGTCCGGACTCGCCGGCGACCGGCACGGATGTGACACCAACCGTCATCACCGACACGACCATCACACCGAATGACCCCCTCTGGGAGCTGCAATGGCACTTCCAGAACAATGGCACCGATGAAGGCGAATCGACCGGCGGCTCCAGCTTCCAGGATTTCTGGACCCGTCAGGGGACGGAAGGATCTGAAAATGTTGTCGTTGCCGTCGTGGATACCGGCCTGCAACTGGAACATCCCGACATCAAGGATTCCCCGAATATCGCGCCGGGCTGGGACATGGTCTCCGATCCGCGCATGGGCAATGATGGCGATGGCCGTGACGCCGATCCGAACGATCCCGGCGATCTCTGTGATCCGTCTGTACCATTTGCTGAAGATACCTTCCACGGCACGCATGTCGCCGGAACTATTGGTGCGGCGGCGACCAACAATGCCTCCGGTGTTGCGGGCGGCGCGTGGAACGTGAAGATCGTCCCGGTCCGCGCCCTCGGCAAATGCGGCGGACGCCTCTCCGACATCAATGACGCCATCCGCTGGGCAGGTGGCCTGATCCCCGCTGAGGATGAAGAAGGCAATGAGATTTGGAACGACAATCCCGCCGACGTGATCAATCTGTCGATTGGCTTGTTCGAATATTGCCCGGCCTCGCTCCAGGACGCGATCGATTCCGTGACCGACCGGGGCGTGCTCGTTGTGTCGGCGGCTGGCAATGCTCGCGTCGCCACGCAATATTATGCGCCGGGCGGCTGCGCGAATGTCATTACCGTCGCCGCCGGTGACGCGCGAGGATATATTGCGCCATATTCGAATTTCGGACCTGAAGTGGACCTGCTGGCACCCGGCGGGGATTTGACACGCGACGACAATGGCGATGGCCGTCCGGACGGTGTCCTGTCCACCAAGGCCTCAAGCAATTGCTATGACCCGGTCACCGGCGAGGCTGTGGATGATTGCTTCTACGCCTTTGAACAGGGCACTTCGATGGCTGCACCGCATGTCTCGGCGGCCCTCGCCCTGCTGAAGGCACGCGACCCCGATGCCACGCCAGAGGAGCTGAAAGCGACCCTGCTCGCTGCGGCCAGCCCGCGGTCTGCTCTGCAATGCTCTGGCTCGTGCGCGCTCTACCCTGGCACGACGCCGATCGAAGGCAGCCCGGACATGTGCACGCGGCCATGCGGCCAAGGCCTGCTGGACCTTGCCTTAGTGCCCGAACGCTCGACGAGCGGCGGTGGAAGATAATGCCGAAGCGTCGCCCTTCCCCTGTCCATCTGGGCGGGCCGCTTGGCCTCGCAGGGGTCACCCTGCTGGCAAGCGCGGTCGGGCTGGTCGTGGTGGCCAATGATAGCCGGGATGGCCGCCAGCCCTCGGCTGGCCAGAAACAAACTGCCGAGCAGGCGGTGCCCGACACCCGCCCCCCCGCTGGGTCGGTGGGTGTGGAACAGGTGCGCCCTGCTCCTGCAGCGGGAGACGCTCAGGCCCTGCCCGCCTCCGTGACCAAGGATTCCAGCTCGGTTGGCGCGGAAGTGACCTTTATCGTGCGCCTGAAAGGGCGGTCTGAAATCGACACGATCTGCCGGAACTACAAACGCGACCGGGCCGCAGCGGAGGCTGCCTTTGCAGACCTCGCGGCCGAAATCCCGACGCTCAGGGATTTCCGCCTCGTTGGCGCCAGCTATTCCGGTGAAATCAATTTGATCTACAGGCTGCCTCCAGGCGTTGAGCCAACTCGCGGCCAGATCGAAGACATTCGCAAACGTATCCTGTCGATTGACGGTGTCGCCTATGCGGACCCCGATTTCGTAGCTCATCCCGGAGAGGACAAACGCAAATGACATCTATCCGTACCCTGCTCATGGTCAGCGTATGCACGCTGTCGCTTGCAGCGTGTGACTTTCTGGTTGCGCGCGACCGTGACGAGCCGGCCCCGGTTGAGACCGAGGCACCGGATGTCACACCGGATGAAACCGCGACCCTTCCAGACGATTCCGAAAGCTCGGTCATGGTGGCCAGCATAGCGACGATTGATTGGGACACTGCCCGCGCAGACCTCGCTGCCACGCCGACCGAACAACGCCAGACCAGTTTCCAAGTGGAATCCGGTGGGACCGCGCCACCTGTCCCCGTCCTGTTGCCGACGGGCATCGTCGTGCCGCAAGGCGCGGAAGGCGGGGTCCGGTTCCAGCCCATGTCGGATGGCTATTTTGCGGCCTATCCCGGCATTGATTACGACATTATCGTCAACGGTACGAATGAGGTGATCGGGGCGGATACGTCCGGCGATGGAGAGGACGAGACTGTCCTGACCTACACACCGACCATGAGTGGGGCGCAAGTGTCATTCTCGCGCTATGGCGCCGACTACCTCGTGGAGTTCGAGTGCAAATCCATCGAGGGAGGTGAAGCCGACTGCATCACGGAGCAAGAAGCTCTGGATGTGACCAATAAGCTTGTAATTGCGGGGACGCGTTGATGAAACCAACACGATTGCTGCTGCTGGCGAGCGCAGCCCTGATGCTGGCCGCCTGCGACTTTGTCAGATTTCCGGGAGATGGCGGGCCGAGTCCGGCGCCCCCGGATGCCGGACCTTCCGCACCGCCGGGGGCCCCTGGCCCACCGCCACCATCCGCCCCGGTGGATGATCCGTATGGAAGTGGAGACCAGCCACCCATTGATACGGATGCGGATGCTGGTGACACCAGCGATCTGCCAACAAGTGATGACGACGCAGAGATCCCAGACCCCGCCCTTCCGGACGAAATTGATACGGATGCGGCAGATACGGATACACCCATAGAGGACTCGCTTGATGCGGACGAGCCGGATCCTGCTCCTGAGACGACTCCGGAGAACGGAGATGGGGAAGAGAGTAGTGACGCTCCGGACACGACTTCTGATCCCGATGAGGACGCAGGCCCTGTGGTCATCCCCGACCCGGACACGCCCGCAGATACGGTGCCGGATGTCGACGGACCGGATGATTCAGATGTCACACCGGAAGATACAATTGACGAGGGCGAAGACACAGCCAGCCTTCCGGAGCCCGTCCAACCAACCTTCAGCTATTTCGAGGCCGGCGCCCTTCTTCCCGGTTCAGGCCAAGGCGCACCGGAGCAGGTCGCCTATGCGCCGGACCTTGTCTTCCCCATCGCGGAGGCGCCTGCCTACCTCCAATCGCAAGTGTTCAGCTTTGGCGGCGGGGTCGCGGGCGGCGACCAATGCGATGCCCGCAATTATGCCTATCCGTGGCGGGACAATTTCTGCGAAGTGCGCAGCGCCAATCGCACCTCCCCTTACTGTCCACAACCCAAGGTTCATCAGGGTCAGGACATCCGGGTGGGAACCCCGCAGGAGTGTAATACACTGCGCCGGACGTCTGCCAGCGACCGAACCTTCCACAAGGTCGTCGCCGTGTCGGATGGGGTCATCTCACATGTCGGCACCTACAGCGTGAATTTGCGCGCTGGCGGCCGCATCTTCAAATACATGCACATGAACATGGACAAATTACAGGTGAAGGCCGGCGATACAGTCCAGGCCGGACAGCATATTGGCTACGTCTCAAACGATTTCGGCGGCACGCCAACAACCTTCCACCTGCATTTCGAGATCACGCAGAATGATGGCGGCGCAGGCTGGGTCCATGTCCCGCCCTACCTCTCATTGGCCAAGGCCTATGAGCGCCGTGAGGGCGGACCAGGCGAAGTGGTCGAGGCTGGCACGGTGGGGGTTGCCTCCACGCCGTTCGTGATCCCCGAAGGGATGGAAATCATCGAGTGATCCGGAATCAGGCCGGCTTGAAGGTCAGCGCTACGCCATTGTTGCAATACCGCAAACCGGTCGGGTCGGGTCCATCCTCGAACACATGCCCCTGATGCCCCAGGCACCGGGCGCAATGATATTCCGTGCGCACATAGATCAGCTTGCGATCTGACTTGGTGCCCATGGCGCCCGGCAGCACACCAGAAAAGCTGGGCCAGCCCGTCCCGGAATCGAATTTCGTCTCCGATGAAAACAGGGCCAGGTCACAGCCTGCACAATGATAGGTCCCCGTCCGGGCTTCCTTGTTCAGGTCAGACGTGAAGGGCCGCTCCGTATCCTCGTCCCGTAAAACCGCAAAGGCGGCTTCGCTGAGACGCCCGCGCCAGTCCTCTTCGGTCAGCTGTCGCCATTTGGACTCTGCGAACTGGTCCTCATTGTCAGCATTTTCGGCATCAGCCGCTTCCGACGTCGAATTGATGGAACAGGCGGCAAGGCCTAGCGAGGCAGCACCAGTGAGGAGCAGCGAACGTCGGGAAATCTGATGTCTCATGCGGTTCATACGCGGGACCATGCCGGATGGTTCAGTCGCGCACTACACACAAGCGCGTGAGAATAGCGTCAGCCCGCATCCTCGACCCAGACTTCGCCGTCCAGATCCTCCAGCTTGCCTTGCAGATTCATCCGCACATCGGCCACGGCCTGATTGTAGACGGCTGGCCCAAGCGTCTTCAGCATCAAATCTATGATATCGTCTGCGCGAAAGTCACTGAGGCGTTCGTCGAATTCGGTTGCAAACAGGGTCTGTAAATGTCCGCGAAGCGTCGCGCGGCGTTCCTCCGTCAGTTCAAGCGCTTTCATCCTCATCTCCCTTGGGCAGGTTCCGTCCGAAATTCACTGCGCCGGAATCCTGGCCGGCATCAATGATCGCCTTCCGGATCGAGCGGGCACGGGTAAATTCATTGAACAGCGTCTCGCCGTCCCCCCATCGGATGGCGCGCTGCAGGGCGGCAAGATCTTCGGAAAACCGACCGAGACATTCCAGCACCGCATCCTTGTTGTGCAGGAAAACATCGCGCCACATGACCGGATCGGAAGCTGCGATACGCGTGAAATCCCGGAAGCCCCCTGCGGAGTATTTCACGACTTCGCCCTGCTCCACGGTTTCCATGTCAAACGCTGTTGCAACAATGTTGAACGCGATCAGATGCGGCAGGTGCGAGGTAATGGCGAGTACGCGGTCATGCCGGGCCGCATCCATGGTCTCGACGGTTGCGCCCAGTTGCGTCCAGAAAGTTTCCAGTCGCGAGACTGCCGCGGCATATTCTGCATCCCCCTCCGCCAGTGGGGTCAGGATATGCCAGGCATTCTGGAAGAGCGTCGAAAAACCCGCTTCAGGACCGGATTGCTCGGTCCCGGCAATCGGGTGGCCCGGAACGATGTGGATTCGCCCATCTGCCGCAGCAGCAAGTGCAGAAGCGGCCTGTTCCTTGACCGACCCGACATCGGTCAAAATGGCGCCGGCCTTCATCAGTGGCACGGCATCGGCTGCCACCGCCTCCAGCGCGCCTACAGGCACACAAAGGAACACGCAATCGGCCTCTGTGACAGCGGATCTCAGATCTTCCGTCACGTTGCCAAGACCGATACCGACCGCGCGCTGACGCACATCATCACTGACATCATACAGAACCACAGACCCCGCCGCGCCATATTCCTGGGCGGCCCGCGCAATGGACGCACCGATCAGGCCGGCGCCGATAATGGCGATCTTGGTGAAGACGGGTTCGGTCATGGGGTTCCTGCAGACAGATTGCGCCCGTTCTGGTGGGGAATGCGGCGGCCAAGGTCAAGGGCTACATGCTCCTGCAACCATCTACCGCAGCTGACATGGACGACCCGTTTCCTACATACGGAACATATACGCAGAAGAAAATTTGTCCGATCATCCGACCAGCAAAGGTCCTGGAACATGAGTCACCCCTCCCCCATCATTTCCGGCATCCGCCAAAGATGCGGCAGTTGCGGCGAAGGCAAGCTGTACAGCTCCTATCTCAAGCTCAACAAATCCTGTCCCGTATGCGGGCGCGACATGACGGAGGCTGACACGGCCGACGGCCCCGCCTTTTTTGTCGGCTTTGGCGTCCTGCTACTGCTGGCACCCTTCCTGTTTCTGCTGCCGATGAGCCCCTTGCCGCTGGCACCGATGATCATCGCGTTCATCGTGTTGTGCGCAGCGGTCATCGGACTGTCACTCTGGTTGCTGCCGGTTGCAAAAGGTGTGCTGTTGAATTTGCAGCTTCACCATGGCGCCGAACAAGCGAGTTTCGAGTCGGAAGACAGGGACTAGCCTGAAACAGCCTGCTCGTCGCGTTCGCCGGTACGGATGCGGATAATGCTGTCCAGATCATAGATAAAGATCTTGCCGTCCCCGATCGTGCCCGTATTGGCTGCCTGGGTGATGGCTTCGGCATAACGCTCGGCCGACGCCGCCGGACAGGCGACTTCCACTTTGACCTTCGGCAGGAGACGCACTTCATACTCGGCGCCACGATAGACTTCCGTCTTGCCGAGCTGGCGGCCGTATCCGCGCACTTCCGAGACGGTCAGACCGGTTGCGCCCGCTTCGGACAGCGCGTCAATCACCGCATCCAGCCGGCTCGGCTTGAAGATGGCTGTTACGAGTTTCATGGCGCTCAATCCTTTGATCTATAATGCGAATTAGTCGTTTCTAAACTACCGAGGCGCGCGGTGGGCCGTCAATGGCTTTCGCGGCCATTGCCTGTCACAGGGCGCGCCAAACGCACTTTTTCGGTCACTGGCGCTGTCGCACCGCCCCCAGGAGAGGCGTAAAGGCGTTTGACCGCTTCCACCAGCACGACGCCGCCAAGGCCCGGCGCGAGCATCCGGCCCATCACTTCCCACCCTTCCGCCGCAGAAGCAACCAGAGGGGTCGCCAGTGGCGGCATGTAGAGCGCACTGCTGGACGCCGTGACCTGGAACAGGCCAATAGAGAGCAGATTCATCAGCTGAGCGCGTGTCCATGGCCGACCCTGGCCAAACGGCGTCCGGGTCGCGCGGGACCAGAGACCGGACCGGTTGGATGCGGCCAGAACGATCCGTCCCTCGGGCGCCGTGATCCGCCAGATCTCTCGCAAATAGGCGCGCGGATTGCCGGATTCCTCCAGCCCATGCAGCACGATCACGCGGTCGAACATCCCGTCTGGAAAAGGCAAGCGGACATCGCCGATCGCAACGGCGGCATTGCCGCGGCCAAACGGATCCCAGGAAACCGGGCCGTGATCGAGCGGGATGGCCGCCACACTGCGGCCGGGCGCAGTGCCGAAAGCCTCCAGCACCGGAATGGCATAGCCAAGCCCCAGCAAGGACAGGCCCCGCGCATCTCCCCAGAGGTCCGTCAGCTTGCCCGACAGGATGCGCGTCGCCGCCAATCCCAATGGGGACGCATAGAAACGTTGCAAAGTGACGGCATCCTGACGCATGAAAAGGCCTGTGCTAGTCTGGTCTGCAGGAGACACTGATGACGAAAATTACTCTCGACATACACAAATTTCCCTGCCTGAACGATAATTACGGCTATCTTGTCCACGAAGCCAATTCGGGCGAGACAGCCGCAATCGACACGCCGGACGCCGAAAAATACCTGGCCGAGGCGGCACGGATGGGCTGGACCATTTCCCATATCCTGAACACACACTGGCATCCGGACCATGCCGGCGGCAACCTCAGGATCAAGGAGCAAACCGACTGCACCATCTACGGCCCTGCCGGAGAGGCCGACAAGATACCCGGCATTGATGTGAAGCTGTCCGAGGGCGATATCGTCGAGTTCGGTCGCGCGCCTGCCCGTGTGCTTGATGTGCCCGGACACACGCTGGGCCATATCGCCTACCATTTCGCAGACCAGGGCGTTGCCTTCGTCGGCGATTCCGTTTTCGCCCTCGGCTGTGGCCGGGTCTTTGAAGGCACGATGGACATGATGTGGAACAGCCTGTCCAAGCTGAAAGCCTTGCCGCCTGAAACCATGCTATACTGCGCGCACGAGTACACGCAGGCGAACGCCCGGTTCGCCGTCACGGTCGACCCGGACAATAAAGCGCTTACGGACTATGCGCGGTGGATTGATGAGCGTCGCGCGGAAGGCCTGCCCACGGTGCCGACCCGACTGGACAAGGAACTCCGGACAAACCCCTTCCTGCGCGCGGACGACCCTGACCTTCAGGCCGCGATGGGACACCCCGGCGATGCGGTGGAAACCTTCGCCGAAATCCGGGGCCGTAAGGACCGGTTCTGATGCGCGGACTTTCCGGCGATCTCGGAGCTAATGAAATCATCCGGATGCTGGGTTTGATCAAGCATCCGGAGGGTGGTCACTATCGCGAGACATTCCGGTCGCCCACGCCAGATGGCGGCCGCGCCACATCGACATTGATCTATTACCTGCTGCAGGCCGATGAAGTGTCCGCATGGCACCGGGTGGACGCGGATGAATTCTGGTTGTGGCACGCCGGCGGTCCGTTATCCCTGACCCTGTGTCCGTCTGAAGGAAAAGGCGCGCGCGCCATCACGCTCGGTCCTGATCTGCGCGCTGGGCACGTTCCGCAATGCGTCATCCCTGCCCAGCACTGGCAAACCGCCGAGACGCTTGGGGCCTGGACGCTTGTCAGTTGTATCGTTGCACCGGGGTTTCATTTTGGAGGGTTTGAACTGGCCCCTGAAGACTGGCGCCCGAGTGTCTAGCGGCGCGCCCGCAGCGCGCGCACCATGACTGGCGATATGAGGACGACCACCAACCGCTCAAGTGGACCGTTTGCGAACTTCCTGAAATAACGGACAAGACTACGTCCCTTGTGTTCGATCACGGCATCAGAAGGAATGTCCGACGTCGACCCGTAATGCAGCGCGCCCGCATGGGGCTGGTAGACAACACTCCCTCCAGCCTTCAGCACGCGGCGGCAAAGGTCGACATCCTCCACATGCAGGAAATAGCCTTCATCGAAGCCGCCCATGCTGCGAAAGGCATGGCGGTCCATCATGAAGAAGGCGCCAGAGACAGCCCCGACTTCAATGGATTCCCGGGGGGATGGCTCGTTCTCAAGTGTCCACTTCCCAAACCCCATCGCGCGCATCAGCGTCAGTGTATTTCGCCGGGCGCCGCGCTCTTCGCGGCCGTGTATGTCAAATATCTTGCCCCCGACGAGCACCGGCTCAGCCCGCTTGTCCATCGCGCCGACCAGTCTCGCAAGAGAGCCCCGGCGCAGCACGGCGTCCGGATTGATCACGAGAAGCAGCTTGCCCAGCGCTCCTGCGGCCCCCTTGTTGACCCCTGCCCCGAAACCGGGGTTTGTCCCGTCACGGACAACATGCACCTTGTCTGACACCGCAGCGAACTTGTCGATCCAGACCTGTTCCGCCGGCGGATTCCCATTGTCGACCACCACAATTTCCGAAATGTCCGGATCTGACTTCAGCGCATAAAGACATTCATGCAGGCGCGGACCCGTGTGATAGGTCACAACGACCGCCGTAATGGTGGGAAGAGTCATCCGAGCGATCCTCTTACACGGCGGGACAGGAGAACAAGCGCGGCAACTGCCAGAGCCAGGGTCGACCAGAAGGCCTCATTCCAAGCGCTGTAAGAGAAGCTGAACAGACAGAAGGTCGCCGCCAGCATGCCCCCAATGGCATAGCGGATATCTGCGCGCAGTCTGCCTCCTATAGGCAGGCGCCAGCCGATCAACAGGACGGCCAGCGCCGTCAGCAAGGCACCAACCCCGCCCGTTTCGGCCCATATCTGGAGTGCCATATTGTGCGGATGGCCCGGCACAACCGGATAGTACGCCCAGAAATCCGGCAATTGCGCCATCCATTCCGGATAGGCAGCATATGTCTCCCGCCATGATTTCGAAGCTTCGATGCCATGTCCCGTCAGCGGCGCCTCCTGTATCTTCCCGATTACGACCTCCCATGACCAGGCGCGTGACTGAAACGATCCCGGCAAGGTCCTGCCGGACCGTTCCAGCAGGTGAAGCAGGCTACCGATCAGGAATGGCGCAAGCGCGATATAGGCCGCCGCCGCCGTGAACAGGCCGCGCAGCCCATAGTTTGGAAACAGGCGCACAATGAGGAAGGCGGCCAGCATGAGCAGAGCGCCAAACATGGCAGCAGAAGCCCCAAGCAGGGCGAAACTTGCAGCGCTGGCCAGGGCTATGAGCAGCGCCAGACCTTTCCATGCGATACCTGACCGCGCACCGAGATAGGCAACAAGGATAGGAAGCACGAGCGCAAACGCATTCGCGCCTCGGTCGAGGTTCTGGAAGCCTGAGGAATATTCAAGCGGGTCATCCCCATAGAAGAAGGGCATGACGGCCGCCCCCAGATGCGGGCCGAGCAGCACGAGGAGGCCATGCACGGACACAGCGCCCAACATGAGACGAGACGAAATCTGAGCCCGGCCGGGCGCGATACGCAATGTCCCGGCAATGAGCAGGGTTGCGAACATCAGCGTCAAGCCAATGCGCAATCCGGCAGACCGAATGGCGAAATCCCCTCCCCACAGACTTCCGCTGACGATTCCCCGCGAAACGGGTGACCAGTATTCACTGGCGATCGCCCAGACGAGGAAAGCCACACCCGCCATCAGGTAGGTCGCAGGCCGATTGCCGGGCCGTGCAACAAACATTGCAGGAATGGCCGCCAGTGCGAGCAGCAGCACATTGCCCTGTGTCCCGGCGATGCAGGTGAATGGCCACAACAGGAAGGCCGCCGCGAGAAAAGGTGCGTAGCTCATGCCACGCATCTTTTCCTGTTCCGCGGTGCCTGTCACCTGCTGATCCGGATCAGTTGGGTTTCAGGTCTGGCGCGAGCGCCTCCTGGGCAAGTTCGATGCAGGCATCGTCCAGAGAGATCATCTGTTGGCCATTGCTGCCGAGACGACGCAGCGCGAGCGTGCGCTCCTCGGCTTCCCGACCCCCGACCACGGCGATGATCGGCACTTTTTGCACCGAATGCTCGCGGACCTTGTAGTTGATCTTCTCATTACGAAGATCGGTCTCGACACGCAGGCCCGCCTTGCGAAGGGCGGCAGCGGCTTCTACGGCATAGTCGTTTGCCGCATCCGTGATGGCAGCCACCACGACTTGTACCGGTGACAGCCACATCGGGAACGCCCCGGAGAATTCCTCGATCAGGATACCGATGAAGCGCTCCATGGAGCCAAGGATTGCGCGGTGGAGCATAACCGGGCGCTGCTTCGATCCGTCCGAAGCGGTATATTCCGCCCCGAGACGTTCCGGCAGAACATAGTCAAGCTGGAGCGTCCCGCATTGCCAGACGCGCCCGATAGCATCGGTCAGCTGGAATTCCAGCTTAGGCCCATAGAAAGCCCCTTCCCCCGGCATGATCTCGCAGGGCAGGCCCGCTGCCTTGACGGCCTCCTCAAGGCCCTTTTCAGCCCGGTCCCAAGTTGCATCATCCCCGGCACGGACGTCCGGCCGCGTGGACAACTTCACAGCAATGTTCTCAAAACCGAAATCCCGATACACGCTCTCGAGGAGCCGGCAGAAGCGGATGGATTCCTCGACGATCTGGTCTTCCCGGCAGAAGATGTGCGCATCATCCTGCGTGAACTGACGAACCCGCATGATCCCGTGCAACGCGCCGTGCGGCTCGTTGCGATGGCAACAGCCGAATTCAGCAAGGCGAAGCGGCAGATCCCGATAGGATTTCTGGCCCGACTTGAACACTTCGACATGGGCCGGGCAGTTCATCGGCTTCAGCGCCATCAGCTTGGCATCTTCCGGCACAGAAATGTCCACGCCCTCGTCGCCCTCGGGAATGAAGTCCGGCACGATGAACATGTTCTCGCGATACTTGCCCCAATGGCCTGACTTTTCCCACTGAACCGAATCCATCAATTGCGGGGTCTTGATCTCTTCATATCCGGCCGCGTCGAGGCGTCGGCGCATATAGGATTCGATCTGCAGCCAGATCTGGTAGCCTTTCGGGTGCCAGAAGATGGACCCGGCGGCCGCCAGACCGTCGAGATGGAAAAGGTCAAGCTGCGTCGCGAGTTTGCGGTGATCGCGCTTCTCGGCCTCTTCGAGTCGCAACAGGTGCGCCTTGAGATCTTTCTCGTTCGCCCACGCCGTGCCGTACATCCGCTGCAGCATCTCATTCTTGGAGTCGCCGCGCCAATAAGCGCCCGCCAGCTTCATCAGCTTGAACGCCTTCGGCAGTTTGCCCGTGCTGGGCAGGTGCGGGCCGCGGCAAAGGTCGAACCAGTCACCCTGTTTGTAGACCGTGATTGCTTCGCCCGGCGGGATGATGTCGTCGATGATCTGCGCCTTGTAGTCTTCGCCGACATTCTTGAACGTCTCGATGGCCTGGTCCTTGTCCCAGACTTCGCGAATGATGGGATAGTCGGCATCGACAATCGCCCGCATCTTGGCTTCGATCTTTTCGAAATCTTCCGTCGAGAACGGCTCTTCGCGCGCGAAATCATAGTAGAAGCCATCATCGATGACTGGGCCAATCGTGACCTGCGCGTCGGGGTAAAGTTCCTGCACCGCCTGGGCGAGTACGTGGGCCGCGTCGTGGCGGATCAGTTCAAGGCCGTCAGGATCATTCGCCGTGACGAGTTCCACCTTTGCGTCGCCGTCGAGCGGCCGCATCAGGTCTCTCAACTCGCCATCGACCCGGGCGGCGAGCGCCTTCTTGGCAAGGGAATTGGAAATCGACTTGGCGACGTCAAACGGCGAGGCGCCCTCTTCATATTCGCGAACGGAGCCGTCTGGCAGGGATACTTTGATCATGGTCTAATCTTTTCGTGCATTCTGGCGCTCTGTACAGCGCGGCAAATTCGATTCCGGTCAGGCCCTTTATCCGGCGTCTGCTTAACGCGACTTCACCAGATTTCCCACCCCATACGCATTTCTCGCGCAGTGGCAGGCTTTTCGGACATCATCCGGGCTTTGTTCAGGCTGTTTATGGGTACATGAAGCGGGCGCGCACACAGGCGCAGCCAGGGGGCGCGTCAGGCACCCCGGCGAGTTCGTGTGGTCAGGCCAACAGGGCCAAGCAGGCAACGAATATCACTCATCCTGTTCCATATGGCATGCAGACTGGCGATTTTCAATTCGGACCATTGCCTTGCGCGCCGACCATTCGCCATAACGCCAGGGCTGCCAGACCGGCACATCCGGTAGGGTTTCCGGCACAGGGTCCTTGCCGAGGCTGCCGCCCGGTCGGCATCTGATGAAACGCGCCAGCCCCATCCATATTCCCGGCCACCAGCCATGCCGGGCCACGCATTCGGCACCATATTCGCTACAGGTAGGTGTATGCTGGCATCGCGCCCCGAAGGCGTAGAATACTTGGCTCGGCCCATGCTTGTAGACCCAAAGCAGACCATTGGCCGACCGGCGCCGCAAACCGGCCATCTCAGCCTGCCGTCTCGTGAGCGAGACCGCGGCTTGCCAAGGCCTCTTCAATGGCAGCAACCGCCGCCTCAAAGGCTAACAGCGTGGACGTATGACGCGGCGGATAATCGGCCACGGGTTCAAGATGGCGCAGTTCCCAGAACCGACCTTCTGGCGGAGGTCCGTTATCCTTCAGCATGTCTTTCAACGCATCTCGCGCCGCGATCACTTCCTTGATCGTTGCGCCGATGGCGTGCTCAGCAAGGATGGAGGTGGCCGCCTGGCCGAGCGCACACGCCTTTGGATCGACCGCTATGGCCGTGATCCGCTCGCCAGCCTCGTCCAGGGTGAGATCGACCTTCACGGTCGAGCCGCACACACGGGAGACCTTCAGGACAGAACCGTCCGGGTCAGGCAAGTCGCCGGTATGCGGAATCTCCGCCGCCAGTTCGAGAACACGATTGTGGTAAAGTTCGCTCATCACCCGAAACATGGCCTTCGCAGCCGCGCCGCGCAAGGCTGGGGCGCGGTGACAAAAAAGCCGCCTGACGCGTGCAGAAACACGAGGCAGGCGGCGAAAGTTCGTCGTGCATTGAAAACGGGGCGCTCAGGCCGTAACCCGACCACACAGGAAGGGCGTGTTAAGGTCAAATAAAGCTTCCGTCATCGGGTCAGTTGCAGCCCAAGTGACGATCAGACCCGCCGCCAGGTGGAGCCACCGGCGCCGTCCATGATCTCGATGCCTTTGGCTGCGAGTTCGTCTCGGATTCGGTCAGCCTCAGCCCAGTCCTTGGCGGCACGCGCATCAATGCGGGCCTGGACAAGCGCATCGATCCGGTCATTGCCGTCATCATCCCCGCCCTGTTCCCACGCCTTAGGCGTGAGCGTCAGAAGGCCCAGCAGTTCGCCGGCATCAAGCAGATTTGCGCGCGCCGTTGCCATCGCATCCGCATCTCCCTTGTCCGCTGCCATGTTCGCTTCGCCTGCAATGCGCGAAAGCGAAGCGAGCGCTTCGGGCGTGTTCAGGTCATCGCAAAGGGCATCGAAGATGCCGCGATCATCAATCCGGCCACCTTCAGCCTCCCAGACGCGGCGCAACGCGCCGTAGATACGGTCGAGCGTCGTCTTAGCCTGTTTCAGCAGCCCTTCCGTCCAGTCGAGCGGCGCGCGGTAGTGGCCACTAAGCATAGCAAAGCGCAGCACCTCCCCGTGCCATTGCTCCAGTAACTCATGCACCAGAACGACGTTGCCGAGCGACTTGGACATCTTCTCGCCGCCCATGTCGAGGAAACCATTATGCATCCAGTAATTCGCCATGATCTCGCCATGCGCGCATTCCGACTGGGCAATCTCGTTTTCATGATGCGGGAATTGGAGGTCGATGCCGCCGCCATGAATGTCGATCGTCTTGCCGAGATGCTTTGCGGCCATGGCCGAGCATTCGATATGCCAGCCGGGACGTCCCCTGCCCCACGGGCTGTCCCAGATCGCATCTTCGGGTTCGCCTTCCTTGGCGAATTTCCAGAGGGCAAAGTCGGCTGGATCGCGCTTGTCGTCGTCCACGGCGACACGGGCCCCCGCCTCATTGTCTTCCAGCTTGCGGCCGGACAGCTTGCCATAATCCGGCATGGAATTGACGGAGAACCAGACGCCTTCCTTGCCGACATATGCGTAGCTCTTGCGGACGAGTTTCTCGATTATCTCGATCATTTCGCCGACATGATCGGTGGCCCAGGGCTCGATGCTCGGCGGCAGCACGTTCAGCGCGGATGTATCCGCATTGTAGATAGCCGCGAATTTCTTCGTGATCTCGGCAATGGGCTGCCCGCTCTCAAGACTCGCCTTGATGATCTTGTCTTCAATGTCGGTGATATTGCGTGCGTAGATCACGGCATCGTCGCCATACACCCTCATCAGCAGGCGCCGCAGCACATCGAACACGATGGGCGGGCGTGCATTGCCGATATGGGCATAATTATAGACCGTGGGGCCGCAGACATACATCGTCACCCGCGCCGGATCCTGCGGCTGGAAAACACGCTTTTTGCGCACGGCGGTGTCATAAAGGCGGATTGTCATGGTCTGTCGGCTCGATTTCGGAAGTCTGGACGTGTCGCTGGCGATACGGGTATCTGGCCAGCCCTAATGGCGTGTTGATGCGTTAACAGCAACACCGGCAGGCAGACGGACACGGAAATCGAGTTGTTTTCATGCTGCAGGCGATATCACCGGCAGGTGAAAAAGCCAAGATCGGGGTCATCCGGTCGCGCCACGTCACCGTAGAAAGGGCTGGAAACAGGGCATTCTCGCCCTTATGTTCCTCGTATCGCCCTGAGGGTATCAACTCCGGGCGGGCGTTAAGTCCGGGCAGGGGAGCCTTTTTCATGCTTTCCCAGACCAAGCCTCGGCTCGACCCCCGTCCCTCAGTCGAAGGAAACTTCAATTATGGCCATGGACGCCATCACTCCCAATAAAGACAAGGCACGCGCAGAGCCCATGAAGCGCCCTACCGTTCAAGAGGCCGAAGAAGCTGTGCGCACGCTCATCGCGTGGGCCGGTGACGATCCGCGGCGTGAAGGCCTGCTCGACACGCCGAAACGCGTCGTCAACGCCTACAAGGAATGGTTTTCCGGCTATGACGAAGATCCGGTCAAATACCTGTCGCGCACCTTCGAGGACGTGCAGGGCTATGATGACATCGTCATGCTGCGCAACATCGACGTGGAAAGCCATTGCGAGCACCACATGGCGCCCTTCCTCGGCAAGGCCTATGTCGCCTACATGCCGTCTGCTGCAGTTGTCGGCATCTCCAAGCTGGCGCGCGTGGTCGAGATTTTCTCGAAACGCCTGCAGACGCAGGAGACCATGACCGCCCAGATCTGTGACGCCATCACCGATAGCCTGGCTCCGATGGGGACGGCTGTCCTGATCGACGCCGTGCATGAATGCATGTCGACCCGCGGCGTCCACCACAAGGATGTCAGCACAATCACAACGCAGTTCACGGGTGTGTTCAAATCGGATGCCGATTTGCGCAACCGCTTCCTGCGCATGGCGGGCAAGGGCTGACCTCCGTCTTCATCGAAGAAGCATGAACCCCGGCGTGATGCGTCGGGGTTTTTCTTGTCCGGCTAGTTTCCGGGTCCGGTGCGTTCCAGCCAGGCAACCATGTCTGCCACAACCATGTCTGTTCCCGGCTCGTCCACGATCCAGTGGGCATTGTTCTTGTATTCCAGGAAGTCACCGGCCACCGGGCTTTTCGCATATTTCTCGCCGACCTTTCGGACGGCCTTGGCCGGCGTTGCACGATCTGCTGTCGCCGCAATGGTCAACGTAGGGACCGTGAACAGGGTTTCGTCGATCTCGATACCGTCGGCAATGTCGCCATAGACCTTGCCTGAATCATAGCGCGCATCAGCGTAAATCTCGGCATGGCGGCGGTGCGGTACCTTGTTGAGCACGCCATAGCGAAAGCCTGACTCCCAGACCTTGTATGCCTTCGATCGGTTCCGGCCGATCAGGATGTTCAGGAAAGTGTAAGCAACGGCTAGCGTGACCGCGCTGCAATCCTTGGGCTGGGCAGGCGTCAGGAAGATTGCCTGGCTCACCAGCCCCTGCTCGACCAGGCACTGCGCGATCAGACCGCCCATGGAATGGCCGATCACAGCAGGTTTCGCGCCTGTTTCGTCAGACAGTTGGCGGGCCGTGTCCGCCATGGATTTTACATAATCATCAAGCCCAAGATCGGACAGGGATGCCGGAGGGTTTTCGCGGGCACGCTGGTCCGGAAACAAGGTCGGCGTGTTACAGGTCCATCCTGCGGCCTCAAAGCCCGGTTGCATCCGGTGCCAGACCTCGCCCTCACACCCTATCCCATGGATCATCAGCAGGGATTTCGTCATCGGGTGGCACCTCTATCTGTCAAAGCCGTTCAGCCCTGAACTTCCTTGTGGCCGGAAACCGGGTCCGTCCAAGGTTGGAACCGGTCAGCCACTTCTGAATATACGAGCCGCTTGAATGGCACGACAAGCGCTGGCACGTCCTCGAGCCGCGACCAGCGCCATGCATCGAATTCCGGCGTATGCCGGTCGAGCCGGACATCGCTGTCAGAGCCCTTGAACCGGAAGGCGAACCATTTCTGCCTCTGGCCGATATAGGGCCCAGGCAGCCGTTTCTTGAGGTCCGGCGGGAAATCGTAGAACAGCCAGTCAGACGTCTCTTCGAGCACATCGACCAGTTTTTCGGGCACGCCGACCTCTTCTTCCAGCTCCCGGAGGGCGCCGACGAGCGGTGTCTCGCCCTTGTCGATGCCGCCCTGAGGCATCTGCCACTGGAATGCGCCGCGGCCATTGATACGCCGCCCAATGAAGACGTGCCCCGCCTTTGAAAACAGGGCAAGGCCGACATTCGGTCGGTACAGGTCGGGATCAGGCGCGGGTATCGTCACCCTTCCGGGTTTACCGGAGCCTGCGACAGGCTTCCAGTCTGGACACGCTTCGGCTGGGATTTTTCTGCAGGGCCAACCGAAATCAGGGCAGATACCGGCGCGAGGACGACACCGCGCTTTTGCATGTCCTGAGTCCAATCCTTGGCAATCTCGATGGTAAGCGGGAAAGCATATCCCGCGCCCATGGACGCACCATTTTCCTTGGCGAGGGTTTCAAGCCCCAGCAATTCGGTGCGGATATCGTCGGCCGTCAGCTTCGCGTCGATGGTCGCAGCCGCGCGCGTAAATTTAACCTGGGTCCGCCCGGCTGCCTCATCAAAGGCCCCATTCTTGAAACTGCCATCCTCGACCAGCGCAATGCCTCGGTCGCGCAGCGTCTGCAGTACAGGTCCGACAGCGCCCGGATCTTCCGCGAACTTGGCACCCTGATAGTTGATGATGCCGAAATAGCCGCTCGCCCGGCTCAGCAGGCGTTCGAGGCGCGGCAGATTGCGATCCCCTGTGTCCCCGGCCAACAGGGTCTGCGGATGCATCTTCATGCGGCCATATTCAAAGGATTCCATCGGCACTTCGATCAGGACTTCATGCCCCTGTTCGCGGGCCTTGTTGACCCAATACTGCAAATTGCCCGCATCCGGCGCGAAGGAGAGCGTCACTTCCGGCGGCAACTCTTCAATCGCCGCCTTGGTGTGGGTCGAATTGATGCCGAGACCGCCAATGACCAGCGCCACGACGGGCTGGTTGCCCGGATTGGCGAAAGGGCGGGCATAAACATCTGCGGGCGCTTGTCCATCTGCGGAAATGCGCGGCAGAGACAGCCCGTTCACGCGCTCCGTCAGGCCAGCCACGGGGGCCGTATCGAGCGACGTCACGCGGGTGACCTCGCCATAGGATTCGCCGGGACGTACGAGCTTGCCATTGATGCGGATGCCGCCTGTCGGCGAGTCTTCATCCCCCTGCCCCGTCGGGGCGGGCGATGGTGTGGCGGATTCGGCGTACTCGACCCCAAGGCTGGGTTGTTCGGATGGCGCGTCGTCTTCAGCCAGCACCACACGGGCACCAAGCGCCTGAGGGGTCTCGCCTTTCAAGCGGGATTTGAGCTCTGCCGTGGACCCCTGACTGGTTTCAAACAGGGCCAGCACGGCGCTGGGCCCGGAATCCGAAGGGTTGCCGGAATAATGGATGCCGGCGCCGAGGCTGGCGGCCAAGCCCCCAAACACGAGCAAGCTCATGGCTGCATGGGTCAGACCCGTGCGCAAAGGTGAAGGGTCGGCATCCCTGCGGCTAGCCATTGATGGACCTCGTCGAACCAGTTTGAAGAAATCTGAACGATCAGAATTGCATCCAACTGGTTAACAGGTCGCAAACATCCGGTTAACCGGCGCGTCTCATTGCACTGGCCGTTACAGTGCCTTCCTTGAGCATTTCCACAGCTCTCTTGAGCTGGAAATCCTCGCCATCCCAGTCTTCGGGCGGCTGCTCATCCGGCATCGAGATTTCCTCGCGTTTTTCACCGTCTTCATTGGCGAGCGCATGCGGCAAATCAGCTTCTGACCAGCGCTTGATCCGGGCGAGTTCCTCTTCGGACAGGCGCGACTGGGTGATCTCGATGTCGGGGTCGATGCCAAGTGCCTGGATGGAGCGGCCAGCCGGCGTGTAATAGCGCGCCGTCGTCAGACGAACTGCGCCGCGATCCGCACCGAGCGGAATGACAGTCTGGACCGAACCCTTGCCGAAACTGGTCGTGCCGACCACGGTTGCCCGGTGGCGATCCTGCAGGGCGCCAGCCACGATCTCGGACGCAGAAGCCGATCCGCCATTGATCAGAACGATCATCGGGATGCCCTTGAAGACTTCGCCGGAATGCGCGTTGTAGCGTTCCATGTCGGAAATGCGCCGACCTTGCGTCGACACCACTTCCCCGCCGGAGAGGAACATGTCGGAGACCGACACGGCCTGGTCGAGCAGACCGCCGCCATTGTTGCGCAGGTCCACAATCAGGCCGCGCGGGCGGGATCCGGTTTCTTGCGCAATACCTTCAATGGCTTCTTCGAGAAGCAGAGTGGTGCGCTCGTTGAAGGTGGAGATACGGATATAGCCGATATCGCTTTCCTGCATCTTCCAGGTCACGGATTTCTGCTGGATCACTTCGCGGGTCAGCGTGACGTCGAACGGATCCTCGCCTTCGCGCAGGATCGTTACATCAATGTCAGTCCCCTTCTCGCCGCGCATTTCCTTGACGGCTTCGTTTAGGGTCTGTCCGATGATCGGCTTGCCATTGATGGCGGTAATCAGGTCGCCGGGCTCGATGCCCGCCCGGCTGGCAGGCGTGTCGTCCATCGGGGAGATGACTTTCACGAAGCCATCTTCCATCGTCACTTCGATACCGAGGCCGCCATATTCGCCACTGGTCTGAACCTGCATGGAGCGGAAATCGTCCGGATCAAGATAGCTGGAATGCGGATCGAGCGAGGTGAGCATGCCATTGATGGCCGCTTTCATCGCCGCGCGTTCGTCCACTTCGGTGACATAATCCTGACGGGCGCGGGCAAGGATTTCAGCGAACAGGTCCAACTGCTGGTAGGTGACCATGCGCGGGTCTTCGGCCTTGTCCTCTGGCGAGGCGAAAGCGGAAAACCCGACAGCTGCGCCACCCAGAACGACACCTAGGGCAGCCCCCGTCAGTAGTGAACGCATATTCCAGTCCTCCATCATCCTTTTGACCTTAGCTCCGGCCTGGTAACCACTCTGCCGGATTCATTACCTTGTCGCCAAGCCTTAATTCCATGTTCAACTCGGGAACCGGTTCGGCCCGGTTGGGCATGCGCCCGACAGGCTCACCTGCAGAAACGCCTTGGCCTTCAGTGACATAGATCCGGCTCATACCTGTAAGAATAACATGGTAACCGTCACTCGTCCGCAAAATTAACATTGATCCATAGGTTCGGAACGGGCGGGCATATTCAACCGTTCCGCCGACCGGCGCGACGACCTGCGCATTGGCGCGGGCCGCAAAAGCGATCCATTCCGACTTGCCTCCGGTGGGCAGTTTTTCGCCGAATGCGCGCGCAAGCGATCCGGCGACCGGCGGCTTCAACGCACCCAGGACAGCCTTTCCCAGAGGACGCGAGGCTGGTGTCCGCGCAACAGCCTGCGAGGCAGAGGGCTTGGAGGGCGAACTGGACACCAGACGCGGCCTGAGGTCTGGCTTGGCACCGGGCGCCGAAGGAGCCTGGGCTTCCAGCGATGCCAGCAGCGACCTCAAATCCTCTTCTTTCGCGCCGATTGCCGCAGCCCGGGCTTTCAATACCGCAATGTCGCTGGACAAATCCTCGAAATTTCCGCGTTTGGCGGCTGCGAGGCGTTCGATCTCGACCTGTTTCAGCGCGAGCGTCGCCTCGGCGGCGTCCAGCCGGGCCTTTTCGCCACGGATACGGCGTTCAAGCTCATTCAGCGTGTCGATTTCCCGCGACAATTCCTCGGTCTCGGTGGCCAGGCGCGGGGTTGTCTCGCTCATCAGAATAGCGCGCCGCACGGCGGTGTTTGCCTTGCTGGGAGACACGATCAGTGCAGGAGGCTTCCGGCGATTGGAGGCCGCGAGCGCGGCGAGTAGGTCTTCCAGTGCCTGCCGATTTTCTAGCAGGCTCATCTGCGCCGATATCCGGCGTGCGCCCAGATCGATCAGGGATTTCTCCGCATTCGATGCCTGCTCTTCCCTGCGCTGGGACTCCATGGCCGCAGATATCAGCTGGCTGTCGATATTCTTGAGATCGTTCAGCGTGGTGTCACCCGCCGTCTGCAAGGCTTCCAGCTTCTGCTCGGCGGCGCGGCGCTCGGCCTCCAGCGTCTGCAGATCTTCCCGCGAAAACGTGTCCGGCATCGCCGCCGTCAGGGCAAACGCCGCAAGGGTCAACAAAAGGGGCCGGCAGTTCACACGCATCCCGTCCTTATTGCAGGCGGTCATGACCTCAAGATTAACCAAGCGCCGCCAGTCGTCTGGTGATTGCAGAAACTTCGTCAGGAAGCAGTGCGCTATAGACAGCATGATTCGCTGGATCGAACGCCGGAGCGCGGATCACGAAATGCGCGATCATGTCCAGAGCAACCTGCCCATCGGAAACAATCGTGCCAGGCCGATTTGCCAAAACGCCGTGCACGACTTCATTGCGGTATTCCGCGAGCCGCATCACCGCGTCGATCTGCGCGCCCCTGGCAGGCAGCTGTTCCGGCGGTGCAAGGTAGCGATCCGACCGTGCGCGGCGCAGTAGCAGGCTGAGCGGCGCGACCTTGCCAGAAACGTTCAAATCGGCCGTGTCGTCCGCAGAGGCGGTTTCATACCCCGACAAGGCCGCCATAGCGACGCATTTCAACGCCGTTACGAGGCCAACCGCCACCCAGCGCCAGCGCTCGGGATCCTGCTCGACATGGTCCAGCTCTCGCCGGGCAAGCTTGAGCCCTTCCAGAGCCGCCGAGAGGGCCGGGCCGACTTTTTCCGCTGCATTCATGCGATCAGATCAGTCGGAGCCCACGGATTCTGCATCAGACTTCCGAAAATCCCATCCTGTCTCGGCCGCAATATAAGTGAACGCAGCGTACACAGCTACATTCTGGCGGAAATCTTCAGGGTCGATCTTGTCGAACGTGTCATCCGGCGTGTGGTGGTAGTCGAAATAGTCGCGACCATCCTGACCAGGGGTTACAACGGGCACCCCTGCCCGGCTCAGCACGCCGATATCCGGCCCACCGCCTGCCGAATTATCCCCTTCGGACACGCCGAGCGGCGTCAACACGGACTTGATTGTATCTGCGTACGGGATGGCTCCCTCGCCAAAATTGGACTGAAAGCGCCAGATGCGGCCCGCGCCGAAATCGCTTTCCGCCGCGAGGACGTGTTGTGCGAGGTCATCGCCATGCTGGCGCGCATAGGCGGCGCCCCCGAATAGACCGACTTCTTCGGAACCATAGAGAACCACACGGATCGTTCGGCGGGGTTTTGCGGGCAAGTCGGCAATCAGCTTGGCCGCGCCCACCACGATGCCGCACCCGGCGCCGTCATCAATGGCACCTGTGCCGAGATCCCAGCTATCGAGATGACACCCTATCAGCACGATCTCATCTTTCAGATCGGATCCTTCGACTTCCGCGATGACATTCCCGGAGGGGGCGGAGTCGGCATATTCAACGCCAATATCCAGATTCACCCGAACCGGGCCGCGCGCCAGCAACCGGGTCAGCTGGTCAGCATCGGGCCCTGACAGCGCCGCCGCCGGCAGGGCGCCAAGTGCCCCTTCGCGTGACATGCCGCCCGTATGCGGCATCCGATGAGGTTGTGTACCAACCGACCGGATCAGGCAGGCGACGCCGCCCTTCTCTGCTGCGGCCTTCGCACATCCACTCCGCTTGCGCACGGCCAAGCCATAGCCTGCGCCGTCCTGGGTCTTGTACATATGCTCATCAATAAAGGCGATCTTGCCTGCAAGGCTCGCAGCATCAACGGCCTTGAGGTCTGACAGGGAGTCGAACCGTACGATTTCCGCCTCCAGGCCGCCATCCGGTGTCGCGCGGCTGCCGCCCAATGCAGTAATGACGAGATCCTGCGCATTCGCCCCGACCACGCGAGCGGATTCATGCGTGCGGGCCCAGTACGGGATGGTGAAATCCTCGACGCGCGTCACATCGAAGTTCAGTTCCTTCAGCATGTTCATGGCCCAGACCCGCGCCCGCGCCTCGTCTGGCGACCCCGCCAGCCGCGCGCCAACTTCCGTGGTCAGGTCTTCGACAAACTGCAAGCCGACCTCATCGGACAGGGCATCGTCGATCAATTGCCGGGTCGTGGCCGCAATGTCCGGCGACAATTCTGCTTCCTGGGCATGGGCCGGCGCGCCGGCCAGCACTGCCACTCCCATCAAGAATCCTGCAATTTGCCTGACCTGTTTCATTCGCCTCGTCTCCCGCTTAAATCTGAGCCGCCAGACTACATGCGCCCCGGGCGACATGAACAGCCCTGACGCCTAAAGTTGTTCGGCGATTTGCAGGATCAGGTCGAGCGACGGACGATTCTTGTACCCTTCTTCACGCAGCACAGCCCGAATGGTCTCGTCCGTCCCGACGAACATGATGGCAGGATGCGGAATGCCGTAATAGCGCGAGCCGGGTTTCATCTCCTCATTCAGCAGATTGAACGCCATGATGGCATCAGAGTCCGGATCCGATAGCAACTCGAAACCGAGTCCATTCTTGTCGGCGAATTTCGACAGGATGTCCGGATCGTCATAGGAGATTGCCACAAGCGGCCAGCCCATTTCCGACAGTTCGCCCGAAATATCGTCGATCTGTTTCAGCTGCTTCTGGCAATAGGGGCACCAATCAGCAGAACGGACGAACGCGATCGCGACCCCCTTCTCTCCCATCACGTCGGCCAGACCCGCCGCCTCACCATTCTGACGCAACAGCTGGACTGCCGGAGCCGACTGGCCAAGCGCCAGACCAATGGCGGGTGTCTGCACATCCGTCGATGCGCGCGGCATGTCGGTCGCGTCCTGGGCGCCAGCTGCGGCAGGCAGCATGGCCAGAACGGAGGCTAGGGTGAGCGTGCGGATCATGAGACATCTCCTCGGGGTCTGTCGCCAGCTTTACGCTCCGGCGCGGCAGGTTGCGAGGCAAAAACGACTGGCTCACACAGGCTTGATCGGGCGTGATCAGCCGCGCCGGGCGCGCCACGCCTCGGCGGTCTGGCCGTACACGTCCCAAACCATGCCTTCGAAAGGCGGCGGGGTTTCCTGTTTTCGCAGGAAATGGCTGCCGAGCCGCTCCGCCACGCGCACAGACGCCGTGTTCTCGGGCAGGATTGTGTGGATCACATCGCTCCAGCCAAGAATGTCGACCGCATAATCCATCGCAGCGGCCGCACCTTCGGTCGCATACCCCTTCCCCCACGCGGCGCGGGCGAGTCCCCAGCCGATCTCGGTGCCCGGCCAGCCGCTGGGCCGCCACGGCCCCAACCGGCCAACCCAGTCCCCGGTGGCTTTCTCGATGATGGAAAACATGGAGAAGCCTTCAATGGTCCAAGCGCCGGTCATGCCGCACACGGACCGCCAGGTCAGCTCGGGGCCTTGTACGCCGCCAAGATGGCGCATCACATCCTCATCGGCATGGAAAGCGTTCCAGGCGGGCAAATCTTCAGCGAGGGGCGGACGCAGGATCAGTCGTTCAGTTTCGATTGTCGGGCCGATAGCCATGATGTCCCCTCCGCCTGTCACGTACAAAAAAGCCCCGCCTTGGGGGCGGGGCTTCGTTTACCTTTGTTGCGACAGTTCGACTAGTCGCGGCCGGACATGATGGCCAGCAGGAACTGGAACATGTTGACGAAGTCCAGATAGAGGCTGAGCGCCCCATAGGTCGTGGCGACTGCCAGTGCCCGGGCATTACCGGCAATCTGGAAGTACATGTTCTTCAGGCGCTGGGTGTCATAGGCGGTCAGGCCAGCAAACACCAACAGGCCGACCACCGAGATCACCATGTGCATCATGCTGGACTGGAAGATCAGCATGTTCAGGATCGACGCGACGATAATGCCGACGACGCCCATGATCAGGAACACGCCCCAACCGGACATGTCGCGCTTCGTGGTGTAGCCGTAGAGTGACAGGCCGCCGAACGCGATGGCCGTCGTCAGGAAGGCCTTGGACACGATCAACATGCCGTCGGGCTGGCGGGCATAGACATAGACGATGGCGCCCATGCCGACCCCGATCAGTGAGACGACCGACCAATAGACTAGGTTCGCCGCCGTAGGCGACGGGTTCTTCATGACGAAGCCTGACAGCAGCAGGATCGCCAGTGGAGCAAACATGATGACAAGACCGATTGGTCCCTTCAGAAGGGTCAGGGTGACGCTTTCCGGCACCAGCGCGCCGAAGGCATAAGCCAAGGCTGCCGTCAGCAGCAGGCCAAGCGCCATCTTGTTGTAGACGCCCAGCATGAAGCTGCGCAGACCTTCATTGACCGACATGTCCATCGTCTGGCCAGAGGGCCCCGGCGAATAGGCACGATTAAAGTCATTCATAGGTGTAATACCCTTTCTGGTTGATCGGCGGGGGGTCAGGACCCACCAAACTGACCCTGAATATGGTGGGGCAAGCCGTCTTTAGCAAGCTAAACCGGTGGCCGTGCCTGCGACTCCCCTGCAGGGATGACGTCAGGCGCCGAACCGTAATGGCCAACGCCCGATTGGCAGAACCTGCCATGAAACGTCCTTGCGAGTGCAGGCTGTTGTTCAAAACGCAGTTCCAGCAGAATGATCCGGTCATTTCCTGCTGCTATCCAACGGGCCTAATGGATTGACTTGGCATTACCCAAGGTTAATTTTCGTAATCTGGCGTAATTCCAACAGTGGGGACGCCGAGAACAAAGGGGACACACATGGCAGACGCTTCTGAATATGCCGACAACATCAAGAAATATGCGAAAGGCTACAATCAGGCCGCTGCAGAGAAAATCGTGGGACGACTGGGGATTGCCTTGCGCAATCGGGACAGTTCCATTGTTGCCTGCAGTGATTCTGGTGAACTCGATCGCATCCGGGAGAAATGGTGCCGCGGTAAGCTCGGCCTGCCTCAAACGCAAAGCGAACTCGATGCAGCCATCAAGGCTGTATGCGACCAGATGAGCGCCGAAGGCGGCTCCAAGTCGCGCGTGACGTTTTACTATTTGCTGGCGGAACATTTTGGCAAGCTCGACGCGCTGGCAAGCTGAGACTGACCAACTCAATATGTTTTTGAAAACCCGGCCGCTGTGCCGGGTTTTCTTTTGTCCCGGAAAATAGTTCAAACGGAAACATGTACCGATTGTTTGCCGCTCTCCCCGTGCCTGCCGAGTTTCATCCCAGCCTGGTCAAGACCCAGACAGGCCTGTCCGGCGCGAGTTGGCGACCCGCGGAGAATTTCCACATAACGCTCCGCTTCTTCGGGGATGTGTCACACGCATCCGCACACGACCTGGATGAATTGCTTGCGGAAATTTCCTGTCCCCCCTTTGAAGTATCGCTGGAAGGCATGGGCTGGTTCGGCCGACGCGAGCCGACAGCGGTCTGGGCTCGTGTCCGTGAAAGCGACGCCTTGCGCGCGCTGTCAGCCCAATGCGAACGGGCCGCCCGCCGCCTCGGCCTGGAGCCGGACCGACGCCCCTTCACGCCGCACGTTACCCTCGCCTATCTGCACGGCACGCCCCTCGACGAGACCCATGCCTGGGTCGAACGCCACCATGCCTATCGCAGCGGCCCCTTCTGGGCCGAAGGGTTCCATCTGTACTCAAGCCATAGCGGCAAGGGACCGAGCCGGTACGTCGCCGAAGCGGATTACGTATTGGAATGACTGGAACAAGGTGAGGAAATGGTGCCGCTAAGGTGACTTGAACACCTGACCCCCGCATTACGAATGCGATGCTCTACCAGCTGAGCTATAGCGGCATATCCACTTATGAGCCCCGCGTCATACCGATACGGGCTCATTTTCGCAAGATGCTTTTGTAGGTGGTGGCCGGTCGGCTACAGCTGCCGGGCCTAATCCTCGTCGGCAACATAATCGAGCGGCGGCAAGCGTGGCTCGCTCGGCGCCCTGGCAGCGACCAGATCATCCTCTTCATCCGGTGAAGGCAGCGCCATGACCCGGCCCGCCTCCAGTTCACGTCCGAAGGATTCGTAACGAGGATGGACGAGGTCTCCAACGTCGCCAAAGGCGTAGACCAGCCGGCTCCAATTGCGCTGGGAGAAGTCGAACGCCATGCCCTTGGGGTCGAGATCGGACCAATCCGGCTCGCGCGATGCAGACACCGCCATACGGCCCCAACGTTCGGCTTCGGATTTATCGCCATACCCTTTCAGGGCGCGTTCCATCAGCAAGCAGAGCCGCGCGGTCGGATTCTCCTCGACCAGCAGAGCGAGCGCCTTGATCGCGCCGGTCCAGTCGGCGGCATCCATGGCCAGTTCAGCTTCGAGGATGCGGCTTTCCCGATGTGTCGGATTGGTGTGGATGAGCGCCTTCAAGCGCGCGGAAATATTCTCCGGCGTGTCCTGTGGCACCAGTCGGCGCGAGAGCTGGGCCAGCGCCGGATGCGGCCGTGCTTTCCAGCCGGTCTCCAGAACGCCCTGCGCGGATTTCGCCTTGCCATCCGTCATCAGCTGACGGGCGCCATGCCAGGCGGCGGGTGAAAAGGCCGGGGCCGAGCGCAGCGCTTCGGCAAGTTCCTTCTGGGCTTCCAGCTTGCGATCATGTGGCAGGCCAGCGGCGCGTGCCGTGTGCAGGACAGCGCGCCGACGGCGCAGGCTGTCGCCCTTTATCAGGCCACGCTTCTCGCCGATCGACAGGGTTTCCAGCGCCTTGGCCCATTCGCCCCGCGAAACCTGCAGGTCGAACAAAGAGTTGAACGGCCAGTCGGCCGACGATTTGATACCGAGCGCTTCCCGTGCCCGGACTTCGGCGGTCTGCTGGTCTCCGCGCTCAGCGGCGGCGGAGGCCGAACCGCGCAGACCCGCCAGTTGCCCGCCCGGCAGGCGAGTCAGCTGTCCCCAGGCCCGCTCCGCTCCGGCCCAGTCATCATTGGCTTCAGCCGCGCGTGCCTCGAGCAGGAGCTGCAGGCGTTCATCATCGGCATGTTTCGCCGCCTTGCGGGCCAGTTTCAGCGCCGTGTTGGCGTCGCCGGCCTCGGCCGCGAGCAGGCCTTCGGTCAGCGCAGAGTTTGCCTTGCGTGTGCGGGAGACCTGACGGGACTTTCCGATCTTGCCGGGCAGGATGAACAGGCCGCTGAGGATCCACCAGGCAAAGGCAATCACACCGCCCAATATCAGCATCAGGAAGGCCGCCAGTCCCGACTGGATCGAGATTTCCTGCTCGCCATAGGGAAGGGTCACCGCACCGGGGAGCGACAGCGCCCACCACGCAAAGGAAGCAGCCACTGCAAACAGCAGCAAGATCACGACGAACAGGACGATCCGATTCATGGGTTCCTATTGTTTCCCTTCAAGGAGACGCCGTTGCAAGGCTTCCAGCGCCGCTTCCAGAGTGATGCGCCGGTTTGCCTGTTCGGTCCAGTCAGCCATGGCGTCGGCAGGCGGCCCGTCGAGCTGGTTCACCAATTCAAGCGTCGCGGCGAGGTTGCCCGTGGCGAGCGCGTCGTTCGCCTTAGCCAGAATGGCATCCGGTTCGCTGTCCTCACCATCAAGCCGCCGAACGCTGACCGCATCCCCAAAGGTCCGGTTCAGCCAGGACAGGCCCGCCTCGGACGCATTCGGAATGGCCGCTTCGGCCTTGGTTCTCGCCGCCTCAAAGGAGGTCTGAAGCTGCGCCACGGTTGGGGCGCCATTGTCAGAAATCGATGCCAATAGGCGAACCGAGGCATTATCCGGCATGGCTGATCTCAATGTGCGCAATTCGGGGGCAAAACCGCCTCCCCGGCGCGACGCCGCTTCGATGGCGGAAACTGCCCGCGCCATGTCCGCCGTCTGGGATGCCGCTTCAGCCGCTCCTCGCGCGGCGGCCTCGTCTTGGCGCATGCCTTCAATCAGGCCGGCCAATTGTTCCGCGTCACGGCTGTTGGAGAGCTTCGCTTCGTTCAAATCGTCGCGCAATTCGGCAAGTTTGGTCTCGACCTCGATCACGCGCTCGACCTCGACTCCGCCAGGCGCCTCTTCCAGCTGTTCGACCGAGCGAGCGAGCCGGTCCAGCCGCGTTTCTAGGCTGGCGACGGCGCGGGAGACATCTTCCGGGCTGACCTCTCCGGACGTGTCGATAGACTCCAGCGCTGCAACGCGCTGCTGAAGGCCCTCAAGCGCGGCGCTGTCCACTGCAGCAGGGGCACCGCCCTCACGCTGGGCCAGTGCGTCCATCTCCGTCGCCAGAGCCGCCACGCTGGCCTCCAGCCCATCCTTCTCACGGATTGTTCGAGCGAGCCGGACGGACACTTCCTCCTGCCCCGCTTCCATCGCCTCGAGACGGGTCTCGACCATGCCGGGATTGGTGGAATTATTTGCCAGAAATCTCGTCCCGGCCATACCAAGGAGGCCGCCAAGCCCTGCTGCGAACAGGGAAAGCACGAGCGCGCCCAGCCAGCCCGGCCCGCCAGACGAGCCGCCAGGGCTGCGCCCCGTCTCTTCCGGAGCGGGCTCGAAATCTGCGTCAATCGGCTCGGAGGAGTCGATCGGGTCGTCTTCCGGCGTGGAATCGTCGGTCATCACTCTTGTTTCCCTTCAGACGGGAGTTTTGTCCACATTTGCATATAGTCCGGCAGCGATCAAAGCCCTTTGCAGGCCAGCAGCACTGCCTCCATGAGGGCGTCCTCATTGGGCCGCGCCGCCGCGACGACCGCCCGGGCGTTCAGGGATTCCAGAGGGGCGGTCGCCGCCCCTGAAATTGCCACAACGACATTCGTGTCCATGGGCAAGCCTTTAGTCAGGTTTGCGAACGCCTCAGCCGCCTTGGCCGAATGGAACAGGATAAGGGTTGCCGCGTCAGAGACGAGCGCAGCCTTGACCTCTTCATCGAGGCCCGAGGCCGGAACCGTCTCATAGAGAGCCAGGAACCGCGCCTTACGGCCCGCCTCAGTCAGCCGAGCAACAAGGTTTCCGGCTGCGGCCGAGTTCGCGATATGGAGAAAACCATCTTCTACCCCGTCCGAAGACAGGATCAGGTCGGACAAGTCATTCGCGTTTCCATCCCCGGCAACGATACGTTGGAAGCCGGCCGCCTTGGCCGCGACGGTCGTCGCAGGCCCGACACACCATGCCGTCAGGTCGGCCACCTGCTCGTTGATGCCGCCGACAGCATCCACGAAATAGCGCACACCATTCGCACTGGTGAAGACGAGATGGTAGATACCTGAAAGATCCGGCATCGGCAGGTCGAGCGATTTCAGTTCAAGCATTGGAGAGGAAATCGCCGTCAGGCCCATTGCCCGCAGCCGCTCTACGGTCTCGGACGCGCCCGGCTCGGCGCGCGTCACGATGACCGGCGGCGTCACCATGCGCTGCCAAAGGCCGGCAAGTCGCCGCCGGCTGCTTCACGTATCTCGGCAGCAAGGCGGGCGCCGAGGTCTGCCATCTGCGGCGGGGTGGAATTCTTGGCGCATGACCCACTGGCAGACCATGTCTGCTTGCCGTCCAGTGACAGCACTTCACCTTTCACGAACCAGGTCTCGTCCCGGTCAAACGTGTGCGCAGCAATTGGCGTGCGGCAGCTGCCGTCCAGCGCGGCAAGGAAGGCGCGTTCGATATGGGCGGCCGCTTCGGTCGGGGCATGATTCATCTTCACAAACGCCTCAGCGGCATCTTCCGGCAGGCCTTCCCGTGCCACGACGCCGACAATGCCTTGGCCAGCAGCCGGCAGCATGTCTTCCAGCGGGATCGGGTGGGCCAGATGCGCCATGCCCAGACGCGTCAGCCCGGCCATGGCGAGATAGGTGGCATCGGCCAGGCCCTCTTCGAGCTTGCGCATGCGGGTCGCAACATTGCCGCGGAAGGTGACAATCTCGATATCCGGGCGCAGCGCCAGCGTCTGCGCTTCCCGGCGTAGCGAGGCCGTTCCGACCCGTGCACCCTGTTTCAATTCGTTCAAATGCGTTGCATGCGGTGACAGAAAGCCTTCACGCGGGTCTTCGCGATCGGGAAAGGCGACGAAGCGCTGCCCGCCCGGCAATACCGAGGGCACATCCTTCAGACTATGTACCGTGACATCAACCTCGCCGCGGTCGAGCGCCGCATCAAGCTCGCGTGTGAACAATCCCTTGCCGCCGGCATCGATCAGGCGCTCGGTCGTCAGCTGGTCACCGGACGTGGTGAAGGTGACGATCTCGCCGCGCCATGCACCGCCCGAATGAATTTCCAGGGCAGCCGCAACCTGCCGGGCCTGGACAAGAGCAAGCGGAGACCCCCGCGTGCCAATGCGCAGGACGCGCTGGTCGCGGCGGGAAGTATCGTCGGGAGAAATACGCGGATCAGTCATTCCCCTCCCCTAACGCCGGTAAGGGGACTTGCCAATTGACACAGCGCCGCGCCAAGGGATACGACATCTTATCGTTATTCGAGAAATACCCTTCGGAGCTTCCCCATGATCAAGCAAACCGCCACCGCGATTGCCCTTGCGCTCGCGCTGACCGCCTGTGGCCAGTCCACGCCCGCTACCGCGCCTGAAAAGCCGGCTGTCTCCGCTGACGAGATGGCAGCCAATGGCGAGCGCCTCAACGCCTGGTTCGACACAAAATATGAAGAAGAGCTGCAATTCAGCCCGATTGGCCTGACCTTCCTTGGCCGCAAGGACAAGAATGACCAGATCGACTGCTTCACCATCGAGTGCCATGAGGAGCAAATGGCCTGGCGCGTGGCAGCGACCGAAGAGATGGAAAGCGAGTTCGACTATGACGCGCTCTCCCCCGCCGACCGGATTTCCTATGACATCTGGAAATACCAGACCGAGCAGGAAGTCGCCGGAGAGGACTATCTCTATAATGGCTACATCTTTGACCAGATGAACGGGCCGCAGGGTTTCATGCCCACTTTCCTGATCAATTTCCATGACGTGAGTTCCGTTGCAGACCTCGACGCCCTGGTCACCCGGATCAGCGAGACCGGCCGGGCCATGAACCAGGCCATTATCATCGCAAAGGAGTCTGCCTCGCGCGGCGTCCATGCGCCGAAATTTGCCTATGAGGGCGTGATCGACCAGTCGAAGAAGGTCATCACCGGCGCGCCGTTCACCGAAGGCGAAGACAGCGCGCTCTATGCTGACGTGAAATCCGAAATCGCCAAGCTTTCCGAAGCCGGCGAGCTGACCGAGGAAGAAGCCGACGCCAAGCTGGAGCAGGCCCGCGTCGCGCTGGTAGACGATTTCCAGCCCGCTTATGAAGCCATCATCGCCTTCGCCGAAGAAGACATGGCCAATTCGCCGGACCCGGATAGCCCCGTTGGCGCCGATACCCAGCCGAACGGCAAAGCCTATTACAATCACCTGCTCGCCACGCAGACCACGACCGACCTGACGGCGGACGAGATTCACGAAATCGGCCTCGCCGAAGTAGCGCGCATCCATGAAGAAATGGAAGCCATCAAGCAAGAAGTCGGCTTTGAAGGCACGTTGCAGGAATTCTTCACCATGCTGCGCGACTCCAAGGATGACGAGCGCTTCTACTATCCGAACACGGATGAGGGGCGTCAGGCCTATATCGATGATGCGACCACGCATATTGAGAACATCAAGGCAAACCTGCCGGAATTCTTCGGCATCCTGCCCAAGGCAGACCTCGTCGTGAAACGCGTCGAGCCCTTCCGCGAACAGGACGGCGCCGCCCAGCACTATTATCCGGGCACGCCCGATGGCTCGCGGTCCGGCACCTATTACGCCCACCTCTCGGACATGACATCCATGCCGAAACGCGAACTGGAAGTCATCGCCTATCATGAGGGCATTCCGGGCCATCATATGCAGATCTCGATCGCGCAGGAACTGGAAGGCGTGCCGCAATTCCGCACCCAGGCAGGCTTCACAGCCTATATCGAAGGGTGGGCACTGTATTCCGAATGGCTGGCCACGGAATTCCCGGACACGTATGAAGACCCGTACTCCAATTTCGGTCGCCTCGGCTCCGAAATCTGGCGCGCCATCCGGCTCGTCGTGGATACCGGCATTCACTCAAAGGGCTGGACCGAGGAAGAAGCCGTTCAGTACTTCCTGAACAATACGGCCATCACCGAGACGCAGGCCCGTTCCGAGATCCAGCGTTACATCGTGATGCCGGGTCAGGCGACCAGCTACAAGATCGGCATGATGAAGATCCAGCAGCTGCGCAAGAAGGCTGAAGGCGAGCTTGGCGACAAGTTCGACATCAAGGCTTTCCACGACACGGTTCTGGGCGGCGGCGCCCTGCCGCTGGAAATCCTCGAACGCCGCATCGACCAATGGATCGAGGAAGTGAAAGCGGCTTGATCCAGTCTGCGACCTGAGCGCCCAAGCGGGCGACGCGGGGGCAGGGCTTGCTTGAGGCAGGCCCTGCCCTACGCTTTTGGGAAGGGAGAAAACGCCATGAACCTCGACTTCAGTCCCGAAACGGAAACTTTCCGCCAAACCGTTCGCGCCTTCTTTGAAACGGACTTTCCGAAGGACATTCTCGAAAAAAACCGCGCCGGTCTCGCGCTGACAACGGCAGAGGTCCGAAAGTCTGAAATGGCGCTCGGCGCGAAAGGCTGGCTCGCCTCCGCCTGGCCTGAGGAATATGGCGGCCCCGGCTGGTCCGTCGAGGAACAATACGTCTTCGACGAGGAATTGGAGCGCGCTGGCGTACCAACCGTCACGCCCATGGGTGTCGTCTATGTTGGCCCGGTCCTCTACACGTTTGGGTCGGATGCGCAGAAGGAAAAATGGCTGCCCGGCATTCGCGACGGCTCGGTCGGCTGGGCACAGGGTTATTCCGAGCCCGGCTCCGGGTCGGATCTCGCCTCGCTCCAATTCAGCGCCGTGCTGGATAAGGGCAGCTATACACTGAACGGCCACAAGATATGGACCTCCGCCGCCCAGCATGCCGACTGGATTTTCCTGCTGACGCGCACCTCAAATGAGGGGAAGAAACAGGAAGGCATCACTTTCATCTGCTGCCCCATCGATGCACCGGGCGTCACCGTGAAGCCGATCATCACGATTGATGGCAAGCATGTGCTGAACGAGATCTTCTTCGACAATGTCACCGTGCCGGAAGACTACCGGATCGGCGAGGAGGGCAAGGGCTGGACCTATTCGCAATACCTGCTCGGCTTTGAGCGCACCTCCTATGCCCGCATCGGCGGCAAGCGCGCCATGCTGCGACATGTCCGAGAGATTGCAAAATCCCTGCCCGAGAGCGGCAATTACCGGCTGATCGATGATCCGGGATTTTCCCGGAAGCTGACCGAGGCGGAGATGGCGGTCGATGGTTTGGAAATGACCGTCTTCCGCATCCTTTCCGCGCTCTCCGCAGGCGGATCACCGGGCGACGCCGCCTCGACGGTGAAGATCCTGGCAACCACAACCCACCAGCAGATCACCGAACTGATGCTGGATGCGGTCGGCCATTTCGGCCAGCCCTTTGGAAAAAGCGGAGACTTGCCCGGCAGCCTGCCGACTTATGCCGCACCAGATGTGGCGGCCTATTTCGGCGGACGGGCGCAATCGATCTATGGCGGGACGAACGAAATCCAGCGCAATATTATCGCAAAAAAGGTGCTCGGCCTTTAGCGCGCGCACCGATCAGAAATCGTAGGCAATGCCCTTGCGCTCCCAGTCGCCATACCGCGTAGGTTCGATCTTTCGAGGCCCGCCGCGCTCGTCGTCCGGCAGGTCGGCAACGTTTTCGGCGGTCTCGATCCGTCTTGCATCCGCCTCTTCCAGTGCACGACGTGCCTCGGGCGACAGCGCCTTGCGGCGCTCGTTTTCGGCTGCATCCAGAATGTCCGGTGTGCTCATCTGCACTCCCCATTTCGTTAATAATCCCCATATAGGTTCATGTGGAATTTAACCATCCCCTAGACTGAAACCACTGGAGACGTGTCACCCATGGGCACCGCAAAAACCTTCATGTTACTGGCTGCGCTGACCGCGCTGTTCATGGCGGTCGGCTATCTGATCGGGGGCGTCCTCGGCATGGTGATCGCCTTTGTCGTCGCAGCCGGAATGAATATTTTCTCGTGGTGGAATGCCGACAAGATCGTGCTGCGCATGCAGGGCGCAAAGGAGATCACGCCGGAAACCTCCTCCCCCATGCTGCGCACATTTGCAGGTGATGTTGCCCGCATGGCAGAGCGCGCCGGCCTGCCCGCGCCGCGCGTCTACATCATCGAGACACCGCAACCGAATGCCTTCGCAACCGGGCGTAACCCGGAGCACGCTGCTGTGGCCGCCACGTCCGGCCTGCTCGGCTCATTGTCACGCGAGGAAGTCGCCGGCGTCATGGCCCACGAGCTGGCGCATGTGCAAAACCGCGACACGCTGACCATGACCGTTACAGCAACCATCGCCGGTGCCATCGGCATGCTGGCGAATTTCGCGCTGTTCTTCGGCCGCGAACGCGCTGGCCTGATCGGCTCCATCGCCATCATGATCTTCGCGCCCATGGCCGCTGCCCTCGTCCAGATGGCGATCAGCCGATCACGCGAATATGAAGCCGACAAGCGCGGCGCCGAGATTTGCGGCAACCCGCTCTGGCTCGCCTCAGCCTTGCAAAAGATCGAACGGGGCGCCCGCGCCTCGATCAACATGGCGGCCGAGCGCAACCCCGCCATGGCGCACATGTATATTGCCAATCCTCTGAACGGTCGGGGCGCCGACAATCTGTTCTCCACCCATCCCGCGACAGCCAACCGGATCGAGGCCCTGCGCCGCATGGCCGCCGATATGGGCGTAAGCTCGGAAACTGCTGACGCACCACGTCGGCAAGCCGGTCCATGGGGTTGAGCGTGGGGCCGACCGAAAGCCTGAAGTCATGAGTGGAGCCCTGCCCCGACGTGCAGCCGCCGAATTGCTGATGCTGGCGCTGGAAAGTCGCCGCACGCTGGACGAGGCCATGGTCAAGTCCGATAGCTTCAATGACCTCGAAGGCCCGGATCGGGGCTTTGCCCGCCTGATGGCGAGTGCGGTCCTCCGCGAGCTTGGCCGTATTGATGCCGGTCTTGCCCCCCTGCTCTCGCGCCCGCTGGAAGCAACCAGCCCAGCCATTCGCGCCTTGCTGCGCGTTGGCGTGGTACAGCTCTGGCGGCTGGAGACCCCGCCGCATGCCGCCGTGTCGGAGACGGTCGAAGCGGCCAAGGGCTGGCCGGATGCACGTTCCGGCGGCAGTTTCCTGAACGCCGTCCTGCGCCGCGCCGCCGAGTCCCCGCCTGAACTCGATTCGATGCCGGCAACACGGGTCTGGCCTGATTGGCTGGCCAAACGGTTTACGAATGATCTGGGGGCCGAAGGCGCAGAGCAACTCGCCGCGCACCAACTGCACGAACCGCCCATCTTCCTGTCCGCCAGGTCCGACCCGGGTCAGATCGCTGAGGCCACTGGCGGCGACCTGCTGCCGACCGGTTCCATCCGCCTGGACAGCGCCAACATCGAAGCCCTTCCAGGCTATGAAACCGGCGAGTGGTGGGTTCAGGACGCCGCCGCGGCGCTGCCTGCAAAACTCCTCGTCGCAAACGAAATGGACCGGATTGTCGATTTATGCGCCGCGCCGGGCGGAAAGACACTCCAGCTCGCCGCAACCGGGGCGAATGTCACGGCCGTCGACCGCTCGAAGCCGCGACTCGAACGGCTGAGGGAAAACCTTGCCCGCACCGGCCTGACTGCAGACATTGTTGCGGCCAATGCGGATGAATGGCGCCCGGACGCGCCGGTCTCAAAACTTCTACTGGACGCCCCCTGCTCCGCATTGGGCACGCTGCGCCGTCATCCGGAAGGCGCATGGATCAAGCGCGAGACGGAAATCGACCGCTTCCCGGGGGCTCAGGCTCGCCTGCTTGCCGCAGCGGCGGAGATGGTCAGCCCTGGCGGGACGGTCATCTATTGCGTCTGCACCCCGCTCAAATCGGAAGGGCAGGATATTGTCGATCAGGCAGTCGCTGACGGGCTTTATACGCGCCAGCCGGTTGTGGAAGCGGAAATCCCCGGTTTCGCCCACTGCCTGACCCCTGAAGGCGACTTGCTGACGCTGCCCAAGGGCGGCGCAGGCCATGACGCCTTCTATATTGCGCGCCTGCAACGGACTTGACCGGTTTCAAGTCAGCCATGGTTTTCAAAGCCTAAACAGACTTGCCACAAAAAGGTCTCGCAGAGTTCATCTGCCATTCAGGGCCAATTGTGCAATGATGACCCATCTAATGTGCAGGGAGCACTCAATATGATTACCGAATTTTCTCCCCGGAAAGTTGCTGTGGGCGCCTTTGCCGCTCTCACGCTGGCGCTTGCCGGTTGTGCAAACAATTACGGCGCCGGCACGGCGACACCCGGCGCGGTTGGCCAAGCCTCCACGGTCTATCACGGCACAGTCACTTCCGTGCGTGCGGTGACCATCCAGTCAGACCGGTCCCTGATCGGTACGGCAACAGGCGCGGTCCTTGGTGGCCTCGCAGGCTCCGAACTCGGCGGCGGTGACAAGGCCCAGACGGCAGGCGCCATTGGCGGCGCCGTGATCGGTGGTATCGCCGGCAACGAGGCCGGCAAAGCCGTCGGCAAGAAACAGGGCTATGCCTATATCGTCCGTTTTTCCACGGGCGATGTGAAGGAAATCATTCAGGGCGCGGACGTCTATATCGCGCCAGGCACGCCGGTAGATATCATCGCCGGTGCCGATGGCTGGAAACTGGTTCCGGCTGGCGGCTACTAGGGCTGATTGCTACACTTTCGGACAGCCGGCCATCTTGTGTGGCCGGCTGTTCCAGCTTAGGGGATGGACATGCAAAACGTGCTGATTTCCCCCTCGATTCTTTCTGCAGATTTCTCCCGCCTCGGCGAGGAAATTGCCGCCATCGACCATGCCGGCGCAGACATGATCCATATCGACGTCATGGATGGCCATTTTGTGCCAAACCTGACCTTTGGTCCGCCCGTGATCGAGAAACTGCGCAAATGCACCGACAAACCCTTCGACGTGCATCTGATGATTGCCCCGGTAGACCCGTTCATTGCGGCTTTCGCCAAGGCCGGCGCGAACATCCTGACCGTACACCCCGAAGCTGGTCCGCACATTCATCGCACATTGCAAGCGATTCGCGCAGCAGGCATGAAGCCGGGCATTGCCCTCAATCCGGGCACGCCTGCCAGCATTGTGGAGCCGGTCCTGGACGATATCGATCTGATCCTGGTCATGTCGGTGAATCCCGGCTTTGGCGGACAAACCTTTATCGACAGCCAGTTGCGCAAGGTCGAACAGCTGCGCCAGATGATCGATTCGACTGGCCGGGACATCATTCTGGAGATTGATGGCGGTCTCAATTCGGAGACTGCCCCAAAAGCCATCGCTGCCGGTGTAAATGCGATTGTCGCCGGATCAGCCGTTTTCAAGGGCGGCGCATCAGCTTATGCTGATAACATCAGGTCGCTCAAACCGACCTTAACGGTATAGTTCTGGACGGAATGGACGGTGAACGTGGGAGGCGGAGACAGCGAAATCCTTGCTGACCGCACGAGAACCGGCGCAGATGATGCCGCTCTCTGGCGAAGGTTCCGTGGAGCTTGTGGCGACGATGCCAAAGTCGGCGTCCTGCAGCGCCTGAAGCTGTCGGGCCCAATCCCGGAGGCATTCTCACACCATCTGAAGCGCCTTGTGCCCACCGATGACCGCCGCGGCGAAGCGCTGATGCAGGACATCTGGCGCATCGGCATGGAACGGTTGACGCTCGCCCCCGGACAACCGCCTTGGTCCACCCCGCTGCCCTCCAAGCATTTTGCGGACCGGCTGCACCGATTCTCCTGGCTTCCCGACCTGTTCGATCAGGGGGAACGCGGCGCGGAACGCGCTATTCGCTTCGTCGACGACTGGATCGAGACACATGGGGGCTTCAATGGCTTTTCATGGCGGCTGGCCCCAACAAGCGTTCGCTGCTGGAACTGGATGATCTGCGGCCCTGACCTGTTTGAAACCGGCTCCGAAGAGGCACGGCAAGTCCGGCTCGAATGCCTGGTCCGCCAGATACGCTATCTGTCTGACCAGTTGGACGCCGCAACCGATCCAAAAGCTCGCTGGTACGGCGCGGTGACGATCGTCGCGGGCGCACTGTGCATCGACCGCGCCATGAGTCTCGATACGGCGCTCGCACGCCTGGATGCCGAGTGCACGGCGCAAATCCTGCCTGATGGCGGCCATGTCAGCCGCAGTCCCTCGCGCAATTTGCGCGCCCTGGTCCACCTGCTCACCCTTCAGGATCTCTTCCGCCAGGCCGGTTATCCGGAACCGGATTTTTTCGAAAAATGGATTCCGCGCATGGGCGCGATGGTCGCCTTCTTCCAGGCTGGCGACGGCGCGCTCAGCCCGTTCAATGACGGGGACGAGGCCCGACCGGAAGTGGTCGAGGCTGCCCTGTCGCTGCTGCCCGCCCCGCCGCGCCGGTTCACCTTTGCGCCCAAATCCGGGTTCCAGAAGCTTGAGAAGAATGGCCTGCGCCTGGTTCTCGATTGCGGCGAAGCCCCGGAACGCCCTTTCAGCGATTTCGCCCATGCCGGCGCGCTGGGTTTTGAGCTGTCCGATGGGCCAAGCCGCCTTGTGACCTCCTGCGGGTACAGCGCAGAGGTCAATGTGGACTGGCAGGCAGCCGTCCGACGGACCGGCGCACATTCAACCCTGATATTGGCCGGACGTGACTCCTCGACCTTTTCCCTCAACGAGGAATCTCGGCTGCTGTCTGCACAGGGCCCTGAAGGCATATCGGCCAAACGCCTCGAAGAGGCCGACGAAATCTGGCTCGATGCGCAGCATGGCGGATACAAGGCACCTTGCGGCTTGTTGCACCGGCGGCGCCTGTTCATTTCAGGCGATGGTCAACGGCTTACTGGCGAAGATTCCCTTGTCCGACCCATCTCCCAGCCCCCTTCGGATGACCGGAAGTTCATTGGCTTTGAAATCCGCTTTCATCTACATCCTACGGTCACAGCCATCATGGGCCGCGACGCCATTCGTCTCGTGTGTGACGATGGCACAGTCTGGAAATTCAAGACCAGTCACGAAGGTGCGCGCCTTGAACGTACAGTTTATCTTGCACGCGGTGTGGTTGAAAGACCGGAGCAAATCGTTATGGCTGGTTTTGCAGATCCTAATGGGGACGGACAACAGCCGCCGAATTGTATTCGCTGGGCATTTCTGAAGGAAAGATCCGCATGACGCCAAAACAGGCCGCGCGACGCGCCATGACGCTGACCCTCGGGTTCGACATCAGCGTTGCAATTTTTGCCATGGCGTTTTCCGGATTGCTTGTCTGGTCGTCCGAGTCCCCTCGAGCGGACTTGCCCTATAATTCGATTGCCCTCAGCACAGTCTTCTTCGCTGCCGCTGTGGCCGCATCCTTCCTTGTGCTGGGCATCCAGAAGCAGGTCTGGCGCCATATGGGTTGGCCGGACGCCGTGCGAATCTTCCAGGCGATCTGCCTCGCCGCGCTGATCTACCTGCCGGTCATGCTGATGCTGAACGGCCTGTTGGCCACGCCTTTCGCCACACTCAGCGTCGCACTGACCCTTTGGGCCCTCGGCCTGTTTGCCGGTCGGATGTTCGCCCTCTCGCGTACGACTCACGAGCCTTTCCAGATCTTCAGCCCGGTCGCCAAGAATGGGCAACCTGTCTTGCTCGTCGGTGATTCGAAAAGCTGCGTTCAGGTTATCCGCCGTATTCAGTCTTCGGCCCAAAGCAGCAAGATTCGCTTGCTCGGCATGGTCGATGTGGAGGAAACCGAACCCGGTCGCGCCATTCGCGGCATTCCTATTCTCGGCTCCCTTGATGAGCTGGGGGATCTGATTGAAGTGCTGACCGTGCGCTACAAGCAGACGCCCTGGGTCGCTGTCACCGGTGCTGCACGCAAGCGTGAGACGACCATTCGGGTGCTTGAAACAGCCTCCAACCACGGCGCTGAAATCATGGCGCTGAACCGGGATGAAACGGCACAAGTGCTCGAGCCAGTCCGCCCGTCCGACCTTCTCTCGCGTCCGGAACGCCACCTCTGTATCGAACCGGTTCGCAATCTTGTGAGTGGCGCCAATGTCCTAGTGTCCGGGGGCGGCGGGACGATCGGCTCCGAACTTACGCGTCAGGTTGCCCGGCTCGATCCGGCCTCGATCACGGTCTTCGATGCGTCCGAATACAACCTCTATTCGATCGACATGGAACTGGCCGGCATGCTGCCGCCCAAACGGCATACGGCCCGGCTGGGCGATGTCCGCGACATCAACCGTGTGCGTGACGTGTTTACGCGCGCCAAGCCGGATGTGGTCATTCATGCAGCGGCGCTGAAGCACGTCCCCCTGATGGAGCGGAATATTTGCGAAGCCATCCTGACCAATGTGGCAGGGGCCGTGAATGCGGCGCAATCTGCCGCGACTGTTGGCGCGAAAAGCTTCGTGTTCATTTCCACCGACAAAGCTGTGGACCCGGACAATGTCATGGGCGCCACCAAACGTCTTGCCGAGATGGCGGTATCGCGCATTGCGGCGCAGACCGGCATGGCCGCTTCCATCGTCCGCTTCGGCAATGTGCTCGGCTCCTCCGGATCAGTCGTTCCCCTGTTCGAGCGTCAGATCGCGGCTGGTGGCCCGGTTACCCTCACCGACCCGGGCGTGACCCGCTACTTCATGACGGTGGAGGAAGCCTCCTCTCTCGTCCTGCAATCTGCGGCCCTTCAGGACCGCACATCCGAAACAGGTCTCTATGTGCTGGACATGGGCGAGCCGATGCCGATCCTGCAGCTGGCCGAAACCATGATCCGCATGAAAGGGCTCGTTCCGGGGGTCGATATCAAGATCACCACAACCGGCTTGCGCGACGGCGAGAAAATGCACGAAGTGCTGACCTATGAACATGAAGCCGTGATCTCCACCAAGGTGGATGGCATCTGGCAGGTCGAGAATTTGCACGCCCCCTCAGAACTGTTCGAGAAGCGGCTCGCGGAACTGATTGAGGCGGCATCCCGGCGTGAACGGTCCGAAGCACTGCGCCTGCTGGGCGTTCTGGTTCCGGAATATGCAAGCGAACGTGCCGAAAAGGCGCGGCGCTGGAGCGCTTGACGCAAGCGGCGGTCATGCTACGCCCCCGGCACAAGCTTGAAGCCTGCGCCAGAGGATTTCCCAACATGACAGATGCCGCCACCCGCGGAGCCCCCGTTCGCATTCGCCGCGCCCTGCTTTCCGTGTCCGACAAGACCGGACTCGTCGAGCAAGCCCAGAAGCTCGCAGCCAAGGGTGTCGAACTGGTCTCCACTGGCGGCACGTCGAAACTCCTGAAAGAGGCCGGGCTCGACGTGAAGGATGTCGCCGACCTGACCGGCTTCCCGGAAATGATGGATGGCCGCGTCAAGACGCTTCACCCGGCCGTGCATGGCGGCTTGCTCTACCTTCGCGACAACCCTTCCCATGTAAAGGACGCCGAAGCCCACGGCATTGGTGCCATCGACCTGATCTATGTGAACCTCTACCCGTTCGAGGCCACCGTGGCCTCCGGCGCAGACTTCGACACCTGCATCGAGAATATCGACATTGGCGGCCCGGCCATGCTGCGCGCGGCCGCCAAGAATGGCGCCTTCGTCGCGGTCTGCACCGATGGCGGTGACGTCGATGCCGTCCTGGCCGAGATGGATAGCAATGAGGGCAAGGTGAGTGTTGCGCTCTGCCGCAAGCTGGCCGCCAAGACCTATGCTCGCACCGCCGCCTATGATTCCGCGATTTCCAGCTGGTATGCTGACCAACTCGGCGAGCGCGCCCCGGACTGGGCAAGCCTCGGCGGCAAGCTGCAGCAATCCCTGCGCTATGGCGAGAATCCGCATCAGAAAGCCGCCTTCTATGTCACCGGCGAGACCCGCCCCGGTGTCGCGACCGCCAGGCAGCTGCAGGGTAAGGAACTTTCCTACAACAATATCAACGATACTGACGCGGCTTACGAACTGATCGGCGAGCTTGGCGATGAGTCGCCGGCTGTCGCCATCATCAAGCATGCCAATCCGTGCGGCGTCGCCCAGAGCGCAAACATCATCGACGCCTATCGCGCCGCGCTGGCCTGTGACTCCACTTCTGCCTTTGGCGGCATTGTTGCCCTGAACCGCCCCCTGGACGAAGAGACCGCAAAGGAAATTTCGCAGGTTTTCACGGAAGTCGTCATCGCCCCCGGCGCAGACGCGGCCGCTGAAGCCGTGTTCGCGAAGAAGAAAAACCTCCGTCTCCTGATCACGGAAGGCCTGCCCGACCCGGCGTCTGCAGGACGGTTCGTGAAAACGGTCGCCGGCGGCTTCCTGATGCAGGACCGTGATTTCGGCCGTATCACCAAGGCAGACCTCAAGATCGTGACGAAGAAGGCCCCAACCGAGCAGGAACTGGAAGACATGCTGTTTGCCTGGCGTGTCGCCAAGCATGTGAAGTCCAACACGATTGTTTATGCGAAAGACGGCGCGACGGTCGGCATTGGCGCGGGACAGATGAGCCGGATCGACTCCGCGCGCATCGCTGCCCGCAAGGCCGAGGACGCCGCCGAAATGGCTGGCTGGGCCGAGCCAAGGACCAAGGGCTGCGTTGCTGCCTCAGATGCCTTCTTTCCGTTCCCGGATGGCCTGCTTCAGGCCGCGTCCGCCGGCGCAACGGCGGTTATCCAGCCTGGCGGCTCGATCCGTGACGATGAAGTCATTGCGGCGGCAGATGAAGCTGGCCTCGCCATGGTCTTCACCGGCATGCGCCACTTCCGCCACTAGAGAAAAAATCGGCCTTCGATCACGGTGACGGAACGACCGGTCAGCTTGACCCGGTCGCCCTCCAACTGTGTGCCCAGATAAGCCCCCCGGCCGGGGTGCGCCTGGTAGCATTGCATCACGTCCAGACCATATTGTGCCTTCATGATCGGCGCCAACATGGCATGCCAGCTACCTGTCGCGGGATCTTCATCGATTCCACTTCCCGGACCGAAGACACGGCTCGTCACGTCTGCATTGTCTCCTCCCGGTGCGAAGCATCCAAAATTCCCAAGGCTCCACCCGGCCTCTTCTACCCCTAGCGGCTTGAGTGCCGCATAATCGACATCCAAGGCGATGACCTCCTCCGGCCTATCGAACATCGCCGCATAATAGGCTCCGCCCCACGCCTTGACAGGTCTCGCCCCTAGCGCGGCCTCGATATCATCCGTTATCGGCAGTTCGTAAATCCTGTAGGCAGGCAGGCTCATTTCCAACTGACCATCCTGATGGCGTGCTACGCTCAACCGACCAGACTTCATCGTATCGAAAGCAATTCCATCGCCTGAATAGCCAAGATGAGCGTAGATCGCGTGACCTGCAGCCAAGGTAGCGTGTCCGCAGAGCGGGACCTCCATAGTCGGTGTGAACCAGCGAAGCGTCCACACACCCTCCCCTGCCGGAACAATGTAGGCCGTCTCGGCGACATTGTTTTCAGCCGCAATCGCCTGCAATGTTTCATCTGGCAGGAATTCCTCCAACGGCATGACACACGCCTGGTTTCCCTCGAACGGTTTCGAGGCGAACGCGTCAATTTGGTAGAAGGGCAAAGTCGGCATGGCAGGGTCTCCCGATGAGAAGACCTGAATGCCATGAGACCGAAATCCGTAAAAACGATGATTTCTGAAGGACCCTTGAGGCGGCCTATTCCTCGTCGAGCGCCCATCCATGATGGACCGGTCCGTGGCCGGATCCAAAACCCTTGGCCGTCCGGATCGCTTTCAGCAGATAGTCCCGCGCCTGTTCGACGGAGTCTGGAACACTTGTCCCTTGTGCCAGCAGAGCCGCAATGGCGGACGCCAGTGTGCATCCCGTTCCGTGAGTAGACGTCGTCTCGATTCGCCGGGTTTCAAAAATCCATTCACCCGTCGTGGTCTGGAGCACATCCGTGATGACATCGCCGCCGATATGGCCGCCCTTCACCAGCGCGCCATTGGCCCCGAGTTCCAGCAGGGCTTCGGCTGCGCGGCGCTGGCCGCTGACCGTCTCAACCGCCTTCCCTGTCAGGACTTCTGCCTCTGGTGCATTCGGCGTCACAAGCCGCGCATTCGGGACGAGTTCGGATCGGATGGCCGCGACGGCCTTGGCATCCACCAAGCGATCACCCGACGTCGCGACCATGACCGGATCGATGACACGCGGCACCAGCTGCGCGCGTGCCGATAGCATTTCCGCAACAGCCTCTACCAGTGGCGCAGAGCCCAGCATGCCGGTCTTGATGGCGTCGGCTCCAATATCGGCGAGCGTGACCTGCATCTGCCCGAGCACGCCCTCAATGGGCACAGGCCACACGCCATGCACGCCGCGCGTATCCTGCGCCGTAATCGCGGTGATGGCGGTCATGGCATAGCCGCCCAGCATGGTGACTGCCTTGATATCGGCCTGGATGCCCGCACCACCGCCGGAATCAGATCCGGCGATGATGAGGACACGGCCCTGAGGACCGTCTGGCGTTGCCATATCGGTTAGACCTTGATGCCGGCCTTCGCTGCGTCGGCCAGGAAGGTTTCGAGGCCCTTGTCGGTCAGCGGATGCTTGACGAGGCCCTTGATGACCGATGGCGGCATGGTGGCGACGTCAGCGCCAGCCAGGGCCGACAGTTTGACGTGGTTCGCCGTGCGGATCGACGCGGCGAGGATTTCCGTGTCGAACAGGTAGTTGTCATAGATCTGGCGAATATCAGCGATCAGTTCCATGCCATCAACATTGATGTCATCGAGACGTCCGATAAAGGGGGAGATGAAGGTCGCACCGGCCTTGGCGGCCAGCAACGCCTGGTTCGCCGAGAAGCAGAGTGTGACGTTGACCATGGTGCCATCATCCGACAGCGTCCGGCAGGCCTTGAGGCCTTCCAGCGTCAGCGGAAGCTTTACGGCAACGTTGTCAGCGATTTTCGCCAATTTACGGCCTTCGGAAATCATGCCGTCATAGTCGGTTGCGACGACTTCTGCGCTGACCGGGCCGGGCACGATCTCGCAGATTTCCTTGATAATATCCGCGAAGGGGCGGCCCGACTTTGCAACAAGCGACGGGTTGGTGGTGACCCCATCAATCAGGCCGGTCGCTGCCAGCTCAGCGATGTCGCCGGTGTCTGCGGTATCTACGAAGAATTTCATGTTCAGGATCCTGTTTGCCTTGCGCCTCAGATAGACGGGCGACCGATGGATGTATACTTGAATCCACGAGCCGCCATGTCGTCCGGTGAATAGATGTTCCGGAGGTCTACCACAATGTTTGTGCTGAGGGCGGCCTTGATTCTATCGAAATCCAACGCGCGGAACTGGTCCCATTCGGTGATGATCACCATCGCATCGGCATCCTGAACCGCGTCATAGGCATTCTTCGCGAATTCAATATCGTTCAGCAGGTGGGCTGCTTCGTCCATGGCTTCCGGATCATAGGCCCGGACCTTGGCACCGGCCGCCTGCAGGGCCGGAATGATGTCAAGGCTCGGCGCGTCGCGCATGTCGTCGGTATTCTGCTTGAAGGCGAGGCCCAGCACACCGATCGTCTTGCCCTTCACGTCCCCGCCCATGGCCGCAATCACCTTGTCGGCCATCGCTTTCTTGCGGGCGGCATTCACCTCAACCACTGTATCCACGATCCGTACCGGGGAATTGTAGTCATTCGCCGTCTTGGTCAGGGCCAGCGTATCTTTCGGGAAGCAGGAACCACCATAGCCAGGGCCTGCATTCAGGAATTTCCGGCCGATCCGACCATCCAGGCCAATACCACGGGACACTTCCTGAACGTTCGCGCCGACCTTCTCACACAAATCCGCCATCTCGTTGATGAAGGTGATCTTCACCGCGAGGAACGCGTTGGCGGCGTATTTGATCAGTTCGGATGTCCGGCGCTCGGTGAACAGGATTGGCGTCTCGTTCAGGAATAGCGGACGATAAAGTTCCTTCATGACGTCGCGAGCCCGTTCGTCATCGGTGCCGACGACCACGCGGTCCGGAATCTTGAAATCCTTGATTGCCGCGCCCTCACGCAGGAATTCGGGGTTGGACACTACGGCAAAGTCGCCATCAGGGCGCTTCTTGCGGATAATCTCCTCAACTTCGTCGCCTGTGCCCACCGGCACGGTCGACTTGGTCACAATGACGGTGAAGCCGTCCATGAGTTCGGCGATTTCTTCGGCGGCTGCGTAAACGTAGGAGAGATCAGCATGGCCATCGCCGCGCCGCGAGGGCGTGCCCACGGCGATGAAGACCGCGTCGGCATTGCGGATTGCGTCCTTGGCTTCGGTCGTGAAGAACAGGCGTTCTTCCTTGACGTTCTTTTCGACCAGACTGTCCAGACCGGGCTCGTAGATCGGCATGATGCCAGCCTCGAGCTTTTCAATCTTGGAAGCATCCTTGTCGACGCACGTCACGACGTGCCCGAAATCGGCAAAACAAGCTCCGCTGACAAGGCCGACATAGCCCGTTCCAATCATCGCAACGCGCATGAAAAAATCCTTACAAGATACTGACGTCTTAGCCGAGGGAAGTGCGGTTTTTATACCATCCGGTCAAGACTTGGAGTGCGTCGCTGCGGAGTTCGGTTAGCCCTCTACAGCGCCTCAAGAAATCCCGGACCTTCCCCCAGGGAGGATCCGGCTCGGGATTTCACTAACTGGGTCGTCGGCGGGGTATCAGATTTCCTGATTGTAGTCGCCGACTTCCGGATGCTTGCCGAGCCGCGGCTTTACTTCCTTGTGGAAGAGGTCCCGCATATCATCTTCGCTCGTCATGGATTCCACCACGACGACCAATTCCGGCTTGTTCGAGGATGCCCGTACCAGCACCCAGGACCCATCCTCCAGCGTCACGCGGGCACCGTTGACCGTGTTCACATCGATCACCTTACGGCCAAGAATTTCCGTCCCGTTCAGGCCTTCATATTCCGCGACCATCTTGTCAACGATGCCATATTTGGTTTCGTCATCACAATGCGGCGACATGGTGAGCGACGTATAGGCCACCCCCAGTTCGCCCTTGAGGTCTGCCATTGTCTTGTCCGGGTTGCGGTCGAGCATTTCGAGCACGGCCTTGGCGGCCACCAGGCCATCATCATAGCCGAGGCCAATCGGCTCCCGGAAGAAAAAGTGACCCGACTTTTCAAAGCCGGCCAGCGCGCCCAATTCATTCGTGCGGCGTTTGATGTAGGAGTGACCAGTCTTGTAATAGTCCACCGTGGCCCCGTTTTCCTGCAGCACGGGATCGGTCTTGTAGAGGCCGGTCGATTTCACATCGACGACGAATTTGGCATTCGGGTGGAGTTTCGACAGGTCGCGCGCAAGCATCAGGCCGATCTTGTCCGCGAAGATTTCCTCGCCCGTATTGTCCACGACTCCACAGCGATCACCGTCACCATCAAAACCGAGCGCAACATCGGCGCCGGTCTCGCGCAGCACTTCTGCCATGGCATGCAGCATTTTCGAATCTTCCGGATTCGGATTGTATTTCGGGAAAGTCATATCGAGATTGCAGTCCATCTCGATGACTTCGGCGCCCATCATGCGCAGGGCATCCGGCGCAAAGGCGCCAGCCGTGCCGTTGCCACATGCGGCAACCACTTTCAGCGGACGCGACAGCTTGGTGTCGCCCACCACGTCCTTGATGTATTTTTCGCGCAAGCCATCGACGCGGTGATGCGCGCCGCCAGCACGCGGCTGGAAATCGCCGCCCATGACGATTTCCTTCAGGCGGCCCATCTCATCCGGGCCAAAGGTAAGCGGACGGTTGGCACCCATCTTCACGCCGGTCCAGCCATTTTCATTGTGGCTGGCTGTCACCATGGCGCAGCACGGGACGTCCAGTTCGAACTGGCTCCAATAGACCATGGGCGACAAGGCAAGGCCCACATCGAGGACTTCGCAGCCACCCTGGACCATGCCGAGGATCAGCGCATTCTTGATTGGCTGACTGATCGATCGGAAATCATGGCCGGTCACGACTTTCGGCTCGACGCCCAGTTCGTGGAACAGCGTGGCCATGCCGAGGCCCAGCGCCTGAACGCCGGTAAAATTCAGTTCCGGAGCCTTCTCCTTGCCGATGCCGTTGAACCACCAGCGCGCGTCATATTCGCGAAAACCGGTCGGCTTCACCAGCGGCAGAATCTCGAATTCGAGCGTGTTTGGCTTAATGTCAGCCAGCGGTTTGGGCATCATATGCTTACGTCTCCGAAAATGTTGTGCGTCCCTACAACACGAGTGTGTCACTTCGACAAAGAGTATGCAGGTTTCGCGCCACAGGGGAAACCTGTGAGTTTCAAGGGCGGATGCCCCCTGCCCCCTGCTCAGGACTGGGTCAGGAACCGGGCGATCCAGCCTGCCAAACGCAGATTGTCCAGCGGTTGTTCCAGCGACCCGATGGCCATCTCCACAGCCGTTTCAGCCAGCGGGCGCCCTTTGCGGATCGTATAGAGGGCGGCTGAATACGCCGCATTGAATTCGGGATGACACTGGAACGAAATCGCGGATGTCTTGCCATAATCTATTGCCGCAAAGGGGGTGAAATCCGACCGCGCCAACACGCTCGCGCCCGGCGGCAGGGTGACGACCTGATCCTGATGGCTGACCGGTACGGAAATCGTCGCCGGGCAATCCCCGCCCATCCAGTCCGCGCAGGCTTTCACATCATAGGTATGTCGGCCGATGCCCCAGCCTTTTGGTGACTTCACGACCTTCCCTCCGAGCGCCTCGGCCATGATCTGGTGACCGAAACAGATGCCCACTTGAGGCACACGGGCCGCAGCTGCATCGCGAATGAACTGCATCAGCGACACGATCCAGGGGTAGTCATCATAAACGCCGGCGGGTGAGCCCGTGATCAGGATACCTTCAAGCGAGGCTGGATCCGGCAAGTCCTCGCCTTGCATGACCGAGACCGTTTCGAATTCCATGTCCGGGTCAGCGGCCGAGATCAACTGCCGGAACATTTCCGGATAATCCGCAAAGTCCTGCCGGATGGGCTCGGGGACGAGTCCTGTCTCAATGATAGTAAGTTTCATCTGGGCTCAGTTCGGTAAACTGTGAGGAGTCGAGTGGGTGCCTTGCTGTGCACTGATCCAGTGATCAATGCGCACCTCCAGGACATCCAGCGGCACCGCCCCTTCAGCCAGCACGACATCATGGAATGCGCGCAAATCAAAATCCTCGCCCAGTGCCTCAGCCGTCCGGGCCCGCAACTCACGGAATTTGAGTTCCCCGACCTTGTAGGCCACGGCCTGTCCGGGCCAGCCGATATAGCGCGTCACCTCGGTCTGGATGTTCAATGGGGCGAGCGCCGAATTCTCGATGAAGCAGGCTTCTGCCTCGGCGCGCGTCCAGCCATACCAGTGCAGGCCCGTGTCCGCGACAAGGCGGCAGGCGCGCCACATTTCATAGGACAGCGCCCCGAAATGTTCATACGGCGTGCGATAGATGCCGGCTTCGCCCGCAATCCGCTCGGCATACAGTCCCCAACCTTCTCCAAAGGCCGTCGCATAATAGTTCTTTCGAAAGTCTGGCCGGTCCGGCATTTCCTGCGCCAGAGCGATCTGCAGATGGTGGCCTGGAACCGCCTCATGGGCCGACAGGGCTGGCAGTTCATAAAGCGGCCTTTGGTCGAGGGCATAGGTATTCACAAGGTAAATGCCCATCCGTCCCTCTTCCGGGTCGCCAGAGACATAGCGCCCCGTCGTATAGCCCGGCGCGATGGCATCCGGCACCGGCTGAACCTCGAAATCAAGCTCCGGGAGCGTGCCGAAATAGTCCGGCAGGCTGGCGCGTAGCCGGGCCGAGATTTCTTCGGCGGCCGCCATCAGCTCATCGGCAGACTGGGCATAGAATTGCGGATCGGTTCGCAGATAGTCGAGGAAGTCCTCGAAGCTGCCTTCAAACCCGATTTCCGCAATGATTTCTTCCATCTCAGCACGGATGCGCGCCACTTCCGACTGGCCCAACAGGTGGATGGCTTCCGGTGTATAGCCTGCCCCAGCCGTATAATGCTCGACCGCAGCGGCATAAACGTCCCGTCCCCCTTGCAGGCCCGCAATACCCGCGCCCTGGCGCAAATAGGGCCGGTACTCGATCTCAAGGAAGCGCCAGACATCCAGATAGGCCGAGATGGCCCGCGCGGTGGCCGCCCGGCCCTCGGCCTGAAGACGCGCGGCGCTCGCAGGGTCCATGTCTTCCGGCAGCGATGTGAACGGGGCGTATAGCCCGCTCTCGGTCGGGTCCTCCATGATCTGTTCCCGAATCTGGTCGATCACGGTCTGCAGCGGGTCTTCATTGGCGGTCCAGCCGGTTTCGATCCCCCGGCGCATGTTTTCGATATTCTCCGCGAAATAGCGCGGGACATCATTCAACCGGGCGATCCAGGCTTCGGCCGCGTCTACGTTATCCAGATCTGTCCGCATCGCGGCGAAGACCGGTTCGGCCTGGAACCCCCAGTCGCCTGTGAAGGGGATACGCGCCGAATCGGTCTCGGCCCACATGATGTCGGATTTCAGCAGCCGAATCAGGATGGCCTGATCGATGACATGCTCGGTTTCAGCTTTTTGCACATCTTCCAGCAGGGCGCGGGCGGCCTCGGCCTGCGCAGTAATGGTGGCGGGTTTCACATCCGCCCAGCGATCCGGCGCTCGGTTTTCTTCCCTTGCTGCATCTTCAGGACTCGCCGCATCCACATAAGCCTCATAGGCAGGAACCAGCGTGTCCAGCGGGTCCGCAACAGCGCTATGTGCCAGCGCCCCAAAAGCAAATGCAAAAAGAAAAGGTTTCATATTGTCGCTCCCAAGCCCTGCGCCGTTGACAGGATCATAGAGAAACCTAGAACCCAAACGAAAGCGTTCATTGCAGGCAAGCAAGGTCATCCCTCATGACAAGCACTTCCCGGGCAGATCCCCGCCCATTGTCGCCACATCTCCAGATCTGGCGTTTCCACATCACGATGGCCTCGTCCATCACCCACCGCATTACGGGCACAGCCCTGTATTTCGGCACTTTTCTGATCACAGCCTGGATTGTCGCCCTCGCGACCAATGCCGAATGGTATAGCGTGATCGAAACGGTGATTTCGGCCTGGTATGGTCAGGTCATCCTGTTCCTCTGGGCCGTCGCGGTGCTCTTCCACTTCGCAAACGGCATCCGCCACCTGCTCTGGGACGGGCCGCATATCGGCTTCGAGCCGAAAACCGCCAGCACGGTTTCCGTGTTCATCTATCTGTTCGCCATTCTCGGCGCTGCGGCCATCTTCGCCGCCACGACCTGGCTCTAGGAGGCGACTGACATGGCATCACACGACTTCATCACGCCGGCCAAGATGGCTCGCGGCCTCGGCTCGGCCAAGACCGGCACCGAAACCCATATTCGCCAGCGCGTCTCCGCGATTGCGCTGATCTTCCTCGTTCCGTGGTTCGTCTACTCCATCATCCATGCGATGGGCGGTGACCTCGCTGAGGCACAAGCCTGGGCTGCGAAGCCCTGGAACGCCATCCTGCTGATCCTGACCGCTGGCGCGGCATTCTTTCACATGCGGATCGGTATGCAGGTCATCATCGAGGACTATATCGCGAAGTCAGGAACCAAGTCGGCCCTGCTCATCCTGAACAGCTTTGCGTGCATCGCGCTGTTCGTGACAGTGGCCCTGTCGGTTCTCAAAATCTGGATTGGCGCGGGCGCCTGAGCCTCGCGGGAGAAACACAAAGATGAGCAATTACACCTGGACCGACCATACATATGATGTCGTGGTTGTCGGCGCTGGCGGCTCCGGCCTCCGCGCAGCCCTGGGCGCTGCCCAGGCAGGCCTGAAAACGGCCTGTATCTCGAAAGTCTTCCCGACGCGCTCCCATACCGTGGCGGCGCAGGGCGGGATCGCCGCCTCACTCGGCAATATGGGCGAAGATGACTGGCGCTGGCACATGTACGACACCGTCAAGGGGTCGGACTGGCTGGGCGATCAGGACGCCATCGAATATCTCTGCCGCGAAGCGCCGGCCGCCGTGTACGAACTCGAGCATTGGGGCATGCCCTTCTCGCGGACCGAGGAAGGCAAGATCTACCAGCGCGCCTTTGGCGGCATGACCCGGGAATTCGGCCAGGGGCCTGTCCAGCGGACCTGCGCCGCAGCCGACCGGACCGGCCACGCCATGCTGCACACGCTGTACGGCCAGTGCGTCAAGGAAGAGACCGAATTCTTCATCGAGTATTTCGCGCTCGACCTCATCATGGATGAGGAAGGCGCCTGCCGCGGTGTTACCGCATGGAAGCTGGATGACGGTACGCTGCACCGCTTCCGCGCGCAGAAAGTCGTCCTCGCCACCGGCGGATATGGCCGCGCCTTCTTCTCCTGCACCTCGGCCCACACCTGTACGGGCGACGGCAATGCGATGGTGCTGCGCGCCGGCCTGCCACTGCAGGACATGGAATTCGTGCAATTCCACCCCACCGGCATCTACGGTTCCGGCTGCCTGATCACGGAGGGTTCACGCGGTGAAGGCGGGTATCTGACCAATTCCGAAGGCGAACGCTTCATGGAGCGCTATGCCCCGTCTGCGAAAGACCTTGCGTCCCGCGACGTGGTCTCTCGCGCCATGACCATGGAAATCCGCGAGGGCCGCGGCGTCGGCGCGGAGAAGGATCATATCCACCTCCACCTCGAACACCTTGGCGCAGAAGTTCTGGCGGCCCGCCTGCCGGGCATCTCCGAGACGGCGAAAATCTTTGCCGGCGTGGACGTCACGAAAGAGCCGATCCCGGTGCTGCCTACGGTGCACTACAATATGGGCGGCATCCCGACCAATTATCATGGCGAAGTGCTGACCAAGAAGAATGGCGACCCGGATTCGGTTGTGCCGGGCCTGATGGCCGTCGGCGAAGCGGCTTGTGTCTCAGTACACGGCGCCAACCGTCTCGGCTCCAACTCGCTGATCGACCTCGTCGTGTTCGGCCGCGCTGCGGGCCAGCGCTGCGGCGCGACCACCGAAGCGGGCGCAACCCAGCCGGAACTGCCGAAAGGCGCCACCGACAGCCACATCGCGCGCTTCGACCGCCTGCGCAATGCCACCGGCGACCAGCCAGTCGCCAAGCTGCGGCTCGAAATGCAGAAGGGCATGCAGAATAATTGCGCGGTCTTCCGTACCGGAGATGTCCTGAAGGATGGCGTCGATGCGATCGAGGAAGTCTACAAGAAGGCACCGGGCATCGACGTGAAAGATCGCGGCATGGTCTGGAACACCGATCTCGTCGAGGCCCTCGAATTCGACAATCTGATCGCACAGGCTGCGGTTACGGTGAACTCCGCTGCCAACCGTCAGGAAAGCCGCGGCGCACATGCCCGCGAGGACTTCTCGGAGCGCAATGACGAAACGTGGATGAAACACACGCTCGCCTGGTGCGACGAGGCTGGCAAGGTCACGATCGACTATCGCGAAGTGCACAATTACACGCTTTCAAACGAAATCAGCTACATCGAGCCCAAGGCCCGGGTTTACTAGGACAGTAAGGCAAGCACGACATGGTACAGCTTACCCTCCCCAAAGGTTCCGCGCCGAAAAAAGGCAAGACCTGGCCGAAGCCGCAAGGCGCGACAAACCTTCGCCAGTTCAAGATCTATCGTTACAGCCCTGAAGAGGGCGGCAATCCACGCTGGGACACCTATTGGGTGGACATGGATCGCGCCGGGACGATGATCCTGGACGTGTTGTTCTACATCAAGAACAATGTTGACCCGACACTGGCCTTCCGCCGTTCCTGTCGCGAAGGCGTGTGTGGCTCCTGCGCGATGAACATTGCCGGGCAGAACACGATTGCCTGCACCAAGGGCTTCGACGAGCTGCCGGGCGGCGTCATCACGATCGCCCCCCTGCCTTCGCAGCCGGTAGTAAAAGACCTGATCCCGGACCTGACCAGCTTCTATGCGCAGCACGCCTATGTGCAGCCATACCTGAAGACGGTTACGCCGGACCCCGAAAAGGAATGGAAGCAGTCCGAGGAAGACCGTGAAGAGCTGAACGGCCTTTACGAATGCATCCTCTGTGCGTCGTGCACGACCTCCTGCCCATCCTATTGGTGGAATGGCGACAAGTATCTTGGGCCAGCGGCCCTGCTGCAGGCCTATCGCTGGCTGATCGACAGCCGCGATGAAGCGACCGGCGAACGCCTCGACGACCTCGAAGACCCGTTCAAACTGTATCGCTGCCACACGATCATGAACTGTGCGCAGGTCTGCCCGAAAGGCCTGAACCCTGCCAAGGCGATCGCAAAGATCAAGCACATGATGGTCGAACGGGTTTCCTAAGCCGCGAATCCAACTTAGCCTCCATCCTGGGTTGATCCGGATGGGGGCTTTTGTATATGTCGATTTCACCTGACATTGATGTCTTTGGGGAAGCGCCGGAAGGTGAGCGACCACGCATTGACCTCACAGCCGAGCACAAACCCCGCATTTGGGCCCGCTTCTTGGCCAAATGGATCGACTTCTATCTCTGCCTGATCCCCTCTTTCGCGATCATGATGGGTCTTATCTTTGGCTGCGGCTTTGTGGCGGTTCTGCTCGGATGGCCGTTAGATGAGAGCATCTTCGACGGTTATATCTTCGTTGGTGTCTTTCTCGTGTTTCACGCACTTGTCTTCACTGTGCTGGAGACATTCTGTATCTCCCAAATGGGAAATACGCCCGGCAAGGCCCTGATGGGCATCAAAATACGGAACATTATTGGAAGCCGACTGTCCTTCCGGTCCAGCTTGAAGCGTTCAACCATGGCGATGTTTGCCGGCATGGCCCTCGGCATTCCATTGATTAGCCTGATAACCCATTTTATTAGCGCGCGAACGCTGAGCGAAGATGGTCATGTATTTTGGGACCGAGTCGATAGTCTTCAGTACCAGACCAAACCGATAGGTGCCTGGCGATGGATTTTCGCCCTCGTCATCTACATCGTTTGTCGGGCCCTCGAAATGGCAATGAACTACTTGTGAGGCAAGCACTTACCCGTTTGTACTGAACACCGCTCGCAAGCCCTCAGGCTTTTCCATGCCCTGCAGCCGGTCGATCAGTTCATCCACATCGAATTCCCACACCGTTGTCGGCGGCATGGGACGGATGACCTTGCCCCCCAGCGCCTTGAACAGGCCGTTTGCCTTGCGGTTTTCCGGCAGGGTTTCGGCCTCCAGCGTGGTGATGCCCCGGGCGCGGCAGGAGAGCGCCACAGAAGCGATCAGGAGGCGGGACAGACCGTGAGCCTGGTATTGGTCCAGCACTCCTAGCGCGAGCTCTGCGCGCGGACTGCCCTCTTCCTGACGAATGGCATGGGCGGCTGCCATCAGCGGCGTACCATCCTCGCCCGTGTTGAGGATGCCCCAGGCAATGTGGAGATCCCCATCGGCGTCTGCCAGCATGTGAACCACCGCATCCGGCACGGTACTGGCGCCGCTGAAAAAGCGCAGATAACGCGATTCCGGGGACATGGAGCGGAAGATCTGCTGGAATCGTGCCTCATCCTCAAGGCCCACTGGCCTCAGGAGCACGTCCTGACCGGTGTCGAGCGACACCTGAAGGGGCGCATTGCACATGAAGCCTGCCAAGCCTCCGTTCTGTTTCTCGCCTCGCAAGGACCCGGGGCCGCCAGGGATTAGGTCATGGCAGACCCCTTCGGACAGAAACTCGTTCCTGACTCGCCGGATAACGGTAGTGTTCAGCAGGGGAAAGGCAAGCCGTTCTGCGAATGCAAAAAGCGCGGCCATTGCTGACCGCGCTTTCTGATTTTGGTGTCGCTTGCGCTGCGATCAGACCGGATTGGGTTCCGGATCGCCGAGACCGCCATCGCCTTTTGGCTTGCGGCGCTTGCCGATCACCGGGACGGCAGAGCCGGGCGTGGTGTCGTCATCGCCCAAATCCGGACGCGACGGTGGATTGCCTTTCAGCAATTCGGAAATCTCTGCCCCGGTCAAAGTTTCATATTCCAGCAGGCCGGTAGCAATTGCTTCCCAATCCTTGCGGGATTCGGTCATGATCCGGCGCGCATCATCCATACCCGTCTGGATCAGCGTGCGTACCTCTTCCTCGATCTTGCGCGAGGTCTCTTCGGAGACATGCGAAGACTGCATCAGCTGCTGGCCGAGGAACACGTCGCCCTGGTCATCCCCATAATCGACGGGACCGACCGCATCAGCAAAGCCCCAGCGGGTCACCATGGCGCGGGCGAGGCGAGTCGCCTGCTGGATGTCGGAGGCAGCCCCTGCCGTGACATTGTCGTCGCCGAATTTCAGCTCTTCCGCCACGCGTCCGCCCATCATGATGGCAAGACGCGACGTCATCTCGATCTTGGACATGGACAGCTTGTCGTCTTCCGGCAGCTGCATGACCATACCCAGGGCGCGGCCGCGCGGGATGATCGTTGCCTTGTGCACCGGATCTGCTGCCGGCACTTTCAGCGCCACCACAGCGTGGCCGGCCTCGTGCCAGGCAGTCAGTTCCTTTTCCTTCTCGGACATGACCATGGAGCGGCGTTCCGGCCCCATCAGCACCTTGTCTTTGGCATCCTCGAATTCCTGCATGGCAACGACGCGCTTGCCGCGGCGGGCTGCCAGAAGGGCCGCTTCGTTAACGAGGTTGGCAAGGTCTGCCCCGGAGAAGCCGGGCGTACCGCGCGCAATGGTGCGGGCGTCGACATCCTTGGCCAGCGGCACATTCCGCATGTGAACGCGCAAGATTTTCTCGCGGCCAATAATATCCGGATTGCCCACCGTGACCTGACGGTCGAACCGGCCGGGACGCAGCAGCGCCGGGTCCAGGACGTCCGGACGGTTGGTTGCGGCGATCAGGATGATGCCTTCATTGGCTTCAAAGCCGTCCATTTCGACTAGCAGCTGGTTAAGTGTCTGCTCGCGTTCGTCATTGCCGCCGCCGAGGCCAGCGCCGCGCGAACGGCCAACTGCGTCGATCTCATCGATGAAAATGATGCAGGGCGCAGAGCGCTTGGCCTGTTCGAACATGTCACGGACACGGCTGGCGCCGACACCGACAAACATTTCGACAAAGTCCGAGCCGGAAATCGTGAAGAACGGCACACCCGCTTCACCGGCAACAGCCCGTGCGAGCAGCGTCTTACCGGTACCGGGAGGACCCACCAGCAGCGCGCCTTTCGGGATCTTGCCGCCAAGGCGCTGGAATTTGGACGGATCCTGCAGGAATTCGACAATCTCCTGCAGCTCTTCCTTGGCTTCGTCCACGCCAGCGACGTCGTCAAACGTCACGCGGCCGTGCTTTTCCGTCAGCAAGCGAGCCCGGCTCTTGCCGAAGCTCATCGCGCCACGACCGCCACCAGACTGCATCTGGCGCATCATGAAGAAGACAAAGCCGACAATCAGCAGGATCGGCAGGATGGAGAAGATCAGCGAGGCAAACGTGTTCTGGCCGCTGTCAGCGTCGACCGTGAACGGGACCTGATTCTCTTCGAGGAATTGCTGGGTCGTCATGTCGAGCGAACGCAGTTCGCTGACCATGGTCCGGCCATCTGTCGTCGTGACGATGATGCGCTGGTCGCCGAGGGTCGCATCAGCGACCTTCCCGTCTTCAACCAGTTCATAAATGACAGACAGTTTGGCCTTTTCAGCGCGGGCTGCCTGAGGGTTTCCACCCATGGCAACGGCCATGCCGATGACCAGAAGGGCAATCGCGCCCCAGATAGCCAAGTTCCTGACGTTCATTTTGCGTATCGCTCCAGATTCCGGTGTTCGCCCGTAAGATAGGAAGTTTATCGCATGAAAACGACTCAAAAGCTCTTAAAATGGCTGTTTTGTCACGTATGGCCGGTATAGAGCGCCCGGATTGCCCCGAAACGGGCGCGCGCAAGGGCTGGATCCGCCGCCATACCTGCGATTCCGGGTTCTGCTGAGAGCTGCACATTACCGCGCTTGCGATAGATCAGGACGCCGCCCAGCGTGGCCCCCGAAAAGGACTCATCCGCCATCAACCGGGCCGCCAAGGGCTGCACCGCGTCCCGGCGCGGGGGAACTTCACGCCCGCCAACGATCTGTAACATGAGGCCCAGCGCCCGCTCTAGCCGCTCCGGCGGCAGGCCTGACAGGTCAAGCCGGAAGCCAGCCGCGCCCTCCTGCGCAACGCACTCGGCCATCCAGCGGCCAATTAGTCGCTCTTCCAGCATGCGCACGTCTTGCAAACGCTCCTGGCAGGCGAGGATACGTCTTTTCAATTCGCTCTGGCCGCTGAGTAGCGTACGCACGCGAACCCGCTCATAGGCCGGATTACGATTGGAGGGGTCCTCCACCCATTCGATCCCGCGCGCTTTCAACATGGCCTGGAGTTCAGCGCGAGCGCGCGACAGGATCGGCCGGGCGACCATCACGCCCTCCCCTTCCGGCCAGACTGGGGACAAGGCGAGGGGCTGCATGCCGGCAAGGCCGTACCATGTCGAACCCTGCCGCGCCCGCATGAGGAAGGTTTCACATTGATCGTCTGAAGTATGACCGAGCAGCAGACGCTCGCCGCCCCGCGCCCGAAGCGCCTCAGCCATCAGGCCATGCCGTGCCCGGCGGGCCAGCGCCTGTTTCGACACCGGCGTCTCCCAGACCAATGTTTCATGAGGAATGCTGAGCTGAGCGCAGATGTCCGCCACATGCCGCGCCTCATCGGCGGCTTCCGGGCGCAGGCGATGATCCACAGTGAAAGCCACAAGTTCGCGACCAGCCTGCTTCGCCCAGTCATGGGCCAGCATGAGCAAGGCCAGCGAGTCGCTGCCACCGGAGACCGCAACGCCAACCGGCCCTGAAGCCTTGCTGCAGAGCCGGTCAAACGCGTTCATCATAGGTCAGGAGAAGCGATCAGTTGTCACAACCGGACTTGGTCCGCTCAACCGCTGCCAAGTCCCGCGTCACACCCGAAGCGTTCGGATAGCGGCTCGGCAGCGTGCCAAGTGCCAGGCACGCCTTTTCCTTGTCCCCGATCAGGCGCATCGCGCGCGCCAGCTTTACCAGGGCATCCGGCGCACGCGGATTGTCCGGATAGGACCGGATCATCGTCGTGTACGCTGCGCCGCTGTCGGCATAAGCCTTCTGCTGGTAGAGCGACTCGCCCAGCCAGTAATGCGCTTCACCCGCCTGCGGATCTTCACCAAACCGCTCAAGGAAAGCCCGGAAGGCTTCTTCGGCGCCGGCATAGTCGAACTGGATCAGCTTGGATTTGGCCAGCGCGAAAAGCGGTCCGGCCTCGCCCGGCAGGGCGCTGGCAGGAATGGTGCCCAATGAGCCTTCCGGCAGAGACTCGCCGGTAGTGGCCGCGCCGCCCATGGTCAGGCGGGTCGGGCCGGATGTGTTTGAAGACGTGTCACCCATGGACGCGGGTGCATCAAGGCGGCGTGGGCCCGAGGTGAAGCCCTGGTCGGTCGCGGCACCGGAATCCGGCATCGTGCCGAATTCCCCGCCGAGACTGCCCTGCTCGGGGGCCGCCTCCGGCATGATTCCGGCTGAGGAGAGGTATGATTTGAGTGAGGCAATATCTGCAGACTGACTTTCCAGACGCGTGCGCAAATCATCAACCTCGTCAATCAGCGCCTCATTGTCCCGGGACAGGTTTTCGTTCTGCTCGCGCGCCTGCTGGAGCTGGAATTCAAGTGTCTCGACCCGTCCGGTCAGCTGCATGACATCGCCGGTCAATCCATTGACCTCGACCTGCACCTGCGCGCTCTGCTGGCGGGCCTGCGCGACCTGCTGGGACAAGTCCGAGCTTGTCACGCCCTGAGTGATCGGGGCGGCGCGCTGGGCGACGGCCGGACTGGCCATCAAGCAAAAGCCGGCAAGGACAAGAGCGGGCGCTTTGAACATGGGGGAAGCCTCCAGAAGATTGCGGGCAAACATACAAAAACAGCCGGGGCCAAAATAAGGCACCCGGCTGTATCTTGTGAAGCTATTCGCGGCAGAAACCTAGCTGGTGGTTGCGCCGGAAATGATTTGCGTGAAGCCGTTACGGTTCAGGGCCCATGCCTGCTCGTCGGAACCAGCAGCGATTGGACGCTCTTTGCCGTAGGAGATCGTGTCGATGCGGGACGGGTCGACGCCGAGGCTGACCAGATAGTCCTTCACGATGGAAGCACGACGCTCGCCAAGGGCAAGGTTGTACTCACGGGTGCCACGCTCGTCGCAGTTGCCTGCCACGATGATGCGAACGCCCGGATAGGAAGACAGCCAGGCGGCCTGACGCTTCAGGATTTCCTGATCGTCGACATCCAGGCGGTAGCCGTTGAGGTCGAAATAAACGCGCTCACCAACGTTGACGCGGAAGTCTTCAAGCGAGCCTGCGAGCGGACCAGCTGGTGCAGTTGGCTCTGCCTGGACAGGAGCCGGAGCCGGAGCTGGCTCTGCGACTTCAACTGGCGCTTGTTCCTGAACCTGTTCAACAGGCTCCGGCTTGGAAGCACACGCGCTGATTGTGAGTACAACCGCAGCTGCGGTTGCGAGTTTAAAAGTGGTATTCATTGCTATTCAGACTCCCCTGGATGTCCTGAGTGCTAATTGACGCCTTAACGGCTGGCGTTTGTCAACGTTGTGCCGGGTGTAGCGGGTATCTGTCTCCATATTCTGACAGAATTCGGGCGACAATCGGGCGGAAGCAGAGCTAACGCCCAGATTCGATACTATTTTGACGCTTTGTCTCCAAAAAGCAACGCCCCCGGACGAAAACCGGGGGCGAAACCTATGAATTTATTGCAACAATGGGGACCAGGCCGGGTCGGAAGCGTCCGTCTGGGTCATCATTCTGCGCTCATTCCGGCCCGAAAGATCGACCGACCAGAGCTGGGGTCCGGCGCCGGGGCGGCTTTCGCGGAAATAAACGATGACGCGGCCGTTTGGCGACCAGTCCGGGCCCTCATCAAGATACGATTCGGTCAGCAGGCGCTCGCCTTTGCCGTCGGTTCCGATCACGCCGATATAGAATCGGCCGCCCAATTGCTTGGTAAAGGCGACCAGATCGCCTCGCGGGCTCCAGACCGGCGTCGAATACTGGCCCTTGTTGAACGTGATCCGGCAGGCAACGTCGCGGCCCCCCGACGGGCAGGTCCGCGGGCTGCCATCGGTGTTCATGATGTAGAGCTGCGGGCTGCCGCCACGATCGGAGGTAAACACGATGGCGCGTCCGTCCGGCGACATGGAGGGCGAGGTGTCGATTGCCGGATGATCCGTCAGGCGGCGCGACTGGCGCGTCTGCAGGTTCATCAGGTAGATTTCCGAGTTGCCGCCCTGGGCCTGCGTCATCAGCACGCTTTCGCCATCGCGCGAGAAGCGCGGCGCAAAGGTCATGCCGGGGAAATTGCCGAGCAATTCCTGACGGCCCGTCTCGATATTGAAGAGATAGACGCGCGGGCGACCACCCTCATACGACATGTAGGTGATTTCCTGCGCCGACGGGCTGAACCGCGGGGTCAGTACCGTGTTCGTCCCCGGTGTCAGGTATTGCTGGTTCGCACCGTCCGCATCCATGATGGCCAGACGCTTCACGCGATCGATTTTCGGACCGGTTTCCGCAATATAGACAATCCGCGTATCGAAATACGGATCTTCGCCCGTCAGGCGGTTGTAGATGGAGTCAGCAATCTTGTGCGCGATGCGCCGCCAATTGTCTGGCGTCGTGGTCAGGCGGCGGCCGGGCTGGCCATTGATCCGCATGACCTCGCCACCATAAACGTCCCACAGGCGGAACGAGACGGCGATCTTGCCGTCTGGCAATTCTTCATACGCGCCGACGACAAGACCCTCGGTCTGGATGATCCGCCAGTCCGGGAAACGTGGCTGGACGTCGATCGACAGATCCTTCTGGATGAAGGAGGCCGGGTTCTGGATATCGAACAGGCCGGTCGATTCCAGATCGGCCCGAACGACATCGGCGATGTCTTCAGCCATTTCGGCATTCGTGCCGCGGACTTCAAAGTCCGGAATGGCCAGCGGGGTCGGCTGGAAATTACCCTCGTCCACGCGGACCTGCAGCTGCGCAGCTGCAGGCATGGCGAGACCGATGGGTATCATGAGGGCCAACATCAAGGCTGTCAGGATACGGGTCATTATAAACTCTCCTCAGAATGTCTATTCAGGTCACTTGAGCGGGCCGATTGTGACCTCGATATCTTTCCACTCGTCATAATCGTCTTCAGGCAATTGGTAGTTCGCACACTGGCGCACGGCTGTCAGGGCCCGCTGTACTACCACGCCCCGGCGGCCAATCGGCATCGAGCGCGGCGTCACCAGGCTCGCATTGCCATCCAGCGAACCGTCCAGATTCAGCCTCACCCGGATCACGACATTGATCTGGTCGTCCTTGGGCAGATCATCGACGCCATTCCAGCAATAGCCGATCTGGCGGCGCATCGCGGCCTGCAGCGAGGCTGTGTTGCCACGCCGCTCCCCTGCCCCCTTGCGAGGCTGCTGGACGTCTTGAAGCACCGGCTTGTTGATCGGCGGCGGGGCCTGTTCCTGCGCAGCCTTGCGCTGGGTCTGGGCCTTATCCTTCAGGATGTCCTCGAAGTCATTCAGGAAGTCGAGCTCATCAGATTCCGATTTAGGCTTCTGCTTCTCGATCAGCTTCGGCTCCTTCTTCGGAGGCTCTTCCTTCTTGGGCTCTGGCTCTTCCGGCTTTTCCTCAGGCTCGGCCTTCGTGTCTTCGACAACCGGCTCTTCCTCGGCTGGCTCGGTTTCACGTGTCTCGTTCACCTCTTCCGGTTCTTCCGGCGGGTCCTCGACAATCTCGGCGTCTTCCTCGACCGGGTCCGGCTGTTCTTCCGGTTCGGTCTCTTCAGGCTCTTCTTCGGCTGGCTCCTGCACCTTCTGGATCGGCGCAACGTCCGTGACCAGACCAATATCGACAATGTCGATTGGCACATCGATCGTGCTGGCGCATTGCGGCAGGCGCAGCAGGATGTCGACCGGCGACAGGCCGGGCTCCTCGCGCTCCAGCCGTTCGATCTGCTTGTCACAATCGCTCTTTTTCATCGGCCACGTCATCACCGCCGCGGCAAGCACGGAGGCGTGAAGAAGGGTCGAGATGGTAAAGCCGCGAAGCATGTGGGGCTGGTCGCTCCTACTTCTTTTGTTCGGTCACAAAGGACACACGGGTGTAGCCTGCTGCCCGGATTTCGGCCGTCACTTCCATGATCCGGCCATAGGGCGTGTTCTCGTCGCCGCGCAGATAGATCGGCTGCTCATAGCCCTCGCCGATGATGGCCTGCAATTGCGGGCCCAGCGTCGAGATATCCTCTACGAGGGTTGTCTGGATAAAGACCTCTCCATTCTCGCGGATCGAGATGGCCAGCGGATCATCATTCGGCTCGGTCTTGATCGGGCCGGAACTCGTCTTCGGCAGGTTCACCTCTTCCCCGCGCACCAGCAGCGGCGCCGTAATCATGAACACGATGAGCAGGACCAGCATGACGTCCACGAAGGGCGTCACGTTGATTTCGGCATTCAGCGCGCGACGGCCACGCCGTCCGCCCTTGCCACCTGAGCCAAGGATCAGTCCCATAGCCTAGTCCCTCGCGGATTCGGAGGCGCGGCGCGACAGGCGCACCAGCACGTCCTGCGAAAACGTGTCGAGCTGGTCGCCCAGCTTGGTCAGATCGCCGGTGAACTTGTTGTAGAAGATAACCGCAGGAATAGCCGCCACGAGGCCCATACCGGTCGCAAACAACGCTTCGGCAATCGGGCCCGCCACGGTGCCGAGGCTGGTATCCTGTTGTTCCGCAATGTTGAGGAAGGCGTTCATGATACCCCAGACCGTGCCGAACAGGCCGATGAAGGGAGACGCCGAGCCGATGGTCGCCAGAACGCCCAGACCGTTCCCGGCCCGTCCGATTTCCCGATCCACAGCCGCCCGCATGGAGCGCTCGGCACGGGTCACAAGGGCCGCTGCCTCGCCATGACTGGGCTGCATTCGCTTGGCATCTGACCATTCGCGGGCTGCAGCAGCGAACACGCGGCTGGCCGCATCATTCGTCGCCTGTCCGGGGCGCATGTCAAAATCTTCGGTCCGGCCGCTCCAGAAGGCTTCCTCGAACTGGCGCGATTTCTTGCGCACAGAGCCGAGTGAGAACAGTTTCTCGCCAATCACCATCCACGACCAGACAGATGCCAGCAGCAGGAACAGCAGCACCAGTTTAACAATCGGGTCAGCCGCCATAATGAGGCTGAAGAGCGAGAAGTCGGCATGACTTGCGGCGGTGCCTATCGCTTCTGATTCCATGGGGGCTAAAGCTCCTATCTACACATCATGGGTGATCAGCCGCATCCCGCCTGGGACCGGCACACCCCTTCATCAACACCAAATCCGGCAGAAACACGGCAGAATCGCCAGTTTCCGCAGTGGAGTTAACGGCTAAGGGGGTTTTCTTAACGAAAGGTGGGCGGCGAGCCGGTATCTGGCCCTCGCGCCACATCAATCGAACAGTTTCGGCAGGAACCAGCGCGTACCGATATAGAAATTGTAGGCGCGGTTGATGCCATCGATTCCACCAAGGTTCGAGGCGACGGCCTGATCCGAATAGGACACGTACTCGCTCCCGAGGGACACACGCAAACTGTCCGATACATGATAGGTCGCGCCCGCGAACAGATTCCAATAGGCGCTCGAATTCGTATCCTTGGCCACCACGATGAAATCCGGGTTGATATCGGCGGGGCCGGAAAAGGTGAAATCGAGCACCCCTGCTCCGCCCCCGGCGCCAAGGAAGGGCCGCAGTCGCTTGCCTTCCCGGAAATCATAAAAGGCATGGACGCCGAGGGACCGGCTCGTGAAATCACCGCTCGCCGTACTTGCGCCGTTCAGGCCGGCGATATTGGCCCAGCGAAACCCGTACTCGGCTTCCAGCCTAACAGAATGATTAATCCGGTAACCGACCGCACCGGCCACTTCCCGGCTGTCATCGAAGATCAGATTGTTCTGGTCGCCGATCGAGCCATAGCCGCGCACGGCAACATAGAAACCGCGCTCGGCGTCAAAATCCTCGTCAGCTTGCGCCAGGGCAGGAAAATACAGGCACGCGCCACAAAGCGCGACCGGAAGCCATCTCACAACTCGCCCTCCCAGCGATAGGATTCCAATTGCTTCACCAGCTCGCGAATCGGACGGCGCGGCCGACCATCGGCATGGATCATCACCGCCGTGATCTCGCCTTCAGCGATGATTTCCTCTCCCCGGAAACAGGTTTGGGAAAAAAGGATGCGCGGGCCATCAGTGCCAATATAGCGCGTACGGATATGCAGCAGGTCATCAACCTTCGCCGCCCTGCGATAATCCACTTCGACCCGCGTCAACGTGAAGGCCGCCGGGTCATCCCGCTCCAGCAGCGACTGGTGGGAAATCCCGGCATCGCGCAAATGGTCCGACCGGCCACGCTCGAAAAAGCGCAGGTAATTGGCATGGTAGACCATGCCGGTGAAATCAGTGTCTTCGTAATAGACCCGCACGGTGATCCAGTGCTGGCGCGCGCGGTCGAAATTGGCCTCGTCCAGATCTGGCAGCGGCATGGCGCGAAGCCTCCTTGTCTATTGCCCGCCCGGACCGCCCAGCGGCTCTGTCTCGGGTTCCGGCCCGGTCTCCGGTTCCGCATAAACTGACTCGAGGAAGATTTTCAAATCCTCAACCGAGCCAGCCGGCACTTCTTCCTGAGGAATGTGCCCGGTCTCTGGATAGATGATCAGCTTCGAACCGGGAATGGCGTCGGCAAATTTTTCGGCATGAGCGACCGGAACCAGATTGTCGCTGTCGCCATGCTGGATCAGCGTCGGCACGGCAATTTTGCCAAGCGTCTCCTTGGACGCCGGCACTCTCAGCGTTGTGCCGCTCATGAGCTTGAGCAGGGCGTCGCGATGGCAGGGCGCGCGCGACATGGCCGAATAACGCTCCACCATTTCATCGGTGACCAGAGCAGGGTCTGCAAAACTGTTTTCCAGGCCCGACCGGATCAGGGCCGACATGTCGAGATCCTTCATCACATTGCGGGCAAAGCCATTGCGCAGCAGCTTGAAGATCATCGGGTCCGTGTCATCCTCGCCCGGTGCATCGAGCCAGCCAGCCGCATCCACCAGGACCAGTCCGTCCAGCTTTTCCGGATGCGCCAATGCATAGGCCCAGGCGGTATGCCCCCCCATGGAACTGCCGACCAGAGTGAACTGGTCCACATCGAGGGATCTCGTGACCCGGTCGATGCTTGCCACGAATTGCTCTATTCCGATCTCGTCATTGTCGACGCAGCGCGACAGGCCATGACCGGGCAGGTCCAGCCGGATGACCCGGTAATCCTTGCGCAGTTTGCGAACCCACGCATCCCAGGTGTTCAGTGAAGCGGAATAGCCATGCACGAGCACCAGAATTGGCGCGTCACGCGGTCCGGTATCCGTGAAATGCAACACGATCTTGTTGCCGCTTTTCAGGTAACGGCTGTTCGATTTGGAATAGACGGATTCCAGCGTGTTGTAGGAAATGTCAGGACGGCGCAGCATCAGCCAGCCCGCCGTCAGAATGATCGCAACCGTCACCAGCACGACTAGCAATCGTTTCATCTTGTTTCCGGCTCCCGCTCTTCCAAAATCAGGTGAGCGGCACTAAGCCTCCCTCGCGGCAGCAAGTCAAATCGCGCGTTCAGTGCCGCAAACACTACAGGTTGCATCGCGCCGCAACCGGACTTTCCTGATGTCGGCAGACAAGCCCTCGATCAAGACGATCTGGCCGATCAAAGGCTCACCTGCGCTGGTTACAAGCTTGAGCACTTCGAGAGCCATCAGGGTAGAGACCATTCCGGTTACCGGACCCACCACGCCCACTTCATCACACGCTTCTGCGTCAGGCGGCGTCTCGGGCACCCAGCACCGATAGCATGGGGCGCCCTCCTGGCAGCCCGAAGCGAACACGCTGGCCTGGCCGGTCCAGCCCGCCGCCGCGCCATGCACCAGGGGCCGCTCGCTCAGATGCGCCACGCGATTCAGGGCGTAGCGGGTCTGGAAATTATCGGTCGCGTCGACCAGCACGCTTCCCGCAAGCGCGTCATTCGGCGCCCATCGCTTCCGGCGTCCCCTGAACTGGGTAGACGGATGATCGGCCGAGAGGCGCGCTGACATGACCTCGACCTTGGCCTTGCCGAGATCCCGCTCGCCGAACTGGACCTGCCGCTGGAGGTTTGACCGCTCCACAATGTCCTCATCCCAGACTTCGATCTGGCCAATGCCGGCAGCGGCCAGGAACATGGCGCAGGGCCCGCCCAAGGCCCCTGCCCCGACAATCGACACGGTCGCCGCGCGCAGCTTCTGCACGCCCGGCCCGCCGATCTCCTTCAGCATGATGTGACGCTTGTGGCGGGCGAGGTCTTCGGGGCTGAGGCTCATTGTCCTGCTTTCTTCTGGCGGAGGGCGGTCGATGAGATCGGGTCAAGCGGCGCCGGCAAATAGACCCAGGCCGGCGGATCACAATCCGCAAGCATGGGCGCTGCGGCGTCCGGAAGCCGGTTCGCGGCAAAGCGCCGGGCGAAAGGCGAATTGCGCGCGCCGGGGCCAATGCCGGGCCGCGCCACAATTGCAATCGGCATCATTTCGGCAATTTTCTGCCATTCGCCCCAGAGATGGAAATTGACCATATTGTCAGCGCCCATCAGCCAGACGAATTTCGCGGCCGGCGCAGCGGCTGTCAGGGTGGACAGCGTGCGATAGGAATAGGTCAGGCCCAGACGCGCTTCGATATCCGTTACCCGCATACGGGGATGGTCAGCGACGGCAGCGGCCGACTGGAACCGGCCTGAGAAATCTCCGTGCCCGGTCTTGAGCGGATTGCCGCGCGCCACGATCCACCACACCCAGTCGAGCTGGAGCCGCTTCATGGCGGTGGAGGCCACATGGAGATGCCCGGAATGCGCCGGATTGAAACTGCCGCCGAACAGGCCGATGCGCAGCCCGGCCGAAGGTCCCGGTAGGAGGGCTCTGCTCAAGGACGAACCTGCCCGGTCCCGCGCACGATATATTTGTAGGTCGTCAGCTGGTCGGCCCCGACCGGGCCCCGCGCATGGATACGGCCTGTGGCAATCCCGATCTCGGCGCCCATGCCGAACTCACCGCCATCGGCAAATTGCGTGGACGCATTGTGCAGCAGGATCGCGCTGTCGACGGTCGCGAAGAAACGCGCCGCCGCGGCGTCATCTTCCGTGATGATGCATTCGGTATGTCCCGACGACCAGGTGGCGATATGGTCAAGCGCTGCCGTCAGATCGTCCACGACCGCTATCGCAAGGATCGGCGCGAGATATTCGGTCGACCAGTCTGCCTCGGTTGCTTCCACCATCGCCGGAACGATGGCGCGCGCGCGGTCATCCCCGCGCAACTCACAGCCCGCCTCAATCAGTCCGGCCGCAATTTTCGGCAACAGATCCTCCGCCACGGCCGCATCGACCAGCAGCGTTTCCGCCGAGCCGCAAATACCAGTCCGGCGCATCTTGGCGTTGACGACGATGGAGACCGCCTTCTCCGGATCAGCCGCCTTGTCGACGATGACATGGCAAAGCCCCTCCAGATGGCCGATCACCGGCACACGCGCATCCTTCTGGACACGCTCGACCAGGCTGCGCCCGCCGCGTGGGACGATGACGTCCACATTGCCTTCGAGGCCCGCCAGCATGTGGCCGACGGCGGCGCGGTCGGTGGTCATCACCAATTGCACCGCATCTTCCGGCAATCCCCCGGCCTTCAGCGCGCCGCGCATGGCGGCGATGATCGCGCGAGACGAGTATGTGCTTTCCGACCCACAGCGCAGGATCGCCGCATTGCCCGAGCGCAGGCAAAGCGCCCCGGCATCGGCGGTGACGTTCGGGCGGCTTTCATAGATGATCCCGATCACGCCGAGCGGCACGGCGACCCGCGCAATGTCGAGGCCGTTCGGCCGCTCCCACCGGGCGAGTTCCTTGCCAATCGGATCGGGCAGGCCGGCCACGGCTTCGACGCTGGAGGCAATGCCTTCCAGCCGCGCCGCATCCAGCGCCAGCCGGTCCAGCATGGCCGCGTCCAGCCCCTTCTCCCGCGCCGCCTCCATGTCCCGTTCATTTGCCGCCAGGATCTTGGCTGCGTCCGCGCGAATGGCGCCGGCCACGGCGGTCAGGCCGCGTGTGCGGTCCGTCGGCGTCATCTGGCCCAGCTTGCGCGAGGCCGCACGGGCGCGGCGGCCCATGTCCAGCATGGTTTCGGCAAGGTTGGCGGAGTCTGCGGTCATCGTGTCTGTCATGCCAAGGGATGTGCCGGAAAGCCGGGCAGACCGCAAGACGCCGAAACGCCACCCATGCCAGCCTCCCCAATGATCTCACCAGACGCAGGCGGGCTGACTCTTCCGGAATTTGCCCTAGAATGAAGATGAGGAAACAAGAATTATCCCGGAGGAACCCCATGATCGACGTAGAGGCGATGCCTCATCTGGCCGATATTCCGCGCGTCCAGGCCAACATCCGGCCCGGCGATACCGCCTTCTGGTTCGAGGACGAGACGACAAGTTTCGCGGAACTGGAGACACGCTCGACCCAGATCGCCAATGGCCTGATCGGGCTCGGCGTGAAACCGGACGACCGGGTCGGCTATCTCGCCAAGAACATGGCCGTCTATTACGAGATGCTGTTCGGTGCCGCCAAGGCCCGCGCGACGATGACCGCGGTCAATACGCGCCTCGCCCCGCCGGAAGTGAAATTCATCCTGTCGGATGCGCGCGTGAAGGTCCTGTTCGTCGGCAAGGATTTCTATGGCCTGATCGACCAGATCCGCGCCGAATTGCCGGACCTCGAACATATCATCGCAATAGATGGCGCGCGGGATGACTGGAAAGCCTACACCGTCTGGCGCGACAGCCAGTTGACCGATCCGCCAGGCCTGAAGACCCGTGATGCCGATGATGTGATCCAGCTTTACACATCCGGCACAACCGGAATGCCCAAGGGTGTGCAGCTGACCAATGGCAATTACCGCGCCGTCTTTGAACAGGCCGGGATGCTGGAATGGGCCAGCTATGATGTTGGCGACGCGGTGATGAACGCCATGCCTCTCTTCCATGTGGCGGGCGTCAACATCGGCATCCTGACGGCGGCCCAAGGCGCCAAGGCCGTGGTATTGCGCGAGATCGACCCGGCGCTGATCCTGAAACTGATCCCCGAGCACAAGATCGCGCATGCCTTCTGGGTGCCGGCCGTCATCCTGATGCTGACCCAGATGCCGAAGGTCCGCGATCTGGACTGGTCCAGCCTGAAGCAGGTCTTCTATGGCGCGTCCCCGATTGCCGAGAGCCTGTTGCTGGAGGCCACGGAGATCATGGGTGCCCGCTTCACACAACTCTATGGCCTGACCGAGACGGGCGGCTGCGGCACCTACCTGCCCCCGGAAGCGCATGACCCGGCCTGGGGCAAGCTGCGCTCGTGCGGTGTGCCCTATCCGGCCACAATCGTGCGCTGCCTCGACGCGGACGGCAATTCCGTCCCGACAGGCGAGGTCGGCGAGATCGCCATCAAATCGGCTTTTGTCATGAAGGGATACTGGAACCGTCCGGATGCCACCAAGGATTCGGTCGACCAGTTCGGCTTCTTCCGCACCGGCGATGCAGGCTATTTCGACGAGGACGGATTTCTCTACATCCACGACCGCGTGAAGGACATGATCGTGTCCGGGGGCGAGAACATCTACCCCGCCGAAGTCGAGAATGCGATCTTCGGTCATCCCGCCGTGGCGGACGTGGCGGTCATCGGCGTGCCCGACGAGAAATGGGGCGAGGCCGTCAAGGCGATTGTGGTCGTCAAGCCGGATGAAGACCCGACCCAGGACAGCATCATCGCCTGGGCGCGCGAGCGCATTGCCGGCTACAAATGCCCGAAGACGGTTGAATTCATCGAGGCCCTGCCCCGCAACCCGTCCGGCAAGATTCTGCGCAAGGATTTACGCGAGACCTATTGGAAGGACCAGGCACGGCGTATCAGCTGATCGGGGGGCGGATGGCGCGACGTCCCCGCGCCGTCCGCAACCGATCATTGAGGCCTAGTTGGCGAGGCTCAGCCAGTCGCGTGCAGCGGACAGCGCAACCTTGACTTCATCCGTGCTCAGCATGTCAGCCATTTCCTGACGCTGGATCCGGGCCTCTTCATGTCCCTTGGACACGGCGAGGTTGAACCATTTGTGCGCAGAAACCAGATCCATCTCTGATTCCAGACCCGCGGCACAAGCGAGGCCGGCCTGGTAGAATTCATCTGCATTCGCGTCGGCGCCCAGCAGGCCACCTGGCTGTATTTCAATATCCGAAAAGGGCATCTTGTTTCTCCTGTCACCCTGCCTTTGCCGCCACCCTGTTTCGGGCATGTCAGCCAAGGCATCCATCCGCCACCGGAGCATTCCGGCGACAGGCAAAGAGTGCCCGCTCTCCTTTGCCGTATGGTTAACAGGAAACTGCCGAAACCCCGGCTATTTTAATATTCCGGGCCCGGTTGTTCATAATTGCTGCAATTTGAGGGCTTTCGGCATGAAAAACCCCCGCACGGCGAGGCGGCCGTACGGGGGTTCTGCATGATCGAAAGGAGTTGGAGGCTTAAGCAGCCACTTTCTTCTTTGCGAGGGATTCTGCGAGCTTTTCCATGGCATCGACTTTTTCGATGTTCTCGACAGCGGCGAGTTCGCGAGCCATCCGGTCCAGGGCGCTCTCATAAAGTTGACGCTCGGAATAGGACTGCTCCGGCTGGTCTTCGCCGCGGTGCAGGTCGCGCACGACTTCCGCGATGGAGATCAGGTCACCGGAATTGATCTTGGCTTCGTATTCCTGAGCCCGGCGCGACCACATGGTCCGCTTGATACGCGCGCGGCCACCCAGGGTCTTCAGCGCGTCTTCGACCAGCTTGGAGCCAGCCAGCGCCCGCATGCCGGACGCTTCGGCGCGATTGGTTGGAACGCGAAGGATCATTTTGTCCTGATCAAAGGACACCACATAGACCTCCAGGTCCATGCCGGCCACAGTCTGCTTCTCAACGCTCGTGATCTTGCCCACCCCGTGTGCGGGGTAAACGACGCTTTGACCCACTTCAAACGCCAGTTCCGCAGATGCTTTTTTAGCCATGTTGGATATCGCCCTTTTCTACGCATTTTGAGCCGATAAAAATCCCCTCAGTCCGACGCACTTGACGGTCTGAGTTGAAGTTTCCGGCTCTTGTCAGTTGTTACTCAAGTCTGAACGATAGCATAAATGTGCAGCTTTTTCAACAGACACGCCCAGATGCTAACCAGGAGTAAAGTTCCCAAGGCCGCTGATTTTGTTAACGTTTATTGAGAAGTCCAGCAAAATCAGGGTTCGGACGACCCGATTCAGGCGTCGCCTTCACCGGGTTTCGGGCTGAAATACTTCTCCAGCTTACCGGTTTCCTGCGCAAATTCTTCCCGGTCTGCCGGCGGTTCCTTCATCCGGGTGATGTTTGGCCAGGTCTTGGCATACTCGGTATTCAGCTTCAGCCATTTGGCGTCGGGATCATCCTCGGTATCGGGCTTGATCGCCTCGACCGGGCATTCGGGCTCGCACACGCCGCAATCGATGCACTCATCCGGGTGGATGACCAGCATGTTGTCGCCTTCATAGAAGCAGTCGACAGGGCAAACCTCGACGCAATCCATGTATTTGCAGCGGATACAGGCATCGACGACAATGTAGGTCATGGGCAGGCAGGCCTTCTGGGAGTTGTGCACGGGCGAAATGGCGCGCGCAGGCGCGCATGTCAATGAGGGTATCTGACAGGAGTCTTCAGGAAGCGTCAGCGATCCGCTTTTCAGCCGCCTGCCGCGCCTGGGCCCTTGAAATGTCGTCGATGTGCAGCAGCGAGGCGACATGACGGATATAGGCGTCCTCGATGTCGCTCTTCTCGCCATCAGCCAGCGCGACGCGGTAGAGGCCCTCGATGATCGAGACCCGCTCCTCGACGGGCAGCTTCTTCACATGCTTGGTGAACTGGTGCGAGCCCACTGCCTCCTCGGCCAGCGCCTCGCCTTCGGCGAGCACCGCATCGGCCTTGTCAGCGTCAAATTTGAACGCCTCCAGCAGGATTTCGGCGATCACGTCGCTTTCAATGTTCACATAGACCCCGTCCGACAGGGCCGCCTCGACCAGCAGCGCCGCGGCCGCGACCTGTGGGTCCATCGGCTTTTCCGCGGGGGTCTTCTGCCGGAAGAAATTCTTCAACGCGTTCATCATGTGTCGGTCTCCAGCGTCCTGTACAGCGACGCCGCCTCTTCTGCCGGCCCTCGCCGCGTGCCCAAATGCAGCACTTCAACGGTCCTGATATGCGCGCCCCGTGCGAGCGTGACAACATCTCCGCCGCAAATTGCCGTGCCGGGTTTGTTAACGCGCCGCGTCTGGCCATGGCGGGTCAGCCGCACGCCCCGCTTGCGGACATGGGATCCGGAAAGAGCGCGGGTCTTGAAAAACCGCGCCCGCCACAGCCACACATCCAAGCGCAGCGTCGGCGTGTCCGTCATTGAAAGGGCTTGTACTCGAAGCCTGACTCAGCTGCGCCTGCCGTAGCGGCCTCCGCCCTGGGTTTCGGCTTGCGCTTCTTTTTCTTCGGCTTGCTGGCCGCCGGCTTGGGCTCGGGCAGCAGGGCTGCAAGCGCCGCGAACGGACTGTCCGGATCCGGCTGACGCGATGGCGGAGCCCCGCGTGAATTGGCGCGGCCACCTCCGCCCTGCGGCTTCGGCCCGCGCGGGCCTTTCGGGCCCTTGTTCCCGGCAGTCTGGTTGCGCCCACCCTGCGGACGGCCCCCTTCCGGGCGCCCTTCGGGGCGTGCCCGCGACGCATAGCGCCACAGCACGATGGCGTCGGTTTCCTTGTCCTTTTCCGCCGGTGCAAGGCCAAAGCCCTTCAGCACGGCCGGCCAGTCATCGGCCGGGCAGGACACGACGGAGGCGAGGTCGATCTCGATCGGGAAGGCATTCTTGCCCGCTTCCTTGCGGCGCTTGGCGATTTCCCAGCCCAGACGTTCGGCAAGGTCCGCCCGCACGGCCCGGCGGCCAAAGCGCAGATAGCCATTCGCGGCCAGCGCTTCTTCCGGCCAGGTGCCATCGAGTGCAAAGGATCCCGCCCCTTCCGGCGCCAGAGGGAAGGGCTGGCCTTCGAACACGGCGCGCAGGATGGCGATCATGCGCTGGCCTGCAGGCTTTTGCGCATCCGGCACATGCGCAGCGACACGGCCCGCCCGCACGCCAATGCCCTTCAGGGCTTCGCGCTGCTCTCCCGTCAGGCGCAGGCCCGGATCATCCTGGCGCAGATCGACCGCCGCGCCGGTCTCCAGCACGCGATAGGCAATCCCGCGCGCAAGCCCTTCCAGCGCATCACCGGCTTTTTCGACAGCGAGCTTGGTATGGGTTGGCAGGATGCGGCCAATCTCGGCGACGGCCCATTGCTCCAGCCGCTGGCGCGCCGCTTCGCGCTCGGCCGGGTCGACTTCCGCCGCGCCGACAATCTCGACCCTGGGGGCCATCCAGCCCGATCCCTTGGTCAAGTGCGCGACCGGCGAATTGATATGTTCGATCTGGCCTTCATCATTCAGCTTGAAGGCATCATCCGGGGCCGCCACGATCAGCGACAGCCGCTCCAGGATCAGCGGCCGCACAGCGGCCTGCGCGGCGCCGCGCACGGCCTTGCCTTCCAGCGTCCGGGCATCCAGCACAGGCTCGAAGGTCAGGCCTTTCAGGCGTCCGACAACATGGCCTTCCACACGGACATCACCTTCCGGGGTCAATTCGGTCACGAGAGCGTCTTCCTTCTTCAGGCTGGCTAGCAAAGCCGTGGTTCGCCGGTCTACAAACCGGGCAGTGAGCGCTTCGTGTAGCGCGTCTGACAGGGAGTCTTCAATCTCCCGCGTACGGTCTTGCCATTTTTCCGGGTTTTCCAGCCAGTCCGGCCGATGGGCGGCATAGGTCCAGGTCCGGATATTGGCAAGGCGCTGCTGCAGCTTTGCAATGTCGCCCTGGGTCGAGGAGAGATCGTCCAGACGCCGCTCAAGCCCCTTGTCCGACAGGCGCGCATCCGGATCGGCCAGCGTCTCGGCAAGGCCCAGCACGAGCCGCGCATGGCCTTCCGGCCCCGCCTTACGGAAATCCGGAAGCCGGGCGAGGTCCCACAGCCGTCGCACCTGCCGCGTGCCCGCAATATTCGGCCCAATGGCCGCATCTTCCGCTATCCGGCGCAGCACCCATTCGTCCAGCGCATGCGGATTGTGGATCAGGGCGGGATGGCCGGACGGCTTTTCCAGGCTCAGGATCAGGCGGCGCAAGCTGGAGAAATCCAGCGCCGAATTGCGCCATTGCAGATGATCGACCGGATCGAAGCGATGCGCCTCGATGGCCTGCCATGTGGCCTCGTCAAACGGGGGGCAAGTCGCCGTCTCGCCGAACTCACCATCGGTCCGGAACCGCCCTGCCCGGCCCGCAATCTGCGCGCATTCCGCCGGTGTCAGCAGGCGGTGGCGGCGGCCGTCGAATTTCGAGCGCGAGGCAAACACGACCCGGTCGACATCAAGGTTCAGCCCCATGCCGATGGCATCCGTGGCAACAATATAATCCACTTCACCGGACTGGTAGAGCTCGACCTGCGCATTGCGCGTGCGCGGGCTCAGCGCCCCCATGACGATGGCCGACCCACCCTTCTGGCGGCGCAGCAACTCGCCAATCGCGTACACCTCGTCGGCGCTGAACGCGACAATGGCCGTGCGTTTCGGCAGCTTGGTGATCTTGGTATGGCCGATATAGCGCAGCTCGGAAAAGCGCTCACGCGGCTCGGTCTCCGCGCCCAGCTCCAGCGTCCGGAGCACGCCGCGCATCGTGTCACTGCCCAGCAACAGCGTCTCGTGATTGCCGCGCAAATTGAGAATACGGTCGGTGAAGACATGGCCCCGGTCCTGGTCCTCGGCCAGCTGGATCTCGTCAATCGCGACGAAATCGACTTTCAGGTCCGCCGGCATGGATTCCACGGTACACACCCAATAGCGCGCCGTAGGCGGAACAATGCGCTCCTCGCCGGTAATCAGCGCGACATGGGCCGCGCCCTTGCGCTCGACCACGCGGTCATAGACTTCGCGCGCAAGCAGGCGCAGCGGCAGGCCGATCATGCCGGTGCCGAATCCTGTCATCCGCTCGATGGCGTAGTGCGTCTTGCCGGTATTGGTGGGGCCGAGAATGGCCTTCAGGGTGGAATTCATCGACGTTGCGTGGCGGCGGATCGATGGGAAGTCAAGCGGGGGGCTCAAACCCTGCGCAGATCAGGCCATCGCCTCGACGCGGGCAGGCTCGGCCGCAGGCGTCTTTTCCTTCACGCCATGTGGCTGGAAGTGGAGGAGTTCCCAGCGTCCGTCATGATGCTCGACGAGGGCGGTACAGCTCTCCACCCAGTCGCCATCATTCATGTAGGTGATGCCGTCTATGTCGCGCATTTCGGCGACGTGGATATGGCCACAGATCGCGCCGTCGAAATCCTTGCGGCGGCAATAGTCGGCCACATGGCCCTCGAAATTGTGGATATGGTTCAGCGCCCGCTTGGTGCGCTTCTTCAGGGCCTGCGACAGCGACCAATAGGGCATCCCGAACCAGCGGCGGATCGCGTTCAGCTTGGTATTGGTCCAGAGCAGGAAATTATAGGCATGGTCGCCCAGATGCATGATCCATTTGCGGTCGGCCCGCATCATGCCGTCGAACATGTCGCCATGCACGACCAGATAGCGCTTGCCATCTTCGCCCTCATGCACGGCGCGATTCTTTACCTTGATGTCGCCAAAGGCCAGCCGGAACTGCAGGAAGGCGCGCAGGAACTCGTCATGATTGCCGATGATATAGGTGACATCCGTGCCACGCTTTGCAGCCGTCAGGATACGGCGGATGACGTTCGTATGCGATTGCGGCCAGAACCATTTCTTGCGCATCCGCCAGCCATCGATGATGTCGCCAACCAAATAGAGCTGTTCGGACGTATGCGTTTTCATGAAGGCGCATAGCGCATCGGCCTGGCATCCGGCGCTGCCGAGATGCACATCGGAAATGAAAATCGAGCGATAATCAGGACGGGTCATAATGACGGCCCTTAATCCGGTTCGGTATGAGTTTTATGACAATTTATCCCCCAATTTCGTCACAAAACCGCAATAAAAACAGGGGGAAGAAAAAGACTTATCCTCCCCCTCCGCAGGCGGAGGTATAATGGGCACATGGACCACGCCTTCGCCACCCTGCGAAACCTGCCCCCGCACCTCCAGCCGCACCGGTTCTGGATCTGGCTGCAGATCGTGATCCTCACTTTCCATGTGCGCCACATCCAGCGGGACGCCCGCGCCATGCTGGTCCGCATTTCGCCGCGTGGAGCGGTGGACATTGTCGCCGTCGGAGATGTGCCGGGCACGGCCCGACCCGACCCGCTCGCCTTCGAACCCTCGAAAGCTTTCCTGATGGCGATGGGCGCAGCCGATCCGGCTATGCCAAGGGGCGACCGGCTACGGCCAGCCCGCACCATTCCGGCGCGGCTGAAACTTTGTGTGACCGGCACACTCCTGCCACGTCCCGATACCTGACCCGCAGTCTCCCAATGAAAATCCAGCTGTCCCTCCAGGCGCCTTCACGGGCGTCGCCTGTGCAGGGACAGGTCTAGCCTGCCTTCACGCCGCCGCCGCGCCGCGCAAGCCAGACACCGCCCAGGATCAGGGTGAAGGCAATCAGCGCCTGCCAGCTCTGCGTCTCGCGGAAGAAGACCCAGCCCAGCACAGCGCTCACGACCGGGATCGCATAGCCCGTCAGGGACAGGAAGGTCGCGCTCGTCCGCGCAATCAGGAACATGTAGAGCGCCTGCGCAATCGCGGTCGGGATCACGCCAAGGCCGACCACCGCTGCCCAATGGGTCCAGTCGGCATTGACCTCGGACGGGTGCACCGTGAAGGCGAGCGGCCACGAGACCAATGCCGCCAGCGTGACAAAACCGGTGGCAAACGGGATGGCCGCGATCTTCGGCGCCCCGCGCGCCATCAGGCTGGACAGGGCATAATTCATCGTGGCGAGGATCAGCAGCAGCTGCGCCACAACGGTCGCATTGCCGAGACCCTTCATGGCGTCCGGCCCGAACAGGACCGCCACCCCGGCAAAGCCGGTCAGCACGCCAATCGCCGTCCCGCGATTCATGCGTTCATCCGCAAACAGAAAAGTTGCGCCGCTCACCACGAAGATCGGAACCGCGGCCGTGTAGAGCGCAGCGAGGCTGGAATTGACCGTCTCCTGCGCCGTCGTGATCAGGAAGAAGGGAAAGACAGACCCGGCGAGCCCCATGCCGACAATGGCCAGCCACCGCTTGCGATCCTTGAAGGACGGCAATCTCTGCCCGCGCACCAGCATCATGATCCACAATACCACCGCGCCAATCGTCAGCCGCCCCGGCAACACCCAGGCCACCGGCAGGCCGGCATCCGGATTGCCCTTGTCCACGGCCACTCGGGTGAGCGCATAAGCGCCTGCCCAGAACAGGGTCAGCAGGGCAAACAGCCCCCAATCGGCGGCAGAGCGGCTTTGAAGCTGGGGGCCCCTCATGGCATCGGCGCGCCGCGCGACGCCTCGATGATGCTGTACCAATCCTGGCGGCTGAGGTCGATTTCGAGGGCCCGGGTCGCGGCCTTCAGACGTGCGGGCGTCTGCGTGCCAAGCAACACGACAGGCCGCGCCGGATGCATCAGAATGAAAGCCAGCGCCACATCGCTACGTCTCGCGCCATGTGCAGCCGCGATCCGGTCCAGCGCCGCATGAACATCTACGAGACAAGCCGGGTCATCCGCCTGCGGCCCATACCCCTCCCCCAACCGCCCGCCGGCGAGAGGCGACCAGACCAGCCCCCGCGCGCCAGTCTCCTGACACCAGTCCAGCGTGCCGTCATCCATGGGCTGGAGCTGGAGGGCCGAGAATTCGGGTTGCGTGCTGACAATCTTCGCGCCGAGATGCGCCTGTAATGCGCGGGCCTGCGCAATGGTGAAGTTCGAAATCCCCGCCGCCGCGATCTTGCCGTCGGCGATCAACGTTTCCAGCGCGCCCGCGACCTCTTCCCAGGGAGTCAGCAGGTCCGGGCGGTGAATCTGGTAGAGGTCGATCTGCTCGACACCGAGACGCGCAAGCGACGCTTCGCAGGCCTCGATGAGATAGGCGCGGCTCGAATTGTATGGCGCCGGCGGAATGATTCCGCCCTTCGTGGCCAGCACCATCCGGCCCCGGCGCGCAGGATCTGCCTTCAGGACCTCGCCGAGCAGGGTCTCGGCCGCGCCAAACCCCGCCCCGCCAAAGCCGTAAATGTCGGCGGTATCAATCAGGGTCATGCCGAAATCCAGCGCGGTCTCGACCAGCGTCTCGGCATGAGACAATTCATGCCCCAGGAAGCGCCAGCATCCAAAGCCCAGCACCCCAACGCGACGGCCGCTGGCTCCGATCTCTACCTGACGCATCATTTCCGCTCCTCTGGGGTTCAGGGAATACGAGGCGGGTGAGGCCAAGTCCACGCCCGATCACTGTTACCGTAAACAGGCAGTCGGCGGCGGGAAGCCGCATAGCAGGCGGGTGGACGAAATTGCACGGGCATCGTAAAGGGCCAGCAGATTTATAGCCTGCCGCTCCAAAGGAGATCTTTCATGGCCGTTCGCGTTGCAATCAATGGTTTTGGCCGCATTGGCCGTCTCGTTCTGCGTTCCATCATCGAGCATGACCGCAAGGACATCGAAGTCGTCGCCATCAACGACCTCGGCCCCGTGGCCACCAATGCCCACCTCCTGCAGTATGATTCCGTGCATGGCCGGTTGAACCAGCCGGTTGAAGTGGACGGTGACACGATCATCGTTGGCGGCCGCAAATTCCTCTGCACGGCCGTGCGCGACCCCGCTGACCTGCCGCATGCCGAGCTGGACATCGATATCGCGATGGAATGTACCGGCATCTTCGCCGACAAGGAAAAGGCTTCCGCCCATCTGAAAGCCGGCGCAAAGCGCGTCCTGGTTTCGGCCCCGGCCACCAATGCCGACAAGACCATCGTGTTCGGCGTCAACCATGACACGCTCACCAAGGATGACCTCGTTGTCTCCAATGCGTCCTGCACCACGAACTGCCTGTCGCCGGTCGCCAAGGTCCTGAACGACACGGTCGGCATCAAGCGCGGCTACATGACGACGGTCCACTCCTATACGGGCGACCAGCCGACCCTCGACCGGATGCACAAGGACCTCTATCGCGGCCGCGCCGCAGCGATCTCCATGATCCCGACCTCGACCGGCGCTGCGAAAGCGGTTGGCCTCGTCCTGCCGGAACTGAAGGGCAAGCTGGATGGCTCCGCCATCCGCGTCCCAACGCCGAACGTCTCGATGATCGACCTCGTCTTTGATGCCGGCAAGCCAACCAGTGTCGAAGAAGTGAACACGGCCATCAAGGCAGCCGCAGACGGCCCGATGAAAGGCGTGCTCGGCTACACCGACAAGCCACTTGTCTCCATCGACTTCAACCATGACCCGCATTCGTCCACCTTTGCGCTCGACCAGACGCAGGTGATCGAAGGCACGATGGTGCGAGTCCTGTCCTGGTATGACAATGAGTGGGGCTTCGCGACCCGCATGAGCGACACCGCGCTCGCCATGTCGAAACTCCTCTAAGACCCTTCCGAGAGCGCCTTCTGACCGGGAGGCGCTCTTTTTCTTTCCCTGTCGCATCGCGCCCGATTGGCCGGGCATTCTGGAGGAAATCCCATGTCCAGCTTCAAACGCCTTGCCGATGCCGGCGACCTGACCGGCAAGACCGCCCTCGTCCGCGTCGACTTCAACGTCCCCATGGAAAACGGCCTCGTCACCGATGACACGCGCCTGCGCGCCGCCATCGATACGGTCCAGACCTTGCGGACCCAGGGCGCCAAGGTTGCCCTGCTCGCACATTTCGGCCGTCCCAAGGGCGAGCGCGTTGCAGACATGAGCCTCGCGCCGATCGCGGGTGCCTTCGCCACGGTCCTTGGCTCGAATGTCAGCTTCATCGCCGACTGCAAGGGCGAGCATGTGAAACAGGCCATCGCCCAACTGGACCCTGCCGGCGTGATCCTGCTGGAGAATACCCGCTTCTATGCCGGCGAGGAAAAAGGCGACCTGGAGCTGGCGAAAGAGATCGCGGAGCTTGGCGACATCTACGTCAATGACGCCTTCTCTGCCGCGCACCGCAAGCATGTCTCGACGGCTGTCCTCGCGACGCTGCTGCCAGCCTATGCCGGGATCAACATGGAAACCGAGTTGGACGCACTGGACAAGGCCCTCGGCACGCCGGAACGCCCGGTGCTCGCCGTGGTCGGCGGCGCCAAGGTCTCCTCGAAGATCGACTTGCTCAAGAACCTCGTCACCAAGGTGGACCGCCTCGCCATTGGCGGCGGCATGGCCAACACATTCCTGGCCGCCCAGGGCATCGATGTCGGCAAGTCCCTTTGCGAGCATGATCTGGCCGATACGGCGCGCGAAATCATGGAGATCGCAGAAAAGAACAAGTGTGAAATCCTTCTGCCCAAGGACGTTGTCGTCGCGAAGGATTTCGCGGCTTATGCGGAAAACCGCACCTGCGCCCCGGAGGAGGTTGCGGCCGACGAGATGATCCTGGATGCAGGCATGGTCACGGTCGCCCATTTGGTCGATGCGATGGGCAAATCGAAGACCCTGGTCTGGAACGGTCCGCTCGGCGCATTCGAGATGACGCCGTTTGACAAGGCCACCGTTTCCGCAGCCCAGGCCGCCGGGATACGTGCCAGCCAGGGCAAGCTGATCGCCGTGGCCGGCGGAGGCGATACGGTCGCAGCGCTCAACCATGCCGATGCGGCCCGCGACTTCACCTTTGTCTCAACCGCTGGCGGCGCCTTCCTCGAGTGGATGGAAGGCAAGCCCCTGCCCGGCGTCGAAGCGCTCAAGGCCTGATCTCTTTTGAGACAGCCTGCGGCATATCGCGCAGGGCAAGCGTAATGACAACGTTCTCATAACGCTGCTGCAGAGCGCCAGAAAAATTTGATGCGTCTGGTGAAATCGATTTCAGGCCCTGAATCGTGCACAGCTTTGGCACCTCGCCCCCTCTGAATCCCCCGTGCCGCCTGCTAATCGGGCGAATGCGAGCGTGCCCATTACAATCTCCGCTGTCCGGTTGACCCGTCCGACAGGCACGGTACTTGAATGCAAAGTTTGCAAATTCCACGCATGCAAGGGACTCCCCGGTAAAATCATGACCAATCCACAAATGGCCCGGCAGATTGCCGAGAAGAATGGCTTCATTGCCGCGCTTGACCAATCCGGCGGCTCCACGCCGAAAGCCCTGCGCCTCTATGGCGTGAATGAAGACGCCTATTCCAATGACGAGGAAATGTTCGGCCTGATCCACGAGATGCGCGCGCGCATTATCAAGGCCCCCGCCTTCAATGGCGAGAAAGTCATCGGCGCGATCCTGTTCGAACGCACCATGGACGGCGAAGTCGACGGCACGCCGACGGCTGAATATCTCTGGCACGAACATCAAGTCGTCCCTTTCCTGAAAGTCGACAAGGGCCTCGCCGATGAAGCCGATGGCGTCCAGTTGATGAAACCGATGCCGGATCTCGACCATCTGCTGGAGCGCGCCGTTTCCAAGGGCATCTTCGGCACCAAGATGCGCTCAGTCATCCATGCCGCCAATCCGCAAGGCATCGCCGCCATCGTGGCGCAGCAATTCGATGTCGGCCGCCAGATCCTGGGCCACGGCCTGATGCCCATCATCGAGCCGGAAGTGACCATTACCATCGCCGACAAGGCCGAGGCCGAAGACATCCTCCTTGCCGAGATCACCAAGCAGCTCGACGCGCTGGGCGGTGACAAGCAGGTGATGCTGAAACTCTCCCTGCCGACCCAGGCGAACCAGTACAAATCCCTTGTCGACCATCCGCGTGTCATGCGCGTCGTGGCGCTGTCGGGCGGCTATGCCCGCGAAGATGCCTGCGGCAAGCTTGCCCAGAACACCGGCATGATCGCCAGCTTTTCCCGCGCCCTGACCGAAGGCCTCTCGGCTGGCCAGAGCGACGAGGAATTCAACACGACTCTCGCCGCCACGATCGACGGAATCTACCAGGCCTCGAAGGCGGGCTAAGCCGGCTCCCCTTCCTGATCTCGAAAGGCGGCTCCGCACGGGCCGCCTTTTTTGTGCCTGTCACAAAATCCGTGTAGGGTCTGTCCATGCTGGAAATGCGCCCCAATTGCGAGCAATGCGATACGGACCTCCCGGCCGACGAGGTCGGGGCTTTTATCTGCTCCTTCGAATGCACCTTCTGCTCTGACTGCATGGATGGCCCCCTGGAGGGTCGCTGCCCGAATTGCGGCGGCGACCTCGAGCCCCGGCCGATGCGGCGCGGCAAGCCGCTCGACGCCTATCCGGCCAGCACGCAACGGGTTTTGAAGGCTTCCGGCTAGGCGTACCCTGCGCTATAGCGCGCCGCATGAGCAAGACCAAAGACTATGTCCGCCCGCGCACGCGGCTTTACCTGATCACGCCGCCCCGCATCGAGGATGTGGAGGGCTTCGCCGCCCTGTTGGAAACGGCTTTGTCAGCGGGCGATGTCGCCTGTCTCCAACTGCGCCTGAAGACTGACACCGGCAAGATCGATGCCGACGCCACCCGCGCGGTCGGCGCAGCGGTCACAGAAATGGCGCAGGCTTATGGCGTCGCCGTCCTCATCAATGACAGCCCGGACCTCGCCGTGGAGCTTGGCGCGGATGGGGTCCATGTCGGCCTTGAGGACAAATCGGTCAAACAGGCCCGCGAGATGGTCGGCCCGGACATGATCGTCGGCGCGACCGCCAAGAATTCCCGTCACACCGCCATGCAGGCCTGCGAAGCGGGCGCGGACTATGTCGCCTTTGGCGCTTTCTACCCGACCGGCACCAAGGAAGACACGGTCGAAGCGTCGCCCGAACTGCTTGAAATCTGGCAGGAGAGCATGGAAGTGCCCTGCGTGGCGATTGGCGGTATCACAGTTGAGAATGCCGAACCGCTGATCGTCGCCGGCGCCGATTTCCTCGCCGTTTCGTCCGGCGTCTGGAACCACCCGAAAGGGGCGCCCCTCGCGATTGCGGAATTCAACGCCCTGCTGGACCGGCTGGAGCAGGCAGGCGCCTGAGCATGCACGGGAACTGCAAATCCCCGCCGCGGTTGCGCCTGCATTAACACTCCGCCCGCTTGACCGTTTCAGGCCAAGGGCTTACGCCCCCGCCAAACCTTCAAAAGGACACGCCCCAATGGTCAAGATCAATGGCAATGAAATCAAGCCCGGCAACGTCATCGAGCATGACGGCACGGTCTGGCGCGCCTTGAAGACGGCTTCGGTGAAGCCCGGCAAGGGCGGCGCGTTCAATCAGGTCGAACTGCGCAACCTGCTGAACGGCTCGAAATCGAACGTCCGTTTCCGCTCGTCCGAGACCGTTGAGAAGGTTCGTCTGGAACAGAAAGACCATCAATTCCTGTTCGCGGATGATGACGCTTTCACCTTCATGGACCAGGAAAGCTTCGAGCAGATCGCGATCCAGCGGGACTTCATCGGCGACCAGGGCGCCTTCCTGCAGGATGGCATGACCGTCTCCATCGAATTCTATGGCGAAACGCCAATTGGCGTGGACCTACCGGAACAGGTGATCCTGGAAGTCCAGGAGACCGAGCCGGTCGTGAAAGGCCAGACAGCCGCCAACAGCTTCAAGCCAGCAATCTGTGACGGCGGTGTCCGCGTCATGGTTCCGCCTTTCGTCGGCCCCGGCGAGCGGATCGTCGTGCAGACCGCTGACTCCACTTATCTCCGTCGCTCCGACTAGGAACTCCCATGTCCAAACCCTCCCCCGTCGGCACCGTCATGATCGCCGCCGCGCGCGCAGCCGGCCGGTCGCTCGCCCGCGATTTCGGCGAAGTCGAAAACCTGCAGGTCTCCAAGAAAGGCCCGGCAGATTTCGTCTCGAACGCTGACCATCGTGCCGAAGAGATCATCTATACTTCCCTCGCCAAGGCGCGGCCCGGCTATGGCTTTGTCATGGAAGAGCGCGGCATTGTCGAAGGTACCGACAAGTCGAACAAATTCATCGTCGATCCGCTCGATGGCACACTGAACTTCCTGCATGGCCAGCCGCACTATTCGGTTTCCATCGCGCTGGAGCGCGAAGGCAAGCTGCTGACCGGCGTCGTCTATGACGTGGCCAAGAACGAGATCTTCTGGGCCGAAACGGGCCGCGGCGCCTGGCTGGAAAATCGCAAGCTGCGCGTGGCCGCCCGCAGCCGTCTCAATGAAGCGGTGATTGCCACCGGCACGCCCTGGCATGGCAAGTCGGAAGAGATGCACGTGAATTTCGCGCGCGAAATGCTAGCCATGACGCCCGCTTGCGCCGGCATCCGCCGGTATGGCTCGGCCGCACTGGACCTTGCTTATGTGGCGGCCGGACGATTTGACGGATTCTGGGAACGCGGCCTGAAGCCGTGGGACATCGCGGCGGGCATCGTCCTTGTGCGCGAAGCGGGCGGCACCGTGGCCGAAATCGATGGCGGCGACATGATGCAGTCCGGGTCTGTCCTCGCAGCCAATGAAGAGCTGCACCCGCTGATCGAGAAGCAGCTGCGCCACGCAGCAGCCTTTACACGCAAGGCCGACTGACCCCCTTCCCTCGCGGCAAGGCCAGGCCGACCCAGAAAGCCCGTGACACCTGCGTCATTTTTTGGCCTTATAGGCTCAAAAATGGGCAGGAAACAATCATGACACTTACCGATACGGACGTTCTAATCATTGGGGCGGGCCTTTCCGGCATCGGCGCCGCCGTGCATCTTGGAAAGAAATGCCCAGGCATCGGCTATCAGATTTTCGAGCAGCGCAGCGCCATTGGCGGCACATGGGATTTGTTCCGCTATCCGGGCATCCGCTCTGACAGCGACATGCATACGCTCGGCTATAATTTCAAACCCTGGACCGAGGCCAAGGCCATCGCGGACGGGCCATCGATCCGGAAATATGTCGAGGACACCGCCGACGAACACGGCATTACCCCGCATATCCGGTTCAACACGACCATCGTCGCGGCCGATTGGTCCACGCCCGACCAGGCCTGGCATGTGACGCATGAGGACGAGTACGGCGCGCGCAGTGTCACAACGTGCCGCTTCCTGTTCATGTGCGGCGGCTATTACCGCTATGATGAGGGCTACCGACCGGACTTTCCGGGCGAAGACGCCTTCAAGGGCCAGTTCATCCATCCCCAGCATTGGCCGGAAGACCTCGACTATACTGGTAAGAAGGTAGTCATCATTGGCTCCGGCGCTACCGCCATGACCTTGGTCCCGGCCATGACCGACAAGGCTATGCATGTGACCATGCTCCAGCGGTCGCCGACCTATGTCGTGTCGCGCCCCGCGGTTGACAAATTCGCCAATTTCCTGCGCAAGGTGCTGCCCGACAGCTGGGCCTATTCCTTCATCCGCTGGCGGAACGTCCTGCTGCAGCAATTCTTCTTCAAGAAGACCCGCGCCAATCCCGACAAGGCCCGCGAACGCCTGATCGGCATGGTCAAGGAAGAGCTCGGCCCCGACTATCCGGTCGAGACCCATTTCAACCCCGCCTACAATCCGTGGGAACAGCGCCTGTGTCTTGTGCCGGATTCCGACCTCTTCAATGCGCTGAAGACCGGCAAGGCCAGTGTCGAGACTGACCATATCGAGACGTTCACGGCCAATGGCATCAAGCTGAAATCCGGCAAGGAGATCGGAGCAGACATCGTCGTCACCGCGACCGGCCTGCAATTGCAGTTCATGAATGGGGTCGATGTCTCCGTTGATGGAACCAAGACAGACGCCGGACGCCTCCTGAACTACAAGGGCGTAATGCTGTCCAACATGCCGAATTTGGCGGTCACCTTCGGCTATACCAATGCCTCCTGGACATTGAAGGCTGACCTGACGTCTGAATATGTCTGCCGCCTGCTGAACTATATGGACCAGCATGGCTACACCTCGGCCATGCCGAAACTGGAGCAGTATCCCAACCAGACCGAGCCATTCGTGGACTTCTCCTCCGGCTATTTCCAGCGTGTCATGGACCAGTTCCCCCGTCAGCACACCGAGAAACCGTGGAAGCTGAACCAGAACTATAGCGCGGACGTCAAGAATCTGCGCCGGGGCCCAATCGCTGATGGCGTGATGGATTTCACGAAAGCCGAAGAGGCTGAAAGCAAACGGCCTGCCCTTCAGGCCGCCGAATAGCGTTTTCCTGTATTTCCGTCATCGAGCTCCCTATATTCAAGACGTAGGGGCTTGATGAAGGGAATACGGATATGTGGTTATGGCTGTTGTGGTGGTGCGTAGACGATCATCTCGCGGCGGCGCTCAATGCGCCGGGACTGGGAGAGCTACCTATCTGGGTGCCATTGGTCCTGTCGCTGGCCTTCGCCTTCACGATTGACGGAAAGCTCAAGAAACTCCGCAGGAAATAGGCCTAGCCTTCCGCAAACTGCAATTCGGCGAGGCGGGCATAGAGGCCGCCTTTGGCCACGAGTTCCTCGTGATTGCCTTCCTCGACGATGCGGCCATGTTCCATCACGATGATCCGGTCGGCCCGGCGCACCGTGGACAGGCGGTGCGCGATGACCAGCGTCGTGCGGCCCTCGGCAGCGTTTGAAATGGCCCGGCGCACGGCGGCTTCGCTCTCGGAATCGAGCGCAGAGGTCGCTTCGTCCAGCAGGAGCACCGGCGCATCGCGCACGAGGGCCCGCGCGAGCGCGATCCTCTGGCGCTGACCGCCGGACAGGCTGCGCCCCTTCTGGCCGAGATCCGTGGCCAGCCCATCCTTCTCCGCAAGGAAATCGAACGCCTCGGCCATGCGCGCCGCCTGTTCCAGCAATGCCGCGTCCGGATTGTCCGTGCCAAAGCCGATATTCTGCGCCGCCGTACCGGTGAACAACGCCGATTCCTGTGGCGCATAGGCAAATTGCTGGCGCCAGTCGCGCGGGTCGGCCTGCATGGCGGAAACCCCGTCCAGCGTGACTGCGCCCGAGGGCACATCGAACAGGCGCAGGGCCAGACGGAAGACGGTGGTCTTGCCCGCGCCGCTCGGGCCCACCAGGGCCACGAACTCGCCGGGTTTCACGGACAGCGAGAAATGGTCGAGCGCCGAGACCGCTTCGCCCCCATAGCGGAAGGTGACATCGTCGAAGGCGAGCGCGCCGGTCACCTTGCCCGGCAGGGCCACCGGATGCTCTGGCGCCGTAATTTCAGGTTCGGCGTTCAGCACTTCGGCTGCGCGATCTGCGGCACCGGCCGCGCGCATCACTTCGCCATAGACTTCCGCCAGCATGCCAAAGCCTGATCCGGCATAAAGCGCGTAGAGCACCATGGAGGCGAGATCGCCAAAGCTCATCGACCCGGTCGCCACGGCCCGCGCGCCCATCCAGAGCACGCCCACAAAGCCACCAAACAGCAGGACAGACACGAGCACGATCATCAGGGACCGCGCCCCGATCCGGCGCATCGCGGCATCAAATGTCGCCTCGACCGCTTCAGTGAACGCGCCAAGCCGGCTCTGCTCGCGATTATAGGCCTGGACCAGTTCGATTGCGTCCAGCGCCTCGGCCGCTTCTGCTCCCGCATCCGCAAGCCGTGACTGCGCCCGGTTCGACATCTTCCGGATCACCCTGCCAATCGCCATGACCGGAAGGACCGCCACCGGCAACATGGCAAGCAAGGTGAGACCGAGCTTCCAGTTCACGACCAACATCATGGTCAGCGCGCCCGTGGTGGTCAGCAGCGTCCGGGCGGCCAGCGAGGCCGACGAACCAAGGAAGGTCTCGATCAGGGTGATGTCTGCCGTCAGGCGTGAGACCGCCTCCCCTGAGCGCATTTGTGAGTGATAGCGCGGCGAGAGCTTGAGCAGGTGCGCATAAAGGTCCTTGCGGAGGTCGGCCGCGATCCGCTCGCCGAAGCGGGAGACGAAATAGAACCGGATCGCCCCGAGCACCCCGGACAGGATGGCAGCCAGCGCCACCCAGAGAAACGCGCGGTCGACCAGCGCCAGCAATTCCTCGGCGCTGCCCCGCGCCGCCTGGCCCGCATCTGCCGCGCTGCCGAGCAGCAGCGGAATGGCCAGGCTGACGGCGGCTGCGAGCACCAGGAACACCAATGCGACCAACACGGTCCCCCAGTTGCGGGCCACATAGGGCATCAACAGGGCCAGCGGTTTCAGGGACTTTGCCTTCGGGCGGTTGATCGCTTCGCCGCCTGCTGGTTCTGTTGCGCGGCGGTCTTCTGTGTAGGAGCTGTCGGTATCGGCCATGCGGTGTCTATAAATCCTTTCAGATTCCCTGCCAGCAACCTCTTGCAGAGACTGCGTCTTTCAGTTACACGCCCCACTTCGAAAACAGGCTGAGACAAGCCCGCGCACCCAAGCGATGGCAGCGCGGTTGTCATTAGAGTTCAAGAGAGGCGAAGGCCATGAAAAAAGAAGGTCATCCCGACTATCACTTCGTCACCGTAGTGATGACAGACGGCACCGAATACCAAACCCGCTCCACCTATGGCAGCGAAGGCGACCGCCTGGTTCTGGACATCGATTCCAAATCGCACCCGGCCTGGACCGGCGGCGACGGCAAGATGCTCGACCGCGGCGGCCGCGTGTCGCGCTTCAAAGACAAGTTCAAAGGCTTCATGTAAGCGTTCTTCGCTTCGCATGATGCGTATAGTGGAAAACCCCGACCGTATGGCCGGGGTTTTTCTTTGGGGACTCCCCCCTCTAAATCGCGGAGCGGGCCTGACCGGTTAACTGCCGCTTAACCCGCCATCGCCAGCGTGCACCCCACACTCAGGGAGGCACGACCATGCTGCGCGGCGTTCAGATCAAACCCATTCTCTATTCCGTTGCGATCCTTGCCGGACTCGGCGGGGCCGTGGCGCTGGCCGCGCAAGCCGCCATCGAACAGGACGGCCTCGTCTACTGGTCCGACGGCGATTCCGGCCGCCTGCCCGACGGCACGAAATTCCGCCTGCATGGCGTCGATGCGCCCGAGACCCGCAGCCTGAAACAGCTGGGCGGCGCCGAGTGCGAGGCCGAGCGTGAACAGGGCTATATCGCCAAGGAAAAAGTGATCGAACTGACCCGCAGCAAGGAGATTGCGGTGACGCGCGATTATGGCCTCGACCGGTACAAACGGCTTGTCGTCGATATCAGCATCGACGGAGAAGACCTTGCCACGACGCTGGTTTCTGAGGGCACCCACCAGATCTGGGACTATGATGGCGGCGCGCCAAAGCCCGACTGGTGCACGCCGCGCCGCAAGGCCACACGCTCCGGCCCCGTCAGCCCGTAGCGGCATCCCGCATTGCTCCGCTCGGCGCAGGTCTCTAGGCTTGTCCGGGACCGACACGCGAGGAGCCGTCCAGCATGATCTTTCCCAAACAGGCCGTTGCCGCATCCCTCCTGCTCGGCCTGGCCATCCTGCCCGCCTGCGATGGTCCAGCCCCGTACGTGGCCCCGGCGCCTGAAACCGGCCTGCCTGACAATTCCGCCCAAGTCGAAACCGACCGCGCCCTTGCGAACAACGAAGTGAGCACATCGGTCGGCGTGCGCATCCTCTCCGCCGAAAAGCGGGTCGCCGTCATGGCGGGACATGTTGCCGCCGGGATCGCCCTCTACCGGGCTGGCGAACCGGACCAGGCCGCAGCACAACTTGAATCGGCCACATCCAGCGAAACAGCAACCGAACGCACCGGATTTGATCGTTTTGGCTTCGACCGGGAAGCATTTGAAACTGTCCACGCGGCCGCCACGGCCGAAACGCCCGCTGAGGAAGTCGAGGAGGCGCTGGCAGCCGCCGAGGCCAATCTCGCCCTGATGCTGGAGGCTGCCGGCATGGAGAAGCTGGATCTCATCCTCTTCCTGCTGGAATTGTGCGGGGATGAATATGGCGCGGGGGTCATGGACGCCGCCATCCACCGCGCCCCAGCCTATCAGGCCGCTTATGGCTACGCCGTTACCGCCCGAAATGTCGCCCGCCAGATGGAAGGCGCGGGCGATCTGGTGCTGGAACTGGAATTGCTTGTGCGCATGTGGCCCAGCGAAGGCCCGGTCATGACCGAGGCTGTTGCCCCCGAACCCGCCATGGGCACCCAGATTGCCCGGGCGCGCCTCGCCGCCTCACTGCTTTAACAGGGCATCAATAAAACCAACGGCTTCGATCGAGCTCCAGTCCGCGTCCCCGGCCAACCGCGCAATTTCGGTCCCGGCGGCGTCGTACAGGATCGTCGTCGGGAAGCCCTGCACGCCGCTGTCATAGACAATCTCATACTGTTCCGGGGTTGCGCTGTGAAAGGTGATGTTGCTGGCGCCCAGTTCGCCGAGACGCTGCGCGGCGTAGGCCCGGTCTTCCTCGGAATCGACGCTGATCGCGACGACTTCAAACCGGTCCCCGCCCCGCGCAGTCTGAAGCGCGCCAAGCGATGGCATTTCCTTTTCGCACGGCGCGCACCAGGTGGCCCAGAAATTGACGAGGATGACCTTCCCTTGGTAGTCGGCCAGCGTACCGGGAGATCCGTCTTCCTGATAGAAAGGCGCCTCGGCCGCCGGCGTGCCGGCATTTGCGAAGTCCAGTTTCTCGATTTCGCCTGTTGCGAAGGCTTCCAGCCGGTTTTCGGGAGGTTTTCCGCCACCTGCGCTCATCAGCGCATAGACAATTGCGATCAGGCCGACCAAGAAGAGGGCGATATAGGCCAGACGGGTCATGGGGCACGGTCTCCAATACGAGTTTGAAGGGATATGGCAGTGACGACAGGCAAAGGCCAGACAATGTGGGGCGGACGCTTTGCCGCGACCCCGTCCGATATCATGGAAGAAATCAATGCATCCCTTGATATCGACCGCCGGATGGCGGCAGAAGACATTGCCGGCAGCCGTGCCCATGCCGACATGCTGGCCGAAATGGGCATCATCTCAGAGGGCGATAATGACGCCATCCAGGGCGGGCTGGACAAGATTGTCGAGGAGTTAAGGAACGGATCGTTCCCCTTCCGCCGCGAGCTGGAAGACATCCACATGAATGTCGAAGCCCGCCTCAAGGAGCTGATCGGCGAGCCCGCCGGCCGCCTGCACACCGCGCGCTCACGGAATGATCAGGTCGTGACCGATTTCCGCCTCTGGACTCGTGGCGCGCTGGACGAGGCCATGCAACTGATTGCGGGCCTGCAGGGCGCGCTGGTCAAACGTGCCGACGAAAACACCGATACTGTCATGCCAGGCTTCACCCATCTCCAGACCGCGCAGCCGGTCACGCTCGGCCATCATTTGCTGGCCTATGCCGAAATGCTGGAACGCGACCGCTCACGCCTGCTGGGCTGCGCCGAACGCCTGAATGAATGTCCTCTTGGCGCCGCCGCTCTGGCCGGCACCGGCTTCCCCATCGACCGGGACATGACGGCCGAAGCGCTCGGCTTTGCGCGCCCCATGGCCAATTCCCTGGACGCCGTCTCGGCCCGCGACTTCGCCCTTGAGGCACTTGCCGCCCTGTCCATCGCGGCAACGCATCTGTCCCGTCTTGCGGAAGAAATCGTGCTGTGGACCAGCGCGCAATTCGGCTTTGCCCAGCTGACCGATGCGTGGTCGACCGGCTCATCCATCATGCCTCAAAAGCGCAATCCGGACGCCGCCGAACTGATCCGTGCCAAGGCCAGCCTGATCACCGGGCTCTACACATCCCTGCAGGGCGCCGTGAAAGCGCTGCCGCTGGCCTATGCGAAGGACCTCCAGGACGACAAACGCCTGACCTTCGAAGCCTTCGACACCTACACTCTGTGCGTCCGCGCGATGACGGGTATGATCGAGACGATCCGCTTCAAGCCGGACAATATGCGCGCCGCCGCCGCAAAGGGCTTCTCGACCGCGACCGACCTTGCCGACTGGCTGGTCCGCGAACTCGGCCTGCCCTTCCGGACCGCCCACCATGTCACCGGTGAACTGGTCGCGAAGGCCGAGGCGAAAGCCTGCGATCTGTCCGATCTGACACTGGAAGACATGCAGGCCGCGCAGGCCGATATAACGGATGCGGTATTTGATGTTCTGACGGTTGAAGCCTCCGCCTCATCTCGGACATCTTATGGCGCTACAAGCCCTGTTCGCGTTGCCGAACAAGTGGCACAGTGGAAACAGAGACTTCGACTGGAGTAGTCATTGATGAAACGCCCCCTTCTTTTCGCCGCCGCCCTCATGGTCACGTCTGCCAATCTGGCAGCCTGTGGCCTGACCGGAGACCTGAAGCGCCCCGACCCGCTGTGGGGTGAACCGAGCGATGGCCTGGAGCCAGCTGAACTGCCGTCCCAGAACCAGAACAATTTGCCCAGCCTGCCCGACCGTGAAGACGAAGATGCGGATACGGATGCAGATGACGAATTGCTCGGCGGCGCGTAGGGAGCGATCCATGAAATTACCAACACCATTGTTCGCTGTGCGATTGATCGCCGGCCTTACAGGGCTGTGCCTCGCCGGCGCATGCCAAAGCCAGCCAGCCACGCTGGTGGTGGAAGCCGTCGCCCCTGCTGAGTCCGTCGAACCAGTTGCCGTGGCAACCGAACTCGACACGACCAAAGCCGAGGGACCGGTGACCAATCAATGGGGCGGTGTCGTCCCGGAAGCCAAGCCGACGACGCCCATCGACAATGGCGCGCTCGGCGAAGTCGAGTAGTCCATGCATCATTTTACCTATCAGGATGGCAGCCTCCATTGCGAAGGCGTGAACCTCAACCAGATCGCCGATGAAGTCGGCACGCCCTGCTATGTGTATTCCTCAGCGACCCTGGTGCGGCATGCCCGCGTCATCGCCTCGGCCTTTGAAGGCCAGGACTGCCTGATCGCCTATTCCGTCAAATCGAACGGGAATCTCGGCGTTCTCTCAACACTGGCGCAGGAAGGCTGTGGCGCGGACGTGGTCAGCGGCGGTGAATTGCAGCGCGCCCTGCGGGCCGGCATTCCGGCGGACCGCATCGTGTTTTCCGGCGTCGGCAAGACTGCCGAGGAAATGCAACTTGCCCTGCGCGCCGGCATCCACCAGTTCAATGTGGAAAGCGCGGCCGAACTGCGCCGCCTGTCAGAGGTCGCCAGCCTGACTGGCACGGAGGCGCCCGTCGCGATCCGGGTCAATCCAGACGTCGCCGCAGGCGGCCATCCGAATATCTCGACCGGCAAGAAGGGCGACAAGTTCGGCGTGCCGTGGAGCGATGCCGAAGACCTCTATGCCGAAGCCGCCACCCTGCCCGGCATCCGTGTCGTCGGCGTGGACGTCCATATCGGCAGCCAGATCGGCGACCTCGTTCCGATGCGAGCCGCTTTTGAGAAGGTCGTGGGGCTCGCCAAACGCTTGCGCGAAGCCGGCCACGATATCCGCCGCATCGATCTCGGCGGCGGACTGGGCATCCCCTACAAGGATGGTGACGCCCCTGCCCCGCCCTCTGACTACGCCGCGATGATCGCGGAGGTAACACAGGACCTCGGCGTGCAGGTCATCCTCGAGCCGGGCCGTGTGATCACGGGCAATGCCGGCGTGCTGCTCAGCACGGTGTTGTATGAAAAAGCGGCGCCTGACACGAATTTCCTGATCATTGATGCTGGCATGAACGACCTCATGCGCCCCGCGCTTTATGACGCCCATCACGATATCCTGCCGCTGGCTCAGGCCGGCGCAGGAGCGGAGCGCAGGACCTATGACGTGGTCGGCCCGATCTGCGAGTCGACCGACAAATTTGCCAAGGCTCGCGAGATGACCGCCGTGCGGCCCGGCCAGCGGATCGCCTTCATGTCTGCAGGTGCCTATGGCGCTGTGCTGTCATCCTCTTACAATGCAAGGCCGCTGGTTCCGGAAGTTCTGGTGAACGGGTCGTCATTTGACATCGTGCGCCGTCGTCCGGACTTTGAAGAAATGATCGCCCTTGAAAAGGTACCTGATTGGCTAACTCAGACGGCATGAAGGCGCTCCACGCCAAGGTTTCCGCCACACGGCGGAAGCTGACGGTCTATGCCTTCTTCAAGGCGTTCTGGCCCTTCCTGACCTTTGTCGCGATTTTCCTGGCTATCGCTCTGGCTGGCGTCATTGACCGCATGGGCGCGGCCGTCGCCGCTGTGGCGACGATCCTTTTCCTCGGCGGATCCATCCTGTTCATCCTGCAAGGTGGCCGGCGCTATACGCCTGTCAGCCGTGAGGATGCCGCGCGCCTGCTCGACCAGCAATCCGATCTGCGGCCCGTCTCGTCCCTGACCGACCGCCCGGCAAGCGTGAGCCGCGGATCGCAGAAATTGTGGCAGAAGCATCGCCTGCGCCTGCTGGAAGAAGCCAAACGCCTGAAGCCGCCATCCCTGTCGCGGGACTGGAACCGCCTCGACCCGTATTGGATGCGGGCCGTCCTGCCGGCCCTGCTCATCCTGATGGGCGTGTTTGCCGGAACCGATGCCGGCGCGCGCCTGCAACGCGCCCTGTTTCCAGACTATGGCGCCCTCGTGGGCGCTGACAGTATGGTGGTCGAAGCCTGGATCACACCGCCGGAACATACTGGCCGCGCGCCGATTTTCCTGACGCCTGAGCTGCAGAATGTGCGGGTACCGGAAGGCTCTGAAGTGACCCTCCGTACCCAGGCGCATAGCGCACCGAAACTGATCCTGAAGGGCGAAACCACCCACAGGCAAAGATTCGAACCGACGCCCGATGGCGCCTATGAAGCGCGCGCGAAGATTGTCGAAGACACACGCCTGTCCGTGAACTGGTGGGGCGAGCGGGCGGGCTGGCAATTGCTGACCTCTCCCGATGACGCGCCGGTCGCCCGCTTCGTGAAGGTGCCTGAAATGGGCCGGCAGGACCGGACTGAAATCGCCTGGGCCGTATCGGATGATTATGGCGTCTCCTCGCTGGAGCTACAGATCAGATTGCAAACGCCAAACCCGGCCGCGCCGGATGAGGCCGACCATGTGGGAATTCCCTTGTCCGGCGCGGCGCCCACCTCCGCCGAAGACATCACCCAGCTTGACCTGACACGCCATCGCTGGGCCGGGATGCCGGTGACCCTGCGCCTCGTCGCAACCGATGGCGCCGGACAGACCGGTCTCAGCGCCCCGGTGGATTTCAAGCTGCCTGAAAAACTTTTCCTCGACCCGGTTGCGCGCGTCGCTCAGGAAGTGCGCGTCACCGTGCTCCGCGAGCCACGCGACTATGCTGAACTTTCGAAGAATGACGGTGCCTTGCAACAGGATGCCCTCAATCTGACCGCCGCAAATCGCCTCGGCACCGCTCCCCCCGACATCCAGAAAGCCGCGCTGATGCTGGATGCGATGACTTATAAGGGTGAGCGCTATATCCGTGACCAGGGCGTCTACCTCACCTTCCGGACAGCCAGGAGTATCCTCGACGCAGCCGCTACAAAAGACGAAGCCGAACAGGTAGACCCCCTGCTCTGGGCGCTGGCACTGCGCGCGGAGTATGGCAGCGCGGCCGATGCGCTGAGACGGCTGGAAGCCGCGCGCCGGGCCCTCGAACAGGCCCTACGCGACGGCGCCTCCGAAGACGAGATCAAGCAGCGTATGGAAGCCTTCCGGGACGCGGCCAATGAATACCTCGCCGCCAAGATGGCCGAAGCGATCGCGAATGGCGGTGAGCAGCCGCAAATGCAGATGGATCAGGAAGCCATGTCCGGCGGACCCGATCTTGGCGGGCAGGATTTCGAGGACATGCTGAACGCGCTGCAGGACCTCACCGAAACCGGCGCCACAGACCAGGCCCGGCAGCTGCTCTCAGACATTACGAACATGTTGCAGAATCTGGAATTCCAGCAGGGACAGGCCGGATCGGGCGGTATGCCTGGCATGCCCGGACAGCAAGCCGAGGGCGAGCAGGAAGACCTGCCGCCGGAAGAACAGGAACTGACCGATGCCATGCGGCGCCTGTCCGAAATCCTGCGTGAGCAGCGCCAATTGAATGATGACACGTTGGCCCAGGAACGCGGCGAACGCCCTGGCCAGTCGGGACAGGAACAGGGTGGTCAGGCGCCTGGCCAACAATCGGGCCAGCAATCCGGCACCCAGCAAGGACAGGAATCCGGCGAGCCCGGCGGCGGCGAAGCGGGCAGCGGCCAGACCGAATCCCCGCAAGGGGGTGGCGAGGAGAATGGCGAACGGCCCGGCAGCGGCGGCGGAGAGTTTGCCGAAGGCAATGACGGCGAAGGCTCCGGCCCCGGACAATCGGAATCACTTGCCGAGCGGCAGGCTCGCCTCGGGCGGCTCGTCGAGGAATTTGCCCGCGAACAGGGATTAGGCGCTGGCACCGAAGGCGAGAACGCGCTCGAAGGGCGCGTTGATCCGGACGCGCTGGAAGATATTCGCCGTGCCCAGCGCCAGGCCGAAGACGCGCTGCAACAAGGCAATGAGCGCCGCGCCGCCCGCAATCAGGATATGGCCACCAATGCCCTCTCCGAAATCTCGCGCGATCTGGCCGAACGGCTCGACACGCTGGAACGGGAACGCAATGGCCAGGACGCTCAAACCAGCGATCCCTTCGGCCGGCCCGCCGGCGGGCCGGGCAATAGTGGCGAAGAGGTCAATATTCCGGATGTGACTGAACGCCAGCGCGCCAAGGATATCCTTGAAGAGCTGCGCCAGCGCTACAATGAATCCGACGATGAGGAAGAGCGCGAATACCTTCGCCGTCTGCTCGACCGGTTCTGACCTTGCCCTCCCATCCATTCCCTGACTTGATGCGGGCGAGGACGGGAGAACATCATGGCGGAGCGCTGGACTTACACACATGGCCTGAAGGGTCTGGGCAACGGGCTCTATGCCTGGCTGCAACCGGATGGCGGGTGGGGCTGGTCGAATGCCGGCCTGATCCGGGACGGTGACCAGTCTCTGCTGGTGGATACGCTGTTCGACATGCCGCTCACCCACACCATGCTTGGCGCGATGCAGGACGCGACCGGTCTTGCGGCAGAGGACATTGGTGTGATCGTCAATACGCACGCGAATGGCGATCATTGCCACGGCAATGGTTGTTGTCCGCAGGCGGAGATCATTGCTTCGGAAGCCAGCGCGAAGGAAATGATCGAAGTCCCCCCTGCCATGCTGGCCCAGTTCAAGAAACTGGGCGGACAGCTTGGACCTGCCGGCAGCTATTTTGCCGACATCTTTGCGCCGTTTGATTTCGACAGCGTCGAGGAACGCGCGCCGACACAGACCTTTTCCGGCCAGATGGACCTGAAAGTCGGCGACAAGGCGGTCGAGCTGATCGAAGTCGGCCCCGCTCACACAGCCGGCGACGTCTTGGTACATGTGCCAGACGACAAGACGGTTTTCACGGGCGACATCCTGTTCATTGATGGCACGCCGTTGATGTGGGCAGGGCCAGTCTCCAACTGGGTCGGTGCGTGCGACCGGATCTGCGAGATGGACGTCGATGTCATTGTGCCGGGACATGGTCCGGTCACGGACAAGGCGGGGGTCCGCCGCGTCGCTGAATATCTGAAATTCGTGGACGCCGAAACCCGCAAGCGGTTCAAGGCCGGCCTCAGCGTCCGCGACGCCGCGCTGGATATCGCACTCGGGGATTATTCAAGCTGGGGCGACGCCGAACGCATCGCCGTCAATGTCGATACACTCTACCGGGAATATCGCGGAGATGGCGTGGTCACGCCCGTGATTGAATTGTTCGGCCTGATGGCAGAGGTCCGAGACACGCAGCGCGCCTAGCGGTTCGCGCCGGGCACCCATTTGACGTCGTCAGCGCCATTATTGTTGGCAACACGACCGGCGACGAACATCCAGTCCGACAGTCGGTTGATGTAGGCCAGCGCTTCGGGACTGACGATTTCGTCTTCCATGGCGAAGACTTCTGCGACTTCCCGCTCGGCCCTGCGGCACAGCGTGCGTGCGACATGGAAATGTGCGGCGAGTTCGCTGCCGCCCGGCAGGATAAAGCTGTCCAATGGGGCGAGATGCTCGTTCATCGCGTCGATTTCGGTTTCAAGCCGTAGCACCTGGCTTTCAATGATGCGCAGCGGATTCCATTCGAGGGTCTTGCCCCGGTCGGGTGTTGCGAGGTCGGCGCCGAGGTCGAACAGGTCGTTCTGGATGCGGCGGATGGCGGCGAGCATATCGCCCTCGGCCTTGAGCGCGGCTACGCCAAGCGCGGCATTGGTCTCATCTACCGTGCCATAGGCAACGACGCGCGGATGCCATTTGTCGACCGGCTCACCCGTGGAGAGGCGTGTCTTTCCCTTGTCACCGGAGCGGGTGTAGATCTTGTCCAGTTTGACCATGACGCGCCCCCTCAGAAACCGATCTTCACTGCGCCCAGCGTCACGCCAAGCGCAACAAGGAGCACAATCACGATCGCCTGAATCATGATGCGCAGACGCATCAGCTTGTTGGACCGGCTCGCCTGTTTGTCATCGGTGCGGGCGATGTTGGCGATGCCAAGCCCCAATACGACCACCAGCGCCGCAAGCGCGACGTAGAAGCCAGTCATCAGGATGGTTTGCATGGGCGGCCTTTCAAGCAGCGTGAAGATGAGAGCATAAAGCGTGAGAGGCTGTTTGCCACGCGCAAAGCGTCGCGGGGATCAGCTGCCGCTTTCCATCCGTTCGGCCAGTGAGGTGATCCGGCTGGCCGCCTTGATGAGGGCTTCGGCAGCCTTGGCTTCGCTGGTGGCGTTGCCGGGCGCTGAGCGGCGTGCGGAATCCAGTTCGTCCAGCAAGGCCAGCGCCGTGATCAGCAGCAGGCGCTCATCGCCAATGTCGCCGACCGCGCCTGCGATCTGGTTCACCCGCGCATCGAGTTGCTTGGATAGGGCCTGGATGCGGCTCTCCTGTCCGGGGGCGCACGCAATGGAATATGACCGGCCGCGAAGCTGGATATCTGCCTTAGCCATCCGGCTGCCCTTCCCGGCCGATAGCCGCGCGGACTTCCTCGATCGCAGAACCAAGGGCCTCGCTTGCTTCGTCTGCCAACAGCTGCAATTGCTTCTCCCGTGCAAGAGATGCATCGAGCTGTTGGGCCAGGTCAGATCGGTCGGAAACGAGCGCGGCAAGCTCGGCTTTGATCACGTCGGGATTGCCGGCGCGCGCCATCAGGCTGTCGAGCGCGCCTTCCAGTCGTATCAACGCCTCATCAAGCTGGCGGATGGCAGGATCGATTTCACTCATATACACAATGAAGTAACGGTATTATCCCAATCCGCCAAGCGACTTGACGCAACGGCCTTAGTCTGGCCTACGACTTCCGCAAACCAAAGGAGACCAGCAGAATGGCTGTCACGAACCGCGACATGGCAAACGCCGTCCGCGCCCTATCCATGGACGCCGTCGAGGCGGCCAAATCCGGACACGTCGGCCTGCCGCTCGGCATGGCAGACGCTGCAACCGTCCTTTTCCGCAAATTCCTGAAATTCGACGCCTCCCAGCCTGACTGGCCAGACCGCGACCGGTTCATCCTGTCGGCAGGCCACGGCTCGATGCTGATCTATTCGTTGCTGCATCTCACCGGCTACAAATCCGTCAGCCGGGATGACATCCGAAATTTCCGCCAGCTGGGTGCGAACACGCCCGGCCACCCCGAGAACTTCATCACCAAGGGCGTCGAGACGACGACCGGCCCGCTGGGCCAGGGCATTGCAACTGCGGTCGGCATGGCGATGGCAGAACGGCACCTGAATGCCCGCTTCGGCGACGACCTCGTTGACCACAAGACCTACGTAATCGTTGGCGATGGCTGCCTGATGGAAGGCGTCAGCCAGGAAGCCATCACGCTCGCTGGCCACATGAAGCTCGACCGCCTGATCGTCCTCTGGGACGACAATTCGGTCACCATCGACGGCAACATCGATGTCGCAGATTCCACCGACCAGTGCGCGCGGCTTGAAGCCTCCGGCTGGATCACCCGCAAAGTGGATGGCCATGACGAGAAAGACGTCGAGGCAGCCCTGAAATGGGCCCAAAAACAAAAGCAGCCCGTCTTCCTCGCGATCAAGACCATCATCGGGTATGGCGCGCCGAAGCTGGCCGGTACCGGCAAGGCCCATGGCGGTCCTTACGGCCCTGAAGAGATTGCCGGCATTCGCAAGAATATCGGCTGGTCCCACGCGCCGTTCGAAGTTCCGGCAGCCATCGAGAAAGCCTGGAAGAAGGTCGGCGAACGCGGCGTCGAGGCTCGCAAGGCCTGGAAAGAGCGCCAGATGGCCTCGCCGCACAAAGGCGAGTTCAATGCCGCCATGGCCGGACGCCTGCCGAAGAACCTCTCCAAGGCGATCATCAAACACAAGAAGGCGGTCGTCGAAGGCGGCGAGAAGAAAGCTACCCGCCAATGGAGCGGGGCGGCTCTGGAAGTCATCACACATCTCGTCCCGGAGATGGTCGGCGGCTCGGCTGACCTTACCGGGTCCAACAATACGAAGACAGCGGTCACGACGCCGATGACGCCATCGGACTGGTCGGGCCGGTATGTCCATTATGGCGTGCGCGAGCACGGCATGGCTGCCGCGATGAACGGCATGGCGCTGCATGGCGGCATCATCCCCTATTCCGGCACCTTCCTCGTCTTTGCGGACTATAGCCGCGCGGCCATCCGGCTCGGCGCCCTGATGGGTGCGCGCGTGGTGCATGTCATGACTCATGATTCAATTGGCCTCGGCGAAGACGGCCCGACCCACCAGCCGGTCGAACAGGTTGCTTCGCTCCGCGCGATGCCGAACATGCGGGTTTTCCGCCCGGCCGACGGTGTTGAAACCGCCGAATGCTGGGAAGTTGCCCTCAACAATGCTGAAGGCCCGGCCACAATGGCGCTCACCCGCCAGGGTCTCGCCCCGGCGCGCAAGGAGCACACGGACGAGAATCTCAGCGCGCTCGGCGGTTATGTCGTTTCGCCATCAGGCGTGAAGTCGCGCGAAGCCGCTGTACTGATCGCGACCGGTTCGGAAGTGGAAATCGCGCTTCAGGCCCAGGAAGAGCTGGCGAAAGAGAAAATCCATGTCCGCGTCGTCTCGATGCCGTGCATGGAATTGTTCGCGCAGCAGGACGAGAAGTACCAGCGTGACACGCTGGGCGGTGACCTGCCAAAAGTGGCCGTCGAAGCTGGCGTCCGCTTTGGCTGGGATCGCTGGCTCGGCTCAAAAGGTGCCTTTGTCGGCATGGACAGCTTCGGTGCCAGCGCGCCCTACCAGAAGCTGTACGAGCATTTCGGCATCACGGCCGACAAGGTCGCCGAGGCAGTCAAAGGCCTGCTCTAGCTGGACTTGAACAGATCCATCTGGCGAGGATCAATGTAGCGCTTTCGGCGCGGCTTGGTCCGGCCAGACCGAAAATAGAGATCATCGGTATGATCTTCGACCGGCGGCTTCTCAGTCGCCGGTTTTTTCTTGCGCGCTGCGGGAAGGCGCGTGACCATGGCAGGGTCAACCAGTTTCCACCAGGTCACAGCGAGAACGGGCTTGCCCTCATTGTCTTCATATTTCTGGAGGTGGCCGTGGGCCCCCTCTTCATCATTGTGCGGTTTCAGATAGGCCTCGGCCTCTTCTTCGGTCACGTTCAGCCAGTCGGTCGAGAGCGACTCGACCGTGTATCCGGGCGCAAGCGCTTCGGCGTCGCTGCGGGTACGGGCCGCTTTGACGCCCGCTTTCAGTGCGTCTTCGACACGTGTCGCAATGGGAAAGGCGTGACTCATGGCGCTCAGGTAAGCAAGCCCGGTGCCGCCGTCCAGCCGATATCTGCCGTCTGGGTCAAACGCAGGGCGGCGAGGCGCGCCATGCGCAAGGTAACGGCCTTGCGCCGCGCCGCTGGCAACCTGTCCTCCGGCGCGTCCCGGATGACCGCCCCACCGAATGCATCCGCCACGATCAGGCCCGTCTCATCCGGAATCAGTTCCTGCGGGAAATCGCTGGCGACGGCGAAATAGAGTTGGTCGCAAAAGGGCATGTATTCAGGCCATTTTGAATCCGACCGGAAATCGGCAATCGAGGATTTCACCTCTACCATCCAGATTTCGCCTGACGCACCGACGGCGGCAATGTCTGCCCGGCGATTGTTGGCCAGGCTCATTTCCGTCACGCCGAAAAAGCCGAGCCCACCAAGCAATCGCCGCGTCCCCCGGACGATTTCCCCCGCCCGCGAGTCCGGAATGCCTAGATCTGCCAGTTCAGCCATGAGTCCCTCAATTTTGTTCGCTTAATGTTCTGAAAACCGTACTGGCGATCCCGCCAGAAGGTCAAGGCCGCCGCGTGCTCCTCCTGGCGCTCTCCATAAAGTGATTAAATTCGGGAACGATTCTGATCCGGCATGCGCTCTAGCCCGTAGAGACTGTGTTAGTTTGGCAACATGCCCGTCGCAGAAGGAGATGACCCGTCATGGCAAACGCCTATAGCTCCAATGGACCTGCAGACCGAACCTATGTGAAAAAGGCGATGAAGGCGCCGATGCTGGAGGCCGAGCATGAGCTGGATCTGGCCCGCCGCTGGCGCGAGGAAGAAGACGAGCGCGCCCTGCATGAACTGACCCGCGCCTATCTTCGCCTGGTGATCGCCATGGCCTCGAAATTCCGCCATTATGGCCTGCCCATGCCGGACCTTGTCTCGGAAGGGAATGTCGGCCTGATGATGGCCGCCGCCCGGTTCGAGCCCGACCGGAAGGTACGGTTCTCGACCTATGCCAGCTGGTGGATCCGCTCTTCCATCCAGGACTTTGTGTTGCGGAACTGGTCGATTGTGCGCACCGGGACAACTTCGTCCCAGAAATCGCTCTTCTTCAATCTGCGGCGCCTGCGCGCCCGCATCGACGATACTGGAGACGGTGTGATGACCCGGGAAAACCGGACATGGATTGCCGAGCATCTGGGCGTGCCGGAGCGCGACGTGGAAAACATGGCGTCGCGCCTGTCTGCTTCCGACCGGTCTCTCAACGCCCCCATGGCGGTGGATGGCGATGGCGAGTGGCAGGATCTCCTGCCCGACGCCGCGCCCATTCCGGAACAGCAGGTAATGGAGTCGCGGGATTCGACGCGCCGCAAGGAATGGATCGCCAATGCGCTGAAGGCGCTCAATCCGCGCGAGACACATATCATCATGCAGCGCCGCCTCTGCGAGGATTCCGTTACGCTAGAGACCCTTGGCCACGAACTCGGCATTTCAAAGGAACGTGTGCGGCAGATCGAACATCAGGCCCTCGGCAAGCTGCGCCGCGCGCTCGAACGCATTGTTGGCGACCCGGACGAGGCGGGCCTCCTGCCCGGCACCTAATTGGTGGGGGTCTCCACGAATTCAAAATTGAGCGTATCGGAGATTTCCATTTCGTTCCCGCGCACATAGCCGCGGGCCAGAACCCTGTGTCCGACCGCCTCCTGGCAGAGCGACGCTGCGGCTCTCTGAATTTGCAATTTGAGGGCAGAGCCTTCGAGGGTCAGATCACAAACCGCACCAAACCCTTCCGCTCCCTGCATATCCACCACATGCCCGTGTACGAGCTGAAAGCCCTCGAAGGTCTCCGGGAGATCGCTGGCATAGGGTATGCGATATTGCATCGAGTACCACAGGCCAATCTCCTGCCGTCGCGCGTCGCGCTCGAACTCGAGAAGCGGTGCATTCGCGACCGCCGTATCCGGATACACCCGTACCCGCGCCCCGCCACGTTTCACCATCTCCGCATTGAGCCAGAATGCGGGCCCGAGGGCATCCACCGTCTGCGCATGGGCCAACGCACGATCATACCGGTCGCGCGTCAGGCCGCCGTAATGGAGCTGGACCTCCCGGCCGAGCACCATATCTTCCATCATGCGTTTGGACTCGGTGTAATAGGGTTGAGGCTCGCGCTCCTTGTACCCACCGGAGGGCGCCTCAATACCGACCAGGCGGACGCTTTGGCCCGTATCCAGCACAATCGTATCGCCGTCGACCACCCGCACGACCCGGCCCCGCTCCCCCGGCTCAAGACCGTCCAGCGGGCCCGCCGCATGGCACGCAGCCAGGATCGTGAGGATCCAGAACCCTGCTGTCGCTCGCGCCATCCAGTCCGCCCATCCATCCCGTCACAGGCGCATCCCAAGGCCCTGCTCCCGACAGCGTAGAGCCGGAAATTGCCGACTTCAATCCGCGCCGCAATTACCGTATAGCCGAACCCACCCAGCGGTCCCGTAGCTCAGCAGGATAGAGCAACAGATTCCTAATCTGTAGGTCGCGCGTTCGAATCGCGCCGGGATCGCCAGGGATTGGGGGAAGTTTTTGCCATTTGGGGCATTTTTCACGCTGAAGACCCAATCAACGTGCAGTCTTATCAATTCATTTAACCTTATTTGAACAGGCCCCCCTTAAGGTCACACCTGACGACTGATAATTGATCAATGGGGATGGATTCAGATGGACGAGTCCAAAACGCCTGTATTCGTATGTCCTGAGGACCAGCAGGCCTTTGCCAAAGTGTATGAACACGCAGGTGTTGCGACCGAGTTGATCGCGCAACACGGCACGCCGCCCTTTCCCAACACATTCGCATTGATGTTCGCCTACGCCGCAAAATCCGACAAGAAGATCGTGGTCGCGGTTGACGAGATGCTGGAACGTGGTGGGCTATGCCAGTATGAAATCGACGAAGTCTACAATTTGCACCTTCGTCCCACCGATGACCATGTGAAGCGGGAAAACATCGGACGCGAAGTCGAGCAGCAATTGTCCAGCGTCCTGGACCTTGTCGGCACCAGCGTAGAAAACAGCGACCAGTTCGAACTTGCGTTGAAGCAGATTGAGCGCGGCCTGTCCGATACGAGCTCGTCGAACGCCCTCTCCACCGCAGTGGCCCGCCTGATGTCGGAAAGCCGCCGCATGACCGATCACAGCCGCCAGCTGAGTGAAGGCCTGACGGCCTCCAAGAAACAGATCGAAAGACTGCAGCAGGAACTCGAAGCCGTGCGCAATGAGAGCATGCGCGACCCGCTGACCTCGATCTACAATCGGCGCGCCTTTGACCTGCGGCTGGCCGCAGAAGTGGATGCGGCAAAGAAACATGGCTCGAGCCTGAGCCTCGTGATGGCTGATCTCGACCATTTCAAGCGCGTGAACGACAATTTCGGGCATCGGGTCGGTGACGAGATCCTCAAGATCTTCGCATCGATCATCACGAATAATATCAAGGGCAAGGACCTTGTGGCGCGTTATGGCGGCGAGGAGTTTGCAATCATCCTGCCGGCGACGAGCGTCCAACAGGCGGCCCAGCTGATCGACCGGATACGGGAACAAATGTTCCAGCGGAAGCTTGTCCTGAAGGGCACGAAAACCCCCATTGGTGCCATCACGGCCTCTTTCGGGGTCACCCAGTATCAGCCCAACATGGCCATGAGCGACCTGATCGAACAAGCAGACCAGCGACTTTACCTCGCCAAGAGCAATGGTCGCAATCGCGTGCAAGCCGACGATCTGACCTCAAACGCCGCCTGATTTGATCCCTGTAGCAACAGGCCATGACCTGGCCTTCAGGATTTCGCACCCATCTGGTTCAGCTGATCTTCGGAATTCAGGATCATCTTGAGGTCTTCCCTGGCCTGATGGAGGTGCAGCCTTGTCTCCGTGATTTCTGACCGCTTGAGGCCCATCTCCCGCAGCACACGCACGGCATGGCCATTCCGGCTTGCCAGCATGAGCGCCTGTATGTCTCCGGCCTGGTCCGCTTTGGAGAGTTCTGATTGCAGGGTGTCCAGTTCTTTCGCGAGTTCGCGAAGCCGGGCCTGGACGATAGCCAAGGATTGCTCTGCCTTCTGACGTTTCAGCGCGACAAGCTTGAGCAGTTTCGGGCGCGGGTCTGCCATCACCCCCCCTGTGTCTGTTTGCGGACGCGATCCACGAAGCTGATCGCAGCAGCCACCGCAGCGAAATGGTCCGGATGGATTTCCTCATCAATCTCGACCAGACGATAGATCGACCGTGTCGAGGGGGGATCGCGATAGATCGGTATGTCATTGGCCTTCGCCGTTTCGCGAATCTTGGCGGCGAGGTGATCGACCCCCTTGGCAACGCAGACGGGTGCGCGGCCGCCTTCCGGGTCCCATTGAAGGGCTACGGCGTAATGCTCCGGGTTGACCATGACGACAGTCGCCGTCTTGACGTTCTGCATCATCTGGTTGCGGCTCATGCTGGACGCCTTCTCACGTCGCTTCTGCTTGAGCTGCGGATCGCCTTCGCTCTGCTTCTGTTCCTTCTTGATGTCTTCCCGGCTCATCTTCAGCTTGTTGGCGTGCAATTGGCGCTGAAGTGGCAAGTCGATAGCGGCAAGGGCGAACTGGAAGGCCCCGAAGATGAGGAACAGGGTCAGGACCTGAGAGAAGGTGAAATTGAAGAAGTGGCCAAGCTCTACCGCACTGCTGGCATAATAATGCTGGGCAAATCCATAGAGGAATACGGTCGCCAACCCGCCAGCGAACAACATCTTGACCATGTCTTTGAAAAAATCGAGCAGGCCCTTGGTGCCGTATTTCTTCTTCAGGTTTTCGGTCGGGGAAATCTTGTTGAATTCAATCTTGATCTTCTTCACCGAGAACGCAATCGACTGCTGGATGACGAGCGTGGCAAGCACGAGAGCCGCAAGGATCGCAAACAGGGGGATCACCTTGACCAGTGTGCGAACCAACCAAGCCTTTGTCGCGCCACCGCCATCATCAAATACGTCGGTCGCATAACTGTCAGCATGATACATCAGCGAAGAGAACTCGTTGAACATCGCGCCGGCCACCACTGCACTGAACACAATGGCTGCGATGATGATGCCGGCGAACAGGGCGAACGTGTTGGCTTCCTTGGACTGGGCGACATTGCCTTCGCGGCGCGCTTCGCGGCGCTTCTGTTCGGTTGCCTCGAACTCCTTCTCGCCACCACCGGATTGATCTTCGGCCATTGCCTACCTCACCACCAGCCGACGGAGCCGGACACCCGGTCCATCCAGACTATGAGAATAGTTGATACGGAAATGGCCAGAAGCACAAATCCTGCCCCGATCATGAAGGGCGCCCCCACAAAGGCCACCATCAGGGACGGCAGCGCCTTGTTTATGAAGCCGAGCGAAATGTTGTAGAGCAAATTGATCGCCACGAATGGCCAGGCAATCAGAACAGCGAACTTGATAGCCGTGAACATGCCCTCGATCACGAAGGACTGGTCGAACTGGGTGAGCGCGCCTACGGGGATGTCGGAATAGATTTCCGCCAGCCTGACGAAGACGCTGACATGATAGTCGGCAGACAGAAGCAGGACAGCGCCAGCCATGGCCAGCATGTTGGACACAACGGTCTGCGCCTCTGTGTCGAGCGCGATGCCGAGCATTTGCGAAAGCCCGATCGTCTGGGCGATGAGGGCGCCCGCCATGTTCAATATCCAGATCGATGTTCGCAAAAGAAGGCCAAGGCCCAGGCCAATGATAGTCTCCGCCCCCACAAGGCCCACAAAATTGGCGATGGAAATATCAGAAGGCGCCGACACGATACCCGACATGGCAAACAGGGTCGCCGCGCCGAGCAGGAGGGACACACGCACACGCGCCGGCACGGTCTGGTCGCCAATGCCCGGCATCAGGAAGATCACAAAGCTGAGCCTGGCCACGATCAGCATGAACAGGATAATCCAGGCCGAGAGTTGAGGCCCGAATGGCAACCCCTCCAGCATCAGACGACGCCAACAATATACGGCTTGCTCTTGGAGCCGATCTCCTCATACGCCAGCACGGCATTGCGTACGCCCTTGCTGGCGAGGACAGTCTGAAGGAAACGCCGCCGGCGCGAAGAGGTCGCAACGGCGGCAACGACGCCTTTTTGCGCCATCTCGTTGAGCTTGGCCTGCACCGCCGTTGTCAGCTCTCCAAACATTTCCGGCGGCAGGGCAATGTCCGACCCGCCATCTTCCCGCGAGATTTCGTGTTCGTTGAATTTCTGCTCCCAGTTTGTGGAGAGCTGGAGCAGCGGCAGGCGGCCCTGACCATCCTGAAGCCGGTCCACGATCTGGAAGCCAAGCCGCTGGCGGACGAGTTCCACGATGCGCGACGGCGCGCTGGACTGGGCTTTCACTTCGGCAATCGTCTCGACGATCAGGAACAAATTGCGGATTGAAACGCGCTCTTCCAGCAGGAGACGAAGGACGGACAGCAGGAGTTCCGGGCTGACCTTGCCAGGGATGTATTCATCGAGAAAACGCCGGTTGGCAGCCGCCCGTTCGCTGTCGCTGATATGAGTCAGCGCATCCAGCGTGTCGAGCATGACCATACGGGTGAAGACGAGGGTGAAATTGGCCTGGATGACTTCCAGCATATGGGTGGCGAGCACCTCGGTCGGCTCGACGGCCGGAATGCCGGCCGCGGCCAGTTCCTGTTTCTTTGTGCTCGGCAGCCAGCGCGCCGCCGCCTTGTAAACCGGCTCCTTGACCTTCTCGCCCTGAAGGTGCGGCAGCTGGCCGTCTTCCATCAGCGCAAGCAGGGAACCCGGACGCACAAGTCCACTGTCCACGCGGACGCCCTGAATGCGAATACGGTATTCGTTCTTGGTCAGAGTTGGATTGTCGGTCATCCGAATGGACGGCAGGACAAAGCCATATTCCTCCGCGATATACCTGCGGATCTTGTCGATACGACTCTCGAACCCGCCTGCCCCCTGTAGCACCATGCCGACCAGGTCCGGGGCAACTTCCAGATGGATCTCGTCGGAATGAATTGAGTCGCCAATGGCGAGGCTGGTCTGTGGCTCTTCGATTTCGCCCGCTTCCGCTTTTGCGGCCAACTCACGCTCGCGGCTGCGGATGTAGAAGGATGCCGTGGCGAACGCCGCCGCAGCCAGCATAAAGGGAATGAAGGGCAAGCCGGGAAAGAGCGCAAAGACTGCGAGGATACCCGACACGATCATCAGGGATGTAGCATTGCCGCCCAACTGAGCGCCCAGGGCCAGATCAATCGCCCCGTCTTCGCGGCCCTTGGCCAGGAGCATGGCGGCGGACACGGACACGATGACGGACGGAATCTGGGAAACCAGACCGTCGCCCACGGTCAGGATGGAGTAATTGCTGAGCGCCTGCGTGAAACTGAGGCCGTGGGCCGCGATGCCGAACCCGATACCGGCAACAAGGTTCAGGGCGGTGATGAGCAACCCGGCGATCGCATCGCCCTTTACAAATTTCGATGCCCCATCGAGAGAGCCGAGGAATGCAGCCTCCTCCTGTTCCTTCTGGCGGCGACTGCGCGCCTCATCATGGCTGATAGCACCAACGGCAAGGTCGGAGTCGATGGCCATCTGTTTGCCCGGCATGGCGTCCAACGCGAAGCGTGCGCCGACCTCTGCCATCCGGCCCGCACCCTTTGTGATGACCATGAAGTTCACGATTACGAGCACCGCGAACACGACGAGACCGACAAACAGGTTTCCGCCCATGATGAACATGGCGAAGCCTTCGATGACATTCCCGGCAGCATCCGTCCCCGTGTGGCCTTGGCTGATGATCAGTTTGGTCGAAGACACGTTCAGCGCGAGGCGAAGCATTAGAGAGGCCAGAAGCACACTCGGAAAAGACGAAAAGTCCAATGGCTTCTCGATAAAGATACTGGTCGTGAAAATCAGGATGGCGAAGGCAAATGACGCGGTCAGGCCGATATCCATGACCCACGCCGGGACCGGCAGGACCATGATGAGAATGATCATCATCAAGCCAATCGCAAGGACCGCTGTTGGCTTGGACAAATCGAAGAAGCGTGAAGTCGGCATGGAGGCCCTAACGGGAGATCATGGGGAGGACGGTATTGTTGAAAAAGTCCAGACAGATGCGAGTCATGTAGCCAAGCGACAGAAAGAACACGACGACCACGGCAAGGATTTTCGGAACGAAGGTGAGCGTCATTTCCTGAATGGACGTCAGCGCCTGCAACAAGCCAATGACGAAACCAAGGACCAGCGTTACGGCAAGAATGGGCAGCGCCATCATGGCCGCCGCCCAGAGCGCCCCGCGCAGCACTTCAAAGATCGCAAGTTCGGTCATATGTGGCCGCCCTGATCAGACCGGCATCCGGAGCAATTCCTGATAAGCTTCGACGACCTTGTCCCGGACGGTGACGGCCGCGTCGAGCACCAGTTCGGCCTGGGCCAGCGCCTCGACCATGGCATGGGGATCGGCGCCAGACACGGCGGTCTGCATGGCAGTCTGCTCAGCCCCCTGAAGCGCGGCCTTGAACGTAGAGAACCCCTCCGCAAGACCTGACTTTTCAGTCGGATTCTGCGCCGGCTTTTCGGACACCTGAGTCGGCTTGACTGAGCCGAGCGCGGCATATGCACTGAAACCTACATTGGACATTCTGCCCCCCTTTAACGCCTGAGGATATCGAGAAGTGACTGGTACATGCTTCGCGCCTGGCGGAACGAATTGAGATTGGCCTCATAGCTGCGATTGGCTTCGCGCATGTCGGCCATCTCAGTCACCAGCGATACGTTGGACGCGGTGACATAACCGTCTTCATCGGACAGCGGACTGGCCGGGTCGTAAAGGCGTTCGCCTTCCGTCTCGTCCAGGTCAACGCGCGTTGCAATGAAAGCATCCGCGGCGGTCGGCGCCTGTTCGACAGATAGTATCTTCCGGCGATAACCCGGCGTGTCCGCGTTCGAGACGTTCTGGGACGAAACGTCGATCCGTTTCGACTGGAGCTGCATACCGGAAACGGCCTGCAGCATCGTGGCCTTGAGCGAATCCATGACTTATCTCCTTTTGCCGATGGCCGTTCGAAGCAGGTCGAGCGACTTGGTGTAGACCGACAGCGCCATTTCATGCTGGCTCTGTGCATCGGCCGCCTTGAACATTTCAAGTTCGAGATTCACGGAATTGCCATTCGGTGAATTCGTCGTTTCCTTCTGGAATGTCCGAAACTGGGGGTCGTTCGCATCGGCCGTGCCCGTGGCAGCGCGCGCGAGGAAATCCTGGAAGCCCTCTACCTGCGTTGCCTTGTAGCCGGGGTCATTGGCGTGCGCGATATTGGTCGCGGACACCTTCTGGCTCTCTGCTGCGTGACGCGCCATGGCGCTGTAAACACTAAGAACGTCCAGATTGAGAATCGGCACAGAATCACTCCTAGTTAATACTTTGGAAGAATTGCCGGGGTAATTTGAAGAAAGGGTTAACGAATGAGCGGGATTTGTTTACTTGTTGAACACGACGCCTAATTTTCCTGATCGGCTGTACCGTGTCTGGGGTACCGTCACGGAGGTGTCTCCGGGTATGATCCTGATTGCGGGCATCAGCGAGTTTTCTCGTCTCGGAAACGAGATCCGCGTCCGCACGCGCCAAGGCGAAGTGTTCGGGGAAGTCCTCGCGGTTTCAGGCGAGCACGTGAAAGCGATGCTGTATGGAGAGTCCGACGCGATCCGCATTGGTGACCGCGCCATGCTGGAACAGGATGCCTATGTTGAGCCCGGCGATCATTGGCTTGGCAAGATTGTTGATTATCGCGGCACCGTATCGGGCGAGCGTAACGCCTCGTCTGCCTCAAACACGACCCGTCGCCCCTTGAGGGCCGCACCGCCCGCCAACACGTCCCGCAAGAGCCTTGGCCAGCGCCTGTCGACGGGCTGGATGATCACCGACACAATCCTGCCAATCTGCCAGGGGCAAAGAATGGGCTTGTTTGCCGGATCAGGCGTCGGCAAATCGACCTTCCTGGGTTCGCTCGCAGCAGGCTTGAAAGCCGACCGGGTCGTCATTGCCCTGATCGGAGAGCGTAGCCGGGAAGTGAATGAGTTCGTTCACAAGACTCTGCCTAAATCCGTTCTGTCGCGAACCGTCATCATTGCTGCAACGGCCAACGATCCGCCAGGTGCCAAGAAACGCGCCGCTTTGTGCGCCATCGCCACGGCCGAGCATTTCCGGGATGAGGGTCATCAGGTCTTGTTCCTGTTTGATTCGATTACAAGATTTGCCGAAGCCCACAGGGAGGTTTCACTGGCGGCCGGCGAGACCCCTGCCCTCAATGCCTTCCCGCCTTCTACCGTGCGGGCGATAGCAGAAGTCGCCGAACGGACGGGTCCTGGCGCAAAGGGCCAAGGCGATATTACTGCAATCTTTTCTGTCCTCGTAGCGGGCTCAGACATGGAAGAACCCGTGGCCGACATGGTGCGCGGCGTACTCGATGGTCACATCATCCTGTCACGGGAAATTTCCGAACGCGGACGGTATCCCGCCATCGATGTCCTGCGCAGCGTTTCAAGATGTCTGCCGGATGCCGCAAGACCGGACGAGAACACAACCATCAAGGACTATCGAAGGACGATCGCGCTCTACGAGGAAATCGCGCCCATGCTGCGCGCGAACCTGTATGAACGGGGGCATGATGCGGCCGGCGACCGGTCGATCGAACTCTATCCACAGCTGGATACTTTCGTCTCGGAACCGAACAAGGCGCAAATCCCGCAAGCCTTCCAGCACCTTCAAGGACTGCTGAACAGCAAGCCTGGCGAAGCCGCAGCCAAGTCCTAACTTGAAACGATGCTCAGGAACAAATTCTGGCTCGCGGTTGATCCGAAGCCGGCGGCATTGTTTAGCAGGGTCAGCGCCACGGACCCGGATGAGAGCGATGACTGGCCGTTTGCGATGGAATCCATCGTGTGAAACCTCTGGATGACCTTGTCCATAACATCTTCATTGGTCAGGTCTGTTACCTTACTGATGGAAAAGACGCTCAGCATCCGCTCTTTCAGGATGTCAGCCTGCTGATCGACATCAAGCTTCTGCCATGAGGTCGGCAGATTAAGTGCCGTCTCCAGAACTGTCCGAACAGGAACATCGCCAAGAATGCGATAGAGATTGGCCGAATCGCTCGACTCCTCACGCACGAGGTCGCCGATCTTGGCCTTGTAGTTCAGGCTTAACTTCATGTTGTTATCGACATCACCAACGGCTGACCGGAAGGAGGCCAGCTCAAAATCGTCAGACAATGTTGCAATCGCATCCGCGGACAGTGATATCTTGCCATCCGTGATGACGAACGTGCTAGCGAAATTCGTGTAGGCCTGATTATTCAAGCGGGTCAGGAAATTACTGTCTGGATCAGCCTTTTCCTCCATCACATGGCGGATGAAACCGGCCTTCCATTCCTCCCCCCCCAGGTCAAACGCCGTCAGGGAAATACGCAGCAAGCGCTTGTCGGAGAGGAAATCTTCCATCGCGATGGGCGAAGACATCTTGTCCTGGAAATATTTCCGGTCATTTTTGACACTCGCGGAATCAGTGAACCCCTCCAACTGCTTGTCGAATGTGGATTCAAGGAATTTCCACCCGCCATAACCTGTGAGAGGGATGACCGGCTGATAGACCATGTCACGCGACCTTGGCTTGCGTTTCGAACGAGGATTTCGAGCTGGCCACTTTCAGGAGCTCCGCCTCAATCGCAACAATGTTGCGAAGATGGCAAATCGCCGAATAGAAATTCCCACGGTTCAGCATGGATTTCAGATCGATCAGAAGTTTCGGGTTGATGGTCTCGAACACGTCTTCGAGACGGTCGCATTCTTCAAGCACGGCAGGCAACACGTCATCTTCCGGCAAGTCGCCAGTAATGATCAACTGGATGGCATAGTATATGCGCTTTGTGGGTGTATCCACATCCTGCGGTTTGAGCGCGTCGCGGCAGCGAAGAATTCTCGCATTGTCATCGACCACGCGGACGGTGGAAGGCTTGTCCCCGTTCTCCAGCAGCGCTCCGTTCACGACGAACCGTTCACCAGCTGCCAGTTTGAGCACAAGTCCTGACATTATTCTGCCGCCACGTCTGCCGGAGAGGATGAACGTTCTTCCAGGCCTTGCATGATGATTTCATTGATCTCGACCAACTCGATAATTTCAGCCTTGCGGGAGAGCACGTGATAGCTGATCTGGCGGACAGATTCCGCGAGCGCGATCAGGTTTCTCTTGAGAGCCGGGTCCAATTCGTTGGCGTCGCTCATCAAGTCTGTGGAAAGAATTTGCCAAAGCTTGAGATTGCGATCGATAGCGTCTGCCCAGACAGCGGGCTGGGGCGTTTCGACCTCGTCGACGTTTTTGAGTGCCTGCGTGATGTCCTGAAACAGGGCATATTCGATCTGCCCCGTATTGGCGGTGCGGCTCGTGACCTCACCATATGCCTTGTATGCCAGTTGTTGCATGCACCCTCTCTACGCCTGGTAATAAGCGGGTCCAGGCACCAATCAGCGCCTGGACCCTATGGTATTATCTGAACAGCGACAGAAGTGTCTGCGGGTTCGAGTTGGCAATCGACAGCGCCTGAACGCCGAGCTGTTGCTGAACCTGCAGGGCCTGAAGCTTGGCGGAAGCCGCTTCGATGTCCGCGTCGACCATGGCGCCGATACCGGACGTCATCGAGTCAATCAGTGTCTGAACGAATTCGCCCTGACCTTCGATCTGCGTCTGGGCAGAACCGAATGCCGTAGCGGCGGAGATCGACGTATCAAGCAGATCCTCGATCGTATTCAGAGCGGTTGTGGCAGCCTCTGACGATTCAACGCTCAGCTCAGCGATGGCCCCAAGGCCACCTGCAGCAACCGCTGCATTCTGGGAAGCCAAGGCACCCAAGTTGACTTCCACGTCGCCACCATCAGCAGTCAAGGTCAGCGTGGCAGCATCAGTTGCTGGATCATCCGCTTCTGCGACTGTAACTTCAAGATTGGTGATGCCCGCATCGTCCAGCAGGGTTTTGAGGCCGGCAACAACTTCGTTGTTTGTATCACCGTCCACAGCTGTGTAGGTATAGTCGTTGCCATCGGCGCTGACCGTGAAGGTGTCACCAGCGGAAAGCGTACCACCGGCGATCGTCACGTCAGCAGCCTCACCATCCTCAATGACAGACTGGACGTATGTCGTAGAGATACTTGCTGTAGCGAATGTGATGTCGCCGCCGTCAGCAATCAGGGTCACTGTTGCATCATCCGTAGCGGGATCAGCACCGTCAGCACCACCTGCTGTTTCAAGGTTGGTAACTCCAGCCGCATCAAGTGCATCACGAAGTTTTGCGGCGATTGTATTCGTGTCGTCGCCATCAACGGCAGTAACCGAGATGTCCTCACCGCCGACAGTGAACGCAAAAACGTCACCAACGGCAACCGCGCCGCCTTTGATCGTCAGCGTCGTGGTATCGCCGTCGGAAATGGTTCCATCCGCGTCGGATGATGCGATCGTACCAGCCGAACTCGCAACCTTGTCGACATCATTTTCGGTGGCCGTATCTTCAGTGGACACATAACCAGCGTCGGTTGCTTCCTTGTCAGCGGCGTCCACGGCTGCCGACGTTTGCAGGTCCTGGCGCTCAACTGTGATGGACGTCGCAGAGACCGTACCATCGGAACCGCGATCCAGCGAAGCAAGGATGCTGACGCTATCGGTGCCTTTGAGCAGGTTCTGGCCGTTGAATTGAGCGGCATTGATGATGTTGCTGATGGCGGTGCGCTTGGCATCGATGTCAGTCTGGATCTTGGAGCGGTCATCAGCGTTCAGGTCTTCCTGAGCGGAAACGATCAGTTCCTTCATATCCTGCAGGAGGCTCGTGACCTGCTCGGAAGCAGCACGGGCGACACCCACGGTCGAAGAACCCTTATTCAGGGAGTCGGTGATCTGGTTGAAGCTTTCCACGTCCGTCGACATCACGGTCGAGATAGCCCAGATGGCGGCGTTGTCTTTTGCGGTGGCGACCTTTTTACCGGTCGAAATCTCGGACTGGACCGTCTCGAGATTGCTGTTGATTCCGCGCAGAGTCTGCAGCGCAACCATCGCACTATTATTGGTCAGAATACTGGACATTTGAATGTACCCCATGTTCGTCAGGCCAGCGACTTAGTCGCCGCCTAGGTTCGATCTCACGTCGTCCTGACGTCGGGAATTCCCGCAACCCATCTTGGTTCGCTGTAACTGGGTATACAGCAGCCGTGTATAATCAGTTAACCGTCAGGCCTTCTTAAGATAATTTCCAGTGGCTTTGGTAAACGGCGTCTGCAAGCCATTCGATTGATAGGCGCCAACATAGGAGTCCTGGGATACCCGGCCCAGCCGGGAAACAATATTCTGGAGGCCATTCTGAACGGCCCGGAAGTGGATAGAGTTCTCGGCGGCGGCCTGGATAATTCCCTTCAGACGTTTCTGGAAATTCTCTGCGCGGAGCATATGTCCCGCATCCCGAAGCAGGGAGTCAAATGCTTCCATCGCTTGAACCTTTTCCTCAGCCAGCTCCGCAACCCTATGGACCTGACCTGACAGGAGAAGATGCTTTTCAGCCGACAGGACACTCTCGACCTGAGACATAATATGCTGTGCGTGTGTGGTGTCAGTCATCGGAGATCGCTCCTGTCTGGTCGGCGGTATTTCCGGTCGCATTCAATCCCAATGGGTGCGTTCGGGCGAGGTCTTCCGCAATCGCCTCAATCATCATTCGGGAAAAAGCCGAGGCAGCCTCGCCACCTGACTGGGTAAAGGCTTCTTCCAGCCCGGTATGGCTCAGCATTTCGGACCAGAGTAGCTGCTCGAAACGCATACCAACTTCTTCGGCGTCATTCCGCATTGGGCCTTTGGAAGTCGGCTGGTTGGGAGATAGAGCCGTGGCCATGCCTGCACCTAGAATATCTGTCATGCTTTCCCCTCCTGATCTCCGATAAAACGCGACACGAACCGCGTATGCTTAAAACTTATTTTACTACTGTTGGGCCAAACAGGGTTAAGAGAAACCTAATCTGGATTAACCTATGACGCCTTTCCTGAGCCTGGATGGATTGTCAGCAGCCGACGCGTCTGGCGGGTCGCCTGGTACGTCTCCACTGGCGGATGGGGAACTTGGCAAGGCATTCTTGCAACAATTCTCGGAACACAACGGGCAGGATGAGTCATCAGATCAGTCTTTGACGGTGACCATTGATCCTAGAGGCGCGAATGGCTCCCCTATTGTTTACTTGAACCTCGAAACCGAGATTGACGCGAAAATCCCGGCAGACGTAGAGGTTGAGTCTACGGATACAGAAGAGCTCAATGCCAAAGCCATACAGGCGGATAGCGAAGTGGCGCTCGCCGCCATTCCTGCTGATGGCGATCCGGAAGCCTCTCAGAGCACGAATTCAGACTTGGACGTGAAGTTGAACTCTGACGCTGACGACAGCGAACTCACTACCACTGAGACTCCTGCACCCGTTGTGACGGCCCCGACTCCTGAGGAAAATTCCGAAGATGACCTCTCAGACTCAGACGCCGAGACCATCATTACACTCGCTCCGGACACGCAAGAAGTCATCGAGAACGCTGATTCGGGCCTAGGTGCCGAGATCGCCGCACTTTCTGCTGGCCAAGCCGGTTCGGCTGCACCAGTGGAAACCATGGCCCCCAAGGCACAGAGGGCTGTTGAACCTGTTCGCGAACTGGATGCGGTAAAATTGAGCCTGGATTCCGATCTGGTCAGCGATGGCGCTCTCGAAAGTGATTCGCATCAGCAAGCAGCTCAGGATGCTGCCAAGGTAGGAATGCCCACGAATGCCATTCAAACACAGGATAGCGCGTCCCCGGATGTTCCTGCAGCCGAGCCCGCAATTTCTGAGTCCGCTTCCATGCCATCGACTGCCCCTGCGCAGCCTTTCACGCTAGGCGCTACAACAGACACATCCGGCATAGCGTCTGATAGTCCTGCGAGTATGACGTCTGGCGTCTCCGCCGCGGCCGTCACGACCTCAGTATCTTCAGCGCCAGTGACCCAACCGGTTGCCGCACCCGCGCAGGCACCAACGCATTATGTCGCCGTCCCGGCAGACATTGCGAGCATTATTTCGCAAGAACTATCCTCCGACAGCCAGACCAACCATGTCCGGGTCCAGCTCGATCCGCCGGAACTCGGTCGGGTCTCTCTCGAATTCAAATTCGATTCCCATGGTCTCCAGCATGTGGTTGTCACAGCCGATTCGGCCGATGCTATTCGACGCATTCGGGCCTTCCATCCTGACCTCGTATCCGTGCTCGATGAGCACGGTCTGTCGAGTCAGGACATGACCTTCCGTGAACAGGCCTCTGGCCAGAACCCGGCCCAGGACTGGGCAGGTGCCGACATAGCGCCAGCCGATGACGAGGCCGACATGATGGCCGAGACTTCGGCCCCTCTTCCACGTACGCCCCAACCCAGATCCGCTTCAGCCGGTCTGGACATACGGGTATAGGAGCTAACACTCATGAACACGATCGAATCGACCGGCGGCGCCCAGACCACATCCCAGACGAGCGCCACGTCCTCTGCCACGCAGCAATTTGGCCAGGAGTTCAACAATTTCATCAAGCTCCTGACCGCGCAGGTTCAGAATCAGGACCCGCTCTCCCCGATGGATTCGACCCAGTTTGTCGACCAGCTCGCGACCTTCTCCACGCTTGAGCAGCAGGTGCAGACAAACTCCAGTCTTGGCGGTATCTCCTCCCTGATCGGAGACCTGCACACCATGTTCGCTAGTGAATGGCTGGGTGAAACGGTAACGCTGGAATCCTCCTGGGTGCCCTATACCGGATCCGAAGTCAGATATCTCACCAATACACCGTCAGAGGCCGACAATGCCTATCTGACCGTACGAAATTCGGAAGGGGAACTCGTCTGGTCCCAGCAACTGGATATGGATGATGAAGTCCACACCTGGAACGGCCAGACAAATACAGGCGAGACCGCCTCGACGGATGAGGTCTTCGAGTTCAACATCGATTTTTATCAGGGGACGGAATATATTAGTTTGGGCGCCCCTCAGATCATCACAACAATTACGGATGTTGGCAGTGAGAACGGTGTGCTTCGCTTCGGAACATCCTCGCACCTGTCCGCCGACCTTTACAGTGTCAGCAAGTATTCCGAACCTGAATAGCCGCGCTGTTGGCCGGGCCTGAACAGACCTACGCCACTACAAATCCTGGCGCGCCATATCCAGAATCAGCACATTGCGAATGCCTTCCGGAATTTCATTCTGGAGGTTTGTCAGGATCATGGCCCGCAATGTTTCGTAATTATCGACATCCGTGATCGAGTTCAGCGTACGTCCGCCACTGCTCAGCTTGACCAGGGTAGTCATGATATTGTCGCGCAGCACTGGTTCCTTGGAAAACAATTCCTGCGAAATCGCTGTGTCCACTTCCAGATTGAGGTTCAGGATAACCAGGCTCTGCACCCGGTCATCTTCGATCATGGGCACCACAAATTCCCGTGAGAATTTGTAATAGGTCACATCGGCCGCGTCGGCATCGCCATGCTTGTCGCTGCTTCCATGCCCCTTTTGCTCTTTCTTCTCCTTCTTTGGCTTCGCGTGACCCTCGCCCTCATCGCCACCAGTGTCATGTGCCGCGCTGGCTGGCTTCGGACTGGAAGAGCCCGACTTCAGGAAATAGGCCGTGCCGCCGCCCGCAGAAATTGCGAGAAGGGCCACAATGGAAGGAACGATTTGTTTCATGAAGAAATCCTAGAATGGCACGACCTTGTCGATGATCTTCTGGCCAATACGCTGTTGCGGAACCGATGTGGCGTCACCGCTGTTGAGATAGGAAATTCGCGCATCTGCGATCTTTTCATATGTAACCGTATTGGTGCGGGTAATATCCTGTGACCGGATCACGCCACTCACCGTCAGCATACGCACTTCATTACTGACCTGCGTCTGCTGGAATCCCTGAATGACGAGGTTGCCATTAGGCTCCATTGCGACAACGCGTGCCGCAAGGGTGAAAGCGACCTTCTCCGCACGGTTCATCGCGCCGCTCCCATCAAGCGTGGAACCACGATTGTAATCCACGCCGGGCGACAAGGTGGCGCCGCCAGGCAATACGCCGTTTGCCCATTCCGGCAGACCGAACAGCGCATCGACATTCACGTCGGCGCTACTGTTCCGGTTGCGTGACAGAGAACTTTGCATGCTTGCCTTGTCATCCATTTCGACAACGACCGTCAGGAGGTCTCCCACAGCCTTCGCCCGGCGCATGCTGAGCAAGGCATTTGGGGCGGTGGTCCAGAGCGACGCATCACTGGCACCCGCAGGTTCGGCATAGGCCGTCTGCATGTGGGGCATGGTTGTCGGCGGTGCCGTCATGTCGAAAGTGGCATCGGCTGACGGTACGGACGCGCAAGCGGTGACGCCGAGCAGCGCGGCGGAGAATGTAAGATAGTTTTTCATTGAACAAGCACCCATCCGTCTTTCTGGACAATTCCGCTTACGATCTTCTTCGAATTCAAATTCAGGATTGCAACCGACTCGTCTTCAGTGGCCTCGCCCATGGCGCGCCCGGTCGTCGTGATTTCCAGCGCACCACTGACGAATTTCACGGTTACCAACTGGTTGCGCCGAATAAGCCGCGGCGGGCGAGTGTCATCCATGGACAATTCCTGCCCGACATAAACCGTACGCCGCACTTCCCTGCCAATGAGGGGATTGTCCGCATCGACCATCGCTCCGGACTCGGTGGAGGCGTTGGCCGCCGTAACTGTATCACCAGCGCGAATAACTTCCTTGGCCACAAGCGATGACGCGCCAAATATATGCGCCGCCAAGCCAAGTCCTACAGCAATAGCCGGTATCATTCTGTTACCTCAATCTGGTTGTAGCAGCCAGCATTTCATCCGCTGCCGTGATGACCTTGGAATTCAGCTCGTAACCGCGCTGCGCCTCAATCAGTTCGGAGATTTCCTGCACGACGTCGACACTGGATTCTTCAAGGAAACCCTGACGGATCAGACCCATGCCCTCTGTGCCGGGAACCAGCTGGTTTGCCGGACCGGATGCTTCGGTTTCCCGAAACAAATTGTCGCCCATGGCCTCGAGGCCCTTCTCGTTGATGAAGCGAACGAGCGAAATATTTCCAATGGCCTGCCCTTCGGATCCATCGTTGAAATAGGCAACGACCTCGCCATCGCGGCTAATCGCGACGTTTCTCGCATTTTCTGGAATGACCAGACCGTCTGCCAACGGAAACCCGTCCATGGTGACGATCTCACCCTCTGCGCTCCGGTTCAGCTTTCCGTCTCGCGTATACGCCGATTCACCGGATGGCAGAGTGATCTCGAAGAACCCCGTTCCATCGACGGCCAGGTCCAGCTCGGCACCTGTCTCACGTAGGCCACCCTGGATGATTTCCATGGAAACCGAGGAAGGTTTTACCCCGGTGCCCAGCTGGATCCCTGCTGGCACAACCGTTCCCACCTGGGAGGTAATCGTGCCCGGCGTAAGATGTTGCTGATACATCAGGTCCGAGAACTCGGCCGTGCGCGGGCGATAGGCCGCCGTGCTCATGTTGGCGATATTGTTCGAGATGACCTCAACGCGCATCTGTTGAGCGGCCATCCCTGTCGCGGCAATCTGCAAAGCCTTCATTTCATTCCCCTCAGGTTCGTAGCCAGCCTCACAGCTGGCGCATCGTCTTGATCAACTGGTTGATCCGCTCATCTTCTTTTTCAATCAGCGACTGTCCGGCTTCATAGGCGCGCTGCACTTCGATCAGGCGTGAAACTTCCAAAATGGACGAGACGTTGGACTGCTCCAGCGTGCCCTGCACCACAGCCGGCTCTTCCACCTGCTGGTAGCCGCCTGGCGCAGCGAACATTGTGCCGCCCTCCTGATTGATTTCGCCGTCCGCTACGACGACTGCGATCTGTCCCAGAATTTCTTCGCCTGACGAGACCGTCCCGTCCGGAGCAATCGACACACGGGTCACTTCCTGACGTATCGCGATCGCGCCGCCGCCCGCGCCCTGGACCTGATGGCCGAAGGCATCGATCAGATTGCCATCTGCTGAAAGCTGGAAGGCCCCCGCCCGGGTCAGCCGTTCGCCAGCCGGCGTCTCCAGCACGAAGAAACCTTCCCCATGAATCGCGAGATCAAACTGGCCGCCAGTGTGTTTCATGGCGCCCTGTGTGAGATCGAAATTATGACCGGCCAGACTGCCCATGGACAAGCTTCCGGACTCGTCGCCCGTTGCCGCAATATGCTCGGCAAAAATAGCATGATTGGATTTGAACCCTGTCGTGCTTGAGTTCGCCATATTGTTGGCGATCACCTGCATCTCGCGCAGGAGGCCGTCTTGCCGGGTCAGGCTCGCGTAAATCGCATTGGACATCAGGGTGTCTCCTGAAAATTGGCATCCAGCGCCGAGCCGATCTGGCGGAGATGCTCCGGGATCTGACTCAGCTTGATGCGTTGAAGACGGGGTTCGGCTTTGCCAAACTTCAATGCCAGGACCGCGTCGACGCGCGGGCGGTACTCTTCCTGGGTAATACGCTCAGCGGCCGTATAGACCGCCGCCGGAAGGAGCCAGTTGCCGGAGGCCGCATCTGTTTCGATAAGGTCCACAACAGTTGCTGCGTCCAGCGCCACTTTTGAACCCACCTTGGCCCGCCAGGTCCGGTCGTTCATCAAGATAGCGCCCATCGCTGCAAAGCGCATGACGTCCGCATTTCCGGGCCGGGTTTGGGTGAGGTCTCGCAAGCTCGCAAAATCCTGCATGCGGAAAGCGAGCGCGGCGCGATCGGAAACCAGGCTTTCGCTCTCGCGAATGTCCTGAGACAAGGTCGTCATGACCGTCATCAGGCCCAACGTCCCTGCGAACCGGGCGGCAGACTCGGTCACGTCGTCCTGACTGGCATTGCCGGACAGGATATCCTTGTTCTCGCTGACAGCACTCATGGCGGCGAGGCTGGCCAGCCGGTCTTCGCCATCAAAATCTTTCTGGAGCCGGGCAACCAGTTGATTGCCCAGCATCTTGTGGGTCTTCGGATCCTGCATGGCTGGCAGCTCCGCAAGCTCGGAAATCATCTCATAATCTGATAACTCGCCCGGACCTTTCAACATGGTTTCAAGGCTGGCTCGGACGTCAGATCCGCGGGGCAACCGCTGGACATTTTCAAGAAGCTCGCCAACCAGCTCTTCCTGCAAGTCTGCTTCCACCGGCAAGCCATGCCGCATCAGCACAGCTGCCGCCTGAGACCGCAATTCCGGCACCTGCAGGAATTTGCGGAGAGCTTGTTCCCGCTCAGGGCCACCCTGGTTCAGGTCGAGGACCGCCCGATTGAATGACAGGCTGGGCGCGCGTCTTACTTCCTCGGCAGAAAAATCCGCCATCAGTTTTTCCGCCAGGAGCGATTGCCCCATGCGGTCCAGCGAGGGCACGGCCAGCGATGCTGTCCGGGTCTTCAGCCGATAGGGCAGTCGCCGGTACGTCATCAGATTGAGATCAAGAAGGTTGACCCCCTGCTCATCGAGTAACGACAGACGTGCGAGGGATAACCAGATGTCCCCGAACATGTTGCAGGCCGCAACCTGCTCAAAAAGTTCGATTTCGGATACCGCCCCATCCTCAAGCAGGTGGGTCAGATTGCGGATGTAACGGCTGTCAGGGTCTTCCATACCGGAAACTTGCAAGCGCGCTTCGGCATACAGGCCGATGGAAATGTATGCCATCGCGACGTCTGCGGGCGTGAGGCTGCCCCCGGTCACGACCTGTTCCGCGCGCCAGTTCAGAAAGTCCTCATACGAGGTGAATTCCTCGAAGGGCTGAGTGTCCAGTACCGTGTCGGTGATACATGCGGAATCCACCTCAACCGGCGCGGCGGCATCGGCTGGTGCCAGCCGGCCACGGAAGAGTTGTGTGGACGCAGGCACAGGATCGGCCGCCGGGGCCTGTCCGGTAGGGGTCAACAGCCCCTCCCCGATCGCCTCATCTACGAAGTCGCGAAAATGCTCCGAAAGCTCATCGGCTTCCGCCGCGCGCCTCTCCTCACCCGCCGCAGACGGCGCCTCTGCAAACGCCGAGAAGCCCGCCAAAAAGGCGAGCCCGGCAAGGAGGGGAAGACGGCGAGTCATCAGGCGGCCTGTTTCAACCCCCGGATGGCTTCCTCAACTTCATTGAAGGAGGGGCGAACACGTGTCGGCGCGTGACGACGCGCGACTTCAACGCATATGTTGACCGGGTTCTTGTGCAGGTTCGACACGAGCACCTCACCGATCATCGAGTAAAAATTGTGCTCTTCCAGACGGATATGTTTTACGCGGGACGCAAACGGACCCACGATGCCATAGGCTAGGAACACGCCGAGGAACGTTCCGACCAGTGCACCGCCGATCATGCCGCCAAGGATTTCCGGCGGTTTGTCGATTGACGCCATCGTCTTGATGACGCCGAGAACAGCCGCAACGATCCCAAGAGCCGGCAAGGCATCGGCCATATTCTGCAAGGCGTGCGACCCGTGCAGCTTTTCCTCGATCAGGCTATCCAGCTGCTTTTCCAGAAGCTCTTCAACTTGGTGAACATTGTCGAAGTTCATGATCATGGAACGGATGGTGTCGCAGATCATCTCTATCGCGCGCTTGTCCTTGAGGATCTTGGGGTATTTGGCAAAAATCTCGGATTCCTGCGGCGCCTCGATGTGCGCTTCGATATCGACCGGGTTCTTCTTCAGGACATTCAACAGCTCATGCATCAGGCACAACAGGTCCTGATAGTCGGTCTTTTTCCACTTGGGACCCTTGAAGGCGGCCATCATGTCTTCGCCGGCATGCTTGATGGTGGTCATGTCATTCCCAGCCAAGAAGGCACCAGCGGCTGCCCCTCCAATCATCATCATTTCGAACGGAAGCGAATGCGTAATGATATCCATGTGCCCTCCGGCCAGGATATACCCGCCAAAGACCATCACCACCGTAACAACCAGTCCTGCTATTGCGTTCACTTACAAACTCCTCTCATCCCACCGCCCGTGCGAGGGACCGATTCAAATTTCCGCAATTTCCCTGATGACGTTTTCCGCCACCGGCAAGCGCAACTTCAGCGCCCTGAACCCTTTCCAGGCGCCCAATTCGCCCTGGCTGATCGGCAGCGACCCGCTGACCGTGTCCGCACTCAGGACCAGTTTGTCCATCTTGGCGCCGGGCAGTGCGATCACCTGCCCGACTTCCAATTGCGAACACTCACCAATTGTCATGGACATGGAGTCGAGCACAGCATCCAGAATGACCGTAGTACTTCGAACCCGTTTCCGGAGAACGTCACGGCCGCTCAAATCCTGTGACACAGGCGCTTCTGTACTTTCCTGAAGCCTACGTGCGATTTTCTTTACGTCTTCCATCTTCAAGACCAGCTGGATTTCGGGGGTATCGTCATCCCCTTCGATCAGCCAACTGTCCTCGCCGCCATCACCGCCCAATGTATACAGGAGGCAGAGATAGGTTGTGTCCTGTCCGAACGTGTCGCCGGACGCGGAAAAGTCGGCCAGACGCAATGAAGTGGCAGGGGCCAGCTTCGTAGCCGAGGCCTCTACGCGCAACCACAGCACCCGCGCCGCATGTTCGGACATCAGCCGGAGAAAAAGATCAGGCGCATTCTTGAGGCTGCTGGCGTCCTGGCGTAGCCGCGTCGCCGAATATTTGCGAGCTCCTGGCGTATTGATAGCCACGGCAACAACCGGGCCCTCGGACTCAGAGACCGAAACGAATGCATAGGATTCCTCAAAACCCTCTGCTGGTTCGTTCCCTGTTAGGACTTTGCGGCTAGAAATCGTTGGAACGATGGTTAAGCCGTAGACTTCCTGTGCCCATTGGCCAATGGCGAGGGACAGCATGGCCCATAGGGCTTCGCATTGCCCCACGGACGGAGGTAACCCTCCGCCAGCCCCTATCTTTTTCTGTAGCACAGACGACACAACGAGCCCACAATTCTGAATCCCAGTTCCGTCTGGTAGGATTTCAGTAATTTGGTTGCTGAATGGTTACCAAGACCAGACCAAACGGCCTGATGGGATTATCCGTAATTTGATTTCGCCCTGATATTACGGATTTTCTTGAACTCAGGGCGGATTCCAAATGGTCGATCCCAAATCGGCAAACACGCAACCTATCATCATCAAGCGCAAGAAGGTGGTCAAAGCTGACGGCCATCATGGCGGCGCCTGGAAGGTTGCCTATGCTGACTTCGTCACCGCCATGATGGCATTCTTTCTCCTGATGTGGCTGCTCAACGCCACAACGGAAGAACAACGCAAGGGCATTGCCGACTATTTCAATCCGACCATTCCGATCAGTCGGATTTCCGGCGGCGGCTCGGACGGATTGAACGGCTCATCCATGTTCACGGAAGACACCTATGCCAAGATGGGCACGGGCGGCACGCGTCAACAAACGGTCGACGCCCCGAAGGATGACACCAAGTCACGTGCTGAGGCCAATACGCAGGAGATCGCGGAAAATCTCCACAACCTCCGGGAAGAACTGAGCCAGAAATCGAAGAGATTATCCGATCACCTTCTGATCAAGATGTCTCCTGAAGGCATGGTACTCGAAGTGATCGACTCCGACAGCTCGCCCCTCTTCGCCGTTGGCAGCAGCAACCCGACGCCGCTCCTGGAGGAATTGCTAGCCTCGATCTCCGGGTCGCTCGACGCCTTTCGCAATGACATCAAGCTCGTGGGACATACCGATAGCCTGCAATACCGTCTGAATGCGAACTATGATAATTGGAATCTGTCCACGGACCGGGCGAACATCATTCGCAAATTGCTCCTGGAACAAGGCCTCATGCCATCGCGCCTTCGCGAGGTCTCTGGCCGCGCCGATACTGACCCCCTTGCCCCGGACAATCCATCGGCATCCCAGAACCGGCGCATCTCGATTATCATCCTGACGGACCAAGGCCCCAAAGGTGAATCAAGGTTATCTGCTTATTAACAAATGCACTCCACTGATAGAGTCACATCTGTCGTAGGAGTCGACCATGAGCATTTCTTCATCCCTCAATGCGGGTGTGATGGGGCTGAACTCGAATTCAAGCCGCCTTTCCGCCATTTCCGATAACATCGCCAACTCATCAACGTATGGATACAAGCGTAGCCAGGTTGATTTCTCCAGCATGGTCCTGCAGCAGCAGTCCTCTGCCTACGCCGCAGGTGGCGTCCGGGTTTCGGCGTTCAAGGACATTTCGGCAACCGGGTCTCTTATCTCCACCGGTAACGCAACAGATTTAGCTGTTTCCGGACGCGGTCTTGTTCCGGTTACGGACAACACGGGCGTGAACTCGCTTTCTTCCGAGCGTAATCTGATGCTCCTGCCCACCGGCTCCTTCTATGCTGATGAGAGCGGAAACCTCAGAACACAGAGCGGCCTGTTCCTGCTTGGCTGGCCAGCCAACTCCGACGGGGAGATCGGCAATGTCAGCCGCAACAGCGGCAGCAATCTTGAGCCAGTCAACATCGCCGCCTCCCAATACACCGCATCGCCGACATCCCGCATCGAACTCGGGATCAACCTTCCCGCCGATGCCACAACGGCCGGTGGAACGGGGGAGAGCTACACGCTGCCTATAGAGTATTTCGACAATCTGGGCCGTGCCCAGACGCTTTCCATAGAGTTCACCCCCACCGTTCCGGCCGCCGGCTCGAGCAATGCCTGGTCCGTTAAAATCTTCGACAGCGCAGGGGATCCCGCCGTGTCGATCGGCGATCTGGACATCACTTTTGCCGACAGCGCTGCCAATGGCGGCCGGATCGACACGCTCACCGCTTCCGGCGGCGCCGTGTACGATTCGAGCACGGGTAGTATAACGTTGAACCTGCCTCACGGCCCGGTCGATGTCTTCATGGGCCGCCCAAGCGATAGCGCAGGCATCACCCAGCTCTCCGCCAATTTCTCGCCGACCTCGGTCAGCAAGGACGGCGCGCCGATAGGGGATCTTCAATCGGTGGAGATAGACGAAAATGGCTACCTCCAGGCGATATATAATACCGGCTTCCGCCGCACGCTTTACCAGATTCCCGTTGGCGACGTTCCGAACATGAACGGCCTGAAGGCGCTGGACGGCCAGGCCTTCCGCGTCTCTGCAGAAAGCGGAAACCTCTATCTCTGGGACGCAGGCACAGGCCCCGTGGGCAGCATCGAGGGCTATGCCCTGATGGAATCCACGACCGATATCGCTGCGGAACTGACAGACCTGATCGAAACGCAGCGCGCTTATTCTTCCAGCGCCAAGATCGTTCAAACCGTTGATGAGATGCTTCAGGAAACAACCAATCTGAAGCGCTGATCCGCAACCCTGACAGGCGAGCTCTGCTTTGAGTATTTCCCACGCCATCAACGCGGCACAATCCGGCCTGAAGGTCTCTGGCCTTCGGGCCGACATTGTCGCCACGAACGTTGCGAACGCATCAACGCCGGGCTATGTCCGGCGTTCTGTATTGTTGGGCGAAACGCTTGTTGGCGGACGGACCAGCGGCGTCACGGCGACCGGCGTCGCCCGGTCCGCTGACGCCGCGCTCACTGCCGAGCGACGGAGCCTTTCCAGTGATGTGGCTCAGGCCAGCCTGATGTCCAGCACATGGCAGGTGCTGTCATCTCGCCTCGGCGATGACGCCGAAGGCACCGGCCTGTTCAGCAAGTTCTCCAAGTTTGAAGCAGCCCTGTCAGCGTCTGTCACGTCTCCGGAATCCGGAACCCAGCTCGCTGCCCTGCTCGATTCGGCAAATGCGGTCGTAGCCGAGCTGAACAGCCTCTCGAAACTGGTGAGCCAACAACGCTCGGAAGCTGATCGCGAAATCGCGGACGGCGTTAATGTAGTCAACAAGGCACTGAAGCAGATCGAAGAGCTCAACGGCTTGCTGGTCGGCGTTGATGGGTCCACATCCCAAGCCGCTGCGCTGATGGACGAACGCCAGAGAACGCTCGACACGATCGCGGAATATTTGCCCATCGAAGTGGTTGCGCGCGAAGGCGGCGCAATAGACATTATCACCGTAGAGGGCGTCTATCTGGTTGCCGGCAAAGCGAAGCAACTCGAATTCTCGCCGGCCAATTCGTTCGGTGCCAACATGACACTGGACAGTGGCACCCTGTCCGGCCTGACCATCGACGGCCAGAATCTGACGCCCGGCGCATCCAGCTATGCAGCCGTGTCCAGCGGCATGTTCGGGGCGCTCTTCACCTTGCGTGATACCGACCTGCCCGCCTTTGGCGCACAGCTGGACACGATCGCGAATGACCTCCTCACACGGTTGTCTAATGACTCCATCGACCCCACGAAGACCCCCGGAGATTTCGGCCTCTTCGTCGATACGGGCACTCCGGGCGACCCCGGCCTGGCCGGACGGATAGACATAAACGCCCTGATCGATCCGAGCCAAGGCGGCAGCCTCTGGCGCCTGAGGGATGGCGTGGGCGCCGCCGTGGAAGGCCCACCGGGGGACAATTCAATCCTGTCCGCCATGTCTGATGCCTTCACCAAGATCCAGTCCATCGACTCGAACGGCATCCAGGGCAGCTTTTCCGCGGCAGAGCTTGTCGCACACGTTGCCTCCATTACCGGGCAATCACGTATTTCTCATGAATCCGTACTCTCCTCGGCCTCGACTCAGCATGACTTGCTCATGGAGGCCGAACTCTCGGAAACCGGGGTCGACATAGACAGCCAGATGCAGGATCTGCTGTCCATCGAACAGGCCTATGCCGCCAATGCGCGAGTAATCGAAATCGCCAACCAGATGATGCAAAAGCTGATGGATATCTGACATGGACCGTTTTGCTATTTCTTCCGGCCTCATGACGGCCAGCCTCAGCCAACACATTTCTGAGCTCCGCTCCCAGATTGGTCAGACATCTACCGAAGCTACGACGGGGCGGTATGAAGACCTTACGCTTCACCTGTCCGGTCGAATCGGCAAGGCGATGCTAAGCCAGAAGGCTCTGACAGACATATCCACCGATCGAGAAGTCCTGAACCTTCGTGCGACACGCTTGTCGCTGATTCAGACGAGCCTCGGCACAGTACAGGAGAGTTCCAGCGGCATCGCGGCGAACATGCTGAGTGCGGTCGGAGGGGAGCATGAAACGGAAATCGGCATCGCCGCCCGCGACGCAAAGACTGCCTTGTCCGCCACTCTGTCTTCTCTGAATGCGCGATATGGCGACCGCTTCCTGTTTTCAGGGGACGCCACGGCCACCCTGCCCTTCCCGGACCAGACCGCTCTGCTATCCGACCTCGAACTGATTGCAGACACAGCCACCGACGCAGCAGATTTCAAAACGCAGCTCGATGACTATTTCAGCTCTCCCACTGGGGGCTGGCTGCAAAACATCTACAAGGGCAGCACGACAGCGTCCGACGCTGAAAGCGTGACTGCCGACAATGCCGCAATCAAGTCCCTCATCAGCGATCTTGCCGTTCTGGCCATTTCCGGTCCGGAGGGAAGCCTTGCTTCCTTGGGCGGCTATTCAGACCTCGTCAAGGATACGTCCCTGAGCCTGTCGGCAAGTGAAACAAAAATCACCAATTTGCGCGCCGATCTGGGTGTTTACGAAGAGCGCAACGCCATCAGCCTGAAAACACTCGACACGGAAGAAACACTTCTGAATGCGTCGTTTAACGATCTGACCGCGCGCGACCAATATGAAGCCGCAACTGAACTGCAGTCCCTCCAGACCACGCTGGAGGCCTCCTACATGCTCACGGCCCGCCTGTCTCAGCTCTCACTCCTGAATTATCTGGGCTAAACATGATGCTTCGGAAAACACTTCTCATCGCCGCACTCTGCTTCAGCCTTATCGGAGTCCCTTCCTCGTCCGAGGCTCAAACGCGCATACGGGATGTGGTCGATGTCGAAGGTGTCCGGCAGAATGACCTGATCGGTTACGGCATCGTGGTTGGCCTGAACGGGACGGGCGATTCGGTCCGGAATTCTCCCTTCACTGAAGACTCCCTCACCTACATGCTCGAACGTCTTGGCGTGAACGTGCAGGGCGAGGATATCAAGCCGAACAATGCCGCGGCCGTACTGGTAACGGCGACCCTGCCCTCCTTCGCGCGAAATGGCTCGACCATCGATATCTCGGTCTCCTCCATCGGGGACGCCAAGAGTCTCGAGGGCGGCACGCTCATCCTCACTCCGCTCAAGGGTGCAGACAATGAAGTCTATGCGGTCGGCCAGGGCAGCATTATCGTGTCCGGTATAGACGTGCAGGCCGCGGCCGCCCGCGAGACCCGCGGCACGCCGACGGCTGGTGCCATTCCGAATGGAGCGCGGATTGAGCGCGAGATCGGTTATGATTTCAATGACCGCGACAGCCTCACCCTCGCCCTTCGCGACCCGGATTTCACGACCGCCGCACGGATCGAGGATGTCATCAATTCAGCCTATGGCGCGCCGGTCGCCTATACCCGCGATCCCGGCACTGTCGATCTGGACCTGCGCGGTATTGACGGCTCGCCCTCTCGCATCCTTGCCGATATCGAGAATTTGCCTGTCAGCGTTTCGGTTCCGGCCCGCATCGTGATTGACGAGAAATCCGGCACCATCGTCCTCGGCGAAGATGTGACGATTTCCAAGGTGGCAATTGCCCAGGGCAATATCTCCATCAAGGTTGTGGAAAGCCCGGTCGTGTCCCAGCCGAATCCATTCGCGCGGGGGGAGTCGATCGCCCTGCCCCGCTCACACATCACGATTAGTCAGACCGGCAGCAAGAATATCGCTATGCTGAACCCCAACGTCTCTCTGTCAGAACTGATCTCGGGCCTGAATGCCCTCGGGGTTACCCCTCAAGAGACAGCCGATATTATTCGCACCATGAAGGCGGCTGGCGCCCTGCACGCGGACCTGATCATCCGCTAGAACGGACAGGCCCTGTCCAGATTGTCGTGGGACTGGTCTGGCGCCTATTCGTCTTCTTCAGGCTTTCCGACCTTGATGGCACCCTCACGCTTGAGGGTCATCAGAGACATCAGGAATTGGCGCTGGATTTTCTCGGCTTTCTCCGCCGAGACCTGCGGCACATCTTCCAGCTGAAGGCGATACTGGTCTGCCAGACGCGAAGAAATATTGCTCAGCAGATAGTCCGAAACATCGGCGCCACCCTCACGCAGACTAGCCAGAAGCTGGGTCATGGTCTCGTCGCCCAATTCGCGGAACACCACGGCCACGGCTTCGCGCGGCAGAATTTCGGGAAGGCTGCCAATGGTGAACATGACCCGTTCGATGCTCTTCAGCTTGCTCTCATGCTCACTGTTCAGGAAGGCAAGAATCCGGTCGCGCTTGTCGCTGGGCACCAAGCTCAGCATCTCGCCGATCACTTCAAGGTGCGCGGTGTCTTCCGCCGCTCCGGCTTCCGGACTCGTATTGTTGAGCAATTCGATTTCGACCATGTGAGCCAGAACGGAATAGATTTCTGGTTCCGGCGGTTCGTCCTCGACGAGATGACCGACGACCGGGTCCAGTTGCTCATCATCCAGAAAGCCCACGATCTCGGAGGCCGCCGCCACATCCAGCTTGCGGAGAATGAGCGCGATGATGTTGGGAGTCAGCGTGCGGAAATATGTTGCCGCCTGCTGGGGGTCATGGCGTTCCAACCGCTCCCACGTGTCGCCTGTCTCCTCGACGACGACTTCCTGTTGCGGCTCACCCGTTCCATAGATCTGGTCATAGCGCTTCTGGTCGAGAATATTGGCGATGACTTCGCGGGCCTTGTCCTGGCCACCTGAAAACGATCCGCTTGCCGCGCGCAATTCCTTGAGGAAATCGACCGCAATTTCCACCAGTTGTTCGCGGGGGAGTTTTGAGACCGTCTCAAGGGCGACAGCCACTTGCGCCATGGTCTGATCGTCCAGGCGCTCCACGATCGGGCGCGCCTCGGCTTCGCCGAGTATGGCGATCACCACGGCAGCCTTCTGAGCGCGCGTCAGAGTGATCATGCCCGGGGCACCAGCCTGAGCGCCCGTTCTGGCAACGGCTTGCCTTGCAGCAGGTTGTTTCAACTCAACGACCGAACTCATCCGGCATACCCTCGCAGAAGTGCTTCTGTTATTTTCAACCAGCCATCGGCCAGAACTATGAATCCAACCTTAAACGGGAGCGAAACCACGGTCGGCGGGACCATCATCATGCCGACCGCCATCAGGACAGAGGACACGACAAGGTCGATGACAAGGAATGGCAGGAAAATCACAAAGCCGATTTGAAAGGCATGCTTGATCTCGGAGAGCATGAAGGCTGTCGACAAAAGGGCAAATGTGGGCTCCTCCCCGTCCACCACCGGACGGTTCACGGCATCGGCAAGGACGGGAATGGTTTCAGGATCGACGCGCGCGGTCATGAATTCGCGGAAGGGCGTCGTTGTGGCCGTCCAGGCTTGGGCTTCGTCAATCGTGCCCTCCATGTAGGGCGAAATACCCGAAGACCAGGCTTCCATGAAGGTGGGCTCCATCACGAAGAAGGTGAGGAACATGGCAAGCGCCATGATGAGCATGTTTGGCGGCGCCTGCTGCACACCGATGGCCTGACGCAGGAATGAAAACACGATGATCATGAAGGGCAGGCAAGTCGCCATCATGGCGATGCCCGGTGCAAGACTGAGCACAGTCACCAAAACCAGCAGGAGTACCACAGACCCGCTCAGGCCGCCCTCGCCACCATTGCCAAGAAATCCGTCCGGGATGGAAATCTGCGCCGGATCGACGGATTGCGCGTATGCTGCCCCGGATACGGCGAACAGGAGAATTAGCATGAACAAGCCGCCCGCAAGGCGCGGCAGGTGTTCAAGTCCCCGTGGCATCGGGATCCTCCGCGATCTCCGTGATCTTCACGCCCAGGCCGCCCTCTTCCGTCTCGATCAGTTCCCCGCGTGCAATCAACCGGTTGTCTACCGACAGGGAGACAGGGTCCTCAATCCGGGCTGAAAGTGCGATGACCGAATCCGGCTTCAAGTCAAGGATTTCGGAAACGGTCAGGCGTTTCTGTCCAATGGACACGATCACATTGACAGGAACATTGTAAATGGAACGGGAGACCTTGCCGCCCGGCAGGACTTCATCCTGCTCGCCCATGTTTTCATCCGAAGGCGTCATTTCAGGAATTGCCATCACAATGTTTCCTTTTGGTGCGATTGAATGGATTGCAGCCGGCTCATGCAGGCCTCCAGCAATCCGTCGAATTCGAGGGACACGCCTCCGGTAACCCACGATACTTCCACATCCTGGTGCGCAGAAGCGGGGGCCGGAGACACCGCGCACAAACTGGCAAGTTTGTTTGAGCGCTGAACGATATCCCGGATCTCATGTGCGAGGGGTTCAGGTGCTGTAATCTCCACACGATTTGCAGATTCTGGCAACAGGCTTGGCAGTTGCAAGCCGATTTCCTCTGCAAGAAAGGTCTTGGACAATTCCGGGAACAGGCTTCCGGCTATCGCCGTCACCCAGGACGTCGTCTGTGCCAGCACACGCTCATTGGTTCGCTCGACTTCGTCCGACAGGCGCTTGAGAAGAATTTCCACGTTCGGATCAAGTTCCGGTACAACCTCGATCACTTCTTCAGGCACCACATCCTGAGAACTTTCTTCCGGCGACGCAGAAGTCCCGATGCTCCCTGCCCCGGCCACATGGTCCGGGGATTGATCAAATCTCGGAAGGTTGGCGAACGGCGACTCACTCATTGACCAGCGCCTTCCGGTCTTCGTTCAACCATTCCTGAAGCAGGCTGGCCGTCTCATCCTGACGCTCGCGCGTATAATCCTTGAGATAGTCCAGCGCGTCCGGGGCTTCGTTCGTCAAGGCAGGAGCAGCGGCCGCGCCGGCCGCCGTATCCAGACCGGTTTTCGGGCCTTGGGACAGCAAGGGGCGCACAACGCCAAACCCGAGAACGATCACCACCAGCCCAAGCAGGATCGCCTGCAGGGCGGACCAGAAATAGCGCTCCGTCAGCGTCTCTACGAGGCCGGGAGCGGGCGTGAGCTCTTCGACTTCCATTTCCTGGAACGGCATCAAATCCACCGTCAGCGAATCACCGCGATCCGCGTTCAGGCCCGCGCCTGACAGGATCAGCTGTTCGAAGTCGGAGACGAGGCTGCGCATCAGCGGTGCCGAATCCTCGGCATTGGCATCAAAGCCCAGCACTTGCTCGTTGAGCAGCACAGCGACCGAGATACGTTCGATTTCCCCCGGCAGGGTTTCGGTTTCCCGGCGGGTTTCATTGATGTCGTAGACGACGCTTTCTGTGGAGTTCTTGACCGTGCTGTTGCTGCCGCTTGAGCCACCTGCCCCTTGGGGCAAATTGCTGGACACCGTCACACCGCCACCGCCTCCGCCGCCACTTGCTTCGCTGATGTCATTGCTGGTGCGGTTGCGAATAACGCGTGAGTTCGGATCGAAGACGACTTCGGAGACGCGCTGGCGCTGGCGGTTTACGTCTACCGTTACGGATACGCGCGCATTGCCCGGACCGACACGCGCCTCAAGCAGGCGCAGGATTTTTTGTTCCAGATGACTGGACTGGCCCTCAGCCATCACACCAGGCTCTTCCATCCGGTCGACATTAGGCCCGGCCAGCAGACCCCGCTTTGGATCGATTACCGCCACATCGGTCGGCTCCAGCCCGGATACGGCAAGCGCGACGAGATACTGGATCGCTTCCGCCTGACTGGCGCTGATCCGGTTGCTGGCGACCAAAGTTACCGAAGCGGTCTGCGACGGACCGGACCGTGAGAAACCAGACCGCAGGCTGGCCCCGATATGTACCCGCGCCGAGGCGACACCCGGAATGGCCAGGATGGTGCGGGTCAGCTCGCCTTCCTTCGCCCGCCAATAGGTCGCGTTGTACATTTCCGATGTGACCGAGAAACCGTTCACATCGTCCAGCAATTCGTATCCCCGCACGGATTGTTGGGGCAACCCGTCCTTTGCGAGCGAGAAGCGAACCGAATCACGCTCGGAATTGGGAACAAAGATCGCCTCGCCGCGAATCTCGTAGTCGACACCGCGTTTTTCGAGTTCAGCGATCACTTCGCCCGTATGCATCGGGTCGAGCCCGGAATAGAGCAATCCCATAGGTTGCTTGACGGCGCCTTGCATCAGCATCGTCATGGCAATCACCACACCAGCTAGCGCGCCTGCAAGTGCGAGCTTCTGCGCCATGGATAGCGCCTTCAGTGTGTCCAATAATTTCATAGGCCAGAAAACCCCGATCCCAACGCCCCAATCAATTAGTTAACATTTTCCCCGAAATCATTAACGCTTCCTTTACCCAGAAATTAATATGCGTTGTCAGCGACATTTTTTGCAAAGGTGTGGTCTTGGCTACAGATTCCGACACAGAGCCTCTTGAGAAAAAGTCGTCCGGCGGTGGCTTGATCCCCCTGGTCATCCTGGCTGTCGTCAGCATGGCTGGCGCATTCGGTGTCGTGTTCTTTTTGTCGCCCAGCCCGAATCCTGCGGCCCTCGCATGCGCACCTGGCACGGATGGCACAGCGGCGCATGTCCCGCTGGCGCTGGAGGATCACGTCTATGTCGAGTTGCAGGAAATCCTTGTCACGATCGGCAACGAGCCGGCCACACGCTACGTGAAAATCAAGACGTCCGTGATTTCGGACAGCAGCCATATGGGGGCCGTCAAGAAAGCCGAGCCCATGCTGGTCGATGCGTTTGTCGGCTATCTGCGGGCGCTTCAATTGTCCGACTTCGAATCAGCCGACTTCTATCCCAAAATGAGGGAGCAACTTGCGATGCGGTCTGAAATCGTGCTCGGTGCGGACACGTCGCACGGCGTGCTCGTAACCGAATTCCTACTACGGTGAGATGATGCCTCTCGATCCTTCCGACATCGCGCTCTTCCTCGTCTCATTTGCGGCTTGCCTGTATTGCGCCTTGCTCAGCCGGCGGCTGAAAGCCCTGCAGAATACCAAGGATGGGCTCGGCGCCTCGATTCGGGCCATGTCCGAATCAGTTGCTGCCGTGTCCTCCGCGAAGCACGAGGCGCAGGCCAAGTCCGGAGAAATCGCCGTTCGATTGTCCGCAATCCTTACCGAAGCGCACGAGGCCGGCAAGAAACTCACCGAGTTGAAAGATGCCCTCGAGATGAAGGATCGCGAAACCTCGCGCCGCATCCAGGCTGCCGACGCAGAAATTCGCAGCACCATGCGCGATGCGCTCGCACAATCCTCCGATCGGGTCGCTGAGATCACACGACTTACCACACGCCTGGAAGGCGTTGCCAACCGGGTTGCCTCCAGTCTGGACAGTTCAGACTACCTTTTCGAAGACGACGACAAGGCCAAGACCAAAAGGGTTTATGAGAGCTATGGGCATAAAGAATAGCGGGCGCACACACGTTCTTCTCACCATTGGGGTCCTGTTCACGATCGCAGGCGGCACACGCTGGTTACCGCAGGCTTTTGCGACGACCGGGGCGGATTCCCCCAGCAGCCGTCCATCCGACGCGCTTCCCAAGAGCTATGTCGATGATTCTGATCTGGTCAGGAAGGTCTGCCTGACCGGCGACCTTGTCGAAGCAATGGAGCAGGACCAGAAAAGCATTGAACAGCGAATTTCCGACCTGCGGACAGAAGAAATAAGCTTCCAGAACCGCAAGATGGAGCTCGACCAGCAAGCAGAGGACCTGAAGGTCATTCAGCAGCAACTGGACGACAGGTGGCAGCGCATGGCGGAAACTGCCAATCAGGACATCCAGCACCTTGCTCAGATGTATGGGGCGATGAAGCCGGATCAGGCGGCCGGTATCTTCAACCAGATGGATGCCGGATTCGCAGCAGGCTTCCTTCGTCTTATCCCGAGCGATCAGGCCGGCCTTATCCTGGCCAACATGGAAAACGAGAAAGCCTACATTGTCAGCGTCAAGATCGCGTCCACGAACAGCGATCTGCGAAATGACATGCTCACACCCTAGCCGCCGCCTTTAGCGAACGGCGCACATCCTTCCGCCCCTCAGGCGAAGATGGACATGTGCGCATTGATCGCGCGATTTACCGCTTCCCGAACCCGCCAGATATCAAAGGGTTTGGGAACGAGTCCGTCCTGGCCGGGAGATTCCCCATCTTCAAGCCGCTCAGGGTGCGCAGTAATATAGATGGTGGGCACATCATAGCCGAGCGTCTCGCGAATCGTGGTGACCGCCATTTTGCCACAGACTTCTTCGCCAAGCTCGATGTCCGACAGAATGAGCCCGAAACTTTGCTCGCTTGCGAGCTTTACGGCTTCGTCCCGGGTGTGAGCAACTCCTGCCACCCAATGACCGGTCTGCTCTACCAGAACAGACAGCAACTCCGCCATGTGAGGCTCATCTTCGATGATCAGGACGCCCGTTCGCGTGGCTGCATGGACAACCGTTTGTACGCGGGCCAGCACCTGCCTGATTTCTGGTTCATGCAAGCCAGTGATACGAGACAGTTCCGGGATATCGAAGCCGCCCACAATGCACAACAACAACACGCGGCGCTCAATAAGCGTCAATTCATGCAAAATTGGATGGGTGCACTCGTTATCCATACCCTCTTGGGCCAGAGGGTACAGCGCTTCATCGAGCTGTTGAAACAAGGATGTGCGGTCCATACCGCCCATATCAGCGGATGTCGCGGTTTCAATCAGCCCTTGCAGAACGTCACAAACAGCTTGGTCGCCCTCATCGGCCGCCCCCAGCAGGAGCTGGGCATAGGATCTCAAGGATCTGAGTTCTGAAGATACGATATCCGAAAACATCTCAGCCTCTAACGTCCCGCACCTCAATCTGAGGAATACAGCAAGCCCGCCCGATCATTTCGACAAAGGAATTTCGCCCACTGCGGGAAAACTGATGACCTAAACTCAATTGAAACAAGTTTCCACACAAATCCGCAGTTCACTTGCAGTCGCCGCAGAAGGACGGACGATGATGATATCACCACCCTTTTCTGAGTGTATTCGGCGGCCTTCAGTAGTTTAGGCCCTTTGACAGGATCAGATATGCACCTCTCCACCACCCCATTAAGCGGCCCATTCCGCTCGCCTCACCGCTGTTAAGATAGTCTTGCCTTGTTTTCGTTCTAATTTGAAACTGTAAGCCTTACGGAATTCAACGTTCAGGCGATTCATTCCAGGACTGGCGGTATGTAATCCCACCATGTCTTCTGTATACGCCTCTATATGAACAATCCTAATTGCGGATTTGATCCATGTCCCATCCAGACCCGGCCATTCCAACATCCTTCGGACGATCCCCTCGTTTTCGAGGCCTTCTTGTCTCGCTCGCCCGGAATATTGGGGTAGGGATACTCGTCTTCGTCCTGGCAGCCACGATGATTGAGTTTACACGAGGCGCCGGACGCGTGGCCGCCATCTGGCCGGTCAATGCAATGCTTATTATCCTGCTTCTGAAAATTCCCAGGAAGAGCTGGGCTTCGCTTCTCATCTCAATGGTGACCGCATTGTTCTTGGCCAATCGTTTCGCCGGGGACGATGTGCCTGGCGCGGCCGTTCTGGCGCTCGCCAATCTGACCGAAGTTTGCTGCGTGGCTTACATCTTCACCAATCGGCGCAAGATCCGCTTTATCAGCCTCGCTGGTATGTCCACGCTGGTCGTGGGTGCCTTTGTGGGATGCCTCCTATCATCCTTCGTTGCGGGGATAGGATTGTCGGCCACAGGCGAAAAGGTCATCCTTCCCAATGCACTCCTGTGGTTTTCGGCAGATTTCCTCGGCATCATCCTGTTCGCACCCATCATCTGGTCACTGGCAGACCGATCCAGGAAATTCGTCAGCACAGCTCCTGACATCCAGTATATTCTCAAACTCGGACTACTTTGCGCCACGACCTTCTTCGTCTTCGCACAGAATGATTATCCTTTTCTCTTCCTCGTTCCTCCCGTTCTCGTATTTCTGGCCTTCAGCGGCGGAGTAAAAGCAGCGGCGATCGGGCTACTCATGATCACAGCCATTTCCCTGCCATTTACCCTGGCGGGAACGGGTCCAATTAGCCTGATGTCCTCTGACTTCACCTCCAAAATTCTCGCTCTGCAATTGTTCCTGGCGACCAATTCTATTCTGGGGCTTGCGATCGGCGCGGCCGCCTCTGACCGCCGCCGTCTTGTGAACCACATCAAACGCTCTCGGGAACGACTGACTCGCAAATCCCGAGAGCAGCAGGAAATGCTGACAAAGGCCCGTCTCGCCGAACGTATGGCGGGGGTCGGGCATTGGACCCTTACCCCCCTCACACAGGAAGTGGTTTGGTCGCCGGAAGTCTATGCAATCCACGGCGTAACTCCTGAAGAGTTCAATCCGATGTATGGCGACGCCATCATGTTCTATGCAGAGGAAGATCGCGACCGCATTCGAGGGCTGGTTCAGCGCGCGATCAGCCAGGCCCAAGGGTGGGAATTCCAAGCGACTATCGTGAGAAAGTCAGACGGCAAACGGCGCCGGGTGCGATCTATCGGGGACTATCTGACAAACGAGACTGGAAAGGTCGAGCGCGTCTTCGGCGTCTTCAAGGATGTCACGGACGAACAGACCATGATGGAAGCCCTCGCCACGAGTGAATCCAAGTACCGAACCCTTGCCGAAAATTCGACCGATATTATCGTCAAGTTCGGCATGGATGGCATCATTACCTATGCCTCTCCAGCCTGCGAAGTCTTGGGTATCTCGCCGGAGGACGCGATTGGTCTCTCAACGCTGGATTTCACCATCCCGGAAGATCGAAAATATGCCATCGAGATCACCGAGGATTTGTTCAAGAGTAATGAGATCGACCCATCTGCACAGAGAGAGTTCCGAGCACGAGACAAGAATGGTGACATCATCTGGCTCGAAGGAAATCCGAAAATAATCAAAGGGGGCGATGGTCACGCGCGTGAAATCATTTCGACCTTCCGCGACATCACAGACCGCAAGGAGCGCGAACAGGCCCTGGCCGAAGCGCGCGCTGATGCTGAGGCCGCAGGCAAAGCGAAAGCTGAATTTCTCTCCAATATGAGCCACGAGATCCGCACTCCCCTGAACGGTATTCTGGGTTTTACGCAATTGTTGGGCGAAACATCCCTCGATCAAGAACAGAAACTATTTGTCTCCCGCGCCATGTCGGCAGGGCACCTGCTGCGCGATATTGTCAACGACATCCTGGACTATTCGAAAATTGAGGCTGGACGGGTTCAACTGGAGGAGCGCGCCGTCGATATTGCACATGTCGTCCAGGAGACGATCGACCTTGTACATGCGGGACGGAACGGCAAGACCGTGCCCATGACATCCCACGTTGAAAGCCAGGGAGCCTACCTCGACGAGGTGCGGTTGAAGCAGATACTTACCAATTTGATTGGCAATTCGGCGAAGTTCACCGCGGAAGGTTCCGTACAGGTCCACGCGGCCATTGAGGATGGACACCTGAAAATCGACGTCGCCGATACGGGTCCCGGCATTCCGGAATCCAAGCTGGATAACGTGTTCGAGGGCTTCAAGCAGGCGGATAATAGCGTCACGCGTAAATTCGGCGGAACAGGCCTTGGATTGTCGATCAGTCGTTCTCTGGCACGCCTTATGGGTGGGGAACTTCATTTGGAAAGTAAACTGGGTGAAGGCACAGTCGCAAAACTGGTTCTGCCCTTCAAGCCGGCGGCCGTGCCAATACAGGATTCCCACGAACCGATATCGCGCCTGCCTGCTGGGAAATTGCGAGTGATGGCCGTGGATGACGTCTCCATGAATTTGGAGTTGCTGGAAATGGGACTCGGAAAGTTTGGCCACTCTGTCCACGGATTTCTTTCCGCTCACGAAGCACTTGCATCGCTGCGAAACGGAGATCTGTACGACGTGATCCTGATGGATGTTCAGATGCCGGAATTTGATGGCATCGCGGCTTCGCGGGCGATCCGAACCCTGCCAGGGCCTGCGCGAAACCTGCCCATCGTGGCCCTTACGGCCAACGTGCTTCCGGATCAGATCGCGCAGTGTGTCGCGGCCGGCATGACCGACCACGCGGCCAAACCGATCGATATCATGCATCTTAATGCGCTGATCTCCTCGCTTGCCCCCACAAAGGCCGTCCCTGTTTCCGAGACCGAGCCGACACCACTTGCAAATGACCCGCTCGAGAAATTGAAACTCAAATACAAGGACTATCTGGCAGGCGTACCTTCCGAGTTTGCAACAATCCTGAGCCAGGAAGACCGCAAGACAGCCCTCACAGAAATCCGAAATCTGTGCCACTCGATCGCAGGCACCGCAGGCAGTTTTGGCTTCGGTGAAGTATCAGAAGCTGCCTTCTCGCTTGAATCTGTTGCACAGAAGACGAGTAAAAACGGCCTGTTTACAGATGAGCTTGTTGACAGCCTGAGCGAGTTCATCCGGGTGACAGAGCAGGTCGTGGCCTGACGCCCGCATTCAGCCGACGATCCTAGGGAAGTTTCTGGACACTTGCCCGCACGACGAGTTCGGTCGGCAGCATTTCGTGCGCCTTCGGCAGGGTCTGGCCCCGCAACGTATCGCACATCAGCGACATGGCGACTTCGCCAATCTGTTCGGCCGGCTGCATGACAGTCGTCAGGGGCGGTGTGCAGTACTTGCCAAATTCGATATTGTCGAAACCGGAAATGGACAGGTCCCGTGGCAGGATGAAGCCTTGATCATGGGCGGCGCGGATGGCGCCAATCGCGATTTCATCACTCATACAAAACAAGGCCGTCAGGTCGTCTTTACGTGACAACATGCGTGTGGCCGCTCTTTCCCCACCGGCCATGGAATAGGTATCATATTCTACCGCAACCTCATCAAACGTTACATCCGCCAGCGCCAGGCTATCTTTGAATCCGGCCAGCCGCTCCTGTGTTACCACGCGATTTTCGAGCCCGGCGAGTACTCCGATCCGGCGATGGCCCTGAGACAACAGATAGCTGCCCATCGCCGCCGCCGCTTTCCGGTCATCGATTCCGACCGTGGGATAGCGGCCCCGCGGATCTGCACTGATCGCCTGCACGAAGGGGATCGTGCACTGCTCACCCTCAGGATGCAGCTCGCTGAGGGGCCGCTCTCCCAATTGTATCACGCCATCGGCGCGATAGGTCTCCACCATTTCCACGCCAACGGTTTCGATTTCCGCGTTGTCGCCGGTATCCGAAACAATCAGATTATACTTGTTCTCGACAGCAACGCGCTCAATGCCAGAAACAACCCGGGCAAAGAGGACGTTGGCAATATCTGGCACCATGACCAATACGGTATTGGTCCGTTTTTCACGGAAAAGCTGAGCCAGCGAACTTGGCTTGTATTTCAGCTCATCAGCGGCGGCCATGACGCGATGAAGCGTCGATTCCGATAGTTTGCTGGGATCTGAATAAGCACGCGACACGGTCGCAGGGGATACACCCGCAAGCTTCGCGACATCCCTGATCTGAGCCATCCAATTCCTCCCACGAGCCTTTTGGCTTCTTGAGGTCCCGGACCCGGTATCCCGTAGCTTACCGAAACTTCTGCCTCATCAAACACCATGATGGCTTGCAATGAAACCGTTTGTAATGAATGTTCTTTGGGTCAGGCGTGCTCAGAATAACGCCGGTCTCGGTTCGCGGGGCTGTAGAAAAATATACGCGGCGCCACCAGGGGCAGTGCTGAGTGGCCCTCGCAAGCAAAGGGGCCGGAGACTTGAGTTTGCATCCTATCGATATGGCGGTGATCGCGGCATATATCGGGCTGACACTCTTCATCGGCTTCTGGATTTCCAATCGAGCGAACACAGGATTGCGCAGCTATTTCCTGGGCGGCAACCGTTTGCCTTGGTATGCGCTCGGCCTCTCCAACGCCTCCGGCATGTTCGACGTGGCCGGGACGATGTGGCTGGTATCCATTCTTTTCGTCTATGGGCTCAAGAGCATCTGGATCCCCTGGCTTTGGCCCGTATTCAATCAGATATTCCTGATGGTATTCCTATCGATCTGGCTCCGACGATCAGGCGCCATGACCGGCGCAGAATGGATCACGTTCCGCTTCGGAGATGGCCCGGCCGCACGTTTGAGCCACCTGATCATTGTTCTCTTCGCCCTGATCCTGGTGCTCGCCTACATGGCCTATGGCTTCCTTGGAATCGGCAAACTTGCGGTCCAGTTCATTCCAGTCGATCTCGCTGGCATGTTGCAGCTCGATCTTTTCCTCCCCGTCAATCTGCGGGCGCCGGATCTCACGGGCGATCTGCTAATACAGCGGGACGCCGCGATGACGGCCCTGAATGAGAAAGCCTTTGGCGTCTTCCTGATATTCCTGACCTCGCTCTATGTCATCAAGGGCGGCATGTACTCCGTCGTCTTTACTGAAGTCCTGCAATTCATTGTCATGACCATTGCCAGTATCGGAGTCGCAGTGATTGCGATGCTGCATGTGTCACCAGACATGCTAGCCGCTGCCATACCGGATGGGTGGACCAATCCCTTCTTCGCCTGGGAGCTTAGCCTCGACTGGTCTGACTTGTTGCCATCGGCGGACACCAAGATCGCCAAGGAAGGCTATTCACTTTTCTCGGTCTTCTTCATGTTGGTCCTGTTGAAAGGCATTTTCACATCCCTCGCCGGGCCCGCCCCGAATTATGATATGCAGCGCATCCTGTCTGCGCGAGGTCCGGTCGAAGCGGCGAAGATGAGCGCCCTGGTCAGCATTGTGCTGAACCTGCCGCGCTATCTGCTTATAACGGGCCTGACCGTGCTCTCTCTGGTCTATTTCAGCCCTTACCTACGAAACATGGGCACGGACGCCGATTTCGAAGCCGTACTGCCATTTGCTTTGCGCGAGTTCATTCCGGTCGGATTACTGGGCCTGACGCTGGCTGGCCTGCTTGCCGCCTTCATGTCGAGTTTTGCAGCCCCCCTCAACGCCGCCCCCGCCTATGTCGTGAACGACATATACCGCAAATACATCAAACCCGACGCTACCGATAAAACCTATCTCCGGATGAGTTATATCGTTTCCACAGTCTTCGTGATCATTGGCACCCTGTTCGGCCTCTTCCTCACCAGCATCGACACCGTCATCAACTGGATCACGGCGGGCCTTTACGGCGGCTACACCGCAGCCAATGTCGTCAAATGGTATTGGTGGCGCATGAATGGCTATGGCTATTTCTGGGGTATGCTGACGGGAATCCTCTTCGCACTCGTTCTGGGCATGCCCCAAATAGATATCAATCCGCTCCAAGCCTTTCCCTTCTTCTTTGTCGCCTGTCTGGTCGCCGTCATAATCGGGTCGCTGCTGACGACGCCAACCGAGATGGAAACGCTGGAACGGTTCTATCGCAAGACACGGCCTTGGGGCGCATGGGGACCGGTTGCGGAATCGCTCACCGCCAAGGGGCAGACCGTGTCCCGTAATCCGGACATGAAACGAGACCTTGCGAACGTAGCCGTGGGGATCGTGTGGCAGACCGCCCTGATCTGTACCCCCATCTTCCTGGTAATCCAAGATTGGCCCAAGATGCTCGGCAGCCTGGCGGTTATCGCAATCACCAGTATTTTCCTGAAGCTCAACTGGTACGACCGAATGCGCGACTATCCGGAAGATTTCGCCCCTACAGAGGAGGCGGCGCCATGATCCTGCGCCGGTCCTGAATCCATGACTGATCCCTCCTCGACTACACTCACCCTTTCGCACTGGCCGAAACCGCATCCCCCCAATCTTCATTGCCCAAAAACGGAAGGGATGATCACTCGCATCATTGACTGGCTCACGCCTCCGCAAAAAGTCGGGCAGATCATCCAGGCCGACATTGCCTCTGTCACACCTGACGATGTCGCGGCCTATCATCTTGGCGCCGTGCTGAATGGCGGAAACTCCGCACCGAAGGGTAACCAACGCGCCAGTCATATCGACTGGCTAGACCTCGCCGATGCCTATTGGACCGCTTCCATGCGCGCTGATGGCCCCCGTATACCAGTGCTCTGGGGTACGGATGCTGTACACGGACACAATAATTTGGTGGGCGCGACCATCTTTCCCCACAATATCGGGCTGGGCGCCACAAGGGATGCTGATCTCGTGGAGCGGATCGGAGCGGCTACGGCACGGGAAGTTCGCGCGACGGGCATGGACTGGACATTCGCGCCCACTGTGGCGGTCGCATGCGATGGCCGATGGGGGCGCACCTATGAGGCCTATGGAGAATCCCCCAAACTCGTCGCAGATCTCGGCGCCGCTCTAGTGCGCGGTCTACAAGGTCTTCCGGGCGAGAGAACCTTTCTGGGCTCAGACAAGATCATCGCAACTGCCAAGCATTTCATAGGTGATGGAGGCACACGCGCTGGCAAGGACCAAGGAGAAACAGTCGCCACAGAAGCGGAAATGCGGGACACACACGCAGCTGGCTACTACTCGACACTCGATGCCGGGGCCCAAACCATCATGGCCTCATTCTCCAGCTGGGGCGGACGCAAGATGCACGGGCATCAAGCCTTTCTGACGGATCTACTCAAAACCCATTGGGGGTTTGATGGTGTCGTCGTGGGCGATTGGGATGGACACGGACAGATTGCGGGCGCTAGCCCCACCGATTGTCCCGACGCCCTGATGGCCGGACTCGACATGTATATGGCGCCTGATAGCTGGAAAGGCCTTCACGCTTCGCTGCTACGCCATTTGGAATCGGGGCGCATATCCGGAGAACGACTGGATGATGCAGTCCGCCGCGTATTGCGATTGAAGTTCCGTGCAGGCCTCTGCTCTCAGCCCATGCCAAGTGCGCGGCCTCACAGCGCCACTACAGGCGTGATCGGCTGCAAGGCGCACACTGGGCTCGCGGTCGAGGCCGTTCGCAAATCGGCTGTGCTTTTGAAAAATGCAAACCACACCCTTCCCCTCAAATCACCGCAGCATATTCTGGTGACGGGACAAGCGGCCGACGATCTCAGCATGCAATGTGGCGGCTGGTCCCTGTCTTGGCAGGGTGGCATTCTGGACATTCAGGATTATCCGCATGCCGAGACGCTTCTGTCGGGCGTTCGACGCATTGCAGCAAAGCGGGGGAGCACCGTATCCTTTGCGCGGGACGGGCACTTTCGCAAAAAGCCCGACATCGCCATTCATGTGTTTGGCGAAGCGCCTTATGCGGAGTTCCGGGGTGACTTGTCGACTTTGGATTTCCACCTGGCCAATGATGCGGACACCGAGACCTTGAAACGGTTGCAAGGCGTCGGCATTCCGGTTGTCTGCATCTTTCTCTCCGGCCGCCCGCTATGGGTCAACCCGGTGCTAAATGCGTCAGATGCATTCGTGGCGGCTTTCCTGCCCGGCACACAAGCTGGCGCGCTGGCGGACCTCTTGTTTGGGACTGACGGCAAGTCTGATCTCGACTTTACTGGAAAGCTGCCTTTCTCCTGGCCGGAATATGCCGACCAGCATCACCTGAATGTCGGCTCGTTCCCCTATGCTCCCTTGTTCCCCTACGGATTCGGACTCTCCCTCAAGGACAGTGGAAATCTGCGCGTTCTGCACGAGAATCGCGTGCTCCCCCAACCTGACCATGGCACCATCTTCGAGCACGGCATGACGGGGGGCGGTTGGTCTATCCGACTGGACGATGCTGCCAAATCGACATGCTGGCAGGGGGACACAGAGCGGTCTTCATCGGGGGCGGTGGAACTGAAAGCGGCGGATCTTGGCCAGCAGGAGAATGCCATCCAGATAAGCTGGACACGCGCGCGAAGTGCGCCGGTCATCTTCTCTCATGACGCGCTGGATCTGACGCGTGAGACCAATGCCGGGTTCTGCTTCACGCTGACAATCACAAAACACGCCGGTACAGCCAAGGAGCCGGTCCTCTCTATCCATTCGGGATCAGGCCGTACGGATATCGGCGGCCTATGCCGACTGGTCTCGCACTCATGCACCGATACCACCCTGACGTTCGAAATCCCGCTCAGGGCACTTGCCGAAGCCGGTGTGGACATGTCCCACTTTGAAGGCGTCGAATTATCGGCTAGGGCGCCGACCCGGCTCATCCTGTCACGTCTGGCACTGGTCATGCCGAACGGGTAACAATGCCATCAGGCATCGTCGGTAACTGGCCGGTCCCTTTGACGGAACACGAACTTCATCAGGCGTGAATCCGACCCGGACAAATCATCCCGGTCGCCAAGGAATTTTCCAAAGCTCTCAAGCCCGGTCACATTATCCGACACGACTTTCGCCATGAGCAGGATCGGCGTGGACAACAACATGCCCATGAACGACCAGACCCACGCCCATAGCGCGAAGGAGATAAACACCACGACCGCATTCAGCTTGAGGCGGCGACCCACAAGCACGGGCGTCAGGAACTGGCCTTCGATCGTGTTGATTAGCCAATAGAACAGGGCCGGAAGGATCGCCTGTACCGTATTATCGAAAGTGACCATCCCTGTGACCAGTGTGATGGTGATGCCGCCAATCGAGCCAATATACGGGATATAGTTCAGCAGGAAGGCGCCTAATCCGAAGAGGAGCGGGTTTGGCATGCCAACGGCCCACATGACCAATCCGATGATGACGCCCAGCGCCGCATTGATGGCTGTGATTGTGAACAGATATGTGGAGAGTTGGTTCTCGATGGTTCGCGCCGCCGCGAGCGCACGGCGCTTGTCCTTCAGTTTCGGCATAACCTGAACAAGCTTCTCATAGAACATATCGCCAGACGCGATCAGGAAGAAACTCAGCGTCAGGGTGACGACCAACTGGCTGACCACGGCAGGCGTGGCCTGCGTCATGACGCTGACAAAGCCGGGCTCCCGAATTGACACAGTCTGTTGCCCGCCCTGCTTTGTCAGGGCATCAATCTGATCTCCTGCCTTCAGAACAGGCTCAATGGTGCCGAACAGGCCGCTCAATTCCCGGCGCACTTCTGCGGCAAAGGTCGGCGCATCGCTCAGATACTGCTGAAGGGCCTCGGATATGAAGTAGAAAAGCACGCTGAAAACGACCAGCAGGCTGATCATGATGATCCCGGCCGCCGCCCCTGGAGGTATGCCAATACGGCCGAGTGCGCGGCGTACAGGACTGAAGGTCAGCGCAAGCACAAAGGCGGAAATGATGGGAACAAACACACCCTGCGCCAAGCTGAGCGCACCCAGCACCAAAATCCAGAAGATTCCGGTAATAGCCCAGTTGCGCACCACGTCTCGCTTGTCGGCTGATCCTGTCAGGGAGGCCATGTCTTCTTTCACAGGCCCATTATCCTCCCGTCCACATTGCGATTAACATACGCGCAAACAGCGGGCGGGTTCCCCAGGATACAGCACGATCATATCCCAAAGAAAAAGGGCGTCGCAATCTGCAACGCCCTTTTTATAGGTAATCTTCATTCATCAGGTCACGTTTCGTCCACGGACGGCCCGCGCCACAAAGGACAGGACGAGAAGAACGAGGAAGACGAAGAACAGGATCTTGGCGATCCCTGCGGACGCACCTGCGATACCACCAAAACCGAGAACCGCAGCGATCAGCGCCAGTACGAAAAATGCAATTGCCCAACCGAGCATGACTATAACTCCTTTTCATTCAAACAAACCGGCGATGCATGCCGATGAGATGCCAGTACAACCCGAGTCCACCCACCGAAGTTCCCGAATATTTTTTCTGCGTGCTCTGGAACCAAGCCAGAGGGGTAACGTTATTTTCCTACTTAATGCGGAAAGGACTCATTATGAAAAACACCGTGAAGATCGCAAGCCTCGGCGCGCTCGGCGCGCTTGCCACCCTGCTGGCAGCCTGCAACACCGTCGACGGCGTCGGCAAAGACGTTGAAGCCGGCGGCGAAGTTATTCAGGACACTTCTCAGGACGTTGAAGACGAGATCAACGACTGAGTCGGCTCCGACCGAACGAGACACGCCCCGCTCGGGGCGTGTCTTTTTATGTGCTGTATACAGAATTGAATAAGAAGTCGCGCTTAGCGCCTCGACCGGTCAGTATATACCTAATAGTGCAAGAGTGCTCAGCCAGAAAACGAGATGAGCAGGACTCGAGTGCGATTGCCCGAACGCATCAATTCCCTATGCTTTCTCATGCAGGCCCATACCTGCCCAAAGCCAATTATCAGTAGAGAAACTACCCGGCCCAGCCGACCGGGCCCGCTGATGCGCTGGAAGACATGAAAGTGTGAGGCCAGTCTGCGAGACCTGCGCTGAATATCTATCCGGGGGCGAGCTGTGTTCAGCATGCAAGACTTACGCCTATGAGCGCCGATGGTTCCGCTCGTGCGTTAATGGCGACATAATCAGAAAAGACATGATCTGCCCTACGGAACCTGCCGATCCATTCGGCGTTTTACTGGTGCAGACGATAGGAGTCAGCCATGAAAAAGATGATGCTTGCTACAGCCTTTATCAGCCTTGGCACCTTCGCCGCGTGCGATGCCACAGACGAGCCTGATGAGGTCAACGTCACCGTGGAAGAACCGGACACGCTTTCCGACAAGATTGAAGAGACAGGCCATGCAATCGAAGACAGCGCCGAAGAGGATGCCGAAGCTGCCGTGAATGATGCGGGCGAGGCCATGAAAGAATCAACCGACACGCCACAGTAACACTCGCTTTCATGGCGTTCAGATATGAAGAGCCCGGCCAGTTCGCCGGGCTTTTGCGCACCTGGAGTTAGAACGGCATGACCAACTTGTGTGAGCAGCCAAGGCCGGGGCGGGCTTTCGTTGTAAATTCAGCAGACAACTGCCGGGCAAAAGCCACCATCAGCTTCGAACCGAGACCAGAACTGCCATCGGTTGTATCGTATCCGAGCCCGGTGTCCGTGATCTCCAGCGTGACCTGATCATCCGTCGCCGACAAGCATACCGACACTTCGCCTCCGTCCTCCTCGAATGCATACTTCATCGCATTGGTGACTGCCTCGACGATAAACAGCGCCATCGGGATGGCATCATCAGCGTCTCGTTGGATTTCGGCATAGGACTGAACGAGATTGATGCCCGCTTCCGACATGCCGAGGGCATCGGAGAGATGATTGAGAAGGCCCGTCAGGAAGGGTCGCATATCGACGCTTTCGAGCCGCTCATTCTGGTACAAGGTCTGGTGGACGATCGCCAACGCATCAATCCGGTGACGCGTCGCCGCGATGGCTTCCTTGGCTTGCGGGTCCTTCAACTGACGCCCCTGAAGGTTCAGGAAGCTCGTCACAATCTGGAGATTGTTCTTCACACGGTGATGGATTTCCTTCACCGCCGCATCCCGGGTGGCAATAGCTTCTTTCAAATCCCGGTCACGATGGTCGATATCCTGCGCCATGACTTCCATCGCCGTTGCCAAGCTGCGGATCTCCGATGGTGCATCAACAAATGAATTGCCCGCCTTGAACTGGTACCGACCGGCGCCATAGATACGCACCGTGCGTGTCAGGCGAGAAATCCATCGAAGGACCAACCCGTCGATCGCCATCCAGGCCGCAAGCAAGGTAACAGCAAAGGCCAACAGCGGCAGTCCGAAGGATGTCGCGGGACGAACAAAAAAATCATTCCACAGGCCATAGGAGGGCCGGGCAATGACGGCGAAAATGTTGGAATTACCGACGGGCCTCAATACCACATCGACGGATGTGCCATCAGGATGGTCAACCCGGAACAATTGCGCATCCTGGGCAAGCCTGACACCCTCGATCCATTCCGCCGGGATCGGCCCCACCAGAGGGTCGCCGAACACGCGGCCCGTTTCGTCGGCAATGGACAGCGAAACATAGTCTGGCAGATATCCCGCCCGCACGAGGTTGGCCAGATCTATCGCGCCGAGCGCAAACGTATTGATGCCTGTGAAATTTCCGGCTTCGTCTTCGACGCGCTTGTTCAGCGCGAACACCCATTTATCACTGGCCGATCCGAAGAAGGCATCGCTCCGCGCGAAGGAATCCCCCCCTGCCCGCAAACGGTCGTGGAGAACCTGGTTTTCACGCCGCAGAACCGGCGCTCCCACGGCCGAACATATAACTTCGCTGTTTTCATCAAACGCGACGACATTCGTCAGCGATGGCAGGTAAGCTGACAACTCATTGTAAACGCCACTGCATTCCCCGGCTGCCAGCCGGGGCTCGTACAGTGACAGCAAGAGTTCCGCCTGTTGGAGGGATTGGTTGACGCCATCAATTGCCGCGCCCGCAACGAGCACGAGATTCTGCGCCTGACTATCCCGTATATCGCGCGCATCAATGTACGCCTTGAATGCAGACAGGAGCAGAACAGGTGTCAACGCCGCCGCCAGCGTCAAGACAAGCTTGTTGCGAAGCGGTGCGGCGCTGGGGGGCCGGGCTGGCTGGTTTAGGTCGTCTTCTTCATCCGACACCGGCAATATCATCCGCTTGCCGCATGATATCGTTGAACGCGTCTTCCGCCCTCATATTGGAGTCGTCGCTATAGCCTGCCCCATTGGATTCGAGGATTTCGACAACAGCCTTTCGCGCGCGGGAGACGCGGCTCTTGATAGTGCCGACAGCCACACCACAAATCTCGGCGGCTTCTTCATAAGGGAGCCCGCCAGCCCCCACCAGAATCAGGGCTTCGCGCTGATCGATGGGCAACCTGCCCAGCGCATTGCGCATGGCCAGCAGGTCCAGCGTGTCAGACGGATTGCTGTTGGAGACAAGCGTTGCCTCGGCCACTTCCGGGTCAAGCGGCGTCCGGCGCCATGACCGGCGCTTCTCGGAATAGAAAACGTTTCGGAGGATCGTGAAAGCCCAGGCCTTCATGTTGGTACCAGCCTGAAAGGATGCGCGGGCATTCCACGCCTTCAGCATCGCGTCCTGTGCGAGATCATCTGCCAGCGTGGCATCGCCACACAAACTGCGCGCAAAGGCCCGCAAATGGGGGATCAGCGCAGCCAGCTCACGTTTGAAATCAACGTCGCTGAGTTTTTCCGTGTTGTCTGTCATGGAAATCCCCTCAGGATTTATCTGAGGTGGAAGATGGCCGAGCTTTGTCGGCTTCTTCGAGAAGCCGCAGGAACTCGTCCGGCACGTCTTCTTGCGCAACTTCGTCATACACGCGACGCAATTGCTCTCCAATGCGCTGCGTCCGCCTCTTGCTGCCGAGGTCGGACTTGACGGAGTTATTGCGTCCGTTTTTTTCCATTCCGGTTAAACTATCCTGATTCACGATCTAAATACCTAACTATATGAGTCTGATAGTTAAACAGCCAGATTGCGCATTAGTTCCCACCTAATGCTGTTTTTTGCACTATTGTGGAACCAATGCTGTTTTTATGAATTGTTAATGCGGTCCCAGAAGAGAGGTTCCCCATGAGTTTGGTACAATCGTTTGCCCCCCATTTGCCGTTTCTGCGGCGTTATGCGCGGGCGCTGACAGGCAGCCAGGAAAGCGGGGACGCCTATATTCGTGCGTCGCTCCAGGCGCTCGTCGAAAACCCGGAATTCGTTGATAATTTGGAAGATCCACGACTATCCCTTTATCGCTTCTTCCATGTGATCTGGGGTACCACTGGTGCCCAACTTGAAGGAAAGGATGGCCCCGTAGGCGATCCAGCCGACAAGCGACTCCAATCCCTCGCCCCGATCCAGCGCCAGGCCTTCCTGCTGACAGCCCTTGAAGGTTTCTCCGCTTCGGAAGCAGCCTACATCCTCGGAATTTCCGAAAAAGAGCAGCGCGTACTTGAACAGGACGCCCAAAAAGAAATCGAGGGCGAACTCGCCACCAAGGTTCTTATCATTGAGGATGAGCCGATTATTGCAGCCGATCTGGAGAGCCTTGTCGAGGATCTCGGTCATACCGTCACCGGCATTGCTACCACCCATCGCGAAGCGCTCTCTCTCTTTGGCGCCAACCAGCCTGGCCTTGTCCTGTGCGACATCCAGCTCGCCGATGGATCGTCCGGCATTGATGCGGCCCACGACATTCTGGCCGATCATGATGTGCCGATCATCTTCATCACGGCCTTCCCGGAGCGCCTGCTCACCGGCGAACGGCCAGAGCCTACCTATCTCATCCCGAAACCGTTCCAGGAAAACACGGTGAAAGCGGCGATCGGTCAGGCCCTGTTCTTCCATCCGGCGAATGGTGCGCGAGTAGATGCCTGACATCCCCGCCACGACATAAAGAAAAGCGCCCCGAACGTGGTTCGGGGCGCTTTTTTTACAAATACTGCTTCCCCGGATCATACACCGGATGGCGAAAGCAGGCCGGTTGCCGCCAGCGCCAAGAGCATGCCGACAAGTGCGATCACAATACCTATTCCCATGACGCTGAGCAGCCCCATGCGCCGACGTCCCTGACGCGCTTCGACGGTAGACAGATCATCTTGGTGTGTTGAGTCTTGCATGAGGTGTACTCCAGTTTCATTTGAATCTTGCGAATGAGACAATCAGTCGTCTCGAGGCATACGGGGGGCATTTGCTTGGCTCGGAATCACGCCATTGGGCCGGGGCATTTCGCTGCGTCCGCTGAATTCCGAGGGTATGGCAAAGTCGAGTTTCCGAGTGTGAAGATAATCCGTATCAAACTGCGACAGGCATGCCAGTTTGCGCTTGTCCAGAATGGTGACCTGTCCACGCGACTCATCGATCAGTCCCGACCGACGCAAGGCGGACATGGTACGCGAGACATGGACAGGAGTGAGCCCCAAAGCATCGGCCAGATCAGTCCGCGTAAGCGGCATGGGCAGATGGTTTTCCGAGCCGCCCACCGCTGCGTAAAGACGGCGTTGCAGCTCCAGTAAGAGGTGAGCGATACGCTCTTTTGCGGAACGACGACCTACACGGACGATTTGCTCACGCAGAATGGATTCTTCCTGCACGGCCGCCCACCAGAATGCGGATGCGACATCTGCATCATGCCGCAACACGGAGATAAATTGCTCGGCGGATATCGTCATTACGACTGTACGCGTAACCGTGGTGACCGAGTGATCGGCTTTGACACCGGCAACAACCTGCATGTCGAAAACGTCGCCAGGCAGCATGAAATTCACGATCTGTCTTCGGCCATCGTCCAGGGACCTGTAGCGCACGGCCCAACCATCCTTGACGAAAAACATCTTCTGCGGCGTTTCTCCAACGCGGATAATGTCGTCTCCGGCTTGGTAAACCCGCGACTGGAAATCGAGCTGGTCGAATTTTTCCCAAGTATCATCCTTGAGGGAAACATATTGCGAGAGTCTGTTCTTGAACACGTCCATGCGAGGCCAACGTGCCGTTACGGGCTTTGTTCCCTGTTGGAGAATCACGATTTGGAGGTGGAACGAATTGAAAGGCCGGGCGTTTAATTGGCGCACACGAAATCAGGAGATTTAACGTGAACACCAAGACCGCGACTACTATGAAAGCTGAAACTGAAGGTGACTACGCAGCATTGAAAGATGATATCGCCATGCTGCGCGGCGACCTCAAGAACGTCATGGCAGACATGCAGGGTCTCGCCAAAGTCAAAGCCCAGGCCGGCGTGGAAAAGGGCAAGGAATTTGCCGACAAGGCGTCCGGACAGCTCAAGGAAACCCGCGCGGATGTCGAATCGGAGATTCGCAAGAACCCTCTGGCTGCAGTGGGGATTGCGTTTGGAGCAGGCCTCATCCTCGCCATGATGAGGGGCAAATAATTTATGGATGCGACCAAGCTTCGGCTTTTCGCAGCTGTCGCCGGAATCGTTTGCGGTTTCGGCGGCATGTTTGCGCTGTCAGTAGCCGGAATATTGGCGCTGGCGTCTGTTATTGGCCTGACGGCGGCCTGCTTCACCGTGGCAGCAATCCTTGTCGCGATCGCAGCGCTGATGCTTTACATCTTCCTTCTGCCCTATCGCAAATCCTCCGAAGAGATCGATGATCTGGAAGAGTCTACAGCCAATGCGCTGGCGGACCTGCCTTTTGACACGCTGAAATCACTCGTCCAGAAATACCCCGTTTCAGTCTCTGCGGGCGCCATGCTGTTGGGGTACACACTTGTGCGCGATCCAAAAACAGCAACGCGCCATGCCCAGCGGCTCCTGCTCGGACTGCTCTGATCACAGGCCATCACACGTCTTGCAGACAAACCGCAGCAGGATCCCTATATTGTAGATATGAGATCCATTCTGCTCATTGCATCGGCGGTTGGCGCCGGACTGGCCTTTGGTCGCAGGCATCTTGAACGCGGTGTCTCGGCCCAGAAGAACAAGGCCATTGAATCCGCTGCGGTCGAGACGCGCCGACAGATCAAGCGTCATGCCGATGACTTCCTCCGGAAGAGCTTCCGTTCATTCGCTATTGCGACCGGAATCAAATTGATGATCCTGGCAAGCCTCTGGGGTCTTTTCCATGCTGGCATGTTTGAGCGGCCCTATTTCATCTGGAGCGTGACCGCCGTCCTGGCGGTATTCCTCATCCGGGATATCTGGGTGACCTGGCCCTTTGTACGACTGGGCGTGACGGAACTGTCGCGCTATGGATGGCACCCCAAACGCGCTCTCGGAGAAGTGGTGGCCGGCCATGTTTTCCAGCAAGTGCTGACCGAAGCCCAATCCGTACCGGCCTCGCGCTCTTCGAAAGTCATGCTGGTGCTCGCCGGTCAATCTCGCGAAGGGCTTGAGCATGACATTGCCACATCCGTGGCCGCAATCGCCCGGGATACATCCTGGTCAGATCTGCGGCCATTCCTGATATCGGCCGGCATCAAGACGGGCGCATTAATGACAATCTATTCGGTGAGCGTCTTCCTGCTCATGGCGTGACCACGGTCAGGCGGCTTCGGCCATCAAGCCCTCGGCATACACCACCAATTCATGCAGCGTAGCCTGTTCCGGTTTGCCCATCAGGTCGTTGGAGATGAGGGGCACAACCCCGTTCAACTCATCCACCAATATGGCGCGCGCCCGATTCACCCGGCTTTTGATAGTGCCAGGCGAACAATTCATGATGACGCCAGCTTCTTCATAAGTGAGACCCGCCGCCAGAACCAGAATGACCGCATCCCGCTGCTTGATCGGTAACGCGTAAATCGCCTGGATCGCGCGGGACGCATCGCTCAGCATTTCCGCCGATGTATAATCCACCAATATCTCTTCGAGGAAGCCGCTTTCGACATCCACGTTCCGCCAGGCACGTCGGCAATGCTGAAGGTATTCATTGCGGACAATGCGCAGGATCCAGGGCCGCATCTTGGCGGTGGGGTCAAATGTTGCGGAAGCGGCCCACGCCTTCAGGCAAGCTGACTGGACAATATCGTCCGCCAGCGTGGCATCGTGGCAAAGGCTGCGGGCAAATGCGCGCATCTGGGGCAACAAGGCTTCCAGCTCGTCGACAAAGGACCAGTGTGGAGCAATAGGCTCTGGAGATTTTGTCATGCGGTCTGAGCCCCCGTCGCTTTTTGGGCGGCTTTGCCTGCTTCAGCGAAGCTAGGAGCTGTGGGGGACGACACGTTGCCGCGCACGTATACCGTCAATTCGGGAGTCGCCCGCTCACGAGAGCTGCTTTTCCCGGCACTCAAATTACTAACCATAAATACGTCCCCACGCCTCAAGCTGGTTCGACCAACTCGTAAAGTAAAGCAGCAGCAGGTTAACGAATTAACAATTACTCTTGGTTGAATTTCTTTGTCTTTGGAACCACTTATACGTGAAGTGTATTCCAAAGACATGTATTGTGCAGTCCGACCGACAGCACGAGAGAATTTATCGGGTTGGGACAGGCTCCGGGCCGGAATAGTCATAGAATCCCTTGCCGACCTTTTTGCCGACCCAGCCAGCCTCGACATATTTCACAAGCAGCGGACAGGGCCGGTATTTGGTATCGGCGAGGCCATCATGCAGCACCTGCATGATCGACAGACAGGTATCGAGCCCGATGAAGTCGGCCAGGGTAAGCGGCCCCATGGGGTGATTGGCCCCAAGGTGCATCGCCGTATCGATGCTCTCGACCGTTCCGACCCCTTCATAAAGGGCGTAGACCGCCTCATTTATCATCGGCACGAGGATCCGGTTCACGATGAAAGCCGGATAATCCTCGGCATTGGTGGTGGTCTTTTCGAGGCGACCCGCAAATTCGATCGCCGTCTCATAGGTCTCCTGGCCGGTGGCGAGACCGCGGATTACTTCCACCAGCTTCATCAGCGGGACAGGATTCATGAAATGCAGTCCGATAAACCGTTCCGGACGGTCCGTTACCGAAGCAAGGCGCGTGATGGAGATGGATGAGGTGTTCGTGGCCAGATAGGTGTCTGCGGGAACAATTTCACAGATCGAGCGGAAGATCTGTTCCTTGATCTCACGCCGCTCGGTTGCGGCCTCGATCACCATGTTTGCCGCCTCATGATCCTTCAACACCGTGGTTGGCTTGATACGCGCCAGCGCTGTATCCATGGTGCCCTGGTCATACTGGCCGCGACCAACTTGGCGCGCCATGTTGCGTTCGATGGCTTTCATGCCCTTGGCGAGCGACTCGTCCGAAATATCGCTGAGGATCACGTCATATCCAGCGAGCGCACTGACATGGGCGATACCGTTGCCCATCTGGCCCGCGCCAATCACGCCAATCGTCTTCAGGTCTGCCATAGAATTCGTCCAGAACGTCGTAAAAAGGTGATGTCATATCCTGTTTGTGCAGTGCGTCAAATACAAGTCTGAGCCGCAGTCGCTGATCGGGCCTCCACAGTCCTGGATGGCGGGCCCACACACCGGGTGAAAACCTCCGCAACGGGGATGGCCTGTGTTACGACGTATAGATCATCTTCCGCGTCATCCCGCCGTCGACCGTCAAAACCTGCCCCGTCACAAATCCGGCACCGGACAGGTACGCCACAGCCTGCACGATGTCTTCAACCTTGCCTACCCGGCCAGCAGGATGCTGGGCGTGGGCGTCCTCGGACAGCTCCTCATTCGCTGAATTGATCCAACCGGGGGCGATGGCATTGGCCCTTATGTCCGGCCCGAGACCGATGGCCAGCGCATGCGTCAGGCCGACAATGCCACCCTTGGCCGCCGCATAGCCATAAGTGTCTGGCTCGGACTGGAACGCACGGGTGGACGCCATGTTGACGACACTGCCTTTTGCGGCGCGCAGCAGGTCAACGCACTCCCGCACCATCAGGAAGCTGCCGGTCAGGTGTGGCGAGATCCAGCTGTTCCAGTCGGCGAGGCTCATTTCCTCGATTGGCCCCGCAACAGGATCGGCCGACCCACCATTGTTGACCAGCAGGTCGAGCCGGTCGAAGCCGGTTCCCGAGACGGCCGCGCGAATGCTGTCTGCCGAGGAAAGATCACATTCAATCGCCCGAACGGAGTCTCCCAGCGTGGTGAGCCCGTCGCGATCAATGTCGAGCGCCGCAACCTGCCAGTCCTGCCCGGCAAAGTGCTTCGCCACTGCCCGGCCGATGCCGGATGCAGCCCCTGTCACGATGACTGTCTTCATAAAAATCTCCTGTCTGCCTCTGACTTGCGACTTAAACGAAACAACCCGCAACTCCGGCAAGGAGTTGCGGGCTGAATTCAGTCAGGACTGAGAAGCTTACAGGGCTTCGGTCAGCTCCGGCACGGCCTTGAAGAGGTCTGCGACCAGGCCGTAATCGGCAATCTGGAAGATGGGGGCCTCTTCATCCTTGTTGATCGCCACGATGATCTTGGAATCCTTCATGCCGGCAA